>Ga0315904_10000005_pt1 | contig 436633 bp, 423 predicted proteins | sample LakEriMetagenome_6_FD_203529 | JGI IMG/M metagenome (GOLD analysis project Ga0315904, IMG submission 203529) | Freshwater fungal communities from buoy surface, Lake Erie, Ohio, United States - Buoy 12 MA120 | ecosystem: Environmental > Aquatic > Freshwater > Lake | place: USA: Lake Erie, Ohio...
TTATAGGAAAAGCGCGTGGTGCCATCAGGCATCAAGCCCTTGCCCTGCGTCGCGCGGATCGCGGTGCACAGGTTGGACTTGCCCGACAGGCAGGTTTTGCACTTGCCGCATTCGGGCGTGTAGAGCGGGATCACATGGTCGCCGGGAACGACACTGGTCACGCCTGCGCCAACCTCGCGCACAATCCCTGCACCTTCATGGCCAAGCACACTCGGGAAGATGCCTTCGCTGTCAAACCCGTCCAGCGTATAGGCGTCGGTGTGGCAAATGCCGGTCGCCTTGATCTCAACCAGCACTTCGCCCGCCTTCGGGCCTTCCAGATCAAGCTCGACAATCTCAAGCGGTTTCTTGGCTTCAAACGCAACAGCAGCGCGGGTCTTCATCGGCGATCCTCTCGGTAGTATAAATTCGTATTTTAACGTCTTATTTGAAGACAACGGTACGATTGCCATTGAGCATCACACGATGCTCAATGTGAAGCTTGACGGCGCGCGCCAGCACCCGGCTTTCGGTGTCCTGCCCCTGCGCAATCAGATCTTCCACGGTATCTGCGTGATCCACGATGGACACGTCTTGCGTAATAATCGGCCCCTCGTCCAGATCTGCCGTGACATAATGTGCGGTTGCACCGACCATTTTCACACCACGCTCATGGGCACGATGATAGGGCTTTGCACCCTTGAAGCCCGGCAAGAAACTGTGGTGGATGTTGATCACCCGGCCATCGAGTTTGCGGCAAAGCTGATCCGACAGAACCTGCATGTAACGGGCCAATATGATCAGATCGACGCCTTGTTCCTCAACCATGGCAAGCAGATTGGCTTCCTGTTCCAATTTGTTTTCAGGAGTAATCGGCATGTGGTGGAAAGCGATGCCTTCATGTTCGGCGCGACGCTGCCATGTCGTGTGGTTCGAAACGATGCTGGTAACATCCATCGGGAGGCGGTTTGTCGATGTTCGGTAAAGAAGATCGTTGAGGCAGTGTCCGCCCTGGCTGACCATGATCATGGCACGCATTTTTTGATTGAGGTCATGGATGCGCCAATCAAGGCGAAAAGCGGTCGCCACCGGCGTGAATGCATCGGTGAAGCTGTCCGTGGTCATGCCGTTCGGGCCACTAAAGGCAACGCGCATGAAGAACCGTCCGGAATGACCATCCCCATATTGCGCGCTCTCGACGATGTTGCAATCTTGGCTGACAAGTGAGTTTGCAACGGCCGCGACGATACCTTTACGGTCTTCGCTGGCAATCAAAAGGACAAAATCCGTCCCGATTGTCATCGATTTCTCCTCAAATCTCTATATTTTTCACCGCCTAGCTAGGGTGGGCGGCTGTTACCAGAGGAAGCGTCGTTACATCAGTTCGTCTAATTCCGGGATGTAGAAGTTATAATCGGCTTTGCAAAAAAATTTACCGGTAAATAAAAAATACTCATTTGCAGCTTGTGTTGCTAGAAGACAGGTTCAAGTTGGAAAAAACCACGGAATTTCGCGGATCTGAGGTAGTTGGATCCATTTCGTGGAGAGAGCAATGGGGGGGATAACCTTGAAATCAGGTCTGAAATTGTCAACGGCAGCGCTTGCGCTGGCTTTCTTTGGAGCGGGCGTTGCGCCAGCATATGCGCAGTCCGAAACTGCCCAGCAAGATGATGGTGGGGTTAAGGAAATCATCGTTACCGCAACGCGGCGCGATGAATCGGCCAATAAAATTCCGGTCGCTATTCAGGCGCTGAGCGGAGAATCGCTGTCCGATCTTAATGTCACGACATTTGACAAGATGATCGAATTTCTGCCGAACGTTCGTGCGGCATCGCGCGGTCCGGGTGCGTCATCGATTTATATTCGCGGCCTATCGTCGGGAACGCCGGGCCTCCAGATTGCAGGCACCGCCGGTTCGCAGCCGACTGTTGCGCTTTATGTGAATGATGCCCCGGCATCGCTGGTTGGTCGTAACCTCGATCTCTACACGGTTGACTTGCAGCGCGTCGAAGTTCTTGCGGGTCCGCAGGGTACGCTGTTTGGTGCGAGCGCCATGGGTGGCGCGGTTCGTTACATCACGAACAAGCCGAACCTGACTGATTTCCAGGCTGGCTTCAACTCCAGCTATTCCTTCACGAAAAAGGGTAAGGAAAGCGTCGCTGGTGATGCCTTCATCAACATCCCGCTTGTGAATGATCGCATCGGTTTCCGCGCGGTTGTCTATTCTGACAAGCAGGGTGGTTACATCGACAACGTCCCCGGCACATTCCAGATGCCGTTCAATGGCAATGTCGGCGTCGCCGGCCGTCTGCCAACGGGTAACCCGCTTCTGGTGATGCGCGCCATCCAATCGTGCCAGAATGCCGCAGGTGCTATCCCGAATTGCACCGGCAGCCTTTATCGCGCGCCGACCCGTCAAACCATCAACAATGATGCCTTTGTCGAAAAGGATTATAACGACGCGACTTATGTCGGCGGCCGTGCAGCATTGACGTTCAAATTGAGCGATGACTGGTCTGTTGATGTGATGCATGTCCGTCAGCAGCTCGATACCGATGGCGTATTCGATTATGAGCCTTCGGTTGGCGACTTGAAAGTCACCAAGTTCGACAAGAACACTCTGGACGACCAAGTCAATTTGACCACGCTGGCGATCAACGGCCGCCTCGGCGCGCTCGATTTGATCTACACCGGTTCCTATCTGAAGCATCGCGCTGATCAGACGTCTGACTATGCGGGCTATTCGAATATCGGCCTTTATGTCCCTTATTATGAATGCGATCGCGGCGTTTACTATACCGCGGCCTATAACGGTAATATCGGCAACACCTGCTACACGCCGAACAAGAGCTATCGCGTTCGCAACAAGACCAAGCGTTTCACGCAGGAATTCCGCGTTACGACACCGGCTGAAAATCGCCTGCGTGGTACCTTCGGCCTGTTTTACGACAACAACAAGTTGTACGACAACACCGACTGGTCCTACCTGCAGCCCGGCGCTGGCTTCATCTACACGCGTGCACCGAACCCCGGTCCGGCTGCATTCCCGACCGATCCGAACGATCCCAGCGCTCGTCCGGTCAAGGTTGGCTTCTTCAACGATGTGAAGCGTGGCGATAAGCAGTTTGCTGCTTATGGTGAGGCGTCGTTCGACATCGTTCCAGACAAGCTGACGGTCACGGGCGGTCTTCGTTATTATAACGAAAAGGCGTCAATTAACGGTGCGTCACAGGGCAGCTTCGCAACGGGCGGTCGCGGCGTGTATAATGCTGCAACCGGCACCTATACTGCGGCAGCAACCCCGCCGACGACTTATGGACTCAGCGCAAACCTGAACCAGCTTTATGCAGATGCATCGCCGGCAAAATATACCGGCGTGCTGTTCAAGGGTAACCTGACGTACAAGTTTGGCGAAGGCTCGCTGGTCTACGCGACCTATTCTGATGGTTTCCGTCCGGGCGGCTTCAACCGTCGTCCTTGCCGCGTTCCCAGCACGATCTGCCCGACCAATGCAGATTTCGTCCGTCTCGGCACCTATGTCCCCGACAAGGTCCAGAACTACGAAATCGGCGGCAAATTCTCGCTGCTTGATCGTCGCCTGCAGGTTAACGTCGCTGCCTACCGGATTGACTGGAACAATCTGCAAGTCACCTTGTTCGACCAGAATATTTCGAACCAGACCTTCACGACCAACCTCGCTGATGCGCGTATCCAAGGTATTGAAGGTGACGTGACATGGCGGGTTGCCCCGGAATTCACTTGGAACGGAGCTTTCTCCATCAATGATTCCGAACTGACCAGCTATCGCAAGGCGACACGGGTCCTGCGTCCCATCGGTTCGCCGCTGGCGCAGAGCCCCAAATTCCAGTTCAACACCCGCCTCCACTGGGAGAAGGAACTGGCATCGGGTGCTGCACCGTTCGCACAGGTCAACATGCAATATGTCGGCAAGAGCTGGTCGGACATTATTGACAATGTCAGCATCCGTTACCAGTCATCGAACCCGACGCTTGGCTATGCCGCATCGGTGCCGGTTACCTATAACGGCGTGACTGTCCGCCCAGGCGATGTCATCGCTCCGCTCCCAGCTGCCGTAGAACTTGATTCCTACGTCAAAATCGGTGCTTCGGTCGGTATGTCGAAGGATCAATGGCGCGTAGAACTCTTCGGTGAAAACCTTACCGACGAGCGTCCGGAAATCTACACTAGCCAGAATGATGGTGAAGTCCGTACGACGACATCGCGTCCGATGACTGTTGGCCTGCGGTTCTCCTACAAGATGTAAGCGAACGCTGGCTTAGCCGTTCAGGCTTGCTAAGGTGGACCAGTCTCAATGTGTGACTGGTCCACCATTGGTTTCTGGCCTATTGAAATCCGGTCGATTGAAGCGGAAGTTGCCGCTGAGAATTGTCTCTTTATGCAGTATCTGACTGGGACAAATGATGAGCGTGAAGGGTAAGGCCTTGGCAGATGCGCCGGACAGTGAGGCGATAATCGGAAAAGCCCGATCGCTGTTGCAGAGCGGGCAACTCGCTGATGCGGCCCGGATTTGTCAAAAGCTTCTCGAGAATGAGCCCAAAAGTGGCGATGCTCTCTATATACTGGCGGTTGCCAACCGGCTCCAAAAGAAGTTCAATGACGCGTTATCCGTCAACCGGGAAATGATCGCGCTTGATCCATCCAACGGACGCGCCCACCAGGAAATGGGGCATTGCTTACGCGACATGGGGGATAGCCGGTCGGCGCTTGCTGCCTATCAGGAGGCTGTCGCCCGCAATAACGCCCTTGCCGGAAGTTGGCAGATGCTGGAGCGCCTGCACGAGGCGGCCGGTCATACGGCGGCTGCAGATTTTGCCGCCGCGCAGGTCGAATATCTGACCTCGCTTCCCCCGCAATTACAAGCCGTGGCCAGCCTGATTCAGGAAGGCAAAATGTACAAGGCAGAACAGCTCTGCCGACATTTCCTGCAAAGTCATGGCCATCATGTTGAAGCCATGCGTTTCCTGGCCCAGATTGGGATGAGCTTCAACGTGCACGACGAAGCGGAGTTTCTGCTCGAATCGGCGGTGATGCTCGATCCTGAAAACAGCCGCGCCCATTTCGATTATGTCGGGGCGTTGCAGAAAAGGCAGAAATTTGCCGATGCGCTCGAACAGGCACGGCTATTGCGCGAAAAGGAGCCCGACGATCCGCAGGTCGACATGCTGTACGCGAACCAGAATCTGGCGATTGGGAATTTTGACGAGGCTCTTCGCATCTACCGGTCACGTGTCGCGCAAACCCCGAACAATCCCGGCGTGCATCTGACCCTCGGCCATGCGCTGAAAACTACAGGGCAGCAGCAGCAGGCGATCGAAGCCTATACGCGCGCCTACACGCTGAAACCCGATTATGGCGATGCCTATTGGAGCCTCGCGAACCTGAAGACCTACAAATTCGATGATGCCCAAATTGCCGCTATGCGTGAGCGTGAAATGGCACCCACGACCCAGTTGGCGGATCGCTACCATCTCTGCTTCGCGCTGGGTAAGGCGCTGGAGGACCATGGGCATTATCAGGAATCCTTCACTTATTATGAACGCGGTAACCGACTGAAGCGCGAGGAGGTTGGTTACGACTGGCGCCGGATTACGGCCGAAATCGATCGTCAGATCGCGCATTGCACGCCGGACCTTTTTGCCGCCAAGGCGGGGGCCGGTTTCGCCGCGCGTGATCCGATATTCATCTTGGGGCTACCGCGGGCAGGATCGACCTTGCTTGAGCAGATTCTGGCGTCGCACAGCCAGGTCGAGGGCACGATGGAATTGCCGAATATCCTGGCATTGGCTCACAAACTTGGTGGACGTCGCCGGATCGATGAGGAGCCTGAATATCCCGCCAATCTGGAAGAGCTGTCGACCGAAGAGCTGACCGCTTTTGGGGAAGCGTTCATCCAGGACACGATGATACAGCGCAAGCAGGGAACGCCGTTTTTCATCGACAAAATGCCTAACAATTTCCGGCATATTGGCCTTATCCACCTGATCCTGCCCAATGCGAAAATCATCGATGCCCGTCGAAGCGCCATGGGATGCTCCTTTTCCGGATTCAAACAACTGTTCGCAGAGGGCCAGGAATTCACTTACGGGCTTGAGGAAATCGGGCATTATTACAGCGATTATGTGCGACTGATGGAACATTGGGACACTGTGTTGCCGGGGAAGGTGCTGCGTGTCCGCTATGAAGAAGTTGTTGCCGATCTTGAAACGCAGGTCCGGCGCATTCTTGATTATTGTGAATTGCCGTTCGAAGATGCATGTCTGAATTTTCACCAGACTGAACGCGCTGTACGAACGGCCAGTTCTGAACAGGTGCGTCAGCCAATTTATCAGAGCGGAGTTGATCAATGGGCGAACTATTCGCCCTGGCTCGATCCGCTACGCGAGGTTTTGGGACCGGAACTCTCGGCAACCTAATACAAAATGAGGGAGGACAATATGGCAAGTAGAGCATCTGTGGAGGCGGACGCTGTGGCAACACTGGGTCAGCGCTGGTACGTGCTGATCATCATGATGCTGGTTTATACGATCAGCATTGCCGACCGTTATGTCCTCTCAACCCTGCTCGGGCCGATCAGCAAGGAATTCAAGCTGACCGATACCGAGACTGCCTGGTTGGGTATCCCGCTTGCGCTTTTCTATGTTGGCATGGGCTTGCCGCTTTCCTGGCTGTGTGACCGCACCAACCGGCGTAATCTGCTCGCCGCCTCTGTCGCGGTCTGGTCGGCCATGACGGCGATTACCGGTTTCACCAAAGGCTATGTTGATCTGCTGCTTGCGCGGATCGGCGTTGGCATTGGTGAGGCCGGGGGCACGCCGGCATGCAACGCCATCATCGCAGACTATTTCCCGGCAGACCGCCGCTCCATGGCGATGACGGTTTTTGCACTTGGCGCCCCGCTTGGAGCTTGGCTTGGATCCGACATTGCAGGTTTGGTCTCGGTTGAGCATGGATGGCGTGCCGCTTTTCTCGTGCTGGGTATTCCTGGCATTTTCCTTGCCCTCTTGATCATGGTGACGATCAAGGAACCGAAACGTGGCCGGCTCGATGTAGTCAGCGATGATACCGCACCCGGCGTGATCGAGTCCTTTAAATTTATCTGGTCACAAAAGGCTGCCGTCCATGCAATCTGGGCGAGCGGTCTCTCGGCCTTTTGGGGCTGGGGTTTGATGTGGTTCACCCCGCTCTATCTGCAACGGATGTATGGTATGGACGAAGGCGAAGCAGGCCGGATGCTTGGCTGGATCTATCTGTTCGGCGGGATCGCCGCTTCGTTGGTGACTGCTTGGGTGGTTGCCCGGCCTTCTTATGCTGATCCGCGCCGGATTGCGCGCTTGCTCGCGGTGGTGACGGCAATTGCTACCATCCCGTCATTTCTGGCTTACTATACGCATGATCTGGGCATGGCGCATTTGATGTGGTGGCTGTTTATCCCCGCTATCTATTTCTACATCGGCCCTGCCTTTGCGTTGTGCCAGAATCTTGCGCCTCCAAGAATGCGCGCGATGACGGTGGCCATTTCGCTCCTGATCGCCAACGTCCTGAACCTGATTGTGGCGCCCTGGATTGTTGGTGCGCTCAGCGACTGGTTTGCAGGTCCGTCGGGTGCAGATGCGGAATCGCTTCGCCTTGCGCAAATGATCCTTGCACCGGCAGGCCTTTGGGCCGCTTGGCATTATTGGCGGACAGAAAAATATGTCATTGAAGATCAGAAAAGAGCCATTGGATATGTCTGAAGCCCCCCTTAAATCCTATATCGACGGGGAGTGGGCGCTTCCCGCCACGTCGACCGCGACGATTGATGCGATCAATCCCGCAACCGAAGAGGTGTGCGCCACCGTTGCGGTTTGCGGTGTCGACGATGTCGACCGCGCGGTTCGCGCTGCACGCGCGGCGTTTGTTGGCTATGCCGCCTTGTCGCTCGAAGAACGCATCGTCTTGGTCGAGAAACTGATCGCGATTTTCGAACGGCGCTATGGCGAAGTCGTCGCGGCGATCTCAACCGAAATGGGCGCTCCCTACGACCTATCGCATGACGCACAGGCAGAAAGCGGGCCTGGCCATTTGCGCGCGACGATAAGGGCTGTGCGCGAAATGACGTGGGAATATGACGTCGGGGAAGACGGTATTGTCGTCCACGAGCCAATTGGCGTTTGCGTGCTGATTACCCCTTGGAACTGGCCGATCAACCAGATTGTCTGCAAGGTTGGCCCGGCGCTTATCACCGGCTGCACAATGGTGCTCAAGCCCAGCGAGATTGCTCCGCTATCGGCGCAACTCTTTGCCGAGATGATTGATGAGGCGGGTTTCCCGAAGGGCGTGTTCAACATGGTCCATGGCACAGGCCCAGCCATTGGCGATGCATTGACCGGCCATCCTGAAGTGGACATGATTTCGTTCACCGGATCGACCCGGGCAGGTGTCCAGATTGCGAAAAATGCGGCCGACACGATTAAGCGTGTCGCTCAGGAACTAGGCGGGAAATCTGCCAATATCGTCTTTGCCGATAGTGATTTGGAAGCGGCTGTGACGCGCGGTGTTTTGCATTGTTTCAACAATACTGGCCAATCGTGCAACGCACCCACCCGTATGCTGGTCGAGCAATCGGTCTATGATCGGGCCGTTGCGATTGCGGCAGAGGTGGCAAAGCAGACCCAGTTGGGCGATCCGTTGGAAAGGGGCGCCCATCTTGGGCCTGTCGTCAGCAAGGCGCATTATGAAAAGATCCAGGGTCTGATCCAGGCCGGGATTGATGAAGGCGCAATCCTCGTTGCCGGTGGCACAGGCCGGGCCGAAGGATTTGACCGGGGCTATTATGTCAAGCCGACCGTCTTTGCCGGTGTCCACAACAAGATGACGATTGCCCAAGAAGAAGTATTTGGTCCGGTGCTTGTCCTGATCCCGTTCAAGGATGAGGCGGAGGCCATCGCGATCGCCAATGACTCCCCTTATGGCCTCTATGCCTATGTGCAGACCGGCGATTTGGCGCGGGCACGACGGATCGCCCGTCTCATGCGTGCAGGCGGTGTGAGTATCAACGGCACATCGCAGGACTATATGGCGCCCTTTGGTGGCTATAAGCAGTCAGGCAATGGTCGCGAATATGGCGAATATGGCGTGCGCGATTTCCTTGAGATCAAAACGATCAGCGGGTTTCGCACAGCATGAAATTGACCGATATTGAGACGTTCGTAGTTGGCAATCCGCCGCCGCATTTTGGTGGCCGCTATTTCGTCTTTGTGAAGATCAGCACCGATACTGGCGTGTCCGGTATCGGTGAAGCCTATTGCGTGCCCTTTGAGCCGCATCTGGTTGCGAAAATGATAGAGGATGTTTTTGCCCGTTATGCGGTCGGGCAGGATCCGCATGATATCGAAAACCTGTGGCGACGGGTATATTCCAGCGGTTTTACCCAGCATCCAGATCTGACCTTGATGGGTGTGCTGTCCGCACTGGAAATGGCCTGCTGGGACATAATCGGCAAGGAAGCCAACAAGCCCGTATATAAGCTGTTGGGTGGGCAAGTTCATGATCGGTTGCGCGCCTACACCTATATTTACCCGCGCCCGGGTGATCAGACTGACGTCTACCACGATCCTGATCTGGCAGCAGAACGGGCGGCAGAATATCTGGCGCAAGGCTTTACCGCGTTGAAATTTGATCCGGCCGGACCCTATTCGGCCTTTGACGGGCGGCAACTGTCGCTAGAATCGCTCGACCTATGCGAGCGTTTTGCAAAGCAACTGCGGGAAGCGGTTGGTAAAGAGGCTGACCTGCTTTTTGGTACACATGGCCAGATGACTGCCGCAGGCGCCATCCGCCTTGCCAAGCGGCTGGAACCCTATGATCCGCTTTGGCTTGAAGAACCTGTTCCCCCGGACGCGCCGGAGGAAATGGCAAAGGTCGCGCGTGCGACAAGCATTCCTATTGCAACAGGCGAACGCCTGACCACCAAATATGATTTCGCGCGGTTGTTGAAAGCGGGGGCTGCTGCAATCCTGCAAATGAATCTTGGCCGTGTTGGTGGCTTGCTTGAGGCCAAGAAAATCGCCGCGATGGCGGAAGTTTGCCACACACAGATTGCGCCGCACCTCTATTGCGGACCGGTTGTCGGCGCTGCCAACATCCAGATCGCGACCTGTTCACCCAACTTCCTGATCCTTGAGAGCATTGAAACATGGGGCGGGTTCCATAGCGAAATATTGAAAACGCCGATCAGTTTCGAGGACGGCCATGTCATCCCGCCAACCGCGCCAGGCCTTGGCGTGGAACTGAATGAAGAGGTCGCGCGTGCCAATCCATATACTGGTACCATGTTGCATCTCGAAATGACGCAATACCCCGTCCAGTGACCGAGGAGTTCGACTATATCATCGTCGGTGCCGGCACTGCAGGCTGCGTGTTGGCAAATCGGTTGACGGCGGACGGCAAAAACACCGTGCTTTTGCTCGAAGCGGGGGGCAGCGACCTGTCGATCTGGATACAGATGCCGATTGGCTATGGCCGGACCTTTTTCGACAAGCGGATCAACTGGATGTACGATACCGAGCCGGTGGCGTCCCTTGGCAACAGGCGAAGTTACTGGCCACGCGGTAAGGTGATTGGCGGATCTGGTTCAATCAATGCGATGGTCTATGTGCGCGGCCAACCCCGTGATTTTGACGATTGGAAAGCATCGGGCAATGTTGGCTGGGGGTGGGACGATGTCTTGCCCTATTTCAAAAAGTCTGAGGATTTCGACTGGCATAGTGCACAACATGGACGCGGTGGACCGCAACATGTGACTGATATTTCGCCCTTCGTTCATCCGGTGTGTCACAGCTTTATCGAATCTGCGCAGGGCTTGGGGTTTCCGGCGAGCAGCGATTTGAACGGCCAGCATCCCGAAGGCGTGGGTTTTTATCAGATCAATACGCGTGGCGGCTGGCGTGCATCGACAGCGAATGCATTTCTGCATCCGGCACGCAAACGCAAAAATCTCAAACTGCGAACCCATGCGCATGCAACGCGCATTTTGTTTGAAGGACGGCGCGCGACAGGGGTTGCCTACACACGAAAAGGGGCTGCCTTTCAGGCTAAGGCTCGCCGTGAAGTCATCCTATCGGGCGGCGCGATTAACTCACCGCAATTGTTGATGCTGTCCGGAGTTGGTGAAGCAAAACACTTGAAAAGCTGCGGTATTGAACCGGTGCTTGATGCAAGGGCAGTGGGTCAGAATCTCCAGGACCATATTGCGGTCTCTTACTTTTATAAGGTTCGCACCCCGACCCTGAATGACCAGTTGAACCCGTTACTGGGGAAAATCCGGGCAGGCTTGCATTATGTGCTCGACCGTTCGGGACCGCTTTCGCTCAGCGTCAACCAAAGCGGCGGATTTATCCGGAGCGATGCGTCAAAGCCGCACCCTGATCTGCAGCTTTATTTCAGCCCGGTCAGCTATACAAAAACGCCGCTGTCTGAACGCAAGCTACTCAATCCTGATCCGTTTTCGGCCTTTCTGCTTTCACACAATCCATGTCGTCCCAGCAGCCGTGGACATATAACGCTTGCTAGCGCGGATGCTGCAGCGCACCCCGTCATCCATCCCAATTATCTGGCAACGCAGTCAGACATAGATGATGTTCTTGCCGGCAACCGATTGCTTCGCCAACTCGCCCGCACCCGGCCCTTGGCCGATATCATCACGGAAGAACTGTTCCCCGGTATCGAAATTGAGGGTGATGAGGCTTTGCTTGCCGATTTTCGCGCGCGCGCCGACACTGTCTACCATCCGACCAGCACCTGCATGATGGGCCCGGATCCGGCGACTTCGGTCGTCGACAGCCGGTTGCGGGTGCATGGCATCGACGGTTTGCGCGTGGTCGATGCCTCCGTTTTCCCGAACATTACGTCGGGGAACACCAATGCGCCGACGGTAATGGTGGCTGAAAAAGGTGCCGACATGATCCTCGAGGACGCGCGAAACAACCTGTGAATTTTATTTACCGGTCACGGCCGGGGCGCTATCCCTGTAACGGGAGAGGAGCGGTCGCTCGATGGCCAACAAGTTTGAAATGAAGAAATTGCCGCCGCTCAAAGCCCTTAGGGGTTTTGAGGCTGCGACCCGGCACCAGAGCATTCGCGATGCGGCAGATGAACTATGCCTCACGCACCCTGCGGTCAGCCACCAGGTGCAGCTGATCGAAGAAGCGTTGGGCGTTGCCATGTTCACGCAAGAAGGGCGGCATATCGTTTCCACCGAAGAGGGACGCGCACTCTATCCTTATGTCCGCAGCGCGTTCGAATCGCTGCTCGAAGGCGTCGAGGCGGTACACCGCCATGCCCTTGATAAACCCCTGCGCGTGCAGACCTATGTCACCGCCTCGATCCGCTGGCTCGCAAAGCGCGTGCCGTATTTCCTGAACGACCATCCTGAAGTGAAACTGACGCTGAGCACATGCGCGGTCGAATGGGAATTTGACGATGTTCATGCCGATGTCGGGCTGGTCTATTGCGAGACGGTTCCCGACCCCGGCAAATATCATTGGATGCCATTGTTCGAATATCCGCTCTTCCCGGTGTGTAGCCCCGCATTGCTCCGGAAAGTTGACGGACCCGTGACGATGGATTCGCTGAACACGATGCCACTGGTTGCGATTTATACAGAGGTTCAGAATTGGGAGGCATGGTTCGGATCGGCCGATGTGCCATTCCAGCCGACTGCACCGATGCTGATGGTCGATACGCTAGCTGTTGCGCTTGAAATGGCGCTGGACGGGCAGGGTATCGCGCTGGTCAACGGGCCCTTTGTCGATCAGGATCTGGCCGACGGCCGGCTGGTTCAGCCGGTGCCGCACAAGCTGATCTGCCCCGGCAATTGGGGGCTGATCTGCCGCAAGGATATGCGCGAGAATTTGCGTATCAAAACGTTTATGGATTGGATTGCCGCGCACGTCGATGCTGCGGCTATTATTCCCTAACGTTTGGGTACGACCTCATAGCCGCGCTCTTCAGGCTCATCGTCAACCATCTGGTCAGGGAAGCCGGTGCCCAGAACCTTGATGCCCAGAGGCTCTTCATAGCGGCGGATGATGTTGGGCGAAAATTCGCGAGAGCCATATTCCGCTTCCGCTTCCTTGAACAGGCGGACGATCAGCGGCGACATTTCGACCGGAACGCCTGCTTCTTGAGCGATTGAGTCGAACAGGCCAATATCCTTGGACACTAGATCCATGGTGAAGTTGATGTCTCGGCTGCCGTTCAGGATCACCTGGCTTTCGGTTTCGTGGACAAAGCTGTTGCCCGATGAAATTTTGATCGCCTCATAAGTGGTATTCATGTCCAGGCCGATTGCTTTGCAGGTGGTCAAGGCTTCGGCTAGTGCAACGAGGTGCACGGTGCACAGATAGTTGGTCATGACCTTCAATTGCGATGCCGTCCCAAGGTCGCCCGTGTGGAGGATGCGGCGGCCCATGGTGGTCAAGACGGGCAGTACGGCCTCAAAAGCTGCGCGGGGCCCACCTGCGAATATCGCGATGTTGCCGGTATCTGCGCGGTGGCACCCACCGGATACCGGGCATTCCATAAACAGCGCGCCGCGCGCTTCAACAAGCGCGCCAAGGCGGATGATTTCAATATAGTCAGTCGTGCTCATCTCAAGCCAGACTTGCCCTGGGCGCATGACCTGCAGGAAGCCGTCTTCGCCTTCCGCCACAGCTCTGCTGGCTGCGGGGGATGGCAGGCAGGTGATGATCAGGTCGACCGCCGCACCCATTTCCGCAGGAGAAGCTGCTGACGTGGCTCCACGCGCGACATATTCAGCGACCAGAGCCGCATCCAGATCGCGGACAACAACATCATGGCCATTGCGGATCAGGCTGCCTGCAAGCTTGCCACCAACATTACCAAGACCGATAAATCCTATTTTCATACGAGCCGAATGATCCATCCCTCAAGCGGCAGGACTCTTTCCCGCCATTATGAAACGGTTAAGCCCCTTCCGCACCCCCGCCACAATTGAAAAATTTGGCAAAAGGGGTCAAAATTTTTGCGATAAAGCTGAGATTGCCTAGTCCAGACGAACAATCTCTACGGGCAGGCTTGTCTGCGGTTGCCCGATAAACTGTTCCGGCCAATGGCTGAAAGGCCGCACGGCACCGTCTTTTCGCCATAACGGGACTCGCGCAAGGTCGATTTCGGAATAGAGCCAGCTGCTTTCGCCTTCCTTGCCCAAGGCGTGAACACCATCATCCGGGCTGTCGCCATCAGGGGGCACAAATATACCGGCGGCACCATAATTTTCATCCACTGCGACGGACCAAGGCGCCATACCAACCGTCGGGGCTTGAATGACAAAGCACTGATTTTCCAATGCGCGCGCTTGTGCGCCGATGCGTACTCGCCAATAACCCTGCATTGTGTCGGTACAGGATGGGGCGAGTATGATCTCGGCGCCAGCTTCGGCTTGCGTGCGTGCGATCATTGGAAACTCGACATCGTAACAGATGGAAATGCCAATCGGACCAAGCGTGGTTCGAAACAGGCGCAGTGTTTCGCCGCCGCTGATATCCCATTTTTCCCGTTCGAATCGGGTCATCACGATTTTGTCCTGATAGCCGGATCGGCCGTCGGGAACGAAAAGCGTGGCACGGTTCACAACCCGACCATTGCCGAGCATCGTCGGCATACTGCTCGCCAATATCGTGACCCCAAAACGCATCGCAAGCGCGCGATAATGGGCATTTGCAGCCTCTGCTGCGGAGATAACTGTCTGTAGCGACCCTTTCAGGTCTCCTGCTGTTGACGGTTCGATGGCTGATAGTTCCATCGCCGCATATTCAGGGAACAGCAGCAGATTTGATCCTGCCAATGTAGCATTCTCGACCCAGCGACCGACTTTCGTTTGCCAAGCGGCGAAATCAGCGACAGCTTCTATTGGATATTGAGCTGCCGCAACTTTGATTGTTCCGGTCATAATGAACGCGACCAGAATTGCATTGGGTGGCTGGTTTCATTCAATTGATCGATATCTTTCCAGTCAAAATCACAGGTCAGCCCCTCAACTGGCATATAGCCGCGCGACTTCCAGAACGGCGCTAGGTCGCGCGGATCTGTTGGCCGCATAGCGTGATTGTCGGGCCGTATGACGGCGCAGAAGGTCGCGGCTGTGGCTCCTGCAGCACGGGCAGCAGCCTCTCTTGCGTCGAAAAATGCATGACCAATGCCCATGCCGCGACACGCAGGCAGCAATACCGATTCGCCGAAATAAAAAAGCCTGTCGACATCCATGCCATGCGCGCACGCAGCATCCCGAAACTCGGCCTTTTGTGAAGCCATGGGTGATGCCGTTGCCGCTCCCACAATCTGCTGATCCTGCTCGGCAATCACCAGAACCGATCCGGGCTCATTGGCGAATTCGTGCAGATATTCTGCTTCATATTCGACTGTGCCGTCATACAGATATGGCCAATCCCGAAACACCGCTATGCGCAACGCCGCCAGTTGCGGAATTGCCGCAAGCCGGTCTTCGGGTCTCAGCAAACTGCGGACGACCGGCTTCATGAAACCTGCGAAATCCAGTCTGTGAGATTGTAATAGACCGAAACGCGCCCGATCAGTTCACCATCCAGATCGAAAAATGCCCCCGCTGGAAGCTCGTAGTGCTGCCCATGCGCTGGCGGCAGGCCTTCGTCTGCGGCCTTGTAGACGCCATGCACGATGAATTCCGCGGCTGCGCGCGTGCCGCTATCATTGGCCATGATGACAATGTCACTCAACTGCTCGGAATAGGCGGCATCCATGCGGTTGAGAAATGCTGCGAAAGCATCTTTGCCCGTTTCTCGTTCGCCCTGATTGATATCGTGCACGACTGTGTCTGCGAGGCAGGCCAATATGCCTTCATGGTCACCCGCGTTAAAGGCGGCATAATAACGCTCGATCAGTGCAGTTGCGGCCTCGCGCGATAATGGCATCGAAAAAACTCCCCTTTTTTGATCTGGTCAGGCAACCGCCTGCCAAGCCTGATTGTCGGCTATCGCTTTAATAGCTGTCTGTAATCCTGCCCAGTCGATTTTACGGTATGATTCGTTCTTAAGCGCTGGTGGAGCAGCGCTTTTGGTTCGACTGGGCCGCTAGAGCTTATGCCATTGCAGCTAGCATCCGCGAACGGGCCTCGGCGCACACTTCTTTTCGGTCAGCCAGCGCGGCGGGATCAAAGGGCTCAAGGAAGTGCACATTGACGGTAAAGCTCCCTGGTCGGGTAAATGCGCGCCATGCACTTTCCCAGCCGGTTTCTTCGCCCAGCCATGCGATTTCTGGACCTGCATCACCAAAGTCGAGCCAAACTGGTTGGATGAGCATTGGTTTTGGCGGCGGTGCCAGTGTTGCGAAAAGCGATGGCTTGAATGGCAACAGGCCAAGCCCGTCGGAGGTGGTTCCTTCCGGAAAAAGCGTGACGGACCAGTTTTCTGCGATCGCATCGCGAAGCTCGGCTATCTGATCAGCGACTGTCTGTTTTTCGGTTCGACTAATAAAAATTGTGCGGTTTTGTGCCGCGAGCCAACCAATGATCGGCCACTTGCGAACCCCATCCTGAGCAACAAAGGCCGTTCCGGTGACCCCGCCCAAGATCGGAATATCGTGCCACGAAATATGGTTTGAAACAAAAAATACGTCCTTGCGCAACGCTTTGCCATGAACCCTTACCTTGGCGCCCAGCGCGCGGGCGGAGATGCGCATAAAGAGCATCGCCCAAGGCGATGGCAGTTTGAGGATACGCCAAAGCAAGTGGAGCGGTAACAGCGGCATCAGTGCCACTGCAATCCACAACGTCCTTAATGCACAAAGTGCATAATCGCGAGGCGCTGCGGCCGGGAAGGGGATCGTAAGGGATGCCATATTTACCCGTTTCTGCGTCTATCGGACTTACCGACTTTACTGATGCCTGTATATTGTGACTATGTGGTGACGTGAGCCAATTGTTTGCGGCGCGTTGGTTTCAACGCGACGAAGGGGCCCTTTTAAAGCTCGTTATGGTCACCGGTCGCCGGCCGACGCGTCTTGATCCGCAATGCATCCCAGCTGGCATCGCCAGTCCAACCCCCGTCGACGGGCAGGCTCACGCCATTTATAAAACCATCGCTCTCTGCAAGAAATGCGATTGCGCGGGCCACCTCTTGCGGACGGGCAAAACGCGCTTGGGGAACGCGATTGATAATGTCGTCGTCGCTATAAGCTCCGGAACCCATATCGCGGGCATCCATTTCGGTTTTTATCCAGCCAGGGCAAACCGCATTTACCCGCACGCCACGACCACCCCATTCTGCAGCCAAGGTCCGGGTCAGTCCGATCAGGCCATGTTTCGAAGCATTATAGGCGGTGCGATGGATCACGCCATGCAGGCCTGCGATGGATGCGACATTGACGATGCTGCCGCTGCCACGATCGAGCATCTGCTTCCCGAAGGCCTGACATAGCAAGAAGGGGGCGGTCAGATTGATCGAGATCACCTGTTGCCACTGGTAAATACTCGTTTCTTCAGCCGGGCAGATCAGGCTAATGCCGGCATTGTTTACCAAAGTATCCACGCCGCCATTGTCCCGCTGAACTTTCGAGGCGAGTTCCGATACAAAGCCGGAATCGGATATGTCGCCAGAAATTGCAGATAATTGTCTGCCTCCAGAGCGCAGATTCGCCAACTGATCGTCAAGCGGCTGCACATCTGTCATCACCACATGATATCCAGAATCCGCCAAAAGTTCGCTCGTCGCAAGCCCGACTCCTTGCGCTGCACCGGTTACTACCGCGACCTTCATTTATCTGTCCCCCAAGAATTTTCTGAGCTGTGCTGCCAAAGATGGATTGGCGCAACCCGAAAATTTTTTGAACCAATGGCGCGATAATCCCCATTTGTAACCAGCCTGTTTTGCAGACTAATGATGGTCAAGTTTTTGCCATGAGGAGCAGGGGTAAATGCAAACATCGGCGCGAGTTGTGATCATTGGCGGCGGGATTATGGGGGCATCGCTGCTCTATCATCTCGCTGAACTCGGTTGGACCGATTGCCTTCTGATCGAAAAGGATGAACTGACGTCCGGGTCGACATGGCACGCTGCGGGCCAATGTCCCAACATAACCGGCAGCTTCAATCTGGCGAAGATGCATGCTTACTCCAATTGGCTGTATCCGCAGTTAGAGGGGCTGACCGGGCAATATGTCAGCTGGCACAAATCGGGCGGCATCCGCCTGGCGACCAACGAGCGCGAGCTTGCATGGATGCGCTACATTCAAGGTTTTTCCAAGATCATCGGGTTCGAGATGGAGATTATCCCGACCGAGGAAATCTTGAAATATAACCCATTCATGACTTTGGATGGCGTCATTGCCGGTGCGCGGACGACCGAAGATGGCCATGCTGATCCGTCGGGTATCTGCAATGCCTTGGCGATCGGGGCCAAGAATATGGGTGCCAAGATTGTCCGCAAGAATCGCGTGACGGGCCTGACCCAGTTGCCCAGTGGAGAGTGGGACGTGGAAACCGAGCAAGGAACGGTCCGCGCCGAAATCGTTGTGAATGCGGCGGGTTGTTATGCGCGGCAGATCGCGCAAATGGCCGGCATCGACATTCCGGTCACCAACATGGAACATCATTATGTCGTGACCGATCCCATTCCTGCTTTTCAGCAGCGCGACGAGGAAATTCCCGTCATGCGCTGCCCGCACGTCTCGGGTTATTTCCGGCAAGAACAGAAGAGCGGGCTGATCGGCGTTTATGAAAATGTCGGCCTTGCCGAAGCCTGGACCGCGCGCGGCGGACATCCCGAATGGGATTCGACCAGCGAGCTGTTTCCCGAGGATCTGGAACGGATTGCTCCATGGCTTGAGCGCGCGATCGAGCGCATGCCGATCTTTGGCGAAGTCGGCCTTCGCCGTTTCGTCAATGGCGCGATTCCGCATACTCCCGATGGTGGCCCGCTGCTGGGCCCGGCTGTGGGCCTTCGCAATTTCTGGCATTGTTGCGGTACCAGCTTTGGCATCGCCCAAGGGGGTGGAGCAGGCAAATATCTGGCGCAATGGATCGTCGAGGGCGATTCCGAGATCAACATGGCCGAATTCGATCCCCGCCGATACGGCCCCTATGCGGATGAAAATTACAGTCGCGACAAGGTCTTCCTTGATTACCGGATGACCTTCACCACAAGGCTCCCGGGCGAGGAAGAGCCCGATGGCAGGCCGCAAAAGACCAGCGCGGTCTATGAACGGTTGAAGGTGGCGGGCGCGGTTTATGGCGAGACTTATGGCTGGGAGCGTCCCAAATATTTCGCACTCGATGGCGCGGAAGAAGAAGGCGGTTATCAGCGCACGAACAGCTTTGCCGCCGTCGCCGCCGAAGTTGCGGCAGTGGCGGAGCGTGTCGGCGTTCTGGATCTGTCCGGCTTTGCCAAATATGATGTGACCGGGCCCGATGCCGAAGCATTTCTGAACCGTATCTGCGCAAACCGCATGCCAAAAAAGCAGGGGGGAATTGCGCTGGCGCACTTATTGTCCCGACAGGGCCGCATCCATGGCGAAATGACGGTGACGCGCCTCGCAGACGATCATTTTTATTGCCTGTCCGCCGCTGCGGCCGAGCAGCGCGACTGGGATTGGCTGGTGCAGAGCAAGCTGTCCGGTGAAGATGTCACCCTGCGCAACCTGACTATGGATCTCGGCGTGCTGGTGATGAATGGCCCACGCTCCCGCGATGTGCTGGCGAAACTGACCGATGCGGATTTGAGCAATGAGGGCTTCCGCTGGCTGAGTGGCCAGGAAATTACGTTGGCAGGGATAAAGACCCGCGCGCTGCGTGTGTCCTATGCAGGTGAACTGGGCTGGGAATTACACCCTGCGATGGATGATCTCTCAGCGCTCTATGATGCGGTGTGGGAAGCCGGTCAGGAGTTTGGCATCGTAAATTACGGCCTTTATGCCGCCAATGCGATGCGCATGGAAAAGGCCTATAAGGCCTGGGGCTCTGAACTCACCAACGAACTGACCATGATCGAGGCAGATTTGCCGCGCTTCATCCAGTTCAAGAAGGATGATTTCATCGGCAAACAAGCGACGTTGGACGCGCCTGACAGGTTCCGGATCGTTTATGGAGAGGTCGACGCCGCCAATGTCGATGTGCGCGGCGCAGAACCGTGCATGATTGGTGATAACTGCATCGGCCTGACCACCTCTGGGGGCTATGGCCACCGAGTAGGCAAAAGCCTGTTTTTCGCTTGCGTGCCGATTGAGAATGCCGCCCCGGGCTCGACCTTTGAGATCATGCTGCAAGGGGAACGGCGCAAGGGCATGGTGCTCGAACATCCAGCCTATGATATTGATAACTTAAAGATGAAGGCCTGATTCAGTGGCTCAACTTCCCAAAAAAGCAAAAGTTGTCATCATCGGCGGTGGTGTCATCGGTTGTTCGATCGCCTACCATCTGACGAAGATTGGCTGGGATGATGTTGTCCTGCTTGAACGCAAGCAGCTGACCAGCGGCACAACCTGGCATGCCGCCGGTTTGGTCGGGCAATTGCGGCCGTCGATCAACATGACCAAGCTCGCCAAATATACCGGCGAATTGTATCGCGGTCTGGAAGCTGAGACCGGACAGGCCACCGGATATCGCCAATGCGGATCCATATCCATGGCGACCAATCAGGAACGTTTTGAGGAACTGAAGCGCAGCGCTTCAATGGCCAAGGTCTTCGACTTGCCGGTCCATGTGGTGACACCTGAAGAGATCAAGGCACTGGCAAATATCGTCAATGTTGATGATGTTGTTGGCGGCATTCATATCCCCAGCGACGGCTATGCCAATGCGGTCGATATCACCCAGGCGCTGGCAAAAGGCGCGCGAACCGGCGGCGCCCAGATATTTGAAAACACCAAAGTCACCAAAATCCGCCATAATGGGGATCGCGTTACGGGTGTAGAAACAGCAGAAGGCTCCATCGAAGCCGATTTTGTCGTGATCTGCGGGGGTATGTGGACACGGGATCTCGCCGCCAGCATTGGCGTCGCTGCGCCTTTGCATGCTTGCGAACATTATTATGTGCTGTTCGAAGGCGTTGAAGGTATCGACAACACACTGCCTGTGCTCCGCGACTATGATTATTGCGGCTATTACAAATATGACGCGGGCAAGCTGCTCGTTGGTGCATTCGAACCCAATGCCCGGCCGTGGGGTATGGATGGTATTTCCGAAGATTTCTGCTTTGATGAAATCGCCGGAAGCTTTGAACATTTTGAACCGCTATTGATGGACGCAATGCGCCGCGTGCCCGCGCTCGAAAATGCGGGCATACAGAAATTCTTCTGCGGTCCGGAAAGCTTCACACCGGATGTGCGCTATCATCTGGGCGAAAGTGCAGAGTTGAAGGGTTGTTTTGTCGCCGCTGGCCTCAACTCCATCGGCCTGCAATCGGCGGGTGGCGTAGGCAAGGTGATGGCTGAATGGATTCGCGATGGCATACCGCCCGCTGATCTTTGGACCGTTGATATCCGTCGCAACATGCCGTTCCAGATTAACCGGAAATATCTGCGCGAACGTGTGACCGAAAGCCTCGGCCTCCTTTACGCGACACATTACCCCTTTAAGCAATATGAAACAGCGCGCGGTGTGCGTAAATCCGCACTGCATGACCGATTGGCCGCAACCGGTGCTTGCTTTGGTGAAGCCTTTGGTTGGGAACGGGCGAACTGGTACGGCGAACCGGGCAGTACGCCCAGTTATGAATATAGCTATGGCCGGCAAAACTGGTTTGAGGCCAATGCCGCTGAGTGCAAGGCGGTGCGCGAGGCAGTCGGCCTGTTCGATCAGTCAAGCTTTGCCAAATTCCGGCTTGAGGGGCGCGATGCCTGTGCAGTGCTGAATCGTGTTTGTGCCAATGATGTCGATGTTGCGCCCGGCAAACTGGTCTATACGCAGTGGCTCAACGACAAAGGTGGAATTGAGGCTGATCTAACCGTCACACGTCTCTCCGAAACTGCCTATCTTATCGTGACGGGCGCAGAAACCGAGGTGAAGGATTTCAACTGGCTCAAGCGCCATATGCCGGACGACGCACATGCGGTGCTGACCAATGTTTCGTCGGCTATGGGCGTTATCTCTATCATGGGGCCGAACGCGCGTGCGTTGCTGCAATCGATTTGCCCCAATGATCTGTCGCATGAGGCCTTTCCTTTTGCGACCAGTCAAGAAATCGAACTTGGCTATGCCATTGTCCGCGCATCGCGCATCACCTATGTCGGCGAATTGGGCTGGGAGCTTTACATTCCCACCGAATTCATGACCGGGGTCTATGATGAAATTGTCGCCGCCGGCGCCGCTTTCGGCCTCCGGCATTGCGGCTACCACGCGCTCAACGCGTTGCGCATGGAAAAGGCCTATCGCCATTGGGGCCATGATATCACCGATGAGGATACGCCGTTGGAGGCGGGCCTTGGCTTTGCGGTGAGGATGGACAAACCAGGTGGATTTATCGGGCGCGAGGCTTTGCTCAGGCAAAAGGAAGAAGGCCTGAAACAGCGCCTCGTCCAGTTCCTGCTGAAGGACCCCGCCCCCATGCTCTATCATAATGAACCGATCTGGCAGGGCGACCGTATCGCCGGTTACATTCGTTCCGGCATGTATACACATGGCCTCGGAGGCGCATGCGGGCTGGGCTATGTGACTGCTGCCGATGGCGGTGTGGTCGGCGCAATCGGTGCCGATGATTATGAGATCGAGATCGCCGGTGTGCGCTATCCCGTCACAGCCTCGCTCAAGCCGCTATATGACCCCTCAAACGCCCGGATCAAAATCTGATGTCACATACTGAACTTATGAGCCGCCTCGCCAACAATACGCGCGTTGGTTATAGTTTCGATCAGGAATTCTATTGCAGTGACGCCGTGTTCAATGCCGACATGGATCAGATTATCAGCCGCAAATGGCTGCTGGCAGGTCATGTCTCGCGCATTCCGAACAAGGGTGATTATTTCCTCTTTCGCGTTGGCAGCGAACAGATCATCGTCATCCGCGAAAATGCAGACAGCATCCGAGCTTTTTTCAACGTATGCCGACATCGCGGTTCAACCATTTGTCAGGCCGAAAGTGGCAATGCGCCCAAGCTTGTTTGCCCGTACCATGCCTGGACATTCGGGTTGGACGGCAAATTGCTCGCCGCTCGCTTGATGCCTGAAGATTTTGACAAGGCAGAGAACAGCCTGTTTTCCTGCCATGTCCGTGTCTTTCACGGCCTCATTTTCATCAATATGAGCGAGGATGAACCGGATGATTTCGACGCAACCTTTGGCAATATGGGGCCGATCCTCGACTATCACGGAATCGCTGATGCCCGCATAGCCCATGCCGGAAGCTATCCGACCACGGCCAACTGGAAGCTGGTCATCGAAAATTTCTTTGAATGCTATCATTGTGTGCCATCGCATCCTGAATTTTGTTCGATGCACGCAGCCGAATCTATTGTGGCTGTAGGGGCCGGTCCAAGTTCTGGCCCTGCAGATGCCATCGCCGCGTATGCGCCCAAGGTTCAAGCCTGGGAAGAAAAGGCAGCCGCTCTCGGCCGCCCTATTGGAAATATCGACGATGCACCGGATAGCAGCCATCTGCGCTTGATGATGCAACGGATGAACAAGGATGGCTGGGCAGCCGAAACCCAGGATGGCACTGCCCCCTCGCCATTGATGGGCAAGCGGAGGGCCCCAGACGGCGGGCGTATGCATCTAAGTTTCAGCCCTTTCAGCCAAATTGTCGCCGACGATCATTTCGTGATTTTGTTCCAGTTCACGCCGCGTTCGGCGCTTGCATCTGATGTCGAAATGATCTGGCTCGTTGATGGTCGCGCGACCGAGGCAGAGGTTGATATAGACAAGATGATTTGGGGCTATCATGCCACAACAACGCAAGACAAGGTGATCACCGAGAACAATCAGGCCGGCATCATGTCCAGCCGCTATCGTCCGGGCCGCTATTCGGATCAGGAGGGCAGTGTGATCAAATTCCAGAAATGGTATTTGAACCAGTTCGGCTTGGATCGTGCCGAATGACCATCCCGGCCACCATGCGTGCAGTGTTGCTCACCGGCCATGGTGGATTTGAAAAGCTCGAACTGCGCGATGATGTGCCAGTTCCATTGCCGGGGCCGCATGATGTTTTGATCCGTGTCGGCGCTGCAGGTGTCAACAATACGGATATCAACACGCGTATCGGTTGGTATTCGAAAGCCGTAGCGGAAGCCACCGATGCAGGAGCTGCGACTGGCATTGCATCTGCCGAGGATGACGGCTGGTCGGGCGAGGCGTTCCAGTTTCCGCGCATCCAAGGCGCGGATGCCTGCGGTCGGATCGTCGCGGTTGGCTCTGATATCGATCCAGCACGCATCGGCGAACGCGTTTTGATTATGCCCAATCTCCCGGGAACCGGGCGGTATGATATTCGCTATTTCGGTTCCGAAGTGGACGGGGCCTTCGCAGATTACACCTGTGTGCCTGCCGGCAATGCTTTTGCAGTTTCCGCTCCGTTCTCTGACGCTGAACTGGCTAGCTTTCCCTGTGCTTATGCGACTGCGGAAAACATCCTTTCGCGTATCAATCTTGCCGCAGGGCAGCAGGTGTTGATCACAGGCGCATCGGGCGGGGTTGGTTCTGCGGCTGTGCAACTTGCCAAACGCCGTGGCGCAATAGTGAGCGCGATAGCCGGGGTGGAGAAAGCGTCGGCGTTACGTGATCTTGGAGCTGATCATGTTATCTTCCGCGACGCGGATATTGAGGCCTTGTTCGGCCAGGACCATTTCGATGCCGTCGTCGATGTAGTCGGCGGAGCCCAGTTCGGGGCGATCCTCAACGTCCTCAAACGCGGAGGCCGATATGGAGTTGCCGGTGCCATCGCTGGGCCGGTGGTCGACCTCGATCTGCGAACCCTTTATCTGAAGGACCTGACACTAATCGGCTGCACCGTCCTTGAACCGGAAGTGTTCAGCAATCTGATCAGATATATCGAGGGCGGAGAAGTTAAACCATTGGTCGCGAAGACATTCCCGCTCTTCGAAATTGTGGCTGCCCAAGAAGCATTTCTGACCAAATGCCATGTCGGTAAGATCGTACTGACGCTTTAGTCCACCATCTCGAGCACATCCCCGATACGCCCAATCATCTCGTCTATATGCGCCTTCTCAAGGATGAGCGGCGGCGAAAGCGCTATGATGTCTCCGGTTACGCGGATCAGCAGGCCGGTGTCAAAGCAGCGGTGAAAGACTTCCATCGCGCGCTTGCCGACGGCGCCAGCCCGAGCCTCAATTTCTATGCCGGCAACGATACCGACATTGCGAATGTCGATCACATGACGCTTGTCCTTCAGGCTGTGGACTGCGTCTTCCCAATAGCCGCTTAAATCGGCGGCGCGTTCAAATAAGCCTTCCGACTTGTAGATATCGAGCGTTGCGATGCCGGCGGCGGCGGCGAGGGGGTGGCCGGAATAGGTGTAGCCATGGAAAAGCTCGATTCCGTCTGGACCGCCCTCGACAATGGCGTCGTGTACATGGCGGCTGACCGCGACAGCGCCCATGGGCACGGCCGCGTTTGTAAGGCCTTTGGCCATGGTGATCAGGTCTGGCGTTACGCCAAAGACCTCTGAAGCGGTGGCCCCGCCCACGCGACCGAACGCGGTGATAACTTCATCAAAAATGAGCAATATGCCATGCTTCGTCGTAATGTCGCGCAGCTTCTGAAGATAACCAACCGGGGGCGGAAGGACGCCTGTGGAACCTGCCATTGGCTCGACGATGACGGCGGCGATGGTTTCGGCACCATGCAACGTTACAATGGATTCGAGCGTATCGGCAAGATGCCCACCCCATGAGGGTAGGCCCCGCGAAAAGGCGTTGTGCTCCAGATTGAGCGTATGCGGAAGATGATCGACGCCGGTCAGAAGTGTACCGAACTGCCGGCGGTTATTGACGATTCCGCCAACGGAAATTCCACCAAAACCAACGCCATTATAGCCGCGTTCGCGGCCGATCAGTCGCGTGCGGGTGCCTTGGCCGATGGATCGTTGATAGGCGAGTGCGATCTTCAGCGCAGTATCGACCGATTCCGATCCGCTATTTGTGAAGAATATCCGGTCAAGATTTTCGGGCATCAGGGTTGCAACGCGCGAGGCCAGTTCGAAAGCGAGCGGGTGACCGAGCTGGAATGGCGGTGCATAATCGAGTTCCGCCGCCGTTTTCTGGATGGCCTCGATTATGGGTGTCCGGCAATGGCCGGCATTGACTGCCCACAGACCGGCTGTGCCATCAAGGATCTGCCGCCCGTCATCGCTGGTATAATGCATATCCTTGGCGGATTTTAGCTGACGCGGATGCGCCTTGAACGCCCGGTTTGCAGTGAAGGGCATCCAGAATGCGGCAAGTGGATCGTTTTCGAGTGTCATCATGGTGCTCCGGGGCTAAGGCTTGCCGCTTATGCAACGACGATAGAAATCGCGTGATTGAATTCTTTATTTCAATCGGAAAAATTGTTTGCGTTCAAGTGACTGCCTTTGGGCGATCACATGACGTTTCTGCATGCTGCTGTTTGGCTCGCGCGTAAAAACTCGTTGAACTCTTCGTTAATTCAAAAATATATGATATATATCAATGTTATAATGTCAAACACATCTTGCCGAAATTGGATGGCGAGAGACGTTCCGATGGGGGCGTGCCCAGGGCGCATTGTCCAGAAAACTGTCGCAAACTGGAACGGTTTGGATGCTGACCGTTATTAACCACCATTGTGTCTCGCCAATATGGCTAACAAATCGTTAACGTCTTTTCCAAGAACATTGGAAAGGTCGCACCGATGAAGCGCAAACTGGTTTATACAAGCGAAGCCGCAGGGCATCCGTTTCGTCAACGGCTCGCTCCGCATGTGCTGGCGGTGCCGGCAGAGTGGAGGCCCAAACCGCTGAAATGGTGGCAGGGTGAGGACGCGCATCTTTTTGTCGTAAGCTTCGGCGCCTTTTTTACGGTCTTCTATACCTTCATCGCCTGAAGGTTCAGTCGCAGGCCTTGTGCAGTTTCCAGCTTATCCAAGCGGAAAAGACGCAGGCCGCGGCGATAAGGAACAGCGTATCCGCAATACTCACGCCCAGTCGCGCCAATTCGCCGTACATCACTGCGCCAATCACCATCGCCCCTGAATTGACGATGTTGTTCGCGGCAATCGTTCGCGCAGTGGCCGATTTTTCCACCGTAGTCGTCAAAAACGCGTAGAGCGGCACAACGAACATACCGCCGGCTACGGCTATGCCGAACAGGGCGAACAGGATGATATCGCCCTGCCGGATCGAGACAAATTCGATGAAGTTCAGAAGTTGGTCCTGATCAAGCGGGGTATCGGGCACGGGTGCCCAGCCCTTGATCGACCACCAAAGAAGGAGCACGAAAAGTCCCATCGCAATCACCGATGGTGGAGAGTAGACGGCCGATACCCGGCCTTTGAGCATCCGGTTGATCACAACCGAACCGATAGCAACGCCCACCGAGAAAATTGCGGTGAACAGCGTGGCTACTGTGCGGTCACCGCCCAGTCCATGCTTTACCATGGGCGGGAACTGCGCAGCCAAAACCGCGCCAATCGCCCAGAAAAAGCTGATGGCGATGATGGCCAGAAATAGCCGTGGGACATGCATCGTATCGCGCACCAGTCGCCAGCTTGAACGAAAGATATTCCAGTCGAGTTTGGCTGTGGGTGCATCGCTTTCGGGCGGAGCAGGGGGGACATATTGCGCGGTGACGCGCCCGATAAGCGCCACGAGCACAACCCCGACCGCCGAAATTTTCGGATCGAGTATTCCGCCCACGATTGTTCCGGTGAGGATCGCGATATAGGTGCCGGCCTCAACCAGTCCGGTGCCGCCCAATACTTCATCATCCTTCAGATGCTGGGGTAAAATACCATATTTGATCGGGCCGAAAAATGTCGAGTGCACACCCATCGCGAACAAGGCCGCAAAGAGGATGGGGATGCTGTGCAACCAGATACCGGCGGCGCCGACCAGCATGATAGCGATTTCGGCGGTCTTGACCCAACGAATGACCCGGGTCTTGTCGATGCTGTCCGCAATTTGCCCTGAAATGGCAGAAAGCAGGAAAAAGGGCAGGATGAAGATCGCGCCGGCAAGAGCGTTATAATAGGCTTCTTCGGCTTCGCCCCCCTGCAGGATGGAATAGGTGATCAGCACCACCATCGCCATCTTGTAGAAATTGTCGTTGAACGCGTTCAGATATTGGGTCGCAAAAAGCGGCAAGAAACGCCTTTTGCCCAGCAATGCCATCGAAGTCTGCATGTTTGGTCCGATTGGTCCCCTCTAGGTCCGACACCCCTAGCCGCAGGGGGCAGCGCCGCAAAGCGCTTTTACCAGTTTTAGGCGTTGTAGCTTTTATCTTGCAAGTTGGCGGCCCTTAACGCGCAACAGCGTTGCGTGAATGTCACAAGCACTTTCAAAAAATTGTTCCAACCGTTGCTAGGGGCGAAAAAACATTGCCTCGGATTCAGAAATATGCGGAGGTAGAGCATTGTTTTTTATGGAGGGTGCGCAATGCGCAAGTTTTCGGGGAAAGTTTACAAGCAGGCAGCCGTCGCAACATTGATGGCTTCCAGTGCGATGGCCATCGCCATGCCGGCAATGGCGCAGGATGCAGCCGATGCTGCCGATAGCGACGAGATCGTCGTTACAGCCCAGAAACGCGAACAGAATTTGCAGGATGTACCTGTCGCGATCACGGCAATCGGCAACGAGAAGCTGGACCAGTTGCAGGTGAACGAATTTCAGGATGTCGTGAAGTTCCTGCCGTCGGTCACGATCCAGCAGGGCGGCCCGGGTTTTGCCCAGGTCTATTTCCGCGGCGTATCCTCTGGCGAAAATGCCAACCACTCGGCCTCGCTGCCCACGGTTGGCACCTATCTTGATGAAATGCCGATCACGACCATCCAAGGCGCGCTCGACATTCACGCTTATGACCTTGCTCGTGTCGAGGCGCTGGCTGGACCGCAAGGCACGCTATATGGCGCAAGCTCGATGGCGGGGACGCTCAAGCTGGTCACCAACGCGCCTGACACGTCGGGCTTCTATGGAAATGCAGGTGTCGAGATCAACAATGTCGCCCATGGTGACTTTGGTTCGGTCTTTGAAGGTTTCGTCAACGCGCCATTGAGTGAAAAGGCGGCAATGCGGCTTGTGGGCTGGTATCGCGACGATGGCGGTTACATCGACAATCTGCCTGGCTCACGTCGCTATGCGACTTCCGGCATTCGTCAGAATAATACGGCGCTGGTGGAAAAAAATTACAACGACGCCGAAACCTATGGTGCGCGCCTCGCGCTTGGCATCGACCTTGACGATAACTGGACGATCAAGCCTACCGTGATGGGTCAGGTCCAGAACACTGAGGGCAGCTATGCTCGCGAACGTTCGGGCCAGTCGACCGGTGAATATACCACGGTTCAGTACAATCCGGAGGGTAGCCGTGACAAGTGGATCAACGCTGCGCTGACGATCGAGGGTAAGCTTGGCAATTGGGACATGACGCTGACCGGTGGTCACCTTCGCCGCAAGACCGAGACCGAGAGCGACTACTCGGATTATGGCTATTTCTATGACGCGCTCAACGGATATGGCGCCTATTGGTACGACAATGCAGGTAACCCTGTCAGCGCCAATCAATATATCCAAGGCATTGATCGTTATCGCAAAAGCTTTGGCGAGTTCCGCATCGCGTCCCCGCAGGATGCTTCGTTGCGCTTCATCGGTGGCCTTTTCTGGCAGCGGCAGAGCCACAATATCGAGCAAAATTACATCATCGACAATATTGCGGATTCGATCACCGTTCCGGGTACCGCCAGCAACATCTGGCTGACCAAGCAGCAGCGCACCGATCGTGATTATGCCGCCTTTGGTGAGCTTAGCTTCGACGTTACCGAAAAGCTTACACTGACCGGCGGTGCACGCCTGTACAAATATGACAATTCATTGTTTGGTTTCTTCGGCTTTGCTCGCGGCTATTCGGGCAACACCGGGGTGGCGCGCTGCATCACCACGACGGGAGCGGATTTCCGTGCCAACCCAACGGGCACCTTCGCGCAGCCCATTCTGGATGGCGCGCCCTGCACCAATGTGAACAAGAACACATCGGACAGCGATGCGATCTTCAAGATGAACGCAACCTATAAGCTGAGCGAAGACGCGCTGGTTTATGCGACTTGGTCGCGCGGTTTCCGGCCTGGTGGTATCAACCGCCGCGGTACCCTGCCGCCTTATGGTCCCGATGAACTCGACAATTATGAACTGGGCTGGAAGACCAATTTTGGTGCCTTCCGGTTCAATGGTGCGCTGTACCAGTTGGATTGGAACAACATCCAGCTTTCGTTCCTTGGGGCCAACGGCCTGACCGAAATCCGCAATGCGGGCATCGCGCGCATCCGGGGTGCCGAATTTGATGTCGGCTATCGTGCGGGCGGTCTCAGCCTGAATGCAGGCTTTAGCTATAATGACGCTGAAATCCGCCGCGATTTCTGCCGCATCGCTAACGCGACCTTTGATTGCACGACCGCGGGCAACGCGCTGCTGGCACCTGCCGGATCGCGCCTGCCGGTCACACCCAAGTTCAAGGGCAATCTCATCGCGCGTTACGAATTCCCTGTGGCGGAATGGAATGGCCATGTGCAGTTGGCGGCCAATCATACCGGCAGCCGGTCGACAGATCTCCGCACGGCACAAAAGGCGCTGAAGGGCGGGCTTGATGCCTATACGACGCTCGACCTTAGCTTTGGCGTCAAGAATGACAGCTGGAGCATCGAGGCATTTGCCACGAACCTGCTGGATGAATTTGGTGTCGTGAACACCGGCGTGTCATGCGTTGAAACCGTATGCGGAACAGGGCCGACCCCTGCGACGCCGACAGGCGGTGCATTCTACGATACGGTCATCAAGCCGCGTGTAATCGGGCTTAAGTTCAGCCGCGATTTCTGATCGCTGCTGCGATGACAATTGAAACGAGAAAGCCGGGCCAAAAGCTCGGCTTTTTCATGGCCGTCGCGCTGGTCATGGGAAACATGATCGGTTCGGGCGTGTTCCTCTTGCCAGCAAGCCTTGCGCCATATGGCTGGAATGCAGTGGCCGGCTGGATCGTTACCATTGCTGGCGCGCTTTGCCTCGCTTGGTTGTTCGCGCGTCTGATGGCCGGAACGGGTGAGGCACCTATCCCGCTTGTGGAGCGGGAATTTGGCCGGATCCCCGCCTTCCTCATTGGTTTCAGCCTGTGGGTCTATGTATGGGCAGGGATGGTCACGATTTCGATCGCGGCCGTCTCTTATGGTAGCAGTTTCTGGCCCGTGCTGGCCGAACATCCCGCGCTCGCCTCGCTCGGCGTTATCTGGTTGCTGACCTTGCTCAACATTGCAGGAACGCGTCAGGCTGGGGCTTTTCAGCTTGTGACGACGGTCATCAAACTGGTGCCATTGCTGGTCGTGGTCGGACTGATCGCTTATGTCGCCGGCAGCACGGGCGCCCAAACCGTGACGCCGCTTCCGAAAGACGGCCTTTCGCTTTCGCTGGTTAATCAGGCTGCAGCACAGACACTTTGGGCCATGCTCGGTTTTGAATCGGCCTGCCTTGCCGCGTCGCGGGTCGCGAACGCACAAAAAGTGATCCCGCGTGCCACGCTGGTCGGGGCAGGACTGACGGGTCTTTTCTATCTGATTGTCTGTTCGGGGATCGCGCTGATGCTTCCCGCAGACAAGGTGTCAGGTTCAAATGCGCCATTTGAGCTGTTCGTCGCAACCTATTGGAGCAGCGGCCCTGCTGCATTCATTGCTGCCTTTGCCGCGATAAGCGCGATTGGCGCGGTCAATGGCTGGATCCTTGTCGAAGGCGAAGTGCCGCGCGACATGGCGGAACGCGGCATGATGCCAGCCTTTTTCGCGCGCAATAACCGTTGGGGGACGCCGGCAATCTCGCTGTTTGTTTCCAGCCTGCTTGCCAGTTTGCTGATCTGGTCGAATTCGAGCAAGTCGATGGGGGCGCTGTTTACCTATACCGCGCTTCTGACCACGTCGGTGGTTCTTTGGCTGTATCTTGTGGTGGCAATCATTGCATGGAAACGGAGGCTGGCGCGGCCGGTGGCGGCACTGGGTATCGCTTTCTGCTTCTGGAGCCTCTGGGGTGCAGGCCTCACCATTTCGCTTTCGAGCATTGCCCTGATGCTGGCAGGCCTGCCGCTTTATTGGTGGGCGCGGCGCGAGGCGGGCACTCAACAGAATTGACGGCAAGGTCGCCGCACGCGCTTTGCCTGCACTTGCTCCTATCGAAGCCCGCCTACCGAAACCCTCAATTCCAGCGTGGTGTTAGCCAGGCGCTTTGGTCGCGCAGAATGACCTGTGCGGCATTATGCCCCGGCGCACCAGTTACGCCGCCGCCAGGATGTGCCCCTGCGCCACACATATAGAGGCCATTCACCGGGCCACGATAAGCACCATTGCCCAGAACGGGCCGCGCCGACCAGAGTTGGTCGAGGCTCATATTGCCGTGCATGATGTCACCGCCGGCCAGCCCAAACTTGCGCTCCAACCCCTTGGGGCTGAGGATCTGCTGGCCCAGGATCGACGCGCGGAAACCTGGCGCATAGGCCTCAACGGTATCGATGATCGTATCTGCCGCCTTTCCTTCTTCAGCATCCCAGTTGCGGCCATCGGGCAGTTCGGGTGCGAATTGCTGGCAGAAAAGGCTGGCGACATGCTGGCCCGGCGGGGCAAGGCTATCATCGACGGTCGATGGGATCAGAATTTCGACGATCGGGCGCTTGGACCAACCATAACGTTTTGCGTCCAAGAAAGCCTCGTCCATGTAATCGAGGGTTGGCGCGATGATGATCCCGGACTGGTGATGCTCCCCTGCTTCGGGGAGGCAGGTAAAGCGCGGCAGTTCGGAGAGTGCCACATTCATCCGGAAGGTACCGCTGCCTACCTTGAAGCCCTTAATGCGGCGCTTGTATTCGGCGCTCAGGTCGGAGTCGTCGAACATCTTTCCGTAAAGAAGTTTGGGGCCGACATTGGAAACGACCCGGCTGGCGATCACTTCCTCGCCGCTTTCAAGGCGAACGCCCGCGACCTTGCCGCCGTCGACCAATACGCGGTCGACCGGGCTTTCCAGACTGATTTCGACGCCCAGATCTCGGCAAACCTTGGACATGATCTGCGTGATCGCGCCCATGCCGCCGACGCTGTGCCCCCAAGCGCCTTTCTTGCCATTTACCTCCCCGAAAACATGGTGAAGCAGGACATAGGCGCTGCCCGGAGTGTCTGGGCTGGCATAATTGCCGACAACAGCATCAAAACCGAAGGCGGCCTTTACAGCTTCGCTTTCGAACCAACCGTCAAGCAGCGTGCGTGCCGACTTGGTAAACAGGTCAAGCACGTCACGCTGCCGCTCGATCGGAAGGCCTGCCAGCTTGCGACCCTGAAGGGCTCCGTCGATCAAGGTTTTGAAGCCATCACCGATATTGGGCGGCGATTTCATCGCTAGGTCGCGCAGTACGTCTGCGACGACTTCAAGGCTGTCATAATATTCGGGAAGGATGTCTGCATCATGCTTCGAAAAGCGTGCAAATTCCGCCTGTGTTCGTTCCAGTCCCCCGCCGAGTTTCAGATAACCGCCATCTTCCTGCGGCAGGAAGTTGCTGATCGGCCGCTCGATGACGCGATAGCCATGGTCTGCCAGGCGCATATCCTCGATCACCTTGGGCTGCAGCAGACTGACGGTATAGCTCGCCACGGAATTGCGGAAACCGGGGTGGAATTCCTCGGTCACCGCCGCGCCGCCTACGACATCGCGTCGCTCGACGATCCGCACCTTCATTCCTGCGCGGGCAAGATAAAAGGCGCAGACAAGTCCGTTGTGGCCAGCGCCAATGATTACAGCATCATATTTTTGGGTCATTTATGGCTCCAGCCGGGTGCGGGTTGATGTTCGAAGCTGGCCTCAGGGATGAGGCCGCGCACCTTGCGGCAGAAATTTTTAAGACAGACTTCTTTGTCGGACAGCGGCCCCATTGAAAAGCTGCGGCCTGCCATCCCCTCCTGAACTCTTGTGATCAGCACCGTGTCTTCGGCATTGACCTGCCGGTTTATCCGCCAGTTGAGATAGCGCGCGGCGCGCATTTCCCGCCTGTCATCATCGAAGACGTAGCTGATCTCGCGGATCAGGCAGCTGGTGGGACCAGTCGGCAGCCACTGCATGAAGTCGACCTGATCTGGATAGATATCAAACGCAACCGATGGCCAGAGTTTGAAATAGAGCCAGCGTTTCTGGTTGGCATCGGGAAGATGGGGAACCGATGGCAGCAGATTTTGATAGGCGCGTTCAGACCAGTTGTTCGACGGTCGATCAACCAGATCGCCCCACATGCGATCGACATGTGGTTCGGCCTCTACGCCGTAGCTTTTGCCGAACAGACGAGTCAGGCCGGGATGTGCGACGGGGATGTGAAGGCCGTCGGAATAATTGTCGCCGACATTTTTCCAGTTCACATCACGCGGGCGTAAGGTGACGCGGCCAAGCGCCCTTAATTCCTCAAAACGATAGGGGGCGACCTGTTCTTCATAAGGCGCCATCATCTCTGCCACAGATGGGCCGCCGCTTTCGAGGCGGACGAAGATGAAGCCGCGCCAGATTTCGAGTTCGACCGGCACCAATCCCGCCTTGCTCCTGTCGAGCGTGGGGTAGGAGGCGCTGTCGGGAACACCGGTCAGCCGGCCGTCGAGATCATAGGTCCAGGCGTGATAGGGGCAGACCAGTTTCTTTGCACAGCCGCTTGCACCATCGACAAGGCGGCTGCCACGGTGGCGGCAGACATTTGTGAAGGCACGGACAATATCGTCGGTGCCGCGCACCACAATCACGCTTTCGCCGACATAGTCGAGGCTGTGCCAGTCGCCGGCGTCCGGTACATCGGAGACATGGCAAACGACCTGCCAACCGGGACGGAAAATCCGCTCTATTTCGAGCTTTGCAAATTCGGGATCATGATAGGTCCATGCCGGAAGGCTCCAGCCATCCAGAGGGTCCTTACCTATGTCGAGCTTATGGATGCTTGCGATCATGGATGGCTTATTATACAGTCGTATAACAATATGCAAGCACGCCCAACCCAAAATTCGCGCCAGAGCTTTACCCGCGAAAGTGCCGATTCCCGCCGGGAAGCGTTGATCGAGGCCTGCGCGCGCTCACTGGCGCGCAATGGCGTGCCGGGCACTTCGGTGCGCGTGATTTGCACCGAGGCGGGCGTGTCACCTGGGTTGCTGCGTCATTATTATGACGGGATCGACGCCCTGATTGCGGCGACCTACCGCGCGACCGGCGACCGGGTGCAAAAGGCCCTTGCCGACGCCGTTTCTGCCGCGCCCGATACCCCGCGCGACCGGCTGCTTGCCTATCTGACGGCAAGCTTTGTTCCGCCTATTGCCAATCCGGAATTGCTGGCGACCTGGCTTGCCTTTTGGGCGTTGACCAAGACCGATGCTCAGATCGCACGGCTGCATGGCGAGATTTATCGCAATTATCGCGCCGATCTTGAGGAGCTGCTCGCCCGATGCCAGCCGGGGGAGCATCGGTTGACTGCGGTGGCGCTGACAGCTTTGGTTGATGGCTTGTGGCTCGAACTCAGCTTGGGCGATGCCCCTTTCAGCCGAGACGAGGCAGGCGCGCTCGTTGAAAAATGGCTGGATGCGCTATTGGTTTAGCCCTTGGCCCCGACGCCTGCCGCCGCCAGATGCGCCCCCAACCGGCCGTCCACCCAAAGGAAGAACATCCGGTAATCTGCGATCAGCGACCAGAATGGGTGCCGAAAGGTCAGCGGGACATTATGTTCGACCTTGAAATGGCCAGCCCAGGCAAAGGCGTAGGATCCGACAAGGCCAAAGGCGATCCACCACAAATTGCCCGTCGCAAACACCAGCGCAAGCGCCGCCAGCCCGCAGATGGAGGCGCAATAATGCAGCGCCCGGCACAGCGGCACGCTGTGCGCACGCAGATAGATGGGCCAGAATTCGGTAAAGCTTGACGCCATTTTGCTCATCATTTTCTCCTGTCCTGAACATTATCGCCGCATGGCACCCTGTGCAACAGGCTGGCATAGTTTCATTTGCAACTGTATCGGTCGGTTATGACTGAAACTACCCCACCGATGACCTATGCCCGCTATCTGGCGCTCGATGAACTGCTGGCCTGCCAGCATCCACAGTCTGAACTGGATGACGAGATGCTGTTCATCATCATTCATCAGACCAAGGAATTATGGCTGAAACAGATCATCCGCGAATTGCACCTTGCAAAGGAACAGGTGCAGGCGGATGCGCTGGTGCCGGCCTATAAGGCGCTGGCGCGGGTCAGCCGGATCCAGGCGGTGATGACATTAAGCTGGGACGTGCTCTCTACCATGACGCCGTCGGATTACAGCCGGTTCCGCCATGTGCTGGGGCCGAGCTCGGGTTTCCAGTCAGACCAGTTCCGCACAGTCGAATATATGCTGGGCCTGAAAGATAGCGGCTTTCTGAAATATCAGGATGATCGCCCTGATGCCCGGGTTGCGATGCACGCCGCGCTGCATGCACCAAGCATCTGGGATGATGCCATTGCCGCTGCCGCCCGTTCCGGCCTGCCTATCCCGGGAGAGGTGCTGGGCCGGGATGTCAGCCAGTCCTATGCGGCACATGCGGGGGTGGAGGCGGCGTTTCTTGCGGTCTATCGCCAGCCCGAACGCTATTGGGAGCTATACCAGCTCGCTGAAAAGCTGGTTGATCTGGATGATGCCATGGCGACATGGCGGCACAAGCATGTGGTGACGGTCGAACGGGTGATCGGCGGCAAGCGCGGTACCGGCGGCACCGCCGGGGTCAGCTATTTGCAATCCACATTGGCCAAGCGGGCCTTCCCGGAACTCTGGTCGTTGCGGACGATGTTGTAATCTGATGCCAGCCGTCAGCCCCGGCACGAGCCGGGGCGACGCCATTCCTTACCGCTTTGTCCGCTGGTCTTCGACCATGTCTTCAGCCAGCTCAAGCCCGGCCTTGCCGCCTGCCACGGTGTGGGCCGGGGCGTGAGGATGCGCCACAAAATCGGGCTCCTCTACCTCCAGCATGCCTTCCCATTTGGTGATCACCGACGTTGCAACTGCATTGCCAACTATGTTGGTTGCGGTGCGGCCCATGTCGAGGAATTGGTCAATCGCAAGGATGATTGCCACGCCCTCAACCGGCAGGCCAAACATCGCAAGCGTGCCGGTGATGACCACAAGGCTGGCGCGCGGAACGGCGGCGACACCCTTGGACGAGATCATCAGCGTCAGCAGGATCAAGATTTGCGTGCTGATCGACAGGTCGATGCCATAGGCCTGTGCAATGAAGATGGTCGCGAAGGACATGTACATCATCGAACCGTCAAGGTTGAAGCTGTAGCCCAGCGGCAGCATGAAGCCTGAAATACGGCGGGGCACGCCGAAACGGTCAAGCTGTTCGAACAGCTTGGGCAATGCCGCTTCGGACGATGCGGTTGAAAAGGCGATCAGCATCGGTTCGCGGATATAGCGGATCAGTGTCCAGATACGCCCGCGAAGGAACAGGAAACCAACCGACAAGAGGATAACCCACAGGATCACCAGCGAAGCGTAAAATTCGACCAGCAGTTCGAGATAGGTTCCCAAAATGCCCAGCCCGCTGACCGAAACGACATTGGCGAGCGCGCCGAACACCGCAATCGGCGCATAGCGCATCACATAGCCGGTGATTTGCAGCATCATTTCGGCCAGCGCATCGGCACCGCGTACCAGCGGCGCGCCTTTTTCGCCAATGGCAGAGAGAGCCACGCCCGCAAACAGCGAGAATACCAATATCTGCAGGATGTTGTTGGTCGCCATCGCCTCAAAGGCGTTTTTGGGGAAGACCGAAAGGATGAACTCGGTCGCCTTCAATTCCTTCACTTCGCCAATCGCGGCGGCGGCTGTTTCCGGAATGGGCGCGCCGACGCCGGGCTGGAAGATGTTGACCATCAACAGGCCAAGCCCGATCGAAATGAAACTGGCGATAATGAACCAGCTGATTGCGCGGAAACCGATGCGGCCCAGCGCCGAACTGTCGCCCATATGGGCAATGCCCACGACGATAGTAGAGAGGATCAGCGGCGCGACCAAAAGCTTGATGAGGTGCAAGAAAATGTCGGACAACAGCTTGAACCAAGGGGAGATTTGTTCCTTGATGACCGTCGCATCGACCGAATAATATAAAGCGGCTCCGACGATCACGCCCAGCAGCATGCCAAGCAGAATCCACAAGGTAAGGCGGCGGTCCATTATTGTTTTCCCCTCGATTTTTTCTGGTTGGCAAGGCTCGTAAACGAGCGTTGCGCGATGGGCAAGGCCCACCCAAAGAGATGCAAAATATCGTTACAAACGCAACTATCTTGTTGTTTGGCCGTAGCAAGGGGAGCATAGACACAGAAAAACCGATCGCGGAGTCCGGAAAAAACGATGACCAGCGCCAAAACCGCCCTTGCCCTTAACTCTCCCCTGCTCGAACCATTGCTCACGGCGATGACCGCGCGCATGCTGCCCGGCGATAATGAAGGTTTCGACGGAGATATAAGCCGGGCGGCGGCGGCCTATCTGCTCGCGGTCGGCCTCGACCGGGCCCCGGGATCGCCCAATATCGGTATCGAGACTTTTTCGACGGCTGCGGGCCGGCTGGCGATGCGCATTGCGATCGTCAATGACGACATGCCCTTCCTTGTCGACTCGGTCGCGGCCGCGCTGGCTTCGGCAAATGTCACCATCGAACGGCTGCTCCACCCCGTGCTCGATGTCGAACGCGATGATCAGGGACGGCTGGTCGCACTCAGCAGCCAGCGCGGATCGATCGGAAAGCGCGAAAGCCATATCTATCTGGAAACTGCGCGCGTCGATGCAAAGGCCCGCCATGCGTTGGCCGATGCGCTGGCGTCGGTGCTGCATGATGTGCGCTGCGCGGTAACCGACTGGCGAAACATGCAGGCCGCGATGGCCGCTGATGCCGACAGCCTTCCCGAAGGTGAGGGTGCGGCGCTGCTGCGCTGGTTCATGGATGGCAGCATGACAGTGCTGGCCCATGAACAGATTGCACTTGATGGCAGTCGCAGTGGCCGGCTGGGTCTTTCCCGGGCGAGTGACGCGGTGCTGTTGTCTGAAGAGAGTGTGCAGCGCGCCTTCGCCTATTTTGCCGGGGGCGGCGATGCGCCCCTGCTTTTGAAATCCAGCCGCAATTCGACGGTGCACCGCGCGGTTCAGCTTGACATCATAGTCGCACCGTTGCGCGAAAATGGCACATTGGCGGCGCTTTCGGTCACCGGCGGATTGTGGACCAGCGCGGCGCTGGCGACCCCGCCCGAACGCATCCCATTGCTGCGCATGCATCTGTCGAACCTAATGACGCGCCATGGTTTCGACCCATCGGGCCATGCTGGCAAGGCGATGGCGCATGCGCTGACCGCGCTGCCCCACGACCTGCTGGTATCGTTCAAGCCCGCCGATCTTGAACGCGTCACGCTGACCGCCATGTCGCTGACTGACCGGCCGAGGCCCAAATTGCTGGCTGTGCGGTCGGCGCTAGGGCGGCATTTGTTCGTGTTCGTCTGGTTGCCGCGCGACGATATTTCAACAGGGCTGCGCCGTTCGATCGAGGCGATGCTGACAGAGACCCGCGGCGCGACGGTGCTTGGCTGGTCGATTGGGCTTGAAGATGGAGGCATGGGTCTGCTGCGCTACCTTCTCGATTTCGAGGATCGCAATGTCACCATAGACGAGGCCGCGCTTGACCGGCGTGTGCAGTTGATGGTGCGCGGCTGGGAACCGGCGGTGGAAAGCGAACTGGCGCGGCTTGCCGATGAAAAGCGCGCCGCCCCGATGATGGAGCGTTACGCCGCGGCATTCCCGCAATCGCATCGCATGGCCTATCCCGTGGCAGAGGCTGCGCAGGATATGCTGGGCCTGCTGGCGATGGAGCGCGACCATAGCCGGGTCGCGCGACTAATTGCCGATGATGACAGCGACGACAATACACTCAGCCTGAAAGTCTATAATCAGGGCGGGGCGATGCCGCTGTCTGATGCGGTTCCGGTGCTGGAAAATTTCGGCTTCACCGTGATCGAGCAAATGCCGACCGAGGTTGGTGATGGCCACATTGCCTATATCCATGATTTCCACCTTGGTCTGCGCAGCGGCGCGGACACGGCCCCGCTGTTTGATCGCAAGGCTGTGGTCGAGGCAGCGTTGACACAGGTACTCGATGGCAAGGCGGAAAATGATCCGTTCAACCAGTTGATCACGCTTGCCGGGCTTGAACCGCGTTCGGTGGTCTGGTTGCGTGCCTGGTACCGCTATCTGCGCCAGACGGGGATATCCTATGGCATCCCCACGGTGGTGACTGCGTTGAGCGCGCATGCGGGCATCGTGCGGTCAATCATTGCGCTGTTTGAAGCCTTGCATGATCCGGCCTTTGCCGGAGACCGTATCGCCGCCAGTGCCAAGATCGATCATGAGATCAAGCACGGCCTGTCCAAGGTTGCCGCAGCTGACGAGGATCGCATCCTGCGGCTGATGCAGGCGGTAGTGAAGGCCTGTCTGCGGACCAACGCCTTTGCGCCCGCAGCGCATGAGGCAATGGCGTTCAAGCTGGACAGCGCGCAAGTGCCGGGTCTGCCTGCGCCGCTGCCCTGGCGTGAGATTTTCGTCTATTCGCCACGTGTCGAAGGTATCCATCTGCGAGCCGGGCCGGTTGCCCGAGGCGGGCTGCGCTGGTCTGACCGGCGCGATGATTTCCGCACCGAAATCCTTGGCCTGATGAAGGCCCAGCGGGTCAAAAATGCGGTGATCGTGCCGACGGGTGCGAAGGGCGGTTTTTATCCGAAGCGCTTGCCCGATCCGCGAACCGACCGCGATGCTTGGTTGGCAGAGGGCACTGAAAGCTATCGCATCTTCATCCGCAGCCTTTTGTCGGTCACCGACAATCTGGTCGAAAACAAGGTCGTCCATCCCGACAGCGTCGTGATCCGCGACGGTGATGACCCCTATTTCGTTGTCGCGGCGGACAAGGGCACGGCGACTTTCTCTGACGTTGCCAATGCCATCGCGCTCGAAAGGGGTTTTTGGCTGGGCGATGCCTTTGCCAGCGGCGGGTCGGTCGGTTACGACCATAAGGCGATGGGGATTACCGCGCGCGGCGGCTGGGTTTCGGTGCAGCGCCATTTCGCCGAAATGGGTGTCGACGTGCAGAACGCACCTGTGACCGTCGCCGGTGTCGGCGACATGTCAGGTGACGTTTTCGGCAACGGCATGTTGTTGTCAAAGGCGATCAAGTTGGTGGCAGCGTTCGATCATCGCCACATCTTCCTTGATCCCGATCCCGATCCTGCGGCGAGTTGGAAGGAAAGGCAGCGCTTGTTCAACCTGCCACGATCAAGCTGGGCAGACTATAATGCAAAGCTGATCTCCAAGGGCGGCGGCGTCTTTGCACGCAGCGAGAAGGAGATCAGATTATCGCCTGAAGTGCGCGCCCTGCTGGGCGTTGACGCGGCGGTGATGGAGCCGGCCGCGCTGATGAAGGCCATATTGAAGGCGCAGGTCGGGCTCCTCTGGTTCGGCGGCATCGGTACCTATTTGAAGGATGCAAATGAGGCCAATGTCGAGGTGGGCGATCCGGCCAATGACGCCATCCGGATCAACGCGCAGGATCTGCGCGCGAAGGTGATCGGTGAGGGCGCCAATCTGGGCATCACCCAGGCCGCGCGCATTGCCTTTGGCCTTGCGGGCGGACGCATTAACACCGACTTTATCGATAACAGCGCGGGCGTCGATTGTTCGGATAATGAGGTGAACATCAAGATCGCGCTCAATGCCGAAATGGCCGCAGGGCGGCTGCAGATTGATGTACGCAACAAGCTGCTGGCCAGCATGACCGACGATGTTGCCGCGCTGGTGCTCGAAGACAACCGCATGCAGACGCTGGCGCTGTCGATTGCCGAAAGCGGCGGAGCAGGCGATCTGCCTGCCTATGTCCGGCTGATGGAAACCTTTGAAGGGCAGGGACGTCTTGACCGCGCTGTCGAGGGGCTGGAGGGCAATGACGAATATCGGCGCCGCGAAGCCGATGGCCATGGCCTGACACGGCCCGAACTTGCCGTGCTGCTATCCACTGCGAAGCTGGTCGCGCAGGATGCGGCAGAGGAAGGCCCGCTGGCCGCCGATCCGGCAATGGATGCCGAACTGCTCGCCGCCTTTCCGCGGCCTATGGCAGAGGGGCATGCCCAAGCGATCCTTTCGCACCGGCTGCGCCCCCAGATCATCGCGACCAAGCTTGCAAACCGCATGATCAATCGCATGGGGATGCTGCACCCGTTCGAACTGGCAGAGGAAGAGGGCTGCTCGCTCGCCATCGTCGCGGAAGCCTTTGCCATTGCCGAACGGCTGTTCGACCTGCCCGCACTTTGGGCCGAAATCGACGCTGCCAAAATTCCTGAATCGGCCCGGATCATGCTGTACAATCAGGTGGCGGTCGAAACCCGCGCACACATGGCGGACATGATCCGTAACGGCAAGGAAGGTCGCAGTGTCGGGGGCGCCGTCGCGGATTATGGCGCGGTGATTGACCAATTGTCAGCGGCCCGCAAGGAATTGCTCACTCCTGATGTCGCCGCCCAGACCGAAGCCTATGGCGACAAGCTCACCAATGCCGGTGCACCCGCCAAATTGGTGGCGAAGCTGGTGCGCATGGCGCAGCTTGACGGCGCCATCGGCCTTGCCGCGCTTGCGATTGAGCGACATGCGGATGCGAAGGAATTGACCAAAGGCTTCGTTCGACTGGGCGACGCGCTCGGTCTTGGCTGGGCGCAGAATAGTGCGATGCAGATGGACCCCAAGGACCCTTGGGAACGCTTGCTGGTGGCTGGGCTGGCGCGTGATTTCCAGGCGATGCGGCTCGATTTCTTGCGCCGACAAAAGGCGATGGATGCGGATGCCGTTGGCACATGGCTGACCAAGCATCAGGATCGTGTGGCCATGTTCCGGACGATGATCGATCGTGCGCGCCGGGGCGGCTTGCCGACACCGGCGATGCTCGCGCAGATTGCGGGGCAGGCGCGGACGTTGCTCGGGCGGTAACCTATTCCCCTCCCGCAAGCGGGAGGGGAGTTAGATCAAAACGCCGCGATGCCGGTAATTGCGCGGCCCAGGATCAGCGCATGAACATCATGCGCGCCTTCATAGGTGTTCACCGTTTCCAAGTTCACCATGTGGCGGATCACCTGATATTCCTCGCTGATGCCGTTGCCGCCGTGCATGTCGCGCGCCATCCGGGCAATATCGAGCGCCTTGCCAACATTGTTGCGCTTGACGATCGAGATCATGTCGGGGGCAAAGCGACCTTGGTCGATCAGACGGCCGACGCGCAAGCTGGCCTGCAGGCCAAGTGCAATGTCGCTCATCATGTCGGCCAGTTTCTTCTGGTAAAGCTGGTTTGCGGCAAGCGGTTTGCCGAACTGGTGCCGATCAAGGCCATATTGGCGCGCGGCATGAAGGCAGAATTCCGCTGCACCCAATGCGCCCCAGCTGATCCCGTAACGCGCCCGGTTGAGGCAGCCAAACGGGCCCTTCAAGCCCTGCACTTCGGGTAACAGGGCATCTTCGCCCACCTCGACATTGTCCATCATGATCATGCCGGTCGTCGACGCGCGCAAGCTCAGCTTGCCTTTGATTTTCGGCGCGGACAGGCCTTTCATGCCCTTTTCAAGGATGAAACCGCGAATGCCGCCGCCATGCGCTTCGCTTTTTGCCCAGACGACAAAGACATCGGCAAAGGGCGCGTTTGAAATCCAGGTCTTGCTGCCATGGATAACATAGCCGCCATCAACCTTTTTCGCGACGGTGCGCATTCCGGCAGGGTCGCTGCCCGCATCCGGCTCGGTAAGACCGAAACAGCCGATCAATGTGCCTGCAGCAAGCCCCGGCAGATATTTGCGGCGCTGCTCTTCCGATCCGAAGGCGTTGATCGGGTGCATCACAAGGCTCGATTGCACCGACGCCATCGAACGATAGCCGGAATCGACGCGTTCGATTTCGCGGGCAATGAGGCCATAAGCCACATAGCTGGCACCTGCGCCGCCATAGGCGGGATCGATGGTTGCACCTAGCAACCCGGCCTGACCCATGAGCGGGAAAAGCTCGGGCGCGTCGACTTCCTCACGAAATGCCTTGATCACGCGCGGCTGCAATTCGTCTTGCGCAAAGCCATGCGCAGCGTCGCGGATCATGCGTTCCTCTTCGGTCAATTGATCGTCGAGGAAGAAAGGGTCGGACCAGTCAAAGGCTGCCATTTCGGCCATGGGAATCTCCATATGCGTTTCCGGCTCGCTAGACTTTTCGCTGAAATGAAACAAGTTGCTTCACCCAATGTCAGCCTGAACTTGTTTCAGGGTCTATCGTGCAGCTAAGGATGTAAGGTGGGAGGCGGAATGGATCCTGAAACAAGTTCAGGATAACGCATCCAGGAGGCGGAAGTGCTATTTCAGAATGAAGTCGAACTATTGCTCGGACGATTTGGTTCTTCAATTCCCTCGGGCAACTTCCCCGTCCACACCCCTATCGATGGCAGCAAGATAGCCTCGATCCCGCTTGCAACAGCGGCCGAAATCGATGCCGCGCTCAATCGTGCGCAGTCGGCTTTTCTCAAATGGCGCAGCGTACCTGCGCCGCGCAGGGGAGAGCTAGTCCGTCGTTTCGGAAATGCCCTTCGTGACCATAAGGCCGACCTCGCCCGCCTCGTCACCATCGAATGCGGCAAGCCGATCAGCGAAGGTGAGGGCGAGGTGCAGGAGATGATCGACATTTGCGATTTCGCAGTCGGTCTTTCGCGCCAGTTGCACGGTTTGACGATCGCCAGCGAACGGCCCGGCCACCGGATGATGGAACAATGGCATCCGCTGGGGCCGACATTGATCATCAGTGCGTTCAACTTTCCCGTCGCGGTCTGGGCATGGAATGCTGCGCTTGCGCTGGTGTGCGGCAACAGCATTGTCTGGAAACCTTCGGAAAAAACGCCGCTAACCGCGCTGGCAACACAGGCGCTGCTGGATGGCGTATTGGCGGAATTTGACGATGCGCCTGATGGTTTGTCGCAGGTTATTGTGGGCGCCCGCGATACCGGGGCGGCGCTGGTCGCTGACCGCCGCATCGCGCTGGTTTCCGCAACGGGCAGCACCGAAATGGGACGTGCAGTCGGTCAGGCGGCAGCGGCGCGTTTTGCCAAGACGATCCTGGAACTGGGCGGCAACAATGCCGCGATTGTCAGTGACAAGGCTGACCTAGACCTTGCGCTGCGCGGGGTGCTGTTTTCGGCTGTGGGTACCAGCGGGCAGCGCTGCACCAGCCTGCGCCGGCTGTTCGTGCATGACGGTGTCTATGATGGCTTTGTCGCAAAACTGAAGGCCGCAGCGGCGAGCATTCCTGTGGGCGACCCGCTCGATACGGTGCATCTTGCCGGGCCGTTGATCGATGAAGATGCTTTTGCGCGTATGATATCAGCGCTGGATGAGGCGGAGGGGTTGGGCGCGATCATCAGCGGCGGCGAGCGGCACGACCAACCGGGTGTCTATGTGCGCCCCGCCATTGTGGAAATGGGCAATCATGCCGGCCCGGCCTTGCGTGAGACCTTTGCGCCGATCCTTTATGTCTTTCGCTATTCGGAACTGGATGCGGCAATCGCTTTGCAGAATAGTGTCGGCGCAGGATTGTCATCGTCGATCTTCTCGCTCGACATGCGCGAATGTGAACTGTTCTTGTCGGCATCAGGCAGCGATTGCGGGATTGCCAATGTCAATATCGGCACATCAGGCGCGGAGATTGGCGGTGCCTTTGGCGGGGAAAAGGAAACCGGCGGTGGGCGCGAGTCCGGGTCTGATGCTTGGAAGGCCTATATGCGCCGCGCCACCAACACCATCAATTACAGTAGCGCGCTACCCTTGGCGCAGGGTGTGCGGTTCGACATTTGAGATTGGGGGCGGTCCCGCAAAGGACTGCCCCCAAATGCACATCAGATGCGTTCGATAATTACGGCCGGTGCCATGCCGCCAGCAGCGCACATGGTAATCAGGCCATAACGTCCGCCCGAACGTTCCAGTTCGTCGAGCGCAGTGCCGATCAGGATCGATCCGGTGGCGCCAATGGGGTGGCCCAGCGCGCAGGCGCCGCCATTGATGTTCACTTTGTCGCGATCAAGATTGAGGTCGCGGATGAATTTTTCGGCAACGATCGCAAATGCTTCGTTGATTTCCCACACGTCGATATCCTCGACCTTGAGGCCGGCCTTTTCGAGCACCTTCTTCGCCGCAGGTACGGGTGCGTTGAGCATCAAAGTCGGGCAGTCGCCGATATTGGCATAAGCAACGATGCGGCCGCGTGGTTTCAGCCCATGCTTGTCGGCATAATCCTTTGACGTGATCAGCAATGCAGCTGCGCCATCAACCACGCCGGAGCTGTTGCCGGCATGGTGGAAATGTTCAATCTTCAGATCGGGATAGCGACGGTTGATCTGCTTGCGGAAGGTCGTGCCATTGCCAAGATCGAAATCGGCCATTCCGGCAAAGCTGGGCTTCAGCGCGGCCAGTCCTTCGGCGGTCGTTTCGGGGCGCGGAAATTCTTCATGGTCGAGAGCGACGGTTCCGTCTTCATTATAGACGGTAACCAGCGAACGGTCGAAACGGCCTTCGCGGATCGCGCGGGCGGCCTTTTCCTGGCTCGAAAGTGCGAGTGCGTCGAGTTCCTCGCGCTTGACGCCTTCCATGCTGGCAATGGCATCGCCGCAAATGCCCTGGTGGCTTTGCGGGTGGATCGCGTCGAGCGCAGCATTGCCCGAACCCATGCCGAGCGGCTTTACCCCTGCATTGGCAAGTTCTGCGCCATAAGCCCCGGTAAAGCTCATCATCTCGGTGCCGCCGGCGATGACGCAATCTTCCATACCCGACATCACCGTTGCAGCGGCGAGGTTCACCGAAGTGATGCCGCCGCCGCAAAAACGGTCCAGCGTCGTTCCCGAAGCCGAAATGTCATAGCCAGCGGCCAACGCAGCCATGCGGCCAAGGTCGCCGCCCTGCTTGCCATTCTGGCTGGAAGTCGACCAGATGATGTCATCGACGGTCGAGGTGTCGAGATTGTTGCGGTCGCGGATTGCCTTGAGCACCGTCGCGGCCAGATGCTGCGGGTGGAGGTGTGACAATGCGCCCTTGCCGGGTTTGCCGACCCCGCGCGGGGTGCGGACTGCGTCGATGATATAAGCTTCGCCCATGGGAAATCCTTTCGGTTGAATTAGCGAGGGGCCATGCGGATTGCGCCATCGAGGCGCAGGCATTGGCCGTTGAAATAGGTATTGCGGTTGAGTTCAAGCACCAGGCTACCAAACTCCTCCGGCTTGCCGAGGCGCTTGGGGAAGGGCACTGATGCGGCAAGGCTGTCGAGCACATTTTGGGCCGCGCCCAGCATCAGCGGCGTTGCGAAAATGCCGGGCATGATCGAATTGCAGCGAATGCCGAGATCCATCAGGTCGCGCGCCAGCGGCAGGACGAGCCCATTCACACCAGCTTTGGCCGAACCGTAAATGACCTGGCCGATTTGCGCGTCCTGCGCGGCCACCGATGCAGTAAGCGTGATGCAGCCGCGTTCGCCATCTTCCATCGGTTCCAACTCGCTCATGCCGAGCGCCGAAAGCGAGGCGAGGCGATAGGAGGCGACAAGGATGCCCCGCACGCCATATTCATAATCCTCGGTCGAGGTGCGCTTATACTTGCCGGCCGTCTTGTCGAAGGACAATGTCTTGCCGCGCTTCGAGGTCATGGCACAATGGACGAGAATGCGTTCCTGGCCATGCGCAGTGCGGGCCTTTTCAAAGCCTGCGACCACCGAATCTTCGCTGGTGATGTCGACCTTGCAGAACAGCCCGCCAATCTTGGCCGCAACTTCTTCGCCCATGGCTTCGTTGACGTCGAAAATGGCAACTTTGACACCCTGTGCCGCCAGCGCCTCTGCACTTGCCCGGCCCAGCCCAGAGGCCCCGCCGGTGACGACGGCTGATATGCTATTGTCGAGTTTCATATGCGTTTCCTCAGGCGGGAATTTGGTTGAACGGGATGCCCTTGTCAGGGCGATGATCCTGCGGCAGGCCGAGGATGCGTTCGGCGATATTGTTGAGCAGCGTTTCGTCCGAACCGCCGGCGATCCGGCCCGTGGGCGCGTTGATCCAGCTCGTCTGCCAATTTTCCTTCACATAGGCATGTTCGTCGAAATGGAAGGCGTCGGTGCCCATCAGATCGAGTGCCAGTTCAGACAGTTTCTGTCGTGAACGCACCGCGACCAGTTTTTGCAGGCTACCTTCCGGCCCCGGCTCCATGCCGGCCTGCATCATCTTCATTGCCCGTGCCGTGATCGCGTCAAGGGCATTGCGCATGGCATAGTTGCGCGCAATTGCCGAACGTACGCGGCCATCCTCGATCGCGGGCTTGCCATTGACTTCAATGTCCTTGGCAAGGTTCACGAACAGGTCGAGATGCGGACCGAAACCCGCGCTGTCGGTGGCGATATAGCGTTCGATCATCAGCGTCGTCATCGCTACGCCAAAGCCGCCGCCAATGGGTGAGAGACGGTGACTGTCGTCGAGCTTCACATCGTCGAAAAACACTTCGTTCACATGGCTGTCGCCGCCAGCGAGCTTGACCGGGCGTACCGTGACACCCGGCGCGCGCATATCAACCCAGAAATAGGTCAGGCCCTTATGCTTGGCAACGGTGGGGTCAGACCGGGCAACGATCACGCCATAGTCGCAATATTGCGCCCAGCTGGTCCACAATTTCTGGCCGTTCAGTTTCCAGCCATTGCCTTCCTGTTCGGCGCGCAGTCGCAGTGCCGCAAGGTCCGATCCGGCGGAGGGTTCGGAGAAAAGCTGGCACCAGATTTCCTCACCGCGCAGCGCCTTGATCACGCGCTCCTTCACAAAGGCCTTGTCTTCGCAATAGCGCATCATGATCGGGATGGGCATGCCCAGCGAGATGCCGAAATAGCCGCTCGGCATACCGAACTGCATTTCTTCGGCTTCGAAGGTGATTTTTTCGAGATGGCCAAGACCCTGACCGCCCATTTCTGTGGGCCAGTTGATCCCGGCATAGCCCGCATCATGGCGCGCGGCCATGTAGCGGCGGCCGGCAGCAAGGTCTTCCTCGACATTGTTGCCACGGCGTGCCTCACGGCCAAATTCGCCAGCAACCGATTCAAGCCAGGTGCGTGCTTTCTGGCGGTAGGTTTCAAGATCGCTCATTTGCCTTCTCCTGCCAGCTGTGCAGTCAGTATATCTTCCCAGAAATATAGGTTGCCCTGTTCAATTGCGAGGCTGCGGGCCCGACGCATATGAAGGTGGATCCCCGCCTCCCATGTCGCGCCGATACCTCCATGCAGCTGGATGCAATCGCGCGATGCGGTATCATAGGTTTCGGTTCCCTGAATGCGCGCGGCGGCGGCCGCGGTCAGGAATTGCGGTGTTCCTTCCATCCCGGCGGCGTGGATTGCGCTCGCCCGGGCAAGTTCGACAAGGCCATACATTTCGGCAATGCGGTGCTTCACCGCCTGAAATGCGCCGATCGGCTGGCCAAAGGCCTTGCGGGTGCAGGCATAGTCGCGCGCCCGTTCCATCAATGCCTCTGCGCCGCCTGTTTGTTCATGTGCAGTGACGACCGATTGCAGCGCAAGATTGTTAAGTGCCGCATCCATCGCCGCCTGTCCGCGTGCGATCACCGTGGCAGCTGTGCCGGCAAATACAAGGTCGGCATAGCAGCGGCTGTTGTCGAAGCTGTCGACCAGATGGCGTTCCACCCCGTCCAATGCGGCGACGGCAAGAACAGCTTCTCCGCCATCATTGGCGAGCACGACTGCAACGTCGGCCTTCAGCGCACCGACGACGGAAGGCTTGGTGCCAGTGAGCGCACCGCCTTCGAGCTTGAGGGTCGTACCCAGCACGGCTTGGCCTTCGGCAAAGCCAACGGCACCGATTGCTTCGCCGCTGGCCAATTTCGGCAGCCATGCTTGCTTCAGCGCTTCATCACCATGATCGAGAATGGCGCGCGCTGCGCCGAAAGATCCGGTCAGGAAGGGCGCACCGGCAAGGCTGCGGCCGATCTGATGAGCCAGAAGGCCAAGATCCACCAGACCCAGTCCTATGCCGCCATAGGCTTCGGGTAGCGCCAGCGCCGTCCATCCCTGTTCGCGCGCCGTGTCCCAATAGGCGGCGTGAAACTCGCCTTTTTTCTCAAGCAGCGGTAGCAAGGTTTCGCTGGCCACCTTTGCTTCAAGTACGCGCCGCGATTCGGTCGCGATAGCCTGCTGGCCTTCGTCATAAAGCAACGACATTGATCATCCTCTCCTGTTCGGCAAAGCCGATCGTGCAACAGCGGTTTAATCGCGCAATTAAATCTTTCAAGGCCGGATCGCATTTTCTTCACGATACGAGCCCCCCTATGCAAACTCAGCATTTCGCTTTGCGCGTCAAATCGCTATGGCCGCAAAAATTCGAATTCGGGCGGGAGCAACATAGTGCGACAAATTGATCATTTCCTTGTGGGCGGCGCGCCTGCAGCATCGCGGTTCAGCGACATTATGGATCCCAATAATGGCGGGGTACAGGGTCGAGTTGTACTGGGCGACAAGACGGTTCTCGATCAGGCTGTCGCGGCTGCACAAGCGGCGCAACCGGCATGGGCCGCGATGAATCCGCAGCGCCGCGCACGGGTGATGTTTGATTTCAAGGCGCTTGTTGAAAAGAATATGGATGAACTCGCCCATATGCTCAGCGCCGAGCATGGCAAGGTGATCGCCGATTCAAAGGGCGATATCCAGCGCGGGTTGGAGGTTGTCGAATTTTGCTGCGGCCTGCCACATGTGTTGAAGGGTGAATATACGCAAGGCGCCGGCCCTGGCATCGACGTCTATTCGATGCGCCAGCCGCTGGGCATTGGCGCTGGTATTACGCCGTTCAACTTTCCTGCGATGATCCCCCTGTGGATGGGCGCGGTGGCAACCAGCGTCGGCAATGCCTTCATCCTAAAGCCTTCGGAGCGCGACCCGAGCGTGCCCAACCGTTTGGCCGAACTGTTCCTTGAGGCAGGAATGCCTGAGGGCATTTTCCAGGTCGTGCACGGTGACAAGGAAATGGTCGATGCGATCCTTGACCATCCGGCGATCAGTGCGGTCAGCTTTGTCGGTTCCTCCGACATCGCGCATTATGTCTATAATCGCGGCGTTGCTGCCGGAAAGCGCGTGCAGGCGATGGGAGGTGCGAAGAACCATGGCATCGTCATGCCCGACGCTGATCTTGATCAGGTGGTGAACGACCTGACCGGTGCGGCCTTCGGCTCGGCCGGCGAGCGCTGCATGGCGCTGCCCGTCGTTGTTCCCGTCGGCAATGACACCGCCGAGCGCCTGAAGGAAAAGCTGATCCCCGCGATCCATGCGTTGAAGCTGGGCATCTCGACCGATCCCGACGCGCATTATGGCCCGGTTGTTACGGCGCAGCACAAGGCCAAGGTCGAAGGCTGGATCCAGAAATGCGCGGATGAAGGCGGCGAACTCGTCATCGATGGACGCGGCTTCAAACTGCAGGGGCATGAGGACGGCTATTTTGTCGGCCCGACCCTGTTCGATCATGTGACCACCGACATGGAAAGCTATAAGGAAGAGATTTTCGGCCCCGTACTGCAGATCGTCCGCGCGAAGGATTTTGAGGAGGCGCTGAGCCTTCCCAGCAAGCATCAATATGGCAATGGCGTTGCGATCTTTACGCGCAACGGCCATGCTGCGCGCGAATTTGCCGCACGCGTCAATGTCGGCATGGTCGGCATCAACGTGCCGATCCCGGTGCCGGTTGCCTATCACAGCTTTGGCGGATGGAAGCGCTCCGGCTTTGGTGACACCGACCAATATGGTATGGAAGGCATCAAATTCTGGACGAAGGTGAAAAAGGTCACTGCACGTTGGCCCGATGGTTCACCCGATGGCACAAACGCGTTCATCATTCCGACCATGGGGTGATCAATGACGAACCAGTTCGACCTCACCGAAGACCAACTCGCCATTCAGGATATGGCGAAAAAGTTTACCGCTGATCGGATTACGCCCTTTGCGGGCGAATGGGACGAGAAGAGCCATTATCCGGTTGATGTGTGGAAGGCGGCAGGCGAGCTTGGCTTTGGCGCCATCTATATCTCGGAAGAGAATGGCGGGATCGGGCTTGGTCGGCTGGAAGCGGCGTTGATCATGGAGGCGATGGCCTATGGCTGCCCTGCGACCAGCGCCTATATCTCGATCCATAATATGGCCGCCTGGATGATCGACTGTTTTGGATCGGCAGAATTGAAGGCGCGCTATCTGCCCGATCTCGTCAGCATGGAGAAGATCGCCAGCTATTGCCTGACCGAGCCGGGCTCGGGGTCGGACGCAGCGGCGTTGAAAGCCAGCGCGCGGCTGGATGGCGACCATTATGTCTTGAACGGCACCAAGCAGTTCATTTCGGGTGCAGGCGTCAATGATCTTTACGTCTGCATGGTCCGCACCGGCGATGAAAAGGCGAAGGGCATCAGCTGCATCGTCGTCGAAAAGGATACGCCCGGCCTCAGCTTTGGCGCGCCTGAGAAGAAGCTCGGCTGGAATGCATCACCCACCGCGCAGGTGATCTTTGAAGATTGCCGCGTGCCGGTTGCCAACCGTGTGGGCGCGGAGGGCGATGGCTTCCGCTTTGCGATGGCGGGGCTTGATGGCGGGCGCCTCAACATCGGCGCCTGTTCGCTCGGCGGGGCGCAACGCTGCCTCGACGAGGCGGTGAAATATACCAAGGAACGGCAGCAATTTGGTCAACCGGTTGCTGATTTCCAGAACACCCAGTTCATGCTCGCCGATATGGCAACCGACCTCGAAGCTGCGCGCGCGCTGCTTTATATGGCCGCGTGCAAGGTGAACGCCAACGCGCCCGACAAGAGCCGTTTCTCGGCAATGGCGAAACGGCTTGCAACCGATAATGGCAGCGAGGTGGTCAACAAGGCGCTGCAACTGTTCGGAGGCTATGGCTATTTGCGCGACTATCCGATCGAGCGTTTCTGGCGCGACCTGCGCGTTCACTCGATCCTTGAAGGCACCAATCAGGTGATGCGGATGATCGTCGGAAGGGATTTGTTACGCCAATGAAAATAGGCTTTATCGGTCTCGGCAATATGGGCGGCGGGATGGCCGCGAACCTTGTGAAGGCTGGACATAGCGTCAACGCATTTGATCTGTCGGCAGAGGCACTGGCGCGCGCGAGGGACAATGGCTGCGCGACCTTCACCAACGTGCGCGACGCGGTGGCCGATGTCGAAGCAGTCGTATCGATGCTGCCCAACGGCAAGATCGTCGCCAACGTCTATGCAGGCGATGTCATCGACCATGCGCCCAAAGGCGCTATCCTTCTCGATTGCTCCACGATCGATGTCGATACGGCTCGCAAGGTGACGGCGGATGCGATCGCAGCCGGCTATGAGATGGTCGATGCGCCGGTATCGGGCGGCATTGCTGCAGCCAATGGTGGCACTTTGACCTTCATGGTCGGCGGCAGCGACAGCGCTTTTGCCCGGGCCGAGCCCATCCTTGCCGCGATGGGAAAGGCGGTGATCCACGCAGGTGCCAGCGGCGCAGGGCAGGCGGCGAAAATCTGCAACAATATGTTGCTGGGCGCATCGATGATCGCGACCTGCGAGGCGTTCAAGCTTGCAGATAAACTCGGCCTAGACCTCCAGACATTTTACGACATTTCGTCAAAGGCTTCGGGCCAGAACTGGTCGATGACCAGCTATTGCCCCGTTCCCGGCGTCGGCCCGCAATCGCCTGCGGACAACGACTATCAAGGCGGCTTTGCGACCGCACTGATGCTGAAGGATTTGAAACTGGCGATGGAAGCCGCAGCTTTGGTCGAGGCCGATGTGCCGATGGGCGAAAAGGCCGCTGCGCTTTATGAGGCGTTCGACAAGGCCGGGCAGGGCGGTTTGGACTTCTCGGCGATTATCAAGACGCTTTGAACCGGCGACAGTTGCTGCGCGGATGGTGATGCCGCGGGCCGATTGCATTTGGGCTCGCCGCGTTATACTCTTTAACCCACGGGTCGTCTCGTCCGGACAGGCGAGGCATGAGCAGATCGACGCGATATGGAGCGACAAGATGCACACCGCATCGCGCTTCTTTAGGCCAAGGCGTTTGCTCGGCTATGCTTTCTCACCTGCTCCTTATGCGGAGGAACGCGCCATGAGCTTGGCCCATTATACCCCGATTGCCTTCATACTGACCCGCCATCGCAAGACTGCAGAGGATTTTTACCGAGAGAAATTGGGGCTAAACTTTGTGGCTGATGACGGGTTTGCCGCCGTTTTCGACCTTGATGGTGCATCATTGCGGATTACCGAAATTCCCGATTACCAGCCCGGGCCCCATCCCGTGCTCGGCTGGAAGGTTGATGATATCGAGTCGCAAGTGCGGGCGCTGACCGATCGGGGGATTGTTTTCACCATCTATGAAGGGCTGGGGCAGGACGCGTCCGGCATCTGGACTGCGCCTGATGGTTCGGCAAAGGTTGCGTTTTTTTCTGATCCCGACGGAAACGGGCTTAGTCTGACGCAGGTAATGCGGCCCGATTAGAGGATGCCCGCGCCGCGACCCGTGTCGCCCATAATCCGCCGGCCATCATCACGCCCAGAACGATGCTGTAAAACAGCGCGCCCTGTTTGGGTGGCCCGAACAGCAGATGGTCCAGCGTCGGGACGAAAAGGCCGAGCATCAGCCCGCTGAACAGCCCCCATGCGGCCGCCAATGGGGCAGGTCCGGTGCGTGGCAGCATCCAAGCGGCGACGAAAAGGGCGGCTGCGACGGCAAGCTCGTCAAAAGCCAGAGGGATCAGGCGGATGTCCCCCGCCCAGCGGGCCAGTTCGCTTGCGGCAAGCAATAGGGCAAAACCGAAGCTGATCGAGCGCAAGATATTCATGGCCGATCATATGTGCGGTGTTGCGGCACAGCGCAAGCGGTGCTTGTCGGTCGCTATCGGGGCAGCTAGGGCATCAACATGGATCGCAAGCGCGCATTATCATTCCTTGTCGCCGGCTTATTCGCCTTCGCTTCAGCAACTGCTGCGCTGGCCAATCCCGAGGTTGACCTTGCCGACCGCGGGACGGTGCCAAGCTGCAGCATAACCGACCAACTATCCCCGGCGCTGTCTGCGCGCGCTGACCAGATCGGGTTTGCCCGCACCCCGCAATTGATGCCCAGTACGGTCACGCGCGCCCAATTTGGTGGCCGGTTGCGCTGTGCCCAAACGCTTGACGGCAAGACCCGCACTATCGGTATTGCCCTTGTCGAGGATTTTGTTCGCGACGGCACAAAATTGCGCGCCTTGTATCAAGGCGACAGTATCGTCTTTTCGCTTAGTGGTGAAACCCCGGCGGCTACCTATCCGACCCGCAAGGGTGAATATCGCTGCTATCGCGGCGGCGCAGCGGCGGTGATGCAATGCACGACCGGCTTTGGCCCCAAGGGGGCGAGCCTGCTCGTCTTGCAGAACCAGAATGAAGATTACCGCCTTGGCCTGTCGATCAGCGCCTATGACTGGCCTGATGGCACCGGGCGCCCGCTCGCACCGGTGACCTTGACGGCGGGCGCACGTCCACCGGTGATGGCGGAATGGCTGAACCAGTCACTCGGCGATCCGGATGATGCCGCAGCCTGGACGGCGGTATTCGAAGGCCCGGATTATAGCGATGCCCTGTTGAAGCAGGAAGGTCCGGTGCCTGTCGTGATCGAGACGCGACTGTCGGGCGACCTACCGATCCGCGCCGAATTTGATTTTGCCGAACTGATCGCGCTTTACAGGGCTGCGGCGATGCTAACACGCGAAATGCCGGTGCGCTGAAATCCTTCGCTGATTGATGCGTGCTATGCCTTGAATTGCTGCTCAGTCTGCTTATCCTTTGGATAGGTGGTGTACATGAGGGGGTCGATATAAAATGTCCGATGAAGATCAGCCGCTTCCCACCGGCTACCAGCTTTCCGCGCTTGATCCGACCTATCGGGAAACGCCATGGGTGCCGCTTGATCGTCTGCGCGCCGCCGATCCGGTGCATCATGATCAGGCATTGGGCCGTTATTTCCTGACGCGCGGCAAGGAGGTGTCGGAACTGATCAAGAATCGCGATCTGAATGCCGACCCGCGCAAGGCGAATGAAGGCAGTTTCTCCAAGACGCTCTACGGCAATAACAGCAAGGAATTGTCGATCCTGATGCTCGACGATCCCGAGCATAAACGGCAGCGAACCTTGGTACTAAAAGCGTTTAACAAACGCTCTGTCGATGCGTTGTTGCCGCGGATCGAAGAAATTGCCCGCGGCCTTGCCGACGATATTGAGGCGGCAGAAGGCGAGTTTGATTTTGTCGCGCTGTTCGGTTCGCCCTTGCCCACGACTGTCATGGCCGAATTGCTTGGCATCAATGCCGCAGATCGCAAGGATTTCCGCCGCTGGTCGCTGGGCTGCATGCAGGCGCTGAACCCTTTCCGCACGCCCGAGCAGACCGCGCTATATGAGGAATCGACGACTGTGCTTGCCGATTATCTGGCGCGCGAAGTCGATATTCGCCGGACCCAGCCGAGTGACGACCTGATCACCCGCCTTGCGCAGGCTGAGGAGGAGGGCGACAGCCTTACCACACAGGATATCGTGCTGCTTATCCGCTTGCTGCTGATTGCAGGCAATTCGACCACTACCGACATGCTCGGGGCGGGCGTCGTCCAATTGTTGAAAAATCCGGATCAGCTTGCCAAGTTCAAGGCGCGACCCGATTTGCATGACAATGCGATGGATGAAATCCTGCGGGTCGAGCCGCCGGTGACGCAGGTGCTGCGCAGCGCGCACCAAGATATGCAGGTCGCCGACAAGCAGATTTCCAAGGGTGATACGATCCACATGTCGCTCTTCGGCGTGCATTTGGATCCCGAAATGAACCCTGACCCGCATAAATTTGATATTGAACGGAAAAATGTGCAGCATTTCGCCTTTGGCGGCGGCGCGCATTATTGCCTGGGGGCGGGACTGGGCAAGGCGCAGGCGAAGATCGCGTTGCCCTTGCTGTTCGAACGCTTCCCCGACCTTGCCTTCGCGCCGGGCCGGGAGGTGAAGCACAAGGTCGCGCCGGCATTTAACGGCTATGGTGAGGTCTGGCTGGTGAAGTGACGGCTCCAACAAGCCGTTACCCTGAACTTGTTTCAGTAGGACGTTATTTGGATTTTGGCGGCAATGGGAAAAAGCCGGAAGTCCGCTCGATATAGGCGGCGTAATCGGGCCGGTTTTTCTTAAGGCTGCGTTCGAGCAAGGGCTTGCCCGACCATTTGGTCAAAGTGAAGGTCAGGAAGATCGGGCCGATGACGCTCACCCAGCCGATCGGCCCGGTTTCGGCCGCAACCAGCCAGATACCCCACCATGTGCAAGCGTCGCCGAAATAATTGGGGTGGCGCGTAAAGCGCCATAGCCCGGTGTCGAGCACCTTGCCCTTATTGGCCGGATTGCTGCGGAAGGCCTTAAGCTGCGCATCGCCGACGGTTTCAAAAAGAATGCCGATCAATGCGATGGCGATGCCCAGCCAAGCTATCGGACCCATGACCGTGCGGCCGCCCTCACTTGCCCAGATGCCCATTTGGGCAGGTAGCGCGGTGATGAACAGCAAGGGAGCCTGCGTCAGAAAAACCATCAGCAGCGCGGTTTTTGCCCAGCTCCAGCCTTTGGTTTCCATCGCATGGCCCATGATCTTTTTATATCGCGGGTCTTCGCCTTCGTGCCGCCAGCGGGTGACCAAATGTATGGCGAGGCGCATGCCCCAAAGGGTGGTGAGCCCCAGCAGCACATCTGCGCGGCGGCCGTCGCCGTCGATCTGAAACCAGCTAGACCAGGCCAGAATGACCATCCCGAATGCCCAAAAGGCATCGATGAAAGACACATCGCGGATGCGCACCGCATAAGCCCAAAGCAGAAGGATCGCTGCGAACAGGATCACAAGGTTGAGCGCCAAAAGGCTCAAAATATCGGTCATGCGTCTTTCACTCCCGTTATGCTCGCCATCTGCTTTTCCGGATGCTTCGGCGTCACGCTCGAATAGATTGCGGCGACCTTCGCCATGTCGGCATCATAATCGCCGGTAGGCCAGATCAACGGGCCCAGCCCGCCGGTTTTGGTGCCATAATCCATCATGCCCACTACCATGGGCACCTTGGCAGCCATTGCAATATGGTAAAACCCCGTTTTCCACTGCTTGACCGACCCGCGCGTACCTTCGGGCGCGATTGTCAGCATGAACTCTTTCCGACGATCAAATTCATCGATCATCGCCTGCACATAATTGCCACCCTTGGAACGGTCGACCGGAACGCCGCCGATATCGAGCAGAAAGTTGGTGATCGGCCAGCGGAACAGCGATTTTTTCGCCATGAAATGCGGCTGGATACCCAGAGTTTGTGTCAGGCCGAGATAATAGAGAAAATCCCAGTTGGACGTATGCGGCGCCGCTATAATGACAAAGCGCCGCGGTTCGGGAACCACGCCCTGTACGGTCCAGCCCTGACGCCGGAAAAACCACATCAGCAACGCCTTTACGGCGCGCGAGATCAAACTCGGTGTGCGCGTTTGCAACGCCATTCTGGTGCGACCCTCCTACCCCTGACGAAGGACAATGCCCTCCGTTACATTCAAATGCAATTGGCTTGTTTCCCTTATCGCACGGCGCTAGGCGACAAATTGCAGAATGAAAAATCAAGCGGGATTGCCATGACAGACGCCCATACCCCGGTCATTTCAGCGACCGGCCTTTACACGCCGAGCGACATCATCACCAATGAAGAGCTGGTCGCGAGCTTCAACGCCTATGTGGATCGCTATAACGCGGAAAATCCCGACGCAGAGCCGCTGATGCACAGCTCGGTCGAGTTTGTTGAAAAGGCAAGCGGGATCAAGGCCCGGCATGTAATCGACAAAAGCGCGATCACCGATCCGGCGCTGATGGAACCGCGTTATGCAGAACGCCCAAATGATCAGATTTCGCTGATGGCGGAAATCGGCGTTGCCGCCTGCCGCGACGCGCTTGCCAAGGCAGGGCGCGATATCGCCGATGTCGATGCGGTTTTGTGCGCAGCGTCAAACCTGCAGCGCGCCTATCCGGCGATGGCTGTTGAAATCCAGCATGAACTGGGGATGGAACGCGGCTTTGGCTTTGACATGAATGTCGCCTGCTCGTCCGCTACCTTCGGCATACAGACCGCCGCAGACTATATTCGCGCTGGCAATGCGCGTTCGGTGCTGGTCGTAAATCCGGAAATTACCTCGGGGCATTTGAACTGGCGTGATCGCGACAGCCATTTCATCTTTGGCGATGTGGCGACCGCAATCCTTGTCGAGGCGAAGGATCTTGCCCCGGCCAAGCATTGGGAAATCCTCGGCACCCGTTTGAAGACCCAGTATAGCAATAACATCCGCAACAATTTCGGCTTTTTGAATCGCGCCGAAGGCAAGGGACCTGTCGACCAGAGTGGCCCCAAGACGGACAAATTGTTCGTGCAGGAAGGGCGTAAGGTCTTCAAGGAAGTGGTGCCGATGGTCGCGCATATGATCGTCGACCATGCTGCGCATTTGGGACTGGATAGCAACAAGCTGCGCCGTCTCTGGCTGCATCAGGCAAATCAGGGGATGAACCGCTTGATTGCACAGCGCGTGCTGGGCCATGAAGCCAATGAGGATGAAAGCCCCACCGTACTTGATACTTATGCCAACACCTCAAGTGCGGGTTCGATCATCGCCTTCCACAAGCATAGCGATGATCTGGCGGCGGGCGATATCGGCCTGATTTGCTCGTTTGGGGCAGGCTATTCGGCGGGCAGTGTGTTCGTGCGCAAAGTGGCCTGATCCCGCAAAGCTTAAGGTTATGCTATCGGGCTGCCAGCGACCATATAGAAGGCTGCGCCAAAGCCGTCCGTAGATCAGCCCGGGCCAAGCGAAGGGAATTTTGCGAGGATATGGTCGAAAACGGCAGGGTGTAGCGGGGCGACAAAGGCGCAGCCATAGCTTTCGCCGATCCGCCAGACGACCTCTGCCTCGAGCGGGCCGAATCCGGGCAGCGTGATGAATATCCGCCCATGGTCATTCAGATGGCTGACGGTGGCGATGCGGCATCCCGATTGGGAGATGTCGACAATCTGCGCCTGCATGCGGCCGCCGCCAAATTCCCGCAGGTCAATCGTAATGTTGACGTCGCCACGCGAATAGCGACGAAATTCGATGCCCTTGGCGGGCTCGCTTTTTCCTTTTGCGCTATATGGCATCCAAAGCCGCCTCGAAAACATGCTTGATTTCCATGGGCCTTATCATGCCAAAAGTGAAAATCCAGTTTCCAACACCAAAATGGATGCAACTCGCGCGCAGCGCGGGCTGATCAATCGAGGATCAGGCCAAGCGCTGCATAGATTAGCAAGGCAGAGCCGAAGCCGAACAAAGTCGCGAGTACGAAAATGACCCGGATAACAGTCACATCCATGCCGGTCCATTTGGCAAGGCCGCTGCATACGCCCCAGATTTTCTTGTTGGTGCGATCAAGCATGAGTTTTGTCATTTTACTATTTCCTTTGAGGGGTTGGATTGCGGGTTTGTTTTCAAATTTCAGGCTCATCAGACGATCCCGCCGTTCAGCGCTGGTGCAATGCTGGTTCCGATCATGACAAAGGCGCAGAACATGGCGGCTGTGAATGCGAAAAGCTGGTTGCGGTGTTGGGCGTTCATCTCAAATTCCTTTTTGAAAGTCAGACCTGCCGATCAGGCAAGTTGGGTTGATACCGAGGTGATGGCAGGAGCGATGCTGGTGCCGATGGTGATGAAGGCGCATGCGATCGCGGCGAATAGCGAAGCGAATTGATTGCGGGTCGAAATGGTCATTTTAAAGTTCCTTATATTGGCTTTCCGGGATGTTCCGGTGATATCGATGAGATTGCATGAGCCGTGCCAACAATAGGAATTATAATAAAAACAGATATATAAGAGAGTTTACATATTTATCGTGGCATATCGCAAAGCTGAACATTGGGAAAATATCCCAACCATTCGCATCTATGTTGCGTGCGATCACGGCCGTGGGGGCCTTTTTATTTGGGCGTTGACCGCGGCCTGTGCTGCGCTAGGGCCTTGTCATGGTTATTGACCGGTTGGACCTTACCGATTTTCGCAATCATGCGGCGATAAGCGTGCAACCCGCTGGCCGATTTGTCATTTTGCATGGCGCGAACGGGGCAGGCAAAACCAATATCCTCGAAGCGCTTTCCTTGCTGGTGCCCGGACGCGGGCTGCGCCGGGCCAATTTGCACGAAATGGCGCGTCAATCAGGCGCAGGCGGCTTTACCGTCGCCGCGCATATGGGGGCAACGGCATTGGGAACAGGCGTGCTGGGGCAGCAGCCGGGGCGCCGGATCGTTCATATCAATGGCGCCAATGCCGCGATCAACGATCTTTCGGAATGGCTCGCGATATTGTGGCTGACGCCGACGATGGACCGATTGTTCGTCGATGGTTCTGGAGCCCGGCGGCGGTTTCTCGACCGCTTGGTACTCGCGCTCGAACCCGCCCATGCGCGCAACAGCAGCCGGTATGAAAATGCAATGCGGCAACGCAACCGCATGCTCTCCGAAGGGCAGCGTGACGCAGCCTGGTTCGATGCGATCGAGGCGTCAATGGCCGATCCGGCTGTCGCCATAGCCGAAAGCCGGGCGCGCACGGTGGCGCAATTGTCGGCAAGGTTGGCGGGCATGCCGCCGTCCATCTTTGCGCGGCCGCTGATCGAATTGGAAGATGCTGCCACACCTGATCGCGATGCCTATATCGCGATGTGGCGTCAGGGCCGTCCGCGCGATCGTGCGGCCGGCCGGACCCTTTCAGGTCCGCACCGCAATGATCTGATCGTCCGGCATGAAGGCCATGGCCAAGCAGCGGCATCCTGTTCAACTGGGGAACAAAAGGCGCTGCTCTTGTCGCTGATCCTCGCCCATGCGGGCCTTGTCGCCGAGATACGCGGCGCACCGCCCATATTGTTGCTTGATGAAGTTGCCGCACATCTTGATCCTGAACGGCGCACTGCGCTTTTTGCACGGCTTGCGGCGACGGGCAGCCAGGTCTGGATGACTGGCACAGAGGCGGCCTTGTTTGACAGCGCCGGGGATGACGCAACGCGTATCCATGTTTCCGACGTGGCGCTTGGCGCGGCGCCCGGCCTGCGCTAGATATGGCGTCCATGATCCCGCAATCCACCGATCCGGTCAGTCGCTATGTCAACCGTGGCATCCGCAATCCCGACCTGATCGAAGCGGCGTCGGCGATCAACGAAGACCGGCTGGCGGATGCCGAACCGTTATTGCGTGCCCATTTGCGGCAAGATCCGCTGGATGTCGCTGCGATCCGGCTGATGGCGCAACTGGCGGCGCGGCTCGGGCGATATAAGGATAGTGAGGCACTGCTCCGGCGTGCGCTCGAACTCGCGCCGGATTTCATTGTCGCGCGGAGCAATCTTGCCGGCATATTGTATCGGCAGAACCGGTTTGAAGAGACGGTCGAGCTGTTGAACGACGTCCTCGCCGCTGAAGGTGATGATGCCGGCGGGCAGAGCCTGATGGCTGCCGCGCTAGGCCGTATTGGCGAATATGACGAGGCATTGACACTTTATGGCGCGTTGACTGAGCGGTTCCCGCAGCATGCAAAGCTTTGGATGAGCTATGGCCATGTGTTGAAAACCGTTGGCAAGCAGGACGAAGGCATTGCTGCCTACCGGCGCGCGATTGCCGAAGAGCCGACGTTGGGCGAAGTCTGGTGGAGCCTTGCCAATCTGAAAACGGTGCAATTTGACGCCGCCGATATCGCCGCCATGGAAGATGCGCTGAACAGCGGCGATAGCCTCTCCGACGATGATCGGCTGCATTTGCATTTTGCGCTGGGCAAGGCTTATGACGACCGGCGCGACGCGGAGGCATCATTTGGCCATTATGACCAGGCGAACCGGATAAGGCACGGCCAACTGGAATATGATCCCGACATCATTACCGCGCATGTCGATGCGATTATCGCGCGCTTCACCCCAGAATTCCTGTCCAACCGTTCCAATCTGGAAGAGGGCGCTGCCGATCCGATTTTCATCCTGGGAATGCCGCGGGCAGGTTCAACGCTGCTTGAACAGATATTGGCGAGCCATAGCCTGATCGAAGGCACGATGGAGTTGCCCGACATGCCGGCAATTGCACTTCGCGAGGGCAAGGGCGTGGCCAGCGGTTGGGTTGACGCTGTTGTCCAGATGTCGGCAGACCGTTTGGCTGAACTGGGAGACGATTTTCTGAACCGCACCCGCGTTCAGCGCAAGACGGATCGTCCATTCTTTATCGACAAGCTTCCGAACAACTGGATCTACACCGGCCTTATTCACCTGATCTTGCCCAATGCGAAGATCATTGATGCGCGGCGCCATCCGCTTGACTGCTGCTTTTCCAATTTCCGCCAGCATTTCGCCAAGGGACAGGCATTCAGTTACAGCCTATCCGACATGGGGCGCTATTATGCCGATTATGTCCGGTTGATGGCACATATTGATCGCGTGCTTCCCGGTCGGGTACATCGTGTGATCCATGAACAGCTGATCGAGGAACCCGAGGTGCATGTGCGGGCAATGCTCGACTATGTTGGCGTGCCGTTTGAAGAGGCGTGCCTCAACTTCCATGAAAACCGCCGCGCAGTCCGCACGGCATCGAGTGAACAGGTGCGCCGTCCGATCAATCGCGACGGTGTCGATCAATGGCGCGCCTATGAAAAATGGCTCGACCCGTTAAAGTCGGCATTAGGCAGTTTGTGGCACAGCTACCCTGAAGTTGAAGACCGAACCCAAAACGCGGCTGTTGTTGCCAAATCGCAGAGATAGGATGGAATGACGATGTTGAGCCTCCCCAATATCCTGACATTGTCGCGCATTCTGGCGGTGCCTATGCTGGTCTTCCTGCTGTGGCCGGGGGTGAAGCCTGAGAGCATCCAGCCGCTGCCGGTCGATTATTGGCTGGCCTTTGCGCTTTACTGCTTGATGGGGATTACCGACTATTTCGACGGCTATGTCGCCCGCACGCAAGGGACCGTCTCCAAACTGGGGGTCTTTCTTGATCCGATCGCCGACAAGATCATGGTCGGTGCGGTCATCCTATTGCTCGTCTTCACCCGCGATATCGATGGCTGGCATGTCATCGCCGCGCTGGTCATATTGCTGCGCGAAATCACGGTTTCTGGCCTGCGCGAATTTCTGGCGGGGCTTCAGGTCTCCGTTCCCGTTTCCAAAATGGCGAAATGGAAGACGACGGCGCAGCTTGTTGCTTTTGGTGGGCTGATCCTTGCAGGTGCGTTGCCGCAATGGGATTGGCTGAAAATCACCGCGCTCGGCTTGCTCTGGGTCGCAGCCATTTTGACGCTGATCACCGGCTGGGATTATCTGCGCGCCGGCGTCAAGCATATGGATTGATGATGCGGGTTGTTTATTTTGCGGCGGTGCGCGAGGCGATTGCCACCGACAGTGAAGAGGTCGAATTCCCCCAGACCATCGTGACGGTTACCGATGCGGTTGAGTGGCTGTGCGGCAAGTCACCTGCCCATGCCTCTGCTTTTGCACGGCGTGATCGGCTTCGTTTCGCTTTGGACCAGATCATGGTGAAGGCGGATGCGCCGCTTGATGGTGCGCGCGAATTTGCGATTTTTCCGCCGGTTACTGGCGGATGATAACCGTCCGTATCCAGCGTGCGGCATTTGATACAGCGGCAGAAATTGCCGCCTTGGACGGCGAAGCTATCGGCGCGGTTGCGACCTTTACCGGAATAGTCCGGCGTGATGGCGGGGTCGATGCCATCGAGCTTGAACATTATCCTGGGATGACTGAAGCTAGTCTGGCGCAAGTTTGCGAGGACGCCATGCGCCGCTGGCAGCTTGCGGGCTGCACCATCATCCACCGCGTCGGGCGGATGACGGTCGGCGAAGCGATTGTGCTGGTCGTGACGGCATCGTCGCACCGGGCGAATGCGCTGGAAGCCTGTGCCTATCTGATCGATCGGCTGAAAACCGACGCGCCCTTTTGGAAAAAGGAATTTCGCGACGGTGCGGCTATCTGGGTCGAGGCCAAGGATAGCGATATGGCGCGGGCCGAACGGTGGGATCAATGACCGCGGATGACGTTCCCGGTTGACCCTCGCTGCCGTCAGACAGAAACGACCTCGCGGATGATGTTTGCAAGAAGCTCAAACTCGGGCTGGCGTGGGCTGTTCGTGCGCCAGACTAGGGCAATTTCGCGATTGGCGTAGGGTGCCTCCAATGGCCGCGCCTGCACCTGCGTTCCATTCAATAGCCCGTATTTCACTGCCATTTCGGGGATCAGTGTTTGGCCCAGCCCGCCGTCGACCATCTGGATCAGCGTGTGCAGTGATGTGCCCAGCATCATCGCCGACGCGCGCAGTTCGGGGCGGTTGCAGGCCGCCAGCGCCTGATCTTTCAGGCAATGGCCGTCAACAAGCAGCAATAGCCGTGATTCGTCGATCATTTCGGGAAGGATCGTATTCGGTGGATTGTCCGGTTCACCTTTAGGAAAAGCAACGAAGAACCGGTCGCGGAAGAGCGTCGCATGCTCGATATCTCCGCAGGCAAAGGGGAGTGCCAGCAGCACACAGTCAACCTGACCCCGATGCAGCGCATCGCAGGCTACGGCACTGGTTTCCTCACGCAGGTAAAGTTTCAGGTCGGGATAACGACTACGCAGTTCGGGTAGCAGGCGCGGGAGGAGGAAGGGAGCAATGGTGGGGATGACGCTGATCCGCAGTTCGTCTGCGAGCGGCTTTCCGCTGGCACGCGCCATGTCGGCCAGTTCTTCGGCTTCGCGCAGGATGCGATGCGCCTTCAGCACCATTTTCTGGCCAAGCGGGGTGAATCGTACCACCCGCCGTGTCCGTTCCACCAGCACCAGGCCGAGCAGTGATTCGAGTTCGCGAATCCCGGCCGACAGTGTCGACTGGGTGACGTAACAGGCGTCCGCAGCCTTGCCAAAATGGCCATGCTGTTCGAGTGCGACCAGATATTGAAGCTGTTTGAGCGTTGGGAGATAGGTGCTCATTTATGGCTGTCCTGTCGATTAATAGACGCTTCATTAATCGATTTTACCGATTTAAGCCATGTGTAATTGTCATCTGCTGTGACGGAAACAATGGCAAAAGCGGCAAGGGATGACTATGTTCCTTATTGCGACCCGAGCCAGACCAGGAGAATGTCCATGGAAAAGGCCGGAAAAAATGCGGCGGGAGACGTAACAGCGATGCTTTCAAACATCGTCGACTATCTTGATTCCATCAAGGCGCGCGATCCTGCACCGCGCAGCCGTTGGGAGATTTTGCTCTATCCGGGCGTGTGGGCACTCGCCCTTCATCGCGTTGCGCATTGGCTGTTTCGCGGAGAGATGTATTTCCTTGCGCGTTTTGTGAATCATTTTTCCCGCTTTCTGACCGCGATCGATATCCATCCGGGGGCGCAGATCGGGCGGTTTTTCTTTGTCGACCATGGCTTTGTCGTGATCGGCGAAACTGCTGAAATCGGGGATAATGTTACCATCTATCAGGGTGCGACGCTCGGCGGCACTAACCCGACCGGAGGGCAGGGCGGAAAGCGCCATCCCACGATCGGCGATAATGTGATCATCAGTCTCGGCGCCGCCATATTGGGGCCGATATATGTTGGCGCGAACAGCCGTATCGGGGCCAATGCGGTGGTTACCAAGAATGTTCCTGAAGGCGCGACAATGGTGGGCATTCCTGCCAAGCCGACGCTGGTTGAGGTCAAGCCTGAAACCCAGAATTTTGTGCCCTATGGTACCCCCTGCACCGAAAGATTCGATCCGGCGACGCAAAAGCTGGAAATCCTGCAGTGCGAAATGGAAACCCTGCAAAAGCGTTTGGCCCTGTTGCTTGAAGAACGTGATGCTGCGGCGGCGGCAAAGGGCAATAGCGGCAAAAAGGGCGGTCGGACCTCGGCTTGAGCGCGGTTATCACGCCCTTTCCGGTCAGCGCCCGCTTGCCCAGCCAAGTGGGTTTTGATCGTGACGAACTGACCCGCATTCTCGACCTGTATGGCCGCATGGTCGCTGCCGGAAATTGGCGCGATTACGCGATTGACCTTGGTCGCGACATGGCCGTCTTTTCCGCCTTTCGCCGCACTGCCGAGCGGCCTGAATATCGCATCGTCAAAAACCCTGCATTGCGAAACAAGCAGGGGATGTGGGCGTTGATCGGTGAGGGCGGCGCGGTGTTGAAACGTGGGCATGAACTAGCCCCCGTTCTCGCGCCGGTCGAACGCAAACTTTTGAAACTGGTCGAGCCATAGAAAAAGCCCCCCGGCCGCGTGGCAGGAGGGCTTTTCTTGAACTTTCAGAAGGCAGCTTAGCCCGCTTTGGCCTGCAGCAGCTTCATCGCCTGCATCGATTGTTCGCCGCCCGACTGGGGAACCATCTCACCGGCGCGATCGCTGATCTCGGCGAAATTGGCAGCAACGCCCTCCGGCGACAGATCATCACCCGACAGCAATTTGCCTTGCGTCATGGTGACATTGGCTGTGTGGAAGAAGCCTGCGCCCGCACCCATGATGACATTGGACGGCGCATCTTCGGATACCAGGAACAATGCAGCAGGCACGACATTGACCGGATCGAACATCGCAAAGGCCGCAGGCGGCAGGATGTCTTCGGTCATGCGGGTGGCAGCGATCGGGGCGATTGTGTTGCACTTCACATTATATTTCGCGCCTTCGAGATACAGCGTCTTGGTGAAGCCTGCGAGCCCCAGCTTTGCCGCACCATAATTGGCCTGGCCGAAATTGCCGTACAGGCCGGTCGATGAAGCGGTCATCAGGATGCGGCCGTAATTTTGTTCGCGCATCATATCCCACACCGCCTTAGTGCAATTGGCCGAACCGTTCAGGTGGACGTCAATGACCAATTTCCAGTCGGCAATTTCCATCTTCGCAAAGCTCTTGTCGCGCAGGATGCCGGCATTGTTGATCAGGATATGTACCCCGCCCCAGGCTTCTTTTGCCTTGGCGACCATTTCCACCATCTGTTCATATTCAGTAACGCTGCCGCCGTTCGACATGGCTTCGCCGCCGGCAGCCTTGATTTCTTCAACCACCTGCAGCGCGGCGTCCGAATGGCCGGTGCCGTCGCGCGAACCGCCAAGGTCGTTGACAACAACCTTTGCGCCGCGCTTTGCGAGTTCGAGCGCATAGGCCCGACCCAGACCGCCGCCAGCGCCGGTCACAATTGCGACTTTATCCTTGAAATTGATGGTCATGGTTTTTCTCCTGACGCTAGATTGACGCGCGGCATCTTTTCCGAACCCCGCACAGATAATGGATGCGGCGCGACTTGGCACGACCCTTACCTTTACGCAAGCGTAAAGCAGGGCATCTCACTGTCATAAATCGGTCAATAATTTGACGCTGATCCGTCACCAAAGCGTCGCTCGCCTGTAACGTCGCCGCCCTAGTGCCGCCCCAACAGCAACGAATCACACGGGGTGACCATTATGTTTCCAAGATCCGCTTTTCTCGCAGGCACCGCGCTTGCAGCTTTTGCAACGGTGCCGGCATTTGCCAACGATGCCATGGCTGTTGATGCTGACGCAGGCGCCGTTGAAGCTGGCGGTGAAGCCTTTGGTGAGGCGCAGGATAGCAGCGGGCTGGTCGACATTGTGGTGACCGCGACCAAGCGTGAAACCAATTTGCAGGAAACGCCGATCGCAATTGCGGTAATGAGCGATGAGGATCTGCAAAAGCGTCAGGCATCAAGCCTTTTGGATCTGGGTGATGGCGGTATCCCCTCGCTGCGCATTTCGACCTTTGAATCGCGCCAGACCGCGCTGACCATCGGCATGCGTGGTATCGTTCCTGATGATGCCAATCAGCCGGCGCGCGAACAGGGTGTCGGCGTTTATGTTGATGGCGTTTATCTCGGCCGCCAGCATGGTCTGAATGCCGGCTTCCTTGATGTCGAACGGATTGAGGTGCTGAAAGGGCCACAAGGCACATTGTTCGGCCGGAACACCGAAGGCGGTGCCGTGAATATGGTGCTGCGCGCACCGAGCGGCGAATTTGGCGGCCGCGTGACGGCAGGGCTTGGCAATTACGGGCGTTACAATGGCACGCTGCGGCTTGATCTGCCTGAAGTTGCGGGCTTCTCGATCAAATTGGACGCGTCGCTACAGCATCAGAATGCCACCACCCAAAACCCGCTCGCCGGGCAAAAGGGTTGGAATTATTTTCACCGTTATGGTGGCCGCGCCGCCGTTCGCTGGAAGCCCAGCGAAGATTTCACTGCCGATTTCTCGATCGATTCGGGCCATGATGAAAGCACGGCTTTCCTTAGCCAGTTGATCAATTTCAACCCCACCGGTCGCCCTGTTGCAACCGTTGCCCAGATCCAGGCCAATGGCGGGCGCCTGCCGTCGGGCTTTGTGGCACCGCTTCCCGCCCTTGTAACCGTCCAGCCCGAGCGCGCCAAAACCGCCTCTGTCGGCGTGCCGCAACAGCCCAGCATTGGCAAAACCTTTGGCGTAACGTCAAAACTGGCTTGGGACATCACCGACGATGCCGAGATCCGTTCAATCACCGCTTGGCGCACCGTAAGCGACCGGCAGTTCGACAATTCGGGTCTTGCCAATCGCACCCCGGTTTTCGCACCCAATGGCAGCTTCAGCCGCTACAGCATCGCCACGCTCGATCAGCGCCAGTTCAGCCAGGAATTGCAGGTGGTCGGCAAAGCCGGCGATCTCGATTATGTCTTTGGCGGCTATTATTTCAACGAACGCGCCGAAGATTCTGCGCGCACGCCCAACACTAACCGCTGGAACGCCGACGGAACCGCCTATTCGATCATCGATCCGGCTACCTATCCGCTATCGCCGGTTGCGCGTGCGAGCGTCGCCTTTGCAAAAAGCTATGCCGTCTATGGCCAGGCGACCTATAATCTTGAAACGCTTGCGCTCACGCTTGGTGGCCGCATGACGCGTGACGAGAAAAATGGCCGCCTTTTCACCGTCAATGGAGCGGCGACAAGTTTCACCTTCCGCGAAAATGACCGCCGCTTCGATCCGCTTGCGACGATTGCCTGGCAGGCAAGCGACAGCATCAATCTATATGCGAAATATGCGACCGGTTATCGCGCCGGCGGAGCCAGTTCGCGCTCGCTCAACTACCGGTCATTCGGTCCGGAGGCAGTGAAGTCTTACGAAGTTGGCGCGAAGACCGAATTTTTCGATCGCCTCGTCCGTCTGAACCTTGCCGGCTACATCATGGATCGCACCGACACACAGGTCGACTTCAACTTCTTCATCCCGCAGGCCAATGGCACCGTGCGTAACACGCTGGAAACCGTGAACGCCGCCGGGACGACAAAAATACGCGGTATCGAAGCCGATCTGACGGTGCGGCCGGCAGATGGCCTGTCGCTTGGAATGTCCTATGCCTATACCTACACCAAGGTTCCGCCCGCGCGGAATACAGTTCAAGAACAGCTCAACGCATCATTGACGCCGCCGGTGACAACGCCGGTGTTCCAGGATGTGTATATCCTTTACACGCCCAAGCACGCACTGTCGGGTTCGATCGATTATGACATTCCGGTCAGTGCCAATGGCGCAATGTTGAAGCTGCATGTCGACGGAAATTATTCGTCACCTGCCTTTACCTTTGCCAGTGAGAATGTGAAAACCGACAAGAGCTTTATCGTCAATGCCCGACTGTCGCTCGCTGAAATTCCGATGTCGGATAACGGCCAGAATATGACAGTCGCGCTCTGGGCGCGGAACCTTCTCAACAATTCTATCATCTACCGCCGTTCGAACGCCAACAGGCTGGTGCTGGGTGATTATGCCAATTTCAATGCGCCACGCACTGTCGGGATAGAAGTGACCGTGGCATTCTGACGATCATCTAACAGCAGCATTTTTAAATTGTAACATAGCTGCAACAAAAGCGTCATACTGCCCGTCACCGACGACGGGCAGGCCTTGCATCATGCGGACCAACATGCTTGTTCGCATGATGCAGGAGCAATTTTTATGACGTTGGCAAAATCGATCTATCTCGCAGGTACGGCGGTTATCGCCCTGGCAATGGCCGATCCCGCTGCGGCGCAGTCGAACGATGCCGAGGTCGAGGCATTGCGTGCAGAGGTTTCTGCGCTGAAGGCGCAACTCGCGGAACTTTCGGCGAAGGTCGAAAAGGTCTCAGCCGCGCCTGCGCCGCAACCTGCCCCAGCGCCTGAGAAAAAGCCCGATTCGAAGCCTGTACCCGAAATCGCCTTCAAAGGGGCGGCTGAAATCAAGGGTGACGGCGGATGGACATTCAAGCCGCGTGGCCGCCTGCATTATGATACCGGATATGTTGGTCTGCCCGGCGATTATGCCGCCAACCGTAACCTCGGCTTCAACAGCCGCGTTCGCCGCGTCCGCCTGGGTGCAGAAGGAACGATGCCGGGTGGATTTGGCTATAAGGTCGAGGCAGATTTTGCCAATTCGGCGGTCAATTTCGGTGATGTCTTTTTAAGCTACAGCCCGGCCAATGCCCCGCTTGTCGTGCGCATTGGCAATTTCGAAACGCTCAACGGGATGGAGCAGATTTCAAGCTCGAACAACAACTCCTTCCTTGAACGCGCGGCATTCAACGATGCCTTCCTGAACAGCCGCCGCCTTGGCGCTGCCTTGGCCTGGCATAGCGGAAATGACGATTGGCGCGCCGAGGCTGGCATGTTTGCTGCGCACAGCATTGACAGCACATTCGACAATGATGGTTATATTGGTGCCGCGCGCCTAGTTTACGCGCCCAAGGCTCTGGGTGGCCAGTTGCATTTCGGCCTCGGTTACCAGCATCGTGAATTTGCATCCAATGGCGGCATTGCTGGCGTCAATACACCATCGACCGGACAGGTTGCCCGGTATCGCGCACGTCCCAACACGCAGCTGACGGACGTACGTTTCGTCGATACCGGCAATTTTGCGGCAAAGAGCGACCGGATCATCGGGGCCGAGATTGCGGGTGTGTTCAAGGGGCTCTATTTTGTGGGTGAGGGTCAATGGCTGAAGGCTGATGCCTATCGTGCCGGCGATCGCGCAACCGGGCTGGATGCATTCAGCGGTGGCAATGTTGCCGTAACGCCGACAGGTGATCCTTCTTACTTCGGCGCTTATGGCGAAATAGGTTTCTTCCTGACCGGCGAAACGCGGGGATATCGTCGTGGCGAAGGAATCTGGACGCGGACCAAGGTGCTGAACCCCCTGAACAAGGGTGGATCGGGCGCATTCCAGATTGCGGCGCGCGTTGATCATATCGATCTTGACGATGCTGCGCTGAAAAACGGCCTCACCAGCAATTTCACGACCGGCATCGGCAGCCTTGCGGCCTTGCCGGGTCGGCTGGGGCGCGGCGGTTCGCAGACAAGCTATCTGCTCGGTCTGAACTGGTATCCGATCGACTATATCCGTTTCATGGTCAACTATGGACGCATCCAGGTCAATGGCGGGCCCGTTGCCTCTTTGGTCGATCCGCTGTCCACTGTGCCAGTCGATCGCCAGTCCTATGGCACCGATCTGTTGCAAGCGCGGATGCAGATCGAATTTTAGTTGATGTTCGATGGGCGTAACAAGTTACATGCTGTGACGTAACGCCTGGTTGAATCGCCATAAATTAGTTCCGATATGCGCAGCGGGGAAACGCTACGCATATCGGAGAGTTAATATGGTTCGTAACGCTATCCTGGCCCTAGGCGGTGCAGCTGCACTCGTCGCATTCGCGCCTATGGCGGAAGCCAAGTCGAAATCGTCGAGGATGAAATGCGCTGCGGTGACGCAGCAGCAGGTTGATGGGCTGTTTGGCCAATTCAACGCGGCATGGGCCACGAAGGACCCTGCGACGGTGACCAAGCTTTTCACCAAGGACGCCGTTCTGTTGGCAACGGTTTCGAACAAGCCGCGCACCAACCATAGCGAAATCCAGGACTATTTCGTTGGCTTCCTCAAGGGCAGCCCGGTCGGCACGATCAATAGCAGCACCTTCAAGATGGGCTGCAACCAGGCAGCGCGCCTCGGTACCTGGACAGTTACCCTGACCGACGCTGCGACCGGTGTAAAAACCGACGTGAAGGCACGCTATTCCTTCATCTACCGGCTCGAAGACGGTGCGTGGAAGATCGACCATCTACACTCTTCGATGATGCCGGAAAAGACCAGCTGATCGATTTTCGATCACATTGAATTAAGAAAAGGGGCGGCCTGTATGGTAGCCCCTTTTTTCGTGCCGTTAACCCGTCAGTGCGGGGATGTCCCGTTCCAAGACGCGGCCCGATGTTTACAATTCAGGCCATGGATTTACGCGGCGATCTTGCTAAGGAAAATGCATGACTGGTGACGAGGGTAATAGCGACGCGAACAAAGCGAGTGGATCCAGCCGTCGGGCTCTGATGCTTGGCGCGGCCGGTGTCGCCGCAATCGTCTCGGTCCGTCCGGCGCTGGCGCAGACGGCTGGCTCAGTCCTTAACTGTCAGATCCCTGTTCCCGGGCCGCATGGCACAGGCATGAATATTGATGCTGCGGGCAAGCTGGTTCCGCCTGATACGCCGGGATCATTCGTTGCCACCGGCCAGAAATTTACCGGCGAAGAAGTGAAGCGGGCTTTATCAGGCAGGACCCTGCCGGGTACGAGCTATGAACAAAGCCAGGCCTATGTGAATTATATCCGCCGGCTGCAGGCAGGGCAGAGCGGCTTTACCTGTTTTGCATCGTTGCAAATGCCCCGCTGATTGAGTGGATTGAATTTTAACGGCAACGCGTTACGCCTTGGCCGTGGCCGCGACCGATAAACTTTACCAAGCAGAACCCGCCGACAGCCTTATTGTCGACCCGCTCGATATGCTGACGCTTATCTATCAGCGCCGTTCCGGGGTCACCCATATGGTGACAGAGCCGGTGCCGCAGATGCTTGCCGCCATGCGCAACGATGCGGTCGACGCGACAACGCTCGCGGCGCGGCTGGCAACTCAGTTCGACCTTGGCAAGCGTGCCGAGGCCGTTGCACTGATTGCCATCCGTCTGGAAGAACTGGCCGATCTGGGCCTAGTGGAGCGCGTGTCCGGTGCATGAATTCCACGTCCGCATCGGCCCCGCCGCATTTCGCATCGGTTCGGTATGGCGTGCGCCGATCGAGCGGATGGCCGCGCTCTATGCCGGTTATCCGCGACCGGAATATGTCGATTTCACAGTGCGGTTGGAAGCTGCCAGCCGGCTGCGGCGCTGGCTGCGGCCATCGGTAGCGATCAAGGGCGACTATATGCTGCCCGATGCCGCGCCCTTGCCGCTTTCGCAGGGGCTGCTCGCCGCTGAAATGGCGATGAACCTGCAAGTTGCGCTTGGCTGGCGGCGCCACCTGCTCCTTCATGCCAGCGCGGTTGAGCGCGACGGGCGTGTTCTGGTGATGACCGGCGCATCCGGGTCGGGCAAATCGACGCTTGCGGCTTTGCTGTCCTGCCGGGGCTGGCGCTTTCTGGGCGACGAATTTGTGCTGCTTGATCCGTTGAGCGGCGACATCATGCCCTTTCTGCGGTTGATCAGCCTAAAGAATAGCGCGATTGCAGCGATGGAGGCGGCCCGGCCAGACGCGCTCTTTGGCCCGTTGATGCGGGATACGCCTAAAGGCGATATCCGCCACATGGTGCCGCCTGCTGATGCCATTGCACGCATGGGGGAGGGCGGCCGACCGGCGCTGCTGCTCTTTCCGCGCTTTGGCGAACCAAGGGCGGTGCGCAGCGTGGCGGCCGGGGAAACCTTCATGCGGCTGACGCAGGCGTCGACCAACTATGTCGCCCTAGGCGAGGCAGGATTTACGGCGCTGACCCGTTTTGTGAAGTCGGTGCCGGCTCTGGCGATCGATTATGAAAGCGGTGAAGAGGCCATTGCGCTGGTCGAGCAGCTTTGGGGCGACCTGCCGTGAAGCGCGATGCCATGCTCCTTGTCGATGCGCTCCGCCACCCCGCATCGACGGCCAGTCTTGATGCGCGTGGCTGGACCGATCTGCTCACCATGGCGCGTGCCGAGCAGCTTATCGGTACCTTGGCAGCGCGACTCAAATTTGAGTCAGTGCCTTCGAACGTCGCAGAAATCCTAGCCGAAGCGCAGATCAACGCAGAATATCAGCGGCGGTCCGCGCTTTGGGAGGCCGATTGCGCCCGGCGCGCTTTGGCGGGCTATCACGGCAAGGTCGTGCTGCTTAAGGGCACTGCTTATGCCGCCGCTGGGCTGCTTGCCGGTGACGGCAGATCGATTGGCGACCTCGACATCATGGTAGCGCGTGAGGATTTGCCGCAGGTGGAGGCGCTGTTGCTGGACAAAGGCGGCTGGGAATGGGTGAAGGAAGACGCCTATGACGACGCCTATTACCGCGACCATATGCACGAACTCCCCCCGATGATTCATAAAGAGCGCGACCGGATGATCGACGTGCACCATACGATTTTGCCGCTGACCGCGCGGCCGACGCCGGATGCCGCAGGGATGTTGGATTGCGCGGTTGCGCTGCCGCTTCCTGAGCAATTTGAACATCCTGACGATGATCTTGATTATCGCTATCCGCTGCCCACGCCCTTCCAACCAGGCAAGACCTATATTTTGTCGCCACACGACATTCTTTGCCATTGCGCCGCGCATTTGATCGCAGACGGCGACCTTACCGGCGGTCTCCGAAACTTGTGGGATTTCCATTGTATTGCCAACGAAATGCAGAACCGCACCAGCGGAAAATACTGGCATGATATCTACGCTGCGCCCGGGTGCCGTCATCTATATGCATCGGTGATGCGTGCTGCACGTCTTTCGCACCATCTTTATGGAACCCATGTTTATCCAAAACAGCAACGGCTTGCATTCACCGACTATCTCTTCATCCACCGCCTCACCGCACGTGACGGCTGGGGGCGGCCGACGCGCAAATGGCTTCGGCTGATATTCTACATCCGCTCGCACCTGCTGCGCATGCCGCCGCTGATGTTGGCGCGGCATTTATGGGTGAAATGGCGTAAAGGTCAGCCAAGCCGCTGAAGCGTGTCGAACAATTCCTGATAATGGCCGATTACCGCATCGGCGCCCAATTGTTCGGCGGGTTGATCAAGGAAGCCAAAACTGACGGCGATGCTTTTGATGCCCGCGGCTTGCGCGGCGTGCACATCATGGATCGTGTCGCCGACAAAGGCGGCTGGGCCACCACCGCAGCGCCGGATCATTTCGTGGATCGGGTCGGGCTTTGGTTTGCCATTGCCCTTTCCCATTGTGTCGCCACCGATGATGGTCGCGAAACGGTCGGCCAGCCCTACATTGCCAAGCAGTTCGACCGCCAAGTTTTCAAACTTGTTGGTGACCACCGCCAGCTTCGCACCCGTCGCTGCCAGTTGATCCAGCGCTGCTTCCAGGCCCGGAAAGCGCGGGCAATTGCTGCCCAGATTTGCGCGATAATGTTCTACCAGTACCGGGTGCAGGGCGTGGACCGTTTCATCGTCTGCACCGCCTGACTGTTCCAGCCCCAATTGCAGCATATGCCGTGTGCCCATCCCGACCAGTGCCTTCACACCGTTGGTTGCGATCGGAGGGCGGCCAATGCTGGCCAGCGCATGGTTGAGCGATGCTGCCAGTTCATAGCTGCTGTCGAGCAAGGTTCCGTCGAGATCAAACCCAACGATAGCGAATGGAAAATCAGTCATGGTTCGGGCCATAACTTTCAATGCAGCAAAGTCGAGATGCGTCGTTTTTTGCAAAATGGAAATGATTTACGAAATATTCGCCTGCAAATTCTGGAAAGTGCAATCATTTGTCCCTAAAGCCGTGATCCATGAACAAAATTGCTGCCGTCATCCTCGCCGCGGGCAAGGGCACCCGCATGAAATCAGATCTGCACAAGGTGCTGCACCCGATAGCTGGCCGGCCGATGCTGATGCATTTGATGGCAAGCGTTGATGCGCTTTCGCCCGCCAAGAAAGTCGTCGTTGTCGGTGACAAGGCGGACCAGTTGCGGGACGCGCTGGGTAGCAGTGCCGAAACCGTGGTGCAGGAACCGCAGCTTGGCACGGGCCATGCGGTGCAGCAGGCTGAGGGTGCGCTGGCAGGTTTCGATGGCGATGTATTGATCCTTTATGGCGATGTTCCTTTCGTGCCGTCAGCGACGATGCAGGCAATGATTGATCGGCTGAATGGCGTGGACGCGCCCGCCGTAGTGGTATTGGCGTTCGAGCCTGAAGATCCCACCGGCTATGGTCGTGTGATCGTTGAGGGTGGCAAGATCGTAAAGATGGTCGAGCAGAAGGATGCGACGGACCTCGAAAAGGCAGTCAAATTGTCCAACTCCGGCCTGATGGCGGTGAAGGCTGCGGACTTGTTCGCGCTGCTCGCCCGGGTGACCGACGATAATGCGCAAAAGGAATATTACCTCACCGATATCGTCAACATCGCCAATGCCGATGGAAGGGCCTGTGTGGCGGTAGCCACCGATCCTTTCGATGTTGCCGGCATCAACAGCCGCGCGCAATTGGCAGAGATGGAAGGCGAATGGCAGGCTCGCCGCCGGGCGCAGGCTATGGACGATGGCGCGACTTTAACTGCGCCAGACACAGTCTGGTTTTCCTATGACACGGCGATTGGCCGCGATGTGCTGATCGAACCCAATGTCTTTTTTGGCCCCGGTGTGTCGGTGGCTGACAATGTGAAGATCCGCGCCAATTGCCATATTGAAGGCACCAGCATTGCCAGCGGAGCCGAAGTCGGCCCCTTTGCTCGCCTCCGCCCTGGGACTGTGCTGGAAGAAAAGACGAAGATCGGCAATTTCGTCGAAACCAAGAAAGCGCATCTGAAAAAAGGCGCAAAGGCCAACCATCTGACCTATCTGGGCGACGCTGAAATCGGCGCGGGCGCGAATATCGGGGCTGGCACGATCACCTGCAATTATGATGGCTATTTCAAATATAAGACGGTGATCGGCGAGGGGGCGTTCATCGGATCGAACAGCGCCTTGATTGCCCCGGTGAAGATTGGCCGGGATGCGATTGTCGCGGCGGGCAGTGCAGTGAGCCGCGATGTAGCCGACGGCGAACTTCGCATGGTGCGCGCCGAGCAAATGGTGAAACCCGGCTGGGCAGATCGCTTCCACGATGCGATGCGGAAGAAGAAGGCCGAGAAGAAGTGACGCTATATGCGTTTGCTGCTGTTTTTATTGTCTTGGGATATTTTGTCGGACTAAAGTTTCGTAAATGGGTCGCGCGTTCTATTTTGGCTGCGCTGATCATTGTTCCTTATGTCGCGTGGTCTTCGCCATTATGGCAACAGGTGCCAAGAGATCTTGGAACTGGAGACGCCGGGATGGCCATCGGCTTCATGATCTTACTGTTATTTCCATATGCCGCTTATGTCGCATTAGTCGTGGTCGCGTATCTGTTTGGCAAATCAAACAAGGTTGACATGATATCATGATATGATATCAGTATATCATGACTCGCATCCTCGCCGATCTGCCAGATGAAGCCATCAAATGGCTCGACCAGCTCGCCGCCGAGCAGGGCAAGTCGCGCGCGGCTGTGTTACGCGAGGCGGTTGAAGCCTATCGCGCAGATGCTACGCTCGACTGGCTGGAGGCAGGCTTTGGGGCGTGGAAAGACCGCACCGATATAGGCGATTCGGTCGAGTGGCAAAGGCGGGAGCGGGCTTCGTGGACTCGCCCCTGGGATGCTGATTATGAGGAAGTGCGTGCCGAGTTTCCGGATCTGTTTGATGAGCAAGATGATCGTGAGCATGAACTCCACAAGGCTTGGTATGCCAAGCATGGCAAGGCACCAGACGACGGTTGTCTCGCGCTCGATAAGGCTGGGGACATTGTCGGCGATAAGGATCGCGGACCAAAAAAGAAGCACGCGAAAAGGTGAGCGGCTTTACCTTTGACAGTAATATCATAATCGATGCGCTGCGGGGCTTTCCGCAGGCGCATTCGGAATTTCGTCGCGCAGTTGAGCGTGGCGGTAGGGTATGGGTAAGCCGGATGGTTTGGATTGAGGTTCTGTCCAAAGGCTCTGGCGAGGGCTTAAAGCGCGCAGAGCGTTTTCTGTCAGGCTTTGGGATTGATGAGCTTGATGACGAGATCGCTACTCGGGCCGCCTCGTTGCGGCGCGAAAGACCGCGTCTTAAGTCGCCCGATGCCGTCATATTAGCGACCGCTCTAACGCGTGGCCGCGTATTGGTTACACGAAATACAAAGGGCTTCCCTGCTGAAATGCCGGGTATCCGCATTCCTTATAGTCTGTGAGTTAAAGATGGATCTTCTCAATCAGATTGCGGCCTGTGCTACCATCGCCATGGGCTTTCTGGGATTGTTGTTGCCAACTAAGGCTGCCGGTTTCGTGGGGCTGGTACCCGTAACCAACGCTGGGCGATCGGAATTTCGCGCCACATTTGGCGGACTCTGGCTGCCCTTGGGCCTAATTCCGTTGTTGACGGGTGAACCCATCGCTTATGCGATTGCCGGACTATGCTGGTTTGGTACTGCGGTTGGCAGGGTGATCTCGATTCTGGTCGACCAAGTGGGCGACGCCAAAAACTGGGGCGGCGTTGTTTTTGAATCTTTATTCTGCATCGCACTGTTGGTGGGTGCTCCGATTGCCTGGCTAATGGGCGCGATGAAACTGGTTTGAAGGAAGCAAGATTATGTGCGGCATTATTGGCATCGTCGGCAAGGAAGCAGTGGCAGACCGTTTGGTCGATGGCCTGAAGCGGATGGAATATCGCGGTTATGACAGCGCAGGTGTCTGCACTGTACTTGACGGCCAGTTGATCCGCCGCCGTGCAGAAGGGAAGCTGGGCAACCTCGTCAAGGAGCTGGCTGGAAACCCTGCGCCCGGCAATATAGGCATCGCCCATACCCGTTGGGCAACGCATGGTGCGCCGACGACCAACAATGCGCACCCGCATGCGACGGGTGAAGTGGCGCTTGTCCACAATGGCATTATCGAGAATTTCAAGCAGCTGCGCGATGCGCTGACTGCGCGCGGGCGGACCTTTGAGAGCGAGACCGATACCGAGGTTGTTGCGCATCTTGTTTCCGAACAGATTGAGGCAGGGCAAGCGCCGACCGAGGCGGTGAAGGCGGTGCTGCCGCAACTGCGCGGCGCATTCGCACTCGCCATCGCTTTCCGCGAAAATCCGGATTTTCTGATCGGCGCGCGTCTGGGGTCTCCCTTGGTGGTCGGCTATGGTGATGGTGAAACCTATTTGGGGTCTGACGCGCTGGCGCTGGCGCCGTTGACGCAAAAGATCGCCTATCTCGAAGAAGGCGATTGGGTGATTGTCTATCGTGAAGGCGCGCAGATTTTCGATAAGGAAAATAATCCTGTCTCGCGGGAGATTACGACTTCAGGTGTCAGCGCAGCCCAGATCGAAAAGGGCAATTACCGCCATTATATGCAGAAAGAGATTTTCGAACAGCCGACCGTGATTGCCCAAACTCTTCAAAGCTATATCCGGTCGCTTGAACAGACCGTGGCGCTGCCGCAGATGGATTTCGACCTTGCCGGCGTGAAGCGCATCACCATCGTCGCTTGCGGCACCAGCTTTTATGCAGGGATGGTCGCGAAATATTGGTTTGAAACCTTCGCGCGCGTTCCGGTCGATATCGATGTAGCGAGCGAATTCCGCTATCGCGATCCGGTGCTGGAGGAAGGCGGCTTGGCGCTGTTCATCAGCCAATCGGGTGAAACGGCAGACACGCTGGCGGCGCTCCGCCATTGCAAGGAACAGGGGCAGACGATCGCGGTCGTCGTCAATGTACCGACCTCATCAATGGCGCGTGAGGCGGACCTGCTGCTGCCCACCCATGCCGGCCCGGAAATCGGTGTCGCCTCGACCAAGGCCTTTACCTGCCAACTTGCTGTGCTCGCCGCGCTGGCCGCGCACCTTGCGCTAGTGAAGGGCAAGCTGTCGGCGGAAGAAGAGCGGGAGATCGTCCGCCATCTTATCGAGGCGCCGGCGGCATTGAACGCTGCGCTTGCCCATGATGAAGATATTGCCGACATGGCGCATCTGATCGCGCCGGCGCGCGATGTCCTGTATCTCGGTCGAGGTCCGGATTATCCGCTGGCGCTTGAAGGTGCGCTCAAGCTCAAGGAAATCAGCTATATTCATGCGGAGGGCTATGCCAGCGGTGAGATGAAGCATGGTCCGATCGCTCTCATTGACGAAGCGGTGCCGGTGATCGTGCTCGCACCATCGGGCCCGCTGTTCGAAAAGACCGTCAGCAACATGCAGGAAGTGCGCGCACGCGGCGGCAAGGTGGTGCTGATTTCCGATGCAGAAGGGATTGCAGAGGCGGGCGAAGGCTGCCTTGCCACGATCGAGATGCCGAGCGTGCATCCGCTGATCGCGCCCTTGGTCTATGCCGTGCCGGTGCAACTGCTTGCTTATCATGTTGCCGTTGCCAAGGGCACCGATGTCGATCAACCGCGCAATCTGGCGAAAAGCGTCACGGTGGAATGATCCGGTAGTCGCGGCGATCCCCTTGATCGCTGCGGCACATTGCGCCATCAACCGGACAGCGGAGGTCGCGGCAATTGGGATTTTTTTCGCGCTTGTTCAGGCGAAAGCAAAAGCGGATGGCATTGCCGCCGCCGGGCAATGTCGCGTCCGCTGCATGGCCGCCTGCGCCGATTGCGCCGCTATCCGCTGGTTCCGTTCCCGCTTTTCCGGCATCCACATTTGATAAGGGTTTGGAATTTGGCGCGCCGGGCGGATTGTCGCCGCAACAGCCAGAACCTGCATGGATGAAATATCCGTTATCGGGGCAACGCGGGCACATCATCGTTTTTGCCAATGAAAAGGGCGGCGTCGGCAAATCGACCAGCGCCTTTCATACCTGCATCGCGCTGTGCAACGCAGGAGAGAAGGTCGCGGCACTTGACGTCGATCTTCGCCAATTGACGCTCCATCGCGCGCTTTGGGCGCGGCAAGAAAGCGAGCGGGAATATGGTGTCCGCCTGCCAGGGCCCGAACAGATCATGCTGGTCCAGCAGAATGAGGCGGAGCTGGAGGAAAAGCTGCGCATGGCGCGCATCCATCATGATTTCATCGTGATTGACGTGGGCGGCCATGATTCGCCCATTGCCCGGCGGGCGATCTTCATGGCCGATACGATCGTGACCCCGGTCAATGACAGCTTCATCGATCTCGACATGTTGGGCAGGATCAACCCGCGTACTGGTGAATTCCAGACATTGGGCAATTTTGCACGGTTGGTCGAACATCTGAAAGAACCCGGCCTTGCGATCCGGCCGAAACCGCTCGACTGGGTGGTGATGCAGAACCGTTCGCGCAATTTCGCGACCAAGAATGAACGCAAGGTGCTGGATGCTTTAGGGCAGATCGCACCGGTTGCGGGTTTCCGTATCATTCCGGGGCTGCGGGAGCGCGTGACCTATAGGGAATTGTTTCCGATGGGGCTGACGCTGTTCGATCTACAGGCGATCCCAGGTCTCGGCAAATTGCAGCCGGCTGCAAGAGAGGAAATCTGGGCGATGCTGCGCGCACTCAAACTGCCAAGCGAAGCGCTGGCCAAGGCGATTGCGCCACCGGCAGAGGCTGAATGAGCAGGATTGACCTGACCGGCGGCTGCCATTGCGGCGCGGTGCGTTTCGGCTTTACGCTGCCAGCAGCCGAGGTGGATCTGCTCGATTGCAATTGCTCGATGTGCAGCTGTTCAGGCTATCTGCACCTGATCGTGGCGCACGAAGATTTCAGCCTTTTGACACCCGTATCGGCAATGACCGCCTATCGTTTTGGAAGTGGCGTGGCCGAGCATCTTTTCTGCGCGACCTGCGGCGTCAAATCCTTTTACCAGCCGCGATCCCATCCGGAGGCGTGGAGCGTCAATTGGCGCTGCATTGACGAAGGCCATGGGGTCAATGTCCACATAAGGCCTTTTGACGGCCGCAATTGGGAAACGGCACGCGCACAATTGGGGGATGGCTAGCCATGTGGAAAACAGTTGTAATCATCCTGCTGCTGCTGATCGGATCGCATCTGTTGCTATATGGCTATCTGCGCCGCCAGATTGCTGCGGCGAAACGCGCGAAGGATAATGCAGATGAAGGATAATCCCTGCGCCACCGTCGAAAGCAGCGAAGGCGTTTATGCCCAACGCATTAAAGCGCGCATCCATGAATGGACAGCGGGGGAGCCTGTGGAGGTGGGCGGCATCGACAATGGTCCGACACCCTATGAACTGCTGCTTTCAGCGCTTGGTGCCTGCACCTCGATCACGCTTGAAATATATGCTGCGCGTAAGGGCTGGCCGCTTGAAAAGGTCCATGTCACGCTGGAGCATTCAAAGGAAGAGCGGGCGGGTGAAAATGGCGGAAAACCCGTGGACATGATTGACCGGATCATCCGCCTTGAAGGCGCGCTGGATGACGCTCAGCGCGCGAAGTTGCTCGAAATTGCAGAGAAATGCCCGGTGCACCGTACGCTGACCAATCAGATCAGTATCAATAGCTTGCTGGGGTGAAACGCCGCAGGCCGCGGGGGTTGATTCGACCTTGACCGGGGCCTATACCACGGACTTAGATATTGGCGGCTCCCGAGGGGGCCGCTTTTCGCTTTTAGGACAAATGGAAAGGGAAATCCCATGACAATAACGCCTCTGATGCCTGTCTATCCCCGTTGCGGGTTCCGGCCGGTTCGAGGCGAGGGTGCGTGGCTTATTTCCGACGACGGCCGTCGTGCGCTGGATTTTGCCAGTGGAATCGCGGTCAACCTTTTGGGCCACGGCCATCCGCATCTGACCAAGGCGATCCAGGATCAGGCCGCAACGTTGATGCATGTGTCAAATCTCTATGGCAGCCCGCAGGGGGAGGCCTTTGCCCAGCGGCTCGTAGACACGACCTTTGCCGACACGGTGTTCTTCACCAATTCGGGCGCAGAGGCTTGCGAATGCGCGATCAAGGCGGCGCGCGCTTATCATCAGTCGGCAGGCAATGAACATAAATTTGAACTGATCACCTTCAAAAATGCCTTTCATGGCCGTACCATGGCGACGATTTCGGCGAGCAATCAGGAGAAGATGCATAAGGGCTTTATGCCGCTTCTCGACGGTTTCAAATATGTCGATTTTGACGATCTGGAAGGCGCAAAGGCAGCAATCGGTCCGAACACTGCCGGCTTCCTTGTTGAACCGATCCAAGGCGAAGGCGGCATCCGCCCCGCATCAGAGGCTTTCCTGAAAGGCCTGCGTGCACTGGCGGATGAGCATGACCTGATCCTGATTTTTGACGAAGTGCAGTGCGGTGTCGCGCGCACCGGCGCGCTTTACGCACATGAACATTATGGCATTACGCCCGATATCATGGCCTCGGCCAAGGGTATTGGCGGCGGTTTCCCGATGGGCGCATGCCTTGCAACCGAAAAGGCTGCACGCGGTATGGTTTTCGGCACACATGGTTCGACCTATGGCGGCAATCCGTTGGCGATGGCGGCAGGCCAGGCGGTTTGGGATGTCGTTGCCAATGACGAATTTCTTGCGCAGGTGCGCGCTACCGGTGAAAAACTGCGCGCCGCTATCGAGCAGTTCATCGGCAATTATCCAGATCTGTTCACCGGCGTTCGCGGCATGGGGCTGATGCTGGGCGTGATGATGACGCATGAAACGCGTGCCTTTGTGGCCCATCTGCGCGACAATCACGGGCTGTTGACGGTCGCTGCGGGTGACAACACCTTCCGCGTGCTGCCGCCGCTCAACATCGGGGATGCCGAAATCGCCACCTTCATGGAAAAACTGTCGGCCGGAGCTGCCGACTATGTGAAGCCAGAGGCATGAACCGCCATTTCCTGAACCTGTCGGATGCCGGCGGGGATGCGATCGCCGCAATGATCAGCGACGCGATTGATAGAAAAGCAGCGCGCCAGGGTTGGCCGAAGGGTAAGGCGGATGCCGATGCTCCGCTGGCGGGCCATACGCTGGGCATGATTTTTGAGAAAAATTCCACCCGCACCCGTGCCTCGTTTGAAATGGCGATCAAGCAATTGGGCGGTGACAGCATGTTCATGGCGTCGGGCCAGATGCAGTTGGGACGTGGCGAAACCATCGCCGATACGGCCCGGGTGCTGTCCCGTTATGTCGATGCGATCATGATCCGCACCGATGATCATGCCAAGATTGAGGAGCTGGCGCATCATGCGACGGTGCCGGTGATCAATGGCCTGACAGATCTTTCGCATCCCTGCCAGATTGTCGCCGACCTGCTAACGCTGGTTGAACATGGCAAGGCGCTGCCCGGGCTGGAGGTCGCATGGCTGGGCGACGGCAATAATGTGCTGCACTCGATCATCGAGGCGGCGGGGTTGATGAAGTTCATCGTCCGCATCGGCGTTCCGCAAGGCTATGATTGTGACGCCAGCTTTATCGACGCGGCGCGGGCGCAAGGCGCGCAGATCATGGTGACCCGCGATGCCATGGAGGCTGCCGCCGGGGCTGATGTGATTGTCACCGATACCTGGGTGTCGATGGGTCAGGAACATGCCCATAACAAGATTGCGGCAATGATGCCCTATCAGGTCGATGAAAGGCTGATGGCGGCTGCGAAACCCGATGCCAAATTCCTGCACTGCCTTCCCGCGCATCGTGACGAGGAAGTGACCGGGGCGGTGATCGATGGCCCGCAGTCGCTGATTTGGGATGAGGCTGAAAACCGTCTGCACGCGCAGAAATCGATCCTGCTCTGGTGCTTCGGCAAGCTGTGATGACTGCACAGTCAGAAACCTTTTCCGATCGTCCGTTGCGCTTTTCGATACCGGCGCTCAACGCGCGCGGCCGTGTGGTGCGGTTGGACGCCGTGCTGAACGATGTGCTGTCGGCGCACGCCTATCCGCCGGTGATCGAAAAGACCTTGGCCGAAGCGCTGGTGCTTACCGCGTTGCTGGGTACGACGCTCAAGGATCGCGAAGGCCAGTTGACCATTCAGGCGCAGACCCAGAACGGCCCGATTTCGCTGCTTGTCTGCGATTATATCGATGGCGCAGTGCGCGGCTATGTTCAGTTTGATCTTGCCCGCCTGGCCGAGGTGCCTGCCAATCCCAATCTTTTCGCGCTGTTCGGTAAGGGCTATCTGGCTGTCACCTTTGACCGGCCGCTGCCAGAGGCGCAGGGCGGGGGGCGCTATCAGGGGATCGTGCCGCTGGAGGGCGACAGCCTGAGCGAAGCGGCGATGCAATATTTCGACCAGTCCGAACAATTGCCGACTTTCATCCGCATTGCGATTGATCATGTCGACGGGCGCTGCGTTGCAGGCGGCCTGATGGTTCAGCACCTTGCAGAAGGTGAGGTTGGGCGCGAGCGTTTGCATGTCCGGCTTGACCATCCCGATTGGGAACATGTGCGCATGCTTTCGAGCACGATCCGGCCCGAAGAACTTGCCGATCCTGCTTTGCCGCTGGAAGAAATCGTCTGGCGTCTGTTTCATGAGGAACAGGAAGTCCGCATCGAGGCAGGGCATGGCATGTCGAAGGGATGCCGCTGCGATCCTGACCATATTCGCGATGTTATTGCCCGTTTTCCAGCGACCGAACGTGCTGAAATGGTCGATGAAAAGGGTGACATTGTCGTCAATTGTGAATTCTGTTCGCGTCGCTTCCCGATCAGCCTGGTGAGCCTTTCCAACTGAAAAGCGGGCGTTTCGTTCAGCCCCAATTAACCAGCCTTCACCTATTCATCGTTCATAAGCCACGGTTTATCGTTGGCAGCGGCGCCAAAAAGGCGTAAATACCGAAATCAATAACGGGTCGGGTCGCTGGGTTGGATATTGAAACGGCGGAACGAAGCAGTCATGACACGAACATTATGGATAGCAGTGGCGTCGGCAGTCGCAGGACTTGCAATCTTGCCCGCGGTATTTGCGGCGCCTGTAACCGGCGGCGGAGATCTGCTGCAACAAATGGAAAAGGGCCTGTGGCAATTCCGTCCGATTGGAAGTAGCAGCGCGCCCGGAGCGTCTCAGTTGTGCGTCACCGATCCAAAGCAACTCGCCCAGATTCAGCACGGTAGCAGTGCCTGTTCACAGTTGGTCGTGAGATCCAGCCCAAATTCGGTGACGATCAGCTATTCCTGCCGGGGAAGCGGGCAGGGCCTCACCACTATTCGCCGCGAAACCGATCGGCTGATCCAGATCCAGTCTCAAGGCATCCGCAACAATGCGCCTTTTTCCTTCTCGGTCGAGGCGCGCCAACAGGGTAGTTGCTAACAAATCGCGGTCGTTTAAGCCCCTGTTAACCGTAACGGGGTTAATGGGGGATCGTGCCATCATTTGGGCACGCTTTCCTCCCTAACTGGCTAGACGCCAATACTGGGCCGTTCCTTCCGGAGCGGCCCTTTCTTTGGGCGAGCGCAACCGCCGTTTCAGGCGGCGACCTCTTGCTCGCTCTTTTTATAAATGCTCTTCAATGGCTTTTCGAAGAGCCGCATTACCATCGGCTCGAAAAATTCGAGTGGCAGTGTGTCATAATCGGGGTCGAAGGCCGGGCAGTCATATTTGTCGATGAATTCCGCTGTGGCGTCGAAATATTTATGCCCACGAAACTGCTCGCGCATGTCGCGGTTGAGGCCGATGTGGTGGAAAAAGTTCACACCCTGAAAAATGCCATGATGCTCGACGATCCAATGCAATTCTTCGGAAACAAAAGGCTTCAGGATCGCGGCTGCGATTTCGGGGTGGTTATAGGCGCCCAATGTATCGCCAATATCGTGGAGCAATGCCATCACGATATAATCTTCGCTGCGCCCGTCGCGATAGGCGCGGGTTGCGGTCTGCAGGCAATGCGTCAGCCGATCGACCGGAAAGCCGCCATAATCGCCCGCCAGCAGCCGCAAATGGTCAAGAACCCGGGCCCCACCGCCGCGCGCAAAGGGGACATGTTCGACCATGATTGCCTGCCAGTCTTCTTGCGTACTTTGCGACATATCGCTGAATGTCGCGCGGCTTTGTCCTTCAGCCATTTCTCTCTCCTGAAATCCTGACGAAAACTGTATCATAACGGTAATCGCAAACAAGGGCTTCATGCCGTTGCAGTTTCGCGCTAGACACTGGCAATGGCCGTGCTCGAACTTGGCGACAAGCCCTTTTTCTCTGACAAAAACCGCGCTTTCTGGAACCTACATAGTATCGGGTGGGGGGGGGCTGCGATTTTGCGCAGTGCTTCGACCATTGCCAACGGCCAGCCGTTCAGCCTGCTGGTGCCAGTGCTGATTTCCGCGGTTACTGGATTTTCGATCTCGCTGATCCTTTCGGTCATTTTCCGCAACATCATCGATCGCCGGCCGATCATCACCTGGTCGATCACCGGGATATCGGTGACAGTGGCGACGCTGATCTATGGCTATGTCGATGTATGGGTCTTGCAAACGATCCGTGAAGGTGCGGATGAAACGCCTTTTGCGCAGCTATTGGTGGGCGCGATCTTCTTGAACGGGGTGCTGCTCGTTGCCTGGTCGGCGCTATACTATGCGATCAACTATTTCGTCCGTGCCGAGGAACAGGCTGACCAACTTTTACGGCTGGAGGCTGCCGCGACAAGCGCGCAGCTCACGATGCTGCGTTACCAGCTCAATCCGCATTTTCTTTTCAACACGCTCAACAGCATTTCGACCCTCGTGCTCTTGAAACAGACCGAGCAGGCCAATGCCATGCTCTCCCGCCTTTCCTCTTTCCTGCGCTTTACACTGATCAACGAGGCCGCGGCGAAGGTATCGCTGGCGCAAGAGATTGAGACACTCAAACTCTATCTCGACATTGAAAAGATGCGGTTTGAAGAAAGACTGCGCACGCATTTCAACTTCGACGAAAATGTCAGCGAAGCGTTGGTGCCGTCGCTTATGTTGCAGCCGCTGGTCGAGAATGCGATTAAATATGCCGTCACCCCGCAAGAGGAGGGTGCAGATATTTCAATTGATGCGCGCCGTGTCGGCGATCGGGTGCGGATAATCGTGTCAGATACCGGGCCGGGGTTGCAGGCCAGCCTGCCAGACCCCAAATTGTCAACCGGGGTTGGAATGGCGAATACGCGTGAACGGTTGTTGCAGGCTTATGGGGACGACCAGCGCTTCGACAGTTACACCAGAAGCGGGGGGGGATTTGAGGTTGTGATAGAATTCCCCTATCAGACGAAAAACAGTGGGGGCGAAACGCAAGCTATCGAGGCAGCGGGCAAAACGCCAGCTGCACTGCAAGGAGCAGTGACCGCATGACTATCCGCACCATATTGGTCGATGATGAGAAACTCGCAATCCAAGGGTTGCAGATACGGTTGGAGCCGTTCGAAGATGTAGAGATTGTGGCAACGTGCCAGAATGGCCGTGAGGCGATCCGCAAGATCAAGACTTTGAAACCTGACCTGGTTTTCCTCGATATCCAGATGCCAGGCTTTGACGGCTTTTCGGTCGTGCAGGGCGTGATGGACATTGATCCGCCGCTTTTCGTTTTCGTCACCGCCTATAGCGAACATGCAATTCGCGCATTCGAGGCGCAGGCAGTCGATTATTTGATGAAGCCGGTTGAGCCCGACCGTCTGGCCGACACGATGGAACGTGTGCGCAATAGGCTCGCCACGCGGCGCAACGCAGATGAACTGGAACGGCTGCGCACTGTAATCAACGAAGTCGCGCCTGAAGCTGCTGAGAATATACCCGCAGGTGAGGAAGAGGTTTCCACAGGCCGCTTTGAAAAGCTGATCAACGTCAAAGACCGCGGACAGATTTTCCGCGTCGATGTCGATACCATCGAACGGATCGAGGCAGCGGGTGATTATATGTGCATCATCACTGCCGACACCTCGCTGATCCTGCGCGAAACGATGAAGGATCTGGAAAAACGCCTCGACCCGAGGACATTCCAGCGGGTGCATCGCTCCAAGATCGTCAATCTCGATCTTGTCCGGCAGGTGAAGCCGCACACCAATGGCGAATGCTTCCTGATTCTTGAATCTGGCGCACAAGTGAAGGTCAGCCGCAGCTATCGCGATGTTGTGGCACGCTTCGTTCATTGACGATGACGGAGCATAAATCCGCAGCTGATTTCCATCCAGCCATCCTCGAAATCTTCGACGGCTATGTGCATGGCAAGCTGAGCAAGCGCGAATTCATTGAGCGTGCAGCGAAGTTTGCCGCCGCGGGCGTGACCGGGGCGATGATCCTGGATCAACTGGCACCCGATTATGCGCTGGCACAACAGGTGAAGCCCGACGATCCGGCGATTCTTACCGAGCGGCCATCAGTTGTTAGCCCCAAGGGACATGGCAGGATTGCGGGCCTGCTCGCGATGCCCGCAAAGGCGCGCGGCAAGCTGGGCGCAGTGCTTGTTATCCACGAAAATCGCGGTCTCAATCCTTATATAGAGGATGTAGCGCGGCGATTGGCAAAGTCCGGTTATCTGGCCTTTGCGCCAGACGGGTTAACCTCTGTCGGTGGCTATCCCGGGAATGACGAAAAAGGACGCGAGCTGCAGGCGAAACTCGATCCCAAAAAGCTTTTCGAAGATTGGTTGGCGTCGTTTGACTTTCTGAAAACGCACAGCCGGTCGAGCGGGAAGGTGGGGGCGGTCGGATTCTGCTATGGCGGCGGCATTTGCAACGCGCTGGCCGTTGCCTGCCCGGACCTTGCGGCCAGCGTGCCCTATTATGGCCGCCAACCCCGGCCCGAAGAAGTGCCGGCGATCAAGTCCCCGCTGCTGATCCAATATGCCGAGAATGACCAACGTATCAACGCGGGTGCAGGTCTGTATCAGGCGGCGCTGATCGCTAATCGTAAACGCCACCAGCAATATTTCTACCCGGGCACGCAGCACGGTTTCCATAATGATTCTACGCCGCGATATGAAAAGGCGGCGGCCGAACTGTCATGGCAACGTACGCTCGCCTTTTTTGACGAATATCTGCGCTAGCGGCGATCCCGGAAAAATGTGCGGAGCAAATCCGCGCATTCGGTTTCGCTGATGCCACCATATACTTCGGGTTTGTGGTGCACCGTCGGCTGCTCGAACAGCCGGGGGCCATGTTCGACGGCGCCGCCCTTGGGATCGCTTGCGCCATAATAAAGGCGTGCGATGCGGGAATGGGCGATGGCGCCAGCGCACATGGCGCAGGGTTCAAGTGTCACCCACAGATCGCAACCAGTCAGCCTGTCGGTCCCTAATGCCGCTGCGGCTTCGCGTAGTGCGACAATCTCCGCATGGGCGGTGGGATCATGCCCTGCGATCGGGCGGTTGCCGCCGCGGCCGATGATCTGCCCGTCCTTCACAACGACCGCACCCACGGGAACCTCGCCGGCATCGGCAGCAAGGCGTGCAAGATCAAGCGCAGCCTCCATCATTTGCCGAGCTTGGGCGAGGGGCATATCTGCAGGGCCTATTTGGCGGCGGGAGTGAAGCCGCGTGGGGCCGGGTCCAGCACCCCATATTTGCCGGCCTGTACCTCGCGAACTTCCAGCGTGCGTTCGGACATGCCATTGGCCGTAAAGCGGAACGCGCCGTCAATGCCAATAAAGCCGTCGGGATCGGTAAGGCGGCTGACCGGGAAACGGGTACCAACTTTCCAATCCTGCGCGACGCGGGCGACCAGCAGGACCGAGTCATAGCCCAGGCTCGACAAGCGCGAGGGTGACTTTCCGAAACGTGTGCGAAATTTTTCCGAATATTGGCGGTACATCGTATCGGAAACAGTGGCGAACCAAGCGCCGCGCATCATCGGATTGGCAGTGATGCTATTGTCGATATTCCACAGGTCGGTGCCCAAGATCTTGGCACTGGCAAGGCCTGCCTTGCGTAATGCGGGCACAGTCGCAATTGCAACCCGGCCATTGTCGGCAATCAGAACGGCATCCACTGGACCGGCTGCAGCCAGTCTGCGCGCTGCGGCATCGATCGATACGGTGGAACCATCAATTTCCTGAATAGAGACCAGCGTACCACCGGCTGCGCGGACCGAATTGGTCAGGTTGGAGAGCGCGCGTTGGCCATAGACCGACTTTGGGACGATCCCGCCAAATCGCGTTAGCCCTTGCGCCTTTGCATAGCGGATCACGCGGTCGATCGACTGGTTGGGCAGATGGCCCAGCAGAAAGACATTTGGCCCCGCGGCACCCACATCATTTGAAAAGCTGATCATGGGCACGCCCGCCGGCTTTGCGACATTGGCTACGGTGATCACATCGTCACTGCGCAACGGACCAAGGATTAGCCTGTTGCCGTCGGCAACTGCCTTGCGAACGGCAGCATCGACGCCCAATGCCGTGTCATAGGTTGTCATACGGATATTGGTGTTGCGCGTATCGAGCAGCGCCAGCGTTGTCGCATTGGCGATCGATTGGCCCATATCGCCGTCGCTGCCGGTGACCGGCAAAAGCAGCGCGACACGGTGGCGATCACCATCGGAAGCGACGACATTGGCGGGATCGGCGCTGACTACCGGTGGTGGCCCCACCGGTTTCTGTCCGCCTTTGGGCACGACTGACTGGCATGCCGCAAGAAACAGAAGTGCCATCAATGCTGCGGTCTGCCTTGTGATGTTCCGCCAATCCGTCGCGCGCGCTTGCGGCCGAGCGCTCATTGCTGCAATGGTCATGCTCATGTCTTCCCGCCCCCATGATTATCCAGATGCCGGACCAGAAATGGCCACAAAATCATTCGATTCGGGGCTTTATATCGTCGCTACCCCTATCGGCAATCTGGCAGATATATCACAAAGGGCGATCAATCTGCTGCGCGCGGCAGATCTGGTCGCGGTTGAAGATAGCCGCGTCACCGGCAAATTGCTGCACCATCTGGGCCTCAAGAAACGCATGCGGCCCTATCATGATCATAGCAGCGAGAATGATCGCGAAGACCTGTTGGCTGCTGCGCGCAACGGGATAGTTGTACTGGTGTCCGACGCCGGAACGCCGCTGATTTCCGACCCCGGATACAAGCTGGTGCGCGCCGCACGCGAGGCTGGCATTCCGGTTTCGACCGCCCCCGGGCCAAGCGCCGCCATAGCAGCGCTGTCGATCAGCGGGCTGCCGACCGACCGTTTCCTGTTTGCGGGATTTTTGCCGAACAAGGCAAAGGCGCGCAGCGATGCGATTGCCGAATTGGCAGCTGTAAAATCTACGCTGCTTTTCTACGAAAGCGGCCCGCGCCTCGCCGTGACGTTGGCGGCACTGCATGATGGGCTGGGCAATCGCGACGCAGCCGTCGCCCGCGAACTGACCAAGAAGTTTGAGGAAGTCGTGACCGGCCCGCTCAACGAGCTTGCCGCGCGCTATGTCGAAGCTGAACCCAAGGGCGAAATTGTCGTGATCGTTGGCCCGCCGCAAGAGGCGCAAACCGAAGAGGGCGATTTTGACGCCGCCCTCGCTCTCGCGCTTGAAACGCTGCCGCCTGCCAAGGCCGCGAAGGAGGTTGCCAAACGGTTCGGGCTGGACCGGGCGGAGGTGTATGACCGTGCCATGGCAATCAAGGCCAAAAATTGAGCAACCGGCGCGAGCTAGCCGAAAAGCGCGGACGCCGCGGAGAAATGGTTGCGGCGTGGTGGCTGCGCTTGCAGGGCTGGCGGATTGTCGGGCAAAGGCTGAAAACCCCATGGGGCGAGGTTGATCTGGTCGCGCGACGCGGAAGCACTATTGCCTTTATCGAGGTGAAAACCCGGGTGAGTGATGCGGATCTTGCCACCGCGATCGACGGATGGCGGCTGCGGCGGGTTGCGGCGGCGGCCGAACAATTGCTTCCGCGCTATGCAAAGGGTGCGGAAAATATGCGGATTGACGTGATATTGGTTGCACCTTGGCGCTTGCCGCACCATCTGGTCAACGTCTGGCATGGATAAGAGAGAAGAGGGCCCAACATGACATTGCGCGTCGCCGTCCAGATGGACCCGATGGACGGTATCAATATCCATGGTGACAGCAGCTTTGCATTGATGCTTTCTGCCCAGTCGCGCGGTTATTCCATCTGGCATTATGATGTCGGAACGTTGAGCCTTGATGCCGATGACCGATTGAGCGCCGTCGCGCATCCAGTGCATGATCTGCAACGCGTTGCCGGCGGGCATTACCGCTTTGGTGAGGCGCAAAAGATCGATCTGGGCCGCGATGTCGATGTGGTGCTGATGCGGCAGGATCCGCCATTCCATGTCGGTTATATCACTGCGACGCATCTTCTCGAACGGATCGAGCATGAAACGCTGGTCGTCAACAATCCGGTCAGTGTTCGCAACGCGCCTGAAAAGGTGATGGTGCTCGATTATCGCCGCTTCATGCCGCCGACGCTGATCACCCGTTCGGCCGACGAGGTGCGCGAATTCCAGAAAATACATGGAGCTGTCGTGGTCAAACCGCTGCACGGCAATGGCGGCAAGGCGATTTTCCGTGTGCCGGCAGAGGGTGACAATCTGGGCGCGCTGTTTGAAGTGTTCAACACCACCTGGCCCGAACCGCATATGGTGCAGCCTTTCCTTCCCGATGTGGCAAAAGGCGACAAGCGCATCGTGCTGATTGATGGCGAGGTCGCAGGTGCGATCAACCGCCGCCCGGGCGAGGGTGAATTTCGCAGCAATCTTGCCGTAGGCGGTAGCGCCGAGGCGACCGAGCTTACACCGCGCGAACAGGAAATCTGTGCCGTAATGGGCCCGCGCCTTAAGGAACTGGGCCTGATATTCGTGGGTATCGACGTGATCGGGGGCGAATGGCTCACCGAAATCAACGTGACCTCGCCCACTGGGATCGTCGCCATCGACCGTTTCAACGGCACCGATACACCGTCGCAGATCTGGGACGCTATCGAGCGCAGACTGAAGAGATAAGATAGATGGAAGACTGGATTATCCGGCTGGTCGAATGGGCCGGTTACTGGGGCGTCGCACTGCTGATGCTCATCGAAACCGTGTTTCCTCCGGTGCCGTCTGAAGTGATCATGACGGTGGCAGGCGTTTCGGCATCGCGTGGCCATATGACCTTGGCAGGGACGATTGCGGCGGGAACTGCAGGTGCCATGCTCGGCAACTGGTTCTGGTATTGGTTGGCGATCAAGTTCGGCGAAAAGCGGATGAATATCTTCATCGACCGGTATAGTCGTTGGTTGACGCTTGACTGGGAAGAGGTTGAGCGCGGCCATGCGCTGTTTCGCAAACATGGATCGATCATCGTGCTTGTCGCCCGCATGATCCCCACGCTCCGCTCGTTGATCTCAATCCCTGCCGGGCTGTTTCAAATGTCGCTGCGCCGTTTCCTGATATTTTCCACCATCGGGACAGCGGGCTGGAGTGCGGCGCTGGCCGGTGCGGGTTATTTCCTTGGCAGCCAGTTTGCAGATATCGAAAAATGGCTGGGGCCATTGTCGACGCTGGTGATAGTCGCGATTATCGGCACTTACATCTGGCGATTGCTAAGCTGGAAGCCGAAACGGGGTGCTACTGCGCCCGCGGATGTGAATTCAGATACTCATCCAGAAGCATAGCCGTATCGACTGCCGTATAGACCTGCGTGGACGATAGGCTGGCATGACCCAGCAGTTCCTGCAACGATCGCAGGTCGGCACCGCCGGCCAGCAAGTGCGTTGCAAAACTGTGGCGCAGCGCATGCGGTGTCGTTCGCTCCGAAAGACCCAGCCGATGCCGCGCGCCTTGTACCGTGCGGCGGATGAGCGCAGGGGAAAGCGGTCCGCCGCGCGCGCCACGAAACAGCGGTTCGCCCTTCGCCGCTGGATAGGGACAGACGGCCAGATAGCCCTCGATGGCGGCGCGGACATTATCAAGCAAGGGAACGATGCGCGTCTTGTTCCGCTTTCCGGTTACGCGCAGTGTCTGGCCTAGTGGCAGCACGTCGCCAGTCAGGCCGGTCGCCTCGCTGACACGCAGCCCGCAGCCATAAAGCAACAGTAGGACCGCCCAGTCGCGGGCACCTATCCAGCCCTGAAGCGCACTGTCCGCTGCATCGCCGGCGAGCGCGAGCACAGTATCTGGGTCGACCGGGCGCGGAAGGCTGCGCTGCACGCGCGGGCCTTTCAGTGCGGGAATGGCTGCATCATCGCCCAAAGCGAAGCGCAAGAAATTGCGCACGGCGGACAATTCACGCGCTGTCGACCGGTTGGCGAGACCGTCCCCGCGCCGCGACGCAAGGAATGCGCGCAGATCGGCTGCGGTCAGCTTTGTCAGGGCAGGGCGGTCGATGGCCTGGCCCAGATGCTCGGAAAGAAAGTCGCATAGGCGCTCCGCCGTTGCGACATAGGCGCGCACGCTATGCGCCGACCGCCTGCGATTGTCGGCAAGCCAGCTGCGATATTCGGCGATCAATGCATCGGCCATGGGGCGGGATGCTATCAGGCCTCGGGCGCCGGCTCAATCGCCACGATCTGTGGCAGGATCGCATCGAGCAGCGGAAAGCCTTTGGACGTGACCGAGACGTGCCGGCCGGCCTTGTGGACAAATCCAAGGGTCTCCAATTTATCCACAGCCTTCCAATCGAGCAGGTCGCCGGAGTCGATTGAGAATCGGGCACTTAATGCTGAGATATCCACACCCTCACCCAAGCGTAGGCCCATCAGCAGTGCTTCCATGGCTTGCGTTTCACGATCGAGCGCATCCTCGCTTTTGAGGCCATGATCGTTACGGGCCACGGCGCTGAGGAAGTTTTCGGGCTTTTTGTGGCGCATCGTCGCCATCCCGCCGCGCCTGCCATGTGCGCCGGGGCCGACGCCTGCATAATCCTGATAGCGCCAGTAAGCGAGGTTGTGCCGGCTTTCATGGCCGGGTGCAGCATGGTTGCTGATTTCATAAGCCGGTAGGCCAGCCGACGCCGTCATTTCCTGCGTCATCACATAAAGATCGGCAGCCAGATCGTCGTCCAATGGCTGCCACTGCTGCTTGGCGACATCGGTGGCGAACCGTGTGCCGGCTTCGATAGTTAGCTGATAAAGCGACATATGCGTTGTGCCAAATCCGATGGCGCGGGCCAGTTCGCCCTGCCATTGGTCCGCAGTCTGGTTCGGACGCGCATAAATCAGGTCGATGCTGACTCGTTCGAAATGGCACTGTGCTGTCTCGAGCGCGGCTAGACTTTCATCGACGCGGTGTGCACGTCCCAGAAAGCCCAATATTTCGTCATCGAGCGCCTGCAGACCGAGCGATACCCGGTTGACCCCGGCGGCGGATAGCTCTGCAAAACGGGCCGCTTCGACCGACGATGGATTGGCCTCGAGTGTGATTTCAATATCGTTGGCAAAGCCCCAATGCGCCTCGGCCGCGCTGATCAAAGCAGCTGCTGTTGCGGGCGGCATCAGTGAGGGCGTGCCGCCGCCGAAAAAGATCGACCCGAGCTTACGGCCTTCTGTCAGCCGCGCCTCATGGGCCAGATCGGCAAGAAGCGCCGCTGCCCACGCCTGCTGGTCGACCGTGTCGCGGACATGGCTGTTAAAGTCGCAATAGGGGCATTTGGAAACGCAGAAGGGCCAATGGATATAGAGGGCGAGGCTATCGCTCAAAACAGCGCCTCAACCAGTTTGCGGAATGCGTCCGCCCTATGGCTCATCGCATGTTTTTCTGCCGGGTCGATTTCAGCGAAGGTCTGGTCGCGGCCCAAGGGCACAAACACCGGATCATAGCCGAAGCCGAGGGTCCCGCGTGGCGGCCAGGCAAGCGTGCCATGAACGCGGCCTTCAAAGACTTCCTCATGCCCGTCTGGCCAGACGAGCGCGAGCGTGCAGATGAAATAGCCGCTGCGATCAACATCAGGGCCCTGTTCGGCCAGTTTGCCTTCGACCTTGCCCATGGCAAGATACCAGTCGCGGCCCGGCCCGCCCAATGCTTGCGCCTCGAACCACTGCTTTTCGGACCAGTCGGCAGTGTAAACGCCGGGCGCGCCAGCTAATGCAGCAACGCACAGCCCGCTATCGTCGGCAAGAGCGGGCAGGCCCGATCCTTTGGCCGAGGCATGCGCCTTTAACAGGGCATTTTCGGCAAAAGTCGTGCCCGTTTCCTCCGGTTCGGGCAGGCCAAGGTCGCCCGCCGAAACAGGCTCGATGCCAAAGGGCTCGAGCAGCGCGCGGATTTCACGGACCTTGCCTGCATTATGGCTGGCGATGACCAGCTTGCCGGGGGCGAGCTTTCGGTGGGTCACTTCACCGCTTCTTCCTGAGCGGTAAAGATCCGGTCGCAGCCCATGCGGGCAAGACGAAGCAGGCGCAGCAGGGCTTCCTCATCATAAGGCGCACCTTCGGCGGTCGCTTGCGCTTCGGCAATTTTCCCGCCCTCGATCAGCACGAAATTGGCGTCGGCGTCCGCAGATGAGTCCTCGATATAATCGAGGTCGAGCACCGGCGTGCCCTGATGGATGCCGCAGCTCACGGCAGCGACGCGGCCGGTGATCGGATCTTCCTTGACCTTCCCTTCGGCCATCAGCTTGTTTACGGCCAGACGCAAAGCGATCCATGCGCCCGAAATTGCCGCCGTGCGGGTGCCGCCATCGGCCTGCAGCACGTCGCAGTCGAGTGTGATCTGGAATTCGCCCAGCTTCTTTAGGTCAACGACCGCGCGAAGGCTGCGCCCGATCAGTCGTTGGATTTCCTGCGTCCGGCCCGATTGTTTGCCCTTGGCCGCTTCGCGGCTTCCACGGGTATGTGTGGCGCGGGGCAGCATCGAATATTCGGCAGTGACCCAGCCTTCACCCTTGCCGCGCAGCCATGGCGGGATCCGGTCTTCAACACTCGCGGTCACAAGCACACGTGTGTCCCCAAATCCGATCAGCACGCTTCCTTCGGCATGTTTGGTGAAACCGGTCTCGATTGTAATGGCGCGCATTTCGTCTGGCGCGCGGCCTGAAGGACGCATTTTGATCTCCTGATAAGGGGTTTGACCGCGCCATAGCTTGGCGGCCTTGCTTTGCATAGCAGGCTCGCTAACTATTGGGGTGTGAACAATCCGCCCATCACCGAACTCAATGATCGCACGCGCACGATCTTTCGCATCGTTGTTGAAAGCTATCTGGAATCGGGCGCGCCGGTCGGCTCGCGCACGCTGTCCAAGGTCAGCGGCCTTAACCTCTCGCCGGCATCGATCCGCAATGTGATGCAGGATCTTGAAGAAGCAGGCCTCTTGGCCGCGCCGCACACCAGTGCCGGGCGAATGCCAACCGAAAGCGGTCTGCGACTATTCGTCGACGGCATGATGCACGCAGCCGAGCCGACTGCCGAAGAACGGCGCGCGATCGAATCGCGGTTGGAAGGCAATGGGCCAATAGAAAGCGCGTTGGCGGCAGCGACAGCGGCGCTATCTGGCCTTTCTGCCTGTGCCGGGGTGGTGTTGGTGCCCAAGCGGGAGGCGGTACTGAAGCAGTTCAGTTTTGCCCGGCTGTCGGGCCGCCAGGCATTGGCGATCATGGTTGGCACGGATGGCACCGTCGAAAACCGGCTGGTGGAGATTGCAGCGTCTGTCAGCGACGGCGCGCTTGTCGAGGCGGGCAACTATATCAGCGCGCGGCTTTCCGGTTTGACCTTGTCGGACGCGCTGGCGCGGCTCGATGCGGAAATTCGCGGGCAAAAAGCGGCGCTCGATCAGGCAAGTGCCGATCTTGTGCGCAAAGGGTTGGCTGTCTGGTCACTCGATGCCAATGACCGACCGGTCCTGATTGTGCGCGGGCAATCGAACCTGCTGGATGATATCGCGGCGGCCGATCTTGATCGTGTTCGCCAGTTGCTCGACGAGCTTGAAAATACCGAGGAAATCGCCCGGCTGATCGACGGTGCACGCGAAGCAGAGGCGACGCGCATCTTCATCGGATCGGAAAACAACTTGTTTTCGCTTTCGGGGTCGTCGGTGATTGCGGCACCTTATCGCGATCAGGGCGGAAAGATTGTGGGGGTCGTGGGTGTGATCGGCCCGACCCGCCTCAATTATGCGCGGATCGTGCCGATGGTCGATTTTACTGCGCAGGCTTTGGGCCGGTTGATGAAGTAACCCGCGCTTGATGAATGGTGGCAAGCGCCTATATGCGCCTACACACAGTTATTCGGGGCTTTTATGAACGACAAAAATACCAGTGACGCAGCTGCCGAGAAGGAACTTGATGGCGTGCCGGAGCATTTAAAGGCTGAGGACAGCGCCGCAGACAGCGCTGCGGAACATATGAACAAGCTTGCGGCTGAACTGGAAACGGCGCGTCAGGATGTGCTTTATGCGCAGGCCGAAGTGCAGAATGTGCGCCGCCGTATGGAAAAGGAAGCGGCAGATGCGCGCGCTTATGCCGCGACCGCATTTGCCCGCGACATTCTCTCCGTGTCCGACAATCTGACGCGTGCTTTGGAAGCGATCCCTGCCGAAATGCGCGAAGACGAAAAGATGAAGCCGCTGGTCACCGGGCTTGAAGCGACCGGCCGGGAGATGGAAAGCATTTTTGCAAAGCATGGAATCAGCCGCATCGCGGCGATGGGCCTCCCGCTTGATCCCAACCAGCATCAAGCGATGGTCGAGATCCCGACCGCAGATGCCGAGCCGGGGACCGTGGTCGCCGAAATGCAGGCGGGATATATGATTAAGGATCGCCTGCTGCGCCCCGCCATGGTCGGCGTGGCCAAAAAGCCGGAATAGCCGCCTTAACTCGCAAGGGGCATCATTGCCCCTTGCGGAAAAGCTCCCGTCCCCATCTGGTCGTGTGAAACACGAAAATCCCGATCAATATTGTGCCAAGCACGACGGCAAAGATGTCGAAAGGCGAGAAAAGCTGCCCTGCGACCGGCCAGTGAATGCTGGCCTCTGGCCCAACAAGATACATGAAAACGGTCAGCACGATCAGCATCATCCGCACTTCGGTGGGGCCGCCGCCCAAATAAGTGAGATTCATCACCCCGAAGACCTTTGCCGAGATGAAGGTATGGATTGATAGCAACAGATAGCCGGCGAGGCCGAATAGCGCCGTGTCCATTCGCATATAGGGGCTAAGGCCCATGCCGATGATGAAAACGGTGTTGGCAAGCGCATCAAGGCTGTGGTCGATAAAATAGCCATAATTGGGCCGCTCGATCTTGCGATAGCGCGCCACGCTGCCGTCGAGTGAATCGCCGAACCAGTTAAGCCAATATCCAAAGACCGACAGCCAAAGCCAGTCACGGCCCCAATTGCTTGCCGTATAGCCCACGGCAATCAAAACCGCGCCGAAAAAGCCAATCGCGGTAAGCCTGTCGGGCGTCCACCAGAGCGGTAGTCGCTGACATATCCAGTTGAGCAGCCTGCGTTCGAGCCCTGCGGTCAGATTTTCTTGAATACGTTTCGGCGCAGTCAATCTGGAATCCTCATGAAAAAAGATGTCTGTTGCGCTTTTCCTGCCCTTCGCGCAAGCCCGCGCGCGTGATCGCTATGCTGAAACCTGAATGGCAAGAAGAACTGCGCGCTACGGCGGCGCTGGCATGGCCGCTGGTGCTTACCAATCTGGCCATGACGATGATCGGCGCGACCGATGTGGTGATGGTCGGCTGGCTGGGGTCCACTGAACTTGCCGCTGCCTCGCTCGGCTTCAATCTGAGTATGATCTGCGCAATTTTTGCGATGGGTGTGCTCACCGCTACCTCGCCGATGATGGCCAGCGAACGGGGACGCAAAACACATAGCGTTCGCGATATACGTCGTACATTTCGTCAGGGACTGTGGCTGGCGCTTGCGATCATGGTCCCTGTCTGGGCGTTTCTATGGCAGACTGAGGCTATCCTGCTTGCCGTCGGCCAACAGGCCGAGCTTGCAGATAAGGCGCAGACCTATGTTCGTGCCTATATGTGGTCGATCCTGCCCTTCATGTGGCTGATCGTGACGCGCAATTTCCTCTCTGCGCTTGAACGGCCGCAATGGTCGCTGATCATCGGCGTTGCTGGCGTCTTTGCCAATGCGGGCTTCAACTATGTGCTGATTTTCGGGAAGCTGGGCCTTCCCGCACTGGGGATTGTGGGCGCGGGCGTTGGCAGCATTCTTGCCAATAGTTTCATGTTTATCGGCATGGTCGCCGTTATCAGTCTGCACCCCAAATTTCGCCGTTATCGTCTTTTCGGTCGCTGGTGGCGCGCCGATTGGCCCCGCTTCCGCGCCTTGCTTTGGCTCGGCGTGCCGATCGGGATTACCATGGGCTTGGAGGGCGCAGTTTTTGGCGTTGCAGTTATGCTGATGGGGCTGATCGACACGGTGTCGGTCGCTGCGCATGCGATCGCGCTGCAGATTGCGAGCGTGACCTTCATGGTGCCCATGGGGCTTGCACAGGCGGCAACGGTGCGGGTTGGCATCGGTTATGGCCGCAAAGACCCCGCCATGGTCCGGCGCGCGGGATGGACAAGCTATGTCATGGGCACTGCCTTTATGGCGATGATGGCGCTATTGATCTGGACCTTGCCCGATCTGCTGGTTTCCATCTTTATTGATGCAGACGCCCCGCAAAATGCCGAGGTGGTCAAACTGGCGATCAATTTCCTCGCAATTGCCGCGTTGTTCCAGATTGCCGATGGCGCACAGGTGGTGGGTGCAGGCATGCTGCGCGGGTTGCACGATACGCGCTGGCCGATGGCCTTTGCCGCGTTCGGTTATTGGGTGGTCGGTATCGGCGTGGGCGCCTGGCTTGCCTTTCGCGAGGGCTGGGGCGGGGTTGGGATCTGGACGGGGCTTGCGACCGGCTTGGGCATTGTCGCACTGATGATGCTCAGCCGTTGGCTGCTGCGCCACCGGCTTGGGCTGATTTCCTCAAAAGGGTAGAACCCCCTCATATTGGCTGAGCGGGGGTGCCCCCGGTATCTTTGCGCCATTGCGCAACAGAAATATGTGCCGCACGATTTCCGCCTGCTGCTCAATGCCATAGCGTTTCAGCTTCCATCCCGGCTTCAGGCTATAATCATAGCGGCAGAAAGGGTGCCGTTTCAGTGGCAGGAATATGCCGGTCTGATGCTGCCATACATGCACGAGTTCGTGGATGAACAACCCTTGCAGTGATAAGTCGCGATCGCAGAAATCGTCGCAGAACAAATCATTCTTGGGATGGAACCAAAGATGCCCGTCGGGCGCCATGGTGATTCGAGGCGGCTGGAACCACCACCATTTGCGGTTGTGGATGCGCACCCGTTCATAATCGATGGCGTCGCCGAAAATCGACCGGGCAAGTGCAACCTCCCGGCCGGTCATGCTGCGCCCCGAAGGATGCGCCCCGAACATCAGTGGCCGCTATGCTCCCCATGATCGGCCTTGGGCGCTTCTGGTTTTGCAGGCGCGCTGGTCTTGCCGGTCTTTTCGTCGGGTTCGCTGCCGTCCATTTCCTCAACGCGCGCCTTTACCAGGATGCGTTCATTGTTCGAAAACAGGAACTGTGCCTCAACCTCGCCCAATCGGCGGCCGACCATATTGACGCCCCAAACCATCACATGCTTGCCGCCGCGCTTGAATTCGACCTTTCCGTCAACCGGGACTTTGACCCGATCAAGCTTGTTCATCGTCATTGCGCCAGTTTTCGGATCAATCGCGCTTTCGTGCATTTCGGTGCGGATGACCGATGTCGAACTGACTGAAAGCAGATAGATTTCCTTGGGGCCGCCAAGCACGGTGAAGTACATGGCTGAAGGATTGCTATCAACGGGGTTCAACTTGATCACCGCATCATGCACGCGCAATTGCGGGGTCGGCCCGCAGCTTGCCAGCATGGCAGCAAGAACCGGCATGGCCAGCAATCCCAAACGGCTCCGCATGTTCAATTGCATCTGATGCCTTTCCATTGTTTCATTTTCTGTTCAGAAACGGGCCATTGGCCCTGATCTTGCGCAATGTAGGTGTGGCAGAGGCTTGTGCCAAGCAAATTGCCTCCTATATCGCCCTCGCATGTTTGGCTGCGGTGCCTGATAGGGCTGTCGGTCAAGAACAGGGCTAATCCAATTTTCGGGGTAATGAGAGAATGGCAAAAGTAATCGGTATCGACCTTGGCACGACAAACAGCTGCGTCGCCGTAATGGAAGGCGGGCAACCCAAGGTTATTGAAAATGCGGAAGGCGCGCGTACCACGCCGTCTGTCGTCGCCTTTGCAAAAGATGGTGAGCGCCTGATCGGGCAGCCTGCCAAGCGCCAGGCGGTGACCAATCCGGACAACACAATTTATGCGGTGAAGCGCCTTATCGGCCGCCGTTTCGATGATCCCATGACCAAGAAGGACATGGAGCTCGTTCCTTATAACATCGTCAAGGGCAAGAATGGCGACGCTTGGGTCAAGGCTGGCGGCGAAGATTATTCGCCTTCGCAGATCAGCGCCTTTACCCTTCAGAAGATGAAGGAAACCGCCGAGGCCTATCTTGGCGAAAAGGTGACGCAGGCCGTCATCACCGTTCCGGCCTATTTCAACGACGCCCAGCGTCAGGCAACCAAGGATGCCGGGCAGATTGCTGGCCTTGAAGTGCTGCGCATCATCAACGAGCCGACAGCCGCTGCGCTGGCCTATGGCATGGATAAGGACGAGAATAAGACCATCGCGGTCTATGACCTTGGCGGCGGCACGTTCGACATCTCGATCCTCGAAGTCGGGGACGGCGTTTTCGAAGTGAAATCGACCAATGGCGATACCTTCCTTGGCGGTGAAGATTTTGACAGCAAGCTCGTTGAATTCTTTGCAGCCGATTTCCAGAAGGCCGAAGGCATTGACCTGACCAAGGACAAGCTTGCCCTGCAGCGCCTTAAGGAAGCTGCCGAAAAGGCGAAGATTGAGCTGTCATCGGCGCAGACGACCGAAGTCAACCTGCCGTTCATCACGGCAGACCAAAATGGTCCGAAGCACCTTGTGAAAAATATCAGCCGCGCCGACCTGGAAAAGCTGGTCGATGATCTGATCAAGCGCACGCTTGAGCCCTGCAAGAAGGCGCTCGCCGATGCCGGCCTCAAGGCGGACAATATTGATGAAGTCGTGATGGTCGGCGGTATGACCCGCATGCCCAAGGTGCGCGAAGTCGTGAAGGGCTTTTTCGGCAAGGAACCGCATGTTGGCGTGAACCCGGACGAAGTTGTTGCCATGGGCGCTGCCATTCAAGCTGGCGTGTTGCAGGGCGACGTCAAGGACGTGCTGCTGCTCGACGTGACCCCGCTTTCGCTCGGTATTGAAACGCTGGGCGGCGTGTTCACGCGCATGATCGACCGTAACACGACGATCCCGACCAAGAAGAGCCAGGTCTATTCGACCGCGGATGACAATCAGAATGCAGTGACGATCCGGGTTTTCCAGGGTGAGCGCGAAATGGCGGCAGACAACAAGCTGCTGGGCAATTTCGACCTTGTCGGCATTCCGCCAGCGCCGCGTGGTGTGCCGCAGATTGAGGTGACCTTCGATATCGACGCCAACGGCCTTGTCAGCGTGACCGCGAAGGACAAAGGCACCGGCAAGGAACAGCAGATCAAGATCCAAGCATCGGGCGGACTCAGCGATGCTGACATCGACCAGATGGTTCGTGATGCCGAGCAGTTTGCCGAGGAAGACAAGAAGCGCCGTGAGGCAGCCGAGGCGAAGAACAATGCTGAAAGCCTTGTCCACACCACCGAGAAGCAGCTGGAAGAACATGGCGACAAGATCGATGCCAGTCTGAAGTCTGAAATCGAAGCTGCCGTGGCTGAAACCAAGACCGCGATTGAAGGCGGTGATCCCGAAGCAATGAAGGAAAAGGCCAACGCCCTTGCCCAGGTTGCGATGAAAATGGGCCAGGCCATCTATGAGCAGGAACAGGCAGCCGGCGGTTCGGCCGCTTCGACTGACGAAGCACCGGCTGATGACAATGTCGTCGATGCCGAATTTTCTGAAGTCGACGAAGACAAGAAGGACTGACACTCCATAAGTTCGCGCGTCCCGCAAGGGGCGGGATCCATTTTCTGCGGTTCGGTTTCGGATCGTTTACAATGGACTTCCGCGCTTGCAGGGACGCCGGATGGAGCCATGGGAGAAGCGGGCCTTGAGTCTGGACATCGATTATTACGAGCTGCTCGAAGTCGAGCGCGGCTGCGACGAGAAAGAGCTTAAAAGCGCCTATCGGCGCATGGCGATGCAATATCACCCCGATCGCAATCCGGGCAATGCAGAGGCAGAAGCACGCTTTAAGGCGATCAATGAAGCCTATGATGTGCTGAAAGACGCGCAAAAGCGCGCCGCCTATGACCGTTTTGGCAAGGCTGCTTTTGAACAGGGTGGCATGGGTGGCGGTGGCGGCCAAGGCGGCGGCTTTGCCGACTTTTCCGACATTTTCGAGAGCTTTTTCGGCGACGCATTCAGCGGTGGCCGCCAGCGTGGCCCGGTGCGCGGCGCCGACCTGCGTTATGATCTGGAAATCAGCCTTGAGGATGCTTTCAACGGTCGCTCCACCGAGATCGCGATCGACGTTGCGGCAAAATGCGGTGATTGCGAAGGCACCGGCGCAAAACCCGGCACCAGCACGCGGCGCTGCAATCTATGCGCAGGCCATGGCAAGGTGCGCGCGCAGCAGGGCTTCTTTGTCGTCGAACGAACCTGCCCGACCTGCCACGGCCGTGGCGAGGTGATCGAAAGCCCCTGCCGCAAATGCGGCGGTGATGGCCGGATTGATGAACGGCAAAAGATCGACGTGACGATCCCGCCGGGCGTTGACGAAGGCACACGCATCCGCGTTGCCGGCAAGGGCGAAGCGGGGCCCAATGGCGCACCTGCTGGTGACCTTTACATCTTCATCCACCTGCGACGGCACAAGGTGTTCGAACGCGACGGGACGACCCTGTTCTGCCGTGCACCGATCAGCTTTACCGTGGCGGCTCTGGGTGGCGAGATTGAAATTCCAGGTCCTGACGGCAGCAAACACAGTGTCTCGATCCCTGAAGGCATCCAGTCGGGCAAGCAACTGCGGGTACGCGGCGCCGGCATGCAGGTGCTCCAAGGTCGGGGCAGGGGTGACCTTGTGATCCAGATTGACGTTGAAACGCCGACGCGGCTTTCGGGGCGACAGAAAGAGCTGTTGCGCGAATTTCGCGAGACCGAAACTGGCGACGAATGCCCACAATCGCGCGGGTTTTTCGATAAGGTCAAGGAATTCTGGGACGATCTGACCGATTGATCGCCGTATCTTGGCGATCATCTATCGCAACGTAAAATCTGCCCACGCTTACAAGACGCCGCTCTTCCGCAGTGATAGCATCACACGGCAGGAGCGAGTCGATGGCGGTCAGCAGGTTCGGCAAAAGGGATGTTTTGCGCATCACGGCAGGCGGCAGCGCGGCGCTGCTGTTCGGTGGCAGGATATTTGCGCAGGACACAAATGTCCTTGGTCTTGATCTGCCGCGGGAAATCAGCGGGCTGATCCCGCGAAAGCCGCTCAACTATCTGCGCCTCGCAGAAAGCCTGCTGGCGCTCGAACGCGAAGCGGATGCCAAGAAATTGCCCCAGTCCCCCTTGGCATTGGGCAAGGGCGAATCGCTGGCCGATGTTGCGGATTCGCTCTACCGATTTGCCATGCCGCGCCTTGTGGCGTTGATTGATCGGTCGGAAAAGATCGATCCGACATTTGCTGACAAGGCGGGCGAATTGCTTGCCGAACTGCATCTCAATCAGCATGAACTGCCCGATTTGCTGCGCCTCAATCCCTCGGGTGTCGACCTGTCCCCATTGCCGACCGGGAAAATCCGTTTCTTCGTGCAACCTGAACCTCCACCGGAAATCATTTTCCAGCCGGGTGTGCCGCCGGGGATGGAAACCTCGCCACCGGTTGAACCCGCCCGCCCGGTGCCTGATGCCCGTCCGGCTGATGACAGCAGCGAAGTTCCGTTGAGCCGCGCGCGCGATTATGCCAGCCTCAAAGGCGAATATGGCCGTTTGTTCCGGACGTTGCAGCTTCGGCCACAATTTGCCGAAAGCGCCGGCTGGCATCTTGCGATGATGCGCAGGTCGCGAGACCGTTATGAAAATGTCGGTGGCTCGACTGGCGTACCCTGGTACTTCATTGCCGTGACACACGCGTTGGAGGCGAGCTTCAATTTTCGCGCCCATTTGCACAATGGTGATTATCCGCTCACGGCGCGCACGCGGCAGGTGCCGGCAGGGCGACCGCTGAAATGGCTGCCACCGACCGATTGGGAATCCAGTGCGCTCGACGCCATGCGCCTGCTCGGCTTTACCGGCCAAAATGACTGGAGCCTTGAACGCACGCTCTACCGGCTCGAGGTTTATAACGGACTTGGCTATCGTGGGCTCGGGGTGCCGACCCCCTATTTGTGGAGTTTTTCGAACCATTATGATCGCGGCAAATATGTTGCCGATGGAAAATTCAGCGCAACTGCGCGATCCCAGCAATGTGGTGCTTCGGTGATGCTGAAACTGCTTCAGGATGCCGGCGAAATTAAGTTAGATCCTGCGACCTGATATTTTCGAGGAGAGTTGCCATGCCGAAGCCAACCATCGCCCTATTGCTGTCTATCGTCGCCCTCACCAGTGTCGCACAGGCGCAGCAGGATATGAGCAAGGTTGAAATCAAGACCGAACAACTTGCGCCCGGTGTCGCGGTGTTGTTTGGCGCGGGCGGCAATATCGGCGTGTCCTATGGCGAGGATGGGACGGTATTGATCGATGATCAGTTCGCGCCGCTCACCGGGAAAATCCAGACGGCGATTGCAGGGCTTGGCGCCAATCCGGTCAAATTTCTGATCAATACCCATTGGCATGGCGACCATACCGGTGGGAACGAGAATTTCGGCAAGGCCGGCGCGGTAATCATGGCGCATGACAATGTTCGTGTGCGCATGGCGAGTGACCAGAAGACCGGTTTTGGCGAGATCAAAGCGAGCCCAAAGGCCGCGCTGCCGGTGATAACTTATGCAGAGGGATTGAAACTGCACCTCAATGGAGAGGAAGTGCGGGTGGTTTCGGTGCCTCCGGCGCATACCGACGGGGATAGCATCGTCCATTGGACGAAATCGAACGTCATCCATATGGGCGATCTGTATTTTAACAAGGTGACCTTTCCGTTCGTTGACAGGAGCAGCGGCGGGGATGTGCGCGGCGTGATTATTGCTGCCGATAAGGCGCTTGCAATGGCGGATGATGCAACGAAAATCATCCCCGGCCATGGGCCTGTAGCGACGAAGGCCGACCTCAAGGCCTATCGTGACATGGTGTCGGAGATTGTCAGTCGGGTGGAGAAGGCTGCCAAGGAGGGCAAAACTCTTGCCGAAGTGAAGGCGATGAAGCCTGCCGACGGATTTGGCGTGGCTACCAACGGCTTTATCACTGCGAACCGCTTTGTTGAAACCGTCTATGCGACAGTCAAGCCGGACTGAGCGCTGCAATTTCGGCGCGTAGTTCCGTGATTAACGGGCCGATCTGCCCGAGCCGCTCTTCTTCCCCATCAAGGACGGCGAGAAATGCCCTTTTCTTGAGTTCCAGCACGACGGTAGGGTCGAGCGATGACGTGCCCGTCATTGAGGAATGGACGATGTCGACCAAGCGGTCGATCCCATGCAGCCGTCCCCAAAGATAGTCATTTTCGCGATAGGCACGGCTGAAAAATGCGCCGAAATTGTTGAACTCTATGCCCTTGAGCGTGGTCGCAGCGCCGCCGGGGCGGATGGTCGCCGCATCATCGGGCGAGATGCGATCGACCTTTACCGGATCAAATTCATCCTGCCCTTCACCTTGGAGCAGGGGCAAAGTCGCGATGTCATAAAGTATATAACCAAGATAGCCGAGCAGGATGCTGCGCCCGGCCTCGCCTGAAATGGCTGCCATGGCGGCGTGGATTGCGGCATCGGTTGCACTGTCGGCGGTATCCAGCTTGCGCTTGCTGGCGAGTTGATCAAGCAGCTTTGCCGGGTTGGCAACGCCTTCGCGCACCGCCTCTGCCACATCCACACCCAGAAACTCTGCTGTTTCGGCTTCGAGGAAATAGGACAGAGATGAATAAATTGCGTGGCGCAGCGTATCTGCCGCAGCAGGCGACAACTTACCTGTCCCTTCAATATCTTCTGCAAGCCGCCGTGCCAGGAACCGCAGCCGCCTGATGCGGAAACGGACATCCTGATCGCGGAAGAAGCCGATCGACGCCTCTGCCGTTACCTTGCCCCGCTTGCCCGTCATCCGGTCAAGCCCGCGGCGGCATATTTCGTCCCAAAGCGATGTGCGCAAGGCTTGGAAATGCTGCTGACTGCCCTCTGGCCAAGCGCGGCGGGCGGTTGCCAAAATATCGTCGAGCACGCCAATCAGGCGAAGATGGGCATATGCGGGATAGCTATAGCCAGTTGCCGCCGCTGATTTTCGCGACATGGTCAGCCGCCATTTGCCCAGCCTTTCGGTGGTCGCCTTGGACAGGAACCATGTTTTGCCGAGCATGGTTTCGATCATTGCTTCTACCTCGACCTCAAGATGCTCGGTGATTTCCCGCATGCGCGCGATGCGGCGGGACTGGTCTTCGATCATGTTCAGGCTGTCGCGTATCGGTTGTTCGCGGGGTATGTCTGATGTTGCGCCAAAGATGGTTGCGAAAAAACCGGGGGGTTTGGCGGGGCGTTCATCGGCCTGTCCGCGCCCCCGGATGCGGAAGCTGGGCAGGCCGGGTTTCGGGTCGATATAAACGAAGCGCCGGTCGACCTCGCGCCGTGCCGGCCGGTTGCGCAGTGCGCTGATCGCTTGGGCAAAGGGCGCATTGGCCAACACTGATCCGTCAATAAGGAAGGTCGAATTGAGCGTGCCGGCGGCAAATTGCTGCGGTAAGATGCGCTTTAGAAAACTGTCCCGTCCATCCCATATCGTGCCCTTGCTTTGCAAAAGGCCCTCCATTTCGCGAACATTGAAAGGCGGGAATGCGCCCGGGAAGCTGGCCGTTGCCCGCGCGGCAAAGGCAAGTTCGATGGGGTTTGCCAATTTGCCCCTATCTTGCCCGCGCGTTGAAAAGCCGATGGTGATCCGATGTTCATTTTCAGTAACATTGGCCGGGCTGTTCAGCACCAGCTGTTCGCGATGACCGTGAAAATCGGTGACGGTGACGTATAGGTCGAGCGGCTGCCCAGCCGGCAATAAAGGCGCCGAGGCCGCCTTTTCCGCCATGGCATTCAGCGCATCCAGCAGAAGTCCGGAAAATCCGCGGCCGCCAAAGGGCGGCTGAAACCAACGGGCGCGCACGAAACCGGACAGCTTGGTCGCGACCTCGTCCTGCGCCTCTTTCGCGACTGTGCGTGCAACCGCACCGCCGCGTCGTCGCAGGATTGCCCAGGCAATGGGCGCAGCCCAGAATTTAGAGAAACGCGACAGCGGCCGCGCATCGGGATCGAGCAGCACTTCGACATCGGCATTTTTCAGCCACAGGTCGGTCAGTGGTTCCAGCGACTGGCCGGTGACGATCGCTTGCGAGAGGAACACGCCATTGATGCCTCCCGCACTCGCCCCGGCGATGATATCCGTCAAAACGCGCAGGCGCGTGCCCGATGTCTCTTCGATTAGCGACAGCAGTTCCCGATAAATATCCTCGCTGCCACCTTCTGAGGGCTGATCCTCCAGAAAGGCGCGGCTGGCGCGCACCAAATGCCAGATTTCGCGAGTGATGCCATGCATATAGACTGCAAGGCTGACCCCGCCATAGCAGATAAGGGCCAGTCGCAGTTCCTTTTCACGCATAAGGGAAATGTGGCAGCGCGGGCACAGCCGCGCAAGGGGCGTTTGGTCCGCTTGCAGATACCGCCTTTCGGCCTATTGATCGCGACCGTCATTTTGCCTACCGCGCTACGGTACTTATCAGGGGAAATTGAAAATGCTTGTTTCCGAAGCCGTTGCCACACGCCGCTCCGTTCGTGCCTATTTGGACAAAGCTGTGCCGCTCGAGATCATCGAACGTATCCTTGAACGTGCACGGATGGCGCCTTCGGGTTGCAATTTTCAGCCATGGGAATCCCATGTACTGACCGGCGCGCCGTTGAAGGCGCTTCAGGATCGACTGATGGCAAGCCAGCCCGACGATCCGATGGACTATGATTTTTCCGAACCCGGCAAGCATGACAAATATAAGGCGCGGCTGCAGGCTGTTGGCGCTGCCATGTATGGGGCGATGGCCATCGCCCGTGATGATGGCAAGCAGCGGTCAGATTTCGTCCAGTCCAACCTTGTCTCCTTCGGTGCGCCAGTGCTGCTGCTTTGCCATTTCCCCAAATTCATGAAGGAAGCGCAATGGTCTGATACCGGCATGTGGCTGCAGACGATCATGCTGCTTTGCCGGGAAGAAGGCCTCGATACCTGTCCACAGGAATATATGGGCATGTATGGCAAGACGATCAAAGACCAGCTCGGGCTCGGCGAAGATCAGCTGCTCTTCTGCGGCCTCGCCATTGGCTATCGTGACGAGAGTGATGCCGTGAACGGTTTCGAGCGTGAACGCGTGCCGCTGAATGAGCAGGTGACCTTCCTCGGCTTTTGATCTGACATCGCAAATGCCGGCTAAGATATAGGCTGAGCCGACAAATTCGCTCTGGCGTTCCCTCTATGTTCTGATAGATAGTCGGTCATGGCGAAACCCAAAAAGCGTTATGTCTGTCAGGAATGCGGCACTGTCTCGCCCCGTTGGCAAGGCCAGTGCGAGGATTGCGGCAACTGGAACAGCCTTGTCGAAGAGGCTGGAGCCACCGTCTTCGAAGCGAAGCATCATCTGGCAAGTGGTGGCCGCGATCTGGGGCTTGTCGGCCTGAACAGCGATATTGCGCTGCCGGAACGTGCCTCGACGGGCATTTCCGAATTTGACCGTGCATTGGGCGGTGGGTTGGTTGCAGGCTCCGCAACGCTGCTGGGCGGCGATCCGGGGATCGGGAAATCGACCTTATTGTTGCAGACAGCGGCGAACCTGGCGCTTCGCGGGCTTGATGTTGTCTATGTCTCGGGGGAGGAAGCCGTCGATCAGGTTCGGCTGCGCGCGCGCCGGCTGGGCCTTGGTGAGGCACCGGTGCGGCTCGCCTCGGCAACTTCGGTACGCGATATTTTGACGACGCTGGGTCAGGCCGCGCCGCCGGCCTTGCTGATTATCGATTCGATCCAGACTATGCACAGCGATCTGATCGAAGGCGCGCCGGGAACGGTCAGTCAGGTGCGCGCATCGGCACAGGAGTTGATCCGCTTTGCGAAGGAACGCGGCAGCGCGCTGATGCTGGTCGGCCATGTTACCAAGGATGGCAGCATCGCGGGGCCGCGCGTCCTTGAACATATGGTCGATACGGTGCTCGCCTTTGAAGGCGAACGCAGTCACCAATATCGGATCCTGCGCGCGAACAAGAACCGCTTTGGCGGGACCGATGAAATCGGGGTGTTCGCGATGGATGACAAGGGGCTGGCAGAGGTGGGCAACCCGTCCGCGCTGTTCCTGACCGACAGAGCGGAGCAGGTGACAGGCGCTACTGTCTTTCCGGCGCTCGAAGGCACGCGTCCGGTGCTTGTCGAAATTCAGGCGTTGACGGTGCGGCTGTCAAGCGGGGCAACACCTCGGCGCGCGGTCGTCGGATGGGACAGCGGCCGGCTGGCGATGATCCTTGCCGTATTGGAGGCGCGCTGCGGGCTCAGCTTTGCGACCGCCGAAGTCTATCTCAACATTGCAGGGGGGTATCGAATTTCCGATCCGGCCGCCGATCTGGCGGTCGCAGCTGCACTGGTTTCGGCGCATTCGGAACGGCCGCTGCCCTCTGATTGCGTCCTGTTTGGTGAGGTTGCTTTGTCTGGCGAGATACGCCCGGTCGCCCATGCGGCGCTGCGGTTGAAAGAGGCTGCGAAGCTTGGTTTCCAGCGGGCGCTGGTGCCGCCTTCGGTCGCTGGTCATGATGATTTGACGGTAAAGCCGTTCCGCACGCTCGCCAATCTCGTTGACCATGTGCTTGGACGGGACTAGCTAAAACGGCATGTCCGCTTTTGATATTATCATCCTGTTCCTGATCGGTGCAGGCGCAATCATGGGATTTCTGCGCGGCTTTGTGCAGGAGGTGTTGACGCTGATCGCATGGGTCATGATGATCGTCGCGATCCGCTTTCTACATGGTCCGGTGTCGGACTGGCTTTACGCGCCGGTCGGAAGCGAAGCAGGGGCCGCGGTCCTTGCCTTTCTTGCCATTGGCGGCATCACTTATGCCCTTGGCAAGTTTATCGCTGGAAAGATCGGCCAGAAAAGTCGTCAATCCGCTCTAGGGCCTTTTGATCGCGTGCTGGGCTTTGGCTTTGGCGCGCTCAAGGGCCTGATCGGTGCGACCCTCTTATTCTTGCTGCTGGTGATGATTTACGAACTGATATTTAGCGGTGATACGCGCCGACCCGAATGGATGACGTCGTCACGCACCTATCCGCTGCTCAACGCGTCGGGCGATGCGCTGTCTTCATTCGTGCGCGAACGGCGCGCTGCAGAACCTTCGGCCAATGAAGACAATGCAGGCTGACGCGTCAGGCACGGCTGCGCAAACAGCGAAGGCGGACCTTTACTCTCGCGACATTTTGCGACTGGCAGCATCGCTGCCACATGGCGACAGGATTGCCGATGCCCATGGAAGTGCCACGCGCCGCTCGCCGGTGTGCGGCAGCGAGATTGCCGCCGATGTCAGCGTTGCTTCCGATGGTAAGGTGGCAGCGCTGGCCTTTCGCGCCCGCGCATGTGCGCTGGGGCAGGCGTCTGCAGGGCTGTTGCGGGAAGTTGCGGCCGGCCGGTCAAGAGATGAGATTGCGCAGGTGCGCAATGATCTGGCAGCGGCGCTTTCCGGAACGGGGCCATTTGACGCACTTTGGCCGCAACTTGCTTGTTTCGCGCCTGCAAGTGACCATCCCGGGCGGCATGCGGCGATCCTGCTGCCTTATGATGCCTTGCTTGACGCATTGAGCATGGCGGGCTGATGGCGGAAGGCCATCATTTCCTTACAGACCTGCTGACCGGCGCTGCACTTCTGCTTGGTGCCGCATTGGTGGCGGTCCTGTTGTTCCGCAAACTCGGCCTCGGTGCGGTTCTTGGTTATCTCGTTGCCGGGATCGTGATTGGCCCTGACGGGCTTGGCCTATCGGGTGATCCGGAAACCATTCTCGGTTTTGCCGAGGTTGGCATCATCTTGCTGCTCTTTCTTGTCGGGCTTGAACTGTCGCCATCCCGTTTGTGGTTGATGCGGCGCGACATATTGCTGTTCGGTCCATTGCAGGTGGCGCTGTGCGGCCTTGCCATGTTTGCGATCATCTCCTTCGTCCTGCCCTTCAGTTGGCAGGCTGCATTGGTGCTTGGCCTTCCGCTGGGGTTGAGTTCAACCGCGCAGGTATTGCCGCTGCTGCAATCGCGGGGACGGCTGAAAACCGACTATGGCGAAAAGAGTTTTGCGATCCTGCTGTTTCAGGACATTTCGATCGTCCCGCTGTTGACAATTGTTGCCGCATTGTCGCGTGCCCCTGCCGCCGAGGGCGCACCAAGCGGGTTTCTCCTCGCCATTTATGCGGTGCTGGCGATTGCCGGTCTGATCCTTGCGGGGCGCTATATCCTCTCGCCATTGCTTCGCTTGGTCGGCCGAGTGTCGGAGCGAGAGCTTTTCATCGTGACCGGCCTTTTTGCCGTGTGTGCCAGTGCGGCGCTGATGCAATCAATCGGTGTATCTGCGGCGTTGGGCGCATTTGTCGCGGGGGTCATGCTGGCGGATTCGCCTTACCGACATGAGCTTGAAGCCGATATCGATCCGTTCAGATCGATATTGTTGGGGCTGTTTTTCCTTGCCGTGGGCATGATGCTCGACATTGATGTGATTATCGCAGAGCCGTTGTTGATTGTCGGATTGGCGGCCACCCTTGTGGCGGTGAAAACCGCGATCATTTTTGGGCTGGGTCGGCTTTTCGGCCTGGGCAACCGGCCTTCAATCGTCATGGCGCTGCTGTTGAGCCAGGGCGGTGAATTTGGTTTTGTACTGTTTGCTGCGTCGCAAGGGGCGCTGCTTGTCGAGCCGGAAGCCGCGAGCCTGTTTGGCGCGATCATCACTCTGTCGATGGCGACCACGCCATTCCTGATGATCCTTGCGCAGAGACTGGCCCGGGAACGGTATGAAAGCAATGTCGTACTGGTCGACCCGGCTGCGGCGCCACCATCCAATGTCATCGTCGTCGGGCAGGGCCGTTTTGGCCAGACGGTGACACAGATCATGCAGGCGGGCGGCCATCAAGTGACGATGATCGACATCAAGCCGCAGCAGATTGAGCGGAGCCAGATATTCGGACGGCAGGTCTTTTACGGCGATGGTACGCGAATCGATCTCCTCGAACGGGCGGGGGCAGCCGAAGCCTGCGCGATATTTTTTTGCATCGATGATCGTGAACTCGATGCAGAGACACTCGAGCCGCTGCGTCACCACTTTCCCAAGGCCCGCATCTTTGTCCGCGCCTATGACCGGCGGCAGGCGCTTGCGCTGATGCCGGATGGCGGTCTGCGGGTAACGCGCGAGGTTTTCGAATCGTCAATCAGCATGGCCCAGCAGGCATTGCTCGAATTGGGCGCCAGTGACTCTGCCGTGATGCAGGCCGTCGATGAGTTTCGCCGCCGCGATGGAACGCGACTGGCCGAACAATTTGCAAGCGGCAATATGCATGCCGGGGCGCAGCATAGCTTTGGCGGTGACGACTCCGACGATTTCGCACTCGACAAGGGTTAGCGGGCGCGTTCTTCGTCCAGGAATGCCGCAACATCGGCAAGGTCAACATCGCGCGCGAGAAAGGTTTTGCCAATCCCGTTTGCCAGCAGAAAGGGCAGGGTGCCCCCGCTCTTTTTCTTGTCGTGGAGCATATGTTCGACAAGGCGCGCGCCGCTCGCATCGACATGCGCTGTGCGAAGGCTTGCCGGCAGTCCCGCCCGTTCGAGATGCGCGGTAACGCGTTCTGCATCGACGGCAGGGCAATGGCCTCGCCTTACCGAATAACGAAAAGCAAGCGCCATGCCTGCGGCAACGCCTTCGCCATGCAGTAAGGTGTCGCAATAGCCGGTCTCGGCCTCAAGCGCATGGCCGAAGGTGTGGCCAAGATTGAGCAATGCCCGCGTGCCGTTCAATTCCTTTTCATCGGCCGCGACAATACGAGCCTTGGCCTCGACTGATCGGGCGATCGCATAGCGGCGTGCCTCGGCATTACCCGCCATGAAGGCGTCGAGATTGGTTTCGCACCAATCGAAAAATTCGGGCGCGTCGATCAGGCCATATTTGACCACCTCTGCATAGCCCGCACCGAGCTCGCGCCGAGGCAGTGTTTCAAGCACCGTTGGATCGATCAATACCAGCGAGGGTTGATGGAATGCACCGACCAGATTTTTGCCAGCGCCGCTGTTAATGGCGGTCTTGCCACCAACGCTGCTGTCAACCTGTGCCAGCAAACTTGTCGGGACCTGCACGAAATGGCAGCCGCGCTTCACGATATGGGCGGCAAAGCCGGTAATATCGCCGACCACACCGCCGCCCAGCGCGATGATATGGTCGCTGCGCTCGACATGTCGCGAAAGCAGCCAATCGACCAGCCGCTCAAGTTCGGCCCAGTTTTTCGAACCCTCACCTGCAGGCAGTTGATGGACTTCCAGAGCCAGACCCGCACCTCCCATTGCCGCGCTGAAACGCGGAAGGACATGGGCTGCAACGTCGCTGTCGGTCACCAGCAGAAATCGTCCGCTACGGGCCAGCGATGAAATATGTTGGGCCGCCCCGTCGATCAGCCCTTCGCCGATCAAGATATCATAAGGGGCACCTTCCAGATCGACTTTCACGCGTTCCATCAGGCAAGTGCCTCCAATATCGAATTGACGGTGCGGGCGTGCGGCCCCGAATCGCTGCGTACATGAATGTCCGCCTGCTCGTAAAATGGCGTCCGCTTAACCGACAATTCAGTCAATACTTCGCGCGGATCACGGCCAACGAGCAAGGGGCGGTGACTGCGGCGGGCGACTCGCTCCACCAATATGTCGAGATCGGCGTCGATCCAGACCGAGATACATTGTTCTTTGATGAGCGCGCGGGTCTGTTCGTTTACAAACGCGCCGCCACCGGTTGCGATGACCTTGGGCTCCTCGCTGATCAACCGCGCAATCACCCGCCGCTCGCCATCACGGAACCCATCTTCGCCCGAACGTTCAAAGATTTCGGCAATCTTCATACCGGCTGCTTTTTCGATTTCGTCGTCGGAATCGACAAACTCGATGCCAAGGCTGCTGGCCAGCATCTTGCCTATAGTCGATTTCCCAACGCCCATCATGCCGACAAGCACGATCGGCCGATCATTCTGTCGACTTGTAACACTTGTGCTGTTGCTATCCGAAATCATTGCGATGCGGCCTATATATCGGGTAATTCTACCCGCAAAGCCTTTTGCCGAATAACGGAAAAAGGAGGAAAAGTGCAGTTAGTGCCTAGGTTCCGGATTACATGGATGGCTTTGGCGGTGCTGATTATACTTGTCGCGGCGCTGTTTTTCTTCGAATGGCTGGGCAGCGAACAAACGCAAAAACGGGTCCAGATCGAAGTCCAGCCTGGAATAAAGGCTGGCAGCAACGGAGAGAGTTCGGAAAACTGACATGGCAAAGTTGCGAGCTACAGCAGCCCTTTGCGCGACGGCAGGCTTGGCGGCACTCGTCTATAGCTTGCCGGTTTGGGGCCAGCAGGGTCCGGAATCGCTTCTGCCGCCGGGGTTCAATGATCCCGCGCCGCCCCCAGCTCGTGCGCCTTCATCTGCGCCTGCCGCCGGTGGGCAAAGGCCTGCAGCGCCTTCGCCGGCAACCGCGACCGATCCTGCGCAGGGCGGCGCTGTCACAGCGGCAACCGATGCAACTGCCGAAGACAAGGGGGACGAGGAAGAGGCCGAGGATAGCGAACCGCGCTATGATGTGCCGCCCACTGCGCGCCGTTCGTTAAAGGCTGTCGGGTTGTTTACCGATGCCGCAGGCGGCTTTCCTGCCAATGCCTATGGCGTGATTGATGGCAAGTTTCTGACCCAGTTGGTGCAGCGAACCAATGGGCCGCTGGCCTCGCGCTGGGGCACGATCATGACCCGCCGGCTGCTCGCCAGTCGCACGCTGACACCGCGCAACATTAACGGCGCCGATTGGACGGCCGAGCGTGGCTGGCTGTTGCTGCGCATGGGCGATGCCGTGGTGGCGCGTCAGTTGATCCAGCAGGTTGACCCTGACCGCTATACAAAACGGCTCTATCAGGTCGCGATGCCGACCTTTTTGGCCAATGCGGACCTTTCGGGAATGTGCCCTCTGGCCGATGCGGCGGCCCAGCGCACCGGCGAGTCCACCTGGAAAATGGCGCAGCCGATTTGCGCCTCGCTTGCCGGCGAACAGGGGCGGGCGACCGCACTTCTCAATCAGGCGCGGGCACGCGGCTGGATGAAGGGCACGGACTATCTTCTCGGCGAAAAGGCTGTGGGCGCTGGCGTTCAAGGACGCCGGTCGGTGAAGATTGAATGGGAAAATGCACGCGGCTTTACGACCTGGCGGCATGGCATCGGCCAGGCGACCGGGGTTGAACCGCCGCAGCGGCTTTATGATGAAGCTGGTCGTCATGTGTCGGGTTGGGTGGCGCAATTGCCGACTGCAACGCTGGCAACGCGGATGCGCGCCGTACCCGAAGCGGCAATGCTTGGCATCTTGTCCAACCGGGCAATGGTCGACATCTATTCGATCGCATTTGAAGACCCCGATGTAACCAGCGAAACCCGCAATCGTGCGGAATTGCTGCGCACCGCCTATGCGGGTGAAACCAACGCCGCCAAGGTTGAGGCGATGGCCGATATCTGGGGCAGTGCCGCCAGTGACGTTGAACGTCGTTCGTTGCTGGTATTGACCGCACGTGCGGCGGCACTGGTCACGCCTGATGAGGATTATGCAGGTGACGCAGACCTGCTGATCGCGTCGATGCTGTCTGCTGGATTCGATAAACAGGCTGTTCGCTGGGCATCATTGATCGATACCGGATCGCTTGGTTGGGGGCTGCTTGCCGCGGCATCGCCAGGATGGAATGGCAGCGTAAGCAGCGGCGAGCTGGGCGATTTCCAAGGCAATGATGACAGCGCCGATTATCGTCGTTCGAAGTTCCTGCTGGCCGCCCTTGCTGGGCTGGGGCGCGTCGAAAGCGCCACTATCGCAGATTTTTCGGAAACGCTGAATGCCAATGTGCGTAAAGAAAACAGCTGGAGCCGTGCGATCGCTGCGGCTGCTGATCGCGGCGAGAGCGGTACGGTGGTTCTGCTTGTTGCTGCAGGGTTGCAGGGATCGGGTTGGTCGGATGTCCCACCGCACCACCTATACCATATCGTTCGCGCCTTGCGAAAAGTTGGCCTTGATGGCGAAGCGCGAATGATCGCGGCTGAAGCGGTCAGCTGGAGCTGATCGGATTGCCCGATTCCGCAAAGCAATGCGCCGATGCGGGCCTGATCGAACGCTTCCTCGAAATGCTGGCGGCGGAGCGCGGCGTCGCGCGCAATACATTATTGGCCTATCGCAGCGATCTTGAAGCAGCGTCGGATATGCTTGCCGGTCAATTGGCTTTGATCACCAAGGACAAGATTGCGATCCTTATTGCCGGCTGGAGCCATCTGGCCAACAGCTCGGTCGCGCGTAAAGCGGCAGCGCTCAGGGGTTTCTTCGCCTTTTTGGAAGAAGAGGGGATGCGCAGCGATAATCCTTCGTCCGCGCTTCCGCGACCTACTCAGATCCGCGCATTGCCCAAGGTGCTCGACACCGGCGAAGTCGAAGCCCTGTTCGCCACAATCGAAGGGCGCCTTGCCAAGGTGAAGCCCGCGCCGCTCGATTACCGGCTCTCTGCGCTGGTCGAACTGCTTTATGGATCGGGATTACGCGCGTCCGAGTTGGTGGCACTTCCGCGCACGTCGATTGTTGGCGACAGACCCTATATCATCCTTTCGGGCAAGGGCGGGAAAGAGCGGTTGGTGCCGATTTCCGACCGGGCACGACATGCTGTTGGGGCCTGGCATGCTTTTGTACCCAGGGATTCAAAATATCTCTTTCCTTCTCGCGCGGCCCGCGCTTCCGGCAAGGGGGATGTTCACATCAGCCGGATCCGCCTGTTTCAGATCATTCGCGAACTGGCCGCTGAATCGGGTATTGATCCAGCCAAAGTCAGTCCGCACGTGCTGCGTCATGCCTTTGCAACGCATCTCTTGGCGGGCGGGGCCAATTTGCGGGCGTTACAAGCCATGCTCGGCCATGCCGACATTGCGACGACGCAAATCTATACCCATGTCGATTCATCGAAGCTGGTCGAACTTGTGAATCAGCGCCATCCATTGGCGAAACATTCGCTCTCTCGTTGACCCCGCCGCGCGCAGCTTCTATCGGCGAGGCATGACAGTCTATCTCGATTTCGAAAAGCCCGTCGCCGCGCTCGAAGCCCGCATTCAGGAATTGCAGGACACGGCGGAGGAGAGCGAAATTGACGCCAGCAGCGAGATCGCAAAGCTGCGCGCCAAGGCCGACAAGCTGTTGACCGATACCTATGCGAAACTGACACCTTGGCAGAAAACGCAGGTTGCGCGCCATCCTGAACGCCCGCATTTCAAGCATTTCGTTGCGACCCTATTTGACGATTTCCTTCCCTTGGCCGGTGATCGGGCCTTTGCCGAAGACAAGGCAATCCTAGGTGGGCTGGCTCGCATGGGCGACCGGCGCATGGTGCTGATCGGGCATGAAAAGGGCGATGATACTGAAAGCCGCCTTCGCCATAATTTCGGCATGGGTAAGCCCGAAGGCTATCGCAAAGCGATCCGCCTTATGGAACTGGCCGACCGTTTTGGCCTTCCCGTCGTTTCGCTTGTCGATACGTCGGGTGCCTTTCCCGGGGTGCAGGCAGAAGAACGCGGACAAGCCGAGGCGATTGCCCGCTCGACCGAAAAATGCCTGCAGTTGGGCGTGCCGATGATCGCCTGCATTGTCGGGGAAGGCGGATCGGGCGGAGCGGTTGCGTTGGCCGCTGCAAACCAGATATTGATGTTCGAACATGCGGTCTATTCGGTGATTTCACCTGAAGGCTGCGCCTCGATCCTGTGGCGCACCAATGATCGCGCGCCCGATGCCGCGCAGGCAATGAAAATGACGGCGGCCGATCTGAAGTCGCTTGGCGTGATTGATACCATTGTGCCGGAACCCGTTGGCGGCGCGCATCGCGATCATGCCATGGCCTGTGCCAATCTCGGCCGCGCGATCGGTTCTGCACTGAAGGAATTTGACGGGCGCGATGCGGCCGACATTCGCAGAGGCCGCCATGAAAAATTCCTGGCGATGGGACAATTCTGATCCGCTGCCGCTGATTTTTCCGTCTGGCAACTGACGGAACAATTTACCTCTTTTCGCGCTCAACCATGCTAACATCTGTTTGTTAGTCAAAGGAGTCGGGCATGCGACGCAAAATCTTATTGGTATTGGCAACGACAAGTCTGGTTGCCTGCGTCAGCAACAATGGTGCTTTGGCATCGAACCAGAAAGCGGCGAGGGCGCCCTTGCCTTTTTCCGCGCAGGAAAAGGCGACCGGTGCGAAACTGCATCCCGAGATATTGAAGGAATTTGGCGGCGCCTATCAAAGCCCGCAGACGGCCTATGTCGAACGTGTGGGAAAGAAAATTGCGCTTCAATCGGGTTTGGCCACCGCAGAACAGGATTTTACCGTCACTTTCCTGAATTCGGCTGTTAACAACGCTTTGGCGATTGAGGGCGGCTATGTTTACATCACTCGGCAATTGGCGGCGCTGTGCAATAGCGAAGCTGAAATGGCGGGTGTCCTTGGCCATGAAGTGGGCCACACGGCGGCACGGCACAGCCGCAAACGCCAGCAACGGGCCACGATCGCCAATATTTTGGGCGCCGTTGGATCGATTGGCGGCGCGCTTTTGGGTGATAGGGGCGGGATTGCTGGGATCCTCGGCGGCGCGGCGCGCGATTATTCGGGGACGATCGCACAGCTGTTTACCTTGAGCTATTCGCGCAGCCAGGAGGAACAGGCGGACGATCTGGGTATCCAGTATCTCAGCCGGGCAGGCTATGATCCGACAGCCTTGTCGTCGATGCTCAATTCACTGGCATTGCAAACGGCGGTGGACGCTAAGGTTGCCGGCCTAAACGGGCATTCCATTCCCGAATGGGCCAGCACCCACCCCGATCCGGCGCGGCGCGTCGTGCGCGCGGCAAATAATGCACGAAAGTATCCGGCAAGCACCTTGCGTAATGCCGATGCGCATCTGCGCGCGATTGACGGGCTGATGTATGATGACGATCCGCGCGAAGGCGTGATCGAAGGCAATGAATTCCTGCATCCTGACCTTCGCCTGAAATTTTCCGTTCCGCAAGGTTTCGGCATGTCGAACGGGTCGCAGGCGGTGACGATCAACGGTAATGGCGGAAAAGGGCTGTTCACGACGCAGGCCTTTAACGGTGATCGACGCGCCTATGTCGATGCGGCGTTCAAGGCCGTTGTCGGTGACCAGCAAAAAGTGGATTATGGCCAGGTCCAGACGACAAGCGTGAATGGTATTCCTGCCTTTTATGCGTCAGCCAATGTGAACACGCAGCAATCGGGCACGGTGCGGCTGACCGTTTTTGCCTATGAATGGGGTGCCAACCAGGCGTTTCATTTCGTCACCATTACGCCTTCGAACGGGTCGCCATTTGATTCCATGTATAGCAGCGTCGCGCGCATGACTGCGAATGAGGCATCGGCGATAAAGCCACGCAAAATCCGTGTTGTAACGGTTGGCAGGTCGGATAGCGTCGCCACGCTGGCAGCCCGCATGGCTTACCGGACCTTTCAGACGGAGCGGTTCCTTGCGCTTAACGGACTCAGGGGTTCTGCCACGCTGACCGCCGGCCAGAAGGTGAAGATCGTTTCTTATTGAAGGTCGCCACCGCGCGCCCGGTTCGACGGGCGGGGTTTTTCGTTAGCGATCAATCGTCGCGTGAGACGCGTTCTTGCCGTTCATGGCGCTCCTGCGCCTCCAACGTCATTGTCGCAATCGGACGTGCGCGCAGGCGGGCGAGCGAGATGGGTTCGCCAGTGACCTGGCAATATCCATATTCGCCTTCCTTGATCCGCCGCAACGCCGCATCGATCTTGGCGATCAATTTGCGCTGACGGTCACGGGTGCGCAATTCGATGCCCCAATCGGTTTCGCTGGATGCCCGGTCATTCAGATCGGGCTCACGGATCGGTCCATCCTGCAATTGGTTCAGCGTACCGCGCGATTCTTCCAGAATGTCGTTGCGCCATTTCAGGAGCTGCAGCTCGAAAAACCGCAGCTGCTTTTCGCTCATAAACTCTTCATCGTCAGATGGAATGTAAGCGGGGTCTAGATCATAGTCCAATTCGTTGTTTTGATCGGATTCGTGCTGCAGCTTGGTGCCGGCATTCATGCCCTATTCTCCACATCGAGCCGGCGACGTCACGATGGACATTCATCCGGACACACTCACTGGCGGCGCTATAGACTCGCCCCCATGGCCGCACAAGCGACAATTGCCGTGACAGCTAATCGGGGGCGGTTCGTCATCGCAGACGCAAGGCCAATCGGCGTGCTGGTTAACATACCCATTTGTAAACAGTTCCAGTTCGGGACGTTTCGCTATTTTACATTGGAAATCTGCCGATTTTTTTTGAATCTGCAACCGCAACAGGGTTAATGTAATTGAACCGGCAGCAATCTTCTGCCCAAGTACGTCAATGAAGGATGCAGCCGTCGAATGTTTTTCGGCGAGGGCAGCTGGGTCCGGGACTGAAGAGGTCGACATTATGTCTGTACGCATGGCACTCGCCAAATTATGTGCTTGCACTTGCGGTGGCGCGCTTATTGGGGGTGGCGCTGTCCAGATCGCGGATCATCCGCCTGCTCAGGTGAAGGTCCATAAAGCCAAGAAAAAGGTCAAGGCGCGCTCGGTCGCTTATGCACCGGTTCGCAAGGTGAAGCGGGTTCGCAAGGTAACGCGTACCGTGACGACAACCTGTGCGCCTGCAACAGTGACAGTGGCCAGCCAGGGCATGCCCATGCCCATGCAATTGCCTTACGCGCCGCTGCCTCCTGCTGGACAAAGCGAATTTGGCGGTGGCGGGGTCCCCGTTGTTGTCGGCGGCGGCATTGGTGGCTTTGGCGGCGGTGGCTTCTTCGGTGGCTTCTTCGGTGGAGGCGGTGGTGGCAGCAGCGGCGGTGGAACCGTCGTGATATCGTCAACGTCAAGCAGCACTGGCGGCATCTCCAGCTCTACATCGACCGGCGGATCGAGCACATCGACCGGTGGTTCGAGCACATCCAGTACATCGGGGGGCGTTTCCACCTCGACTGGCGGTGTCAGCACGTCGACTTCCACGGGCGGCGTTTCGACCTCGACTGGCGGTGTCAGCACTTCGACGTCCACCGGCGGTGTGAGCACATCGACTGGCGGTGTTTCGACTTCCACGGGTGGTGTTTCAACGTCAACCGGCGGTGTCAGCACCTCGAGCGGCAATGTTTCCACCTCGTCGGGTAACGTCTCGACCTCGTCGGGCAATGTCAGCAGCTCGTCATCCAGCTCTTCTTCATCCTCGAGCAGTTCATCTTCCTCAAGCTCGTCTTCGTCTTCAAGTTCCGGCGGCGGCAGCACCGGCGGCAAGCCGGGGACCAGCAGTGGTGGCCATGATGGTGGCAGCACTGGCTCATCGGGTTCAAGCGGCTCCTCTGGTTCGTCAGGCTCGAGCGGTTCATCCGGTTCTTCGGGTTCCAGCAGCTCCTCGTCGAGCAGTTCGTCTTCGTCGTCGAGCACGTCTTCAGGCGGCTCGTCCAGCTTTGGCGGCACCAGCTCCGGTTCAACGGGTTCGACCGGATCGTCGGGTAGCAGCTCGTCAAGCAGTTCAAGCTCTTCATCGTCGTCCAGCTCATCGTCGAGCGGGGGATCGGGCGGCAGCAGTGGCGGGCATGACGTTCCCGCCCCGCCGATGGTGCTGCTTTTCGGCGCCGCAGCAGCCGGCCTGTTCGCCCGCCGTCGCCAGGCCAAGAAAAAGGCGCTGACCAAAACGGCGTGATTTCAGCTTTAATGTTATGGGAAGGGCGGCCTGCGGGTCGCCCTTTTCTTTTATCCGGCTTGCACGCAGCGGCGTGCCTCGGCATAGGCCGGAACCATGCATGATCTGAAGTCCATCCGCGAAAATCCGTCCGCATTTGACGCTGGCCTTGCGCGCCGCGGCGCTGCTGCTGCCTCTGCAGAGATATTGGCGCTCGACGAACGTCGCCGCGCCGTCCTGAGCGAGTTGCAGGAAGGCCAGGCGCGACGCAACGAGGCATCAAAGGCAATCGGAGCCGCGATGGGCAAGGGCGATACCGCCACAGCCGAGGCGCTGAAGGCAGAGGTCGGTGCGCTGAAAGAAGGGCTGCCGCTTCTTGAGGAGCAGGAGCGCGCTGTTTCGACGGAATTGGATGCGCTGCTCGCGTCGATCCCCAACTTGCCATTCGACGATGTGCCCGATGGCGCGGATGAAAAGGATAATGTTGAGGTTGCACGCTGGGGCGATCCGCGCGCCTTTGACTTTGAACCAAAGGATCATAGCGAAATCGGGCCACCACTCGGCCTCGACTTTGAAACCGGGGTGGCCATTTCCGGTGCGCGTTTTACCTTCATGCGCGGCGCAATGGCGCGGTTGAACCGGGCGCTTGGCCAGTTCATGCTCGATCACCAGACCAGTGTGAACGGATATAGCGAATGTGCGACGCCCTATCTGGTGCGCACCGAATCGCTTTTCGGTACCGGGCAGCTCCCCAAATTTGCCGAGGATAACTTCCAGACCACCGATGGCCGCTGGTTGATCCCGACTGCCGAAGTGTCACTAACCAACAGCATCCGCGAACAAATACTCGACGATGCGGTGCTGCCGATCCGTATGACCGCGCTGACGCCCTGTTTCCGGTCGGAGGCCGGTGCGGCCGGTAAGGACACCAAGGGCCTGATCCGCCAGCACCAGTTTGAAAAGGTCGAGCTGGTTTCGATCGCCCGGGCCGAGGATAGTGCCAGCGAGCATGAACGGATGACCGGCGCGGCGGAAAGCGTGCTGCAGGCGTTGGGTCTGCCTTATCGTAAAATGCTGCTCTGCACTGGCGACATGGGCTTTGGCGCACGGAAGACCTTTGACCTGGAGGTCTGGCTGCCGGGACAGGGGCTGTATCGTGAAATTTCAAGCTGCTCGAACTGCGGCGATTTCCAGGCGCGGCGGATGAACGCGCGTTATCGCCCGGCAGAGGCCAAGGGCACAGCCTTTGTTCATACGCTCAATGGATCTGGGCTTGCCGTCGGACGCACGTTGGTTGCGGTTATCGAAAACTACCAGCAGGCAGACGGCAGCGTCACAGTGCCAGAGGTGCTGCGGCCCTACATGGGTGGTATTGCAGAATTAACGCCTGAGAAGCGCGCCTGAAGCTTCATCGACTCTAACCGAACGGATAATCTGATGCGTATTCTTCTGACCAATGACGATGGCGTCAATGCTCCCGGACTGAGGGTTCTTGAACGGATTGCCCGCGAATTCAGCGACGATATCTGGATCGTGGCGCCCGCCGATGAAAATTCGGGCGCGGGTCACTCGCTGACACTGAGCAAGCCAGTGCGCATCCGCGAACATGGCCATCAGCATTATTCGGTCACTGGTACGCCTACAGACTCGGTGATGATCGCGCTGGGGGTGCTGATGAAGGAAGCAAAGCCCGACATCATCCTGTCCGGGGTCAATCGCGGTGCCAATCTGGGCGATGACATCACTTATTCGGGCACTGTATCCGCGGCTATGGAAGGTGCGCTGGCCGGCGTTCGTTCGATCGCAATGAGCCAGGTTTATGGCCGCGAAGGCATGGGCGATGCCGTTCCTTTCTCGGCTGCAGAGGCGTGGGGCGCGAAGGTCGTTGCGCCTTTGCTGGAGACCCCGTTCGAGCCACGCACGCTGGTCAATATCAATTTCCCCGCCATCGCACCTGAAGCGGTAAAGGGCATTCAGGTCGTTCGGCAGGGTTTCCACGATTACAGCCGTGGTTCGATCGTCAAGGGCACCGATCCGCGCGGTTATGATTATTACTGGTTTGGTTTGCATGGCGTCGAGCACACTTCCGGCCATGACACAGACCTTGAAGTCGTCGAAGACGGTTACATCGCAGTGACACCGCTCCAGCTTGACTTGACGCATAAGCCTTCGCTCGTCACTCTTGCCGAGGCTTATCGGCAGATATGAGGGGCAGTTAATGGCAGATCGGGCATCAGGGCTGGCCGTTACGCTTGCGATCCTGTTGCTACCCGGCTGCATTCCAACCGCAGGTCAAGACTACCGGATCGCCAGCAGCACCAATAGTGCGCCATATGCAAGCGATCCTGCCGAGCCGCTGGCGGAACCTGTGATCGTTCCGGAACGTGAGATCGTCGCCCAGACGCCAAGCTGGAGCCCAGCAGCGGTCAACCGCAATGCCCGCCAGGTCGAGGCGCAAAGTTATATTGTTAAAGGCGGTGACACGCTGTTCGGCATCGCTGCCGCGACAGGCGCCGGTGCTACGGCAATCGCAGAAGCAAATGCACTGACCCCGCCATATATGCTGAAAACGGGGCAGCGACTGCAGATTCCTGCTGGTCGTTTTCACCGTGTAGGCGTCGGCGAAACCGGCATTGCGATTGCGCGCGCCTATGGCATCAACTGGCTCGATGTGGTCGCGCTCAACCACATCCCGCCACCCTATACGCTGCAGATCGGACAGAATCTGCAATTGCCCGATGGTGACGCCGAGGTTGCACCGGTTCGGGCAAGCGGCCAATCGCCTGAGGCGCGGGCTGCGGCATTTTCCCTAGATATCGACAGTATCGTTACCGGTGGCGCGCCCGCCCGTGCTGCGTCGGCTCCGGCCCGTATTGCTCCGGCGCCAGCCGGTTTTGCGGGCAGCTTCGCTTGGCCGGTGGCAGGAAATGTCGTCTCGCGCTTTGGCAGTATTGGTGGCGGTCGGGTGAATGACGGGATCAAGATCGCCGCCCCCTCTGCCACCCCAGTCGGTGCAGCGGGGGATGGCGTTGTTGTCTATGCTGGAAATGAGATTGCGGTGCTCGGTGGGCTAGTGCTCGTCGACCATGGCGGCGGTTGGATCACCGCTTATGGTCACCTTGCCAGTTTGGATGTCGCAAAGGGCCAAAGGGTAAAGCGCGGGCAGCGGCTGGGTGGCGTCGGGGAAACAGGCCATGTCGATAGCCCGCAACTGCATTTCGAAATCCGTAAAGATCGCAGACCGCTTGATCCGCTCACTCGGCTGCCCGCCCGATAACTTTCGTGCTGCTAGGCTCCAAGTAAGCCGAAAACCAGGCCCATCGCTGCGTAAAAAATGATCCAGTAACCGGCATCAATGGCAAACAGCTTTCCGGATTTGCGGCCATAAAGATAGTTGGTGCCAATGGCGGGCGCGACAAAGCCCAGCGCGATGCCGGTTGAAATCATCATGGTGCGATAAAAATCGGTATCAAAATGGGCAAGAAGATGGCCGAGGAACACTGCCGATAACAGGCTGAACAAAAAGGTGATCCCGAAAATCTTGATCATGTTTGCGGACTTCAGTTCGTCGTCCGAAAGCCCGATTGCGCGCTGCCAAGCCTTGCCGAATAATGGTCCGTACCAGATGCCGCCAACCAGAAAACCCGATGCTGCAGCGATCAGGATCGCCAGGATATTTGCATTCGCCATGGTCGTTTCCTCCGGTCGATATCATGCGCCCCAAACCGCGTGGTGACAAGCGTCGCAAAAAAGCCTATGCGCCCGGCCATCATGGCAACCAAAATTGAAGCAGCGCCCAAGGTCGGCATGGTCTCCCTGGGCTGTCCGAAGGCACTGGTCGACAGCGAACGCATTCTCACGAAACTCCGGGCCGATGGCTATGCCATGTCGCCGGATTATGAAGGCGCGGATGTCGTGCTCGTCAATACGTGCGGCTTTCTCGATAGTGCCAAGGAAGAAAGCCTTGATGCGATTGGAGAGGCTATTGCCGAAAATGGCCGTGTGATCGTCACCGGTTGCATGGGCAATGAAGCCGAGCTGATCCGCGCTCGTTTTCCCGAAGTTCTCGCCATTACCGGCGCCCACCAATATGAGGATGTCGTCGCTGCCGTCCATCAAGCAGCGCCGCCCGCGCGTGGTGCCTTTGTCGACCTGATTCCGGAAGGCGGTCTGAAGCTGACGCCGCGCCATTACAGCTATCTGAAGATTTCAGAAGGCTGCAACCATAGCTGCGCCTTCTGCATCATCCCGTCACTACGTGGAAAGCTGGCAAGCCGGCGGATTGATGCTGTGCTGCGCGAGGCTGAAAAGCTGGTAGCGGCCGGGACGAAAGAATTGCTGGTCATCAGTCAGGATACCTCGGCCTATGGCGTCGATATCCGGCACGAAGCACGCGAATGGAAGGGCGCGCAGGTGCGCGCGCATATGACCGATTTGGCCCGCGAATTGGGCGGATTGCGCACGATTGACGGTCATGCCCCTTGGGTCAGGCTGCATTATGTCTATCCCTATCCGCATGTTGACGATGTGATTCCGTTGATGGCCGAAGGCCTGCTCACGCCTTATCTGGATATCCCCTTCCAGCACGCTGCACCTTCGGTGCTGAAGCGGATGAAGCGGCCGGCCAACGAGGCAAAGGTTCTTGAACGCATCCGTAACTGGCGTGCGATCGCGCCCGACATCGCCATTCGTTCCAGCTTTGTTGTCGGTTTTCCCGGCGAGACCGAGGCGGATTTCGAATATCTGCTCGACTGGCTTGATGAGGCGCAGCTTGACCGTGTCGGAGCCTTCCGATTTGAGCCCGTCGAAGGCGCTTCGGCCAATGCGCTCGACAATCCGGTTCCCGAAGAGGTGAAGGAAGAGCGCTATCAGCGTATCATGGCCAAAACTGCTGCGATCAGCGCCGCAAAGCAAGCGGCCAAGGTTGGCCGTGTCCTGCCCGTTATTATCGATGAGGTTGGCGAAGCGGACGAGGATGGCAGTATCGGTGCGACCGGCAGATCGCAGGCGGATGCCCCGGAAATTGACGGTCATGTCTATTTGCGCGACGTTCCTGAAGGGCTCGCCCCCGGCGCAATTGTCAATGTCGCAATCGAGGATGCCGACGAGCATGATCTGTTCGGAGCGATTGCAAACTGATCCCCTTATCCGTTGCAATCTGCAACGATGTAACTAATCTCCGCTTTAATCGCCCGGTTAAGGGCAGCGGAGAGAGTCGACATGGGTGCAACGGAATTTGGTGGCGATTTTGACGTATTGATCGTCGGGGCAGGGCTATCGGGCATTGGCGCGGCCGCGCATTTGACAATGCAATGCCCGAACAAGTCATTCGTCATTCTTGAACAACGCCATGATGTCGGCGGCACCTGGGATCTGTTTCGTTACCCGGGCATCCGTTCCGATTCGGACATGCACACGCTCGGTTATCGTTTCAAACCATGGCTGCATGAAAAAACCATCGCCGATGGACCGGCGATCTGGGATTATGTCCATGAAACGGTTGACGAATATGGCATCGGCCCAAAAATACGTTTCCGCAACCGCGTGCTTTCCGCCGACTGGTCAACAGAGACGGCCCGATGGACGATCAAGGCGCGGCATGAAGATAGCGGCGTTGAGACCCACTATACGGCCAACTTCCTATTCATGTGCGCCGGCTATTATGATTATGATAAGGGCTATCGCCCCGATTTCCCGGGAGAGGAGAATTTCCAAGGACAGATCATCCATCCGCAGCATTGGCCGGAAGATCTGGATTATAGCGGGAAAAAGGTCATTGTGATCGGGTCTGGCGCGACCGCCGTTACGATCGTGCCGGTAATGGCCGAGACCGCCACCAAGGTCTATATGCTGCAACGCACGCCGACCTGGATGGTCTCGCGTCCGGCGCGTGACTGGTTTGCCAATAACCTGCGCAAGATACTGCCGTCGCAGCTTGCCTATGATATCACTCGATGGCGCAACATCCTGATGCAGCGGCTAGTTTACAACCATGCCCGCAAGAAGCCCGAAAAAACCGGCCAAAAGCTTTTGGAAATGGCGAAGAAGGAGTTGCCGGCTGGCACAAATTTGAAGCGTGACTTCACTCCGCCCTACAACCCTTGGGAACAGCGGCTGTGCCTCATCCCCGATGGCGACATGTACAAGGCGATCACCAAAGGCAGCGCCGAAATCGTGACCGATCATATCGATCATTTCACGCCCACCGGTATCAAACTGAAATCGGGGCGCGAACTTGAAGCTGATATGATCGTCACCGCGACCGGGCTCAATTTGGTCACGCTGGGCAAGACGCAGATCAGCGTTGACGGCAAGGCCACGGTATCCGCGGACCATTTCAACTATAAAGGCGTGATGTTCAGCGACATTCCGAACATGGCGAGTGTGTTTGGTTATGTGAATGCCAGCTGGACGCTGAAGACCGATATCGTTGCCGACTATGTCTGCCGGTTGCTGAAAACGATGGACGCCAAGGGTGCAGATATCGCCAATCCGGCATTGGGTGAAACCGATATGCCGCGCTTGCCCTTTGTCTCGGATTTCAGCTCTGGCTATTTCGCCCGATCGTTCCAGAACCTGCCGATCAACGGCGATCGCCATCCCTGGCGTGTGCTGCAGGATTATAAGGCAGAGAAAAAGATCCTGACGCAGGAGCCCATCGACGATGGCGTGATGGTCTTTTCGAAAGCGAAGAAGGCAGCTGACAAGGCCAAGGAAACGGGCGGCGCGCCGGTTCTCGAAGCCGCCGAATAAAGTTCTGCTTCAGCGGTCGCCGTCGCGGCGCGTGACGGCGGCTGTCCGCTTTTCGGCAATGCTTTCCGGGGCGACGATGTGCGGCCTGCGGCGTGCCAGCCAGACGATAAAGCCGATCAGCAACAGGCCGCCAAATGCAAGGCCAAGCGCCATCCAGCGCATCATCGCGGGCAAATTCTGCAATGCCGGATCGTCGGACATGGAGAGGATGTTGGGTTCGCTATCGTCGATCCGCCAATATTCAACGCGGTACGCATCCGTGTCGAAGCGGTAAAGGCGCAGTGTCACGGTGGTCCACTCACCATCATTCTTCACGGCGTAAAGCAGATTAGCCTCATATTCGATCGGATCGAGGCTGTGGCTTTTCAGCGGTGCGGCAAAGACGAAACGCAGCGGCGCTGTCGATTTCAACCTTTTGCTGTCGTTGCCGAAACGCCCTGTAAATTCATCCTGCGCATTGGCCGCGACCATTGCTATCGCGCCGGCCCTGTCGGCTTTCTGCATTGCCGTCAGGAAAGCCTCGGCTGTTTTTTTGGCAGCATCGATTTCCTTGGCCTGATCCTGGCTGTGGGCGGATGCACCCGTCGCGATCACAGCGAGGCCGAAGATCAGCGCCAGAAGAATTTTGCGGACCATGGAAAATCTCTCCCCCAGTAGGAATGAAACCGCTAACAGCGCAGGCATGACCGATTATTCCGCACTAATCCAGCCCGACAATGGCCAGGCCGCCTTTGACATCGAAATCATTGCCAAACAGGGCTTTGCCGAATGGCTATCCGGGCAACCTAGCGACATACGCGCAGCTGCCGCAGCGCAGAAGTGCGACGGCAATAGCGGTGATTTTGCGATCCTGTCGATCGCGGGGAGCGAACAGTGGAAGGCGGCGTTGGTTGTGACCGATGCGGCCAAGCTTGATCATTGGGCGCTGGCAAAGGCGGCCGATGTCTTGCCGGAGGGCATTTATCGCCTGAAAGGTGCGGAAACCGGTGACGCGCTGTTCGGCTGGCTTCTTGGCCAATATCGGTTTGACGAATATCGCAGCGAACCCAAGCGCAAGGGGCCACGGGTCCTGTTGACAAGTGAACCCGGGCGGATCGAGAATGCTGTCCGCCAGGCAGAGGCGACCGCGCTGGTGCGCGATCTGGTCAACCGGCCGCCGATTGATCTTGGGCCGCAGGAACTGGAGGCAGAGGCTGCCCGGCTGGCAAAGGTGCATAAGGGCAAGCTGCACGTTACCAAGGGGCATGATCTGGAAACCGGATATCCGTTGATCCATGCGGTCGGCATGGCATCATCCCGCGATTATGCTCCGCGGCTGATCGAAGTTGAATGGGGCGATGAACGCCATCCGCGCATCGCGATTGTCGGCAAGGGAGTCGTGTTCGATTCGGGCGGGCTCAACATCAAGAGCGCGGCCGGAATGCGGCAGATGAAAAAGGATATGGGCGGGGCTGCCCATGCCCTTGCACTCGCAGACTTGATCATGAAGGCGCATCTGCCGGTGCGGTTGCACCTTCTGGTCGCAGCGGTTGAAAACTGCGTGTCAGGTGGTGCGCTTCGTCCGGGCGACATTGTGAAAAGCCGCGCGGGCATCCATGTGGAGATCGATAACACTGATGCCGAGGGCCGATTGATCCTTGCCGATGCGCTGACCAAGGCGGTGGAGGATAAGGCCGGGCTGATCGTCAATTTCGCGACATTGACTGGCGCGGCACGCGTGGCGCTTGGCCCTGATCTTCCGGCGTTATTCGCCAATGACGATGCTCTGGCTGACGATCTGCTCGATGCCGGCAAGACGGTGGCCGATCCGCTCTGGCGGCTGCCCTTGTGGAAACCCTATGCCGACATGCTCGACAGTGACATTGCCGATACAGCCAATGCCGGGGGTGGCTTTGCCGGTGCGATAACCGCAGCCTTGTTTATGCAGAAATTCGTGCCCGATGATGTGAAATGGGCGCATCTCGATACCTTTGCTTGGCGTCCTGCGGCGAAACCCGGCCGACCCAAGGGCGGCGAGGCGCTGGGGCTGCGCGCAGTGTATCGCTACTTGTCGCAGGCCTATCCCGTCCGCTAAGGGGGCGCGCAAAGTCAGGGGAAAAACAGTGGCCGACACGGCACCCAAAGAACGCGCCATCTATAGCCTTAGCGGGCATAGCATCGAAGGCGACAAGCGCACGACGCCAATCCGCGGCGACCTTGCCGACATCAAATTGGCAGGCAAACTGTTCGCGCCGCATTATGCGGTGCCGATGATCCGCACCGGGATCGCGCCAGTTACCGAAATTCATGCCGAACCGCATATGACATCGATGCCGGTCAGTTCGTTGATGCATGGCGAGGAATTTGCTGTGCTGGATGTCGCGGGCGAATGGGCCTGGGGCTATTGCCTGCACGATGATTATCTCGGCTATTTGCGCTTTGCTGATCTGGGGGACGATTTCACCGCGACCCATATGGTCAGCGCGCCCGCGACCTTGCTGGTGGCAACACCCTCTATCAAGGCACCGGTGCTGGCGCGTTACCCGATGGGCGCCCAGATTGTGTGCGGCGAGGCCAGCGATTGCGGCAAATTCCTTGCCTGCGAAGGTGGCTGGATTCCCAGTGTGCACCTTTCCGAACCCGGAAAGGTGGAGGGATCGCCTGCAGACCTTGCCGAGAAACTGGTGGGCGTGCCCTATAGCTGGGGCGGACGCAGTGGTAATGCGCTTGACTGTTCGGGTCTGGTCCAGCTTGTCTTTGGCCTTAAGGGCATAAAGGCCCCGCGCGATGCCGATATGCAGCAGGCGGGTTTTGGAGAGGAGCTGAGCGAAGACGAGGCGTTGCAGCGCGGCGATCTTGTCTTCTTCCCCGGCCATGTCGGTATCATGGCGGATGAGAGCAACCTGATCCATTCCAATGGCGCGGCAATGGCCGTTTCGATCGAATCGCTTGAGGCAGCAACCGCCCGCTTTGCCGAACATGCAAAGCCGGTTCTGGCGCGGAAGCGCGTGAAACTGTGACCATTTCGGTCTTCATCGACGGCGCCGTCGGCACGACTGGGCTCGAAATTGCCGACAGGCTTTCGGGCCGCAGCGAATTTGCCCAGATCATCCTGCCCGAAGACAGGCGCAAGGATGCCGCCGCTCGCCGTGAAGCGCTGAACGATGCCGATTTTGTCATCCTCTGCCTGCCCGACGATGCGGCGAAAGAGGCAGTGGCAATGATCGCCAATGATCGCACGCGCTTGATCGACGCCTCGACCGCGCACCGCGTTGATCCTGATTGGGCCTATGGCTTCGCCGAATATCGCAAGGGCCAGCGCGCCGCGATTGCCGCCGCGCGCTTCGTTTCCAATCCGGGCTGCTATCCCACTGGTTTTCTGGGCCTGGTCGCGCCGCTCGTTGCCGAAGGGCTGATCCCTGCGGACTGGCCCTACACGGTCAACGCCGTGTCAGGCTATTCGGGCGGCGGAAAGGCGTTGATCGAACGGTTCGAAGGGGAGGGGGCGGATATTGGCTTCCGCGCCTATGGCCTCGATCTCAATCATAAGCATGTGCCCGAAATGCAGGGCCATGCCGGGCTGGTGTACCCGCCAATCTTCGCGCCCGCCGTGGTGCAGGCGTTTCGCGGCATGTTGGTCGAAGTGCCGCTGCCACTCGCTGCGATGCCCGGTGCAGCCAATGCTGATGCCTTGCGCGCCGCGCTCAGCGCCCATTATGCCGGTTCGCCGCTTGTGACCGTGCATAGCGAAGCTGCGCCATCCGAATTGCTGATCCACAAGGCAGAGGCCCTTTCGGACCGGCTCGACCTTTACGTCTTCGCCTCGCCCAAAGGCGATCAGGTGCGCTTGGTTGCGATGCTCGACAATCTGGGCAAAGGCGCCAGCGGCGCGGCCGTGCAGAATTTGAACATCATGGCCGGGCTGGATGAGGTGAGTGGGTTGCGGTTGTAGTTTAAACGCTGCAGCCCACGACATCATCACTCTGAACTTGTTTCAGGGGCCATTCCACCCAGTTAGATCGAGCTTGGCTGCCCGATGGATGCTGAATCGCGCTCAGCATGACCTGGGGTCACAACAAGCGATCCTCAATAAGGCGGCTTATTCAGCCCCTTCGGGCTTGCGGTGAAGATCTCGCAGCCATCCTCGGTAATGCCGATGCTATGTTCAAACTGTGCAGATAGTGAACGGTCGCGGGTCACCGCCGTCCAGCCATCATCAAGCATCTTGGCGTGTGGTTTGCCGATGTTGATCATCGGTTCGATGGTGAAGATCATGCCGGGTTTCAGTTCGGGGCCTGTGCCGGGGCGGCCGGCATGGACGACTTCGGGGGCGTCGTGGAACAGGCGGCCGAGGCCATGCCCGCAAAACTCGCGGACCACGCCATAACGGTGGCCTTCGGCATGGGTTTGGATCGCGTGGGCGATATCGCCGATACGGTTGCCAGGCTTTGCCTGTTCGATGCCAAGCATCAGGCATTCATAGGTTACGTCGACCAGCCGTTTTGCCTTGGTCGGCACATCACCTACCAGATACATGCGGCTGGTATCGCCGTGCCAGCCATCAATGATCGGCGTCACGTCAATATTGATGATGTCGCCGTCGCGCAATTTTTTGTCCGACGGGATGCCATGGCAGATCACATGGTTGATACTGGTGCAGCAGCTGTGCGTAAAACCGCGATAGCCCAATGTTGCCGGAATGCCGCCGCCCTTCAGCGTCATTTCGTGAACCAGATCATCAATATCCTGCGTGCTGATGCCGGGAACGACAAAGCTGGTAAGTGCATCAAGTATCTCTGCGGCAAGGCGGCCGGCCTTGCGCATGCCTTCAAAGGCTTCCTGCCCATGCAGTTTGATCACCCCGTCGCGGGGGATTGCGGCTTCGTCGGCGGTCACGGCAACATATTGGTTCATGGGCGGCGATATAGGGCTTTTATCGGCGCTTTGCGAGGGGAGTCTTTCTCGCTATGCCAGTCGAATGACATCAAACCGCATCTATACCGCCGCGCTGGTTATCATCGGCGACGAAATCCTTTCTGGCCGCACCCAAGATAAGAATATCAGCCAGATTGCCCTTTGGCTTAACGTGCAGGGCATTCGCCTGCGCGAGGTGCGCGTCGTCCCCGATGTCGAGGAGGCGATTGTCGAGGCGGTCAATGCGCTGCGCGCACGCAACGATTATCTGTTCACGACGGGCGGCATCGGACCGACGCATGATGACATCACCGTGGATGCCATCGCAAAGGCGTTGGGTGTTTCCGTTGTGCTGCACCCGATCGCAAAGGAAATATTGGAACGCTATTATGAAACCCGCGGCGGCATCAATGAAGGCCGGCTGCGGATGGCGCGGGTGCCTGACGGTGCGGACCTTATCCCCAACAAGATGTCGGGAGCGCCGGGGATCAAGATCGGCAATATCTTCATCATGGCGGGCGTTCCGCACATCACCGCGGGAATGCTTGATGCGCTGACGGGTACGCTCGAAGGCGGAGCGCCGCTGCTGTCGCACCAGATTGGCTGTTGGGTCGCCGAAAGCGAGATTGCCGAACTGCTCCGCCAGGCGGAAAAGGCGCATGAAGGCTGCCAGATCGGTAGCTATCCTTTCTTCCGCGAAGGCCGGGTCGGTGCCAATTTCGTTGTCCGTTCAACCGATGCCCATATGCTGGGCCAGTGCATCGAGGCCTTGAAATCCGGACTGGCAGGGCTGGGCTATCCCGTTGTCGATGGTGGAATCTAAATCGCTGGTACTACCATTCATCCTGGGTCAATCGACGCCGCAGCAGGAAACCGATTGATGAAACTGCTCCATAGCCTCCGCCTTGCAACCGCGCTCGCGTTGCTGGTTCCCGTACATGCCGTTGTTGCACAGCCGACGCCGGTTGCTGAAACGAAGACGGCGCAAGTGCCATGGCTTTATGAAGGCAGCGATGTTCCCGTCGACACAAGCTGGACCTTCGGCAAGCTGGAAAACGGGCTGCGTTATGCGGTGAAACGCAATGTCGTGCCGCAGGGTCAGGTGTCGATCCGCGTGCGTATCGATGCCGGCGCGCTGCATGAGGAAGATAATGAGCAGGGCTTTGCCCATGTGATCGAACATCTTGCCTTTCGCGGTTCCGAATATGTGCCCGATGGCGAGGCAAAGCGGATCTGGCAGCGGTTCGGCGTGACGTTCGGCAGCGACAGCAACGCGCAGACGACGCCAACGCAGACGGTCTACAAGCTTGATCTTCCCAATGCGCAACCGGCGGCCTTGGCTGAATCCATGAAGCTGTTGTCGGGCATGATGCGCGCGCCGAATATCTCGGATGCGGCGCTGAATGCCGAGCGATTGATCGTTCAGGCTGAATTGCGCGAATCCGACGGGGCATCACGCACATTGGGTGATGCGATGCGCGAACATGCCTTTCAGGGGCAACGGCTTGCCGCCCGTTCGACCATCGGCACGTTTGAAACACTGAATGCGGCCACGGCGGAGGCGCTTCGGGCCTTTCACCAACGGTGGTACCGGCCGGAAAATGCAGTCGTGGTAATCGCGGGTGATCACGACCCTGCCGAACTGGAACGCCTTGTCCGGCAATATTTCGGCGAATGGAAAGGCAAAGGGCCCAGCGCGCTCCAACCCGATTTCGGCAAGCCGGATCGCAACGGCGCAGTGGCGCGCACAATTGTCGAGCCGACATTGCCGCCTAATGTCGCGATGATTTATGCCCGGCCTTGGGTGAAGGTCGATGACACCATCCTCTATAATGAGCAATTGCTGATCGATGCGGTTGCGCAGCAGATCCTCAATCGCCGCCTGATAACCCGTGCACGCGGCGGTGCCAGCTTCAGCCAGGCAGAGGTCGGGCAAGAGGATATTTCCCGCAGTGCCGATATCACCACTGTCATCGTCACGCCGATCGGCGACGACTGGCAGAAAGCAGTAAGCGATGTGCGCGCCATCATCGAAGATGCGATTGCGGCACCGCCTTCGACTGCGGATATTGAGCGTGAATTGACCCTGTTCGGCAATGCGCTGCGCACGATGAAGGATAGCTATCCGTTCGAGGCGTCGGCCAAGCAGGCAGAAGATATCGTCAAGGCAGTCGATATTCGTGAGACTGTGGCTGCGCCCGATACTGTCGTTGCGGTGTTTGACGCGATGCGTGCGAAGTTCACGCCGGAAAGGCTTCACGCCGCGACAAAGGCGCTGTTCACCGCCGACGCGGTGCGCATCCTCCGCACGACACCGACCGATCCGGGCGCCGATGCTGATCAGAAATTGGCGATGGCGCTGACCACGCCGGTCGCCGCTGCAAATGATGTGCGGCTTGCGGGAAATGCGATCGGCTTTGGTGACTTGCCACAACTTGGTGCGCCCGGGCAGGTGATGCTGCGCACTCCTCTCCCGCGTTTTGATATGGAATCGCTGCAACTCGCCAATGGTGCGCGCGCGTTGCTGTTCCCTAACCAGGCAGAAAGCGGGCAGGTGCGTGTGTTGGTGCGCTTTGGCCGTGGTTATCAGGCCGTTGCGCCTAAAAATGGTGGAATGCTTTGGACGGGGCCTGCCGTGGTCGGTGAAAGCGGCATAGGCAAGTTCAACCGCACGCAGATCGATCAACTCGTCAACGGCCGGCGCATCGAACTCAATTTCGCCGTCGATAATGACGCGTTTGAATTTTCTGCCTCGACCCGCCCGGAAGATCTGGCTGATCAGTTGAAACTGATCGCTATCAAGATGGAACATCCCGGCTGGGATGCCGCTCCGCTGGAACGTGAAAAGTCGCTCGCCATTTCTGGCTATCGCAGCTTTGAAATGTCGGCCACGGCTGTGTTGCAGCGCGAATTGCAATATCGGTTGTCGGGCGATGATGCGCGGTGGAAAATCCCAACACCCGATGAAGTGCGCAAGATCACACCGGCTGCGTTCCGCAAATATTGGGCGCCGCTGCTGGCCAGCGGTCCTGTGGAGGTCTTGCTTTTTGGTGATTTCAAGACCGAGGACGCGATCAAGGCGTTGCAGGACAGTATTGGCGCGATGAAGCCGCGTCTAGCGGCTCCTCTCCCGTCAGGCGCAGAGTCGGTGCGCTTCCCCGCATCGGCATCTGCCCCGCTACGGCTTACCCATAAGGGTCCCGCCGACCAGATCGCAGCCGTTGTTGCCTGGCCGACCGGTGGCGGTATCGAAATGGTCAGTGAGGGGCGTGAGTTGGAAATCCTTGCCGCGCTGTTCCGCGACCGTTTGTTTGAAAAATTTCGGTCTGAACAGGCAGCAAGCTATAGCCCCGATGCGACGGCGATGTGGCCCGATGAATTCCGCAGCGGCGGCTTCCTCATGGCTTACAGCCAGATGCAGCCCAAGGATGCCGAACGCTTTTTCAGTTTTGCATCGGAAGTTGCGCTCGATCTTGCGACCAAGCCTGTCGGTGAGGACGAATTGAAAAGGGCGCTGGAGCCAATCCTGCAATATGTCGAGCGCGCCACCACCGGCAATCTGTTCTGGATGAACGAACTGGAAGGCGCGACTTATAATGCCGAACGCTATGCGGCGCTGGCGCGACTATATAGCGATTACAGCAAGGTAACGCCCGCACGGTTGCAGGCGCTGGCGGCACAATATCTGGTTGCAGGGAAAAGCTGGAAGATGGTCGTTGCGCCCGAAAATCCGGGCGCCCCGATCACCGGACGCTAACGCGCACGGGCATTAAAGCACATATTTGGAAAGGTCGGCATCCCTCGCGATGCCGGCAAGTTGAGCCTGCACATAGTCGGCATCGATGCGGATGGATTCGCCCTTGCGATCTTCTGCATCAAAGCTGATGTCCTCTAGCAGCTTTTCCATCACCGTCTGTAGCCTGCGCGCCCCGATATTCTCGACGCTTTCATTCACTTGAGCCGCGATCCGCGCAAGAGCAGTGATGGCGTCATCGGTGAATTCCAGCGTGACATCTTCGGTGCCAAGCAAGGCTGCATATTGCTGCGGCAGATTGGCCTTTGTCTGCGAAAGGATGCGCACGAAATCATCCTGAGTCAGTGCGGTTAACTCGACACGGATCGGCAGGCGGCCTTGCAGTTCGGGCAGCATGTCGCTCGGCTTGGAAACATGGAACGCGCCGCTTGCGATGAACAGAACATGGTCGGTTTTCATCGGGCCATATTTGGTGGCAACGGTTGTGCCTTCGATCAGCGGCAAAAGGTCGCGCTGTACGCCCTCACGGCTGACAGATCCGCCGCGCACGTCGCTGACCGCAATCTTATCGACCTCATCCAGAAACACGATGCCATTGGCCTCCGCGTCCGCGATGGCGGTGCGTGCGACATCATCCTGGTCGAGCCGTTTTTCGACCTCTTCGTCGACCAGCTTTGCCCAAGCTTCGGGCACTTTCAATTTGCGGCGCTTGGTGCGGCCCTGACCAAAGGCCTTGCCCATCATCTCGCTGATATTGATCATCGCGCCGCCGCCCATGCCAGGCAATTCCATCGGCATGTTTGGGGCGTCGGATACCTCTATCTCGATTTCGACATCGTCCATATGTCGATCGCGGATGCGTTGGCGAAACGCCTCGCGGGTCGCTTCGCTGGCGGTATCACCGGCGAGCGGTTTCAATATGCGTTCCATTGCGGCGGCTTCGGCGACTTCGCGCACCTGCTCACGCCGCCGGTCCTTTTCAAGTCGGACGGCTTCCTCGACCAGGTCGCGCGCAATCTGTTCCACATCACGGCCGACATAGCCGACCTCGGTAAACTTGGTCGCCTCGACCTTGATGAACGGGGCATCGGCCAGCTTTGCAAGCCTGCGACTGATTTCGGTCTTGCCGCAGCCGGTGGGGCCGATCATCAGGATATTTTTCGGCGTCACTTCGTCGCGCAATTCGGCAGACAAGCGCTGGCGGCGCCAACGGTTGCGCAGCGCAACGGCAACCGCGCGCTTTGCGTCGGCCTGCCCGATAATGTGCTCGTCCAATGCAGCGACGATTGCCTTGGGGGTCAAATTTTGGCTCATTGTAAGTGAGATTTCCTTGCGGGTCAGCTTGCGCTGTCCATGATTTCCACGGTGAGGTTGTTGTTAGTATAGACGCATATATCCGCAGCGATCTTCATCGCATGGCGAGCCAGCGTCTCGGCATCATCCTCATAATCCATCAGCGCGCGTGCCGCCGAAAGTGCGAAATTGCCGCCCGATCCAATGGCAGCGATCCCGTCATTGGGTTCCAGAACGTCGCCATTACCAGTCAGGATCAGGGTGACATCCTTGTCCGCAACAATCATCAATGCTTCCAGATTGCGCAGATATTTGTCGGTCCGCCAGTCCTTGGCGAGTTCGACTGCCGCGCGCATCAATTGCCCGCGATGCGATTCCAGTTTCTTTTCCAGTCGTTCGAACAGTGTAAAGGCATCGGCGGTTGCACCGGCAAACCCCGCAATAACGCTGCCGTCATGCAACTGCCGGACCTTACGGGCGTTGGGTTTCATCACGGTCTGGCCCATCGACACCTGACCATCGCCTGCAATTACGACCTTGCCGCCCTTGCGGACAGACAGAATGGTGGTGCCGTACCAGGCATTGGGATTGCTATGTGATTGATTGTCCATCGGCCGCGATATGGTGCCACAGAGCGCGGAGTGCAAGCCTTGGGCCTATCCGGACAATTTACGTTCCCACTGCAGGGCGTGGGCCACGATGGTGTCCAGATTATCGAAACGCGGTTCCCAGCCAAAGCGGGCCTTGATGGCGCGATTGTCTGAAATCAGTTCGTCGGGATCGCCAGCGCGCCGGCCTTCGAGCTTTCGGTCGAGTTTCTGGTTAGTCACCCGGTCAACGGCGTCCAGCACCTCAAGCACCGAATAGCCATGGCCATAGCCGCAATTCAATATGTGGCTTGATGCCGGATCGGCGAGCAACGCGTCGAGCGCGATGACATGGGCTGCGGCGAGATCGCTGACATGGATGTAATCGCGCACGCCGGTTCCGTCCGCTGTTGCATAGTCGGTGCCAAAGACTGCCACCGAATCACGCTTGCCCAGCGCGGCTTCCACAGCGACCTTGATCAAATGGGTTGCCCCTGCGGTCGATTGACCGCTGCGTGCCGAAGGGTCTGCACCCGCCACGTTGAAATAGCGCAAGGCGCAATAGTTGAAATCATGCGCAGCCGCGACGTCGCGCAGCATATATTCGGTCATCAGTTTCGACATGCCATAGGGATTGATCGGCAACGTCGGCATGTCTTCGCGTACGGGACTGGAATCGGGGATTCCGTAAGTCGCGGCGGTCGACGAAAAGATGAAGTGTCGGACACCGTTTGTCAGTGCCGATTCGATTAGGCTGCGGCTCGCGGCGGTGTTGTTGCCATAATATTTAAGCGGGTTCTCAACCGATTCCGGCACGATGATCGACCCGGCAAAATGCATGATCGCATCGATCCGTTCTTCCCTGATGATCCGGGCGACCAGATCGGCATCTGCGACATTGCCTTCATAAAAGGTGACATTTTCAGGAATGGCCCAGCGAAATCCGGTGACAAGATTGTCGATGACAACTGGTCTTTTACCGGCATCGAGCAGAGCCAGGACGGCATGACTGCCAATATAGCCCGCGCCGCCTGTGACGAGGACATTGGTTTCAGCCGTCATATCTGCATTCTCCGAAATTGCGGTTTGCGCGGCACAGTTCTTTAATCCGCTGTCTTGAATGGATGCGCCAACTTTGTCGAGCTTGTGTTGCCGGCTTGGCTTTCGATATAAACTACAACAGTCTCGATAAATGCTTAATTCTGAAGCAAATAAAAAAGGCGGCCCGTAGCCGCCTTTTTCGAAAGCTATTGCCTGAAAATCAGGGGCTGCTGGGATTGTCGTCGTCGGAAAGGAGAATGATTCCACCAATCACTGCAGCAGCAGCAATGATGCCAACGATGAGGCCGCTACCACCTGCCAATTTGTTTTCGGCTTTTTTCGCGGTGCCGACGCGCTTCACTTCGGCCGTAACCGGCTTCGATACAGCATTCGAAGCATGTGCAGCGATCGGCGAACCAATCACTGCAATGGCAGCTGCTGCTGCCAGAATATTTTTTCCAAGACGCATTTCAAACTCCTTCAAACTTTTATTCAAATTATCATTCGTGAGATGCGACCTCAATTGCCGTGTACGCTGTCAGCTTGTCGTGGACATGGCAACCATAAAAACGTCTTATCAGATGTAAAAAAAGGCGGCACAAAGGCCGCCTTTTTCGTCAAATTGACGACCGAGCTCAGGGGCTGGTCGGCGCATCGTCGTCGTTGCCAGCGGCAATAACGATACCAGCGATAACAGCAGCAGCTGCGATAACTGCGACGATTACGCCGCTACCACCGCCGAGCTTGCTTTCTTCTTTCGCAACGCCAGCGCGCTGCACCTTGGCAGCAACGGGCTTTACAGGAGCAGCAGCCTGAGCAACGACCGGGGCACCGGCCAGAGCAACAGCAGCCACCGCAGCGAGCGAGACTTTACCGAAACGCATTTTTTTGGCTCCTTTAAAAATGTGGCTTTAACACACCAGCGCCCCTCTTGCACAAAGAGGGTTTTAGCGCAACCTTTGAATCCGCTGACAATTTGAAAAATTGACTTTGCATTCGACTTGCGCGCAACTGTTGCGCAGAAGACACGCTGGATGCGGCAACAGAAAATGGTTAATCTATTGTTACAGTCACTCCGATTTCAGTCCAGAAAAAGGTCTGGTGGTGCCAAGTTTGCGATGACCTGAGGGATTGCGGAGTTTAATGATGAAAATCGCCATCCATCAAATGAACAGCGGGGTTGATCCGGCAGTTAATCGGGCGGCGATGGACATTGCTATCCGGTCAGCGTCGAATCAAGGTGCACATTTCTATTTTGCGCCCGAAATGTCGCTTTTGCTGGATCGCAACCGGGAGCGTGGTCGGATCCACATCCAGCATGAAAGCGCGAATCGGCATATCGCTGCATTGTGCGACACTGCGCGTGAAGCACATATCTGGGTTCATTTAGGTTCTGTGCCCGTTCTCTCGGAAGATGGTTCTGGCCGATTTGCTAACCGTACGCTGCTGATTGACCCTGCGGGACAAATCGTGGCCCGTTATGACAAGATGCATTTATTTGATGTCGACCTTGCAACTGGGGAGAGTTGGCGCGAATCAAATGCCTATGCTGGTGGTAGCCATCCGGTGCTTGCCCAATCGCCCTTGGGTCCGTTGGGCCTAACCATCTGTTATGACATGCGCTTTCCCGATCTGTACAGCCAACTGGCCAAGGCAGGCGCGCGCGCCTTTGCAATGCCGGCAGCCTTCACCGTTCCGACCGGTAAGGCCCATTGGCATGTCTTGCTGCGCGCCCGGGCGATCGAATCGGCGGCATTTGTGATCGCCGCTGCCCAGTCGGGCGGTCATGAGGATGGGCGCGAAACCTATGGTCACTCGCTTGTCATCGATCCCTGGGGAGAGATATTGCTCGATATGGGCGACGGCGAGGGACTGGGTTTTGTAGAAATCGATCTTAGCCGGGTCGATGAAGTGCGTGCACAGGTGCCGGTGCATTTGAACCGGCGTGTCATTCCGCCGCTGGATTGACCCTTTTCTTCGCAAGATATTGTTCACGCCAAGCGATGAAGAGGCCGGAACCGATAATGATGGGTGCGCCCGTCCAGATGCTGCTGCTCGGTATTTCGGCAAAGATGAGATAGCCGGCAAGGGCCGACCAGATCAGCATGCTGTAATCAATCGTCATTGTCGTAGCGACGGTGGCATGGCGTAGCGATGCGGTCAGCAGCATCTGGCCCAGAGCACCAGCAAGGCTCAGCCCTGCAATCACCAGCCATGCCTGAAGAGGATGTGCCTTGCCGAAAAACAGCATTGCGATACCCAGCGGCAACATTGAGGTCAGCGAGAACCAGAATACGATCGCGCCCGATGCCTCGGTTCGCGTCAGTTGACGGATGTGCACGATCACGGCTGCGGTGGCCACTGCCCCGCCAAGTGCGACGGCTGCGCCGAGCGGGTTCACGGCGTGATCGCCAGGTTGCAGGGCAATCAACACTCCAGCAAAACCGACCAATACCGCTGCCCAGCGATAACGCCCCGTTTGTTCGCGCAGAAGAAATGCCGCCAGGATGGTCGCAAAAATCTGCGCAGCGAAACCAAAGGTCGTCGCCTCCGCCATGTCGAGAAGCAGCATTGCAGAGAAATTGAGCAACATCGCGCTGACCCCGAGCAGCATGCGCACAGCGTGCGCCATGGGCCGGTGAGTGCGGATTGCGCGCAGGTCGCCCTGCCACCAGAGAAAGGCGAAAGAGACCGGAAGCCCTGCAAGCTGCCGCCAGAACAGGCTTTCGGTAACGTGCACGCCCATGTCGTCGGCGATTTTTGCGAATACAAACATCGTTGCCAGCATGATCATCGCCAGCAGTCGGAACAAGATGCCAAGCAGCGGCCGCGAGGGCGGGGCAGGCAAAGGCTTTGCGGGTAAGGGGTCGGCGAACGCCATTCCACCGCCTTAGCCGCCCTGCCGTTTTCGTCCAGCCCCCATGCCCCGGCCCCGATGCCACGGTTCCCATGCAAAGGCTTGCAATGCGCAGGGCTTGCCGCCATTTGGCCGCAATGCTCGATTGGCTGCTGTACGAATGGGATTTTCACATGTGGGCGGTGATTGCCGTCGTTTCGGCGGTGCTTGCCGCTATCAGCATATTTGCCGATTGGCGCCGAAACAAGCGCACGACAATCGGTAAAGTGAGCTATATTCCCTGGACAGGCATCAGCATGCTGGCCGTCGGGACGACATTGATCGCCGCAGCGCTTGCATTCAAGGCGGGCTGAAAACCGCCGCCCCATTGAAGCCTGTCGGCGCATCGGCTAGATCGGTTGCAAAGCAGGATCGAATCCTGCCTGCAAAATGGAGAGAGAAATGACCGACCTGCCTGCCACCAACCGCGCCATGCTGACCGAACTGAAGCCGGAGGGCGTGCTCGAACTGTATCTGGCAGATCTGCCCATGCCCCAACCAAAGGATCATGAGGTTGTGGTCAAGGTGCTGGCAACCCCGATCAATCCGTCGGATCTGGGCCTGATGGTCGGCGCATCTGACGTTGCAACCGCGCGCGCAATCTCGCGCGACGGCCTGCCCGGCGTCCAGATGGACGTTGCCGAAGCCGGAATGCGCTTCATGGCGTCGCGCATGGGGCAGGCGATGCCGATCGGCAACGAAGGTTGTGGCATTGTCGTCGCTGCGGGTGCTTCGGATGCGGCGCAGGCACTGCTCGGCAAGACCGTCGCTTTGATCGGCGGCGAGATTTATGCGCAATATCGGTGCCTTGCTGCCATGGCGTGCATGCCTCTCCCCGATGGCACTGATCCTAAGGACGGCGCATCCTGCTTCGTCAATCCGCTGACCTCGCTTGGCTTTGTCGAAACGATGAAGATGGAAGGCTATAAGGGCATCGTCCATGCCGCAGCGGCTTCCAATCTAGGCCAGATGCTGGTGAAGATCTGCAAGGCCGACGGTATACCATTGGTCAATATCGTACGCAGCCAGGCGCAGGTCGAATTGCTCAAGGGCATTGGTGCGGAAATCATACTCAATTCCAATGATGCAGACTTTGTCGATCAGTTGACTGACGCGATTGAAAAGACCGAGGCTTTCCTCGGCTTTGATCCCATTGGCGGCGGAAAGCTTGCCGGGCAGATTTTGGGCGCGATGGAAACTGCCGCTGTGCGGCGGATGACCAGCTATAGCCGCTATGGTTCGGACCAGATGAAGCAGGTCTATATCTATGGCGCGCTTGATGTTGGCCCCACCATCCTCAACCGCAATTTCGGCCTGACCTGGGGTCTAAGCGGCTGGCTGCTTACGCCGTTTATGGCGAAGGCCGGGGCGGAGATTGTTGGCCGGATGCGTGCCCGCGTTGCCGCCGAACTGACCACTACCTTCAAAAGCCATTACAGCCATGAAGTCAGCCTGGAGCAGGCAGTCGAAGTGGCAGTGCTGCAGGCCTATAATGCGAAGCGCACCGCCGAGAAATATCTGATCCGGCCCTAAAGTGCGCCTTCTGCGGCAACGCAGATACGGCCATCGGAACCCAATGCCGCGAGGGTGAGCAAATCACCCTCGCGCTTGCCGACAAGATGCAGTGCTTCGCCGGCAAAGGCGGGGGTTTGTGCGCGGAACGCATAATGGGTCAGCGCATTGCTGCCAAATTCTCGCGCCACCAGATCCATCAGCAGGCTCGACATCAGCGGGCCATGAACGACAAGGCCGCGATATCCCTCCTCGTTGATCGCATAGGGCGCGTCATAATGGATACGGTGCGTGTTGAAGGTGATCGCGGAAAATCGAAATAGCAGCGTCTCGTTCGGCACAAGGCTGCGGTGAAAATCCCATTCGCGGAAATCGATCGCCACCGGCGGAGGGACTGGGCTTGGCTTGGCGCTATTGGCCTCACGATAAACGAGCGTTTGCCTTTCCTCGATGGCTAGCATTCCATCGGCTCTTGTTTCGTGCGCTACATCGACGAATACCAGACTGCCGGTGCTACCCGTTTTTTCATTGATCGAGGCGATGGTGGAAACGCGCTCAATCTCGGCATTCACAGCGATTGGCGCGATAAAGTCGACCTTGCTTGACGCCCACATGCGGCGTGGATGGGGCACAGGCGGGAAGAAGCTGTCGGGGCTATCGCTGCGCTGCGGATGGCCATCAATACCCAGCTGCGCGGTTGCAGCTTCGGGTGTGCAAAGCACCCAATGGATCGCCTGCGGGGCGATATCGCTTGTACCCACGCTATCGATTGTGGCGCGAAATCGTTGCAGCAGGGCAGGCGTCAGCCTGTCTCGCTGCACCATCTGCCGACCGATCCAGGCATCCCATTCGCCCATTAATAGCTTCTCGGCAGGCCGAGCACATGTTCGGCCACAAAGGAGAGGATCATGTTCGTGCTGATCGGCGCCACCTGGTAGAGACGCGTTTCGCGGAACTTGCGTTCGACATCATATTCGGCGGCAAAGCCAAAGCCGCCATGCGTCTGTACACAGGCCTCGCCAGCGGCCCAGCTGGCCTCTGCGGCAAGCATCTTCGCCATATTGGCTTCCTCGCCGCAATTCTCGCCCGCTTCATATTTGCGGATGCCTTCTTGAACCAGAAGGTCAGCGGCGCGCGTTTGCGCATAGGCGCGGGCGATGGGGAATTGGACACCCTGATTCTGCCCGATGGGACGTCCAAAAAGCACCCGTTCCTTCGCATAGGCGGTTGCCTTTTCGATGAACCATTTGGCATCGCCGATGCATTCCGCAGCGATCAGCAGCCGTTCGGCGTTCATGCCCGACAATATATATCGGAAACCCTTGCCTTCTTCGCCAATCAGATTGGCTGCAGGGACTTCCATATTGTCAAAAAAGACGGCGGTGGTCGCGTGGTTCATCATCGTGTCGATGGGGTTAATGGTCAGCGTGCCGGCGGCCAGCGCTTCCTTCATATCGACAAGGAATACAGAAAGCCCCTCAGTGCGGCTGGCGGCCTCTTCGCGCGGTGTGGTGCGTGCAAGCAACATCATCAAATCCGAATGCTCGGCGCGGCTCGTCCAGATTTTCTGGCCGTTGACGATATATTTGTCGCCATCTTTCTTCGCGACCGTCTTCAGGCTTAGCGTATCGGTGCCGCTGGTCGGTTCGGTCACGCCAAAGGCCTGCAATCGCAGTTCACCTGTGGCGATTTTGGGCAAATAACGCTGCTTCTGCTCTTCGCTGCCATGGCGCAGCAAGGTACCCATGATGTACATTTGTGCGTGCACTGCGCCGCCATTGCAGCCCTGCTTCTGGACTTCCTCAAGGATGGCCGCTGCCGCCGACAGAGGCAGGCCAGCGCCGCCATATTCTTCGGGGATCAGCGCAGCGAGATAGCCTGCTTCGCCCAATGCCGCGACGAATTCGGATGGATAGGCGCGCTCCTTATCCTTTGCGCGCCAATATTCGCCGGGATATTGCGCGCAGAGCTTGGCGACTTCTTCGCGGATGTCGGAATAATCATGCATGTCGTTCATGCCCTTTCAAACACGGCTGCGATACCTTGACCGCCTCCGATGCACATGGTTTCGAGACCATAGCGCATGTCACGGCGTTGCATCTCGCGGGTGAGGTTGGCAAGAATGCGGCCGCCGGTTGCGCCGATGGGATGGCCGAGCGAGATGCCCGAGCCGTTGACGTTGAGCATGGCGTGCCGGCTGTCATCATCCGACCAACCCCAGCCCTTGAGGCAGGCAAGCACCTGCGGTGCAAAGGCTTCGTTGTTCGCGTGCATGACCGGCCAGCGCTGACCGCCCTCAATTTGGTCCGGACGAACAACCTAGGCTCCAATCTGCGCCAGATTCAGACCCGCAAAAGGCGAAGCTACCAAGCTCGACGCTTCAACAACAGAAAGGCGGGAGAGAAGACTGTACATGGCCAATTACCAAACAGCGCCTTCGCTAGCAAACTCGCGCAGCAAATGCTTGGCAATCTGCAATTGCATGATCTGGCTGGTACCTTCGTAAATGCGCAGGATGCGGGCATCGCGGAAGAAGCGCTCTGCAGGATATTCGGCGAGATAGCCTGCGCCGCCATAGATTTGGACGCAGCGGTCAGCGACACGACCGCAAGTTTCGGACGCAAACAGCTTGGCGGCGGCCGCCTTGCGTATGATGGCCTCGCCGCGATCAGCACGTACGCAGGCATCGGCGATCATGCATTCGGCTGCATAAAGTTCGGCCTCGCTGTCGGCGAGCATCGCCTGGATCAGCTGGAAATTGGCGATTGCCTCCCCAAAAGCCTTGCGTTCAGTGGCGTATCGGATTGACGTGTCGAGGATGCGGCGGCCCATACCGACGCCCATCGCTGCAACCGAAAGGCGGCCATTGTCGAGGCTTTGCATCGCGATCTGGAAACCGCGTCCTTCCTCGCCGCCGACCAGAGCATCACCCGGGATTTTGACATCTTCCAAGATGATGTCGGCAATATGTGCGCCGGTCTGTCCCATTTTCTTGTCGGGCTTGCCTATGCTGATCCCTGCACTGTCCATATCCACGATGAAGGCGGAGACATGGGCGTTTTTGGGCAATGCCTCTTTCGAGGTGCGTGCCATGATCAGGCCGATTTTCGCATGGGGCGAATTGGTGATGTAGCGCTTTGTGCCATTGAGGACATAGCCATTGCCATCGCGTGCCGCAAAGGTTTGCATCGCCGCACTGTCCGATCCGCTGCCGGGTTCCGTCAGTCCGAAACAGGCGATCTCGCCGCTGGCGATACGGGGTAACCAGTGGGCTTTTTGTTCAGCGGTACCGAAATTCTTGATCGCGCTCCCGGTCATTCCGACATTGATCGACATGGTGGACCGATAAGCGGGCGCAGCATAGCTTATCTGCTTCACCGTCTCGATATATTGGCTGATGCTCATCCCGGCGCCGCCAAATTCTTCGGGAATGGTGATGCCGAACAGGCCCATCTCCCGCATTTCGGAGAGAATATCGTCAGGGATGCGATCATTGGCGATCACATCGTCTTCCGCCGGAATTAGCCTTTCACGCACATAACGGCGCAGCTGATCGATAAAGGCATCAAAGATTTCGGGGTCCATGCCTGGGTTGCTCATAATTTGTTCCTCAAATTGGGCCTCGCGGGCATCACCTGTCATCGCAACAACTTTTCCTTCAAGCGGACCGATCGCTCGTTCCTTGCCTGCGGCTTGTTTAATTGCTTAGTTAAACTGGCATTGCCTCACATATCCGGATTCGGAAAGCCCTGAAAATGTCTTATGAAACTATATCGGTCGAAAGCCGCGACGCCGTCGAAATCCTGACTTTGAACCGACCGGACGCGCTCAACGCGCTTTCGGTGAAGATGACCGAGGAACTGAACGATTATTTCGGAGGATTGCAGCAGCGCAGCGAGGTGCGGGTTGTCGTTCTGCATGGCGCAGGGCGCGCCTTTTGCGCAGGCCTTGATATCAAGGAACATCGCAGCGGCAGTGACGACGAACCGGTCGTTGCCAGCTATAAGACCCAGACCGAAATCGGTAATATTTATCGCAAAATGCGCAGTTGCCCGCAGCCCATCATCGCGCTTGTTCATGGTGCAGCGGCAGGTGGCGGCCTTAGCCTCGCCTTGGCGGCAGACGTCCGCTACGGCGCACCATCGCTGAAAATGAACGCTGCTTACATCCGCATTGGGCTCGGCGGCTGCGACATGGCGTCCAGCTATTTCCTGCCACGGCTGGTGGGAGCGTCGCTTGCCTCGGAGATGATCCTCACTGGGCGGTTCATCACCGCCGATCGCGCGTTGCGGTCGGGACTGGTCAGCGAAATCATAGACGAAGACGGCTTGCTTGATGCAGGCTTGGCGCTCGCCGAAGAGATGCTGGCAACAACTCCATGGGGTTTGCGCCTTTCGAAGCAGGCGCTCAACCTCAACATCGACGCGCCCAGCCTCGATCATGCCATGGCTATCGAGGACCGTCAGCAAATCGTGCTTGGCCAGATGAGCGATTTCCGTGAAGCGATGACAGCCTTTGTCGAGAAGCGAAAGCCGGTCTTCAAGAGTAAGTAGTGCGAAGTAAAATGGGTCTGCCTTAACTATTTGCTTTTGGCAGTGTCGCCGCGGGGTTGCCCTGCGCCAGTCCGCCGCTGATCCAAACGACCGTGGCGACAATGGAATATGCAGTTGCGGGTGCATAGGGGCAATGTTTGAACAAGTGCCCTTCCGATGGCATGCTTGTTTGACAAACCCACAGTGCAGCCCGGTGTTTCGCAAAAAAATTTTCGGTGCTGGGAACCAAAGCTGTCGGACGGTGTTTCCGGAATGTCGTTCGGAGTTTTACGCCCCCGTTTGCTCCGGATGAACATTCAGCGGAGGCCCCCGTCGAACTCTCGGCGGGGGTCCATCCCGCTTTTTCAGCTCGGCGACGGTGCCTTTAAAACCTTTAATTACAGAGGCGATGTGCCCGCTGGAGAATGGATTATAGGTTTTGGCCGGTTCCTGTCGTGCCATTTCAAAGGGCATAGCAACAGGCGGCGGAACATTGTGGCGCTCCCGACGTTAGAGGGGTGTGTGCACATCAGCAAACATTAGGCCGACCTGTGGCAATCATTCAATCCACGGCCGGATGTCGCTGTCACGGCAATCCTTGAAATCCGATTGGGTGGTTATTGATGCTTGAGAATATTCTGACAAAATCTGACGATGTCCTGCGTTTTCCGCATGGGTTGCCGATCGCCGGTGTGGCTGCAAACGGTGTTGGCCATATCGCGGTTGTCGGCAATTTCCCGCCAACCAAATGCGGCATTGCAACCTTTACGCAGGATATGGTCGATTCGCTTGCGGCCGTTTCGCCAAAAACGCAGTTGGATATCTACGCAATGGTATCGGAGGATGCATGCGCTTGCCCGTCCATGGTCAAGACGATCATCCCTGAAAATGATCGGGAGGCCTATCGCGAGGCCGGTAAAGAGATTGAACGTAGCAAGGCGGAAATTGTCTGGCTGCAGCATGAATTCGGTCTTTTCGGCGGCGAGGCTGGCGAATGGATCATCGACATGCTGCGGCACGTCGCAGCGCCACTTGTTGTGACATTGCATACCGTATTGGAAAACCCCACCCCGGAACAACAGCGCGTGATGCGCTGGCTGTCCGATCGCGCCGCACGGTTGGTTGTCATGTCGGATGAAGGCCGCGCGATATTGGAGCGTGTCTATCGCGTCGAGCCCGACCGTATCGCTATCATCCCGCACGGCGTGCCTGACCGGCCCTTTGGCAGATCGCGCGAGATGAAGCAGCGCCTCGATCTGGACGATGCGCCCCTGCTGATGACATTCGGTCTGATCTCTCCGGGTAAAGGGATTGAAACCGCGATCGCCGCGCTGCCGGCAATCTGTGCCGAAAACCCTGGCGTCCGTTACTGTATTGCCGGCGCCACCCACCCCAAACTGCTTGCTTTTGAAGGTGAGGCCTATCGCGAAAAGCTTGAGCAACTTGCCCGTGAACTGGGCGTTGAAGACAATATCCTCTGGATCAACAAATATCTCGATAAAGAGGAACTTCTCGATCGGATCGAGGCCGCGGATGTTTACCTGACGCCTTATGCGTCGGCCGACCAATCGACGTCCGGGACGCTGTCCTATGCGCTAGCACTGGGCAAGGCCGTTGTTTCCACGCCCTACAAACATGCACGTGAATTGCTTGCCGATGCTAAGGGTGAACTTGTACCTTTTGCAGATCCAGCGGCACTCGGCGATGCCGTAAACGCATTGCTTGCCAATCCCGATCGTCTCGCTGCAATGCAATTGCGCGCGTATGAGGCTGGGCGTGCGACGACCTGGCCCGAATTTGCACGGCAAACCCTGCGCATGTGCGAACAGTTGCGCGTGCGCAAGTTTATCAAGCTGCCACGCCACCCTTTACCCGAAAACGGGCTATTCCGATTGACCGACAATTGCGGGATTATCCAGCATTCGGTGCTTTCGATTCCTGATCGCCACCATGGCTATTGCGTCGATGATAATGCGCGTGCGTTGATGCTTGCGCATCGCAGTGAAGGCCGCTTTGCCGCCATGGCGGGAACCTTTGCGGCCTTTGTCCAGCACAGCTGGAACCCCGACGCCCGGGCGTTCCGCAATTTCATGGGTTATGATCGCAACTGGCTCGAACCTTCAGGGTCGACTGATAGCAATGGCCGCACTTTATGGGCGATCGGCGCGACCCTTGCGGAGGCGCGCGATCCTGCCATGCGGCTCTGGGCATCCCGGCTATGGGCTGAGGCTGCACCGATCGCGCTTGATTTCACATCGCCCCGAGCAATCGCATTTGCCATGCTGGGTGCCGATCTAGCCCTTTCGGCTGACCTTGAAAATCGGCACGCCAAGGCAATATTGGACTATGGACTGACCTTCCTCTGGAGTGCGTACAAGCATTATTCGCGTCCCGGCTGGCGCTGGTTTGAACCCTGCCTTGCCTATGATAATTGCCGCCTTCCCGAAGCGATGCTGCGAGGCGCGGACAGGTTAGGCAATGATGTGGCTGCGCTTCAGGCGCTAGAAGCGCTCGATTGGATCGCGCTGTTGCAGACCGAGGCTGGTCATTTCCGTCCAGTGGGCTCGAACGCCTTTGGCGCGTTGGACATTGCTGGCGATCCGTTCGACCAGCAACCGGTCGACGCTTGGGCGATGATTGACGCTGCGCTGGCCGCCTATCGTTACGAGGCTGACAGCAAATGGATCGACACGGCCGAAGCCGCCTATGGATGGTTCCATGGTCAGAATGATCGCGGGTTACCGCTGGCGGTCACGGCCATTGGCGATTGCTATGACGGCATAACCCCTGTTGGCGTCAACCTGAATCAGGGTGCAGAATCGGTACTGGCACTGCATATGGGTCAGGCATCGATGCAGGAACTGCGCCGTCTGGCCGAGAGCGGTGAGTTAGCGGTTCCGGTTGTGACTGCCGCAACCAGGACCAATGCACCGCAGCCTTTCTCGGTCTAATCCGTGATTGACGGCTGGACGCATCCACTAAGGCTCAACGCTGATCCCGGAAGGGTGGTCGTAAGGCCGTTTCATCTTGCCTGGCAGGCATCCGGGCCGGATCTCAGTCGGGTGCAGAAACTGGCACAAGCCATCACTGCGCTCGATAGTCGAACCGTGCGCGGCGAGCTCGGTGTCGTGCTGGGTGATTTTGCCGAACGACACTGGCAGATTGAGGATGTTTTCGAGCGTCGGTTTATAGAGATCAGCCCAAAATTGGGGCTATCCGGCCCTGAACCCCGCCCGGAAATGCGCAAGCTGATTGGTGCTTATTTCTGCCATGAATATAGCTACGCCGCCGCAGCGCTGATGAACCCGACCGTTGTTCGCCACCCTGACCAGTCGGGCTTGCAGAACGGAAGCGTCAGGATCGTGCTTGCTTTGCGCGCGGTGGGTGAGGGGCATATTTCGACCATTGCATTTCGTGAGGCAATCATCGCCGAAGGGCGCGACCTGCAACTGCATCCCGAGCCGCTGTTCGCAACTGCTGCGCTGCTTGACCATGAGACCGAACAGGAGATCGTTGCGCCGGTCGTGCGCCGCCACCCCGACAGTTCGATTTCGGGGACAGTCATTTTCCCGATGACCGAAGCGCAGCGCAACGGGCTGGAAGATTTGCGGCTTGTCGAATTCACTCACGATGATGGGCGGCGCGAGTTTATCGGCACTTATACCGCTTATAGCGGCCATTCGATCGGCTCTGAATTGCTGCGGACTGATGATTTTGATCGCTTCAGACTGTCGCCGATCAATGGCGATGCTGCCCGAAACAAGGGGATGGCGCTGTTTCCTCGCAAGGTTGACGGCGAATATCTCATGCTCGGCCGACAGGATGGGCAAAATCTCTACCTGCTGCACTCAGATCGGTTGGATTTTTGGGAGGGGGGCCAGTTGCTTCTCGAACCCCGCTACCCATGGGAGTTTATCCAGATCGGGAATTGCGGCCCGCCAATTGAGATCGACGAGGGCTGGTTGGTGCTGACACATGGCGTTGGCGCAATGCGCAAATATTCCATCGGTGCGCTTCTGCTCGACAAGGATGATCCCAGCATCGTGCTCGGCCGATCGGTGCAGCCTATTTTGTCCGCAGTGGATGAAGACCGGGAGGGCTATGTGCCCAATGTGGTCTATACTTGCGGCGCGATCCGTGTCGGTGCCGACCTTTTTCTGCCATATGGCGTTGCCGATAGTTCAGTCTGTTTCGGCTTTTTTCCCATCAACTCGATTTTGGCATCGATGCACGGTTGAGGCAAAAATTGTGGTGGTGCGAAACTTTATCGTGCGACCACTGTGTAACCGAAATTTAGACTGTTTGACTTTCGCTCCCAAAAAATCCCCAGTTGTCAGGGCTGGCGGTTCATTCTCCGGTTTTTCGTCCTTGGGCGATGTCAGACCGCATCGGCATGAACCTGAGTTTCGCGGTGAACCAGCAGGGCTTGCCAGATCGTCGCAGCCACCGTTTCCGGTTCAAATGGCTTTGTGATCAGATAGGTTGGCTCGGGCCGTTCGCCCGTTAGCAAGCGTTCGGGAAACGCCGTAATGAAAATGACCGGCAGCATTTCGTGAGCCAGGATATCGCGAACGGCGTCGATGCCGCTCGATCCGTCGGCAAGGCTGATGTCGGCCAGAACAAGTTCAGGGTGCATTTCCGAAGCGTGGCGCACGGCTTCATCGCGGGTGCGCACGATGCCGGTGACTTCATGATCGAGCGATTCCACGATGCGTTTCAAATGGAGGGCGATGATCGGTTCATCCTCAATGATCATCACCCGTGCCGTAAGCTGGTCATTGATTGCAGAGCGCGCATCGGCGACATTTGCTTTGATTGCATCGGTGTCGATGTCCAGAATGGTTGCGGCTTCTTCGGCCGAGAAGCCTTCAATTGTAGTCAGCAGGATCGACTGGCGCGCCTCTATTGGCAAATTGCCGACCACGCCGTCCGCAAGTTGGATCAATGAGATCATTGGCGGGTTCCATAATTTATGAAAGATCCGGAAAAGCTCAACTTTCGGGGTGCTGTCACGACTAAATGACCCGGGCTCTGCGATCAGAGCTTCCAACGTTTCCCTGACCGCGGTGTCCCCTACAGATTGTGACCCGGTTAAGGTCCGGGCATAACGCCGCAAGTAGGGCAATTCTGTTTGCACGGCATCACGTAATGACATGAGATTTCCTCTCGATTGTCTCATTATAACCGATCGAAATTTTTTTTGTTCCCGCCCTCGGAACATTTTCATGGGTAACGCATTTTTACTCGAAGTGAGACCGCCAGTTTGCGATTGTGGCAAATGGAAAGAGGGCTATCGGCCAACCCGGGTTTTCGCTGCCATCTGCCTAATTTCAGGCCGATGGCAAAAAGGGGCGTGATGAATGAACAAGAATAAAAATGATGGAGAGAAGGTCAGCAAGGTGCGCACAGAGTCAGCATTCGACCCGGTTGAGGCTGCACTGAAGCAACTTTATGATCAGGTTGCATCCGAATCCATTCCTGATGATTTCATGGCTTTGCTCGACCGTCTGGACGGGCAATCGGGCCCGGCGAAGCGCAAATAACATGGCGGAAAACGCAGCAGGTCCCGTTGATGAACAACTGGAAGAATTCAGGGCGCAAATGATCGCCTTGATCCCTTCGCTGCGCGCATTTGCACGCGGGCTATGCCGCGACCGCGATCTTGCCGATGATCTGGCCCAAGAGGCGATGATGCGCGCATGGGCGGCGCGAAACAGCTTTACGCTGGGTACAAATTTTCGTGCCTGGATGTTCATGATCGTCCGCAACCAATTTTACACGAGCAAGCGCAAGAGTGCGCGATTGGCATCATGGGATCCCGAAGCAGCTGAGCGACTTCTGGTGCAACCCCCTAATCAGGAAATGCATTTCAATCTGCTCGATCTGGATAAGGCGCTCAATCGACTGCCGGTTCAGCAGCGTGAAATGCTGCTGCTGGTTGCTGGCGCGGGCATGAGCTATGAAGAGGCATCCGATGTTGCCGGGTGCAGTCTGGGGACTGTGAAAAGCCGCCTTGCGAGAGGGCGTGCGGCGCTGATGCGCTTGATTGAAGGGGAAGATTCGTCCGAACAACCGACCCCTTCGGCAAGTGGGGGGAATGTCGATGGCAGGGCGAACAATCCGCACTAACCTGATATGGGTTCTATTTGCGGCAATTTTCCCTTTGGTCACAATTACGGCCTGGCAGATATGGCTGGCCGTCGAAGACTCTCGCGAACTGGTTGCCAACCGCTTGCGTGCCAATGCTTGGTCCATTGCCGAAAGCGATCGTGATCCGTTCGTCATTGCCGGGCATTCGCTGTCGGTGCTCGCAGCGCAGCGAGATGTGCAGTTGATCGGCTCTGCTTGCAGCACAAATCTTGCGGGCGAACTGCGCGGTGCAACGGCGATTGTGAATTTCCTGCGCGTGGATGCCGATGGGAAGCTTCGCTGCGCAGTGCTGCCCTTTACTGATGGACAAGACATGTCGTCGGAAAACTGGTGGCGTGCGCGCAAAGGGCGGACTAGCCTCTATTTGGCCGAGCCAAAGGTCGGAACAATATCAGATCTGCCCGTGCTGATGATGGTGAGGCCGATAATGGCCGCAGATGGTGCCTTCAACGGCACAGTGAGCGCTACAGTCAGCATTGCCCAACTGCAACGTTCGATTGAGGCCAAGACATCCGCTAGCAGTGTGGTGTTCGTGGTCGACCGGCAAGGCCGACCGCTGGTGGGCGCCGGTCGCGCAGGTTTCGAGAAATTTGATCAGGTCGTGATGGCGCGCGAGCGGCCGCATATGTTGAGCGGGCGCGATGGAAAGCGCTGGACCTATGTGTCCGCTCCATTTTTCGCGGAAGAACTTTATATTGTTTATGCTGAACCTGCCAAAACGACTTGGAAATCAACATTATTTCGTATGTGGCCGAGCCTCTTACTTCCTCTTTTGGCGCTCCTGTTTACGGGGGTTGCGATATGGGTATCCACTCGGCATCTGATCCTGCGCTGGCTGGAAAGATTGCGCGATCTGACGGCGCGCTTTGCAAAGGGTGACTTCAACGGAGCGTTGCATGAATTTGATCGTGCGCCCACCGAACTAGCACAATTCGCGTCCGATTTGCACGACATGGCCCAGGCCATCGAAAAGCAGGAAAGCGATCTGCGCCATGCATTGTCTGTCACGACAGCGCTGACCAAAGAGGTCAATCATCGCGTAAAAAACAATCTTCAGATCGTTAGCAGCCTGCTTGCGCTCCAGGTTGATCGGGTGACCGATCCGGTTGCGCAACTGGCTTTGTCACAGGCGCGATCCCGCATTGTGGCGCTCGGCCTGATCCACAGATTGCTGTATGAATCGGACCATGGGACTGCGGTTGGAACGGCCGATATGGCGCAGTTGCTTGAAGGTTTGTGCGCCCAGTTCCGGCAGACCTATAAGACCCGCAGGGACATTGAACTGCATTGCCATGCGCAACAATTTGCTCTTCCCGCAGATCAGGCTGTCCCGGTTACGCTTTTTACAGTCGAAGCTGTCGCCAACGCTTTCCAGCATGGATTTGGCGAGGGCCGGGTTGGGAAGATCAACGTGGATTTCACCGCCAGGGATGGCGAGGCAGAAATGCGCGTGGAGGATGATGGCACCGGCTTTGCCGATGCGACTAGCGCCGGAAATACCGGAATCGATCTGATCCGCGCCTACGCAGAACAGGCGGGCGGCGAAATCGACATCAGCAGTCAGCCGGGCGCAACGGTTTTGTCGATGCGTTTTCCGCTGCAGATTGAAGGTGCACCCGCATCGAACGCGTCGGCGTCTCTGGTGTTAAGATAAGGGCTGCCACTTGGGCAGCCCTTCGATCTTTCTGGATCTGGCCATTTGGCCAGCGATTTTTGAAGCGGATTAACGCTTCTCCGTCGTCGTCACAGTGCTTGTTCCGTCGCGGACCTTGTCGGCCTTTTCTTCGATCGCATCTGCCTTGCTTTCGGCGCTATCGCGAACATTCTGTGCCTTGTTTTCCAAGGACTGCTCAGCATTGGAATCGACGCCGTCAATCTGCTTGTCGAGCGTGTCGGCTCGGTTTTCCATGGCATCAGCCTTTAGATCAGCCTGTTCGCGCGTTGCGTCAGCGGCTGCCTCCATATTGTCGGCTTGCGTGTCGCCTGAATCAGTGGTCGATTTGTCACATGCCGCCATGGATAGTGCTGCGGCACCGATCAGGCAGAGATTTGCAATTTTTTTCATGAGCAATGCTTCCTTATTCTAACGCGGCGTTCCGCGACGGACGAGATTGACCAAGGCCAAAAGCAGAATTGCACCGATTAGCGATGCCAAGAGTGATCGGAAATCAAACGCACCCGACGTGATCGGAGCACCGCCGATCATCGGCGTGATGATAAAGCCGGCGATGACTGCGCCAACGATCCCCACCACTATGCTCAGAATAACCCCTTGCTGGGCGTCGGTGCGCATTATCAGGCTGGCCAGCCATCCGAGGATGCCTCCAACCACCAAAATCAATATGATGTTCATTGGTTTGTCTCCGTTATGGAAACAGGTAAACCCGGGATGCTGATTTAGGTTCCCGACAGGCAGAGAAGACGAACCGGGTTATTTGCGACGCTGACTGCGCTTATTTCTCTTGATGGTGAGGTGCAGCTTTCATGCTTGCCGGATGACGATCATTAACCTGAACATAGAAAAGCCAGAGTTTCGCGAGCCGTTTCCTGTGCCTGCAAACAAAGCTTATTGTCGAATAGCAACGACATGCAGACGGCATCACAACCGATTTTCCAAAATGTGATGCCGTCTGCAGAGGCCCTTATTCGACTGGGCCATTTGCACTGTCACCTCGATCACTCGCGATGGCAGAACGATCAGCCTAGTTCGATCTTAACAGCGCACTGACAGCGATGTTCCATCGCTCGGCAAATCTTTCCAACATTGCCGCACCTGGAAACTAATGCGGTTCTGCCGCGTTAGGAGGGCAACAATATGAGGGCGTGGCTTTGATTGGCGGGTAAACATAAAATGGATAGGTCGCTCGAGGCGCGGGTACGAAAGCATGATTGGTTGGAACGTCATTCACGCGCTTTTCCGCTCGTCGTTTTTGCCTTGTCGGTTGCGCTAGTCGTGGTTGGTGCGGTCGCTTCGGAAACGTCCGAGCGCGCGGCGATAAGCGAGCGCCTCGAGGTTCAAGAGGTTGAGTTGAAGCAAGCGATCATGCGGCAGGAGGCGGCCTATGATGCCGTCCTGCAGGTCGGCGCTCTATTCTTGTCACAAGTCGATTCCGGTAAGGAGCAATTCGAACAATTTGTAAGGGCCGCTGCACTTTCCATCGACATTGATGGAGCGCGCGGCGTTGGTTGGGCCTTTATCAGCGATGATGGCACAGGCAAGATAGGCTCAGTAAAGATTACCTATCTGTCCCCATCAAACCCAGGAAACCGGTCTGCGATCGGTTTCGACATGTATCGTGAACAGAAGCGTCGCGATGCTATTGACCGGGCCATCGCAACGGGAAAGCCTACAACAACGGCTCCGGTTGTTTTGATGCAAGACCTGCGGCGGCGCCCGAAGCTGGGTTTTCTGGTTTACAAGCCCGTCCCAACGGGCGGCCAGTTGCCAAAGGGGATGGTCTATGTTGCTTTTCGCGGCGACGATTTTCTGCAGAGCCAATTGACCGCAATCCCGCATCCGCCCTCTTATGCCGCGCTTTATGCCGGGTCGATCGCGGCGTCGAACTTGCTTGCCGAAGCGGGAGACAAAAGCCGAAACGGATTATCGCGGTCCACCCAACTCGATTTTGGCAACACGCAATGGACGCTGGTCATCGCAGGTGCACCGCCTGCCATGCTGTCATCTTTCACGAAATGGTTTATTTTCGTCGGCTTGATCATTTCAGGCATGTTGTTGTTCATCACTCGAATGTTGGTGCGCGCGGCTGCTTATGATCGTGAAGCATTTGAATGGCAGTTTCGACAGCTGCAGATTCGTAAGACGCTGAACCGCGAACTCAACCATCGTGTCAAAAACACCTTGGCGAACGTGCTGTCCATTTTGGCACTCACCAAGCGTCGGTCGGCAACGCTGGACGAATTCGCTGATAGCCTGGCCGCACGGATACGCGCGCTTTCGGCGACGCATGGATTGCTGACGCAGAATGAATGGTCGAACGCTGATATCCGAGATATCTTTGAAGCGGAACTAGCCCCGTTCCTGCACAGTACCGGGCCCGTTATCGCGATTGCCGGCCCCAATATCAAACTCGCGCCCAATATTGCATTGTCGCTTGGCTTGGCGGTCCATGAATTGGCAACCAATGCCGCGAAATATGGGGCGCTGACGGCTGCGACCGGTCGTGTGGACATCATCTGGCGAAGCATCGGTGATCGAAAGGCGGAGATTATCTGGTCAGAAACGGGTGGCCCGCCGGTCAAACCTCCTGACCGGCGCGGGTTCGGACTCGAGCTTTTGGAAAGCATTATGTCGCAGGAGTTTTTAGGTGCTGCCAAGCTCGAATTCCTGCCGGCAGGGCTTTGCTGCCAGCTGATGGTGCCCGTCGGACCCTTGCCCAAGGCGGTGACGCCGTTGCCGATATGAATTGCTACTGGGAACAAATGGGCCGCCTTATCGTTGGCAACGTGCCATTCGATAATTGACCCTCCTAACTTCCGGTCGAATGGCCTGATACTCGAGCCTCTGCGCGGTACCTCTCCCAGATCCCCCAACGACCACGCAGAGGTTTCTTTTTTCGGCAATGAAATAGTGCGGAACTCTGGCTGCTCTGACGCGTTCGGCGAACAGAGTTTATATACCGCCCCGGAGATTGCGATGAACTTAGCCCTTTTGCTGCTCATTGGTGGTCTGGTTGGCTGGGTCGCCAGTCTGATCGCCCTAGAGGATGATCGTCGCATCATTCTGTTTAATGTCGGTACCGGAATGGCCGGAGCATTGTTGACCGGGTTAATGGCCTCGACGTTGATTGACGGCGCATCAAATTTGAGATCAGGCCTCTCGATAGCGACGCTATCTTTTGTTCCGTTGGGTTCCGCGCTGATGGTGATGCTGATTACTTTCCTTCAACGTTGCGCTGCCCGTTAGAGCCGGAAGGAGTGCGATGATACGCCGGGTGAACCGTCAGCCATCCGCAACAACATTCGGATTTTCATCAGCCGCGCGGCGCGGATAACACACTCTGGTGAAAATCCGGGTAAAGCCCGGTGCGGTTGCCGCACCGGGCTTTGCTTTGATCAACTGCGATGAAATTGGCCCCTGATCGCGCCATTCGGATATTCGGTAGTGTTGATGACGATATAATAGCGCGAAGGATTGTTTTCGATCCGATCCTCAATCCACTCGGCGCGTCCGACGCAGTTTTTCCAACCCCCCTCATTCGCGTTTGTGAGCCGCAAGACGACAGCGCCATTTGTACCGGGACGACCGCGATTGATTGTGACGCTTGTAATGTCGCTGAGATTGCGAACGTCATTCACATCATAGCAAATCTGGTTTGCTTCGTCAGATACCGTCAGTTCTGCTCGGGCATAACCATCATTATCCCGGCTGGAGCCGACGATGTTGGCACCGCTCAGTTCGGCGCGGTGGGTTTCGGCAAACGCTTCGGCGACGCCTTCCTCAACGGTTGCGCATCCGCCTAATGCTATTGTTGCCGCTGCTGTTGCGAACAGGAACGGCTTGTGGGTCCAGTTGACCATTGCATCATCCTTTCGATCATTGATCTATTGTTGCCGGCATTGCGCAGGCCCACTGAAAACAGTTGTCTTGCCGCTTCGTTCCTTTCGCGGGTTTGGAACCAAGCGGCCGACGGCACGTTCTCATCAGACACAGAGATGGAGTATTGGCATGACGATCAACAGCCTGGGCCCTGAACCGGGGGTCGAAACGATAGACACCGGCATCGACGATTTCAGCACCGAGCAATTGGCCGATGTCCTTTCCGACGCACTGGCAGATAGCTTCACGCTCTATCTGAAAACCCTTGGCGTCCATTGGAACATCGTCGGTCCGGCATTTTACGGTATCCATAAACTGACGCAGGACCAATATGAAGATCTGGACGCCGCGATCGACGAAATTGCCGAGCGCATTCGGGCCTTGGGGCATGTCGCCCCCGCCGCCTTTGGTGATTTTCAACAGCGCAGTATGTTGCAAAGCAAGACGACGTTAAGCGATGCAAAACAGATGCTGGAAACGCTGATCGAGGACAATGAGACGGTGGCACGGCGGATGCGCGACGCCGTTCGCATCGCCGATGAATTTGATGATGTCTTCACTGCGGACATGTTGACCGCGCGCATCGGCCGGCATGAACGGAATAGCTGGATGCTGCGCGCGTCGGTTGCCTAGTGCGACATGCAGTCGATTGCAGGAATCGTTCCAGCCTTGCCGCACAAGGCTCTTCGGTTCTTGCTAAGCCGTAGCGACAACCTGCCGCGCCCGAACGCCAGCATGGCGAACCGATAATAGAGGAAGGGTCGTGGAAAAATGGTGCCGGCTACAGGATTCGAACCCGTGGCCCCCTGATTACAAATCAGGTGCTCTACCAACTGAGCTAAGCCGGCGCGCGATGCGTGGAAGCGCCTTTAGCGTCAAACCACGCCAAAGGTCCAGCCTTCTGTTTGGCGAATTTGGTCATCTAGTATTGGCGGCGACCATAAAAGCGGATCTGCGCTGGCGCAACGCATCCATGCCGCGGTGATCAGCGCGTCGGTGGCGTGGTCGTCCATACGGTCGAGCCGTTGTGGAAGCCCCGCGCTAAGTGCGCCCAGTGCCTTGGCCAGCGTTTCGATGTCACGAACCTTGCTGCGATTGGCAGGCAGGCCGGCGGCGCGCGCTGCCATGCTGGTATAAATCTCGACAATCACCGGCCCTGTTTCTGGCAACGGATCGAATGGCCAAATCGGAATGCGCCCCTGCAGTTGGTGCATCATTCGCATCCCGGTAAGTGAGCTTTTGCCGACCTGGCCTGCACCGACAAGGTTGAAGCAACTCCAGCTATTGGCCTGGCGGGTGGCGCGTTGGTGCCGTTCGACTTCGCGTAGCCGGCCAATGCCGGGAAGGAACAGGTTGCCGACATCGCCCTTGGCGTGACGAAAATGGCGGCGCGCCTCTGGGTGAGCGAGAAAGGAATTTGCGCCAAGATGCGGCTCGCCTGCGCTGAGCGTTTCGACCAGAGCCCAAAGTCCGCGTGCGTCGGTCGGACTCATCTCCCATTCGGGAAAGAATGCGTCCTGATCAATAAAGGGAAAGCCGAGGGAGAGGTCGAGGCCGATCAGCATGTCGGCCTGCGTTTCGGCCAGTTGCAGCAGCCAGTCGCGGATCGCGGCGCGAGACCATCGCTGCTGCATAGGCTGCACCAATTCGGGTGCGTTTTCCGACCCTATGCTTGCCACAGCAAGGCCGGGTGGATGCGCACCAATAGCGCCCGACCAGTCGATGCAGGTAAAGGATGTAAAGCGTCGCATCGGCGTGCTTTGCCGCTTGCTGCCCCAAAAGAAAAGGGCGGGTTTGACCCGCCCTCCAAGTCCCGTTCTGGTAAAGTAGATTTATTTCTTCGTGGCGGATTTCGCCGACGTAGCACGTTTCGTGGCCGTTTTGGCAGCAGGCGCCTTGGGTGCGGACGTCTGCGGGTTGCGAAGGTCGGCAAGCGCGCGTGCCGCAGCATCGCGGCCCCCCAGCCCGAATGCGAGAGCAAAGGCGACCGCCGCGCCAATCGCAAGTGCAAGGAACGCATAATCGACGATCATTCCGCCAATCTGCATCTGCTTCAGCCCGATGAAGACGAACAGGCCGGTGGTGATCCAATAGGTTACATTGGAAGCAATGCCTGGCCCGGTAGCATCGGCAATTAGATTGCGCAGGATATTGGCAATCAACACGCCAAGGGCGATCAGCACGGCACCGAAGACAACATTGCCCGCCTGAGCCAAGACCGTCTGCAATATGTCGGTCAGCTGCGGAAAGCCGAGCATGTTGGTGGCTGCGATGGCAAAAAAGATCATGATCGCAACGGTGACAATCGTGGCGATGACGCCGGATGCCTTGCGGCCTTCAGGCAGGATGCCCAGTTCGTCAATGGCCCGGTCAGCACCAAGGTTTGGCAACAGGTCGCGGATCAAGCCGCTGATCCAGCGCGACAGCACGTAACCCAGGCCGAGAAGCAGGCATGCGCCGATGATCAGCGGGATCGCCTGAAACACCATGTTGAGCAGGTTCATTGCTGGTTCGGTGATTGCCGAAATTTCCAGCATCTGAAGTGCCGCGATGGCGACAGGGATAATCACTAGCACATAGACAATCGTGCCGATGGTCTTGGTGATCGCGCTGTTGCCAGTTACAGCCTCAACCCCGCCTTTATTGGCCCATTTGTCGAAATCGACCGTGCCGAGCGCAGTTTCGACCAGATCGCGCACAATCCGTGCGATCATCGATCCGATGAAGAATATCGCTGCAGCGAAGACGATATTGTCGAGATAGCCGATGAAGTTGGTGAGCAAGCCTTGGACGGGTGTGATCACGCTGTCGAAACCCAGTTGCTGCAAGACGGCGAGTAAACCGAAAAGCCAGACCAGCAGCGACACAATCTTGCCCAATGCCATGCCGACACTTTCACCGTTCGACGTGCCACGCCGAAGGAAACTTATCTGGTCGACCATCTTCGCAAAGGTCCATTTGGCTGCCTTTGCGAGCGCCCATGTGACTGCAAGAATTACGAGTGCAAAAAAGATTTTCTCTGCCCAGACCATGAATAGCGCCTGGTCAAAGGCGTAACCTGCAAACTGCAAATTTTCCATGTCGTCCCCCCCCCTTTAAAACGGCCCTCCACGAGCCAGGAACGAAACAGAATTTACCATGTAATCAAGGTTCTGGCAAATAATTGCTGCGCTTTATGTTGCGCACAAAAAAGTTGAGTCAAAGCAATGATTTGATTCGCTCTTTCACCATTTCACCAGAGTTAAAGGTGGAGCGCATCATCAGCATATTGTGATTGTCACGCGACCGATTGCTTCGCGCCGTTCGATTATGCGCAGCGCGTCCGCTGTCTGCGCGAGCGTGAAGCGGTGCGAGATGTGAGGACGCATAACTCCCCCGGCGGCGAGTTGTCTCAAGGCAGCAGAGGTTTGCCTCGCCAACGCCGGATCGCGGCGGCTTGCTTCGCCGGCACGCAGGCCGATCAGACTATAGCCTTTGATTAGCGCATGGTTTGCGGGAAATTGCGGCACTTTGCCGCTGGCAAAGCCGACAATCAGGAAGCGTCCGCCCCAGGCAATGGCGCGGGTTGCGGTGATCGACAACTCTCCGCCAACGGGATCGAATACGACATCGCAGCCCCTGCCACCGGTCAGGTCCTTCACCTTTTGCGCAAGATCGGGATCAGCCGGGTCAAGCGCATGGTCTGCGCCGGCGTGAAGGATTGCCGCACGTTTTTCCGCGCTGGAGCCTGTGCCGATCACGATGGCGCCCTTATGCTTGCCCAAAGCGACGGTGGCCATGCCGACACCGCCCGCGGCGCCAAGAACGAGCAGTGTTTCGCCCGGCTGCAATACCGCTTTGTCATGGAGTGCGTGCCATGCCGTAGATGCTCCGGCGCGCCAGCAGGCCGCCTCCTCCCATGTCAATGCGTCCGGTTTATGGGTGAGCGCGCCAGCAGAAACCACCGCCTGTTCGGCAATACAATCGCCCTTGCCGCCGCCCATGACCGCGTCGCCAGGCGCAAATCCGCTAACGTCGGCCGCAACCTCGATGACCTCACCAGAAAACTCCATGCCGGGTATGAAAGGCGGATTGGGGCGGAATTGATATTTGCCGTAAGTCATCAGCAAATCGGGAAAATTCAGTCCTGCGGCGCGGATTGCAATTCGCAGTTGGCCCGGCCCAAGCGGTGCAGGTTCACATGGTTCGACGCGGATGCTGTCGGGGCCTGTCAAGGCGGTGCATATTGCTGCGCGATAGCTCATCTTTTGCCCCTCTCTTTGCGAAGGCCTTCCCAATGTGCCAGTCGCTCGGCGATCTTCGCCTCAAGGCCGCGCGGGGCAGGGCGATAGAGCGCGACCGGCTGCATCTCGTCCGGCCAATAGTTTGCGCCGGAAAAGCCCTCATCACTATCATGGTCGTAGGCATAGCCCTTGCCATAGCCAATATCCTTCATCAGCTTTGTCGGCGCATTCAGGATATTGGCTGGCGGCATCAGTGATCCGGTTTCGCGGGCCAGCTTCCACGCGGCTTTCTGCGCTTTGTAAGCGGCATTGGATTTGGGCGCGGTTGCGCAATAGAGGCAGGCTTGGACAATCGCCAGTTCGCCTTCGGGGGAACCAAGAAACTCATAGCCGCTTTTTGCAGCGATACATTGTTCCAGTGCGCGTGGATCGGCAAGACCAATATCTTCCACGGCAAAGCGGGTGATGCGGCGCAACACATAGAGCGGTTCTTCCCCCGCCACGAGCATGCGGGCGAGCCAATAAAGCGCGGCCTGCGGATCGGATCCGCGCATTGATTTGTGCAGCGCGGAAATCAGGTTGTAATGCCCTTCCCGATCCTTGTCATAAACGGGCATGCGCCGGTGGAGCAGCGCCGCCATGGCTTGCGGATCGAGAAGCGGGTCGGGTGGTGCGATCGCAAACAGCGTTTCGGCCTGATTGAGCAGGAAACGCCCGTCGCCGTCTGTACTGGTGATCAGCGCATCGCGGGCAGCTGCTGTCAGCGGCAATGGCTTGCCTTCGATTGCTTCTGCCCGATCAAGCAACTGGCCCAACGCAGATTCATCGAGGCGTCGCAGAACCAGCACCTGCGTTCGGCTCAGTAACGCGGCATTGAGCTCGAAACTGGGATTTTCGGTTGTCGCGCCGACCAGGGTGACGATGCCTTTTTCCACAAAGGGCAGGAAGCCATCCTGTTGCGCGCGGTTGAAGCGGTGGATCTCGTCAACAAATAGCAGTGTCGCTTTGCCGGTGCGGGCCATCTGTTCGGCCTCGGCAAAGGCTTTTTTAAGGTCCGCAACGCCCGAGAAAACAGCGGAAACGGCCATATAGTGCATCCCGACCGCATCGGCGAGCAGCCGGGCAATGCTGGTCTTGCCTGTACCCGGCGGCCCCCAAAGGATCATCGATGACAGCCGACCGGCGGTAACCATGCGCCCGATTGCGCCTTCCGGTCCGGTCAAATGTTCCTGTCCGACAATATCCCCCAGATTCTGCGGCCGGATGCGGTCGGCCAACGGGGCGTTGGCGACGCCGCCCGCCTGCGATGCGTGCGGGGGATCGCCGAACAGGTCGGTCATTTGCCGTCGGCCTTTATGCTGCGCTGGCGCAGCAGCCGCAAATAGGTGTCGGCGACCGCCTGATTGATTGCGTCCCAGCTATAGTCAAGGCTGCGCTGTTCGCCGGCCTTGCCATGTTCACTGCGCAGGGCCGGGTCTTCGCAATAACTGCGCAGAGCGTCGGCAAATTGGGCGATGGCCCCAGGGGAAATCAGGCGGCCCGATACATTGTCGACGACAAGGCTTTGGCTGCCGGTGGCCTTGGCAGCGACCACGGGCAGGCCGCAGGCCATGGCCTCCAAGGTCACATTGCCAAAAGTTTCGGTCACGCTGGGGTTGAATAGCATGTCCATGCTGGCGACGGCACGGGCCAGATCGGGTCCGGCCTGAAAGCCGACGAAGCGCGCGTCGGGGAGGCGATTTTCAAACCAACCGCGCGCCGGGCCTTCGCCGATCACGATTACCTTATGCCGGATGTCGCGCCGCCGGAGCTGGTCAATCGTATCCGAAAACACGTCGAGCCCTTTTTCCATCACCAGTCTGCCGAGGAAACCGATGGCAGGCATGTCATCCTCAATGCCGATGTCGCGACGCCATTGCAGATCGCGGCGGGCTGTATTGAAGATATCCCGATCTACGCCGCGCGACCAGATGTCGATGTCATAATTCATCCGCTGTTCGCGCAACACCTGCGCCATCGATTCGGACGGTGCCACCAGCGCATCGCATTTGCGGTAAAGCTTGCGCAGCCATGCTTCGACCACCGGCTCCAGAAACGACATGTTATAATAGCGGAAATAGGTTTCAAAGCGGGTGTGCACCGATGCAAGGACGGGCAGTTGCCTGTCGCGTGCCCATTTTGCGGCTTGACGCGCGACGCGATCCGGGCTGGAAATATGCACAATATTGGGTGCAAAACCCTCCAAGTCGCGCTTCACGGACGCGGAAAGCGACAACGGTATGCGATATTCCGGGCGGTTGGGTATCGCCATGGACGGCACGCTGACGAGATCGCCGGTGGGCGGGAAGGCGGGTTCCTCGACAGTCGGTGAATAGACACGCACTTGCGCGCCCTGACGCAGCAGATAGCCGACAAGCCGGTTTAGCGCTTGGTTCGCGCCATCGCGCACATAATTGTAATTGCCGCTAAAAAGCGCAATGCGAAGATCGCTGGTTTGCATCGGCAGGCTATTAAAGCGGCAATGGCGGATTGCCAATGGCCAAGCCAAACCAGTGGCGTTACGATCAGCCATGATCCAGACATTCATCGACGCGCTGCTGACAGGGCAGCCTGTGCCTTTCCGCGCTGATGGTGCGATGAGCACGATTGGAACGCGCCAGCCGGTTCAGGACAAGCTCCGGCTGACGTTGCGCGGTTTTGAGGGCGACCGGGTGGGTGATCCCAGCGTCCATGGCGATGCTGATAAGGCGGTGCATATCTATCCCGCCGAACATTATCCGGCTTGGCGCGACGATTTTGCACAGCAAGGCTCGGAGCCCCACCCGCTGCTCGATCGGCTAGGTGGCTTTGGCGAGAATATCAGTGCCCGGGGAATGACCGAAGAACGTGTGGCGATCGGTGACCGTTTCCAGATTGGCGAAGCGCTGGTTGAAATCAGCCAAGGTCGGCAGCCCTGCTGGAAAATCGACCATCTTTTCGGAGTGAAGGACATGACTGCAAGCGTCATCCGCACTGGCCGAAGCGGCTATTACTTCCGGGTGATCGAGGAAGGCAATGTGGGGCCGGATGACCAGATCATCCAGACGCATGGCGCTACACATGGTTGGACGGTGAAACGGGCCTTTCAGCTGTTGATTGGCGGTGGGCACAAAATGGCGCGCGCGCGGGATGCGTTGCGTGAACTTTCCGATCTGGAAAGCCTTGCTGCCAACTGGCGTCGGCGCGCGCGGCAATTGCTCGACGGCATGGCCTAAATCATTTTGATGCAACCTTTTGGCGTGTTGTTCGTATCTTCTGCAGGCATTGAAGAATGGAGTTGTGATTAATAATGAAGAAACTGGGTCTCATGGCTTTAGGACTGGTGTTGGCGATCATTGCTGGCACTTCCATGGCAGCTGCGCGCAGTGAGCGTGCGCAGCCGAAACCCGAACGGACGACTGCCATTTTCGCAATGGCCTGTTTCTGGTGCGCCGAGGCGGATTTTGAAAAGGCAGCGGGCGTGATCAATGTTGTGTCTGGCTATACCGGTGGACGCACGAAAAACCCTGATTATGAATCGGTGAGCGCAGGTGGTACGGGCCATTATGAGGCAGTGCTGGTGACCTATGATCCATCGAAAATCCGCTATGCGCAATTGCTGTCGCTATTCTGGAAAAATGTAGATCCGTTCGATGCGGAAGGGCAGTTTTGCGACAAGGGCGAAAGCTATCGCGCAGCCATTTTTCCCAGCAATGAGAGCGAACGCAAGGCTGCCGAAGCATCGCGCGATTATCTGGAAGGCTTTTTCAAACGCCCGCTCGCTCCGCGCATCGTCCCGCGCGTAACCTTTTATCCGGCAGAAGATTATCACCAAGATTATTCCCGCAAGAACCCTCTCCGTTATCGCTATTACCGCAGTCGCTGCGGCCGCGATGAACGGCTGGAGGCTGTCTGGGGGAAATAATGGCAGATCCGCGAAGCGGGGGTTTTAAGTTCAACCCGCCGCTTCTCCGATCACTTCCGGCCGATAGAGCCGCACACGGGTGACGCGCCGTTCGTCGCCATCGACGATTTCGATCTTCCAGCCGCTTTCCCCATGCACAAGCATATCGCCGACCGCTGGCACTTGGCCGGCTATAACAAAGGCAAGGCCACCGATCGTGTCTACATCCTCGTCCACCTCGGACAATTTGGCGTCAAGTTCGTCGGCCAAGTCATCAAGTTCGGCGCGGGCATCGGCTTCCCATATGCCGGGTGAAGTCTCTGCAAACATGTCCTCGGGTTCGTCGTCATGTTCATCTTCGATCTCGCCGACGATTTCCTCGACAAGATCTTCGATGGTCACAAGACCTTCGGTGCCCGAATATTCATCGATCACTATGGCAAGATGCGTTCGCGTCCTGCGCATTTCATCAAGCAGTTCGACCACACCCATGCTTTGCGGAACATAGCGTGGCTGGCGGATGAATGGCTCAAGGCTGTCGGGCTTTTCCTTGCCTTCGGCCAGCACTGCAAAGATATCTTTCACGTGGATCATGCCCGTGATGTTGTCCAGCGTGTCCTTGTATACCGGCATCCGGCTATGGCCATGCTCGGCAAAAGCGGCCACGGCTTCATCAAAACTGGCGTTTTCCCGTAGACCGAGAATGTCGCTTCGCGGCACCATCACGTCATCGACGCGGTTTTCGGAGAAATGCAGCAGGTTGCGCAGCATCTCGCGCTCCGGGGCAGACAGGTCTCCGTCTTCCTCGGCTTCTACGCCTTCCTCGACATCCTCTTCATGTTCGGAAATTTTCTCTTCAAGCTGCTCGCGCAGCGTAGGCTCATTGTTCCGACGCCAGATCAGCGCTCTGATGCGCTTCCATAATCGGCCTTCGCCATTGTCATCGGATCGTGTTTTCGACCCGGTAAAACTGTCGCCCTCCGGCATCAGATTGGCTTTGCCGCCTCCAGATTGTTTTCAATCCGTGCTATATGGATTGGCAAGGCCAAGCGACGCAAGCGCTTTTATCTCAATCGCTTCCATATGATCGGCCTCAGCATCATCGATATGGTCATAGCCAAGCAGGTGCAGCGTGCCATGAACAATCAGGTGCGTTACATGATCTGCCAAGAAGATGCCTTTTTCCGCTGCCTCGCGCACGCATACGCCATGCGCAAGGATCATGTCGCCCAAAAGCACCTCTCCATCGTCGGTAAAGGCAAGGGCGGCTATTTCGTCGGCATCCAGCATTGGGAAGCTGAGGACGTTTGTCGGCTTGTCCTTTCCACGCCACTGGCTGTTCAATGTGTGCACTTCTTCATCAACCGAAAGGTTGATGCTCAGCGAAAGGGAAAATGCTGCGTTCGCCAAGTTGCCATGCGAGGAAAAGGCGAAGGCCGCAGCGACTGCGGCATCGGCAATTGCCTGCCAATCCGTTCCATCACCCCATTCGTCGCTATGGTCGAGTTCGACCTCAACCATCCGTGCCCTCATAGGCATCAACGATACGGCCAACCAGCGGGTGGCGAACGACATCGGCGGAATTGAAACGGATCGTCGAAATGCCGTCGACGCCTTCAAGCCGCTGGACCGCGTCGTTCAGACCGGAAAAGGTCGCCCCCCCGGGTAGATCGACCTGTTTGGGATCGCCGCAGATCACCATCCGGCTTTCCATGCCAAAACGGGTGAGGAACATTTTCATCTGCGCAGGCGTGGTATTCTGCGCCTCGTCCAGAATGATAAATGCATTGGCCAGCGTGCGCCCGCGCATGAATGCCAGCGGAGCAATTTCAATTTCGCCGCTGGCGATCCGCCGCTCCACCTGCTCGGCAGGCAGACAATCATAAAGCGCGTCGTAAATCGGACGCAGATAGGGATCGACTTTTTCCTTCATGTCGCCGGGAAGGAAACCCAGTCGTTCGCCGGCTTCCACAGCAGGGCGTGACAGGATCAACCGGTCGACCGCGCCGGTGATCAGCATGGCGACCGCCTGGGCGACGGCCAGATAGGTTTTACCGGTTCCTGCAGGGCCAAGCGCGAAGATGATCTCGTCGCGGGCCAGCGCCTCCATATAGGGGATTTGCGTTGCCGAGCGCGGGACAAGCGTTTTCTTGCGCGTCCGGATCATGATCGGCGCGCTATTGTCATCCTTGCGGACAATGCCGTCGAGCGTGGGTTCTGCACTCATCGAGATGATCGCTTGCACAGCTTCAGGGTCAATTTCCTCGCTTCGGGCAACGCGCGTGTAAATGTCGTTCAGCACATCGCGCGCCCTTGCGATTGCGCTGGCTTCGCCTTCGATCTGAACACGGTTGCCACGCGCCGAGATATAGACGCCCAACCGGTTTTCTATAGCGACCAGATTGCGGTCAAATTCGCCGAAGATCGTGTTGATCAGATGCGGCCGGTCAAATGTGATTTCCAGCCGCGACATGTCGCCGGGTTGCGCCTGTGCCTTTTTCGCCATTCAGGCTGCTGCTCGCATGGTAATTTCGCCTTTCAGACTCAGGGGCCCCGCGTCAACTATGTCTACCTGGACAATATCACCGATGGAAAGCCCTTGCGCCAAGATATGCACAGATTGTAGCCAAGGCGATCTGCCGATCAATTGACCGTCGAGTTTGCCCGGTTTTTCCAACAGCACACTGGTCCGCTTGCCGACAGTATCCCTGTTGAATGCGGTTTGCTGCTCATTGATAAGCGCCTGCAGCCGTTGCAGCCGTTCATCTGCGACTTCGGGTGCGACCTGTTCGTCCATTGTTGCCGCAGGCGTACCGGCGCGCGGACTATATTTGAAGCTGAAGGCATGGGCATAGCGCGCCTCGCGAACGATGCTCAAAGTGTCTTCAAATTCGGCATCGGTTTCACCCGGGAACCCAACGATGAAGTCACCCGACAAGGCGATATCCGGGCGTACGGCGCGTACCTTGTCGAGGATGCGCAAATAGCTGTCGCGGCTGTGGCTGCGATTCATCGCCTTCAATATGCGATCATTTCCCGCCTGCACCGGCAAATGCAGATAGGGCATCAGTTTCTCGACCTCGGCATGCGCGGCGATCAGGCCGTCCGTCATGTCGTTAGGGTGGCTGGTGGTGTAACGGATACGGGCAAGCCCATCGATCTGGTCAAGCGCGCGGATGAGTGTTCCGAGATCCTGTTCGCCATCGCGCCAGGCATTTACATTTTGCCCCAGCAGCGTGATCTCTTTTGCGCCTGCATCGACCAGCGCCTTGGCTTCATCGATCAGTTCGGCAAAGCCGCGACTGATTTCGGCGCCGCGTGTGTAAGGCACGACGCAATATGTGCAGAATTTGTCGCAACCTTCCTGTACTGTCAGAAACGTGGCCGCACCCGTTTTACGGCGTTTCGGCAGGACATCGAACTTGTCGAGGCCGGGCAGGTCAAGATCGACCACATTCTCGCCGCGCGCAACCGACGCGACCATTTCGGGTAGCTTGTGATAGGCTTGCGGTCCGACAACAATGTCGACCTCGCGTGCACGGCGGCTGATTTCCGAACCCTCGGCCTGTGCAACACAACCGGCCACCGCGATCATTGGCGACGAACCATCGCGCCGGCGCAGGCGCCCGATTTCGGAATACACCTTTTCGGCCGCCTTTTCACGGATATGGCAGGTGTTCAGCACTACCAGATCTGCATTGGCTTTGTCGGCGGCGGCCGACATGCCTTGCGCCGATAAAAGTTCAGCCATCCGATCGCCGTCATAGACGTTCATCTGGCAACCGTAATTTTTGATGGTGAAGGTCTTGGGCGACTCGTTGCTCATAGACGGGCGCTATATCTCGCGCCGGTAATGGTCGCCAGCCTGCATTGCTTCGGAAATGCGATGGCGCACCTCCGCCGCGATCGCCTTGCGGTCGGCATAATGGGCGGGGTCGAATGGTTCGAGGAAATGCAGCGTTGCCGTGACCGGCATTATGTAAGACATCACCCGCAGAAAATTGTCGATAATGCCTTCCTCGCCCACCCAGGACATGCGCCGAGTGTGTGGGCCGTAGGTCAGGAATACCGGCTGCACAAGCATCGCCGTCGGCGGGGGCACCAGCGCGGCGAACAGCGATGGCTTGAACGGCAACAGGCCTGAGCCGTCATGCGTCGTACCTTCCGGGAAAATTGTCACTGGCTGGGCGCCGCCCATGGCTTCGCGCAGTTCATCGACCTGTCCGCCGACGCTCAACCGGTTTTCGCGGCTGACAAATATCGTGTTGTTGATCTTGCACAGCCATCCGATCAGCGGCCATTTTTCGATGCCGTCATTAGCGACGAAGGTGCAGCCCGTGACGCCCGACATGACCGGAATGTCGAGCCAGCTATGATGATTGGCAGCGTAGAACACGTTGCTGCGCAAGCGTCGCCCGCGCGTTGCCGTCGCAATGCCGGCTGTCCAACTGATCGACAGCAGGAAAAGACGCGGCCAGGGCGATGGCTGGCGTAATAGTCGCCAGATATTGTGCAGCAAAAGTCCGACAATCAGCGATGCGATCATCAGCATTAGCCGCGACAGCAGCATCAATTGGCCGAAAATGAAGGCCAGCGGGTTGCGTCGCTCAATCGTCGCGGCTGATTGCAACGCCATAAAGTTCCATGCGGTGATCAACGAGGCGATAGCCGAGTTTTTCGGCAATTTGCTTTTGCAACGCCTCAAGCTCCGGATCGACAAATTCGATTACCTTGCCGGTTTCGACATCGATCAGATGATCATGATGCGCTTCTGGCGATGCCTCATAGCGGGCGCGGCCATCGCCAAAATCATGGCGATCAAGGATGCCAGCCTCTTCGAACAGGCGAACGGTACGGTAAACCGTCGCGATGCTAATCTTCGGGTCGATCGCGGATGCACGGCGATACAGTTCTTCGACGTCCGGGTGATCGTCGGCATCCGATATGACGCGCGCGATGACCCGACGCTGGTCGGTGATGCGAAGGCCGCGTTCTTGGCAAAGTGCCTCTAGATCGATCCGGGTTTCCATATGCCGGTATTTAGTGTCGCCTGCGGATTCGTCAATTAAAGCAATTGGGCAAAAGAAAATGGCCGGACCCGAGGGGCCGGCCATGTTTCGTTCGATGCGCCGAAGCTTATTTGACTTTCTTTTTCCGGCCCGATCCCGGTGCTCGGCCCAGACCGATGGCCTTTGCCAGATCGCGGCGCTGCTCAGCATAAGCCGGCGCGACCATCGGATAATCGGCAGCAAGGCCCCATTTCGCGCGATAGTCATCAGGTGTCATGCCATAATGCGTCATCAGGTGGCGCTTCAGCATTTTCAACTTCTTGCCATCTTCAAGGCAGACAATGTAATCGCGCTTGACCGAACTCCTGACAGGAACTGCCGGTTCCAGCGGCGTTGCTGCTATGGCAGCCGGCTCACCAAGCCCGGCAAGCGCACCATGTACATTTGCGATCAGTGCCGGCAAATCGCCAACTGACACACTATTATTGCTGACATGCGCGGCAACAATATCAGCCGTCAAGGTGATCAGCATCTCATTATTGCCGTCGATTGCATCGGCCATTGTAATACTCCTATACCCGTTTGTTTTTATACAGCGGGCTTAGTAAAGCGTAGTTTGCCGAAAACTTCAATGTAGAAATTGTCTATACCTCTACTAAATTTCCTTAAAAGAAATCCAACAAGTCATTTCAGATTTGAAATTGCATGGAAATGGCATCGTATCGCGTTCCATTGGTGCCGAGATAATAGCCGGGTCGCACACCAATCTGTTTAAAACCATTTCTGCAGTAAAAGTTAAAAGCGGAGTTGTTTGCTCGAACTTCAAGGAAGATAGTCCGCCGTCCTGCATTGCGCGCAGTCGCCTTGATATTTTCGATCAGTGCAGAAGCAATACCGCTGTATTGCCAATCGGGATGAACGGCGATCAGCAACAATTCTTCTTCATCTGCGACCCAGCGCGTCAGCGCGAACCCCGCCAGATCATTATCAATTCGTGCAAGGAAAAGAGAACTGCCCGGCATTGTCAGCAGCGATAGGCATTGGGAGGCTGTCCACGCTTCCCCATAACTAGCATCAAACGCCGCAGACATCACCGGCATAATCGCGGCAACGTCGCGGCCATCGCCCTTTATCACGTCGATCAAGGCGCGCGCCCCCCGGGCAGTTTGGCATCGGCCCCGCGGCCGTAACGCGGTGTTGGCGGTAACGCACTGGCCTGGGCGATGAACGGCCAGTATTTTGCATCCGGAAAGACCGGCAACGCTTCACCCCAGCCGCGTGCTTCGACAAAGGCTGCGGCTGCATCCCCTACAATGACAGGGGCACGCAATTGCTGAACGGCAATCTCTATCGGCAGTGATGCGACGGCAGCATCATAACTTTGCCCTGCACCATAGGATGCGACGAAATATTCGCCATGCCCGCCAATCATCACAACGTCTAACGCGCCAATTTCCGGACGGGAGGAACGGGCTATCGCCGCCACGAGATCGAGGCAGCCATAGCCAGAGCACTCAGCCTGCCATGCCAGAGTAAGCGCGCGGGCAGCGGAAATGCCGACCCTGATCCCGGTAAAGCTGCCCGGACCGACATTTACACAAATCGACTGCGCGCGTCCCTTGTCCGGCAGGTTGGCAATCATCGGTACCAGCCGTTCGGCATGGCCGCGGCCGATCACCTCATGATGGGCGGCCACGCAGACATCATCGTCAAATAGCGCAACCGAACAGGCCTGCGTCGCTGTATCTATAACCAGACGTTTCACGCAGGGGCGGGTAGCCGATCAGACGATCTTGTTAAAGCGGTCAAATGCGGGGCGCGGGCTGCGATCGAAAATCGTTGCCGGATCGCCATAGCCGATGGTCGAAATGAAGTTCGACTTGATTGTCGAACCGGCAAAAAAGGCCGCGTCAACTGCATCATTGTCGAAACCCGACATCGGCCCAGTATCCAAACCAAGCGCGCGAGCGGCAAGGATGAAGTAACCGCCCTGCAGGCTGCTATTGCGGAAAGCGGTCTTTTCGATCAACGCATCATTGCCCACAAACCAGCTCCGCGCGTCGGTGTGCGGGAAAAGCTCCGGCAGATTTTCATAAAATTCCAGATCCATGCCGATGATTGCCGTGGCGGGTGCAGAGAGTATCTTTTCGCCATTGGCTGGCATGGTGAGCGCAGCAAGCTTCTGCTTCGCCTCTTCGCTGACGCACCAGATGATCCGCGCGGGCAGGCAGTTGGCCGACGTCGGGCCATATTTCATCAATTCCCAAACTGCCTCCAATTGATCATTGGAAACCGGCTTGTCGGTATAGCCGTTGTAACTGCGGGCATTACGAAAAAGCTGGTCGAGTGCTGCAGTGTCGAGCGGTGCATTGATTGGCATATTACCCCCGTTTAATCTGAGTGTCAGGCCGCGCGGACTTCAGTCACTTCGGGCACATAATGTTTAAGCAGTTGTTCGATGCCGTTCTTCAAGGTGGCGGATGAAGACGGGCAGCCCGAGCAGGCACCCTGCATCTGCAGGAAAACAACGCCGCGCTGGAACCCGCGATAGACAATATCGCCGCCATCATTGGCGACGGCGGGACGTACCCGGGTTTCGATCAATTCCTTGATCTGGTCGACAATCTCTGCATCGGCCGGATCATCAAGCGGATATTCTGTGTCGGCTGCAGGGACCGAAAAGCCCGCGCGCGGCGCATGGAAAAGCGGCATGTCGGCCGAGAAATGATCCAGCAACACTGAGAGCACATCGGGCTTCAGATCGGACCAATTGACACCGGGGGCGGCAGTAACCGAGACAAAATCCTTGCCGAAAAATACGCCAGATACATCGCCCAGTCCGAACAGGGCTTGAGCCAGCGGGGACGCCTCTGCCTCTTCGGGATCGGCAAAATCGCGCGTGCCGCTTTCCATTACGAAACGGCCGGGAAGGAATTTGATGGTCGCCGGGTTGGGCGTCAGTTCGGTTTCAATGATCATGCTCGCCATTTGGGGAGGCGGCCAGCAACAGACAAGCCTTTATTTGTTGGCGAGTGCAAAGAAAAACCCCGCTCCGGCTAGGGAACGGGGCAAGATGCGTACTGCGGTACGTTTTGGTTTATCGCCGATCGTTTAATGGGAGAGGAGGATCGGCATTTCGCAATTCTTCAATATGTCGCCTGTGGCGCTACCAAGAACAAAGCGGCGCAGGCGGGAATGGCCATATGCGCCCATTGCCAGCATGCCGGCGCCTGATGCGGCCGCCTCTGCCTGTAACGCACCACCGATGCTGCGATTGCCGAGAGGCGCGACCTTGAACGAGGCATCGGTGCCGCGGCGGGAGGTCAGCATCGCCAGACGGTCATGGTCGATGTCGGTTGGCATCGGCTTTTCGCCTTCAATGGCGAGTAATGCGATTGTCTTGGGGGCGAACAGCGTGATCGCGTCGCCCAATGCCCGGGCAGCAGGTGCACCGTTGTCCCATGCGGCAGCGATCGTGCTGGGCTGATAAGGCACGGCATAGGATTGCGGCACAACGATCAGCGGACGACCGCTTTCAAACATCACATGTTCGGCAAGGGTCCGTTCGCTCAATAGGCCATCGCTATTGGTGCCGATCACACTAATGTCATGCAGTCGGGCGTGTTCAGCTACAACCTCATGGATGCCGATGGCATGCGAATGCTCTGTCACCAACGTAAACTGCACCGAAGCCGCCATTGCTGCCGTGGTCAGCGCTGCTGCGACTGCACCGGCATCGCTCTGCCGTCCCGGTGTTGTAACATCCAATGCCACCGTAAAGATGGTCAGATGGGCATCATGTGCCTTTGCGAGGCTGATCGCAAAAGCTGCCGGTCCTTTGGTGGTATCCGCCGTTTCGGATGGCGCGAACAGAAACATGGCATTGATTGACATAATCGGTTGCTCCTTAATGAGACGGCGTTGTGGTGTTTTCGCCCTTGGTCTTCCAGAGCGAATAGAGAATGCCGCCGAGGATCAGGCCAAAGGTGACAGCAAGGCTGAGCACCGGCGGGAATTTGGCGCCGCCCATCAGGAAGTCGGATATGAAGATTTTCGATCCGATGAAGATTAGTACCAACGCGAGCGCGAATTGCAGATAGTGGAACCGGTGCACCATCGCGGCGAGCGCGAAATAGAGCGCGCGCAGGCCGAGGATCGCCATGATGTTCGACGTATAGACGATAAACGTGTCTGTGGTGATCGCGAAGATCGCCGGTACGCTGTCCACTGCGAAGATCAGATCGGCGATGTTGATAACGATCAGCGCGAGCAGCAACGGGGTCATCGCACGGACCATCTTGCCGGTCTTTTCATCCTGTACCTTCACCAGGAATTTCTGACCGTGCAGCTCTTTGGTGACACGGAAATGCTTGTTCGCGAAACGCACTACGGGGTTGTTTGCGACGTCCATCTCCTGCTCGCCCTTGACGAGCATCTTTATGCCCGTGCCCACAAGGAAAACGGCGAAGATGTAAAGCGTCCAGTAGAATTGCTCTACCAGTGCTGCGCCCAGCGCGATCATGATGCCGCGAAGCACAATGACTGCGATGATGCCCCACAGCAGCGCGCGATACTGATATTTCGCAGGGATCGCGAAATAGGTGAAGATCAGGCTGATCACGAAGACATTGTCGATCGACAGCGCCTTTTCGATGAAGAAGCCGGTGTAATATTTCATACCCAGATCTGCCCCCTTTTGGAGCCAGACCCAGATGCCGAAGGCGAGGGCAATGCTGATGTAGAAAGCCGACAATTTCAGGCTTTCGGCAATACCCATTTCCTTGTCTTCCTTGTGCAGGAAGCCAAGGTCAAACGCCGTCAGCACGACGACGATGCCGAGGAATGCCAGCCAAAACCAGACCGGCGTTCCAAGAAACGAATCAAAAAGGAAGTCCATGAATCAGGCCCCAATATTTCCAATCCACCGATTTTTCAGAGGAAAATCCGGCAGAGGTTGCGCCGCGTTTGCGCTTTCGGATGAGAAATCCGACATCACGCATGCCGCCGCATGCGCCAGAGGGGCCCGGATTCGAGCGCGGAGTAAACGCTTAGTTCAAAATTTTCAACCGCGAATTGAACGAAAAATCAGCAAAGGGGCATCAGCCGCCTTTCATCTTTTCCAGCATCTCGCCCATTTTCTGATGCAGCATGTTCACCGCCTTTAACGGGCGGACCATCACCTTGAAATGGGTAATCAGGCCATCATCGTCGCAGCTAATCATGTCGATGCCATTGATCTTGATCCCGTCTATCTCGGCTGTGAACTCCAGGATCGCGCTGTTTTCCCGATGCCATTCGCCGACATAACGAAAGCTGTCATTGCCAAGCGTAAACCCGGCTGCAGCGAGATATTGGGATGTGATTGCCTTGCCCACTTGCGGCGTGTGCACGACCGGGCTTTCAAAAACGCAATCATCATGGAGTGTCGCGGAGATCGTATTCGGGTCGCGGGACAAGGCAACCTTGTGCCAGATTTCGGCGGGGTTATGCGGCATGGCTGGTCCTTTATTCAGCGTTTACGGACAAATTCGGCGCGCAGGACAAGGCCCTTGATCCCGTCATAACGGCAATCAATTTCCTGTGCATCACCAGTCAGGCGGATCGATTTGATCAATGTTCCACGTTTCAGCGTCTGGCCGGCACCCTTGACTTCGAGATCCTTGATCAGCGTTACCTGATCACCATCGGCGAGCAAATTGCCCACAGCATCGCGCACCTCGACCTGGCCGGCCGTTGCCGCTTTCTCCCGAGCTTCGGTGGCGCTGATCCATTCGCCGCTGTCCTCGTCATAGACATAGTCCTCGTCGCTCATTTTCAATATCCCAGATCGAGGTTCACCAGCGGTTCAAGTCGCTCGCCCTTGCGATAGCGCCGCAGATTTTCCAGGAAACGCTGAGCCGAACGGGCGAACATCTTGTCCTGTGCGCGGCCCGAAAGGTGCATCGTCACATGGCAATTGTCGAGGCTCCATAGCGGGTGTTCGGCGGGCAGCGGTTCGGGGGTCGTTACGTCCAGAAATGCAGCGCCTATCTGCTTTTCCTGAAGCGCCTTCACCAGAGCATCCTGATCGATGACCGATCCGCGCGCGATGTTTACCAGCACCGCCGATTGCTTCATCGCGGCCAGCTCGTCAGCGCCGATCATCTCTTCGGTTTCGGCCGTCGCAGGGACGGCCAGAATAACCCAATCAAACTCGCCCAGCCGCGCGCGCCAAGCGTCTGGGGCTAGGCTGTCCGGCCCCGGTGTGCGGCGGACCACGGTGACATCGACATTAAACGCCTTTAGCCGCTCGTCGATGAGTTTGCCGATTGCGCCATAACCGAGAAGCAACGCCTTCGATCCGTAAAGTTCGACCTTGCCCGGCGAATCGATCAGCCATTCGTGCCGTTCCTGCGCGCGCACCACGTCGCGGTAGCCCTTGGCGATGGTCAGCATGCCCATCACCACATATTCAGCAATGGTGATTGCATTAATCCCGGCACCATTGGTTACCTTGGTCCCGCGCTTTTTCAGTGCGGACAATGGCATGCCGTCGACACCGGCATAGATGCTGTTTAGCCATTTGAGGTTGGTTGCAGCGGTGATGATCGCCGCCATATCCTGTTTGTCATACATGTCGAACCAGCCGATTTCGGCCAGAGGAGCGAGCGCCAACGCCTCGTCTTTGGTCATGAACCACTGCGGTTCAACCCAATCAGGCAAATGTGCCTCGATCATCGGACGGATCAGGCTGGCTGCGACAAACTTTACTTTGCTCATGCGGTAAAAGCTTTCCAAGCTACAAAGATGAGGAATGGCATACCCGCAAGGTCTGCAATGGCAATGCTCTTCAACAAGGCAGGAGAGCCAGTCGACCAGTAGAGAATCAGGAAAGACACCATGCTGATCGCCACACCCACGCTCACTGGCCGTCGACTGGCGGGATCCAATGCTGCCCAAATGCAAAGGACGAATATTACCAGAAACAACGCGGCCCGGTGGTGGAGCAAGAGGAACAACGGATTATCGCCCGCTACGCCATAAAGCCGACCGATCATGGATGGACGGAATAGTGCCAGCGCGGGGAGGGCGTGAATGGCAGCAAGAACCATCCAAGAAATCAGTTGCAACATGCAACTATGTTAGCGGGCATTGTGGTGCTGTCAAACCTCGATCTTCCAATCCCAGCCGAGCGGGTCGCCGTCCATTACTTCGACGCCTTTGGCGATCAGATCGTCGCGAATGGTATCCGAAGCGGCAAAATCCTTGCTGGCGCGCGCCTCCTTACGTGCGGCAAGCGCGGCTTCGATTTCGTCTTCGCTGATGATGGCGGATTTGGGACGCACGCGCAGGTCGGCGCGTTCTATCTTGAGCAGATCGAGCCCCAGCACCGCATCCATCTGCGCGATGGCAAGCAGTTTTTGCCCCAAGTCTATCTTCTTTAGCGCGATCGCCTCTTCCAGCGCAGTGAGGGCGATGGCGGTATTGAGATCGTCCGATACTGCTGCATCAAAACGTGCAAACAACTCGGTCAGTCGCTGGTCGGTGACTTCGGATGCGGAGACCGCGTCCTTCAAAGGCGCGACCGCCATCACCATGCGCTTCAACCGTGTGAAGGCCGCCTGCAGCCCATCCCAGCTGAATTCCAGTTCGCTGCGATAATGCGCCTGCAGGCACATCAGGCGATAGGCGAGTGGGTGGAATCCCTTGTCGATGAGAAGCTGCACGCGCAGAAACTCGCCTGCACTTTTGCTCATCTTTCCAGTGCGTTCAACGAGGAAGTTGTTGTGCATCCAGAAGTGGGCACCGCTATGGTCAGAACAGGTGCGTGCCTGGTTCTGTGCAATCTCGTTCGGATGGTGAATTTCGCGATGGTCGATGCCGCCAGTGTGGATGTCGAATGGAAATCCGAGCAGGTCACCTGACATCACCGAGCATTCCAAATGCCATCCCGGCGCGCCGCGGCCCCATGGGCTGTCCCATTCCATCTGACGGTTTTCGCCCGTGGGGGTCTTGCGCCAGATCGCAAAATCGGCGGCATGGCGCTTGCCCTCGACGGCCTCGATCCTTCCTTCTCCCTCGTCAGTTTGCGCACGGGCAAGTGCGCCATAGCGCGCGACGGTGGAGGTATCGAAATAGAGCCCGCTATTGAGTTCGTAACAATGCTTGTCGGCGATGCTTTTCGCAAATTCGATCATTTGCGGCACATAATCGGTGGCGATCGACCATTTGGCCGGTTGGCGGATGTTCAATGCTTTTACATCGGCCCAATAGGCTTCGGTATAGTGGCGGGCGATGTCCCAGATCGATTGCGCCTTTTCTGCCGCCATCTTTTCCATCTTGTCCTCACCGGCATCAGCATCATCGGTCAGGTGACCGACATCGGTGATGTTGATGACATGGGTAAGCTTGTAACCCTTATAGCTCAGCACGCGGCCCAGCGTGTCGGCAAAGACATAGGCGCGCATATTGCCGATATGCGGATAATTGTAGACCGTCGGCCCGCAGCTATAGACGCGTGCCTCGCCGGGGTGGACGGGCTCGAAGACTTCGAGGCTTCGGGTCAGGCTGTTAAAGAGTTTCAGGTCGGTCATGGCCCGGGCGATGGCTCAGGATGCGGGAGAGGTCAAGAACCACGTCAACCCGCCGCAGGCCGAGGCGGCGGGTGGTTCGACCATCATCGAAGGTTAGACTTATGGTGGTCCCGGCCTGCGCCTGGGCGTCTGTCGTTTCAAAAGCCTTCCCAGCTGATCGCTTCTTCCAAGGGTGCCCGCGGAACCGGGAAATTGTTCACCGGCGCATTGGGATCACGATAACCGATCGCCATCCCGCAGAAAAAGATATGGTCATCCGGGATCGCAAAACATTGACGAATCTGCGGGGTGTAGATCGCCCATGCCTCTTGAAAGCAGCAGTCCAGCCCCTCTTCGCGCAGCAACAGCGCAACCGTCTGCAGCCACATGCCGATATCCGACCATTGCGGCGGGCCCATGTAGCGCGGGGTATGGATCAGCATCAAAACAGGAGCGTCAAAGGCGCGGAAATTCTTCGCAAACCACATCAGTCGCGCCATCTTGTTGTCGCGCGGAATATCGAGTGCGGCATACATCGCTTCGCCGACACCAAAGCGGCGTTCCTTATAGGCCCCGTCCAATTCGGGCGGGTAGACATGATATTCGGGTTTGTGCGCGGCCGGGCCCTGGGGCAGCACTTCTGCCACGCTATCGAGCAATTTCTGCAATGGCGTACCCGTTGCGACAATAGCATTCCATGGCTGGGTGTTGCCACCCGATGGCGCATTCTGGGCCTTGGTAAGGATATGTTCCAGAACCGCTTTGTCTACCGGCTTATCCAGATATTCCCTCACTGACCGGCGGGTGGCTACGGCTTCGCTAACTTGCATCTCTTGCTCCCGATTTAATCGCGCGATTAAATTCGATCATCTGAGGGCGGATTGCAAGCTATTCCTCGTCGAACAGGCCAGCCAATTGCTCCATCATCGTGCCGCCCAACTGCTCGGCATCCATGATGGTGACCGCGCGGCGGTAATAGCGGGTGACATCATGACCTATGCCGATCGCGATCAATTGCACCGGGCTGCGACCTTCGATCATCTCGATCACTTTGCGCAGATGCTGTTCCAGATAGCCGCCATGGTTGACCGAAAGCGTCGAATCATCGACCGGCGCACCGTCGGAAATCACCATCAAAATGCGGCGATCCTCGGGGCGGGCGATCAGGCGGTTATGCGCCCAGAGCAGGGCCTCTCCGTCGATATTTTCCTTCAGCAGGCCTTCACGCATCATCAGGCCAAGGTTGCGGCGCGCATGGCGCCATGGCTCGTCAGCTTTTTTGTAGACGATGTGACGCAGGTCGTTGAGGCGGCCGGGCATGGCGGGGCGGCCTGCGGCCAGCCAATCCTCACGCGCTTGTCCGCCCTTCCAGGCACGGGTGGTAAAGCCGAGGATCTCAGTCTTCACACCGCAACGTTCAAGCGTGCGCGCCATGATGTCGGCGCTGATCGCCGCGATGCTGATCGGGCGACCGCGCATAGAGCCTGAATTGTCGATCAGCAGCGTGACGACGGTATCGCGGAACTTGGTTTCGCGCTCAATCTTGTAGCTCAGCGAATGGCCGGGTGAGACGACGATGCGGGCGAGCCGCGCGGCGTCCAATATGCCTTCTTCCTGATCGAAATCCCAACTGCGGTTTTGCTGCGCCATCAGGCGGCGCTGGAGGCGGTTGGCTAGCCGGGTGACAGCGCCCTGCAGGCCGGCCAGTTGCTGATCGAGATAGGCGCGCAGACGATTGAGTTCTTCCTCGTCGGCCAATTCGGTCGCGCCGACAACCTCGTCATATTTGTTCGTCCAGCTTTTATAGTCGGACTGTGGCAGGTGATCCCAATTGCGGCGCTGCGGGTTGACAGGCTGCATCCCGTCTTCGCCCATCTCGCCGTCGCCATCCTCCATGTCGTCCATTTGCGACTGGTCGTAATCGGCTTCGGTTTCCTCGCCTTCACCCTCTTGCGGTTCGGCCCGCGCCTCGGCTTGGCCGGCTTCGCCCTGACCTTCGTCTTCGCTCTCGCCGTCCTGTTCCTGTTCCTGCTCGGCCTCGTCGCCGCCTTCATCGGCGTCATTGGGTTCTATCTCGCCCTGGGTCAGGTCAAGATGTTCCAGCATTGATTGCGTAAGCGCAGCAAAGGCCGACTGGTCATCGAGCGCCAGGCCAAGCGCGTCAAGGTCGCCGCCAGCCTTCTCCTCGATCCAGCTGCGCACAAGATCCACCCCGGGAACGGCAATGGCAGGCACGGACTCTCCGGTCAGCCGTTCGCGCACCAGCAATGCAAGAGCAGTTGACAAGGGGACTTCATCGGCGGCCTGAGCCCGGCTGATGGGGTCCGTGCGCAGCCGCATTTCGAGTGAATGGGCCAGATTGCCCTTTACGCCTGCCATGGCGCGCGCGCCCAGCGCTTCGATCCGTGCCGTCTCGATCGCATCAAAGGCCGCACCTGCGATTGGCTCATGCGGACGGAGTGCCGCATGGCGCCCTGCATCATGATGTTTCAGGCGAAGTGCAAAACTGTCTGCAAAACCGCGCGCCTCGGCGACCTGTTCGGGGGGAAGCGACCGCCCCGGCATCGGCACGCGGAAATTCTTGCCCGATTGGGTGGGGGCATCTGCCGTAAAGGCGAGTTCCACCTCCGGCTCATGCGCAATGGCGCGCGCGGTGCCGGTGAGCACCTGCTTGAAGTTTTCGAGCGGAGAATTGTCGGCCATAAGTGAATCGCGGGTTAGCGGGGAAGGCGCGGCGTGGAAAGCCTTTCATCATCGTGCCGCCGCGTTTCATTCACACTGATAGACAAGAACTTCATTCGCCTGTTGCGGCAACAAGGCGTTTACGGCTTCGTTCATCGCCACTACCTTTTCCAGCGCAGCGGGATCGATCGAGCAGCTTTTCACATCATATTGGTTTCGCGCTGCCCGCGCCTGCTGCATCGCTTCTTCACCCAGCAAATGGCGTTCGACGCGATATGTGCTGGTTGCAGGGTTGAACCCGACCACTGAAACTTGCGCTTCCTGACCGGGCACAAAGGTGCGGGTCCAGATGCCATCCTTTTCCGCATATTGGGTGCGGCCGTTGACGCAGCCGTCCGGGCGCCAATCGAAAGGTACGTCTACGGTATCGGAAACGGTGATGCGGCTGCGACTCCGGTCGATCACGCAGGTCAGCTTGCCTGCAGTTGCGGCCTTTGCAGGTGCAGCTGGATCTGCCGTTTCGGCTAACGCCGCGCGGGTTATCTCGTCAACTTCCGAAAAGCTGGGCCGGGTGAACCATGCAATGAGCCCAGCAATGATGAACAACGCCGCAGCACCGCCAGCCAGCTTTGCCTGATCGCGCCGTTCGCGCTCCAATAGTTGCCAAGCGCTTCCGGCAGCGCCCAATGCGATAAAGATCAGCACCACCGTCAACATCGATCGGTTGTCGCGGGTTTCGATGATGTCATATTCGGCCTGGCGGCGCGCCTCGGTAAAGCTGCGGCTCCTCGCCGCATCTACACGCCGGTTTTCCTCTTCGATCCGCGCCTTTTCTGCGGCGGCCCGCTCGGCTTCGGCGCGGGTCATATCTGCGCGCGAAAGGCATTCCGCATCGACGCTGCGGTAAGCGACGCCGTTGGAACGCAGGAAGGTAGCGACCTCGCGCTGCGCAATGGCGAAGAAAAATTCGGCATCGCTGCCATCAGATATGGTGCCAAAACTGTTCACGCCCAACACGCGGCCACAGGCATCGACCAAAGGACCACCGCTATTTCCGCTGCCGATGGCAGCGGTGTGGAGCAGGGTTTCAAACCCCTTGGCGGAACGACCGGCGGAGATATTGCCGCGCGTTTTAACCGGTGCCTGCGGCCGCATCACATCATCTAAATCAAGGCCTTGTGCGACGTCCACGCCGCCCGGATAGCCGATGGCAAATACATCGACGCCGTCCGGCACCGGACCGGTGAATAGCGCTGCCGGTGTCAGGCGTCGTCCATTGCGAAGGGCAATCAGTGCAAGGTCATTGCGCGGAGATCGGGCGATCACCTCCGCCGCTATCGGTCCACCAGTTTCCGACGGGATGACCATGACGCGGATTGCGCCATCATATTCCTCTTCGGCAACAACATGCGCGTTTGTCAGGATGCGGTCGGGCGCAACAACAATGCCTGAGCCATGGCCGATCGGCACATTGTCGCCATTGGCGGGGAACACAACAACCCGAACGACGCTGCGGCTGGCGGCGGCTATATCGGCGGGGTCGGCCTGGACCTGGGCAGGGGCAAGGCTTGCCAGAACTAGGAATAGCAGCGCGCATAATAATTGCCGCACGTGAGAATCTCCCGCACACCGCCCCCTCTGCCTTTCGACCATAGTTTTGAGGGCTTGGCAATCGGCGTGGATCAGGGGCGTGGCTGCCGTTCTTCGCGTTGGCGCAGGTCAACCCCGTCGCGGCCTATGGTCAGGTCAATAGGCATCCCTTCCAATTGGCCGCTAACGGTAACGCCTTTTTCCGGATCGACCCGCACCTGCGGCACGTTGATATCCACCGGTATCTGCGGAATTTCCGGCAGATCGAGCGGTTCAACAGGGCCTTCTGGATCTCGCGCCGGTACAGCTTTGGGCTTTGGCCGCGGACCTGCGCCCTTGACTGCCTGGCTCATGAAATCGCGCCATATTCTTGCAGGCAATCCGCCGCCCGTAACATTTTTGAGCGGGGCGTTGTCGTCATTGCCGACCCAAACGCCCACGACAAGGTCGCCGGCAAAACCGATAAACAATGCGTCCCTGTAATCCTGGCTGGTGCCGGTCTTGCCAAAGGCCGGTACGGAAAGTCGTGCGGCACGGCCCGTTCCCTGATTGACCGTCGCGGCCAGCATATCGAGCATGGCGCGATGCGTGGACCCTCGGAAACTGCGCTCTCCCGACATGAGCCAACCAAACCAGCCTTGCTCTTCGGCAACAAAGGCGCGCGGCTTTACCGGATAGGCGTTTCCGGCGACAGCGGCATAGGCGCTGGTGAGTTCAAGTAGCGTCATGTCAGAACTGCCCAGTGCCATGCTGGCATCGCGGGTCAGCGGGCTTTCCACACCCAGATCGCGCGCAGTGCGTGCAATCGCATTATAGCCAAGCTCGTCATACAGGCGCACGGTGACGACATTGCTCGATTGTGCAAAGGCCTGTTTCAGGCTGATCTCGCCGCGATAACGCTCTCCGTAATTTTTCGGACGATAGGCGCCATCGACGATCGGGCTGTCATCGACCTTGCTGTCGGGCGAATAGCCGCTGTTCAGCGCGGTCATATAGACGAACAGCTTGAAGGTCGATCCGGGCTGGCGCTTTGCCTGTGTCGCCCTGTTGAACGGCGATTCCTTATAGCTTTTGCCACCGACCATCGCGACGACTTCACCATTGGGACGCATCGCCACTAGTGCCACCTGCGCCTTGCCGAGCGGCGCGCGGGCGATCACGCGGCGGGCAATATTCTGCATCCGCGAATCCAGCGTGGTGCGGATCACCTGGTCAGCATAGCCATTTTCGGCATTTAGGCGTGCCTGCGGCATGGCCCAGTCTGCAAAATAGGTGCCGGTGGGCAGCGTTTCCTTATAGCGCACGTCAATCTTCGCGATAGGCGTCGTATCCGCCTTGGCTTCAGTGATTGCGCCCGTCGCGACCATTGCGTTCAAAACCATTTTTGCCCGCTTGGCCGCGCGTTGGGGGTTGCGCGTCGGGGCAAGGCGGTTGGGTGCCTGCACCAACCCAGCCAGCATCGCTGCCTGCGACAGCGTCAGCCGTTCCGGTTGGCGATAGAAATAGTGGAGCGACGCGGCGCGCAACCCGTAAACATTGTCACCAAAATAGGCGTTGGAAAGATAACGTTCGAGGATTTCGTCCTTGGTCAGCCAGCCTTCGAGCCAGAATGCAATTAACGCCTCGCGCGCCTTGCGCGTCAGGCTTTTTTCGGGCGTCAGAAAAGTGAACTTCGCCAATTGCTGGGTGATCGTGCTGCCGCCCTGCTGGATTCCGCTGCCGAATGTGTTGCTCCAGATAGCGCGCGCGATGCTGCGCGGGTCGATGCCCCAATGCGTGTAAAAACGGCGGTCCTCGATCGAAAGGAAAGCCTGCACGACATGCGGCGGAAGATCCTGTACCTTGACCGGCCGATCCACAACCGCGCCATTGCGTGCGATCGGCGTCCCGTCCCATGCGAGCAATGTTATGCGCGGTGGGGCAATAGGCTGCAGAGACTTTGACAGGGGCGCGGTGATCGCGAGCCAGAAGATGATGAGGATGAACAGCAATAATATCGCTGCGCTCGCACGGCTGAACCACCAGCGGCGTGTTCTTCCCAATAGCCAGCCTTTGGCAGTTTCGCCCGGCGAAGATTCATTAAGTGGCGGCGTTGCCGGTGCTTCCCACGGTTTGGGCTCGTTGGGAAACATGCCGGCATATGCGCGGTCAAATGCCGCGAGCCGCGCGTCGATATCAGGTGTGGTGTTGGACTTTGATCGCCGAAAGAACATCGATGCACTGTATTATATGAATAAGACGGCCGACGGTAGAGCAAATTTTACCTTGCTGAAAGCTGTATCCGCTTCCCGCACACAGATTGGCGATCCGCCCGGGAAATTGCAGGCGGATCGCTTCGTAAATGCACCGCCGATTTAGCTGGCGAGCGCGACTTCCGGTTCAACGAATGTCAGGTTGAGACTTTCGGCAACCGCCTTGCTGGCAACCTTGCCCTTGTGGACGTTCAGGCCAGCGATCAGACCTCGCCCGATTTCGCTATTGTTCTGCAATGCAGCAAGGCCTTTGTCGGCCAACGCCAAGCCATAAGGCAATGTTGCGTTATTCAGGGCAGCGGCGCTGGTCTGCGGGACCGCGCCGGGCATATTGGCGACGCAATAATGGATGATACCATCGACAACATAGGTCGGCTCTGCATGGGTTGTGGGCTTTGACGTTTCAAAGCAGCCGCCCTGATCAATTGCGACATCGACCAGCACCGATCCGGGTTTCATGTGCTTCAGCATCGCGCGGGTGACGAGCTTTGGCGCGCTTGCACCCGGGATCAGTACCGCACCGATTACCGCGTCAGCGACGCTGATTTCTGCATCAATGGTATCAAGTGTCGAGTAACGGGTGCGCACGCGGCCATGGAACAGTTCATCAAGTTGGCGCAGACGCGGAATCGACCGGTCGACAATCGTGACTTCGGCCCCAAGGCCAACGGCCATGCGCGCGGCATGGGTGCCGACAACGCCGCCGCCTAATACGGTGACGCGGCCGGCTGGAACGCCGGGAACGCCGCCCAACAGGATGCCCGCGCCGCCTTCGGACCGGCGCATCGCTTCGCCTGCAGCCTCGATCGCAAGGCGGCCCGCGACTTCGCTCATCGGGGCCAGCAGTGGCAGGGTGCCCTTGTCATCGGTGACGGTTTCATAGGCAATTGCGGTGCAGCCCGAGTTGACCAGTCCCTTGGCCTGCTCCGGATCGGGCGCGAGGTGCAGATAGGTGAACAGCAGCTGCCCTTCGCGCAACTGGACCCACTCATTGGGCTGGGGCTCCTTTACCTTCACAACCATGTCGGCTTTTGCGAAAACTTCCTCGGCGGTTTTCACAATCGTCGCACCTGCCTTTTCATAGGCTTCGTCGCCGGCCATGATGCCCGCGCCGGCACCGGACTGAACCATCACCTCATGGCCCCGGGCAACATATTCGCGCACGGCGGAGGGGGTGAGCCCGACCCGATATTCATGGACCTTGATTTCGGTGGGGACGCCAATGCGCATCAGATACTCTCCTCTTCCAATGTTGGGCCGAATTTAGCATGCACAAGGCGCATATTGTGCGCAAAGGGTGGACTTGATGCCGTGATTGGCGCAGATATTCCGCGTAGTTTTATTTATGTATGAGGATTTTGTGCAAATCGATCGGATCGACCGCAAGATTTTGGCCATGCTGGTCGCCAATGGCCGTGCGACCCAGCACGAACTAGGCGAGGCTGCCGGGCTCTCACCAAGCGCTGCAGCGCGCCGGCAAAAGGCGCTTGAGGATGCAGGCATATTGCGTGGCTACCGGGCTGACATCAACCTGACGCGGCTTGGCATGGGTGCGACAGTAATGGTCACAATCACGCTCGACAGCCAAAGCGAAGAAGCGATGGAAGCGTTCGAAGCGGCGGTCAGCGGTAGCCCGTCCATCCTTCGTTGCCATTTGATGAGCGGACGTAATGATTATCTGCTCACTGTGCGGGCGACCTCTATCGAGGATTATGAACATGTCCACCGACAGGAAATTGCCCGCCTGCCGCGTGTCGCCCGGATCGAAACCGCCTTTGCGTTGCGCGAAGTCGTAAACCGAACGGTACCGCCGCGGTTATTAGGATGACCTTAGGATTGGAACCTCAGGGTATGTGCCACCCGAGGGCGTAGGCATAAGGGCCGAAACATTGGCGCCATGCTTTTCCGCATTGCTAAACCAAAGACAATGCGTGCCGTCGAAGATCGTGTTCCCGGCAACCTTCCATTCCCTGCTGTTACCTGTCTTGTGCGGCGACGCGTTGCCGGAGATGCGCCTAGTCATTGATATTGGCTGTGAATGGCATCGAAACGGTGGCGGACGGATCATTTCTGCGCGTCACGGAAACTGGCCGTCTGGGCGATGCCATCGCGGCAACTGTGTTCATATTGTCACAGGTTTAAAAAACGACAGCCAAGCTGTCACAAAATTGCTTGTCACCGCTGCGCTTTGATGATTTTGTGCACCTGCACACTGTTGGCAGCATCAAAAAAATAAAGAGCTAGCTGGCAGAACTCGCGGGAACGAACAGCAAATTTTGGGGCACTGGCCATCGCGCCGGCTGTCAGCGAGTTAACGTGAAGAAAGGTCAATAAATCATGCGTAAATCGATTCTCAAGCTTGCGGCAGCATGCGCAGTAATGGGCAGCCTGTCATTAGCTGCACCTGCTTTTGCGCAGGAAGAGGAAGCGGCTGAAGGGCCGATCAGCGTAACCGGCGGCGTAGCGGTGGTTTCCGACTATCGCTTCCGCGGCGTATCGCTTTCGGACAAGGATTTCGCGTTCCAGCCGACCATCACCATCAGCCATGAATCGGGTTTCTATGTCGGTGCCTGGGGCTCCAACATTGCCGATAACGCGGGCGATGACCTTGAGGTTGACCTCTATGCCGGTTTCGCAGGCGGTGATGCGGTCACCTATGATCTGGGCGTCACTTATTATGCCTATCCGGGCCTTTCATCGGCCAATTATGCTGAAATCATTGGCAAGGTAGGCACAACTGTCGGCCCTGTGACATTGGGCGGCATCTTTGCTTATGCACCCAGCCAGGATGGCACTGGCAACACAGACAATGTGTATGTTGGCTCTACCGCTTCGGTCGCCGTTCCGGATTCGCCGATTACCTTCACCGGCTCGCTCGGATTTGAAGATGGCGCGTTTGGCGATAAAAAGCTCGACTGGTCGCTCGGCATGACGGCTCAGGTTTCGGGCTTCACGCTTGGTGCCTCCTACGTCGATACCAACCGCTTCGTCGGCGGACTCGGCAAAGCCGGCGCGATTTTCTCGATCAGCTATACGTTCTGATCAGGTTCCGGCCGCGCGCCGGACTATCCATTCGACATGCCGGGCTTGACGGATCAAGCCCGGCATGTCCTTATATGAGCGGACCAATTCCGGCCCTAAACCGGTGAAAAACAATGGCTGTTAATCTGGCGAGCTGGCTTGCCGAGCATAACATCGACGAAGTCGAATGTATCGTACCCGACATTAACGGGGTGCAGCGCGGCAAGGTATTGCCCGCCAAGAAGTTTCTGTCATCAGTGCGGGATAAATCGCTGCGCATTCCGGGAAGCGTTTTCATCTGCACGATCGATGGACATTATCCCGAAGACATTGCCGATATCTGGGACAAGGATCCCGATAAGACATTGATTGCTGACCTCGATACGATCTGCGTAGCGCCCGGCTTCAAATCACCGACTGCGTTCGTGATCGCAGATGCGCTGCATGGCGATGGTACACCTGTTGAAATCGCCCCGCGCGCCATCCTCAAAAAAGTGCTCAGCCTTTATGAAGCGAAAGGCTGGAAACCGATCATTGCGCCAGAGGTTGAATTTTATCTGGTTAGCCAGAATGTCGACCCGGACTTTCCGCTTGTTCCGCCGACGGGGTCGAGCGGCCGAGCTGAAACCGCCAGCCAGCCTTACGGCCTGGAAGCGATGAACGAATATGAGGCGATCATCGACCATATCTATGACGATTGCGAGTTGATGGGGCTCGATATCGATACGATGATCCACGAAATGGGTGCCGCGCAGTTGGAGGTGAACTTCATTCATGGCGACCCGCTGCAACTCGCCGATTCGGTGTTTCTGTTCAAACGGGTCGTCCGCAATGTCGCACGCCAGCATGGCGTCTATGCGACCTTCATGGCCAACCCGATGGCGGGCCAGCCGGGAAGCGCGATGCACATCCACCAGTCGGTGGTCGATGCGGCAACCGGCAAAAATTTGTTCGCCAATGCCAATGGCCGCGACAGTGCTCTGTTCCGCAGTTATGTCGCCGGTCTTACCCGCTACATGCCGCAAATTGCCCCGCTCTGGGCTCCCAATGTCAACAGCTTCCGTCGTATGCGACCCGACAGCGCGGCGCCAATCAACGTGCAATGGGGCGTCGACAACCGCAGCTGCGGTTTCCGTGTCCCCGTGTCTGACCGCAGCAATCGCCGCGTTGAAAACCGGCTGCCAGGGGCGGATTCCAACCCCTATCTGGCGATCGCAGCATCGCTCGTGTGCGGTTATGTCGGCATGGTGGACCGCATGGTCCCACCCAAGCCGATCGAAGGCAGCGCCTATAACCGTGCCCGTACCCTGCCGCGGACGCTGGAGGCGGCGCTCGACCGCTTCTCCAGTTGTAAGCCGGTACGCAACCTTTTGGGCGAGGAGTTTTTCGACATTTACTATGCCGTGAAAGATCATGAGCTGTTCAACTACCAGTCGGTGGTCAGCAGTTGGGAACGCGAGCATTTGCTGCTGCGGGTGTGATGCCCGACCCGCTCAACAACAGCTATTACGCCGCCACCGCCAATGCGTGGGATACACAGCCTGCATTTGCAGGTGAGGGCGAATATGATGTCGCGGTCATCGGCGGTGGGTTTACGGGGTTGTCTGCTGCATTGGGCTGCGCGGAAAAGGGACTGAAGGTCGCGTTGCTGGAGGCCAAGACAATCGGTTTCGGCGCGTCAGGCCGCAATGGCGGGCAGCTGATCCCTGGCCTGCGCTGGTCGATGCGCGAGATTGACGAACAGTTTGGCCGCGAACGCGCGCAGGCCATCTTCGATCTGGCTTATGGCGCGGTCGACCGCGTGAAGAGCCGGATCACCAAGCATGACATTCAATGCGACTTGAAGGCGGGGCATTTGGAAGCTGCTTATAAGCCAGCGCATTTTGACGCGATGCAGCGCGATGCCGAGTTTCTGGCAAAGGAATTTGGCTGGGAAAGTGAGATTGTGCAGCCCAAGGATATGGGGCGCCATATCAACGGCGGCGGCTATCATGGCGGGATTTATGACGCGCAAGGGGGGCATTTCCATCCGCTGAATTATGCGCTGGGATTGGCGCGGGCGGCGAAGGATGCGGGTGTCGAGATATTCGAACATAGCCCATCCTGGCTGGGCGATGCCAATGCACGCTATACGATCATGGCGACCGACAACTGGATGCAAGATCTTGATCCTACATTGGGCCGCTACACCATCCCGATCATGAACTATAACATCGCCACTGCGCCACTGACCAATTGGCAGGATTATCTACCCAGCGATGCCGCTGTCGCCGACAGCCGTTTCGTGCTTAACTATTTCCGCCTGTCCGCAGACAAGCGCCTCATCTTCGGCGGTGGGGAGAAATATGTGCAGACGCCACCCGCTGACATTGCGGGCTTTGTCCGCAAGCATATCGCCGAAGTGTTCCCGCCACTTGCCGATGCACCCATCGACTATGCTTGGGGCGGCGCAGTCGGGGTAACGATGAACCGGCTGCCGCATATCGGTCGCAAAGGAAATGTCTTCTTCGCCCATGGTTTTTCCGGTCACGGTGCGCTGGTGACTACGCTGGCAGGAGAATTGCTGGCGGAGGCAGTCACGGGCACGATGGAGCGCTTCGATGTGTTCGCACATCTGCCACACCGGCCTTTCCCAGGCGGTAAGCTGTTCGCCCAACCACTCGCGACTTTGGGGTTGCTCTGGTACGCGCTAAGGGACCGGTTATGATCAGCGAAGCAGCCATAAAAAGGATCGCCGCGCGCGAGGCGCAGGCTTTTTGCGCTGCCAATCCCAAATCGCTTGAACTGGCAAAGCGCGCCGCCACCAATTGGTTTCAGGGCGTGCCGTTTCATTGGATGCTCGATTGGCCCAGCCCGGTGCCGTTGGTTGCCGCCGGGGCCAAGGACGCAACGCTGACCACGGTTGATGGCCGTACGCTCGATGATTTCTGCCTCGGCGATACTGCCAGCATGTTCGGCCATTCGCCCGCCCCGCTTGCCGAGGCGCTCGCCATGCAGGCAAGTGAGGGGCTTAGCTATATGCTGCCCACCGAAAAAGGCGTCGAATTGGGCGAAATGCTCAGCGCGATGTTCGGCCTGCCACGCTGGCAGGTGACCACAACCGCCAGCGAAGCCAATCGCGCGGTCATTCGTTGGTGCCGCGGGATGACTGGCCGAAAGAAGATACTGATCTTCAATGGCTGTTATCATGGTGCGGTCGATGATGTGTTTGTCGATCTGGGCGCGCATGCTGCAGGTTGGGAACCTAGGATGCGCGCCAGCCTGATCGGGCAGGTTCATGATATCCTGCCGACTACGAGCGTGATCGAGTTTAACGATGTCGTCGCACTGGAGCGCGAATTGCGCTGCGGTGACATTGCCTGCGTACTGGCAGAACCGGTGATGACCAATGTCGGCATGGTGCGCGACGCACCGGGCTATCTCGAAACGCTGCGCCAATTGTGCAGCGAAACCGGCACAATCCTCGTCTTTGATGAAACCCACACCATTTCCTCTGGCTATGGCGGACACAGTAACGCATTCGGCCCCAAGCCTGACATGATGGTGATCGGCAAGTCGATTGGTGGCGGGGTGCCCTGCGCGGTCTATGGCTTCAGTGATGAAATTGCGGGGCGCATGGCACAGGTGAATGCCAGCCGTCCTGCCGGACACAGCGGTATCGGCACGACGCTTTCGGCCAACGCCCTCGCGATCAGCGCGATGCACGCTATGGTCGGCAAGGTGATCAGCCATGATGCTTATGGCCATATGCTTCTGCTTGCGCAGCGGTTAGTGAACGGGATCGCAGGCGTGATCGCGGCGCACCAACTGCCTTGGCATGTGACGAATGTCGGTGCACGTGTTGAGTTTGTTTGTGCCGAAAGGCTGCCGATAAATGGCAATGAGGCGCGGGCGGCTATGCACCCGAAGCTGGAAGCGGCAATTCACCTCTATCTGGCCAATCGCGGCATTTTGCTTGCGCCGTTCCACAATATGATGTTGCTGTCGCCCGTGACGCAGGAGGGGCAGGTCGACCGGCTGGTCCTTGTCCTCAACGAAGCCGTCGGCGAGTTACTGGAGTAGTTATCTTGATACAGCGTGCCAAATCCTCGGCAGTCATTGCGCCGAAGAGCGAAGCCGAAGCCTTTTTTGCGACCCATCCGCATATCGATGCGATCGACATGATCTATACCGACATGGGTGGGGTGCCGCGCGGTAAACGGTTGCGTCAGCATGAAGTGCTTGCTGTTTATGAAACGGGCCGCATGTTCCCGGGATCGATTACGGTTGTGGACATTACCGGACAGGACACGGTGGAAACCGGCCTTGTCTGGGAAGACGGCGATGCCGACCGGTCGATGAAGCCGATTCCGGGCACGCTTGTGCCCACGCCATGGGCGGGGGAAGGGAGCGCACAATTCCTTGTCGATTTCTATGAACTGGACGGAACGCCCCACGATCTTGACCCGCGCCATGTGCTGGGTCTGGTCACCGATCGTTTTGCCGCCGACGGTCTGACCCCCGCGGTTGCCGTCGAACTGGAGTTTTACCTTGTTGATCCGAAGCGTGCGCGTGACGGCAGTGTTCGCCCGGCTGCTCCAGGCTACAGCAATGATCGCCCGCGCAATGTCGAGGTTTATGGACTGCGCGAGCTGGAAGATTTCCGTCCCTTTTTCGACGATCTATACGCGTTTACCGATGTTCAGGGGCTGCCGCTGGAAAGCGCGATTTCCGAATTTGCACCCGGGCAATTTGAACTGACGCTTTGCTACAAGCCCGACGTGCTGCGCGCTTGTGACGATGCGATCATGTACAAGCGACTGGTGAAGGCGACCGCCCAGCGCCATGGGTTGGAGGCGACTTTCATGGCCAAACCCTTTGCCGACCAGGCAGGCAGCGGCATGCACATCCATGTTTCGGTCAACGATGCCGCTGGCAACAACATCTTCGCCAGCGAAGACCCCGAAGGCTCGCCCGAACTGCGCCATGCCATTGGCGGGATGATCGCCAATGTGGGGGATAGTTTTGCCATCTTTGCGCCCAATGCCAACAGCTATCGCCGGTTCAAGGCCAACAGCTATGCGCCCGTGGCTCCGACCTGGGGCGTCAATAACCGAACGGTATCATTCCGCATACCTGCCGGCGCACCCAAAACCCGCCATGTGGAGCATCGCGCCTGCGGGGCCGACGCAAACCCCTATCTGGCCGTCGCGGCGGTTCTGGCAGGGATGCATCACGGCATGACGAACAAGTCCGATCCCGGTCCGGCCGTCGTCGGCAATGGTTATGATCGCGACTCTTCTGGGGATGACAAGCCGCCGAGCAACTGGTTTGCGGCGGTCGATCGTTTCCATGGGTCAAAGGTGATGCGCGACTATCTGGGTGAGCGTTTCGTCGACATGTATTCTATCGTTAAACGTGTCGAACAGGACCGCTATTTCAGCGAAGTTCCCCGGCTCGATTATGACTGGTATCTGCGCAACGCCTGACACAAAAAAGCGCTTGGAAAAACGCGGTTTTTGCGCCAGCATTAGGACTCGAGGGAGCCCTAAAGAAGGTGGAGCAAAAGCATGGATTTCAAAACACTTCTCGATAACGCACAGAACAGGCGTTCGCTGCTGAAAGGCATGGGCGTCGCGGCTGTTGGGCTGACCTTTACAGGTGCGCTTTCCGGTTGCGGAGAGAAAGAAGCAAAGAAGCTTGCCAATGGCGAAGAGGGCAAGCTGAACTTCTACAATTGGGATACCTATATCGGCGAAACGACGCTTGAAGATTTCAAGGGTGCGAGCGGCGTTGATGTGAACATGACCCTGTTCGCAAGCAATGACGAACTGTTCGCCAAGCTGAAAGCCGGCAACCAGGGCTATGACGTAATTGTCCCGTCAAATGATTTTGTCGAGCGTATGGCGGCTGCCGACATGCTGATGCCGCTTGATCACAGCCTGATCCCGAATTTCGAAAAGAATATTGCTCCCGAATTCAAGGACGTGCCCTACGATCCGAAGAGGAAATATTCGATGCCCTATACTTGGCTGGCGCTGGGTATCGGCTATCGCAAGTCCAAGGTCAAAGGCGTGCCGGATAGCTGGAAGGTGCTGTTCGATAGTGACGAGTATAAGGGCCGCATCGCGCTGCTCTCAGAGGCAGGGGATATGTTCCGCCTGTACGGCAAATATCTTGGCAAATCCGTGAACGCCCTGACTGACGCCGATATCGCCATGATCGAAGCCATGATGATCAAGCAAAAGCCCAACATCAAAGCTTTCCATGAAGATAATGGCCAGGATCTGTTGCTTAAGGGCGAGGTCGACCTGGTGCTCGAATATAATGGCGATATCGCGCAGATAATGACCGAGGATGAAGATATTGGTTTTGCCATTCCCAAGGAAGGCAGCCAACTCAATTCAGACAATCTGTGCATTCCAAAGGGCGCGCCGCGTCCCAAAAATGCCCATGCCTTTATCAATTATCTGGTGGATGCAGAAGCCGGCAAGAAGATCACTGAGACGATCCTCTATCCGACGCCCAACGCTGCGGCCAAGGCGCTGATGCCCGAAAGCTACAAGAATAATCCGGTGATTTTCCCGCCGGCAGACATTCTCGCCAAATGTGAATATGCGAAATATAACCCCGATCTGCAGCCCAAATATGAGGCCGCCTTCACCCGTGTTCGCGCGGCCTGATCGGCAGAATATCGGCCGCCGCTGATTTAGCTGACACTATAGCGGCGGCCATTTTACAAGTTTCCCGGCATTGGCAGGCTGGGCGAGGAAGTGGGAGACATAATGGCCGGCCCTCTACAGGACTGGAAAGCATATAAGCGGCCCTTCGCCGCGATTGCCGGCGTGCCATTATTCTGGCTGGCGCTGTTTTTCATCGTTCCGATGGCGATCGTCTGGCTTTACAGTTTCGGGGAAAATGCTGGCCCTGCCGACATTGCTATTTCAGGAACGCTCGACAATTACAAACGGGCGACCGAATGGCTGTACATCTCAATCTTCCTAAAAAGTTTTGCTGTTGCGGCACTGGTCACGCTGATCTGCCTGATCATCGGTTTTCCGGTGGCTATGGCGATCACCTTCGCTTCTCCTAAATGGCGGCCTTGGCTGCTGCTGGGGATCATGCTGCCCTTCTGGACCAACCTGTTGATACGCACCTATGCGCTGATGACGCTGATGGGCACGAACGGTTATGCCAATATGGGGTTGGGCGCCTTGTGGGAGTGGGCAAGTTGGCTGCGCGTTGTTGTCGGCATGCAGCCGCTGGAGGCATGGACGCCGGTGCAACTGCTGTACAATAATTTCGCGGTGGTATTGGGCTTGGTCTATGTCCATCTGCCCTTCATGGTGCTGCCGCTCTATGCCGCGCTGGACCGGCTCGACAAATCCCTGATTGAGGCAAGCCTTGATCTTGGCGCAGGGCATTTGCGCACATTGATGAAGATTGTTGTTCCGCTTGCCGGGCCGGGCATATTGGCCGGCGTGATGATCACGCTGATCCCTGCACTGGGTGCCTATCTGACGCCTGACCTGATGGGCGGCACCGAAAGCCAGATGATCGCCAATGTGATCGAGCGGCAATTCAAGCGCGCGAATGACTGGCCGTTTGGCGCGGCGCTTTCCTTCCTGCTGATCTACGCGATGTTCATTCTGATCGCACTGCAATCGATGCGGCGCGAAAAAAGCGGGGAGGCGCGCTGATGCCGCTGTTTAACCGTACGCCAGTTGCCCCGCTTGAATATACTCGCAAGGCATGGATGCGCGGATGGGTCGGCGCGACGATGTTCTTCCTCTATGCGCCGTTGCTGATCCTGATGATTTTCAGCTTCAACGACTCAAAGCGCAATGTCGTCTGGAAGGGCTTCACGCTCAAATATTATGAAAAGGCGTTCAATAATGAATCGCTGGTAGAGGCGATGGTCAATTCACTGACCATTGCCGGGCTGGCGACAGCGTTCAGTCTGGTGCTCGGCGCGCTGGCGGCGGTTATGCTTTGGCGTTTCCGCTTCCCGTTCAAGGGCGCGGTTGAAGGCACAATGTCTCTGCCGATCATCGTTCCGGAAATCTGTCTCGGCGTCGCCTTCCTTATCTTCTTCGCGCGTATCGACTGGCCGACAGGGCTGCCATGGCCGCTTAATCTGTCAGCAATCACGATTGCGCACATCACCTTTTGCTTCCCCTTTGTTGCGATGGTGGTGCGATCGCGGCTCGAGAGCTTCAATCGCGAGGAAGAGGAGGCGGCCAAGGATCTGGGCGCATCCGAATGGCAGACCTTCCGTGACATATTGCTGCCGCACATGAAGCCTGGGCTGATCGCTGGCGCGTTGCTGGCCTTCACCTTGAGTCTGGACGATTTCGTAATCACCTTCTTCACCAGCGGGCCGGATACGATAACCTTCCCTGTGAAGGTCTATTCAATGGTCCGTTTTTCGGTGACGCCAGAGGTGAATGCGGCCTCGACCATCCTCATCATCCTCACCATCGTTCTGACTGCCATCGCCCTCAAACTGCAGGGCGTCAAAGCCATTGCCGGAAGCCATACATGACCGACAAGCAACCCATTATCCAGATCCGCAACGTTTCCAAACGTTTTGGCAAGGTGACCGCGGTGGACAATGTCACGCTCGACATCATGGCAGGCGAATTTTTCGTGCTGCTTGGTCCATCGGGCTGCGGCAAGACAACATTGCTGCGGATGATCGCTGGCTTTGAACTGCCGACCGAAGGCCAGATCCTGATCGATGGTCAGGACATGAGCGATGTGCCGCCGAACAAACGACCGGTCAACATGGTGTTCCAGAGCTATGCTGTCTTCCCGCATATGTCGGTGGCGGACAATGTCGCCTATGGCCTGAAAATCCGCGGCGTCGGTCGCGGCGAGCGCGAGGACCGTGTGCGCGAGGCGCTCGAACTGGTCAAGCTGGGCGGATTTGAGGATCGCATGCCTGACCAGATGTCGGGCGGCCAGCGGCAGCGCGTGGCGCTTGCGCGCAGCCTTGTCATGCGGCCCAAGGTTTTGTTGCTTGATGAACCGCTCTCCGCCTTGGATGCCAAGCTGCGCGCACAGATGCAGTTCGAACTATCGGACCTTCAGGATCAGGTCGGCATTACCTTCGTCACGGTGACGCATGATCAGGACGAGGCATTGTCGATGGCAAACCGCATAGCGGTGATCAACAAGGGCGAAGTGGCCCAACTCGCTGGGCCATCAGACCTGTATGAATATCCGGCCAACCGCTTTGTTGCCGATTTTGTCGGCTCGGTGAATATCTTCGAAGGCAAGTTGACGCTGGATGAACCCGACAAAGCAGCGGTCGACTGCCCCGGCGTCGGCAAGGTCTATCTGAACCATGGCGTCACCGGCCCGCACGGAGCCGACGTCTGGATCGCGCTGCGTCCTGAAAAAATCTACCTGCATGTTCCCGGCGAAGGAAAGGCAGTACGCGCTGCCGCGCAGGATGCCCCTGAAGGGCATAATTTCGCACGCGGCGTCATCAAGGGGATGAGTTATCTCGGCGACATCACGCTTTATGAAATCCGCCTCGACAGCGGCGACATGATCCGCGTTTCAAGGCCGAACATGTCGCGCCACGATCAGGAGGATTTCACCTGGGATGACCGCGTCAGCATGCACTGGCGGGCGGACAGCCCGGTGGTGCTGCTGAGTTAAGCATCACTCGTCGGTCGGCGGCGCAGTGCGCAGGTCGATCAGCGTTACGATGATGTTGGTGACCGGATCTGCAGGCGCATCCGCATTGGCCGGCATGCAGAAACGGTAGGTCGAACCCAGCGGCATCATCTTCAGCGCCTCAGCAAAAATCGGCGTTGCCATTGCCAGCGGGATTTTTTCCCATTGCCGCTGTTGGTCAACAATGCCAGTCGCGGCATCAAACAGCGAAAAGTCGACCAGCGCCATGTCCGCATCGGTCGGGGTGCGGCCCTGACTGGGGGTGACGATCGCGTAGCCCAGCCCCGACGCCGTGGTCTGCGGGCAACTGCGATCGGCAGGCGCGATCACTGGCTTGGGCGGCGGTGTTGTGAAGGATAGCAGATCGACCTCGAACACCAGGTCGGCATTGGCCGGAATAGTGCCTGCGCCCTCTGCGCCATAGCCAAGCGCTGCCGGTATGCACAGGCGATAGCTGCCGCCTGGCTGCATCAGTTGCAGCCCCTGCGCAAAGCCGGGGATTACCTCGCCAACCTTGAACTTGATCGCCTTGCCGCTGTCAAATTCGCTGCCGTCGGATGCGAGCCGTCCGGTATAATTCACTTCTACGCGGGAATTGACCGCCGCCTTTTCACCACTGCCGGGCTTGATGACTGTATAGGAAAGCCCATCAGCGGCTTTCACCTTACAGGTCAAAACCGGCGCTGCAGGCTTCGCTTGCGCAGCGCGAACCGGGGTCACGGGAAGCGCAAGAAGCGCCATTGATATGCCGCCAAGCGCGGCGCTGCTAAACAGGCTGTTCATGATCGCCAGAGGTAGGCGAAGCGGCGCAAAAGTCCAGTGCAGCTTTGCAGCCGTCAACTGTCTTTCTTGCGTGCCTTGCTCGCATAGATCAGTGCGGCTGCAAGCGCTGCGGAACCGATCCCGATCCCGGCAGCAGTCTTCCAGCCCAGCCCGCCGCTTTTGTCTGCGGCTTCCTTGCTGGCCTTGGCGCGCTTTACTTCGCGCATTGTTTCATTGTCGGGCGGTGTGTCGTCGGGAATATCGCTCATGTCCCCAAGATGGGAGAGGGGGGACTCGCCGTCAACCCTTCATAGCGCGCGGAGTAATGGTTCGGCTTCGTCAAGCGATTGGCGGATGATCCCGACCAGATCGTCGATCTGCTGTGTCGAGATGATCAGCGGTGGGCACATCACCAAACTATCGCGGATACCGCGGACCATCAGGCCATTGCGGATGCAGATGTCGCGCACCATTGGCCCGGCAGTGCCCTCGGCTCCGTTGAAACGCGCGCCGCTTGCCTTATCGGCGACAATTTCAACCGCGCCGAGCAGCCCGACCGAGCGGGCCTCGCCCACCAACGGATGGTCATTTAACTTCGCCAAAGCCTTAGCCAGATAAGGCCCGGTTTCGTTGCGGACTTTCTCGACCAGTCCTTCGCGTTCCATGATCTCAATATTGCGCAGGGCCACGGCCGCCGCCACCGGATGGCCCGAATAGGTGTATCCGTGCACGAAATCGCCACCGCTTTTCAGAACCTTGATGATCTCGGCGCTAACCGCGACGGCGGAAATTGGTAGATAACCGGACGACAGACCCTTGGCCATCGCGATCATGTCGGGCTTAACGCCCATCGTTTCATGGCCCCACATATTGCCGGTACGGCCAAAGCCGCAGATAACTTCGTCGCACACCAGCAGGATACCATATTTGCGGCAGATCGCCTCGACCTGTGGCCAGTAATTGGCGGGCGGTATGATTACGCCGCCAGCACCCTGCACCGGCTCACCGATGAAGGCCGCGACATTTTCGGGGCCGACTTCAAGGATCTTGTCTTCGATGGCCTGCGCGCAAGCTGTACCGAAATCTTCGGGGCTCATGTCGCGGCCTTCATTGTACCAATAAGGCTGGCGGACATGTTCGATCCCGGCAAGCGGCAGGATTCCCGGTGCTGGGAATCCCTGGCTGTGCATCGCCTTCATCCCGCCCATACTGACGCCCGCTACGGTCGAACCATGATAGGCATTGTGGCGGCTGATGAAGATTGTTCGGCTGGTTTCACCCTTCACTTGCCAATAATGGCGGACCATCCGCAGGATCGTGTCATTGGCTTCCGAACCCGAACTGTTGAAAAACACATGCGGCAGCCGACCACCGGTCAGGCTGGCAATTTTGTCGGCAAGCAATACGGCCGGCGGGTTCGCCGTCTTGAAGAAGCTGTTGTAATAAGGCAGCTCGCGCATCTGTTCGGCGGCGACATCGGCCAATTCATCGCGGCCATAGCCGACATTGACGCACCACAGACCAGCCATTCCGTCGAGGATGCGGTTGCCATCGCCATCATGGATGTAGCAGCCATCGGCATGGGTGATGATGCGACTGCCGCCCAGATCCTCAATTTCCTGCCAGTCAGCTTGGGCGGGAAGGTGGTGGGCGATGTCGAGGCGACGGAGTTCGGCGATGTCGTAATTGCGTGGCATGTAGTCGTTCCTGATACTAAGCGTCGCCCCTGCGGAGGCAGGGGCCGTTGGCGGTTTATTCAGCCAGAATGGCCTAAACCTGTTGCGGTCCCTGCCTTCGCAGGGACGACGAGACCGTCAGGGCGAAAAGCCGATCCGCGCTTGGTAGCGATTATAACGGGTGATGCAGCGGTTCATAACGCGCCTCTTAACGCTTTTCCGAGCAGGTGAAAATAGGTCTGCGAATCCGGGTCCTTTTCGGTGCCCCATTCGGGGTGCCATTGCACTGCCAGCAGCGGCGCGCCATTGGGCCTTGCGCTATAGGCCTCGATCAGCCCGTCGGGTGCCCGGGCTTCAACCGAAAGGCCGTCAGCCAGCCTGCCGATTCCCTGATAATGCACCGAATTCACATCGAGAGCAGGCTTACCATAGGCGTTGGCCAGCCAGCCTCCGCTCTCCAATTCCACCGGGTGCCGATGGTCGAACATCGCGTCGAAGGATACATCATCAGGCGCATGGTGGCGGATGAGATCGTCATTGGCGCTGGCATCGCGGCGCAGCGTTCCGCCCAGTGCGACATTGATTTCCTGAAAGCCGCGACAGATGCCAAATACCGGCTTTTGCGCGTCGATCATCCGCTCGACCATCGACAGCGCGATTTCGTCGCGGCCTTCGTCAAACGGGCCGTCGCCTCCATCGTCACCATAGCGTGCGGTGGCGACATTGGACGGGCTGCCGGTGAGCAAAATGCCGTCAAGCCTCGGTGCTACCTCGGCCGCGGTCATCAGGTCAGGCAGTGAGGGGATAATCAAGGCCGCGACATCAGCATAGGTCATAGCCGCGCGAATATAGCGCTCCATTACCGCCTGTGCCGGTTCAGTGCCGACCTGCCGGTTGCAGGCGATGACGCCAAGGACGGGGCGAGTGGTCATACCCCCCCGATAAGTTCCCGCCCGATCAGCATCCGGCGGATTTCGTTGGTGCCGGCGCCGATGTCGAGCAATTTTGCATCGCGCCAAAAGCGTTCCACCGGCCAATCCTTGGTATAGCCGGCGCCGCCCAGCGCCTGGATCGCTTCACCGGCAACCTTTACCGCGCTTTCGCTAGCGAGAAGGATTGCGCCTGCTGCGTCAAAGCGGGTGGTCTGCCCGGTGTCGCAAGCACGTGCGACATTATAGACATAGCTGCGCGCAGAATTGAGCGCGACATACATGTCGGCAATCTTGCCCTGCATCAGTTGGAAACTGCCGATTGCCTTGCCGAACTGCTTGCGTTCGCGGACATAGGGCAGCACAACATCAAGGCAGGCCTGCATCACGCCAAGCTGAAGCCCGGCGAGCACGACGCGCTCATAATCGAGGCCGCTCATCAATACACCGACACCGCCATGCAGCGGGCCCATGACGCGATCTTCAGGAATGAAGCAGTCGTTGAAGACAAGCTCTGCTGTTGGCGAACCGCGCATGCCGACCTTGTCGATCTTCTGTCCGATTCCAAATCCTTCGTCGCCCTTTTCGATCAGAAAGGCAGTGATGCCGCGCGATCCGGCATCGGGCGCGGTTTTCGCATAGACAACCAACGTGTCGGCATAAGGCGCGTTGGTGATCCAATATTTGGTGCCATTGAGCACGAAGCCGCCCTGCACAGCATCGGCCTTCAGCTTCATCGACACGACATCGGATCCCGCGCCCGCTTCCGACATAGCGAGGCTGCCGACATGTTCGCCACTGATGAGCCGGGGGAGATATTTCGCCTTCTGCTCGGCATTGGCCCAGCGGCGGATCTGGTTGACGCAGAGGTTGGAATGCGCCCCATAAGAGAGCCCGATCGATGCCGATGCCCGGCTGACTTCTTCGACCGCGACGACATGTTCCAGATAGCCAAGGCCAAGCCCGCCATCCTGTTCTTCAACCGTCAGGCCGTGCAGGCCAAGTTCGCCCATTGCCGGCCAAAGCTCGTTTCGGGGGAACCAATCCTCAGCATCGATCTTTGCCGCAAGCGGGGCGATCTTGTCGGTCGCAAAGCGGTAGGTGGTTTCGCGGATCATTTCCGCATTTTCGCCAAGCGCGAAGTCAAGTGTGGGAAGGTTGCTCATCATCAGGCAAATGCCCTGCGGCGGTTGCGGTTGCAACCATTTATGGTCTGCCCTGGGCCTGCCAAAACAATCGGCACTGGCAGCTTCAAACAACCGCTGTTAGGCACCGCGCACAATGTCCTCCCCCCAAGCCCCGATCAAGGCAGTCCTCGGCCCGACCAATACCGGCAAGACGCATCTTGCGGTCGAGCGGTTGTGCGCGCATTCCAGCGGTGTGATGGGGTTTCCGTTGCGCCTGCTGGCGCGGGAGATTTATGATCGGGTGGTCGCGATCAAGGGACCCAAGGAGGTGGCGCTGATCACCGGCGAGGAGCGAATCGAACCGCCGGGCGCACGCTGGTATTTGTGCACCGCCGAATCAATGCCGGTGGAACGCCAGTTCGCCTTTGCCGCGCTCGACGAGGCGCAAATCGGAGCCGATCCCGAGCGCGGGCATATCTTTACGGACCGGATGCTGCATGTGCGCGGCCGCGAGGAAACGATGATATTGGGATCAGAGGCGCTTCGCCCGATGGTGAAGGCGTTGCTGCCCGATGCCGAGATCATCTCGCGGCCACGCTTTTCGACATTGAGTTATGCTGGCCCCAAAAAGCTGTCCCGTCTTCCACCGCGTTCGGCAATCGTCGCCTTTTCTGTAGAGCAGGTTTATGCGGTAGCCGAATTGCTGCGCCGGTTGCGCGGCGGCGCGGCGGTGGTGATGGGCGCGCTATCCCCGCGCACGCGCAACGCACAGGTGGCGATGTTCCAGTCGGGAGAGGTCGATTATCTGGTGGCGACTGATGCTATCGGAATGGGTCTCAATCTTGACGTTCAACACATTGCCTTTGCAGGGCTTTCCAAATTTGATGGACATCGCACACGACGCCTGAGCGTATCGGAAATGGCGCAGATTGCAGGGCGGGCCGGTCGCCATCAGCGCGATGGCACCTTCGGTACTGTCGCCGGCGAGGCGGGCGAGATGACCGCAGAGGAATTGCTGGCGATCGAGGGACACAATTTCCCCGCGCTCGACTGGATGTACTGGCGAGAGGCAGCGCCCCGCTTTTCAAGCCTGTCGCAATTGATCGCCGATCTTGAGGTAAAGCCGGACGGGCCGCCGCTGCGCGCCGCGCCCGAAGCGATCGACCTTGCCGTGTTGAAACGGCTTGCAGATATGTCGCAGGTCACCGCAAAGCTTGCTGGCCCGAAAAGCGTTGCCCGGCTTTGGGAGGTCGCAAGCCTTCCGGACTTTCGCCAGACCGGAGCTGAACATCATAGCCGTTTTGTCGCGTCGTTTTGGGAACATCTGGTGGGTGGTGTGCTTCCCCATAGTTATGTTGCTGGAGAACTGGCGCGGCTCGATACCATCCAAGGAGATGTCGATACGCTGTCGGCGCGGATCGCAGCGGTGCGCACATGGTCTTACGTCGCGCATCGCGGCGACTGGGTGGCTGATCCGGTCGCCATGGCCGAGCGGACAAGGGCGCTTGAAGAAAAGCTGTCCGATGCGTTGCACAATGCGCTTCGTCAGCGTTTTGTAGACCGGCGGACATCGATGCTGCTACGTAAGGCGACGCGCGACGATGCCCTTTTGCCGGTTGAGGTCGATGCCGATAATCAGGTTTTTGTTGACGGCGAACATATTGGCGCGCTTGACGGCTTCGCTTTCAAGGTCGATCCGTCGGCGAGGGTTGGGGAACGTAAACTGTTGCTTGCAGCCGCTGAGCGGCATCTGGCAGCATATTTGAAACAAAGGGCGAGGGCGGTGGCAATGGCCGAAACGCAGGAATTTTCACTCGAACGCGACGCTGAGGGTCGGCCCGCGCTGTTCTGGCAGGGTGCCATGTTGGGGCATCTGGTAAAGGGCCGCAACCTGTTGCAGCCACTGTTCAAGCCGGTGCGCGCTGTTGCCGGGCTTGAGGGTGAGGACCTGCGTGCTATCGTTGAAAAGGCCGATGGCTGGGTGCAAGCGCAATTGGCAAAGCATATGGGCGGTCTGATCGCGCTGAACCAGCTCGCCGCCGATGCCGCAACCGATGGCGTCGTCCGCGCGCTGGCTGCCCGGCTTGCCGATGCAGGCGGAATTGCAGGGCGGCAATTTCTGGCTGACACATTGACGGCCCTGCCCAAGGAAGCGCGCGGCGCGGCGCGCAAGGCGGGGATAGTCTTCGGCGCGCTCGACGTTTATCATCATGCCATATTGAAACCGGCGGCCACCCGCTGGCGCGCGGCACTTTTTTCTGCGCTGACTGAAAAGCCGATGCCCGATCTTCCGCCTGAAAGCGCGGTGCATCTGAAGGATTGGGAATTTGCTTCGGCCGCCGACTGCCGGAATGCGGGCTACCGCCGCGTTGGAAACGAGTATGTCCGTATCGACCTTGCCGAACGTGTAGTTCGTAAGGCGCATGAGGCGCGCGGCGACAAGAATGATTTCGGTTTGGACATGGCCTTTGCCACTTCGCTGGGGCTGAGCGAGGAAGGGCTGGAAGCATTGATGCGTGATGCCGGCTTCCGGAAGATGAAGGCACCATCGTTAGAATTGCCTGCAGCTGACGGTGATGATGCAAATGCCGGTGAGGCTGCCGAAACCGCAGCGTCTGATTCTGCCATTGAAGAAGCGCTGGTCGTCGAAGAAGAGGCAGCGGTCATCGCCGAAGTACAACAGGATATGCCGCCGGTTATCGATGCAGAGACGCCCGATAGCCTAACGGTTTTGGAAACGGATAGCGCCTCAACTGAATTGGCTGCGCCTGTTTCATCGGCAAACCTCACTTATTGGCGCTGGATTGGTATCCGCAAGCCCCGGCCGCAAGCAGTTCGGCCAGACCAGGGCCAAATGCGTGGCAAACCGAAGGGCAGGGGCAAGCCCGGCGAGGGGCGCAAGCCGCACGCGCCGCGTGAAAAGGCTCCGCAAACCCGCTCGGCACCTGCTGCTCCTACCGCGCTTGCGCTGCAGCTTGCTGCGCTCAAGGAAAAGATGGGCGGTTAGGCTTGGCGCTCGCTTCGCTGCGGATCGACAAGTTGCTCTGGCATTTGCGCCTGTCGAAATCGCGCAGCCTTGCACAGGTGCTTGTGGCGGAAGGGCATATCCGGTTGAACGGGCGGCGGGTTGAAAAACCCAGCGCTGAGGTAAAAGTTGGCGACGCGCTGACCATTCCCCGGGGTGATGCCGTACTGGCCATCCGGGTGGTTGCCATCCCGCCGCGCCGTGGCCCCGCATCAGAGGCGCAGGCTTGCTACCTCGAAATTTGATACCTTGGGCAATTTCCCCCGTTGACTTCGCAGCAAAAGAAACAATAGGCACTGGTGCATAAACTGCACCGCTTAGGGGAGATATTGTTCAATGACCTACGTCGTCACTGATGCCTGCATCAAATGCAAATATATGGATTGCGTAGAAGTCTGCCCGGTCGACTGCTTCTATGAAGGCGAGAATATGCTCGTCATCAACCCGAATGAGTGCATCGATTGCGGCGTGTGCGAGCCTGAATGTCCTGCGGAAGCAATTCTTCCTGACACCGAAAGTGGCCTCGAACAGTGGCTCGAACTCAACGCGACCTACAGCGCTGAATGGCCGAACATCACCACCAGCCGCGAACCGCCGGCCGATGCCGACGAATTCAAGGGCGTCGATGGCAAGTTCGACAAATATTTCTCGACCGAACCCGGTCAGGGCGACTGATATAGCGGTGCAATAACGGCGCGGCCTGCGGTTAAAGCAGGCCCGCGCTGCGCAGACTGGTTATCCCGTCCTTGCCGACGATCACATGATCGTGAACGGCAATGCCAAGCTTTTTTCCGACATCGATAATTTCGCGGGTCATGGAAATGTCCTGGCGGCTTGGTGCGCTGTCTCCGCTCGGGTGATTGTGCACCAGGATGATTGCCGCTGCGCCCAAGTCGATCGAACGCCTTACGATTTCGCGCGTGTAAATCGGCGCCTGATCGATCGAACCCTCGCTCGCTATTTCGTCCCGGATCAGCATATTCTTGCTATTGAGGTACAGCACGCGGACGCGCTCCACGGTCAGATGCGCCATGTCGAGCCGCAGATAATCCAGCAATGCCTGCCAGCTTGAAAGGACGGGCAGTTCGCGCACCGGTTCGGAGGCCATCCGCAAGGCGAGCGCCTGCACGATCTTGATCGCAGACACCGCATTTTCGCCAACACCTTTTTGGTGCAGCAGGCTGTAACTGTCGGCGGCAAAAATCGCGGATAGATTGCCATAATGTGCGAGCAATTGTTTCGCGATCGGTTTGGTATCAATCCGGGGAATCGCAAGCATCAGCAGATATTCGAGCAATTCATGATCAAGCAGGGCGTCGCCGCCCTTGCCGAGCAGCCGTTCGCGCAATCGCTCGCGATGGCCTGCGCCATAATGCCCTTCATTTTCGCGTGATGCCGCCATCTCTCTCAGCTTGTCACGTAAATTTGCCGCCGCTTCAAGACATTTGAAGGAATCGCCGTTGCAACAAAGCGGCCTTTGGCGCATTTGTGCAGATATGGAGGACAACCTTCCGGATGCTGGGCCTAAACGGCGCTGGGGCAAGCGCCATGTGTTCGGCACAGTATTGCTTTTCCTGCTGATACTGTTGCTGGCGGCTTGGTGGCAACGCACCGACATTGCGGACCGGTTCGTCCAGGGGCAGCTTGAACAATATGATGTCCGGGCAAGTTACGAGATTCAGGACATTGGCTTTCGCACGCAACGGCTGCGCAACGTGGTGTTGGGGGATCCTGAAAATCCTGACCTGACGGCAAAAGCGGTGGAAATCGACACCGTTATCGGCTTTGGCCAGCCGCGCTTATCGGCCATTCGTGCCAATGGCGTCCGCCTGCGGGGCAGAGTGGTCGACGGGCAACTGCGCCTGGGCGAACTCGACAAGTTCCGTGATCTGAAAAGCAAGGAACCGATCAGCATTCCCGATATCAGTTTGGGACTGCGCGATGCAATTGCATCATTGGAGACGCCATGGGGCGGCGTGGGCATCGCCGCCCAGGGTAGCGGCCATTTGCGTAGCCGTTTCGACGGAAGGCTGTGGGTGCGATCGCCGCAGCTAGTCGGCGGTGGCTGCACGGCCAAGCGCCTGCGCTATGACGGGAAGGTAAGTATCCGCAACGCCCGTCCCGCCTTTGAGGGGGCGGCCAGCGCTGCCCGTGCGGATTGCCCAGATCAAGATCTGGCAGCAATGGCGCCTGCTTTTGCAGGTAAGGTCCAGTTTACCAAAGCCTTCGACCGCTGGCTGGGGGATGTCGGCGTTGCGGCGACGTCGATCCGGTCAGACGATATGAAGGCGAGCGAGCTTTTGGCGCGGCTCGATTTTGATGGGAGCGCCCGCCGCACGCGCTATGCAATCGATCTTGACCAGTTGGCATTGCGGATGCCCGAACTTTCCGTGCGAACCTTGTCCGGCAAAGCCGAGGGTATGTTGGTGAGTGGCAAGGCAGGGATGCAGATTTCGGCGCGCGGCTCTGCCGCATTAGAAGGGGCTGCACTGTCGCCTGCCATGCTCCCTGCAACAGCCAGTCTGGTCGACGGCACAAGCGCGACGCCCATCGGGCCGGTTGTTGCGCGGCTTGCGCCGGCGTTGCAGCGCGCTGCCTCTGCTTTTGACGCGACCCTTGGCTTTGATCTGGCAGCGGGACCTGATGGTTCCACAGCCCGGCTCGAAAAGCTGTTCGTGCGATCACAAAGCGGCGCGATTCTGCGTCAACAGGGCAGTTTTGCGCTGTCGGGTGGCAATGCAGTCGAATCCTTTGCGATCGGTTTACGCGGCGGTGACCTCCCAACAGGCGACCTCAGTCTGCGACAGCGCGGTAGCGGCTGGCAAGGAACGCTCGCGCTTCAGCCCTATGATGCGAGGGGGGGCAGTTTTGCCATACCGGCCTTGGCCTTCAGCAGCGAGGCAGGCGGTACCTGGCGCTTTTCCGGGCAGGCGACCATGACCGGGCCATTGCTGGGTGGTCGGATAAGCGGGCTCAGCCTGCCGGTGAGCGGCACATTTGCTGGAGGCGTTCTGGCGATGAATGGCAGTTGCACAGATGTCCGTTATCAGGGGCTTGAAACGGGTGCGTTGCGCTTACCCGCTGGCCGGTTGCGCGCCTGTCCCGAGCGTGGGTCGATGCTGCGGGTTGGAGGCGGGCAAACAAAGTTCGCGCTTAACATCCCGAAGCTTTCGGTCGCCGGCACTTTGGGTTCATCGCCACTGCGCGCCAGTGGCAGCGCGATCAGTTTCGATCTCGACCGGGGCTTTGCTGCCAATCAGGTCGCGGTCGATTTGGGGGTGAGCGAAAGTTTGAGCCGATTTACCGTCGCGCGGATTGATGGACGTATGACAGGTGACGGCGTGGCCGGCAGCTTAATCGGCGGTGCAGGGCAGATAGGCAATGTGCCGCTGCTGATCGGCGAAACCGAAGGGCAATGGCGTTGGCAGGATGGCGTGCTAGGCTTGGATGCAACGTTGTTTGTCTCGGATGCCGCTGAAGTTGATCGGTTCAACCGGTTGCGCGTACCCAATTTCCAACTGACGCTGGCCGACAATAAGATCGTGGCGATTGGTGATCTGGCCGAGCCTGAAAGCAGCGTTACCGTGGCCAATGCCCAGATCCAGCATGATTTGGGAAATAGCATTGGCAATACGCTGCTGTCGGTCGATAACCTGCAGTTCAATGACCGGTTGCAGCCCGAACAGATCACGCCGCTGACATTGGGCAGCATTGCAAATGTCCAAGGGCAGCTGAGCGGTGATGGTCGGATCGATTGGAATGGTGAGGCCGTGACCAGCTCGGGGCGCTTCACGGTCGAGCGCACCGATCTTGCTGCAGCCTTTGGGCCTGTCGACGGGCTTAGCACCGAAATTGCCTTTACCGATCTGCTGGGAATGGTCACCGCGCCGGGGCAGGTGGCGCGGATAGCATTGGTCAATCCCGGCATTCCGGCGTTTGATGGCGTGATCCGTTACCAGTTGCTGCCCGATCAGAAGGTCAAGATAGAGGAGGGGCGCTGGCCTTTTTATGGAGGCGAACTGATCCTTGAACCGACCATCCTTGACTTCGATGTAGAGGCAAAGCGCGAGCTGACCTTCCGGATGGTGGGGCTCGACGCGGAAAAATTTCTTGGTAATTATGACATTGAAAATCTGCGCGTTGCGGGCGTGTTTGACGGCACTCTTCCAATGGTCTTCGACCAGGAAGGCGGACGCATCGTCGGCGGCTGGCTGGTATCGCGTCCGGGCGGTGGCGAACTCAGCTATCTCGGCGAGATCAGCTATAAGGATATGGGCGTCATGGCCAACTTTGCCTTTGATGCTCTGCGATCAATTCGCTTTGAAGAAATGCAGATTGGCGTCGATGGCAATTTGGGCGGTGAGGTGGTGACTGAAGTGCGTTTCCGTGGGCTGCAACAGGGCAGTCTTGCGAAGCGCAACTATATCACCCGCCAGCTGGCTAAGCTGCCAATCGAATTTAATGTGCGTATTGCCGCCGAATTCCTTTCGCTCATCGCAAATCTCCGTTCTGTCTATGACGGGGAATATGCGGCGCAGCGTTTTGGCAGTCAGGTGCTCGATGCCGCGCCGGTGACCGGAGAGGCGGCGCCGCCTAAATGATCGAATCTCATCAGGTGATAGGGAGGCGCGATTCCCTGTTCAGCATCGCGAAAGCGGAAGGGGTGCATATGTTCAACAGATTGACGGCCGGTCGCAATGGTGCGATTCGGTCAATCATGAAGAAAGGCTTCTTTCTGCTGCCCTTGACGGGTTTGGTTCTCGCCGGTTGCGTGCAGGTCACTGCGCCTGACAAACCGATCGTGATCAACCTGAACATCGCGATCCGGCAAGACGTTCTCGTCAAGCTGGATGCACCGTCGAAAAAGCTGGTGGAAGAGAATGAGGAAGTGTTCTGATGGCCATGAGTGAAAAGATGCGGGACAGGTTGGAAATGCTTCTTGCCGCCATCCTGATCGGCGCAACCGCGACAAGCGCGGTGCATGCGCAGCGCGACCCAGCCTATCAGCAGGCGCGCAGCGAGGGGCTCGTTGGTGAAAAGACCGACGGCTATCTGGGTTTTGTCGTGCCGCCGACGCCTGCAATCAAGGCACTGGTTGATGACATCAACATCAAGCGCAAGGAACTCTACACCGAGCAGGCCGTGGCAAATGGTTCGACGGTGGAGGAGTTCGCCTTTACCAATGGTTGCCGACTGATCCGTGAACGTACGGTTCCCGGTGAGAAATATCAGGCACCTGATCGCAGCTGGAAAACCCGCGATTCCAGCCCGCCGGCGCTTGATCCGCGATGCCCGTAATCGGAAGGCGTGTCTCGGCCTGTCAGCCTGATGGTCTAACCCTTTAGGTAGAATTGTGCACCGATCAGACGTGCGCATAATCGCCCCTTCGGCCTAGCTGGAGGGGCGTTTTCATGGAGGCAGTTGATCGCGCAAAAGAACGGGTAATGCCGCCGCGTCCGGGGCAGCCCATTCCATGGTTCAAGGCACCAATTCTGGATGGCAATGCCAATTATGCCATCAGCACCGCGGCCGGCCGTCCGATGCTGTTCCTTCTCTTTGGCAGCGCAACCGACCCGCGAGCGCGAGCTGCGCTTGACGTTATGTTGCGCCATGCTGACATGTTCGATGACCAGAATTGCTGTTTTTACGGCGTCACCGTCGACCCACAGGATGCCGCGCAGAAACGCGTCGTGCCGCGTATCCCGGGCATTCGCTACTTCATCGATTATGACCGCAGCCTGAGTATTTTGCTCGGTGCGTTGAGCCACGCAGAACCGTCGCATTACAAACCGCAATGGCTGGTGCTTGATCGCCAGTTGCGGCTGGTCGGTCGTTATCGGTTGGACGAACAGGATCGTGCCCTTGCCAATTTGCGCATGCAAATCGCACGGGCGGCCGAGGATAGCTGGGCGCCAGTCCTTGAAGTGCCAAATGTTCTGGAACATGGACTCTGCGACCAATTGGTTGAACTTTATCACGGACATGGCGGCGTAGATTCGGGATTCATGCGGGATATTGACGGCAAGACCGTACAGATTATCGATCATGGCCATAAGCGGCGCAGCGACGTTATCATCGAAGACCCCACGCTTCGGGACCGGTTGCAGTCGCGCATCCATGACCGAGTGACCCCCATGATCGCGCGTGCCTTTCAGTTCGAGGTTACGCGGATGGAGCGATATCTGGTCGCATGTTATGATGCCGAAAGCGGCGGTCATTTTCGGCCGCATCGCGACAATACGACCAAGGGCACCGCGCATCGGCGTTTTGCGGTCACGATCAATCTCAACACCGGCGAATATGAAGGCGGTGGATTGGTCTTTCCCGAATTTGGACAGCGCGCCTATGTCGCGCCCAAAGGTGGGGCGATCGTCTTTTCTTGTTCGCTGCTCCATCAAGCATTGCCCGTTACCAGCGGGCAGCGCTTCGCATTCCTGCCTTTTCTCTATGATGAGGCCGGCGCCAAGGTGCGCCAGGCGAACAATGCCTTTCTGGGGGAGGGTGTCGGCGCCTATTCGATGTAGTGCGGGTAGGATGTGGCCGCGTTGCAGCGACTCCAAAATACTGCGTCGCAACAAAAGCCATCGCGGCTGGTTGACTTGGCCCGTGGTGCCGCCTAAAGCGCCCGTGCCTTGGCGGGGTTGGCTCGGTACCAAGCGGTTCTCCCCATTTAAAATGGAGGATTTGCATGGCTTCCAACGATCCCGCGCAGGATGGCAACGGCAAAAATGACCCTCGGCTCGATTCGTTAGACATGCAGCTGAGACAGGTCAGGAAGGCCGAGGCGGAAAGAACGGGCTCAGATGTGCCCCCGGCCAAAGGAATGCGGCAGGGAAATCGCGTCTTAACCGAACTGATCGCCGGTCCTGCGGGTGGTGCCCTTGTCGGCTGGTTGTTCGACCAGTTGCTGGATACCGCGCCAGCGCTTCTGTTGGTCTGCATGTTCCTTGGAATAGCGGTCGCCTTCAGGAATATTTACAGGATTTCGCAGGAGCGTCCGGAATAACACCCTTGGTGTTTGGTTGGGCGCTTCGGTTATATTGACGCGGCCCCGCTTTCGGGGCTTTTGGTATAAGCAGGGTTGGCAAAAAGTGGCAGGCGAAAGCGGCAAAATCGATCCGATGCACCAGTTCCAGATTGAGCCGATCGCTCAATTGCAACTTGGCCAGTTCGACATTTCCTTCACCAACTCCTCGCTGTTCATGCTGGTCGTGCTTGCCGCGATCTGGATTTTCATGGCTGGCGGTATGAAGCGTGACCTTGTGCCTGGCCGCTGGCAGATGGCAGTCGAAGGTGTCACTGGCTTCATCAACAACATGATGAGCTCGAGCATCGGTCCCGAGGGCAAGAAATATGTCCCGCTCGTATTCTCGCTGTTCATGTTCATCCTCTTCGCCAACTTCATGGGCATGATGCCCATCGGTATCGTTCCCGGCGCGCATGCCTTTACCGTGACCAGCCATTTGACAGTCACTGCGGTACTCGCGCTGCTCAGCTTTGGTACCGTTCTGGTCGTCGGTTTCTGGCGCCATGGCCTCCATTTCTTCAGCCTGTTTGTTCCGCATGGCACGCCTTGGTGGCTGCTGTGGCTGATCCCGCTGATCGAACTGTTTTCGTTTCTCATCCGTCCGTTCAGCCTCGCGCTTCGACTGTTCGTCGCAATGACCGCAGGTCACGTTCTGATGAAGGTTCTCGCAGGCTTTGTGATCAACGGCCTCAATGCAGAGGCGCTGTGGGTTGCACCGCTTGTCGCTCTGCCTTCGTTCATCCTGATGATCGGCATCACCCTGCTCGAACTGCTGGTGTGCGCGATCCAGGCCTATGTCTTTGCGCTTTTGACCTCGCTCTACATCAATGACGCGGTCAATCTGCACTGATTGAATTTCCAAGAGTTTTTTCAACATAATCTGAATTTTGACAGGAGTTAGTAAAATGGAAGCAGAAGCAGCAAAATTGATCGGCGCCGGTCTCGCAGCTATCGGTGCAGGCCTTGCAGCTGGCGGCGTTGGTAACGTCTTCGGTTCGTTCCTTCAGGGCGCGCTGCGCAACCCCGCGGCTGCTGACAGCCAGCAGGGCCGCCTGTTCATCGGCTTCGCCGCTGCCGAGCTTCTCGGCCTGCTGGCGTTCGTCGTTGCGATGATCCTCATCTTCGTCGCCTAATTTCGAGCTTAGGGGAGGACACCCCGGCGCATTGACGCCGGGGGCACCCCCCTGATCTTTTAAGTATCCGAAACCCTCCTTCAAGCGAGCGGAATCAATGCCTCAGATTGCCCAGATTCTGGAAACCTATGCGTCGCAGTTTTTCTGGCTGCTGCTGGTTTTCGGCCTACTTTATTTCGTGATCGGCCGTGGCATGGTGTCAAAGATTGATGCCAATGTCGAAGCTCGTGACCGGAAAATCGCCGAAGACCTGGCTGCTGCCGAAAAGGCACGGGCCGAGGCAGAAGGTTTGGCTGCCGGAGGTAGCGATGCCCTGAATGCCGCGCGCAGTGATGCGCAGGCCAAGGCAGCTAAGGCGAAGGCCAAGGGCGCCAAGGAGGCGGAGGCCCGTCTCTCAAAGGCGGACGAGGAGATTTCGGCAAAGCTTGCCGCAGCCGAAACCAGCCTCGCCAAAGCGCGGGATAAGGCAATGGCAGGCATTGAAACTGTCGCAGCTGAAGCGGCAGCAGAAATTGTTGCCAAGGTATCGGGTGCAAAAGTCAGCGCTGCGCAGGCAGCGTCTGCAGTGAAAGCGGTAATGAGCTGATGACACAGGCTGCAGCCCCCAATGCAATGGCCGCCGAAAAGGCCATTATAGATGACACGACGGTGGATGGCGCTCCGGTCGAACAGACCGCGGCTGAAAAGACGCACGCCACGACCGAAGTGCCTGGTGCGGAAGCCCATGCAAAGCCCAAGGCGCTCGGCCTTGACGCGACCATGTGGGTCGCGGTCGCAATGCTTGTGGTGATCGGCCTTGCTATCTGGAAGAAAGTGCCAGCCATGATCGGCGCGGCGCTTGACAGTCAGATTGCCGCCATCAAGGCGCAACTCGATCAGGCGACCAATCTTCGCAAGGAAGCCGAAACCATCAAATCGGAATACGAAGCGCGGGCCAAACAGGCCGCTGCTGATGCCGAAGCGATGAAAGCCCATGCAGAGGAAGAGGCGAAGGCCATCATTTCCAAAGCAAAGGCCGATGCGACCGCGTTGATCGCACGCCGCACCCAGTCAGCTGAAGACAAGATCGCCGCTGCAGAGCGCGCTGCTGTTGCAGACGTCCGCGCTTCGGCTGCTCAGGCCGCAGCTGCCGCAGCTGCTGCGCTGATCGCAGTCCATCATGATGCGAAGACCGATGCGAATCTGGTGAACGAAACGATCGCCAAGTTGAACTGAGCTTATCCGCTTCCCGATTGCGGGAGGGATTGAAAGGGCGCGCCTCGCAAGGGACGCGCCTTTTTCATTTAAGTGATACGCAAATGTCGCCCTGCGGATTTTCCAGGGCCGAACAGCAACGATCAGCGATCAGAACCGGATCATGATTTTCCGGGCCAGCGCAGGCGAGATGCTCTCAACAATCCGCAACAGCTTTGTCATGCCAACATTCGCTTCTTTGGCATTATTCTCGATCGCTTGGACGATCTCCGCAGCACAGGCCTTTGCGCTCATCTTGCGGCTGCCGCGCCCAGCAGTCAGCTTTGTCTCGACAACCGGCGGCAGCACTTCCAGAACGTGGACGTTGCTGCCCTTCATCTGTTCGCGCAGCGCCAGCGTGTAGCTGCGCAGCCCTGCCTTCGTTGCGCAATAGATCGGCCCGCCAGAGCGCGGGGCAATCGCAAGGCCTGATGTGACATTAACGATCATCGCTTCTGGCAACGCCTTCAGCAACGGCATCAACCCAGCGATAAGGTGGATCGGGGCGTTTAGGTTGGCAAAGATGCAGCGATCATTGTCGCCAAGATCAGGAGCACCCACGCGAAAATCATGATCGCTGCCCAAACCCGCATTGTTGATCAAAATGTCGATGGTGCGTCCCTTGACCGCGTCTAGGACGATGTCCGCACCCGCAGCCGTTGAGAGGTCGGCTGCTATTACCTCATAGCCAGCAACTTTGGCTGCGGCTATGCGCTCCGGTGTTCGTCCGCTGACAATCAGCTGCGCACCCTTAGCCCGCAATTGTTCTGCCAGTTCGCGGCCGATGCCGTCGGTGCCACCGGTCAATAAAATCGTTTTTCCTGCTACTTGCATTTACTCTCTCTCTCGCCCAGCTACAGCCCGTTACCATAAACATTCCCTATGTCCAAAGCTGACCGCCCCGATCTGCCCAATGCCGCATCGCGCTTCAACGAAGAGGCGCAAACCTTTGCCGTGCGCGGCGCGGACCAGCCCGATCTGGAAACGGGCGTTGCGGCGATCCGCAACGTCCTGCGCACGCTGCCTGCAAAACCAGGCGTATACCGTATGCATGATGCGCGCGGCGATGTGCTTTATGTTGGCAAGGCGCGGGCACTGCGCAATCGGGTGACCAATTACACGCAGGTCGAGCGTCTGCCTAACCGCTTGCGGCGTATGGTTTCGCTGACGCGCAGCATGACGATTGTCACAACCAATAGCGAGGCAGAGGCGCTGCTGCTCGAGGCGCAGCTGATCAAACGGTATCGCCCGGCCTATAATGTCCTGTTGCGTGACGACAAAAGTTTCCCCTTTATTCTGTTGCGGGCGGATCATGATTTTCCGCGCATTCAGAAACACCGAGGTGCACGCCGTCACAAGGGCGACTATTACGGCCCCTTTGCCAGCGCCGGTTCGGTCAATACCACGCTCAATGCGCTGGAAAAGCTGTTTCTGTTACGCAGTTGCACCGACAGTTTTTTCAACAATCGCGATCGCCCCTGCCTGCTTTACCAGATCAAGCGCTGCTCTGCGCCTTGTGTGGGTAAGATTGACACGGCCGGCTATGATGAACTGGTTGCCGACGCCAAAGCCTTTCTGGGCGGCAAGTCCATCGCCGTGCAGGCAAAGCTGGCAAAGGAAATGGAAGCGGCTGCAGAGGAGCTAGATTTTGAACGTGCGGCGCTTTTGCGCGACCGGCTGAAGGCGCTGACCTTCATACAGGGCAGTCAGGCGATCAATGCGCAAGGTCTTGGCGATGCCGATATCTTCGCGCTTGCTGCGAAGCAGGGTCATGTCGGCATCCAGGCCTTCTTCATTCGCGGCGGCCAGAATTGGGGGCATCGTGCCTTCTTTCCCAGCCACACTGCGGAGGCGAGCGAGGAAGAAGTGTTGATGCAGGTGCTCGCGCAATTTTATGAAGAGGTGCCCCCTGCACGCAGCATCCTCCTCGATCGCGACTTACCAGAAGCTGCGTTGCTGGAGCAGGCGCTGTCGGAAAAAGCCGGGCGGAAGGTTGAAATCTCGGTACCGCAACGGGGTGACCGGGTGCGCTTGGTAAAGCAGGCGTCACGCAATGCGGTTGAGGCGCTCGACCGGCGCTTGGCAGAATCGACAACGCAGGGCAGGCTGCTCCGCGAAATTGCCGATCTGTTCGACCTTGCCGAGCCGCCGCAGCGGATCGAAATCTATGACAATAGCCACATTCAAGGCAGCAGCGCCGTCGGGGCGATGGTCGTTGCCGGGCCGGAAGGCTTCATCAAGGGCCAGTATCGCAAGTGGAACATCAAGCAGGCCGCCACCGACGATGACTTTGCGATGATGCGCGAAGTGATGGAACGCCGGTTTGGGCGATTATTGGAAGACGATAATGCCGAGCGCGATGAAAGCTGGCCCGACCTCATACTGATCGATGGTGGCAAGGGGCAGGTTAGTGCAGTCAAGCGGGTGCTCGACCGGCTCGGCATCGAGGATGTTCCTTTCATCGGCATTGCCAAAGGCCCCGATCATGGCCGCGAAGGGCGTGAGGTTTTCCATTTCCCCGATGGCCGTGAGTTGACCTTGCCGGTCAATTCGCCGCTGCTTTTCTATCTTCAACGGTTGCGTGACGAGGTGCACCGCTTTGCAATTGGCGCGCATCGAAGCAAGCGCGCTAAGGCGATCACGGCCAGCCCGCTTGATGAAGTGCCCGGTATCGGTCCTGCGCGCAAGAAGGCGCTGCTTCTGCATTTCGGCACCGCCCGTGCGGTACGTTCTGCGAGCCTTGAGGATCTTCAGAAAGCGCCGGGGGTTTCTGCGGCGGTCGCTCAGACGGTGCATGATTATTATCATGGCGGCGGTTAGGCCAGCCGCACTCTCGGCATGACAGGTCATTGAAACGGCGCTATATCCTCGGGTTATGAGCGATCCCGTAAAGTCTGCAGCCCGGAAACGCAAAACCACGCCACCGGAATCGACGCTGTTCGAAGACAGGGTCCTGCTTGGGTTTGTGATCGTTTCGACGATTGCAATGGCGTGGATCAGCTGGCCGTTTTTCGGGGCGATCTTGTGGGCGCTGGTCGTAACCATCGCCTTTGCGCCGGTGCATGACCGACTGCTTCTGATCAACCCGGCGCGGCGTAACAGCGTCGCTTCGGCAACGCTTTTGATGGTGGTGGCGCTGGTGATTGTACCTGCCTTTGCCGTGGGCACGCTGATGGTCGAAGAGGCGCTGCGGACGTATAACTCGCTGCAGTCGCAGGAAATAAACCTCGGCCGACTGCTGCTCAACGTGCAGTCGATCATCCCTGTGCAATGGCAAGGCTATTTCGAGCGCTATGTCGTCTCCGACATTTCCGGTCTGCAACAACGGCTGAGTTCGGTGTTGACCGGCGGTTTGCAGATCATCGCGCAACAAGCGGTGAGTATTGGCCAGCAAGCCTTCAACTTCGCGCTCGCGCTCGGCGTCATGCTCTATCTCACATTCTTTCTCTTGCGCGATGGGCGTTATCTGACCCGCCGTATCGGTGAAGTCGTGCCGCTGCGCGCCGAGCAGCGTAGTGCGTTGTTCGAAAAATTCACGACGGTGATCCGCGCCACTGTGAAGGGCAGTGTGATCGTTGCAATCGTGCAGGGCGTGCTGGGCGGGTTGCTATTCGCGATTCTTGATATTCGCGCCGCCGTTTTGTGGGGCGTGGTGATGGGGCTGCTGGCGTTGATCCCTGCGGTTGGGACCGGGCTCGTCTGGTTTCCGGTCGGCATCTACCTGCTGGTTACCGGCAGTGTTTGGCAGGGTATGGTGCTTTTGCTGTGCGGCTTTTTCATCATCAGCATGGTCGACAATGTCCTGCGCCCGATCCTTGTCGGTCAAGACACACAGATGCCCGATTATGTCGTGCTGATTTCGACGCTGGGCGGTTTGAGCGTGATGGGGATTAACGGCTTGATCGTCGGGCCAGTGATCGCCGCAATGTTCATTTCCGCATGGGAAATTTTCGCTGAAAGCCGTGGGCTGCATCGACACTGACCAAAAAGGTCAGTGCGCCTCGGCCTCGCGCGCGCAATCAATGCACAGTGCAGCCTCAGGAAAGGCGGCCAATCGTTTGTCGCCGACAGGGTTTCCGCACCTTACGCATTCGCCATAGCTGCCTTCGTCAATGCGGGCCAATGCAGCTTTGACGGCAGCGATTTCGGTAGCGAGCAAAGCCTGCTGTTGGGCAAGCGATTCATCATCTTCCCGTTCGGTTGCCTGTTCTTCGAAATCCGCGCTCAACGGTTCGGCAAGATCGGCTTCGATCCGGGCAGCACGACTATCCAGTTCGGAAAGCCGAGCGGCAAGTATTGCCGCGGTGTTGGGGTGGCTAGCCATGGTCAGGCCCCCGCCGTCCGGGCCGATGCGATCAGCGCCGAGACTTCATCAAGGATTGAAAGCCGGTCTTTCTTCAAATTTTCCGCGCGCGCATCTGATGCGGCGTCGATCCCGGATTCGATCCGGTGGATCTCGCGGTTCAGCATATGATAGCGATCAGCCAGTTTTCCGAAATGGGGGTTGCCGACTTTCAGATCGTGCAGGATCGTGCCGTCTTGCGGGAAGGCGTCGTGAAGTTCGTGGGCAACATGGGTCATTTTCCGTCCTTGTCTGTTTGTCGTTTGTTTATTCGACAAGGGGATCATGCCACCAATATGGCGGCCTTTATTTGCGCAAGATCAAAGTAGGACGGGCGCTTAGCGCTTTTTCACTTTTTCCATCGGCTGAAACTTGCCCAGACCACAACCTGCGCCTTCCTGCACGCCGCCGCCAAATGCCTGCAGAACGCGAATGGTATCAACGCTGCATAATTGGCTGGTGCTGGTGCGATAGGAAAAACGCTGCTCGAAGCCTAGGCTGGGGCAGCTGTAGGGCAAGGTGTTGCGATAGACCTTTCCGCCGACCATCGTAAAATCGATCGTCTTGTTATCAATGACGCGCGTTGAGCGGATTTGGCTGATCGTGACGCAATCCTTCGCCTTGCCGACGGGGGTGTAGGCAGCAAGCGCCTTGGCGCGCCGGTCGCTCACGCTTTCGCCCGAAATTGCTGCCGTGGCAACGCCGCCGATTGCCAGACTTGCCAGTGCGGCCCAGACTATTTTCTGTTTCATGGCTGTGTCCTTTTATGAGGGGCCTGATGGATATGCGGTTGCAGCTTAACCCGCGCTGACCGATTTGGTAAAGGGCGCAGGGGTTTTGGGTTTGTACCGGCACAGGTCGGCAACCGGGCATCGCCAGCACTCAGGCGTACGCGCCTTGCAAATATAGCGGCCATGCAAGATCAGCCAGTGATGCGCGCCCAGCCTGAACGGACCGGGAGTCTTCTTGTCCAGTGCCTTTTCGACCGCCAACGGGGTCTTGCCTTTAGCCAGGCCGGTTCGATTGCCGACGCGAAAGATATGGGTGTCGACAGCAAAGGTTTCTGCGCCAAAGGCGGTGTTCATCACGACATTGGCGGTCTTGCGCCCGACGCCGGGCAATTGCTCCAGAAGATCGCGGTCCGCCGGAACCTCGCCACCATGGTCACGGATCAGGATTTCGGAAAGGGCGATGACGTTTTTGGCCTTGGAATTGAACAGGCCGATCGTCTTGATATGTTGCTTCAGGCCGTCTTCGCCCAATGCCACCATCTGCTGCGGCATTTTGACCGTTTCGAACAGCTTTTTGGTCGCCTTGTTGACGCCGACATCGGTCGATTGCGCTGACATGACAACGGCGACCAGCAATTGATAGACATTGCCATAGGCCAGCTCAGTTTCCGGCGACGGATTGGCTTCGGCAAGCCGCCGGTAAAATTCGAAAATGTCTGCGGATTTCACTGGGGCTGGCTATTCGGTTGTTCGTGCCGGGGCATCGCCCGAAAAGGATATGGTTTCATCGCGTAAGCCTATACCGATCATGGCCTTGGGATTTTCCGCTTCTGTCGAAACCACTGGATAGGCGCAATAATCCGCGGCGTAATAGGCGCTGGGGCGATGGTTGCCCGACAGGCCTATTCCGCCAAAAGGCGCTGCAGAAGAGGCACCGTTCGTCGGCTGGTTCCAATTGACGATACCGGCCCGGCTGTTTGCCCAGAATTGGTTATACTCGTCGGTGGTGCCGCCGATCAGCGACGCTGACAGTCCATAGCGGGTGTTGTTGGCTTCATGGATCGCGCTGTCGAAATCGGAGACGCGGATGACCTGCAAAAGCGGGCCGAACAATTCGATATCGGGCCGTTCGGCCATGTCGGTCACGTCGATGATGCCAGGCGAAATAAAGGGTCGGTCTTTGATTGGCCGCGTCATGTGGCGCACTGGCCGCCCCCCATGGCTCATCAAGGCCAGAAAACTCTCGGTCAGCCCGTCGGCAGTCTCATTATCTATCACCGGTCCCATAAAGGGGGGCGGTTCGCCATGTGGATCGCCAATCACCAATCGGTCGGTCAGCCGTTTCAGTTCGGGCATGAACTGGTCGAACATATCATCCTTGATGATCAACCGTCGCGCTGCCGTACAACGCTGTCCGGCGCTGAGGAAAGCCGATTGCACCACCAGTACCGCGGCACTGTGCAAATCGCGCGTATCCCACAGGATGATCGGATTGTTTCCGCCCATTTCAAGTGCGAGGATCTTGTCTGGACGCGTTGCAAACTGGCGGTTGAGCGCAATGCCCGTCGTAGCCGATCCGGTGAACAGCAAGCCGTCAATGCCCTCATGCGCCGACAGCGCCTTGCCGGTTTCGGGCCCGCCCTGAACAATATTGATAACGCCCTCGCTGATCCCCGCCTTGCGATAGAGATCGACCAGCATCGCACCCACGGCAGGGGTTTTCTCCGAAGGCTTGAAGACGACGGCGTTGCCCGCGATCAGGGCAGGGATAATATGGCCATTGGGCAAATGTGCCGGAAAATTATACGGCCCCAAAACCGCCAGTACCCCATGCGGTTTGTGGCGCAGCGCACTTCGCGTGCCGGGCTTTCCTTCGAAGCGGCGCTGCGACGTGCGATCGGCATAGGCCTTGACCGAGATATCGACCTTGTTGATCACCGATTCCACCTCGGTGCGCGCTTCCCATAGAGGCTTTCCGGTTTCGCGTGCGATCAGATCAGCGAATTTTTCCAATTCGCCCCGTGTGCGGTTTGCGAAGTGCCTTACTTTTTCAACGCGTTCGCCTAGCGGCTTGGACGCCCAAAGTGGCCATGCTTTTCGTGCAGCAGCAACTGCTGCATCCACGTCGCTGGGTTTTCCCCGCCAAAGCTCAGCGCCGGTAGCCGGCTCATATGAAACCAGTTCGTTCAACGCGCTAACTGCCCTGTCTGGAGCCCGTGGAGAGACACATTTACCATAAATGGCTGCAACCAGCTTTATATCAAGTAAATTCCCGAGCGGAAAGTCGTGTAAAATCAGCGTTCGCGCAACGCGCGGCCATGCTGTCGAATGGCATTCACCTTGTCAGACAGCGGCGTCCAGTCGTCACGCTCGGCAATCGCTGCCCAGATTATTTCGACCTCATCGATCAGCATCGAACATGTTGGAAGTGAACCGTCTGCATCATCTGTCATGTTCGACTGATAGCTTTCCAGCAGCGCAGTGAAGCCTGCATAATGTTCTCCGCTCCAATGGCCGGGAATATGTCCGCCGCGATGCCGAGCGAAAAATTCTGCAATCGGTATGTCCGAATGGATCATCGCCTTTTCCGCTGCCTCAACCAGCGCCCGGTCGGCATCGAAACCGTTCGTCTTTACACCCAATCGCCATAGGAAGCGCCGCACCAGCGCTGCCTGGAAACGTGCACCATAGCTTTCCAGTGCCTCGACCAGCGGCGCGGAATCGCAGATCAGTCGCAGCGAAATGGCAAGCTGAGCTAGGTTCCAATGCATCGCCTCTGGCTGGCGGGCAAAGGCATATAGTCCGTTCTGATCGAAATAGGCCGCAGTGAAATGGGGGTTCCATGTCGGGTTGAACCGCCAAGGGCCATAATCGAAACTTTCGCCGGTGATGTTGATATTGTCGGTGTTGAGGACCCCGTGGACGAAGCCTGCGACCATGAAGGCGGCGGCTTGGTCGGCGATGCGACCGACAGCGAACTGCATCAACTGCGCGGCCGGATTTTCTCCCGGTGTTGCACCGTACAATTCGGTCAGCACATAATGCACTAACGCGCTCATTCGTTCGGCATCATCTTCAAAGGCTATGCGCTGGAAGGTGCCGATGCGGATATGGCTGTGGCTCAGTCGCACAAGGACAGCCGATCGGGTGGGCGAGGGTTCGTCGCCGCGCCACAACTCCTCGCCCGTTTCGACCACCGAAAAGGTCTTCGATGTCTCGACACCGAGCGCTTCAAGCATTTCGGTCGCCAGAATTTCGCGAACCGCACCCTTAAGCGTCAACTTACCATCGCCATCCCTGCTATAAGGTGTGGTCCCCGTTCCCTTGGTGCCCAGATCGAGAAGGCGGTGTTCATGGTCACGCAACTGGGCGAACAAGAAGCCGCGACCATCCCCGATGTTCGGATTATAGACGCGGAATTGGTGCCCATGATAGCGGAGCGCGAGCGGCTCGGGCAAATTGCCCGGCAGCGGAGTGAACCGTCCGAAATGGTCGATCCATTGAGTGTCTGAAAGGTTCTCGAGGCCGACGCTTGCTGCCCAGCGATCATTGCGGAACCGCAAAACTGCCTTCGGGAATGACGCGGCGCGAACGGGATCGCCAATCTGTGCGCCAAGGCTGGCGATTTTCGGATCGGCAAGGTAGGGGGCAGGTAAAGGTTGGAGATTCATCGCCACCGATCTGGAGGCGGAACGCTGGAAAGGCAAGCATGGCCGAATATATTGACGGCTACTGGTGGTCGGGAGACGGTATCCGGTTGCATTATCGCGACTATCCGGGGCCGAAATCGAAGGCACCTGTCATTTGCCTCCCCGGCCTTACCCGCAATGCCCGGGATTTCGAGCCGGTTGCGCAAATGCTGGGTGGCAAGCGCCGCATGCTGGCACTCGAATTTCGGGGGCGCGGCGAAAGCGGTTATGCCAAGGATCCGATGAGCTATGTGCCGCTCAGCTATGTGCAGGATGTCGATGTACTGCTGCGCGAACTGGACCTCAAAAGTTTCATTCTGCTCGGCACGTCGCTGGGTGGCATCGTTTCAATGTTGCTGGCCGGGGCGTGGAAGGAAAGGCTCTCCGGGCTGATTCTGAACGATATAGGACCGGAAATCGGCCAGTCGGGTGCAGAACGCATTCGTAATTATATTGGCCAGGGGCGCAGTTTTGAAACATGGATGCACGCTGCGCGTGCGATGGCCGAAGCGCAGGGGGATATCTATCCCGCCTATGGACTGGAAGAATGGCTGCGATTTGCCAAGCGTGCGTGCAAGCTGGGTGCAAATGGGCGCATAACCTTTGACTATGACATGAAAATTGCGGAGCCTTTCAAGCTTCCCGGCGGCGAAGCTGGCGTTGACCTTTGGCCTGCCTTTGCCGCGCTTGCCGATGTTCCATTGCTCGTCATGCGCGGTGAGAAATCTGACATCCTTGAAAAGACGGTTGGAACCAAGATGATCAAAAAGTCGGAAAAGGCCGCGCTGGCGACGGTGAAAGGCGTCGGTCATGCGCCATCGCTTGATGAGCCTGATGCGCAAGAGGCAATCCTGCAGTTTCTGAAAACGATCAAATGACGATGAGCAAAGTCCGTATTCTCCATCTTTTCAGTAGTTTTGATCTGGGCGGCAAGGAAGCCCGGGCAGTGCGGCTGATCAACCATTTCGGGGACAAGGCAAAGCATAGTATCCTTACGGCGATGCCCACCGCGATTGGCGCTCGCGAGGCGATCGATAAGCGGATCGAGGTAGATTTTCCCGGAGAGGATGCCCCCGCGCTTTACGGCAGGCCTAGCATGGGGCGCTACCGCCGGCTTGGCCAATATATGAAACGCTTCCACCTCATACTTAGCTATAATTGGGGCGCGATGGACGGGGTGATGGCGCGGACGCTGCTCGGCGCGTCAATGGGACTGCCGCCGTTAATCCATCATGAGGATGGGTTTAACGAGGATGAGGCCGAAACGCTGAACTGGAAACGCAACTGGTTCCGCATCATCGCCTTGCAGCGCGCGGCTGGTATCGTTGTGCCGTCGCGTACGCTTGAAAAGATCGCCAAACAGGCCTGGCACCAGCCACCTGAAAAAATCTACCGCTTTCCGAATGGCGTTGATGTCGATCGTTACCAGAAAAGGCCGCAGCGCGGGGCGTTTCCCGGTTGGGTGAAGCGCGAGGGTGAGATTGTCGTCGGTACCGTTGCAGGGCTGCGCGCGGTCAAGAATTTGCCGATGTTGGTCCGGGCGGTTGCGGCCGCGGGGCCTAATATGCGTCTTGCGATTGCCGGCGACGGTCCCGAACGGGCGGCGATTCAGGCAGAGGCAGAAAGGCTGGGTTTTGCCGACCGGCTGATCATGCCCGGCTTTCTGAAGGATCCGGCGCGGTTCTTGGCCTTGTTCGATGTCTTCGCGTTATCGTCTGACAGCGAACAATTCCCGATCTCGATGATTGAGGCAATGGCAGCAGGCAGGCCGATTGTGGCGACCGATGTGGGCGATATCGCCAACATGATTTCGCGTGAAAATCGCCCACTTCTTGTGAAGCGCGGTGACGAGGCTGGATTGGCCCAGGCAATCGCCGCATTGGCAGCCAATGAAACGCTGCGCATTGATCTGGGCCATGCGAATTTCGCGCGGGCCTTGGCCGAATATCGCGAGGGCGACATGCTTGCCCGATACCAGCAATTATATGGGGCGACTATGCGGCGCGCCGATTTTGCGCGACAAGATTGAGGCATTCGTCTAGCGATTCTGCTATAGGGGAGACCGTCGGGGGACGGCTTTTTTGTTTAGGGGTAGTCTGCAGTGTTCAAGGGTCTGAAACCCATTATCTATGGCGGTCGCGAAGTCTGGCCTTTGATCGAGGGCGGCAAAGGTGTTGCCGCCACCAACCATGCCAGCAGTGGCGCATGGGCAGCTGCCGGCGGGATTGGCACGGTGTCGGCTGTCAATGCCGACAGCTATGACGATAATGGCGATTTCATTCCGCAGATATTCAAGGGCCGCACCCGCACTGAACGGCATGAAGAACTGGTCGAATATGGCATTCGCGGCGGCATCACCCAAGTGCAACGCGCTTATGACATTGCTGGCCCTACCGGCGCGATCAACATCAACGTGCTTTGGGAAATGGGCGGGGCGCAACGCATCCTGCACGGTATCCTGGAAAAGACCAAGGGGCTGGTAACCGGCGTCACCTGCGGCGCAGGCATGCCCTACAAGCTTTCCGAAATCGCGGCGCAATATGGTGTCTATTACCTGCCGATTATCAGTTCGGCCCGTGCCTTCCGCGCGCTGTGGAAGCGTGCCTATCACAAGGTTCCCGAATGGCTGGGCGCAGTGGTCTATGAAGACCCTTGGCTTGCCGGTGGCCATAACGGTCTGTCGAACGCCGAAGATCCGACCAAGCCCGAAGATCCCTATCCGCGGGTCAAGGCGCTGCGCGATACGATGCGCGCTGAAGGGATCAGCGATGAAGTGCCGATCGTGATGGCCGGTGGTGTCTGGTATCTGCGCGACTGGAATGACTGGGTCGATAATCCGGAACTTGGCCAGATTGCCTTCCAGTTCGGTACCCGTCCACTGTTGACGCAGGAAAGCCCGATCCCGCAGGGTTGGAAAGACCATCTTACCAAGATCCCCGAAGGCGGCGTGCTTTTGCACCAATTCTCGCCAACCGGTTTCTACTCCAGTGCAGTTATCAACCCGTTCCTGCGCCATTTGCAGTCGCGGTCTGACCGGCAGATTCCCTATTCGACGGAGCGTGCAGGCGATCACACCGCGCAGCTCGATTGCGGCGTTCGCGGCAAGAATTTCTGGGTCACGCCGCATGATCTGCAACGTGCGCGTGAATGGGATGCACGGGGCTTTACCACGGCACTTAAAACGCCGGACAACACGCTGGTGTTCACGGCCCCTGATGAAGCCAATGTCATCCGCAAGGATCAGGCTGAGTGCATGGGCTGTCTGTCGCATTGCGGTTTTTCATCGTGGAAAGACCATGACAATAATTCGACGGGCCGGCTTGCCGATCCGCGCAGCTTCTGCATTCAGAAAAGCCTGCAGAATATTGCACATGGTGAACCGATCGACGAAAATCTGATGTTTGCCGGCCATTCGGCTTATGAATTCGGACGTGATCCTTTCTATTCGAACGGCTTTGTCCCGACCGTAAAGCAGTTGATCGACCGCATCCTGACGGGCGACTGATTTACCAAAAATTGATCCTCGCGACCCTATACAAAGGCTCTCCGCGAGGGCTATTTCATGGGTTTAGCAACAACAGCCTATCGACGCGTCGAGCCTGCGCGGCTTGAGCAGCGTGCCGTTCCGCGCCAATCGGTGCTGGTCAAAGGCGCGAGCGTCAGCCGTACTGGCCGGAAGCCGATCGCGGCAGAGCTGGAAGATATATCGGTTTACGGCTGCCGCCTCGCAATCGCCGACAATTTTGCAGAAGGGGACCGCCTCTCGCTGCGCCTCCCAGATGGCGAGACGATCCGGGCTTCGGTCATATGGCACCGCGATGGCAAGCTCGGCTGTCGTTTCGACAGCCGGCTTGACCGCAGCGTCTTCCGTTCGCTTACGCTGATGCGGGGTTAATCAAGGTCCCAGGCGCGCTCGCCATGGCTCGAAATGTCGAGGCCATCGCGCTCTTCCTCTTCGCTGACCCGCATCGGGAAGATCATCGACACCATATAGCCTACGATCAGCGTAACGACCGCGGAATAGACGCCGACAATGCCTACGCCCTTGATCTGCGCCCAAAGCTGGCTGCCCATGCTCATGCCTTCGGCATAGCCGTTGCCGCCAAACGACGGGGCTGCCAAAATGGCGAGTAATATCGATCCGATGATTCCGCCGACACCATGGACGGCGAACACATCCAGCGAGTCATCGATCTGCAGTCGACCCTTAACGAAATGGACCGCGTAAAAGCAGACAAGCCCGGCCAATGCACCCAAGATGACCGCGCCCAAAGGCCCGACGGAGCCAGCTGCCGGAGTGATCGTCGCCAGCCCCGCAATCGCGCCAGTGGCAAAGCCGACGGCAGTTGCCTTGCCGACTTTCATCTTTTCCAGCAGCAGCCAGACAAGGGCAGCGACCGACGCGGCCAGATGAGTGACGATAATCGCGGTTGCCGCACCATCGTCATTTGCTGCGAGTGCCGATCCGCCGTTGAACCCGAACCAGCCGACCCAGAGCAATCCAGCGCCAGCGACCGTCAAGGCGGGGCTGTGCGGGAGCATCAGCGTCTTGGGAAAGCCGATCCGTTTGCCCAGCATCAGCGCGATTACCAGTGCGGAAACGCCTGCCGTGGTGTGAACCACGATGCCGCCGGCAAAATCGATCACGCCCTGTTCGGCAAGAAAGCCGTTGCCCCAGACCCAGCGCGTGACGGGCACATAGACCAGCAGCGACCAGAGCGCGCTGAACGCAACGACCCAGCCAAAGCGGGCCCGTTCCACCCATGCGCCAACGATCAGGGCAGGGGTGATGATCGCAAAGGTCATCTGGAACAGGCCGAACACCAGCTCGCCGATTGTCTGCCCGTCGCGCATCGCGAACATGTTCGAGAACATGACATTTTGCAGGTTGCCGATCACCGAACCACCGGTTGTTGAAAAAGCGAGGCTGTAACCCACAACAATCCAGATCAGCGACGTGATCGCCGCGATCGCACCGCATTGGATGAGCACGGAGAGGAAATTTTTGGCGCGAACCAATCCGCCATAAAACAGCGCAAGGCCAGGGATCGTCATCATCAGGACCAGCGCGGATGCGGTGAGCACCCAGGCTGTATCGCCGCTATCGGGTGCGGCCTCTGCCACCACTTCCTGCGCGAGCGCCGGGTCGGCAAGTGCCAGTGCCGTAAAAATTGCTGCAGCCTTGATTGCGTGACGCATGACTTCTTTTCCCCCGTAAAACGCTCCGCGAACGTCTTCGTCTAAGCCAGCAAATTGCTGTGTTCAAACCTTAAATGACTGTATTGGCGATATTGGCCATCTGTTCATGCCCAACCATCGAGTACCTGATCAGGCGGCCTGTGACCGTCGCTGAATATCCGGATATTGGCGATCACCTTCTCGCCCGATGCCTCGCGCCCTTCATAAGTGGCGCTGCCAAGGTGCGGCAAAAGCACGGCATTGGGGATTGAAAGGAAGCGCGGGTCGATTGCGGGTTCGTGGTTATAGACATCGAGGCCCGCACCCGCGATCCGTCCGCGCTGAAGCGCTTCGATCAATGCATCGTCGTCAACCAGTTCGCCACGCGAGCTGTTGATCAGATAGCCGTCCCGTTTCATCAAGCCGATGCGCTGCCGGTTCATGATCCGGTTGGTTTCCGCTGTCAGCGGGCAATGCAGCGTTACGATGTCTGCGCGCGCAACAAGCCGATCCAGGTCGGGTTCGAAAGCAATGCCGAGTTCCTCTTCGACGCTGGCGGGCAGGCGATGACGCTTGTTGTAGAGGATGTTCATGCCAAAGGCACGGGCGCGTAACGCAACGGCTTCTCCGATCCGCCCGAACCCGATAATCCCCAGTGTTTTGCCGCCGATCCGATGACCCAGCATGCCCGTCGGCGTCCAGCCTTGCCATTCGCCAGACCGCATCAGCCTGTGCCCTTCGCCCAGCCGGCGCGGAACGTTGAGGATCAAGGCCATGGTGAGGTCGGCCGTATCCTCTGTAAACACCCCCGGGGTGTTAGTGACAAGAATTCCCTTCGCCTTTGCAGCGGCAAGATCGATATGGTTCACGCCTGCGCCGAAATTGGCGAAGAGCCGAAGCGAGGGCGGTGCCCGTTCTATAAGGGCAACGTCGATGCGATCGGTTACGGTAGGTACCAGCACATCTGCATCCTGCATCAATGCGGCAATTTCGTCTGCTGAGAGCGGCCGATCCTCTGCATTGAAGCGGCAATCGAACAATTCGTTCATCCGCGCTTCAATCTGGGGAAGCAATTTGCGGGTAACGGCGACGCGGGGACGTTCGATGCGTTGGAATTGGGTCATGCAGCAATCCCTAGGGCGCTTCACGCGCGGGCGTCAAGACATCGGTCTTGAACTGTCGATGCCGCTTACACTATAGGGGGCTTGGGGGTTGGATACAGGCGGTCCAATATTATGAAAAATAATGTAAAATTGCTCATACTCGGAGCATTGACGCTGGCAGCATCAGCCGTTGCAGCTCAGACCGTGCGCAAGACGCCTTACTGGGCCTCGATCGAGGAACCGGAGGCGCGTATGCGCACTGGCCCCAGTACGGAATTTCCTGTGAAATGGGTGTATAAGCGTCAGGATTTGCCCGTGAAGGTGATCTCTGTGCACGAAGTCTGGCGAAAGGTCGAAGATCCGGATGGCGATCAGGGTTGGATGCATGTCCGTCTGTTAAGCCCGACGCGCACGGCCATCGTGATTGCGCCGGGCATTTCGGAATTGCGTGATGCCCCGTCGGGAACGGCGCGCATATCCTGGCGCGTAGAAAAAGGGGTAATCGGCAAAATCGACGATTGCCAAAAGGGCTGGTGCCGTCTCGATATCACAGGTCGCATCGGATATATTGAAGCCAGCCGGGTTTGGGGCGAGGAGGCCCCTTAATCCGTCTATTTGGCCATCCGGGCTTTCACCATTTCTTTCCTACTTTGGTTGTATTTCGCGATAACCGAACGGAGTAGAAATTGTCAGCCATCACCACTTTGCAGTTGCTGGGCCTTGCTGGGCTGCTGTCTTATGGCGCGGCGCGGCTCGTCGCCAAGACAGGGCTGATTGGTTACAGCCGATACACGCTGGTTGCTGTGCCGGTGACAGGCATGCCCAAAATGCCGCGTGGTTACCGGGTGGAGAATATGTCGCTTGATCAGCTTGGTGACCTGCCGATCAATGTGCGCAAGGAAGAGCAGGAGCGTTGGTTCGCCCAAGGCATGAAATGTCTGGTTGCTTTTAATTCCAAGGATGAATGCGTCGGGGCCAATTGGGTCGGGCCCGGGCCCTTTGACGAGATCATGGTGCATTTGCGCTTTGCAGTGCCAGAGGCTGCCGCCTGGGATACCGGCCTTTGGATACCGCCACAGCATAGGCTGGGTCGAGGATTTTCGGCATTGTGGGCGGGAACGGCAGACTGGCTGCACGCCCATGGCCGGCAATGGTCGATGAGCTGGATTGCAGATTATAATCTGCCATCGCTGCTCTCGCACAAACGCATGCAATCGCAGGTCGTTGGCCACATCATGATTTTCCGTGTGGGTCCGTGGCAGTTCATGGCGCAGGGTCGGCCAAGGCTTGTGCGGATTGATCGCGGGGCCCGGCCGCTGATGCAGCTGTCTTTGCCTGTATAGCCGGTTCGTCCGGTTCAATTTGGCGAGACTTCGCTCTGTCTCGCTGCTATCCGACCTGCATGTCTGATCACAAGCATCTTTATCTGGTCGATGGTTCCGCCTATATTTTTCGGGCCTATTACAGCCTGCCGCCGCTAACCAATCCGCAAGGCGTGCCCGTGGGTGCGGTCGCCGGCTATTCCAACATGCTGTGGAAACTGGCGAACGACCTGCACGCGGCCGACGGGCCGACGCACATGGCGGTGATATTGGACAAGTCCGGCACCAGTTTCCGCAACGAGATCTATGACAAATATAAGGCGAACCGTCCCGAAGCGCCGGAAGACCTGCGTCCGCAATTCCCGCTGATCCGCGATGCGACACGTGCTTTCTCGCTGCCGATGATCGAGGAACCCGATGTTGAGGCGGATGACATGATCGCCAGCTATACAAAGGAAGCGCGCGCACAGGGATGGGACGTAACGATCATCTCGTCAGACAAGGATCTGATGCAGTTGATTGGCGATCGCGTCGACATGTTCGACACGATGAAAGACAAGCGCATCGGTCGCGACGAGGTGATGGAGAAGTTCGGCGTTGGTCCTGAAAAGGTCGGTGACGTATTGGCGCTGATGGGTGATACTGCGGATAATGTTCCGGGTATCGCAGGGATTGGGCCGAAAACGGCATCCAAGCTGATCACCGAATATGGCGATCTGGAAAGTGCTTTGGCCGCTGCGTCATCGATGAAGCCTTCGAAAATGCGCGACAATCTGGTCGAGCAAGCCGACATGGCGCGGCTTTCGAAGATATTGGTGACGCTGAAAGACGATTGTCCCCTGCCCATTGCATTGGACGATTTGGAACTGCGCCCAATCCCCGAAGGCCCCTTGCGTCCCTTTCTGGAGGAGCATGGCTTTCGGGGGTTGTTGAACCGTATCGGCAAAACCAGCGATACGGCTGCTGCCAATAAGGCGATTGCGGGTCAGCCGAAAATGGAACGCAGCAGCAATGGCGCCGTTGCCGGGCCCGAAGCGGGCAAGGCTGCATCTCCTATCGCAATGCCGCCGATGGATCTTGATGCCTATGAATGCGTCACCACGATCCAACGGCTGGATCATTGGATTGCAGAGGCCACCAGTGCCGGTATGGTCGGTTTTGATACCGAAACCGACAGTTTGCAGGCCGTAACCGCGCGGCTGATAGGGTTCAGCCTGGCAACCGCACCGGGCAAGGCATGCTATGTCCCGCTTGGACATGGCGGGACGGATATGTTTGCTGAGCGTCCGGATCAGATCCCGACCGAAGCCGCTTTGGCGCGGCTGAAACCGCTGTTGCAGGACGAAAGCGTCCTGAAGGTCGGGCAGAATCTCAAATATGACATGTCGGTGCTCCGCCAGCATGGCATCACCATCGCACCTCTTGACGATACCATGGCGATGAGCTTCGCGCTCGACGCAGGGCGGCAGGGCCATGGTATGGACGAATTGTCCGAACTCTATCTCGGCCACAAACCGATCACTTACAAATCGCTCACTGGCACCGGCAAAAGCCAAATCGGATTTGCCGAAGTGCCCTTGGCCGAGGCCACACGCTACGCGGCCGAGGACGCCGATGTCACCCTGCGCCTTTGGCACCATCTCAAATTGCGGTTGGCGCCAGAGAAGGTCACAAAGGTTTATGAAATGGTCGACAGGCCGCTGGTGCCGGTACTGTCGGCGATGGAATGTGCCGGTATCAAGGTCGACAAGACGGTGTTGGCCCGGCTTTCAGGTGAATTTGCTGATCAGGGTGCGGCGCTCGAAAAGGAAATTCACGAGCTTGCCGGCCAGCCCTTTTCGATTGGCAGTCCGGTGCAACTGGGAGCGATCCTGTTTGATAAAATGGGACTGAAGGGCGGCAAGAAAGGAAAGTCGGGGCAATATTCTACCGATGTCACCGTGCTCGAAGATCTGGCAGGGCAGGGGGTGACGATCGCCGGCAAGGTGCTCGAATGGCGGCAGCTATCGAAGCTGCGCTCGACTTATACCGATGCGTTGCAGGAACAGATTAACGCGCGCACCGGGCGCGTGCATACCAGCTACAGTCTGGTCGGCGCGCAGACCGGTCGCCTTTCGTCGACCGACCCCAATTTGCAGAATATTCCGATCCGCACCGAAATGGGTCGGCAAATCCGCGACGCCTTTGTCGCCGAGCCGGGAAATGTCATTTTGTCGGCTGACTATAGCCAGATCGAATTGCGGCTGGCGGCGCATATCGCTGATGTCGGGCCATTGCGCGAAGCCTTTGCCGAAGGCGAGGATATCCACGCCCGTACCGCGCGCGAATTGTTTGGAGAGGTCAATCGTGACACGCGCGGCCGGGCAAAGACGATCAACTTTTCGATCCTTTATGGCATCTCGCGCTGGGGCCTTGCCAAAAGGCTGGAATCGACGCCCGAAGAGGCGCAGCAATTGATCGACGCCTATTTCGCCCGCTTCCCCGGAATCAGCGCCTATATCCAGGAAACACTGGCCGACGTGAAGGAAAACGGCTTCACGACGACCTTGTTTGGTCGCAAATGTTGGTTCCCGCGGATCACGTCGCCGAACCAGGCCGAACGGCAGGGCAGCGAGCGCGCCGCGATAAACGCTCCGATCCAGGGAACAAGCGCCGATATCATCAAGCGGGCGATGGTGCGAATGGGGCCGGCGCTGATCGAAGCAGGCCTTCCCAATGTGAAGATGCTTTTGCAGGTGCATGACGAACTGGTCTTTGAACTGCCGGAGGGCGATGTGCCTGCTGCGCGCAAGCTGATTGAAACGGTGATGTCCAATGCTGCCGAACCGCTGGTCAAACTGACCGTCCCGCTGGGTGTCGAGATCGGGACAGGGCCGAGCTGGGGCGCGGCCCATTAGGGATAAATCCGCTATCGCGGAACCTATGGTGGCGGCGCAGGTTGTGCCATGATGAAAAAGATCCTCGCGTTTTTGCTCCTTGCCTTGCCTCTCGCTGCCTGTTCAACGCTGGAGGCTGGGCCAGTCGGCAACACGGCCGTGCCGCAGCCTGCCAAGGCAGTCGACCTCGATCGCTATCTCGGTCGCTGGTACGAAATTGCCCGCTATGAGGCCGGCTTCCAAAAAGGCTGCGAAGGCGTAACGGCGGATTACAGCCTGTCAGGCCCCGGGCAGATCAAGGTTCTCAACAGCTGCCGCAAGAACGGCCTTGGCGGAAAGCTGACGAGCGCGACAGGCAAGGCCAAAATCGTCGAAGGATCGGGCAATGCCAAATTGCGCGTTTCCTTTTTTGGCCCATTTTATGGCGATTATTGGGTGCTCGACCGGGCTGATGACTATAGCTGGGCGATCGTTGGAGAGCCGAGCGGGCGCTATTTGTGGCTGCTGCATCGCCAGCCAAAACCGGGCGCGGCTGCGCTTGATGCGATGAAGCAGCGGGCCGCGACCTTGGGTTATGACGTCAATTTGTTGCGCGTGACGCAACAGCCAGCCACCAACTGATCATTCGCGGATATTCACCGTCCCTCTGGTCTTGCCGTTGTCCGACGGTTTCAGGTCGATTGTAAAGGTTTCGCCGTCTTTCGTCTTGCCCGAAAGGCTCGCCCCATCGCCTGAAACCGGGATCGACTGCTTGGCAAATTGTTCGCGCAGCCAGCCGGCCACCTTCGCCGGTTCGGCAGGTGATGTGAAGCCGACGCGTACATCGGATTGCCGCTTGTTACCCTTTTCATGGGCAGCAATATTGACGGTTTCGACCGTCGATCCGGGATAGAGCTTCACCCCGTCAATGTCGAAATCGCTGTCGTTGAGCAGCTTTTTGGGCAGGCGGATATTGGCATCGAAGCCGGGAACCTTGACGCCGACATTCCCTGTTTTTCCATCGGCGGAAATCTCGACTTTCGAACCTGTTTCGGTCGTGGCATCGACGTTTAACGACGTGCCCTGTTCCGGTTCATCCGATCCGCTGCATGCTGCCAGGCAGAGCGCTAGCGGGAGAATAGCGATCCATTTTGTCACAAGCCTTACCTCCATGTGTATTATCCGTATAATACAGCTTGCCATCTCAGTCAATATCGGTTCGACCGTCGTCATATGTGAATAGGATTGACAAAAGCGCTGCTTGTATAGCACTTTAGACGTTAGTGGCGTCTCAAATGCGGGGGTTTGCTCATGCCGAAAGGCACCACGGGACTTTATCCGACTGATCGGCAGTGGGAACTTGCCGACAAGGGCCAGCCCCATCCGGGCGTATTGATTGGCGGCCCTGCTGCGCGATCCAAACAGCTTGAATATAGCATTCTTGCGATCTTGCAGGTTGGAGGTGCCTTGGCGGCGGTCTGGTGGCTGTTCACAAACCCAAGCGGGTGGGTGGAATGGTCGGCCTTCATTTCCGGCTATCTGATCATCAATTATGGGTTGTCCTGCGGTTTTCACCGCTATTTCACACACCGCTCCTTCGAAACATCCCTATGGATGCGCTACCTGATCGGCATTTGCGGGCAAATGGCCTGTCAGGGGTCTGTCAAGAAATGGGCCGCCGACCACAGGCGGCACCATGCCTTTTCCGATGAAGTGGGCGATTTGCACAGCCCGCATGTTGACGGCCACGGTAGGCGGATGGGCCCGTTTAAGGGATTGCTGATTTCGCATCTCGGCTGGTTATGGGATAATGCCCACACCGACATGCGTCTTTATGGTAAGGGTCTGGTCGGCGATCCCGTCGTAGAGTTCTGTCATCGCACCCGCTGGTTCTGGGTTGCCTTCTCGCTGGTCCTTCTGCCGGCTGCATGGGCACTTGCCTTTGGCGGACCGGAACATGTCGTCGGCACCGTGCTGGTCGGCGGGTTTTTACGCACCTTCATTTTCCTGAACGGGGTGATGGGCACCAACAGCCTTGCGCATTATTTCGGCTATCGCCGCTATCATGATGTGGGCAAGGCCACGAACAACTGGTTCATCACCATCCTCACACTGGGCGATGGCTGGCACAATAACCATCACGCACAGCCCCGCGCGGCCTCCAATCGGGTCGGCTGGTGGGAACTGGATTTCAACGGCTGGATGATCGAAACGCTGGGCAAGATGGGGCTGGTCTGGAACGTCCAGAAACGCGACAAGAATCGCCCTGCCGGTTTCCCTGAGCCGCATGAGATGGTCGGAAGGCCTGTGATGGCCTTTGCCGAACCGGAAAAGGCGCATTCAAAGGCGGACGAATTGGTGGCCTAGCCCCTTTTGCGGGCCTGCGGATAGGTGCCTAACAGGCGAACCTTGTTGCAATGGAAACGCAATTCATCAAGCGCGCGGTCAACCGCAGGGTCTCCGGGCGCACCTTCGATATCCGCGAAGAATTCGGTTGCAGAAAAGCTCGCGCCATTCTGATAGCTCTCCAGCTTGGTCATATTGATGCCGTTGGTCGCAAAGCCGCCCATTGCTTTATAGAGTGCGGCGGGAATGTTCTTCACCTCAAAGATGAATGTCGTCATCAACTGGCCCGCATCTTGATCTGGTACAGCGGCGTCGCGCGATAGCACAACAAAACGGGTGGTATTGCGATCATCGTCCTCGATGCCATGCTCGATCATGTGCAAGCCATATAATTCGGCCGCGATGGGCGGAGCGACAGCCGAAGCGCCCAGATCATCGCCGTCGGCAACAAAGGCGGCGGCCGCAGCTGTGTCGGCATAGGCAATAGGCGTGATCCCCTTTGCCCGAAGATAATGGCGGCATTGGCCCAGCGCTTGCGGATGGCTCATCGCTGTGGTGAGTTTGGCATCCGCACTTTTAGCCAGAAGGCAGTGGCGTATCCGCATGAAATGCTCGCCTATGATCGAAAGCCCGCTTTCCGGCAGCAGGAAATGGATGTCGGCAACGCGGCCATGCAGCGAGTTTTCAATGGGGATGACAGCGCGATCAGCGCGGCCTTCCTTCACTGCGTCAATGGCGTCCTCGAACGAAAAACAGGGCAAGGGAAAGCAATCCGGATCAACTTCAAGTGCCGCTAGATGCGAGTTTGCCCCTGGCGCACCCTGAAAGGCAACTGCGCGCGCCGGGTTTGCAATTGCCTCTGCCGTCATTTCGCGGACAAGGTTGAGAGCGCTCTTTGGATAGCTTTCCATGATATGGCAGGCCGATAGGCGAGCAATAACAGGCGGGCAAGCGGGATTTGGCCTATTGCACGCGCGGGGTTGGCGCACTAGAGGAGCGAGGGAATCAATCAGGGCCGCTTTTCGCGGGGCCCATATCGGAAAATCAGGGTAATTCTCATATGGCAGATCGCAACAATACCATCGCAGGTTGGGTGCTGGCAGCGGGCATCGTGGCACTCGGTGGTTCCATCCTGTTCGGCAAGATCATCCACGGCGATGTGCCCGGTGAGGGCAAGCAGGGTTATGTGATCCAGGGCGTCGAGAGCGGTGAAGGCGGCGGTGAAGCAGCCGTGCCTTTGGCAACTTTGCTTGCCTCCGCCGACGTGGCGAAGGGCGAAGCCATTTATAAGAAGTGCATGGCCTGCCATACGATCAATCAAGGCGGTGCCAATGGCATCGGTCCCAACCTCTACGCCGTCATGGGCCAGAAGCATGGCCATATTGCCGGTTTCGCTTACTCCGAAGCGTTGCTGAAGGCACCCGGCATGTGGGACTGGGAAAATATGGACAGGTGGTTGGCCAACCCCAAGAAATATGCCCCCGGCACCAAGATGAGCTTTGCCGGCCTCGGCAATCCTGAAGAGCGCGCATCGCTCTTGCTGTATCTGAACGCGCAGGGCTCGAACCTGCCACTTCCGCCGCCGCCGGCTGCTGCACTTGCTGAAGGCGAGGCTGCCGCTGCTCCTGCCGAGGGCGAAGCTGAGGCTGGCGAGGCTGCCGCTCCCGCTGCTGCAGAGGCTCCCGCGAAATGAAGGTCCGGCTGACGGTCGTCGTACTCACACTGGCCCTTGCGGCCTGTGGCGGTGGCGGTCAGCAGGAAGCCGCAGCGCCCGAAGGCGGTGCATCGGTAACCGCCGGCGCCGATACTGCTGCGTCGACAGCAATGGCGGGTGAAAAGAGCTTCGCCAAATGCGCCGCCTGTCACAAGGTTCAGAAGGATGCACCGCATGGTGTTGGCCCGAACCTGCACGGCATTGTCGGCAAGGCAGTCGGTTCCGCAGACGGCTATAATTACTCCGTGGCGATGAAGACGCATGGCGGCGTTTGGGATGCTGCTACGCTCGATGCGTATCTGGAAAATCCGCGTAAAGCGATTCCGGGGACGAAGATGGCATTTGCCGGCATCAACAATGCCGAAGAGCGCAAAATCTTGATCGATTATCTGGCCGCGCAAAAATAAGCGTTGCCCCCTCCCTTATGGGGGAGGGTATTGATTGCGATCAGTCGCATTCCTCCAGATCGTAAAACGCTACGATTTCGGCCCAGGCTTGTTCGGCGGTTTCGACCATCTGGAAAAGGTCAAGATCCTTGGGGCTGATCACCCCTTCAAGCATCAATTCCTCAAAATTCACCACCCGTTCCCAGAACTGCTTGCCAAACAGCAGGATCGGCATCGGTTCGATCTTGCCTGTTTGGACCAGTGTCAGCAGTTCGAAAAATTCGTCAAAGGTGCCAAATCCGCCCGGGAAGACCGCGACGGCGCGGGCGCGCAACAGGAAGTGCATCTTACGCAGCGCAAAATAATGGAAACGGAAGCTGAGGTCCGGGGTCACATATTCATTGGGTGCCTGTTCGTGCGGCAGGACGATGTTTAGCCCGATCGTGTCTGCGCCCACATCGCGCGCGCCGCGATTTGCAGCTTCCATGATTGACGGCCCTCCGCCGGAACAGACTACGAAATGGCGTTTGCCATCTTCGTCCTTGATGTGGCTGCTGCTCGCCAATTGGGCTAATTTGCGGGCCTCTTCATAATATTGTGACTTTTCCTTCATGCGCTCTGCGATGGTCCGTTCGCGGTCATCGGTTGCGTTGGTGAAAAGTGCATCAACAGCATCGGGCGCGGGGATGCGGGCGGACCCGTAAATCACTAGGGTGGAGGCAACCGCCGCTTCATCCAGAAGCATTTCGGGTTTCAGCAGTTCGAGCTGAAAGCGCACCGGCCTCAATTCTTCGCGGAGCAGAAATTCACTGTCCTGAAATGCCAGCTTGTAGGATTTACTGAGGGTTTGCGGAGTTTCCGGCGTTAGGTCTTTGGCAAACTTGGCTTCTTGTTTCGCTTTGTAGAAGCGGCGATCTTGCAAATCTTTTTGTGTCATTTTGGTTGAGATAAGCGCTTTGGTTGGCAATATCCACCCTGTCATCGACAATAAGCACTGCCGTCATTCATGGATTGCGCCATGTCGAAGTGAAAATGGTTAGCATGCGCGCTGTTATAGTCGGGCCCCAATACGGTGCCAAAGCGCTTGCAGGCGGATTGATGCAAACGACGCAGAAATGCGCGTTCGTCACTGCGGCCGTTCCATCCGTTCAGCACAGAAACGCGCCGGCCGTCGCGCAATATGAAGGCGGAAATGTCCACGGCATTGCCAAAGGCATGTTCGGAAAGCTTGCCGCTGCGGCCGCCATTGACGTTGCGGCAATTATAGGTTCCCATGGTTTCGATCCGCACGACCTCGCTGCCCAGATAGGCTTGGGCGGCGGGGCGGACCGCATGTTTGGCCCAGGCTGCGAAGTTGGCAGCCAAAGGGCAGGTCATTGGACCCAAATTGGTCGCTTCGGGCGAAAAGGACATGAGCTTGATCGTGTCGATCGTGCGGCATCCACCGGCGAAGTTCTGGTTTGGAAGCGGCGTGAAACGCACTTCTGCCGCTTTCAATGATGCAAGGCACTGTCGGGACAAGTCAGTGCGGAAAGCATCATTGTCGCGCCGGACCGTTTCGCGGTCTGAACGGCCGCCGCAAGCGGTGACCAAAAGGGCGAGCAAAAGAATGGCGATGCTACGCGACATGACGGCATTCCTGCACTATTCTTGGTTAACAAATGGTAAATGCCGAAAAAGGCTTGATCGCAAGGCGAGGGCGGGTTAGCGATGCGCTAATGAGAACGATTATCAATAATAGGATTCTGTTCTGGATAGTGCTGGGTCTGCCGGCATTGGCGCTGCTGTTTGAATTTTCGCTGGGCCGGATCGACATGATGGACATGATCCACCCCACCGGAGAATGGTCGGCGCGGCTGATGATCTTCGCGATGATCCTGTCTCCGCTCGTTTCGCTTTTGGGCGCGCAGAAATGGCTGCAATGGCTGGTTGTCCGCCGCCGTGCCATTGGTGTTGCCGCCTTTATCTATGCGGTTCTGCATCTGGTCTTCTACCTGATCGACATGGGTAATCTGGACGATATCCTTGCCGAGTGGCTGGCGCCGGGTATCTGGACCGGATGGGCCGCCTTCCTTCTCATGCTGCCGCTTGCACTGACCAGTAATGACAGGTCGATGCGTTTGCTGCGGGCAGGATGGAAAAAACTGCAACGGCTTGTCTATCCGGCGGCCGTCCTGACATTGCTGCACTGGATCTGGGTGCATAACAGCTACACCGCTGCCTTGGCGCATTTCGTGCCGCTGGGCCTTGTGCTGTTGGCCCGCTTTATCAAAAAACCACTTATCCCCCTGACACCCCAAGGAGTATGAATATGCGTAATCTGCTGCCCCTCGCGCTTGCCGGCGCCATTATTGCCCTCGTTCCGACATCGCCTGCCTCTGCCACGGGCGCGATCAAGTGCAAGCCGACGCCGCAGGCCAGTTGGAAGTCGCAGGACGTGCTTAAGGCAAAGCTCGTCAAAGAAGGTTGGACTGTCCGCAAGTCAAAGGTCGATGGCGGTTGCTATGAAGTATATGGCACTACTCCCGAAGGCGATCGCGTCGAGGCCTATTTTCACCCGGTCACGCTAGAAAAGCTCTATGTCGCGCGCCGCGGCGAGGTGCTGTTCCGCAAGCAAGGTTACTAAACAGTCGTTGACATTCCCGGGGCTGCGCCTAAACGCGGCTCCGGGCCACGCGGTCCCAACGCCGCGCGAGCTCTCTGCAAGGAGAGAATGACATGACGAGTAAACCAGCCGCCAAACCGGCGCGCCCCTATTTTTCTTCCGGTCCCTGCGCAAAGCCGCCGGGTTGGACCCCCGAAAAACTGAACACCGAATCGCTTGGCCGTTCACATCGCGCCAAGATCGGCAAGACGCGCCTGCAATATTGCATTGATCTGATGCGCGAGATGCTCGACCTTCCGGAAACCCATCGCATCGGTATCGTACCGGGATCGGATACCGGTGCCTTTGAAATGGCGATGTGGACGATGCTTGGCGCGCGCGGCGTGACTGCGCTTGCATGGGAAAGCTTCGGAGAAGGCTGGGTCACCGATGCAGTCAAGCAGTTGAAGCTTGAGCCCAAGGTGCATCGTGCGGATTATGGCCAGCTTCCCGACCTATCGAAGGTCGACTGGAATGACGATGTTCTTTTCACCTGGAACGGCACCACCAGCGGTGTGCGCGTACCGGACGGTGAATGGATTCCCGATGAACGCGACGGCCTGTCCTTTGCCGACGCAACCAGTGCGGTTTTTGCCTATGACATTCCCTGGGACAAGATCGATGTCGCCACTTTCAGTTGGCAGAAAGTGCTGGGCGGAGAGGGCGGGCATGGCGTTCTGATCCTCGGTCCCCGCGCTGTGCAGCGGTTGGAGGAATATACCCCCGCATGGCCGCTTCCCAAGCTGTTCCGCCTGATGTCGAAAGGCGCGCTGGCTGAGGGCATATTCAAGGGTGAAACTATCAACACACCCTCGATGCTGGCAGTTGAAGATGCGATTTTCGCATTAGAATGGGCGCAATCCATTGGCGGTCTTTCAGGCCTGAAGGCGCGCAGCGATGCCAACGCCCATGCGCTCGACAAGATCGTTGCGGACCGTGTCTGGTTGAACCATCTGGCTGCCGACAGCGGCATTCGTTCGAAAACCAGCGTCTGCCTGTCGATCGAAGGCGCCGATGCCGATTTCATCAAGAAATTTGCCGCTCTACTGGAAGCCGAAGGTGCGGCCTATGATATCGCCGGATATCGCGACGCCCCCCCGGGCCTGCGCATCTGGTGCGGCGCGACCGTCGATACAGCTGATATCGAGGCGCTTGCACCTTGGCTCGACTGGGCGTTTGCAACTCTGAACGCGTGAGCCGTCGCCCCGGCCCAGGCCGCGGCCGCAGCCGCTTTACGCCGCACCCGATAAACACATCTCCAACGGCCCCTGCTTTGTCAGGGGCGACGTAAAGGGAACAATGTAATGACCAAACCCCGCGTACTCATTTCCGACAAGATGGACCCGAACGCTGCCGTGATTTTTCGCGAGCGTGGCTGTGAAGTCGATGAAATCACTGGCAAGACCCCTGAAGAACTGAAAGCGATCATCGGCCAATATGACGGTCTTGCGATCCGCAGCTCAACCAAAGTGACGCAGGAAATCCTGGATGCCGCGCCCAATCTGAAGGTTGTAGGTCGCGCTGGGATCGGCGTCGACAATGTCGATATCCCTGCAGCCTCGGCAAAAGGCGTAGTCGTGATGAACACGCCGTTCGGCAATTCGATCACGACCGCCGAACATGCGATTGCGCTCATGTTTGCGCTCGCACGCCAGATCCCGGAGGCGAACACCCAGACTCAAGCCGGCAAATGGCCGAAAAACGACTTCATGGGTGTTGAAGTGACCGGCAAGACCCTGGGCCTGATCGGCGCCGGGAATATCGGCAGCATCGTTGCCAGCCGTGCCCTTGGTCTCAAGATGAAGGTGGTGGCTTTCGACCCTTTCCTGACGCCCGAACGGGCGATTGAAATGGGCGTGGAAAAGGCCGATCTCGATACGCTGTTTGCGAAGGCCGATTTCATCACGCTGCACACGCCGCTGACGGACCAGACGCGCAACATCCTGAGCCGTGAGAATATTGCCAAGTGCAAGAAAGGCGTGCGGATCATCAACTGTGCGCGTGGCGGCCTTGTCGATGAAGCCGCGCTCAAGGACGCGCTCGACAGCGGTCAGGTTGCAGGTGCGGCGCTCGACGTGTTCCAGACGGAGCCTGCCAAGGATTCGCCTTTGTTTGGTACGCCCAATTTCATCTGCACCCCGCATCTGGGCGCATCGACCAACGAAGCGCAGGTGAATGTGGCGCTGCAGGTGGCAGAGCAGATGGCCGACTATCTGGTCAGCGGCGGCGTAACCAATGCTTTGAACATGCCGAGTCTTTCGGCCGAGGAAGCCCCGAAGCTGCGCCCCTATATGGCGTTGGCGCAACAATTGGGGTCGTTGATCGGCCAGTTGTCGCATGGCGATCTGACGCAGGTCAGCGTCGAAGTTGAAGGCGCGGCGGCCGAACTGAACATCAAGCCGATCACGGCTGCGGTGCTTTCGGGCTTCATGCGTCGTTTTTCGGACGCGGTGAACATGGTCAACGCGCCCTATCTCGCAAAGGAACGCGGCATGGACATACGCGAAGTGCGCCATGACCGCGAAGGCGATTACCACACATTATTACGCGTATCGGTGAAGACCGATGTCGGAGAGCGTTCGGTTGCAGGTACGATTTTCAGCAATGGCACGCCGCGGCTGGTCGAACTGTTCGGCGTAAAGGTCGAAGCCGATCTTGAAGGGCATATGCTCTACATCGTCAATCAGGATGCACCCGGTTTCATCGGCCGTCTGGGAACCACATTGGGTGAAGCCGATATCAATATCGGCACCTTCCATCTCGGCCGGCAGGAAGCGGGCGGCGTTGCCATTCTGCTACTTTCGGTCGATACGCCGGTGCCCGCCACCGTTCTTGAGACAATTCACAATCTGCCTGGCGTGAAACGCGCGATGGCGCTCAAATTTTGAGGTCCGCTTAAGCTTGCCATTCCCGCGCATGCAGGGATCCATGGTCTGGAATGCCGGTTTTCGGTAACGCCGGACCATGGCCCCCTGATCAAGCCGAGGGTGGCAAGTGTGTTTTCGCTTGAAACCTTCTGTTCGAAACGCCACCGCTTTCCGCATGACCAACAGCCTGCTTCCCACCGGTTTTCGTGACCGCCTGCCACCCGAGGCTGATGCCTCCGCACGGCTGGTGCGGGCCATTCTCGATACCGCCGCCAGTTTCGGCTATGAACGTGTGCAGGCTCCGCTTGCCGAGTTTGAAAGCAGCCTGACGGGCAGCCTTGGCACGTCGGCGCGAGATTTGCTGCGCTTTGTTGATCCGGTTTCGGGTGAGACGATGGCTGTGCGTTCCGACATAACCGGCCAGATCGGCCGCATTGCCACTACGCGCATGGGTCACCATCCGCGCCCTGTGCGTCTCTCCTATGGCGGCCCGGTGGTCAAGCTGCGTGCCACGCAACTACGGCCCGAACGCGAGATGATGCAGGTTGGCGCTGAGCTCATCGGGCTCGACTCGGTCGCAGCGGCAAGCGAAGTCGTGCAGGTCGCGCTGGAAGGGCTGAAGGCTGCCGGGGCTAAGGAACTGACACTCGACCTCACCATGCCTGACCTGATCGACACATTGGCACCGCAGGGTGATGTTGCCGCGTTAAAGGCAGCGCTCGACGCGAAGGATGCGGGCGCGGTACCAGCCGAATTTGCACCCTTGATCGCGGCGGCGGGGCCGCTGCCCGAGGCGCTGGACAGGATGCGCGCATTTGACGCCGACGGACGACTGAAGGAACGGCTTGATGCGATTGCGGCCATTGCCGATTCCGTGCCGGCGGACGTGCGTGTCACGCTGGATCCTACCGAACTCCATGGCTTTGAATATCAAAGCTGGTTTGGTTTTTCGCTATTCTCCGGCCACGCGTCCGGCGAGATTGGCCGCGGCGGGAGCTACCGGATTGGCGAGGAACCCGCGGTGGGCTTTTCGGCTTATATCGATCCGCTGATCGACGCCGGCCTTGCACAAGGTGAGCGCCGCCGCCTTTTCCTGCCGATTGGTACTCTGCCGCAAAAGGCTGCTGCGCTTCGGGCGGAGGGCTGGGTAGCAGTGGCCCAGATGAACCCCGACGACAGCGCCGAAGCGCAGATCTGTTCGCACGTGCTGGTCAACGGGCGTCCGGAACCGGTCTGAACCGGGCTCGCGCTGCTGCCGCAAGTCATTTTTCGAAAAGCTGTTCCAACCAGGCGTCGACCACGGGCGTGGCCGGATAACTAGGGTCGCCCAATTTGCGGTTGATCTCGGCATGGCCGCGCATCCCCTTGCCGGAAAAGGCTTCAAGCTGCACGTCGGCGCCACCCTTGCGCAGTGCCTTAGCTAACGCTTCCGACTGTCGCTTGCCGTCGGCCCGTTCGACATGGAGAATCAGGAACGCCTTCGCATTTGGCCCATCTGCGTGCCAATAGGGCGACAGTGCCTTTTGACGCGCGGGATCTGTCCCAAAGGCTTCGGCATATGTGTTCTGCATGATTTTCGCGCCGTCGGCCATTTGAGCAGGCACATCATATGCAGCACCGTCAATTGGAACGACCCCGGCAAGCAATCCGAGATCATGCCCGGCGGCGCGCAGATATCTGGGATCAGTGCCGACCAGCGCTGATAGATGCGCGCCGGCGCTATGCCCCATCAGCACTATCCGCGATGGGTCGATGCCGATTTTCACAGCATTTTTCGAAAGATGGGCAAGTGCGGCCGCCACGTCTGCCGCTTGCTGCTCAACGCTGGCGGCGGGCACGAGCCGATAATTGATGGAGGCGAAATGATAGCCGCGTCCTGTGTAATGGGTGATCTTGTCGCTTCCGGTGGCGTTGCGTTTATCGCCCCGTTTCCAGCCGCCGCCATGGACAAAGACGATCAGCGGTGCCCGGATCTTGTCTGTCTTGGCCTTGTAGAAATCCAACCGTTGCAACGGATTGTCGCCATAGCTTAGTTCGACGCCGCCCAATGCGGCCAATCGCTGCCTGTCCTGCGCGGGGGCGTTTGTTTGGCCGTCACCCATGCGCGCCTGAACCCGGGCACGAATTTCCGCCGAACAGTTTTCCGGCAATGCCGATGCCTTGTCCCGCAGGCATTCGCGTAATTTGCCGCGCTCCTGGCCGCACAGTTCGATAATTTGCTGGCGGCATTCTCTGCTCAACCGCTCGCCGCCGCGCTGGGCTTGCACTGCGCCTGCCAAGATTGCGACGCTTGCCGCTGCCACGATCCAGTTTCGCATCATCATTCCTTCGCGTCTTATTTTGGGTGGACGAGGTGCGTCCATTTTCATAACGGGACGTAAGGCGAATCCCTTCGCAGAAATTTCCTTCTGTGCAGAAAAAGGCCAACGGGGTGCAATTGTCCCCGATCCCCAAAGGGAAAATCACATGGCAAATGTTACCGTAATCGGCGCGCAATGGGGCGACGAGGGCAAGGGCAAGATTGTCGACTGGCTGGCGAGCCGCGCGGACGCAGTCGTCCGTTTCCAAGGTGGCCATAATGCCGGCCATACGCTGGTCGTCGGCGACCAGACCTACAAACTCTCCTTGTTGCCATCGGGTATCGTAACCGGCACGCTATCAATTATTGGCAATGGCGTGGTCCTCGATCCTTGGCATCTGAAGAGCGAGATTGAAAAGCTTGAAGGGCAGGGCGTTGCTATCAACACCGAAAATTTCGCGATTGCAGACAATTGCCCGCTGATCCTGCCAATCCACCGCGATCTGGATGGGCTGCGCGAAACCGCCGCTGGTTCGGGCAAGATCGGAACAACGGGCCGGGGCATTGGCCCTGCCTATGAAGACAAGGTCGGTCGCCGCGCGATCCGCGTTTGCGATCTAGCGCATCTTGATGCGCTAGATGCGCAGCTGGACCGCCTGTGCGCCCACCATGATGCTTTACGTGCAGGCTTTGGCGAGCCGCCAGTTGATCGTGAGCGCCTGCTCCGCGACCTGCGCGAAATCGCGCCCTTTGTACTGCAATATGCCCAGCCTGTATGGCGCCGCCTGAAAAAGGTGCGCAAGGCAGGTGCACGCATATTGTTTGAAGGTGCACAGGGTGTGCTTCTCGATGTCGATCATGGTACCTATCCCTTTGTCACCAGCTCCAACACGGTCAGCGGGACTGCCGCATCTGGATCGGGTCTGGGCCCCAATGCAACGGGCTTCGTTCTCGGTATCGTCAAGGCCTATACCACCCGCGTCGGATCGGGGCCGTTTCCGACCGAGTTGGAAGATGAAATCGGCCAACGCCTTGGCGAACGTGGACATGAATTCGGAACCGTCACCGGGCGCAAGCGGCGCTGTGGTTGGTTCGATGCGGTGATCGTGCGGCAGAGCTGCGCGGTATCGGGTGTCACGGGTATTGCGTTGACGAAGCTTGACGTCCTCGACGGGTTTGAAACAATCCGCATCTGCACCGGTTACCGTCTCAACGGCAAAATACTGGATTATCTGCCAGCCCATGCTGCCGATCAGGCGAATGTCGAGCCGATTTACGAAGAAATGCCCGGCTGGCAGGAAACCACTGCTGGTGCACGCAGCTGGGCCGATCTGCCAGCGCAGGCGATCAAATATGTGCAGCGTATCCAGGAGCTTATCGAAACACCTGTGGCGCTGGTCAGTACCTCGCCCGAGCGGGAGGATACCATTTTGGTGCGCGATCCTTTTGCGGACTGATCGGTTTTTGAAAATCCGTTGAAACCGTTGCAAAAGCGGTCAATGATGATGGGAAATCTCAGGAGAGAGACATGTCGGTAATGATGAACACTGCGAACGCTGCCAATGATGACCATATTCGCGGCGCGGTAAGCGAGGAAGAATGGGCGGTGCGCGTTGATCTTGCCGCTGCCTACCGGCTGGTTGCTTATTATGGCTGGGATGATCTGATCTTTACCCATCTTTCCGCTCGCGTGCCGGGGCCAGAACATCATTTCCTGATCAACCCCTATGACATGATGTTTGAGGAAATCACTGCCTCGTCGTTGGTCAAGATTGATGTCGAAGGCCAGCCGGTGGTTCCGACGGCGCATCCGGTGAACCCTGCTGGCTTCACCATCCACAGCGCCATCCACATGGCGCGCGATGATGCCCATGCCGTGATGCATCTGCACACCTCTGCGGGTCAGGCCGTCAGCGCGATGGCAGAGGGGCTTTTGCCGCACACACAGACCGCGATGATCGCGAAACACAATGTTGCCTATCACGAATATGAAGGCATCGCGACCGACCTTGATGAACGCGAACGGTTGGTAGAGGATCTTGGCGACAAGCATGCGATGATCCTGCGCAACCATGGCACATTGGCGGTCGGCCAAAGTGTCGCGGACTGCTTCCTGCGGCTTTATTTCCTTGAACGCGCCTGTGACGCACAGGTGAAGATGCTGTCGGCCGGTCGTGAAAACCTCCACACGCCGCCGCAGGGCGTGGAAGGGAAAGTCGAAACCCAGTCGCCTGCGGGCGGTATGGCCATGTTGGCGCAAGGGCTTGCTTGGCCTGCTTTGCTGCGCAAACTAGACCGGATCGATCCCAGCTACCGCAACTAGAGACGGATAGCGACCCGCTTTTGCCGGCTGGTCGCGCCGCTCAACAGTTCAATATTGCGAATTGGCAGGTCGAGTAGCTCAGCAATTTGCAAAAGCACGGCCCTGTTTGCCCGGCCGTCTTCGGCTGCGGTGCGGGTCCAGATCTTTAGCATTCCGTTTTCGATAGCGGCGCGTTCGACGCGTGCACCGGGCACGACACGAAGCGACAGTTCACCCCGTGCATCGATCAGGCCACGAATGGCGTCGATATCGGGGCTGGATGAATGCGGCATCGGTTCTCCTTAGTATCACATTTGCATTATGCGAGTTCACCATCTTGCACAGCCCCTGCGCCGCTGGCATGGCTGATCTTGATGCAACAAAGCTTTACTATATTCCCTTTCGATCTGCCGGGCGATGTTACCACATTGCGGGCGGATATCCGCGCTTTTCTTGGCGCTCATGCCGTAAAGCTCGGCGTCCCCAATTGCTGGTTGATCAGCGACCCTGATTTTTCAAAGGCGTTGGGTGCAGCTGGTTTTCTTGGCATGACCTTGCCGAAAGACGTTGGTGGGCATGATCGCCATCCGCTTGAACGCTATGTGGTTATTGAAGAATTGTTGGCTGCCGGGGCACCGGTGGGCGCACATTGGATTGCCGACCGGCAAACAGCCCCGCTGATCCTGCGCTATGGCAGCGACGAAGCCAAGGCACGCTATCTGCCCGGAATGTGTGCCGGTGAACTATATGCCTGCATCGGTCTTTCTGAACCCGGCGCTGGATCGGATCTGGCCTCTGTCCGCTCGACGGCGCGGCTGACGACTGAAGGCTGGCGGATTTCGGGGCAGAAGATCTGGACCTCGGGTGCGCATCTCAGTCATGTCATGCTCGCGCTGGTGCGCAGCGAGGAAGGCAGCGAACGCAATGCCGGCCTTTCGCAATTCCTGATCCCGATGGATGCGCCTAGCGTCACCATTCGCCCGATTATCGACATGTCAGGCGAACATCATTTCAACGAAGTGTTTTTTGACGATGTGCTGCTGCCCGAATGGGCACTTATCGGCACGCGCGGGCAGGGTTGGACGCAGGCGACTGCTGAACTGGCACTCGAACGGTCTGGCCCTGAACGTTATTTGTCGAGCCATGTGTTGATGACCGCACTGATCGACGCGGCAGGGACTGATCCCGATCCGGAATTGCGCACCCTGATCGGCGAATTGACCGCCGAACTGTGGACGTTGCGGCAGATGTCTATGTCTACTGCCGCAAAATTGGCGGCGGGTGAGGACCCGATGGTCGAAGCCTCGATGGTGAAGGATCTAGGCAATAGTTTCGAGCAAGCCCTGCCGCAGCGCGTGCAAGCTTTGGTCGATTGCCCCTCAACCCGGCAGGATGACCTTGCAAAATTGATGCGATCACTGTTGATCTCGGCGCCCAGCTTTTCACTGCGCGGCGGCACGCGCGAAATCATCCGCGGGATCATTGCGCGGGGGCTGGGTTTGAGATGAGGGTTTTGGCATGAGCGAGCAGCGCAGCCTTTTGTGCGATACGGCAGAGGCGGTTTTCGCCGAAGCCGCCAGCGGGGGCATGGCCCCTGTCGAAGCGGCGGGTTTCGGACAATTGCTGACGGCCGATTTTGGCGGCGACTGGGGCGATGCCTTTGCAGTGCTTCGGATAGCGGGAGCGAAAGTGCCGCATTTGCCTGTTGGCGAACTGATTGTTGGCGGGGACATTACCCGCCCGCAAGGCGCGTTCATCCGCGTTGCGCAGGCCGCTGGCGCGCTTGATGCTGCGCTGGCGATGAGCATCGACTATGTGAACACCCGCCAGCAGTTTGGAAAGCCGCTGGGCAAGTTTCAGGCGGTGCAGCAGGTGCTGGCAATATTCGCGACCGAGGCAGCCGCGGTCAATGTTGCCGGTGCGGCTGCAGCAGCAGCGCTTGATCGTGCCAATGGTGATTTCGACGTCGCCCTTTTCGAGGTTGCCTGTGCCAAGCTGCGCATGAACAAGGCGATCGGGGTGGCGGCGAGCATTGCCCATCAGGTGCATGGTGCAATCGGCTTTACCCGCGAATATGATCTCCACAAGCTTACAGGGCCATTGGTCGACTGGCGTTCAGACCATGGCAATGACGCCTATTGGTCCGGGATATTGGGCGGCATGACGGCACAGATGGGCGGAGCCGGTTTATGGGCAGAGGTGACGCGGCGCGGGTGAATTTGTGTTTGGCCCGCTTTGACTTGCCAACGCTTTCCGCTAAAGGCCGCAGCCTGACATCAAGCCTGAAATTGGAGTTTCCCCATGCGCGCCGATGCGCAATCCCTGGTCGAACGGATCGACGCCGCCCTTAATCTCGTCAAGATGTCGCTCGACTGGGATCGTGCGCTGCGCCGCCTTGATGAATTGAACGCGCGCGTCGAGGATCCCAAGCTGTGGGACAATCCGAAGAAGGCCGAAGAGGTGATGCGCGAACGCCGCCGCCTTGATGCTGCCATTTCGACCGTCAAGGAAATCGACGCAGATAAAAGCGGAACCGTTGAACTGATCGAGCTCGCTGAGATGGAAGGCGATGAAGGCCTTGCCGATGAAGGTGTGGCATCGCTCAAGGCGCTTGCTGACAGGGCTGACAAGGACAAGGTATCCGCCTTGCTTTCGGGCGAGGCTGATCCGCTCGACACCTTTATTGAAATCCATGCTGGCGCTGGGGGAACCGAAAGCCAGGATTGGGCCGAAATGCTGTTTCGCATGTACAGCCGCTGGGCCGAACAGCGCGGCTATAAGGTTGATACTATCGAATATCAGGCAGGTGACACCGCCGGTATCAAATCGGCGACGATCATGGTCAAAGGCGAGAATGCATATGGCTACGCCAAGACCGAGAGCGGCGTCCACCGGCTGGTCCGCATATCGCCCTATGATTCATCTGCGCGGCGGCACACCTCGTTCAGCTCGGTCTGGGTCTATCCGGTGATCGATGACAGTTTCGAAATCGATATTAACCCGGCCGACCTCAAGATCGATACCTATCGCGCATCGGGCGCTGGCGGGCAGCACGTTAACACCACAGATTCCGCCGTTCGTATCACGCACGCGCCGTCGGGAATTGTCGTCGCCAGCCAGGTTGACCGCAGCCAGCACAAGAACCGCGAAATTGCGATGGGCATGTTGAAGGCGCGGCTGTTCGAAGCCGAAATGCGCAAGCGTGAGGAGGCGGCCAGCGCCGAACATGCGGCAAAGACCGATATCGGTTGGGGCCATCAGATCCGTTCCTATGTCCTTCAGCCCTATCAGATGGTGAAGGATTTGCGCACAGGCGTGACCAGCCCGACCCCGGCCGATGTGCTCGACGGCGACCTTGATGATTTCATCGCTGCCGCGCTTGCCCAGCGCGTTACGGGTGAAGCCGTGTCGGTCGAGGATGTGGACTAGTCTAGTCTCCCGGTGAGGCCACGCTTCCGGCGAGCAACCCACCATCAAGGTGCAGTTCACTGCCCGTCATATAGGTGGCATCGTCTGATGCGAGGAGCAGCGCCAGCGCCGCAACCTCTTCAACCGTGCCGAAACGCTTGAGCGGTGTGTCTGATACCATCGCGGCCATCCGCTTTTCGCGATCGGGGCCATTGCCGATCAGCGCTTCCCACATCGGGGTCAGGATCGCGGCAGGATGAATCGAATTGCACCGGATGCGCCAGCCTTGCTGCGCGCAGTAAAGCGCGACCGACTTGCTATGGTTCCGGATCGCCGCCTTGGATGAGGCATAGGCGGCCGCCCCGGATATGCCGACAAGGCCAGAGCGCGACGACATGTTGATGATCGCGCCTTCGCCTTTCGCTTTCATGGCGCCGATCGCATAGCGGCAGCCGAGAAAGGTACCATCAAGGTTTACAGCATGGACCCGGTGCCATTCGGCAAGGCTCGCATGTTCGGGATCGTGCGGGGCAGGCCCATCTTCAAAACCGGTAATTCCGGCATTGTTCACCACTATGTCGATGGTCGGATATGATGCGGCAAGCCTGTGCCAGTCGGCTTCCGAAGACACGTCGAGTTCGAAGAAACTGCCTCCGATCTTGTCGGCGACTTTCCGGCCGTTTTCGGCATCGACATCGGCAACGATCACATGCGCCCCTTCGCGGGCAAACACATGGGCGATGGCTTCGCCGATCCCGCGGGCGCCCCCGGTGACAAGGGCGGATTTGTTTTCAAGCTTGGGCATGGGGTATTCCTTGAGAGCATCAGGGATTGTTGTTCCCGCGAAAGCGGGAATCTATGGTCTAAGGCGAAGGTGTAAACCGAGATGTCAGACCATGCCCCCCCGATCAAGTAGGGGGTAACACAATGTAGATCGCTCGTGCTCTTCGCTCTTTACCCTTGAATCACCGCGCTTACTCCAGCAAAGCCTTGCCAGAAGATATGCCGCATTCCGGGAGAGAGCAAGTGAGCGAGCATCAGGACTGGTTTCCGATACCCGAGGCTGCAAAGCGTAAGACGCACTGCAGCGCCGCCGACTATGACCGGCTTTATGCAGCCAGCATAACCGACCCCGACGCCTTCTGGGGCGAGCAAGCCAAGCGCATCGACTGGTTCACCGCGCCCACGCGCATAGGCAACTGGTCCTATGATCCGGTATCGATCAAATGGTATGAAGATGGCGTCCTCAACCTGTGCCACAACGCGGTCGACCGCCATGTCGCCGCGGGTAAGGGCGATGCGATTGCCTTCATCTTTGAACCCGACGAACCGTCAAGCCCGACGCGCAAGATCAGCTATGCAGAGCTTCAGGTCGAAGTGATCCGAATGGCCAACACGCTCAAGAAAATGGGCGTGGCAAAGGGTGACAGGGTCACCATCTACATGCCGATGATCGTCGAAGGCGCGGTCGCGATGCTGGCCTGCGCGCGGATCGGCGCGGTGCATTCGGTGGTGTTTGGCGGTTTCTCTCCTGAAGCGCTTGCCGGCCGGATCGAGGATTGCGCGAGCCGTTTCGTGATCTGCGCCGATGCCGGCCTACGCGGCGGAAAGCATGTGCCACTAAAGGCCAATGTCGATGCCGCGCTCGAAAAGGTCGATGGTGTCGAAGGCGTGTTGGTGATCGCGCATAGCGGCGATGAAGTGAATATGCGCCCGCATCGTGACCATTTATATCATGAATATGCGGCGGATGTGCCGGCTGACTGCCCGTGCGAGCCAATGAATGCAGAAGACCCGCTGTTCATTCTCTACACTTCTGGTTCCACTGGAAAGCCGAAGGGTGTGCTCCATACGACCGGCGGCTATTCGGTGTGGACGGCGACCACCTTCCATTATGTTTTCGATTATCAGCCGGGAGAAGTCTTCTTCTGCTCGGCCGACATCGGCTGGGTCACAGGGCACAGCTATGTCGTTTACGGGCCGCTGCAAAATGGCGCGACCAGTCTGATCTTCGAGGGCATTCCAAGCTATCCTGACAATGGCCGTTTCTGGGATATTGTAGACCGGCATCAGGTGAACATCTTCTACACCGCGCCCACGGCGCTGCGCGCGTTGATGCGCGATGGCGAAGCGCCGGTGCAGGCTCGCAGTCGCAAGTCGCTCCGCCTGCTCGGTACGGTAGGCGAACCCATCAATCCGGAGGCGTGGCGTTGGTATCATGCGACAGTAGGCGAAGGGAAATTGCCAATTGTCGACACCTGGTGGCAGACCGAAACCGGGGGCACGATGATCACCACGCTGCCGGGGGCACATGGCATGAAACCCGGAAGCGCCGGCCGTCCCTTTTTCGGCATCCGGCCGCAGCTTGTGGATGCCGAAGGCGGTGTCATTGCCGAAGAGGGGGATCAACGCGGCGATGTGTCGGGCAATCTGTGCATCACCCATAGCTGGCCCGGGCAGGCGCGCACCGTCTATGGCGACCATGAGCGGTTCGTGCAGACCTATTTCTCGACCTATAAAGGCAAATATTTCACCGGCGATGGCTGCCGCCGCGATGGTGATGGCTATTGGTGGATCACCGGCCGCGTGGACGACGTTATCAACGTCTCCGGCCACCGTATGGGCACAGCCGAGGTCGAAAGCGCGTTGGTGCTGCACGACAGGGTCGCCGAAGCCGCAGTCGTCGGCTTCCCGCACGAGATCAAGGGGCAGGGCATTTATTGCTATGTCACGCTCAATGCAGGCGAAGAGCCGAGCGCCGAATTGGAAGGCGAGTTGCGGATGCAGGTGCGGCAGGAAATCGGCCCGATAGCTTCGCCCGATCATATCCACTTCACCCCTGCTTTGCCCAAGACCCGCTCGGGCAAAATCATGCGGCGGATTTTGCGCAAAATTGCGGAGAATGAGTTCGGCGCGTTGGGCGATACGTCGACACTGGCAGATCCCAGCGTGGTTGACAGCCTGATCGAAGGACGGCGGAACCGTTAAGCTTCCATCCGTGCAAAGGGCTTGCGACCCCTCAAGCTTGCCGATATGCCCGTTTAATTAGACGATTAAACGGAGAGTTAGCATGAGCGCACGGCAGGGTCCGCTGAACGGGATCAAGGTCATCGAACTGGCTGGAATTGGCCCGGGCCCTTATGCGGGGCAGTTGCTTGCCGATATGGGTGCCGATGTGATCGTTGTCGATCGTCCGGGGCCTGCAATGCCAAAGGCTGTTGATGGCCGTGGCAAGCGGTCAATCATGCTCGACCTTAAAAAGACGGAAGCCGTTGAAGCTCTGCTGAAAATGGTCGCAAATGCGGATGTACTGATCGAAGGCCTGCGCCCCGGCGTGACCGAGCGGATGGGCATCGGCCCCGATGCCTGCCATGCCGTCAATCCCAAGCTGATCTATGGCCGGATGACCGGTTGGGGGCAGACCGGCCCGTGGAGCAAGATGGCGGGTCACGACATCAACTATATCAGCATGACCGGCGTTTTGAACTCCATCGGCAAGTCAGGCGAACCACCGGTGCCGCCCTTGAATATGGTCGGCGACTTTGGCGGTGGCACGATGTTCCTTGTGACCGGCATCCTTGCCGCGCTGGTCGAGCGCGGGGTGACGGGTAAAGGCAATATTGTCGATGCCGCGATCATCGATGGTACGCATAGCCTGATGAGCTTTGTCCATGGCATGGCAGGGCTTGGCCGTTGGCGTAACGAACGCGACGCGAACCTGTTGGACGGGGCCATGCCCTTTTACCGCTGCTATGCGACCAGCGACGGCAAATATATGGCTGTTGGCTGCATTGAACCGCAATTTTTTGCAGCGATGATGGAGCGACTGCCGATCGACAAGGACGCCTTTGGTGGCCAACATGATCCTTCGAAATGGTCGCAGCAGCATCAGATGCTCGAAGAAGCCTTCGCATCAAAAACTCGCGACGAATGGGAGGCGATCTTCGCATTAACTGATGCCTGCGTCACTCCGGTTCTCGATTATGTCGAGGCTGCTTCGCATCCTGTAAATGCCGAACGCAAGGCTATGCTGCAGGATGGCCGATGGCTGCACCCGCAAATCGCGCCACGCCTTGCCACGCAATCCCAGGCTTCGGAATTTGTGATTGCGACTTGCGGCGGTGACTATGCGGCGGTGCTGGCCGAGGCGGGGCTTTCCGATGACGCGGTCGGAGCGCTGGTCGGGGCAGGTGCGGTTGTTGTGGGCTGACGCCCTCGGGATTTTGGTTTCATCTGAACCTTTTTCCGCTTAATCGGCGGATATGTTTGACCGACCAACGATCATCGATGAAGCCTTTGGCCGGCGCGTTTTGGCGGGCGATCTGCCCGCGGCGCGCAGCAACCAGAATGTACCGATTCCCCCGGCGCATATACTTGTCGACCTGTTCGACAGTCAGATCATGTCGCGCCATCTTGACCTTTGGGCGCGCCGATCAAAGGGCAAGACTTTCTATTCGATCGGCAGTTCGGGCCATGAAGGTACAGCGGCGCTCGCTGCGACAAGCAGAACCAGCGATATGGCTTTCCTCCATTATCGTGACGCGGCCTTCCTGATCCAGCGGAAGAAGCAGGCAGGGGGGCTGACCCCGCTTTATGATATGGCGCTCAGTTTTGCGGCCTCTGCCGACGATCCGATTTCGGGAGGACGACACAAGGTATTGGGCTGCGCCCACAGCTTTGTGCCACCGCAAACCAGCACAATCGCCTCGCACCTGCCCAAGGCCGTTGGCGCTGCGCACAGCATCGGCATGGCGCAGCGGCTTCGGCTTGGCGATGCGTCGCTACCCGACGATGCGGTGATTCTCTGTTCGTTCGGGGATGCGTCGTCAAACCATTCCACCGCGCAAGGCGCGATCAACAGTGCCTGTTGGGCGGCCTATCAGCATCTCCCCATGCCGCTGGTTTTCCTTTGCGAGGATAATGGCATCGGCATTTCAGTTCGAACACCCGGTGGCTGGGTCGAAGCGAATTTTGCGCACCGCCCTGCATTGAAATATATCCAGTGCGACGGTGTCGACATGCTCGATGCGATGCGCGGCTGTGAAGAGGCGATCAGCTACGCCCGCAGCCGGCGGAAGCCGGTCTTTCTTCATATGCGCACGGTGCGCTTGATGGGTCATGCCGGCGCTGACGTGGAAGCAAGCTATGCCGCATTGGAAACGATTGAGGCCAATGAAGCGCAAGACCCGCTGCTGCACAGCGCCCGTGCCCTGATTCAGCATGGCGGATTGAGCCGGGAGGAAATTGTCGATCGCTATGAGGCGATGCGGCAACAGGTGGAACGTGTCGCGCTTGAGGCACTGTCCAAACCCAAACTGACCACCCGGGAAGAGGTGATGGCGCCGATAGAGCCGGAAACCGCCGCGCAGCCATCGCCCGCACTGCCCGCTTCGGCAGACCGGGATGCGCTGTTCGCCAAGGACGTGCGCAACCTTGCCAAGCCGGTGACGCTGGCCAAATCGATCAATTTTGCGCTGGCTGACCTGATGCTGCGCTATCCCAATGTCGCGCTGTTTGGCGAGGACATCGCGCGCAAGGGCGGCGTTTATGGCGTAACGCAGGGGTTGCAGGAAAAATTCGGCGCGGCGCGGGTTTTTGATACATTGCTGGACGAACAGACCATCCTCGGCCTTGCCATCGGCATGGGGCATAATGGCTTTGTCCCCGTCCCTGAAATCCAGTTCCTTGCCTATCTGCACAATGCCGAGGATCAGATCCGCGGAGAGGCAGCGACGCTCAGTTTCTTTTCCAACCAGCAGTATCGCAACCCGATGGTCGTCCGGATCGCGGGGCTGCCTTACCAGAAGGGCTTTGGCGGCCATTTCCACAATGACAACAGCCTTGCGGTGCTGACCGACATTCCGGGTATCATTGTCGCCGTGCCAAGCTGCGCCGCCGATGCCCCGGCGATGCTGCGCGAATGTGTGCGTCTGGCGCATGAGGATGGCCGCGTGATCGTGTTTGTTGAACCGATCGCCCTTTATCACACGACCGATCTGCTCACCGGCGATGGCGGATGGACGGCAGCTTATGTCGCGCCTTCTGATGCGAAGCAGATCGGTTTGGGCCAGATCGGAATGCATGGTAACGGCACCGAACTTGCGATCATAAGCTATGGAAATGGTTATTATTTAAGCCGTCAGGCAGAGGCAGAGTTGCGTACCAAGGGCATCGATCTGCGCATTATCGATCTGCGCTGGTTGCACCCGCTGAATGAGACAGAAATCGTCGCAGCGGTTGCCCCGGCAAAGAATATCCTGATCGTCGACGAATGCCGCCGCGCAGGCAGCCCGTCGGAAAAACTGATGACCATCCTTGCCGAGGCAGGCCGGGGGAATGATACCAGCCGCCTGACCGCCGACGACTGCTTCATCGCGCTTGGCCCTGCAGCCGAGTTGACCTTGCCCAGCAAGGCGACGATCATTGAGGCTGCACTGAAGGCGGCAGGCAAATGAAAGAGAAACTGCTCGTCGTTTGTCCCGGTCGCGGAACCTATAACGCATCTGAATTAGGCTATTTGCAGCGCCACCATGGCGGCGGTGGTGAACTTGTTGCCCGGCTCGATGCCTATCGCGCATCGCAAGGCCAACCGACCATTTCGCAACTCGACGGGGCAGAGAAATACAGCCCGTCGCTGCATATGCCCGGCGATAATGCGTCACTTCTTATCTATGCTTGCGCATTGGCTGATTTTGCCGCGATCGACCGTGAGCGCTTTGAAGTGGTTGCGGTGACGGGCAATTCGATGGGCTGGTATCTTGCGCTTGCCTGCGCCGGCGTGGTCGATCTTGATGCCGGTGCCCGGCTCGTCAACAATATGGGCGGGTTGATGCACGAAAACGGGCAGGGTGGACAACTTGTCTGGTCAATGGCCGATGCCGACTGGCGGATCGATCCGGCAAAAGCGGCTATAGTTGCAGAGGTGATTGCCGAAGCAGGGGCTGCCGCGCGCAAAATCTATGTTTCGATCCGCCTCGGCGCGATGATCGTGTTTGCAGCAGACGATGCGGGCCTCAATTGGCTGATGGATCGGCTCCCAAAGGATGATCGCTTTCCGCTGAAGCTAAACTATCACGCCGCCTTCCATTCGCCCTTGCTGGATCATATCGTACCGATGGCCAGGGCGGCCAATCCGGTTGCGGCATTTGACCAAGGTGCGGTTCCTGCGATTGACGGCACAGGAAAAATCTGGTCGCCAAAGGCATTCGATCCGGCTGCCATCTACGATTATACGCTCGGCGCGCAGATTAACCGTCCCTATGATTTCACCCGCGCCGTGCAGGTCGCCGCGCAGGAATATTGCCCGGACAAGATTGCCATTTTGGGGCCCGGCACGACGCTGGGCGCACCCGTGGCGCAGGCGTTGATTGCATGCGGATGGCGCGATCTGAAGGGGAAGGCGGATTTTCAGTCGCGCCAGTCAAGCGATCCGTTGCTGGTATCTATGGGTATGGACGATCAGCGCAGGCTGGTGACATACGAATAAACCGGTCGCTTGCCGCCTAGTCATTTGACTTCGCATCAATATGGTTGTCGAAGGCGCGCGGTCATGTTCGCGGGAGACAAGTGTATGAGCCAGCATAGCGAGACATTGCTGCTGTTCGGCGCCACGGGCGATCTGGCGCGGCGCATGTTGCTGCCGTCGCTTTATGCCTTGCACTCTGACGAACTGATCGCGCCGGCGTTGCGCATTTTCGGCACCGCGCGAAGCGAGCATGATGATGACAGCTTTCGCGCCTTCGCCCGCGAAGCGCTTTGCGAATTCCTGCCGGATGATCGCAAAGATGAAGGCAAGATCGACGCCTTTTTGACCCGCCTGAAATACCAGCCGCTCGACGCATCCCGGCCGGAAGGGTTTGCCGGGTTGGCGGAGAAGATTGGCGATATATCCGGCGGGCTTTCAATTTTCCTTTCGACAGCACCCTTTCTTTTTGAACCGACGATCAAGGGGCTGCATGGTGCTGGGCTTGCCGGCGACAATGTGCGGATCGGTCTTGAAAAGCCGTTGGGCAATGATTTGGCCTCAAGTCAGTCGATCAACGATGCAGTCAACGCCGTTTTCCCCGAAAGCCGCACCTTCCGGATTGACCATTATCTGGGCAAGGAAACGGTGCAGAACCTCATGGCGCTGCGCTTTGCGAACATGCTTTTCGAACCCTTGTGGAACGCAAACGCGATCGAGCATGTCCAGATCACGGTCAGCGAAACCGTTGGTTTGGAAGGGCGTGCCGGATTTTACGAAGATACCGGTGCGTTGCGTGACATGGTGCAAAACCACATGCTGCAGCTGCTTGCCCTGACCGCGATGGAGCCGCCCGCCAATCTGGATGCGACCGCGATCCGCGACGAAAAGGTGAAGGTGTTGCGCTCGCTTCGCACCGTTGCGGAAGGTGATGTCGTGACGGGCCAATATGGCGCGGGTGCCGTCAACGGGACTGCGGTCGAGAGCTATGATAGCGATCTTGGCAAGGCGTCCGACACCGAAACCTTTGTTGCGATCAAGGCCTTTGTCGATAACTGGCGCTGGCAGGGTGTGCCCTTTTATCTACGCACCGGTAAAAGACTGGCCGAAAGGCGCAGCGAAATTGTGATCCGGTTCAAGCCCGTGCCGCACAATATCTTTCGGGAGCGTGGCGGGCGCCTTGAGGCGAATACGCTGGTCATCCGTTTGCAGCCGGAAGAATATGTCCGATTGCTGGTCATGGCGAAAGAGCCCGGGCTTGATCGTGGCGGCGTCACGCTGCGCGAGGTGCCGCTGGATCTGTCGCTGACCGCCGCCTTTGCCGCTTCGCGCCGCCGTATTGCTTATGAACGGCTGCTGCTGGACCTTATCGAGGGCGACCAAACGCTGTTCGTGCGCCGCGATGAGGTGGAAGCGCAATGGACTTGGGTCGATGCAATTCGCGGCCTGTGGGCGGAAACCGGGCTGAAGCCCAAAAATTATGGTGCGGGTGGATGGGGGCCCAATGCCGCGATAGCGCTGGTCGAACGCGATGGAGTAAGCTGGCATGAATGAATTGAACCCCGTCGTCGATGCAGTCACTAAACGCATCATAGAAAGGTCGAGGCCGGGCCGGACCGCTTATCTTGATCTGATCGCGCGGGCACGCGATGCGGGCGTCAACCGCCCTACGCTGTCTTGCGGAAACCTGGCGCACGGTTTTGCGGCAAGCGGCGATGACAAGCCTGTTATCCGCGGCGGACATGCGATGAACATCGGTATCATCACCGCCTATAATGACATGCTGTCCGCGCATCAGCCTTATGGACGTTATCCTGAACAGATAAAGATGTTCGCCCGCGAACGCGGCGCGACTGCGCAGGTTGCCGGCGGTGTTCCGGCGATGTGTGACGGGGTGACGCAGGGCCAACCATCGATGGAATTGTCGCTTTTCAGCCGCGACAATATCGCCATGGGCGCTGCCGTGGGGCTAAGCCACGGGATGTTCGAAGGCGCGGTGCTTCTTGGCCTGTGTGACAAGATTGTCCCGGGCCTTTTGATCGGCGCGCTGCGCTTTGGCCATTTGCCGATGATCCTGATACCCGCTGGACCAATGCCGTCGGGCCTTGCCAATAAGGAGAAGCAACGCATCCGCCAGCTTTATGCCGAGGGTAAGGTCGGCCGTGAGGAACTGCTGGAGGCCGAGGCTGCATCCTATCATGGCGCGGGCACCTGCACCTTCTATGGAACAGCCAATTCCAACCAGATGATGATGGAGATGATGGGCCTTCACATGCCCGGCTCCAGCTTCTGTAATCCGGGTACCAAGCTGCGGCAGGAATTGACGCGCGCGGCGACGCACCGGATCACCGAAATAGGCTGGGATAAGGATGGCGCGCCAAATGCGGACTATCGCCCCTTTGGCCAATGCGTCGATGAAAAGGCGATTGTGAACGCGACAGTAGGGTTGCTTGCAACCGGCGGTTCGACCAACCATGCCATCCACCTGCCAGCGATCGCCCGGGCGGCTGGTATCATCATCGATTGGAAGGATATGGACGAATTATCCTCTGTGGTTCCGTTGATTGCGCGGGTCTATCCCAATGGCGCGGGCGACGTGAACTATTTTGCTGCGGCAGGCGGGATGCCCTTTGTCATTCGAGAACTGCTCGATGCAGGCCTTGTCCATGATGATATTATGACTGTTTATGGCGGCGGACTGCGCGCTGGGGCGCAGGAGCCGCGTATGAATGGCGATAGCCTCGTCTGGGATCCGGCACCTGAAAAAACGGGTGATGAAAGCATATTGCGCAGCGTTGCAGATCCCTTCTGCGCCGACGGCGGAATGCGGTTGGTTACAGGCAATCTGGGACGCGGGACCTTCAAAACCAGCGCGGTCGATGAAAGCCGTTGGACGATCGAGGCGCCGGCGCGTGTCTTTGCCGATCAGAATGACGTGCTGGCCGCCTTTAAGGCAGGTGAACTTGACCGAGATGTCGTCGTCGTCGTTCGGTTCCAAGGCCCGGCGGCGAATGGCATGCCCGAACTTCATAAGCTGACGCCACCGTTGGGCGTGTTGCAGGACAAGGGGTTCAAGGTTGCGCTGGTCACCGATGGCCGCATGTCCGGCGCCAGCGGCAAGGTGCCTGCCGCGATCCATATCAGCCCAGAGGCCGCAAAGGGTGGGCCGCTTGCCAAACTGCGCGATGGCGATGTTGTGCGCCTTTGCGCGCATCAGGGCAGTCTGGAAGCCTTGGTCGAGCCTGCCGAATGGGCTGCACGCGAAGATGCTAAACAGCCGCCGTTCGAACCGGGTTGCGCACGCGAACTGTTCGCGGTGATGCGCCATTTCGCAGACGAAGCTGAAAAAGGCGGCTCTGCGATGCTTGCGGAAGCAGGCCTGTGATGCAGATTGTCACGATCGATATTGGCGGCACGCACGCGCGCTTTGCGCTGGCTGAAGTGGCGGATGGCAGGGTTGTTTCGCTTGGCGAGCCCATGACCATGAAAACTGCCGAACATGCGTCTTTCCAGACGGCGTGGGAGGCCTATGGTGAAACGCTTGACGGTGCGGTCCCCAATGCTGTGGCGATCGCCATCGCTGGTCCGGTGGGCGGCGAGGTGATCAAGTTCACCAACAATCCCTGGATCATCCGTCCCGCGCTGATCCGTGAGAAGTTGAAGGTCGAAAGCTTTGCGCTCGTCAATGATTTCGAAGCGGTGGGCCATGCAGTTGCGCAGGCAGATCCAGCCCATTTCACGCATCTGTGCGGCCCCGATCAGCCGTTGGGCGCAACGGGTACCATCAGCATCGTCGGACCCGGCACCGGGCTTGGCGTTGCGCACCTTTTGCGCACCGAACATGGCTATCACGTCCAGCCGACCGAGGGCGGGCATATCGATTTCGCGCCGCTCGATACAATCGAGGATGCAATATTGGCGCGGCTACGCACACGTTACCGCCGGGTATCGGTCGAAAGGGTGGTATCGGGCCCCGGGCTCGTCGATATCTATGAAACGCTGGCTGCAATCGAGGGCAGGGCATTTCAGCCAGTCGACGACAAGGCGCTCTGGATGCTGGGCACCTCTGGCGATGATAGCCTTGCCGCCGCGGCGGTTGACCGTTTCTGCCTCGCGCTGGGAAGCGTTGCCGGCGATATAGCGCTTGCACAGGGCGGCTTTGCCGGTGTCGTCATAGCTGGTGGACTGGGGCTTCGGATCAAGGAAACATTGCTGCGGTCGGGCTTTGCCGAACGGTTTTGCGCCAAGGGTCGTTTCGAAGGCTTGATGGCAGGTTTGCCGGTCAAACTGATCACGCACCCCCAACCAGGGCTATTCGGCGCTGCAGCCGCATATGCGCGCCAGCATCTTTAGGGACAGGATATGAAGCCGATTGAAACCATTATGCGCACTGCGCCTGTCATACCGGTGCTGGTGATAGAAGACGTTGTCTATGCCCGGCCGATTGCTGAGGCGCTGGTTGCTGGCGGCTTGCGGGTTCTTGAGGTTACGCTGCGTACGGCAGCCGGCCTCGAAGCGATTGCAGAGATGAAAAAGGTTCCGGGCGCGATTGTTGGTGCCGGTACGGTCGTTAACGTCGCCGGGTTGCGCGCAGCAATCGACGCGGGAAGCGAATTCATCGTCTCGCCGGGGCTGACCGACAATCTGGGCGCTGCTGCGGTTGAAAGTGGCATTCCCTTTTTGCCGGGTGTTGCCAATGCGGGTGACATCATGCGCGGGATGGACCTTGGCCTAGAGCATTTCAAATTCTTCCCTGCAGAAGCCAGCGGCGGGCTTCCGGCGCTGAAATCGCTGATCGGGCCCTTTTACAACTGCAAATTCTGCCCGACGGGCGGGATCCGGCAGGACAATGCCGCGGATTGGCTCGCTGTACCTGAGATTTTATGTGTTGGCGGTAGCTGGCTTGTTGCTAAAGGAACGCCGGATGTCGCAGCGATTGAGGCTGCGGCCCGCGCCGCGACTGCGTTGGCGCGATAAGCAAAGGACAGAAGGATGGCCGAAGAAATCGAGTGGTGGGAATTTGATTCGGTCGAGGAGTTTGTCGACGGTGTTGTCGGCGATGTCACCTTCATCATTGAAAGCGCGCTCGATGCCCGCGGACAGGCGCTGGTTGCCTTTCCCGGCGGAAACACGCCGCGCCCCATATTGGAAAAGCTCGCTGAAGCACCGTTGCGTTGGAAAGGTGTCACGATCATCCCCACCGATGATCGCCTCGTTCCTGTTAGCGATCCGCTTTCCAATGTCGCGATGCTCGCCAAGATATTCCTGCCGAAAGGTGCGCGCGTTCTGCCACTGAACAGCGATGCCGCCGATTACAAGCTGGCCGGCAGCGCCGCCAATGCGCGGCTTGCCGACCTGCACTGGCCGCCGGATCTGGTCTGGCTCGGCATGGGCAGCGACGGCCATACCGCGTCGATCTTTGCAGGGCCGGATCTGGAAAATGCGATGGTCCCACCCAAGGGGGTCAAGGCAGTCGGCGTTCGTCCTGATCCCATGCCGGCCGACGCACCGGTCGATCGGGTGTCTTTGACGGCAACGGCGATCGCCGAGGCGCGCACGACGATGTTGGTCATCAGTGGCGAAGATAAGCAGCAACTGCTTGAAAAGGCTGTCGAAGATGGTGCGAAGTCGACTTATCCGGTAGGCCGCGTAATCGATGCGGTGACGGTTCCGGTCGACATCTACTGCCTGACCGTCTGATCGTCAGATTCGGCGGAGCGGTGCCTTGGGTGCCGCAAGGCGATCCAGTTTTTTGAGATAATGGGGTATCTTGTCGGCTTCGGAAGGCGACGAGATGCTCTGTCGTGCAGCCTTGGGATCGATCGGATAATCGAAGGCGACCCCGAAACGTGATTCTGCGACCCAAGCGACGCGGCCAGTAACCCAGCCGAGATTTTTGAGGTTCACCTCGACGATTTCGCCCCGGCTGGCTTGGACGGCGGCTTCGGCCATTAATCCGCCCGATGAAAGATTGCGGACGCGCACTTCGCCTTCGGCCTTGGATGTGGGAAAGCGCAAAACAGCCTTCAGCAACAAGCTGTTACGATCGTTCGAACGGTTTTTTCCCGTCTGGGAATTCACCATATTGGGGTCAAGCGGCTTGTTCATTTTCGCGGCTTCTATCCGTGCTACGCATGGCGTCGATGCCCCATTGATAGTGAACAAAAGTCGCCAATTCGTTAATGGCGTGCGGCTTGCCCCGAATCGAAAAAGGGCAGGAACCCGAAAGTTCCCGCCCCCTTATTTCGCTGCCATGCGAGCATGGCTGGCAAGAACCGATTAGTTCTTGTTGTTCGCACCTTCAAGCGAGGTGTTCACTTCGTTGAAGGTGTTCGTGAGGTTGTTACCCAGCGAACCCATAGCAACGATAGCAGCAACTGCGATAAGAGCGGCAATCAGGCCATACTCGATTGCGGTTGCGCCTTCTTCATTCTTGAAAAGCTTCTTGATCATTTTCATGTCAGGTCTCCTGTTCACATTCATTCACCCGGCAGCCCAAAAAAATGGCTGAACTGGACCGATAACGCATCAACTGCTACCAAATCGTTAAAGCCTCAGCCTTCTGATGCGGTGACGACCTTATTGCTGACGCTATTCCACATCCCGGATGTTGTATTTGCAAAGTTGGTAAATGCAGCCATCATTGCGATCACCAAAAGGGATGCGATTAGTCCATATTCCACTGCCGTCGCGCCCATCTGGCATTGTTTGATGCCACGAAAAAAATTCAACATGATCTGTTCCATTTCATGCGATGGTTGCGACCGTGGCGTTTTTCCACATATGCGTTAACAAACACTTTCAAGTTGGAACCAAATTGAAAAATAATCCGACATTATTGCTCGTGGTCGCGGCTGCGATGGTGCGCGCAGACGGGCTGATTCTGCTGCAAAAAAGGCCTGAAGGCCGCACAATGGCTGGACTTTGGGAATTTCCGGGTGGCAAGTTGGAAGAGGGCGAGTGTCCCGAACAGGCGTTGGTCAGGGAGCTTGCCGAAGAACTCGCAATGAATGTTTCGCCCGAATCCCTGCTGCCCTGCTGCTTTGCCAGCGCCCCGCTGGGATCAAAGCATCTGCTGCTGATGCTCTATGTGGGCCGGGAATGGAGCGGTGATCCGCACGGTGTCGAGCAACAGGAAATCGGCTGGTTCAGCCTTGATCAAATGCATGATCTTGAAATGCCACCCGCCGACCTTCCGCTGATCGAATTGCTGCGCAATCAACTGAACGGATAGATTTTACAATTTACCCGATTTGTCGAGCAGTTTGACCAACGATATCTGGCCGCTGCCGCGTGCCGCAGGCTTGGCTTGGCTGGCAGAAGGCGACCAACCGCTGAGGTGCAGAACTTCAAACGATTCGGCAACCTTGCCACTGCTGTCTGCAAGCTGCGCCCAGGCAAGATCCAGCCGTTGCAGATAGTGTTTCCCTAAAAAGGGTGCGCGGCTGGCAAGGCAATTGCCAATACCCGCATCGCGCAGGTCGCGCACCAGGCTGCGCCAGTCGCCATAGCGAACATCAAGCCCGGACCGATCGGCAACCTGAAGGTTGAAACCGGTTCGTGCGAGAAGGTCAGCTGCCGACCGCAGTTCGACCTGCGGATGCACATGCGCCCGCACCGAGTCGGCATCGGCGATCATCATGGCCCGTTTGAGCGCACCAAGGCTGCCTGCTCCGAAAAGCGCACCGAGAAATAGTCCATCGGGTTTCAAGGCACGGCGGATCTGCACCAATGCGCCAGGCAGGTCGTTCACGCTGTCGAGCGTGCCTGCTGCGATAATGAGGTCGAAAGACTGGGTGTCTTGGCCAAGCTGATCTTCTTCCGCTGTCGGCAAGCATATGACGTCCCCCAATTTGGGTTCAGACAGGATATCGCCATTGGCGGCCAGCGGACCCAGAATGAGCGTGCGTTCGAACTGGCGCGTCGTGCATGCCAGCCGGTCGGCAATTTCTTCTGCAAGCCATGTCCACAGGAACGATTGCCCAGCGGTTCGGGCTATGGCCCGTTCGCGCAGTGCACGGCGTCGGCGGTAATCGAATAGCTGCGGCGGGGTTGATTGCATAAGCTGCTTGTGCCCGTCTGACTTATGCGGGACAAGAGGGAGATGCAGACGCTGATGGCGCCATTGCGGTCGATAATGGATTTCGCGCTTCCGCCGCGATGTCCCGGCTGCGGCGTTATCACCCCCGATCCAGACCAGTTTTGTGCGACCTGCTGGCAGGCGCTGCATTTCCTTGGCGAGCCCTGCTGCGAATCATGCGATCTACCCTTGCCCTATGCCGTTGCAGAAGGTGCGCAATGCGCCGCCTGCCTTGCCCAGCCGCCGCGGCATAGCGGCATAAAGGCAGCCGTCGCCTATGGCCCGATAAGCCGCGAGATCGCCTTGAAACTCAAGCATGGCGGAAAGATCGGTCTAGCGCGCCTTGTCGCACAGCAGTTGCGCCGGCATCTGTCCGCCTTGCCGGATTCTCCTCTTCTGGTTCCGGTGCCGTTGCACTGGACGCGGCTGTGGCGTCGCCGATATAATCAGTCAGCTTTAATCGCAGCGCAGCTCGCTCGGCTGTCGCCTGCTGAACATTGCTCGGATTTGTTGGTTCGCACGAAGGCGACCCGATCGCTGGGCGGCCTTTCAGCGCGCGAACGTGCAAAGATGGTCAAAGGCGTCTTCGCAATCCGGCCAAGGCAGCAGGGCAGGGTGCAGGGCCGATCGGTCGTGCTGGTCGATGATGTTTATACCAGTGGCGCTACGGCCGATGCCTGCGTCCGCGCGTTGCTGAAGGCTGGCGCGGCGGATGTTACGATCTTCTGCTGGGCACGTGTTCTGCCCGAAGCGCTAGAGTTGGACATATCGCCTGATCCTCTCTCTTGACGTGGCCGCGATGGGGCACCATTTGATCATCATGGTCGCAAAAGTCGAAATCTTTACCAAATTCGCATGCCCCTATTGCTACCGCGCGAAAGCGCTACTCGATGCAAAGGGTGCGGTTTACACTGAATTTGATGCGAGTGGTGGACCGCAGCGCGCGGATATGCTGTCGCGATCAAATGGGTATACCACCGTTCCACAGATCTTTATCGACGGCCAGCATATTGGCGGCTGCGATGATCTCCATGCGCTTGATGCCGCTGGAAAGCTTGATCCGCTGCTAGGTCGTGCCTGACGCATGATCGCCTTTGACCTTGTCTGCAATCGGGGTGCACACCAGTTTGAAGGCTGGTTTGCGTCATCGTCGGATTATGAGCAGCAAAAGGCCAAGGGCCTGCTGATCTGCCCTATGTGCGGCGATGCGGATATTCGGAAGGCCGTGATGGCCCCAAACATTGGCAGGAAAGGTAACCAGATCGAGCCGGCTGCACAATCGCGCGGTCATTCTGATCCTGCGGTTCCTCTGGCGAACATGGCTGAAATGCCAAGCGAACTGGTCGAAGCTATCGGCAAGATAGCCGAGATGCAGGCGAAAATATTGGAAAAGTCGGATTGGGTCGGGGATCGCTTTGCCGAAGAAGCGCGCGCCATTCATTATGGCGAAGCGGCCGACCGTGTCATTCATGGGAATGCCACGATCGACGACGCTCGCGAACTGCATGACGAAGGTATAGCCGTCGCGCCGCTGCCCTTGCCCTTCATTCCACCCGACGCCAAAAATTGACGCTATTCCGCAGCGCCGCTATGGGCGTCTTGGCGCGCCCGTAGCTCAGCAGGATAGAGCATCAGATTCCTAATCTGGGGGCCATGGGTTCGAATCCCGTCGGGCGCACCAAACCCTGTATTGGGACATGAAAAAGCCCGCCCGGTGACCGAGCGGGCTTTTTACGCCGATGAGGTCACGCGATTACTTCGCGGCTTCCTTGGCGGCATCGCCTGCTTTCTTTGCAGCATCGCCGGCCTTTGCAGCGGCTTCACTAGCGGCTTTGGCGGCATCACCGGCCATATTCTCTGCGGCCGCACCGGCCTTTTCTGCAGCTTCGCCGGCTTCATCAGCCGCCTTTTCTGCAGCATCGACAGCGTCGGTAGCCGCTTCGTCAACAGCCTCGCCGGTCGCTTCGACAGCTTCGCCGGTTTCTTGTGCAGCGTTGTCGGCTTTCTCGCCGCAGGCAGCGAGAGGTGCGGTCAGGATGGCCGCCACCATAATCAGATGAGCTTTTTTCATGCAAATCATCCTCCCCGGAGGAATTCCGGAGCGGATAAATTAATGCACGGCAGGCTGGCTAGGCAAGCGGTTTCCGGCAGGCGGAGCAGCCGGACGGACATGCCGGATCAGAGGCAGGCCTCGAGATAGGGCTGGTCGAAACCGAACTGGCGTGCCTTTTCAAGCGTATAAGGGCGCACACCGCCCGATACGAAATCACCGATGATCTTGCCGTCGGCGTCTTCGTCGCGATATTCGAATTTGAACAGATCCTGGGTGACGATGACATCGCCTTCCATGCCGATCACTTCGGTGATCTGCGTGGTGCGGCGCGAACCGTCGCGCAAGCGCTTCACCTGGACGATCATGTCGACCGAGTCGGCGATCTGTTTCGAAATGGCTTCCTTGGGGATCTTGATATCACCCATCAAAATCATGTTTTCCATACGGCCCAGACATTCACGCGGGCTGTTTGAGTGGAGCGTACACATGGAACCATCATGGCCTGTGTTCATGGCGGCGAGCAAATCGAAACACTCGGCGCCACGAATTTCGCCCAGGATGATGCGGTCAGGACGCATACGCAGGGCGTTCTTCACAAGATCGCCGATCGTGATCGCGCCATCACCTTCCAGATTGGGCGGGCGGGTTTCAAGCGGGAGCCAATGGGGCTGCTGAAGGCGAAGCTCCGCCGCATCCTCGATCGTCAAAACGCGTTCGCCGGGATCGATCATTTTGGAAAGCGCGTTGAGCATCGTTGTTTTACCCGAGCCGGTACCGCCCGAAATCACGACATTCATCCGGCTGGCACCGGCAATTTTCAGCACGGTGGCCATCGACTCGCTCATCGAACCAAAGCCTTTGAGCATGTCGATGGTGATTGGCTTTTCGGAAAATTTACGAATCGAGATTGCGGTGCCGCGCAGCGAAAGCGGGGGAACAATAACGTTCACGCGGCTACCGTCTTTGAGGCGGGCGTCGGCAAGTGGGGTGGTCTGGTCGACGCGGCGGCCGACTTGGTTCACGATGCGCTGTGCGATCTGGAAAAGATGTTCTTCATCGCGGAACTGGATACCGGCAAGCTGGAGCTTGCCCTTTTTCTCGATATAGGTCTGGTGTGGGCCGTTGACCATGATGTCCGAAATTTCCGGATCAGACAGCAATTCTTCCAGCGGACCGAAACCCAGCAGTTCGTCCACCAGAACCTTTTCCAGCGCGAATTGTTCGCGCCGGTTCAAGGTAAGCTTCAGTTCAGCGAGAACCTCAAGGATGATCGGCCGAAACTCTTCGGTCAATTCTTCCTTGTTGAGCGATGCCGCTGCCTCGGGATCAACGCGTTCCAATAGGCGCGGTAACACCTGTTCCTTGATGCGATGCACCGACGCTTCGAAACCTTCTGCAGCAGATTCGGTTTCGCCGCTGTTGCTTGCGCGCTCTGCGAGGCGCATCATGGCGTCGCTTTGGGTATTGGCTTGCTGACCCGGGTTCAGATCCAGCGAATCGATAGAAGGGAATTGCTCGCCGCCCTTGGGTGCCGAAATGTCGGCAAAGGGATCGGAGTTGCGGTTTTGTCCGCCTGCGGAGCCTGTGGCGCCCGACATTGGCCGCGCTACGCCAAAGGCGGGGCGGCTGCCGTTCAATCCCGGTCGTTTTCCAAATGCGCTCATCGGGCCACTTTTCCTGTTTCGGATGTTTGTCGTGAACCGGGCCTATCGCGAAATGGTGAACAAATGGGTAATTGTTCGCGCTCCTGATCCGAAATGGGGATCCGAAAACTATCGCTTTGGTTGAATGATGACACGCCGCTATGGAACGGCGGAGCATAGCGACGCCAGCCCGGCCGTTTTAGATTGATCGTAGGAAACAGATGCGCAATTCGTCCGGCTTCACTCTGGCACTTGCAGGTTTTGCACTACTGACTTGTGGTGATGCGGTGATCAAATCGATGGCCGGACTCTGGCCTGCGCCGGCCATTGCGGCGCTACGCTTTGCGATCGCGGTGCCCTTGCTGGCAACCTTCGTGATCGTAACGCAAGGGAAAGCTGCGCTATCGGTGCGCAGGCCCTGGGTCCAGTTTGCGCGCGGTTTTTCGCTGGCGGCATCGGCCTGTCTGTTCTTTTCCAGTGTGTTCCTGATGCCGCTCGCAGAGGCCACGGCTATCGTTTTTGTCAGCCCGGTCATTACCGCGCTGCTTTCTGCAGCATTGCTGCGCGAACCGATGCGGCGCTCGGCATGGCTCGCCACCGCCATCGCGCTCGCCGGGGTGGCAATCGTCCTGCGGCCTAATCTTGCGGAACTTGGCATTATCGCTTTCATGCCATTGATTGCGGCGGTGTTCATGGCATCGATGCTCATCTTCAATCGGATGGCGGCAGGGACGGGTTCACCAATGGCCCTGCAGTTTGCTATCGCTATGGTTGCAGCACCGGTGATGATCATTGTCGCTGGCATCGGGGATATGAGCGGGTTCGAACCCTGGCAAATCGGCTGGCCTGAAGGCTCGGTAATATTGCGCTGCGCGATTGTCGCCGTGAGCGCAAGCATCGCGCATTGGCTGATCTATCTGGGTACAACGCGCAGCACCGCCGCGGACGCAGCGCAGGCGGCCTATGTGCAACTGCCCGTGGCGTTGCTGATTGATGCGCTTGTTTTCCGTCACTGGCCCGATGCGATTGCGCTGGGCGGATCTGCGCTGATTGTATCGGCGGGGCTGATCATGTGGCAGTTGCAGCGCAATGCCGTCATAGCCGGAACGCAACGCTAACCGGCGCTTTCTTATCTGAGCCGCCTTCGCCCAAAAAGAAACGGCGCGAGCATTGCCCGCGCCGGTCTAACTTCTTGCGGCCCAGAGGGCCAATAAAGCGTCGGGCTTAGCCCAGCTTTTCAGCAAGGATCGTCAGCCCCTTGTCGCTGACTTCGGCAAAGCCGCCGTCTACCGCGATCGTTTCTGGCGTTGCGCCTGCGCTGGAATAAATGCTGATCGTGCCGTCGCGCAGTGTCGACATCATCGGGCTGTGCCCTTCGAGCACACCAAAATCGCCCTCTGCACCGGGGACAACGACCATATGGACGCCTTCGCTGCGGACCAGTTTTTCAGGGGTTACGAGCTCGAAATGCAGTGCCATTTTTCTGTTTCCTTACCTCCCCTCCCGCTGGCGGGAGGGGACGAGGTCCTTAAGCTGCTTCAGCAGCCAGTTTCTTGCCCTTTTCGACGGCTTCGTCGATGCCGCCGACCATGTAGAAGGCAGCTTCGGGCAGGTGGTCATATTCGCCGTCAACGACAGCCTTGAACGACTTCACAGTGTCTTCGATCTGCACGAACTTACCAGGAATGTTGGTGAAGACCTCGGCAACGTGGAACGGCTGCGACAGGAAGCGCTGGATCTTACGCGCACGGGCAACGGTCAGCTTATCTTCTTCCGAAAGCTCGTCCATGCCGAGGATCGCGATGATGTCCTGCAGCGACTTGTACTTCTGCAGCGTTTCCTGAACGCGGCGGGCGGTTTCATAATGCTCGTCGCCGACAACTGCGGCGGTCAGAACGCGCGAGGTCGAGTCGAGCGGGTCAACCGCCGGATAGATGCCAAGCTCGGAAATTGCACGGTTAAGAACGGTCGTTGCGTCCAAGTGGGCGAACGATGCAGCCGGTGCAGGGTCGGTAAGGTCATCCGCGGGAACGTAAATGGCCTGAACCGAGGTGATCGAACCCTTGTTGGTCGAGGTGATGCGTTCCTGCAACTGGCCCATGTCGGTTGCCAGCGTCGGCTGATAACCCACAGCCGAAGGAATACGGCCGAGAAGCGCCGACACTTCCGAACCCGCCTGGGTGAAGCGGAAGATGTTGTCGACGAAGAAGAGCACGTCCTGGCCTTCTTGATCGCGGAAATATTCGGCGATGGTCAGACCCGAAAGGGCAACGCGTGCACGCGCACCCGGGGGCTCGTTCATCTGGCCGAAAACCAGCGCAACCTTCGAACCATCGGGGGTCGGGTTGCCATCGGCGTCCTTGGCGATAACGCCGGCGTCAAGGAATTCGTGATAAAGGTCGTTACCTTCGCGGGTACGCTCACCCACGCCGGCGAACACCGAGGTGCCGCCATGGCCCTTTGCGATGTTGTTGATCAGTTCCTGAATAAGAACGGTCTTGCCGACGCCTGCGCCGCCGAACAGGCCGATCTTACCACCCTTTGCATAAGGCGCGAGAAGGTCGATCACCTTGATCCCGGTGACAAGAATTTCGGTTTCGGTCGACTGGTCGACGAACAGCGGTGCTTCTGCGTGGATCGGAGCGCGCAGCTCGGTGGCAACCGGGCCCTGCTCGTCAATCGGCTCACCAACGACGTTCAGAATGCGGCCAAGCGTTGCCGGGCCGACGGGAACGGAGATCTGGGCACCGGTGCTGCGCACGGGCTGACCGCGGGTCAAACCATCGGTCGAGTCCATTGCGATGGTACGCACGGTGTTTTCGCCCAGATGCTGCGCAACTTCGAGAACGAGGCGGTTGCCGTTGTTGTCGGTTTCGAGTGCCGAAAGGATCGCAGGCAGTTCGCCGGTGAACGAAACGTCGACGACGGCACCAATCACCTGACTGATGCGGCCGGTTGCAGCACCGGCAGTGCTTTTCGCAGGCGCAGCGGCCTTTTTCGCGGGAGCCTTCTTGGCGGCGGCAGCCTTCGGAGCGGCGGCCTTTGCAGCGGTTTTCTTCGGGGCGGTAGCCATGTTCGTCTTCCTTGCCTTTACGGATGTCTTAGAGCGCTTCTGCGCCCGAAATGATTTCAACGAGTTCGGTGGTGATCGCAGCCTGACGGGTGCGGTTATACTGGATGGTCAGCTTGTTGATCATGTCGCCAGCATTGCGCGTGGCGTTGTCCATTGCTGTCATCTTTGAACCCTGTTCCGATGCAGCATTTTCACGCTGTGCGCGGAGCAGCTGCACCGCCACGTTGCGCGGCAGCAGATCGGCGAGGATTTCTTCCTCATCGGGTTCATATTCAACAGAGGCCGATGCACCGGCGGGGGCATTGTCGTTCGACAAAGCGACCGGCATCAGTTGCAATTCGGTCGGCTCCTGCGTCAGGACGCTGACAAACTTGCTGAAAAACAGATGCGCCACGTCAAATTCGCCAGCTTCAAAACGGTCATTCAGGTCCTTTGCCCAGACCTGCACCGTATCGAAGCCAAGCTTGCCAAGATCGCCGGGTTCTACGCTGACCGCAATGTCATTGCGGAACTGGCGGGAAAGGCCGTCTTTTGCCTTTTTGCCGATCGTATAGAATTTGACCGTCTTGCCCTGCGCCTTCAGTTCTTCGGCGCGCTTGCGGGCGAGGCGGACGATATTGGTGTTGAACGCACCGGCAAGGCCCTTGTCGCTGGTGGCAACAACAAAGAGATGCACATCATCCTTGCCCGTTCCGGCAAGAAGCTTTGGCGATTGCGGGCCAACGGTCACTTTCGATGCGATCGAAGAAACAACCGCTTCAAGCCGTTCGGCATAGGGGCGCGATGCTTCGGCCGCTTCCTGCGCGCGCTTCAGCTTCGCGGCAGCGACCATTTTCATCGCCTTGGTGATCTTCTGGGTCGATTTGACCGAGTTGATCCGAATTTTGAGGGCCTTTAAGCTAGCCATCAGGTTTCCTTATCGTCGCCCGTGCCGAAACAGGGGCCGCTGTAAGTTAATCTTTACTGCCTGCGGCCCCTGCATTCGCAGGGGCGACGGGTTTCTTAAGCAAAGGTCTTCACGAACTTGTCGAGCGCAGCCATCAGCGCTTTCTTGCTGTCGTCGCTGAAGTCACGGCTTTCGCGGATGCCCTTCAGGATGTCGGCATGGTTGGTGCGCAGGTCGGCAAGCATCGCTTCTTCAAAGCGGGTCACGTCGCTGGTGGCGATACCATCCAGATAGCCGTTGGTGCCGGCGAAGATCGAGCAGGTCTGCTCTTCGAACGGCAGCGGGCTGAACTGCTTCTGCTTCAGAAGCTCGGTCAGGCGCGCACCGCGGTTGAGCAGCTTTTGCGTCGATGCGTCGAGGTCCGAACCGAACTGCGCGAACGCAGCCATTTCGCGATACTGGGCGAGTTCGAGTTTGATCGAGCCCGAAACCTTCTTCATCGCCTTGGTCTGTGCGGCCGAACCCACGCGGCTGACCGAAAGGCCGACGTTAATTGCAGGGCGGATGCCCTGATAGAAGAGGTCGGTTTCAAGGAAGATCTGGCCGTCGGTGATCGAGATCACGTTGGTCGGGATGTAGGCCGAAACGTCGCCGGCCTGGGTTTCGATCACGGGCAGAGCAGTGAGCGAACCGCCGCCATTGGCGTCGCTCATCTTTGCAGCGCGCTCAAGCAAGCGGCTGTGGAGATAGAAAACGTCGCCGGGATAAGCTTCACGGCCCGGCGGGCGGCGAAGCAGCAGCGACATCTGGCGATAGGCAACGGCCTGCTTGGAAAGATCGTCATAAACGATCACGGCGTGCATGCCATTGTCGCGGAAATACTCACCCATGGTGACGCCGGTGTAGGGCGCAAGATACTGCAGCGGAGCGGGCTCCGAAGCGGTCGCAGCAACGACGATCGAATATTCCATCGCGCCATTTTCTTCGAGCGCGCGGACGATCTGCGCGACGGTCGAACGCTTCTGGCCGACGGCGACGTAGATGCAATAAAGCTTCTTCGATTCATCGTCGCCTGCATTGACACCCTTCTGGTTGATGAAGGTGTCGATCGCGACGGCGGTCTTGCCGGTCTGGCGGTCGCCGATGATCAGTTCGCGCTGGCCACGGCCGACGGGGACGAGAGCGTCCAGAGCCTTGAGGCCTGTCTGCACGGGTTCGTTCACCGACTGGCGCGGGATGATGCCGGGCGCCTTGACTTCAACGCGGGCGCGCTTGGTCGTCTTGAGCGGGCCCTTGCCGTCAATCGGGTTGCCAAGACCGTCAACGACGCGGCCGAGCAGTTCCTTGCCGACGGGAACGTCCACAATGGTACCGGTCCGCTTTACAACGTCACCTTCGCGGATTTCAGCGTCCGAACCGAAGATCACGACGCCGACATTGTCAGCTTCGAGGTTCAGGGCCATGCCCTTGATGCCATTGGAAAATTCGACCATCTCACCCGCCTGGACATTGTCGAGGCCGTGGATGCGGGCAATACCGTCACCAACCGAGAGCACCGAGCCGACTTCCGAAACCTGGGCTTCGGTGCCGAAATTGGCGATCTGGTCCTTGATGACCTTGGAGATTTCTGCGGCGCGGATATCCATGATGTAACTTAGCCTTTCATCGCGTTAGCGAGGGTGTTCAAACGGGTCCGGATCGAATTGTCGATCAGGGTGCTGCCGATCTTGACGGTCAGGCCGCCGAGGATCGCAGGATCGATTTTGGCGCTGATTGCGACATCGCGACCGACGCGTTCTTTAAGCTTGGCAGCGAGCGCTTTGGACTGCGCGGCCGACAGTGCATGGGCGCTGGTGACCTCGGCGGTGATCTCACCGCGATGCGCAGCTGCCAGTGCGGCATAGGCATTTGCCACCGCACGTGTTTCGGCAAGACGGCGATTGTCAGCAAGAACGCCGAGCGTCTTTGCCGTCAGCGCATCAAGCTTCAGCGTCTTGGCGATTGCCGCGACGGCCTTTTTCGCATCGTCGCGTGAAACGGCCGCATTGGTCGTGAGCGATGCAAAATCGGCCGACTCGGAGAGCGCGGCCCGCACTTTGGCAAGGCTGGCTTCGACGGCGTCGATCGCTTTCGATTCGCGGGCGAGTTCGAACAGCGCTGTGGCGTAGCGCCCTGCAAGACTTGCTTGCACATTAGCCTGATTACCGCTGGAATTATCCACGCGTTTGGGTCCTTAAAACAGACAGGATTTGAACATGACCTGTGGTGCAAAAGGACGACCCTTTTGCAAAGTCGCCGCGCGCCTAGCAGGGGATTTGCTGCGATGCAAGATGGACGATTGGGGTTGTGTTCAATGAATCATCATGCTGAACATGATCCAGTATCCATCTCGCCACCTAGACCGAAGGGGCGAGAGGAAAAATGGACCCTCGAATGCCGTCGCCGCATGGTGACACAAGTTCAGGGTAATAATGAGCCGGAGGGTAGATTGTGGGCGAGATGATCAAGATGCAAATGTCTGATGGTGCGGAGATCGCCGTCTATCATGTCGAGCCGGCAGGCGAACGGCGCGGTGGGCTTGTGCTTATCCAAGAGATATTTGGCGTCACCGATCATATCCGTGAATTGTGCGATGAATATGCCGCGGATGGATATGAAGTATTGTCCCCCGCCTTGTTCGACCGCGAACATCCCGGTTTTGAATGCGACTATACCGGCCCTGAATTTGAACGCGCAGTGGAACTGGCGCGCCAACTGCACCCCTTTGAACAATCGCTCGCCGATGCGCAGTCATGCATTGATGCCCTGAAAGACAAAGGTCCGGTGTTCATTACCGGCTATTGCTATGGCGGGTCTGTCACCTGGCGGATGGCGCAGATCAGCCCCGATCTTGCCGCCGCGTCTTCTTATTATGGCAGCATGGTGCCAACGGTTTTTGCCGGCGAGGCTCCCGGCTGTGCCACTATCGCCCATTTCGGCCGATTTGATCAGGGCATCCCGATGGAGGGGGTAGAGGCTTTGATCGAAAAGGCCCACCCGACCGCCCAGGTCTTTGTCTATGATGCCAATCACGGTTTTAATTCGGACCGGCGCAAGGATTATCACGAACACAGCGCTGATCTGGCGCGCGAACGCACACTTGCGCTTTTCCGGGCCTGTGGCGGCTAGGTTGGCCATGCAACCGAATGTCTGGAAGGATGGCGGGCTTGGCGCAGTGATCCGCTGGGCAGTGGTGGATACATCGCTGGGCCAGATGCTGGTTGCTGCAAGCGAAAAGGGTATTTGCCGCCTGTCCTTTGACGAAGATGAAGGCGCGCTATTGCGGCGTTTCCCGCGTGCGCAAATATTGGTCGCAGATGCATATATGGCCGAACTGGCCAAACAGGCCGCAAGCGCCGTTGAAAACCCCGCGCAAATGCCGGACCTGCCGGTCGACATCGCCGGAACCGTCTTTCAAGAGGCCGTATGGCAGGAATTGCGGCGCATCCCGCCGGGCGAAACGCGCAGTTACGCCCAGGTTGCCGCCGCAGTTGGAAAGCCCAGCGCCGTTCGGGCCACCGGCTCTGCCAATGGTGCAAATAGTGTCGCTATACTCATTCCCTGCCACCGCGTCGTGCGCAGCGACGGTTCGCTTGGCGGCTATGCCTATGGGCTCGACCGCAAGGCAAAGCTGCTCGAGCGAGAGCGCGCGGGTTAACCGCTAAGTCCCAGCTGTCATGTCCCCTGCCTGAACTGCGCGGGGCAGAGCCGGGCGCTATTTTTACAACTTTGGGACATCAATCCTAACGGTCTGTTCACCCTTTTTAGCCATAGGGAATGCGAGGCTGTGTGCAGTACAGCTTGTTTTTCCGTCGAAATCTTCGGGTTTCGCTGCGGATCGGAAGGGACGTAAAATGAATAAGTCTTTAAGTTTGAAGGCTTTTCTTGCATTGGGTGCGAGCGGCATGGCGCTTTCTGGCTGTTCGTCGCTGGGTGGATCGAATTTGCCGCCCGCGCCTTCTATCCCGGCGCAACAACAGGCGAGCGAAGAATATCTGATCGGTCCGCTCGACCAGATCACCATCTTCGTTTGGCGCAACCCCGAACTGGGGGCAAAGGTGCAAGTGCGCCCCGATGGCCGCATCACAACGCCGTTGATTACTGACATGCCGGCAGCCGGGAAGACTGCGACTATGTTGCAGCAGGATATCAAGCTGCAACTGTCGCAATATATCAACGATCCCATTGTCTCGGTGATCGTCAACGAATTTGCCGCAACCAATAATCAGCAGGTGCGGATTGTCGGCGCCACTGAAAAGCCGGCATCGATCCCATTTCGCGCCGACATGACCTTGCTTGATGCGATGATCGCTGTCGGCGGACTTTCGGAATATGCCGCTGGCAACAAGGCTCGGTTGGTCCGTTTCAACAAGGCAACCGGGCGCAGCCAGGAATATACGCTGCGCATCGGCGATCTGCTGAAGCGCGGCGACAGCAAGGCCAATGTGCTGCTGCAACCGGGTGATGTGATCATCATCCCTGAAAGCATGTTTTGAGAGGGGCGGCGTAGCGGATGACCAGCCTCTACGATGAACTGCGTATCGCAGTCCACAGCGTCTGGCACAGGCGCTGGCTGGCGCTTGCCATCGCTTGGGGCGTGTGTCTGATCGGCTGGCTGATTGTCGCGCTTATACCTTCAACATATGAATCCTCGGCGCGCATCATGGTGCGCCCGCAAACGGTGCTTGACGAAAAGGTCGGCATCACCGCCGGCGAACGGCGCAAGGCGATCGAACAGTTGCAGCAGTCACTCAGCAGTTCGGCCAATCTGGAACGCGTCGTCAAGGGTACCGACCTCGGCAGGACAGTCGTTTCGGAAGGTGAACTCGCAGGCGCAATTGCCAAGCTGCGTCAGGACATTGCCGTCAAGGCGGACATGACCAACGAAAATGTCTTCTCGATCACTGCGCAGCATAACTCGCCCGGCATGGCGCGCGATATCGTGCAAAAGCTGATCGATATTGCTGAAGAGGAGAATATTTCTGGCGACCGTGCCGAGACGGCAAAGACGATGAAATTCCTCGATGCCCAGTTGGAAGCGCGGCAGAAGCAGTTGCAGGAAGCCGAAGCGAAACGCGTGGCTTTCGAGACCCAGAATATGGGCATGCTTCCCGGCAACGGCACGGGATCGATTTCCGCCCAGATGGCGGCCGCACGGGCGGAAATGTCTCAACTTGATTCGCAGTTGATCCAGGCACGCAGTGCGCTTGCTGCGCTGAACGGCCAGCTTGCCGGCACGCCGCGCACGCTTTCAATGGCCGGCGGTGGTGGCAGCAGCCCGGTCGCCGCAGCCAATGCAGAGCTCGCCGGGATGAAGGCACGGGGCTATACTGATAGCCATCCGGACGTGATCGCGATCCGCAACCAGATTTCCATCCTGCGGTCGCAGGGCGGCGGTGGTGGCGGGGCTGGGGGTATGCCAAATCCCGCTTATAGCTCGCTACAATCGATGCTCGCCGAACGGCAGGCGTCGGTTACGGCATTGACTGCACGCAAGGCCGCGTTGCAGGCACAGATTAGCGACTTTACTGCAAAGCAGATTTCCGAACCCGGCCTTTCGGCGGAATATTCGCGCATCAGCCGCGATTATGAAGTGCTGAAGGCGCAATATGACAAGCTGCTCACCGACCGGGAGGCGATCCGCCTGCGCGGTCAGGTGGAGACCGAGACCGGCACCGTCCAGTTTCAGGTTGTCGATGAACCGGGTGTCCCGTCTGCACCGGCGAAACCAAACCGTCCCTTGTTGCTCGCCATGGTGCTGTTCGCTGGCATAGGCGCCGGCGCCGGCATTGCCTTTGCGCTCGGCCATTTGCAGACAAGTTTTCCCACAGCGGCGAAGCTGGAAAAAGCCAGCGGCCTGCCGGTGGTTGGATCGATTTCGCAGATGCTGACCAGTGCGCAGCGCATCGAGCGTAAGCGCAAGCTGCGGCAGTTTGCCGGAGGCAGTGCAGCGCTGGTGGGCGTCTTTGCCGTCCTGCTTGTGGTCGAATTCATCCAGCGCGGCATGGCAGCATGACAGGACCCGATAAAATGAACAATCACAGTCCGATCAAGCCGCCTGCATCGTTGCTTGAGCGCGCGAGCGAGATTTACGATTTCCGTTCGGCATTGCGTAGCCCCGAACCGCCTGCCGCCGATCCTGCGCCGGTTGCCGTCGAGCCTCAGCCTGATGCGCAGCACGTTGCCGCACCGCAACTGCGCGAAGCTGTGCGCGCACCCAATTTCCATAAGCTCAAGGCGAATGTCGACCGCGAACGCCTGCGTGCGTCGAACTATATCGTTCCGGAAGGCCCCGTTACCGGGCTTTCGGAAGAGTTCCGTATCGTCAAGCGCCAGCTTCTGCTGGCTGCGCGGGGTGGGAAGGGGTTCGAACCCATTGAGAATGGCGAACGTATCCTGATCTGTTCGGCCAACCCCAATGAGGGGAAGACTTTCTGTGCGTTGAACCTTGCTCTGTCGATGGCGACCGAGAAGGATAACCGCGTTCTTCTGGTCGATGCCGATTTTGCCAAGCCCAGCATCATGTCGCGGCTTGGCATTGAAGGCGAACGCGGCCTGATGGATGCGCTGGCAGACCCTACAATAGATGCCGAAGATCTTGTGATTGAAACTGACATTGCCGGGTTGTCGGTACTTCCGGCCGGCCGCCAGACCAATCAGGATACCGAATATCTTGCGGCAGCGCACAGTGCGGCGGTGCTGGACCGGCTGACGGCGCATGATCCCACACGCATCATCATTTTCGATTCCCCGCCCGCGCTTGCGGCCTCGCCTGCCTCGGTGCTGGCTTTGCATGTCGGGCAAGCGGTGATGGTCGTTCACGCCGACGTCACGACTGATACGGCGCTGCGCGATGCGCTCTCTTTGCTCAGCGGCTGCGACAATATCCAGCTGCTTCTCAATAAAACCAAGTTTTCCCCGACTGGCCGCAAGTTCGGCAGTTATTACGGATATGGAGCCTGACCATGCTCAACCGCAGATTTTTCCGCTTAGGCGGCCTCATGCTTGCGACATCGGCGATTGCCCTTGTCGCGCCTGCCCAGGCACAATCGCTGGAAAGTGGCTGGATACCGACCGACGATAGCGCAACGGCATCGCCGGTCAGCGACGCACCAGCGCCCAAGAAAGCGCGGCGCGGGGATCGTGCCCGTGTTGAAGTCACCCCCTATATTGAGGCGCAGCAGGTCTTGCTGGTTGATGTCGGTGGCAGCGGAGAGGTGTTGACCTATTCGACCATCGCCGCCGGTGTCGATGCAGCAATCAACACCAGGCGTGCGGAGGCACAGGTCAATGTCCGTTATGAACGGCTGATTGGCTATGATGATGATGTTCAAGGGCAAGACAATATCAGCGGCCTTGCACGCGGTTCGGTCGCGATCACCCGTAACCTCAGCATTGAGGCGGGTGGTATCGCAACGCGGTCTCGTATCGACAATCGCGTCGGCACACCGGGAACCATCCTTGGAAATCAGGATAATGTAACGCAGGTTTATTCGGTCTATACCGGACCGACCTTTGCGGCACAGGTCGGTGACCTTTCAGTCAATGCCGCTTATCGTGCAGGCTATACCAAGGTTGACGCCAATGATGTTGGCCCGCTGCCCCCGGGCCAGCTTGCGGCCGACCTTTTCGATGATAGCGTCAGCCATTCCGCTATGGCTTCGGTCGGTATGCAGCCGGGTAATTTGCCCTTTGGCTGGGCGGTCAGTGCGGGATGGGATCGTGAGGATGCCAGCCAACTCGACCAGCGTTTCGACGCCAAATATGCGCGCGCAGATGTGACCGTGCCGGTCACCCCGACCCTCGCGGCCGTTGGCGGCGTGGGCTATGAGGATATCAGCATCAGCGAACGTGACGCGTTGCGCGATGCGCTGGGCAATCCGATCATCACGCCAAGCGGACGGTTTGTTACCGATCCGGCATCGCCCCGATTGATCGCTTATGAAAGCGACGGGCTGATCTGGGATGCCGGCGTACTCTGGCGGCCCAGCAACCGCACCTCGCTCGAGGCGCGTTACGGTCGCCGCTATGGCACCGACACTTATTTTGGCAGCTTCAGCTATCAGCCGAATGAACGGCTCGCCGCCAATATCTCGGTCTATGACACAGTGACCGGCTTTGGTAGCTCGCTCAGCCGCAGCCTCAACGCGTTGCCAACCCAGTTCAACAGCATCCGCAATCCGCTGTCAGGTGATATCGGCAGTTGTGCCTTTGGCGCGGCTGGGGCTTCCTGCTTCAACAATGCGCTGGGATCGCTGCGCTCTGCCGCTTTCCGCTCGCGCGGCGTTGCGGCATCGGTCGTCACCAACAGCGGCGGTTGGGAAAGCGGGCTAGCTATCGGCTATAACCAACAGAAATTCCTCACTTCAGGTCTTGGCGCACAGGCGCAGCTCGATGGTCTGGTTGATGAAAATTATTATGTCGCTGGTTTCCTCGGCCGTGATCTTGACCGGCGCTCGCGCTTCGAAACCAATGTCTATGGCAATTGGGTGGACCCCGGCTTCAGCCTTGCGTCGGACGTATATAATGTCGGCGCAAATGCCGCCTATTACCGGCAGCTTTGGCGCGGCCTTTCAGCAACGGCGGCCGTCGGAATTGATAGTGTGAAGCAAGAAGACTTCGCCAGCGACGTCACCGCATCCGCGCTGCTCGGTCTGCGCTACAGCTTCTAGGCCAACGGACAGGAAAGTCTGATACAATGTACGATCAATTTTATGGCCTCTCGGGACGTCCCTTCCAACTGACACCCGACCCGCAATATTATTTTGAAAGCGGAACGCACCGCAAGGCTTTGTCCTATCTGGGATATGGCCTGGCACAGGGTGAGGGCTTCATCGTCATCACTGGCGAGGTGGGCTCTGGCAAATCGACATTGGTCGGCCATCTGATGCAGACGATCGATCGCGCTCGCCTGACCGCGGCAACGATCGTCACCAGTCAGTTGGACGCGGTCGATCTGGTGCAAATGGTCGCGGAAAGCTATGGCATCGACACGCGCGGGCTTGATAAAGCATCGGCGTTGAAAGCCATCGAAAATTTCCTTCATGCAGAAGCGCGCGCCGGTCGTCGCTGCCTTTTGGTGGTCGACGAAGCCCAGAATTTGGCGATCGATGCACTGGAAGAATTGCGCATGCTTTCCAATTTTCAGCTGGGATCAATGCCGCTTCTGCAGATTTTCCTTCTTGGCCAGCCCGAATTTCGCGATCTGTTAAAGACCGCGCCCGAACTGGAGCAGCTGCGCCAGCGCGTGATTGCAACGCACCATCTGGAAGCCATGGATGCCGATGAAGTCCAGCCCTATGTTCAGCACCGGCTGCGCAAGGCTGGGTGGACCGGCCGTCCGCAACTTTCGGACGATGCCTATGCGGCACTCTATGACGAAACAACAGGCATACCGCGTAAACTTAATGCGCTGATGAACCGCTGCCTCCTGATGGGTGCGGTTGAGCAGATCGATGTGATCGATGGTCCGCTCGTCGGGGCGGTGATCGCCGACATGGCGGGCAAGCCTTTCGCTTATGAAGCGCCGATGTCGTCGCAGGCACCGGCATTGGCAGTCGATCTGCCCGCGGTGGTCGTCGATGCCGCAGAAGAATCAGCCGATGCAATCGACAGCGCCAATGTTGTCGCCATGCCGTCGCATCTGGCGGCGGTGCCGACAATAAGCGCAGGTGGCGACGTGAGTTTACAGGCGCGCATTGCCGAAATGGAAGTGCGGATGGCAGAACAAGATGCCACGATGCGCCGCGTGCTTGCCATGTTGATCGATTGGATGGAAAAGGAAAACCATTCGATGGCCGCCCGCATGCGCGACGTGCGTGCAGCCTGATCCGAATGATGGGGAGGCCCGCTGTTGCTGAATGCCTTGTCGGTCGATGTGGAAGACTGGTTTCAGGTCGGCGCGTTCGAGGATGTGATCGCGCGCGATAGCTGGCCTGCGCGCGAATGCCGCGTGGAATCCAATACCGATCGATTGCTGGAAATGTTCGATGCAGCTGGCATTAAGGCTACCTTCTTCACGCTGGCCTGGGTTGCTGAACGCCATCCGCAACTGATGCAGCGGATCGTGGCTGCGGGCCATGAACTGGCCAATCATGGCTGCGCCCATGACCGCGTCTTTACGATGACACCGGCGCAATTTGCCGACGATCTTGATCGGTCGCGCAAGACAATTGAAGATCTGGGCGGGGCTGCGGTGCGCGGCTATCGCGCGCCCAGTTTCTCGATCAACAAGGACACGCATTGGGCACATCAGATCATCGCGGAACAGGGTTATCTCTATTCTTCGAGCATCAATCCCATTGCCCATGATCATTATGGCTGGGCAGACGCGCCCCGCTTTGCCTTCAAACCGGTTTCGGGGAGCGACCTCGTTGAAATCCCCGTGACCACCGCAATGCTGGGGAAGCGCCGCATTGCCGCAGGCGGTGGCGGCTTTTTCCGCCTCTTGCCTTATGCCTATTCACGCTGGGCGATCCGCCAGGTCAATCGGGAGGAGCGGCCGGCAATCATCTATTTCCACCCTTGGGAAATCGACCCCGGCCAGCCACGCGTTGCCAATGCATCTCTGCGGTCCAAATTGCGGCATTATAGCCGGTTGGACGCAATGGCGGGGAAGCTTGAACGGCTGATCGGGGATTTCCAATGGGATCGGCTTGACCATATTGTCGAGCGCGAGCGGACAAGAATTGCATGAATGCGCCAATGGTCAACGAACATATTATAGTTCGTCAGGCGGATTTGTCGGATCAATCCGATCTCGGCCAGATCGACAATTGGGTGTTGGCGCATCCACAATCGACGCCTTTTCATCGCCCCCAATGGCTGCGCGCGGTAGAGGTGGCAACGGGCAATCGCGCTTTCATGCTCGTTGCCGAAAATGATGCGGGCCAGATCGTCGGGCTTGTGCCCTGCCATGCGATAAAGTCACCGCTTTTCGGTAATGCGCTGGTTTCTTCGGGTTTTGCCGTGGGTGGCGGCATATTGGCAGGGACGCAAGGGATCGCAGACCGGCTGGCCGACTCGCTTTGGTCGCTGGCGTCTGAACAACGCTGCACCACCGCCGAATTGCGCGGCGGCGCAATCCCCCTCCATGGGTGGACGCTGCAAGCCGAAGCGCATGCCAATTTCGAACGCGCACTGGCTGTCGATGATGAAGCTGAACTGCTTGCCATTCCGCGCAAGCAGCGCGCAGAAGTGCGCAAGGGGCTGGACGGCGGATTGACCATTGAAACCGGCAGCGGTTCGCGGGATCTTGATTGGCATTATCGCATTTATTCCGAAAGCGTGCGCAATCTGGGAACGCCTGTATTCCCCTGCGCGCTGATGGCGCAGACGCTGTCAGCCTTTGGCGATGATGCCGACATATTGACGGTTTTATCCAATGGCGCGCCGGTTGCCAGCGTGCTCAGCCTGTATCACAAGGGCGCGGTCATGCCCTATTGGGGCGGCGGTATCTGGGCAGCTAGGGCGCTGCGTGCGAATGATGTGATGTATTATGCGCTGATGAATCATGCGCGCCGGAAAGGCTGCACGCGCTTTGATTTTGGCCGGTCGAAGGTTGAATCTGGTGCCTATTTTTTCAAGAAAAACTGGGGTTTCCAGCCGGAACCTCTAACTTATTCTACGCGTACTACAGATGGCGTGGCGCCCCGTGATGTCAATCCGACCAGCGGTAAATACAGCGCCTTTGTCTCGATCTGGCAGAAAATGCCGCTGCCGCTCGCCAATCTTGCCGGGCCCTGGATTTCCAGAGGTCTGGGATGATGCGAGAGATATTGTTTCTGGCCCACCGTGTTCCCTGGCCTGCAGACCGGGGAGACAAGATCCGTTCTTTTCATCTGCTGCAAAAGCTGCGCTCGCTTGCTCCGGTCCATGTCGCTGCCTTTGCCGATGACCAACGCGATCTCGACTGTGCAGAGCGCGAACGGGCAGGGCTTGCCTCGCTGCATGTCGAACTGCGCGCCAAACCGCAATGGCTCGCCGGCATAGAGGCGCTGGCCAGCGGCAAGCCGGTATCGCTGACGTCCTTTGCCTTCAAATCGTTTCAGCGCTGGATTGATGAACGGCTCGGCAGCGGCAAGATCAGCCATGTCTTTGTGTTTTCGGGGCAGATGGCGCAATATGTGCCGGGTGATTATACCGGTCGCATCATCATGGATTTTGTCGACGTTGATAGCGCCAAATTCGAAAGCTATGCCGGCGAAGGAAACGCCTTGATGCGCTGGATCCATCAGCGTGAAGGCGAAAAGCTCGCCGGCTATGAAGCGCAAGTCGCAGCCCGGGCCAACGCCTCCCTCTTTGTCAGCGAAGCCGAAGCCGCGCTGTTCCGCGCCCGCAGTGGCGCTGGCAATGTCCACGCAATCGGCAATGGCATCGACACCGGCTTTTACGACCCGGTTGCACCCTTCAAAAAGCTGCATCCGCCATTTCCCGATCCACTTATCGTCTTCACCGGCCAGATGGATTACCGCCCCAATATCGAGGCGGTGACCGATTTCGCGCACAATGCTTTTCCGGCCATCCGTGCCGCCCATCCCGGAACGACATTTGCCATTGTCGGCCGCAACCCTGCGCCTGCGGTGGCGCAGCTTTCGGCTTTGCCCGGCGTTCAAGTGACCGGCGCAGTTGATGATGTACGCCCATGGATTGCCGGCGCCGATGTGGTGGTTGCGCCGTTGCGGATTGCCCGGGGTGTCCAAAATAAGGTGTTGGAGGCCATGGCGATGGCGAAGCCGGTGGTTGCCTCGGCGGCGGCCACCGAAGGGATTATGGCGGAAGACGGCATCCATTACCGGATAGCGGGTTCGGCCGTGGACGAGGCAAGGATCGTGTGCGATCTACTTGCTGATACCGACAGGCGGGTCGCATTGGGACAGGCAGCCCGCGCCCATGTCGTGAAAAATTATGGCTGGGACGTGCCATTGGCGGCGCTGGAGACATTGTTGTGAGCGGCCCGGATGCGGCTTCGCTTCCGGTTGATGGCATAGACGCCATGACCGGTTCGGCCCTTGGCTTCACCAGCGTAGAGTGGAAGGGCGCGCTGCGGAATCTGGCAATTGCCTGGGCCTTCATCCTTGCGCTTTTCTGGCGCGATGCGGGCGATATGGCGGCAATCTGGTGGAACAGTTCGACGTTCAACCATTGCCTGCTGATCCTGCCGATCCTGTGGTGGCTGGTTGACCAGCGCAAGGCAGAGCTTGGCAAACTGCAGCCGCAGCTGTGGGCTTTGCCGCTGCTCTGGATTGGTGCGGGCGCACTGGGCTGGATGTTGGGCAATGCCGGCGAAGTCGCGCTGGCAAGGCATTTGGCCTTGGTCATGATGCTGCAGGGCAGCGTCGCTCTGCTTCTCGGCCCGGCGGTGACCTTTGGCCTGCTATTCCCGCTATTCTACATGCTGTTCCTTGTGCCATTTGGCGAAGAATTTGTGCCCGCACTGCAAATCCTGACGGCGGACATTTGCATGTGGTTGCTTGGGCTGACCGGCGTTCCGGCCCATATTGATGGCATTTATATTTCGACCCCGACGGCGCTGTTCCGCGTGGCGGAGGCCTGTTCGGGCGTTAAATTCCTGATTGCCATGGTGGCGCTGGGGGCGCTGGTCGCCAATTTGTGCTTCAGCAACTGGCCGCGCCGGATCGCGTTCATGGCGGCCTGTATTGTGATCCCAATCATTGCCAATGGCATTCGGGCCTTTGGAACGATCTATATTGCCCATCATGGTAATGTCGATTTCGCCGCCAGTTTTGATCATGTTGTTTACGGTTGGGTCTTTTTCGGCGTTGTGATCGCCCTCGTCCTTGGCGCCGGGTGGCCCTTTTTTGATCGCGCCGCCGACGCAGCGCCGATCAAGGTGGATGGCTGGAACATCCGCGCGCCCAGGCCGCTCCCTCAGGCCCAGGCTTTCGGGATGCTTGCCGCAGTGCTGCTCATTCCCCTCGGCTGGACCCATTATGTCGCGCAGCGCGCCGCACCGGTGCCTGCGCGGATCGCCTTGCCCGATGTTCCTGGCTGGCAGCGTGTTGATTACCGCCCAGTCCATCCCTGGCAACCGCGCTTTGTCGATGCCAGCCACACGCTGCTTGGTCGCTATCAGAACGCTGAGGGACAGACGGCCGACCTGTTCATCGCCGTCTATGACCGGCAGAGCGAGGGCCGCGAACTGATAGGATTTGGGCAGGGTGCCGAAGGGCTGGGTGACGTCTGGTCGTGGATCGAGGGTTGCCCCGCGCCGACCAATGGCCGCTGTGAACGGATAAGTTCGCGGCATCAGCACAGGCGTGAGGTGCTGAGTTTCTATCGTGTTGGTGGCGTTACCAGCGGGTCCGCCGCTGCAATTAAACTTGCAACGATGAAGGCGCGGCTGACCGGCGGCGATCAGCAATCGGTCGCGATACTGGTATCGTCCGAACAGGCGGGCAAGCAAAGCCCCCGGCCGACGATGGATGCTTTTGTCAAATCTGTGGGCGATATCGACAAACTGGCTGACCGAATGGCCGGATTGGACTAGATAGCGATCATGTGCGGCATCGCCGGTATCTTCCATGTCGAAAGTTCGAAACCCGTCGATCCTGAACGTGTGCGACGGATGACAGACGTGCTCGCGCATCGCGGGCCCGATGGATCAGGCGTGTGGACCGCGCCCGGAATAGGTCTGGGCCATCGCCGATTGTCGATCATTGACCTTGGCGGCGGCGCACAGCCGATGTTGACCGAAGACGCGCGTTTCGCGCTTTCCTTCAACGGGGAAATCTACAATTTCCAGGAATTGCGCCGCGAATTGGAGGCGATGGGCCATGCGTTTCGCACGCATAGCGACAGCGAAGTAATATTGGAGGCCTATCGCGCATGGGGGCCTGCCAGTGTGGAACGACTGCACGGCATGTTTGCCTTCGCGCTTTATGATGTCGCCAACCGCACCCTGTTGCTGGCGCGTGACCGGCTGGGCGTAAAGCCACTTTATCATGCGCGGCTGGCGGACGGCAGCATCATCTTCGGTTCGGAACTGAAGGCGCTGCTTGAACATCCGGGGCTGCGGCGCGAACCCGATCTGGCAATGGTCGATGACTATCTGGCCTTTGGCTATGTGCCCGATCATGGCTGCATCGTTGCCGGGGTTGGCAAGCTGGAGGCGGGCCATTATTGGCTGCTCACTCAGGGGAAGGCAGAACCTGCACCGACACGCTATTGGGATATCGACTTTTCAAGGCGGGTGAAGGGCAGCGAGGCCGAGTTGCAAGAAGAGTTGTTGCGGCTGATGCGCCATGCCGTGCTCAGCCGCATGGTCGCCGATGTGCCTTTGGGGGCGTTTCTTTCAGGCGGCGTGGACAGCAGCAGCGTGGTCGCCCTGATGGCGGAGGCATCCCGCCTGCCGGTCAAGACCTGCTCGATTGGCTTTGATGTTGGGGAATTGGACGAAAGCCAATATGCCGCTCGCATTGCCAAGCGGTTCCTGACCGATCATCACAGTAAGACGGTGGCGGCTGACGATTTCGGTCTGGTCGATACACTCGCCTTCCATTTTGACGAACCCTTTGCCGATGCCTCCGCGCTTCCGACCTACAGGGTGAGCGAGATGGCCCGTGAACATGTGACGGTCGCTCTGTCTGGTGATGGCGCGGATGAGGCCTTTGCCGGCTATCGCCGCCATGTCTTTCACCAAGGCGAAGAGCGGATGCGTGCGTTGTTGCCGCAAGCCATCCGTGGTCCGCTGTTCGGAACGCTGGGCAGGCTCTATCCAAAGGCGGATTGGGCACCGCGTCCGTTGCGCGCGAAAACAACACTGCTCTCGCTAGGGCGTACAGGGGCAGAGGGCTATGCCGAGGCTGTTGGCGTGACCCCGCCGGCTTTGCGCGACCGGCTTTATTCCCGCCGCACCCAGCAATTGCTCCGTGGCTATCGGGCCGAATATCATATGCACCGGTTGATGGACGGCGCGCCTGCGCGCAGCGGGCTTGATCGGGCGCAATATGCAGACATGAAATTGTGGCTTCCCGGCGACATATTGACCAAGGTCGATCGCACCAGCATGGCGGTGGGTCTGGAGGCGCGTGAGCCGCTGCTCGATCATCGCCTGCTCGAATTTGCGGCAAGCCTGCCGGAAAACATGCGTGTTCGCGGCGGGCAGGGCAAATGGCTTATGAAGCGGACGATGGAGCGCTATCTGCCCGAGGATATCCTCTATCGCCCGAAAATGGGCTTTGTAACGCCGATCGCGCAATGGTTTCGCGGGCCGCTCGCAGATACCGCGCGCGGGATTGCGTCGAATACCACCTTGGCGCGAACCGGCTGGTTTGACAGTGCGGCCATTGCGCGCATTGCCGATGAACATATTGCCGGCCGTTCGGATCACAGCCGGCTGCTCTGGCAATTGCTGATGCTGGAAAAATCGGTCTCGCGGATTTTCGGTTAGGGATAGACCGCGCGCACGAAATATAGCCCGTCTGGCGGGGCATTCAGCGCCAGTGCCGCCCGATCCTTCGCCTCCAGCGCGACCTGCAGATCATCGACAGTCCAGCGTCCCATGCCGACAAAGGCGAGGCAGCCGACCATTGATCGCACCTGATGATGCAGGAAACTGCGGGCCGCAGCCTCGATCAGCACATGCTCGCCGTCGCGCCGCACATCAAGCCGGTCCAATGTCTTGACCGGGCTGTCTGACTGGCAATGGGCCGAACGGAAGGTGGTGAAATCATGCAGGCCGACCAGACGCTGCGCAGCTTCATGCATGGCATCGGCGTCCAGTGGCTGCGGCACTTTCCAAGCCCGGCGGGCTTCGAGTGCCAAAGGCGCGCGGCGATTGGCGATGCGATAGATATAGGCGCGACCGATGCAGGAAAAGCGGGCGTGCCAGTCATCAGGCACAATCTCGCAGGCTAGGATGGCGATCGGCCGAGGTCGCAATTGCGCGTTAATCGCTTCCATCAGCCGGAAGGGGTCGATTGGCTTTTCGATATCGGCATGGGCGCGCATCGCCAGTGCATGCACGCCGGCATCGGTGCGACCTGCCGCGTGCAGGATTGCCGCTTCGCCAGTGACGCGCCCGATCGCCTCTTCGATTTCCTGCTGCACTGACGGGCCATGTCCTTGCCGCTGCCAGCCCATATAGGGCGTGCCGTCAAATTCGATGGTGAAGGCAAAACGGTTCATGAAAGCATGGTGCCCGCCATTATGCGGTTGCCGCGAAGGAATTCGGCAAGCGGCATGGCTGGTTTGCCCGCGCGCTGGATGATTGTCGGGCGGATTGCCCCGTCAGCGCAGGCGATGGTCAACTGGTCGTCCAGCACGCCGCCGCTGTTTCCGACGCCATCGACATTATCCGCAGCGAGTATGCGGTAACGTTCCCCGCCCAGTTCGAAAAAGGCGCCTGGTACCGGGTTGAATGCGCGAATTTGCCGTTCGACCGCTTCGGCAGGCTGGCTGAAATCGAGCCGCGCCTCTGCCTTTTCGATTTTGCGGGCATAGGTCACGCCGTCGTCAGGTTGCGCGGCCGCCGGGTGGGCATCAAGGTCAGCGAGCACCTTTACCATCAGCGCAGCGCCCAGCCCGGCCAGTTCGTAGGTCAAATCGCCTGCCGTCTTGCGGTCAATAGCGGTGGAGGCAGTCGCGCGGACTGGCCCAGTGTCCAGCCCAGCTTCCATCTGCATGATCATGACGCCGGTTGTTTCGTCGCCCGCAAGGATGGCGCGTTGCACCGGCGCTGCACCGCGCCAACGCGGGAGGAGCGAGCCATGGACGTTGAGGCAGCCATGACGGGGCGCATCCAAGATCGGTTGTGGCAGCAATAATCCATAGGCCGCAACCACGGCGACATCGGCATGCAGCGCGGCAAAGGCGGCTTGTTCTTCAGTCGCTTTCAGCGAGACCGGCGTGCGCACCTCCAGCCCCAATGCCTCCGCCCGTGCATGGACGGCCGATGGCGTCAGTTTCTTCCCCCGGTTTGCAGGCCGAGGGGGCTGCGAATAGACCGCGACCACATCATGCCCGGCTTTCACCAACGCGTTCAGCGTCGGCACAGCAAAATCCGGCGTTCCCATGAAGATGATGCGCATCCAAGTCTTTCCTTTATCTGCAAGGGGCACTAGCTACCCCGATATGGCATCGCAAGAAATAGACGCGCTGGCGCAGGCATTGTCCCGTCTTCCGGGGCTTGGCCCGCGTTCTGCCCGCCGCGTCGTGCTGCATCTGATGAAAAAGCGCGAAACGGTGCTTCAGCCGTTGCTGCGCGCGCTGGAAGCCGTCGAAGAACGGCTCAAAACCTGCGCGACATGCGGCAATGTCGATACCAGCGACCCTTGCGGCATTTGCGCCGATCCGCGCCGCGACACCCGCGCATTATGTGTTGTCGAGGATGTGTCCGACCTGTGGGCGCTCGATCGTTCCCGTTTGTTTCCCGGCAAATATCATGTGCTGGGCGGACGGCTTTCCGCGCTTGATGGGGTGCGCCCTGAAGACCTTAATATCGATGGGCTGGTGGCGCGCGTTGCCGAGGGCGGCATTGACGAGGTGGTGCTGGCGATGAATGCGACCCTCGAAGGGCAGACCACGGCCCATTATCTTGCCGAGCGGCTGGAAGCCTTCCCGATCCGCCTGACGCAGTTGGCGCATGGCGTGCCGGTGGGGGGCGAGTTGGATTATCTCGACGAAGGTACATTGGCGCAGGCGCTGCGTGCGCGGCGTCCTGTCAACTGACGGGTCCAGCTTTTCGGTGGGGCAATGGTTGACCAATGCCCTCGCGCCGCCTATTTTGCGCGCATGGCTATTCTCCCCATTCTTGAAGTGCCCGATCAGCGGCTCAAAGTGATTTCAAATCCGGTGACGGAGTTTAACGACGAGCTTAAGCAACTGGTCGAAGACATGTTCGACACCATGTATGATGCTCCCGGTATAGGCCTGGCGGCGATCCAGGTCGGCGTGCCGAAGCGCGTCCTGGTGATCGATCTTCAGGAACCTGCCGATCATCATCACGACCATGACGGGCCTTGCAACCACGATCATGAAGTGGTGCGCAATCCTCGTATCTTCATCAATCCAGAAATCCTCGATCCGTCAGACGAATATTCAACCTATGCCGAAGGTTGCCTGTCGGTTCCCGACCAGTTTGCTGAAGTTGAGCGCCCCGCCCGCATCCGCGCGCGGTGGCAGGATATTGATGGCAAGGTGCATGAAGAAGATATGGAAGGCTTGATGGCTATCTGCCTGCAGCATGAGATGGATCATCTTGAAGGCATATTGTTCATTGATCATCTTTCGCGGCTCAAGCGCCAGATGGTGCTGAAGAAACTGGAGAAGCAGCGCAAAGTCGCGGCTTGATGCCCTTGCGCTGCGCGGAGGCGCTGTGCAGCTTTGATCTTGGGAAAATGGCGCGCCCTGCAGGAGTCGAACCTGCGACCTCAAGATTAGAAGTCTCGCGCTCTATCCAGCTGAGCTAAGGGCGCGCGCTGCCTGCGCCAATAACGGCTTTGCGCCGCGCTGCAAAGCAGATATGGCTTCCTACATGAGCGAAACCCATATCGAAGCGCAAAGCGCCAGCGCCGCCGCGGGGCGGCATTTCCGCTATTATGACTTTGTCATGGCGGCATTTGTTGCCGTGTTGTTGCTTTCCAACGTGATTGGTGCGGCAAAGCCGGCGCAGATCGAATTGGGCGGTGAGCCCTGGGTGTTCGGCGCAGGCATCCTTTTCTTTCCATTGGGTTATGTGATCGGCGACGTCCTCACCGAAGTCTATGGTTATGCGCGCGCGCGCCGGATGATCTGGGCGGGTTTTGCAGCGCTGCTGTTCATGGCCTTTATGAGCTGGGTCGTCGTCAGCCTTCCGCCGGCGGATGGGTGGGAAGGGCAGGCTGCCTATGAAAGCGTTTTCGGCCAAGTGCCGCGCATTGTCTTTGCCTCAATCGTTGCTTTTTGGGCGGGCGAGTTCGTCAACAGCTATGTTTTGGCGCGGATGAAGGTCTGGACCAAAGGCAAGCATCTCTGGTCGCGCACCATCGGATCGACCGTGGTGGGGCAGGGGGTCGACAGCATCATCTTCTACCCGCTGGCATTTTGGGGTGTCTGGGAGAATGAAGCGGTGCTTGCCGTCATGGTGACCAACTGGCTGCTCAAGGTATTGTGGGAAGTGGTGTTGACGCCGGTCACCTATGCGGTTGTCGGTGGCCTCAAACGGCGTGAAGGCGTGGATATCTTTGACGATCACACCAATTTCACGCCGTTCAAAACACAGGTCTAATCGCCATGCTGTTCGGTTACACACCGCTGGATTTCCAGTATTTCAAGCTTGTGGTGATCGAATCGACCGGGCTCGCCAAAGATGCCCTGCATATATATGCCGGTTTGGGGCTATTCCTGCTGGTAAGGCTGGTCTGGCGCCGCAAGGGCGGCTGGGTGCTGGCGTGGCTTGCAACGCTGGCATTGGCCTGCGGTGTCGAATGGCTCGACATGCTGGCAGAAGCATCCAATAGCGCAATCATGCCCGATGCGGCCCATTGGCACGATATCTGGAATACGATGTTCTGGCCGACTATTCTGTTACTGGTAGGCCGCTGGTTACAGCCCCGATCAGAACCGCTTTCGCCGGAATCAGGCTATTTCGCGGATAAGCCCTTCGAACAGCCGCCGACCGTCTGATCCGCCCTGCACCGCTTCGATCATGCGTTCGGGGTGCGGCATCATGCCCAGAACATTGCCGGCCTCGTTCAATATGCCTGCAATGTTACGCGCCGAGCCATTGACGGGTTCGGCATAGCGGAAGGCGACACGGCCTTCGCCTTCCAGCCGGTCGAGCGTTGCATCATCGGCAAAATAATTGCCGTCATGATGGGCCACTGGAATCACAATCTCTTCGCCGGCGTCATAGCGGCTGGTAAAGATTGACTGACTGTTTTCAACGGTCAGCTTCACTTCGCGGCAGACAAAGCGAATACCGGCATTGCGCATCAAGGCGCCGGGCAGCAGGCCTGCCTCGGTCAATATCTGGAAACCGTTGCAGACGCCGAGCACTGGAACACCGCGGCCGGCAGCGGCAATAACCGCCTGCATAACCGGTGACCGCGCGGCCATCGCGCCCGAACGTAAATAATCGCCATAGGAAAAGCCGCCCGGAACGGCGATCAGATCCAGCCCTGCGGGCAGTTCGCTTTCGCGGTGCCAGACCAGCGAGGTTTCGGCGCCGGTTACTTCGCGAATGGCAACCGCCATGTCACGGTCGCAATTGGACCCCGGAAACTGGATGACTGCGGCGCGCATCAGCGGGCCTCGATCTCGAAATTCTCGATCACCATATTGGCGAGCAGCTTGCGCGCCATTTCTTCAAGCTCGGCCTTGCCGACGCTTTCGTCATGCTCGATCTCGATCAACCGGCCGGCGCGCACGTCCTGCACCCCGGAAAAGCCAAGCCCTTCAAGTGCATGGTGGATTGCCTTGCCCTGGGGATCGAGAACGCCATTTTTCAGGGTAACAAAAACGCGGGTTTTCATATGAAACTGCCTGCTGGGAAAGTTTCGCCCCCTATAGCTGCCACCGGGCCGGAAACAAGGGGGCGATTGATGGTTAAACGCGCAATAACCTCAAAATCGAACCGTTGGTTGACCAGGAAAAGTTATGCGACATGATCGACGACACAGTTGGCAGCAGACCCATGGAGGTGCGATATGGTCGGTCTATCAGCGGCGATGTTCGTCGCCATGTTCGGATTTGGCTCGCAGATTTTTGGCTGGAGCCGCTATACGCAGGACGAGGTGCAACTGGCGCTGTTCCTGTCCTTCGTCCTTGGCATATTATGCGGATACAAGACCAAAGGTTGATCTAGCCGGCTGGTGCGGCTGCCTTTGCCTCGGGCATTGCGCGAAAGATATAGCTGGGCTTATCCGCCAGAAAGCGCTTGGCCGCCTCCCATACATCCTGCGCCGTGATCGAGCGGAACCGCTCTTCATTGCGGCGGAAGCGTTCAAGCCGCTCGGGTTCTGTCTGCGCCTGATCGACGATCTGCATCCAGGTCGAGTTTTGACGCCGCCAGTCGGCATAGCTTTCTAGCGAAGGCTTGCGCCCGCGTTCGAAAAGGTCGGCGTTGACCGGCGCTGCCGTGATTTCCGCGATGACCGCCTCGACTGCCTTTTCGATGGCGTCGATATCCTTGGGATCGCCATTGGTACCAACCGAAAATGTGCCGCGGCCGGTATAAATGTCCGACATATCCGACGATGCGCCCGCACCATAGGTTGCGCCCAGTTTCTCGCGCAGTTCATCAAGAAGGCGGATGCGGACGATGTCGGCAAGCAGTCCCATCGTCTGTTCCAGCCGCTGGTCGCTGTCGTCTGTTGTCGGCCAGACTCGCCGCCAAGCCATCTGGTTTGCTTCACCGCGGTGCGGCAGAATGTGGATGCCAAAGGCGCCGCTATATTGGGTGGCGCGTGCCGCCGGATCGATCCCGGCCTCGGCTTTGCGCATCGGCAAGGCGCCAAAGGTGCGTGCGACCATCGCGATTGCTTCTGCCTCGTCGAAATCCCCGACCAGCCCTATCTCGATCGGCGCTGTCGCCAAAACATCGCCCAGAGCGGTACGAAGCGCAGCAAAATCGGCGGCTTCCAGTTGTTCGCGCGGCGGTAGCACGAACCGCAAATCATCGCCGTTCATCACACGCGCCTGCCCCTGCGTCAATGCGGAAGAGGGTGTCGCGTTCAAGCGGCTGTAAAACTCGGCCAGTGGGCGGCGAAACAGCCTGACGGCGTCGCCCCGATAGCCAGGATCGGTGACCATTGCGGCGAGTAATTGCAATTGGCGTTCCAGATCCTTTCGAACCACCGCCGATGATCCGCCGAAATGGTCTGCACCTACGGCGAGGATCGGGGCTGCGGTCGTTCCGGCAAGGGCCGCGCGCAGATCATCAGCGTCATAGGCACCAAGCCCGCCGCCGACATAAGCACCCTGCATGAACATCGCCAGAGGTTGGTCTTTCTGTGCGAAATGCATCCGTCCACCGTCGACCCGCAACGACCAACGCACCCGATCCTTCTCAAAATCAGTCTTTTTCAGGTTGAGCCGGACGCCATTGGCAAAACGCAATGTGCGGATATCGAGATCGGATATTCGGGTGTCGCTGACAAGGACACCCGCTGTGCCAAAATCGGAATAGGCCCAGCCTTTGGCCACGCGCAGATCGGGCGGGGTGACAGCGCTGTTCCGGCTGGCAGTGAAGGCGGAAACTATGTCTGCCTCTGTCACGCCGTCGATCTTGCGGCCGGACAAAAAGATCTGCGGCCGTTCCAGCTTGTTGAACCAATAGGCAAATTCGCGGCTGACGCTATCCGCGCCCATGAACGGCCGCAATTGCAACCAAAGCCTCTGGCGGTAATCCGCGGCGGTGACGATATCATCGTCCAGATTGGTCAGTTCATTGGCAAAGGCCCCGCTCGTTGTGGTGCTTTCACTGCGCACAGCATTGGCAAAGGCCGCGTCCAGTCGTTGGATCTGCTCGGCAATTTCCTGCTCGCCAAAACCATGTTCGACCGCCTGGCGCACCATTTGTTCGACAATGGGCAGGGCTGTACGCCACCCGCCATCCTTTGAACCGATGGCAAATCCAATCCTTGCATGTTGATCGCAGAAACCTGCTGAAAAGCCGATGTTGCTGCCTAGCAATGGCACATCTTCGCGGCGGCTTTTGCGCGCGATCCGGTCACCGATAATCCCTGCCGCGATCTGCATGCGAAGATCGAGCAGCGCGCGCTCGAAGGTATCGGGGCGCGGCCTGTCGGGCAAAATCTGCTCGACACTGATGGCCTCGCTTACTTCGGGATGGCTAAAGACGCCCGCGCCGCTGGGGCGCTGCGTATCAAAACTGCATCGGTCCAGATCGCCCAACTGCCGGCCTTCGCCGCGCCACGATGCGAAATGGCGCAGGATCGCCTTTTCCATCGCGACGGGATCGACTGGTCCGACAATGATCAGCCGGGTGCGGTCCGGGGTGTACCAACGGCGATATAAAGCGCGCATGCGTTCGGCCGGCGCATTTTGGAGCACATCCAGCGTCCCGATAGGATAGCGGGTGGAAAAATAACTGTCGGGATAAAATAGCTGGTTGACCGCGCGGGCGCGTTGGAAATTGTAATTTTCCCTGTCGCGCATTTCGGCGATCACGACGCCGCGCTCGCGTTCGACCGCTTCGGGATTGAACAGCACTTCGCTTGCCGTCTCGCGTAGCAGGAACAGCGCCTGATCGATGAGCTGCGGATCGGATTTGGGCAGATCAAGCTTGTATTGCGTGCGCAGATAGCCGGTCGAGGCATTGGTATCTGCGCCAAAGCTCAGCCCGAGCCGTTCAAGTTTGCGCACCATTTCGCCCTCGGGCACATTGGTGGTGCCGTTGAACGCCATATGCTCGATAAAATGGGCAAGGCCCTGTTCGTTATCTGCCTCTGCAGCCGATCCGAATTCGACCGCCAGCCGGATCAGGACCTGGTTTTCAGGCCGTTCATTGTGGCGAATGGCATAGCGCAGGCCGTTGGGCAGAACGCCATAGATGATGCGCTTGTCCGCCTCCAGATCGCTGGTCTCGCTGTTCCACGGCGCGGTGCGCTGCGCCTTGTCGGCGGCTGATGCCTCGACTGGAACCGAAAGACACGCAAATGCGCATGCAAGGGCCAAGGATATGGCGGCGGTTTTCTTCCCCATCGCGCCGTTATCGCCGCTTTGCCTTCAAACGCAATCGGCGAAGTTGTAAATCATTTGCCCTTGCGCAACCGATGCGTGACCATGTCGAGAACCGCGCCTTCGCCCTCTTCGGGAATCAGGCCAAGCCGGCGGGCAACTTCCTGATAGGCCTCTGCTTCGCCGCCCAGATCGCGACGGAAACGATCCTTGTCGAGCTTTTCGCCGGTTTCAATGTCCCATAGACGGCAACCGTCAGGGCTGATTTCATCGGCCAGGATGATGCGGCTGAAATCGCCGTCATACAGGCGGCCGAATTCCAGCTTGAAATCGACAAGGCGGATGCCGATTGCTGCGAACATCCCGCACATGAAATCATTGATGCGGATCGCCATCGAGCTGATATCCTGCATCTCTTCCTGACTTGCCCAGCCAAAGCAGGCGATATGCTCTTCGCCGACCAAGGGATCGCCCAAGCTGTCATCCTTGTAGCAATATTCGAGCAATGTGTGGGGAAGGGGTGTGCCTTCCTCAATGCCCAGCCGCTTTGAAAGCGTGCCTGCCGCGACATTGCGGACGATCACCTCGATCGGGACAATTTCAACCTGGCGGATCAACTGTTCACGCATATTCAGGCGACGGATAAAGTGGGTCGGGATGCCGATATGGGCCAGCCGCGTGAAGACATGTTCGGACACGCGGTTGTTGATCACGCCCTTGCCGGTGATCGTTCCGCGCTTCTGCGCGTTGAAGGCGGTGGCATCATCCTTGAAATACTGGATCAGGGTGCCGGGTTCGGGGCCTTCGTACAGAATTTTGGCCTTGCCCTCATAAATTTTGCGGCGGCGTGTCATCGGCAGTTCCCGTAAAAAACAAATCACCCCGCGCCATCGTCGCGCAAAGGCGATCGATCGGGCCGGGGCATGGGCAGGCTTTAGCCCAATATGACTTTCCGTGCAATTGATGTTAGGGATGTTGTTTAGGGGAAACAAAGTGGCGATGAATCTCGACTTGCTGTTGAAAGCCTATGCGCACGGCATTTTCCCGATGGCAGATTCACGTGAAGACAGGGATTCGTTTTGGGTAGAGCCCAAGACCCGGGCGATACTGCCGCTGGATGGCATTCATATATCGAAATCGCTCGCCAAAACGATAAAGCAGGACCGTTTCATTGTAACGACGGATTCCAGCTTTGCCGCGGTCATCCAGGCCTGTGCGCAAAGCACGGAGGACCGGCAGGAAACCTGGATCAACAGCGACATTGAAGCGGCATTTTGCGAGCTGCATCGCATGGGCATGGCGCACAGCATTGAATGCTGGTCGGACGGACAGCTTGTTGGCGGGCTTTACGGGCTTGCCATGGGACGTGCATTTTTCGGCGAGAGCATGTTTTCCCGCGCCACCGATGCGTCCAAAGTCGCGCTGGCATGGCTGGTTGCACGTATGCGTGTCGGCAATTTCACCCTGCTCGATTGCCAGTTCATGACCGATCACCTGCAATCATTGGGCGCGATCGAAGTATCGCAGCGGCAGTATCTCACGCTGCTCGAAGCAGCGCTGTCACGCGATCAGGTCTCGACCGTCGCCTCGTCAGCGCCGCCGGCTTCTTCGGCGGCTGGCGCGGGTGCGGGCGCTGCAGCATCGGGTGGCGATTGGGGCTCGCTGGACGATTTGTTGGCGGGCGTTTCGGTGTCCGGTTCCTCATCGGCCGCTTCTTCGCCCGGGAAGCTCATCCTGCATTCCTTGACCCAGATATCGTAAACCGGGTGCTGCACGATGTTGGCGGCCGGATTTTCTTTGAACAACCAGCCCGAGAAGACCTGAACCCAGCGCTCTGCGGCATTGGTGCCGGCGGGGCGTTGATTGACGATCAACTGCACAAAGGCACCCTGATCTTGATAGGTTTCCCATGGCGCGGTTTTTTCGCAGGCGCGCACGCGGATCACCACCTTGCCGAAACGCACGGCTTCGCCAGGCTTTAGTTCAAAATCGCGGGTCTGGCCGTTGCGTTTGTTCAATAGGCCGACAACGGCAATGCGCTCGGCCATCGGCGTACCGGGTTGATCGACCAGCGCGGAAACGGGCCGGTCAGCACTTGCGGTCGTTTTTGCCTTTTCCTTCGATGCGGCCTGCGGCTCACCGCTTTGGCAGGCAGACAACGCGACCAGCGATGCAAGCAGCAAAGGCGGAACGCGCCGCCTCATGCTGCATCCGGGCTCCATGCAGTATAGTCGCCGGTTGCGGCCTGTCTTTTTCCGCCCTGTTCGATGGCGCCGCTGGGGCGATAGGCCGCTTGGCTGCCGGTTGCATTGACGCCGGCGGGTAGTTCGAAATTGCGCTTGGGCGGAAGATAGCTGTCCGGCTCACCTTCAAAGGTATGGTGCAGCCAGCCATGCCATTCGGGTGCAACACGGCTCGCGTCGTTCGGGCCATGATAAATCACCCAGCGGCGGCTGTCGTCACGGTTGCGGTAATAGCGGTTACCCTCCGCATCCTCGCCCACCATGATACCGTTACGCGCGCTGAACAGCGCTGTACCGATCGTCGCGCCGTCCCACCAAGTGAAGATTTTTGCCAATATTCCCATGCGCCGCCGATTAAGCGCAAGCGTGAAGCCTTGCAATCAAAAAGGCAGTCAGCGCGCCTGCCAATGCACGCTATCGCCCGCCTTTATGCCACGCTCGGCGGCCAAACCGCCGCGAAGTTCCAGCACAGCCACTACGGGCGCGGTCGATTCGACCGGGTCGGTTGAATAGGGCGTGGTGTTGGCGGCGATATTCTCGATCCGGCCGTCTGCCCGAACGAAGATGATATCGAGCGGAATGACCGTATTCTTCATCCAGAAACTGGCCATGCGCGTATCGGGAAAGGGAAAGATCATGCCGCGATCATCGGCGAGTGCGGTTCTGAACATGAGGCCGCGTGCTTGCTGCGCCGAAGTGCGGGCCACCTCAACGGTGAAGGCGTGGTTTTTTGTCCCGCTTTTGACACAAAGCTGGACCTGATCGAGCCCCGCCTCGCTCGGCGCAAGTTTCGCGCCGGGATCGCATGACGAACCTGTGGCAGTTTGGGTTGCCGCCACGCTGTCGGCGGTGCCGCCGCATCCCATCAGCACCGCTGTTGCCAGCGCCAGCAATGGCCAAAACTTGCGCATTATTTCGTTGCCTTTCCGCAGATGATCCGGGCCGAACCGGGCTGGCGAATGAAACAGGTCGCCTTGCCGTCGACGGTGATCGATCCCGATCCTGAATTGACGATTTCAACCGTGTCTGTGACTTGCAAATGTGTTGAGGCATTGCCGGTTTGCGCAAGCTTTGCCTGCTGCAACCGCAGTCCTGCTGCATCGACCGTCGCGCCGCCATTGATACCGATTTGTGCCGCCCGCACGGTACCGCTGCCGATCTTCACAATGCCCTGACCGGCGACACTCAGGCTCAATCGGTCGCTTTCCAAACGGGCGATGTCGATCGATCCCGGGCCGGATAATTTGATCGTACCGGTGCCGCCGATGACGCGCATCTGGTTGACTGTGACATTGGCACTGCCATCCACCGAGATGCGGTTTACGTCACGGCCGCCCAGACGGATCACCAAAGGCGTGGTGGCCGGCGCCCTGCTTGTCTGGCCTTCATATTCCTGAATGCGGACGCGTAAGGTTCGTCCATTGCGTTCGATCTTTACAGCCTCGATCATCTGGCGGTCTCCGCTCGCCTTGGCAGAGGGTGACCGGTTGTTGTCGAAAATGACCTGCATGTCACCTTCGACCAGCAACTCTTCGAAACTGCCAATCAGAAAGCTGCGCTCTGCGGCCATTGCCGGAGCCGCTAGGGCGGACAGGGCAGGCACAATCAGCGCCAGATGAAAGATGGCTTTGGTGGATCGCATGCCGGTATCTATGCCTTTTGCCACAGTTATGGTCAAACAGCTTCGCTTTCAGTTGGCCGCCGTCGGCTTTGCGGGCAAGAAAAAAGGGCACCCGAAGATGCCCTTTTTGTCTGATGCTCTATGACGGCCTGATTATTCGGCGCGCTCATAATATTGCGGCGCAGCCTCTTTCAGAACGCCGAGGATTTTCTTGAGCGCAGCAGGCTCATCGGTCTTTTCCATCGCTGCCAGCTCGCGGGCAAGACGGCTCGACGCCGCTTCGAAAATCTGGCGCTCCGAATAGCTCTGCTCAGGCTGGTCGTCGGGACGGAACAGATCGCGCGTCACTTCGGCGATCGAAACCAGATCGCCCGAATTGATTTTTGCTTCATATTCCTGAGCACGGCGCGACCACATGGTGCGCTTGACCTTCGGCTTGCCCTTCAGCGTTTCCATTGCTTCCTTCAGGGTCTTGTCCGAAGACAATTTGCGCATGCCAACGCTCTCGGCCTTGTTCACCGGAACGCGCAGCGTCATTTTTTCTTTTTCAAACCGCAGCACGTAAAGTTCGAGCTGCATTCCGGCGATTTCGGAATTCTGCAACTCGATTACGCGGCCGACCCCATGCTTGGGATAAACAACATAATCGCCAACATCGAATAAGATTGCGCTGGACGCCATGAAAACGGACCCTTTCTGATTATATCAACGCAGGCGTTAATGCCGTTGGCATTTCGCTCCGATTGCTTCGGCAAGCGTTGATTGTTTGTCTTTCTAGTCAGTTGATGCCCGAGAACGCCCCAATCGCTCTCGAATTTTACCCGTCGTAACAGATTCGCAACAAAATTTCAATGTTGCATTGCGATATGTAACTGACGGTTCAGGCGGAGCCGAGTTTGCGAACCTTGCTGCGTTCCTCTGGCGTGATCTCTGTCGCCTTGGCAGACACTTCGGAAGCATCGATCCAGCACAGATCCATATTATTCAAAATACGGTCGTCATGGCTTCTGATCGCAACCTGCATGATCGGACGGCGATCGCGTTCATCGCACAATACCGGGTTGGATGGCACGCCGGTTTCCCACCGTTCGCCCCATTGGCGCAGGGCGATCATCGTTGGCAGAAAATCCAGTCCCTTGGCGGTCAGTCGATATTCGACACGGCGTCGATCATCGGGGCAGGGGTTGCGATGCAATATGCCCGCTTCGGTCAGGCGGGTCAGGCGGTTTGCCAATATGTTGCGGGCAATCCCGATCTCAGAGAGGAACTCTTCGAAATGGCGAACGCCGTTAAAGGCCGCGCGTAAGATCATGAAAGACCAACGCTCGCCAATCGCCTCAAGAGCGGCCGGAAGCCCGCAATTGGCGATCTCGTTTAGTGGCTCTCTCAATTTCCCCATGGGATGGTCCTAACGGGTCTGAATTTTTTTGCCAGACCAATATAAGTTTTCAGTTGCAACTTAATTTCTACCCAAGTAAGTAGTGATTCGCAACTGGTTTTCCAGGGGCCCAATCCGATAGCTGACTTTGATATGGGTCGGCACGGGGCGGAAACAAGATCCAGATCAAGGATAATGAAAATGACCCTCTCCCAAACTTCCACGCGCTTTGGCGCGCTCGTCACCGCTGTCGCAACCAGCGCAGTTCTTCTTTTCGCTGCACCGCAGGCGCACGCCCAGTCGGCCGCTGGCCGCTATTACACGGTTGAACTGGCCCAGCCTGCTGCAACCAGCAAGGCTGTCGTTCGCGGTGTTGTGTTCCAGTGCAACGGCACCACCTGCCGCGCGCCGCTGACCAGCTCTGCTCCGCGCAATGTTTGCGCCAGCGTCGCTCGCGAGTTCGGCGAAGTCACCAGCTTCTCGGCAGGCGACCGTGCACTTGATGCGTCGGCCATCGATGGCTGCAACAGCAAGAAAAAAGTGATCATCGCCAAGGATTGATCGCCACAATCCAGGGGGCTGATCGGCCACGCTTCCTGAATTCAACGGTCCCGGCGATATCCCGGTGAACCGGAAAGGCCGAGAATGATTTGCGCCGGTGCGCGCCTGCTGCCTCCTCTCCCCCTGTGCAGCAAGGTGCCACCGGCGTTTTTCATTCAACCTTGCCGCAGGCAGCGGCTGCCATTCTTGCTTCTCCGTCCGATGGGGCTGGCACATCGACCAAGGCATTTGCCGCAATCGAAATTTTTATGTTGCATCGCGGTGTAAATCCCACATCTAGGAAACCCATGATGCGGCAATATGAACTTGTTGAACGGGTGCGCGCCTATGCACCGGATGTCGATGAAGATCGGCTCAACAAGGCTTATGTCTTCACCGTCCAGATGCACGGCGCGCAAAAGCGTGCGTCGGGTGATCCTTATTTCAGCCATCCGGTAGAAGTTGCCGGGCTGATGACGGATCTGAAGATGGATGAAGACACGATCATCACCGCGCTGTTGCACGATACGGTCGAAGATACGCTGACCAGTATCGAGGATGTCGAAAGCAAGTTCGGCCCTGAGGTTGCACGGCTGGTCGACGGCGTTACCAAATTGTCGAAGATCGAGGCGCAGACCGACGATGAGCGCGCAGCCGAGAATCTGCGTAAATTTCTGCTCGCCATTTCGGATGACATACGCGTGCTTTTGGTCAAACTGGCTGACCGGCTGCACAATATGCGCACGCTGCATTTCATCAAAAGCCCGGATAAGCGGCGTCGGATCGCGCGCGAAACGATGGATATTTATGCGCCGCTGGCAGAACGCATCGGCATGTATGAATATATGCATGAAATGCAGCTGCTTGCTTTCGAGCAGTTGGAGCCAGAAGCCTATAAGACGATCACCAGCCGGCTGGCGCAAATCCGTGAAAATGGCGACAAGCTGATCGAGGAAATCAACCAGTCCATTGCCGGTTCGATGGAGCGCGCTGGCGTAAAGGCGCGGGTTTCGGGGAGGGAAAAGCATCCCTATTCCATCTGGAAGAAGATGCAGGAACGCCATGTCGCGTTCGATCAATTGTCCGATATCAACGCTTTTCGCGTGATCGTTGATGATGTGGAATCCTGTTATCGCGCGCTGGGCGTGCTGCACCGGCGCTGGCAGATGGTGCCCGGCCGCTTCAAGGATTTCATTTCGACGCCAAAACGCAATGGCTATCGGTCGCTGCATACCACGATCATGTTCGCGCAGAATATGCGCGTCGAAGTCCAAATCCGCAGCGCAGATATGCATCGCGCCGCCGAATATGGGCTGGCGGCACATTGGGCTTACAAGCAGGAAGATGTGCCCGATGGGCAGGCCGGCTGGCTGCGTGACCTTCTAGAGATTCTGGAAACCAGCCACGATCCTGAAGAGCTGCTCGAAAACACGCGGATGGCGATGTATCAGGATCGCATCTTCGCTTTCACGCCCAAGGGTGCGCTGCATCAATTGCCCAAGGGATCAACACCGGTTGATTTCGCTTATGCGGTGCATACCGATCTGGGCGACCGTGCCGTGGGGGCAAAGGTCAATGGCCGCCACGTGCCGCTGCGGACATTGCTCAACAATGGCGACATGGTCGAAATCCTGTCGAGCAAGGCGCACCGGCCCGAACCTGCCTGGCTGAATTTTGTTGCGACGGGTAAAGCCCGCGCCGCAATCCGCCGCCATGTGCGCCATCGCGAACGCGGCGAAATGGTGCAGCTTGGCCGGCAATTGTTCGAAGATATCTCTGCACGCGTTCCCGGCCGGATCGGTGCAAAGGCGATTAAGGCCGCGCTTGGCCGGTTGAAACTTCCCAGTGATGACGAACTGATGCTGGCGATCGGATCGGGCAAGCTTACCGATCGCGATGTGATGCAGGCACTGGTGCCGGGCTTTGATCCGGGCGAGGACACCGATTGGCCGACCCCGGAACGGGTCATTTCCATTCGTGGCCTTACGCCGGGCGTGGCGTTTGAGCTGGGCGAATGCTGCCATCCAGTGCCCGGCGACCGCATCGTCGGTATCCGCCGTGTCGATCGGCCGGTTGAGGTCCACACGATCCACTGCGCGCGGCTGGACAGCATCACTGATGCCGATTGGGTTGATCTCAGTTGGGGGCAGGGCAGCGATGGCGGCGCTGCGCGGTTGCGTGTGATCATTCATAACCGCCCCGGCATGCTCGCCGAAATGGCCGGGATATTCGGCTATCACAAGGCCAATATCATCAATCTGCGCCTGACCGCGCGCGACGCCAGCTTCCACACATTCGAGGCGGATTTGGAGGTACATGACCTTCAGCACCTGATGCGTATCCTGTCCGCCCTGCGCGCATCGGATGCCGTGGCGCAGGCGGATCGGGTGTTCGGTTAATTGCCGACCGTCACGCGGCCGCGCCGCGCAATATAGCCCCTCTCGGCCATTTCCTTGCGATAGTCAGACCGGGCATCGCGCAGTTCGCGATGATATTCGGCCCAAGCCTCACGTTCATCTTGCGCCGTTTTTGCACGACGCAAATCCTTGCGCAGTTCAATCTCGGCTTCCTCGATATCCGAACGGTAATCATACCAGTAATTGTTGCGAACGCCTGCAATCGGCCTTTCAAGGACCTGTGCATGAACATGCGGGGAAGGGTGAGCCTGCGCCACTTTCGCAAACAATAGCAGCGCTGCGGTTGCTGCACCGACAAGCACCAAGCCGATGGCAAAGCGGCGTTTCCACGAAACCGCCGGCGGTCCGATGATCAGCGGCTCATGCCGCCGCGATGGCCTTTTGGTGTGCCCTTCACGAAAAACCCCTACCATTAGCGACCTCCATCGCCCCCGCAGTTACACCTTTCCCGCCCGTGTCCGGCCACGAGTGGCGTCTAAAGATTGCTGTGCGATGAATGAGGGTGGGTGTCATGCGACGGGGCGTGATGGTTGTTCGTCGAAACGATCCATGGCCGCGGATTGACTCACGCTCTGACGCGTCGGATAGCGGGCAGACAGGAGGATTTTACATGAAGCTGCATCTCTTTTCGGCCTCGCGCCTTGCGCTTGCCGGCGTTTTTCTCGGTGCCCTTGCGGCCGTGCCGCTGTCCGCGCAGGACAAGGGCGAAGACGCGAAATGGGATGTCAATGCGCCTCCCGGCCTCACCATTCGTGAAGTCCCTATCGCGGTGGACGAAGGCACATGGATGAATGTCGATGTCAGCCCCGATGGAAAATCGGTCGCGTTTGACCTGTTGGGTGACATCTATGTCATGCCAATTTCGGGCGGCACGCCAAACCGCATCGCAGAGGGGCTTGCCTATGAAACGCAGCCGCGCTTTTCAGCCGATGGCAAGCGGATTGCCTTCACGTCCGATCGGGGCGGTGGTGACAATATCTGGGTGATGAATGTCGATGGCAGTGACAAGCGCCAACTGACCAAAGAAGATTTCCGCCTCCTCAATCAGGCAAGCTGGAGCCCGAACGGCCAGTTCATTGCCGCAAAAAAGCATTTCACCACGCAACGCTCGCTCGGCACGGGAGAGGTTTGGCTATACCATATTTCGGGCGGGTCAGGCGTGCCTTTGGTGAAACGCCCCAATGAAACGCACCAAAAGGAATTAGGCGAACCGATTTTCGCACCCGATGGCAAGCATATCTATTTCACGCGCAACACGACATCGGGACCGATTTTCGAATATGCGCAGGATTCGAATAACCAGATTTTCGCGATCGAACGTTATGATCTTGAAACTGGCGAGACCGAATTTGTCGTCGGCGGAGAGGGCGGCGCCGTGCGCCCGACGCCATCACCCGATGGGAAAAAGCTGGCCTATGTCCGGCGCGAGAAAACCCGTTCAAAACTCTATCTTCGTGATCTTGAAACCGGCGCAGACCGCAAACTGTTCGATACGCTGGATCAGGATGTGCAAGAAACCTGGGCGGTCACCGGCGTTTACCCCAATATGGCCTGGACGCCGGATTCGGCATCGCTCGTCTTTTGGGCGGGCGGCAAGCTGAACCGGCTTGATCTTGCCAGCGGCAACAGCGCGGTCATCCCTTTCCGCATAGAGGATAGCCGCGGCGTTATCGATCCGCCGCGCCCGCCGGTGGAGGTTGCGCCCGACAGTTTTGAAACGAAAATCCCGCGCGGCGCGGTGGTATCCCCCGATGGCAACCGGGTGGTATTCGAAACGCTTGGCAAATTGTGGGTGAAGGCGATGGCAGGGGGCGAACCGCGGCGCCTGACCAACGATGCCGATGCGATGGAGGCCTATCCCACATGGTCGCCCGACGGCAAGATGATCGCCTATGTCCGCTGGACCGACGCCGGTCTTGGCAGCATTCAGACTGTCGGCGCCAATGGTGGCGCCAGCCGCATTGTTACCAAGGCGGCCGGCCATTATGCGCGCCCCCGCTTTGCGCCTGACGGCAAAACCATCGTCTTTGAAAAAGGCAGCGGCGGCAATCTGGTCAGCCCGATTGCTTCGGCTGAACCCGGGCTTTACCGGGTGGCGATTGCTGGCGGCGAACTCGTCCGTTTCGCGCGCGATGGCGAAGCCCCGCATTTCGGTGCGGCGAACGACCGGATTTTCTTCACGACGAGCGACGGCAAGGGCGCGAAGCTGGTCAGCACAGATCTGGACGGAGAGGCGCGGCGTACCCATGCCGAAGGGGAAATGGTCAACGCCTATAGCGTGTCACCCGATGGCAGCCATTTTGCCTTCCGCCAGAATTATCAGGCCTATGTCATGCCCTTGATGCCCGGCACACAGACGGTGACGGCATCGCCTTCGGGTGGGCCGATGCCAGTCGCCAAAGCCAGTGGCGATGGCGCCGACTGGATCCACTGGTCCAATGGCGGCGCAAGGCTGCACTGGTCGCTCGGGCCGACACTGTTCACTGGCGAGCGTGGCGCGATGTTTGCGTCTGCACCTTTGGCAAAAGATGCTAAGCCGACCAAGTTTGAATCGCCGAAAACTGGTGTTTCCCTCTCAATGCGCGTCAATGCCGACAAGCCGACTGGCACTGTCGCGCTGGTTGGCGCGCGGTTGGTAACCATGGCTTCGCCCGATGGCGGCGCGATCGAGGATGGCATTGTCCTGATCGAAAATAACCGGATCAAGGCGGTGGGCCGCCGGGGTGAAGTGACAATTCCCGCAGGTACACCAACGGTCGATGTCAGCGGCAAGACGATCATCCCCGGCCTGATCGATGCGCATGCCCATGGCCCTTATGGCGTCGATGAATATACGCCGCAGGCCAATTGGGCGGAGATGGTCAATCTCGCGCTTGGCGTGACTACCCGTCATGATCCGTCCAGCCGTTCGGCGCTGGTCTTCCCGGCGTTGGAAATGGTGCGTGCTGGCAAGATCATCGGCCCGCGCAGCTTTTCGACAGGCGAAATCGTCTATGGTGCGAAAAGTCCGCATGTTTATGCGCAGATCGACAGCAAGGCCGATGCGCTGGCGCATATCCGCCGGTTGAAGGCGCAGGGCGCGCACAGCATTAAAAATTACAACCAGCCCCGCCGTGACCAGCGCCAGCAGGTTGTAGCCGCCGCAATACAAGAGAATATGCGCTCGGTCGCCGAGGGTGGATCGCTGTTCGGTCTCGACATGACGCTGATCGCCGATGGCAACACCACGGTTGAGCATAATGTGCCGCTGGAAATCTTTTACCAGGATGTGCAGCAATTCTTCTCGCGGTCAAAGGTTGGATATACACCGACATTGGTTGTCACCTATGGTGGCCCGGCGGCTGACCCTTATTGGCGGGCGCACACCGATGTTTGGAAACAGCCTTTGCTGCAAAAGCATGTGCCCGAAAGCTTGCTCGTCGCAGCCAATGCCCGGCGGCCGATTGCGCCCGAAGACAATTATGTCGACGATGAAAGCGCGCGCGAAGCCGCCAAACTGGCGCGGCTGGGCGTTCCGGTGGCCATTGGTGCGCATGGGCAAGAGCCCGGGATCGCCGCGCATTGGGAGCTTTGGTCGTTTGTTCGTGGCGGGATGACAACGGTCGAGGCATTGCGTGCCGGCACAATCGAATCTGCCCGGTCGCTGGGTTATGACAAGGATATTGGTTCGATCGAACCGGGCAAGCTTGCCGACCTCGTCATCCTTGACGCCGATCCGATGGCGGACATCCGCAATTCCGAAAAGATCGCCAAGGTGATGCTCAACGGCCGCCTCTACGATGCCGCAACGCTCAATGAGGAAGTGACCGGCAATCGCAAGCGGCCGGCTTATTGGTGGGAAGGCGCACAGAGCGGCGGTAGCGGCAGTGCCGGGATTGCCGGCGCGGCAGGCCATTCCCACGGCGACTGAGCAAAGCTATGGGCGAGGCCGTAAAGGCCTCGTCCATCATGCCTTGCGAACGACGCTCTCGGGAAGGTCTTTGCCGAAGACGCGCTGATAATATTCGGCGACCAGCATCCGTTCTGCCTCATCACATTTGTTGAGGAAGGACAGGCGGAAGGCGAAGCCCAGATCTTTGAAGATCGCGGTATTCTGCGCCCAGGTGATCACCGTGCGCGGGCTCATCACCGTCGAAATGTCGCCATTGATAAAGCCCTGGCGGGTCAGTTCGGCGACCTTCACCATATTGGCAACGTCCGCCGGATCGACGCCTTCGGCCTTGGCCAGAACGATCTCGCTTTCGACCTGTGCAGGCAGATAATTCAGCCCGACAACGATGTTCCAACGGTCCATCTGGCCCTGGTTGATCTGCTGCGTGCCATGATAAAGGCCGCTAGTGTCGCCAAGGCCCACGGTATTGGCGGTCGCAAAGATGCGGAACCAGGGGTTGGGCCGGATGACGCGGTTTTGGTCAAGCAGGGTCAGCTTGCCTTCGGTTTCGAGTACGCGCTGGATTACGAACATCACATCGGGGCGGCCGGCGTCATATTCGTCGAACACCAGTGCGGTCGGTGTCTGCAATGCCCAGGGCAGCAGGCCTTCGCGGAATTCTGTCACCTGTACGCCGTCGCGCAGCACGATGGCATCGCGGCCGATCAGGTCGATACGGCTGATATGGGCATCCAGGTTGATGCGGATACATGGCCAGTTGAGCCGCGCTGCAACCTGCTCGATATGCGTCGATTTGCCTGTGCCATGATAGCCTTGCACCATCACGCGGCGGTTATGGGCAAAGCCTGCAAGAATGGCGAGCGTGGTGTCCGGGTCAAATACGTAGGACGGGTCAAGATCGGGTACTCGTTCGTCCGCCTCGCTGAATGCCGGGCATTCCATGTCGATGTCGATGCCAAACATCTCGCGCACATTCACCGTCTTGTCGGGGGCCGAAAGAATGGTGGTGGAACGGCTGTCTGGCTGGATGTTCGGGATGTCGGTCATGTCTTGGGTCTCGGAATAAATCTGCAAGGCTAGGCGAAGGCCGGTGCCGTCTTGAGGTGCGTATAAGCGGCAATCACATCTTGCAAAGCCTTTTCATGCGCCCTGTCGCCGCCATTCTTGTCGGGATGATATTTGCGTACCAGTCGCGAATAAGCCGAGCGCATAGCTTTGCGATCCGCATCATGGCCAAGCCCTAGCGTCTTTAGCGCCTTTTTATCGTCGGCGGACAATATATTGCCGTTTGCGGCGGTTGCTGGACGTGCATCTTCCATCCGCCCCTTGAAGCGCGCCGATATCGCATCGATTGGATCGCGGAAATCGGCCCAGCGCGGCGGCGAATCGACATTGCCATTTGCCCTGAATGCACGGGTTTCACTGGGCCAGATGTTCATCGGGCTTTGCGCCTTGGCGATTTCCTCCGCGCTCATCCCCTCAAACCAATCATAGCCTGCGTTGAATTCACGGACATGATCGAGGCAGAACCAGAGATAGTCACCCGGACCATTGGGTCCGGGCGGACGACCATAGGGGTTGGGCGCGCGAAATTCGCCGGCGCGCTGGCAGGTTGGATGCTGGCACTGACGCCGCGAACTGTGCATGCGGCCATGGAACCGGTCTGGATTGCGCGGGGCGGACATTCAAACTGCCCAATGGAATTCAATGTGGCCATTTGCCCACTGGCTGCCGAGTTGCGTCAGTTCGTCGCGGATCGCCGCAATATGGCTGCTGCCCATCGGCGGCGCCGGTACATGCGAATATCCGCATGCCACTTCAATCGTTTCGAGCAGCATGCCATCCTCTGCCCCGCCACCCCACATATCAGCTTCGAAGCATTCGACGATGCGTTCGGCCTGCAACAGTTCCACGATCTGCGGTTCGGGAACTTGCGCGCGCTTTGCGCTTGCATGGCCCGCCATTTTCGCAATGTCGGCCAATTCTTCGGGATGCTGTCCCGCCGCCACCATGCCCCAGAAACCGCGTGTCAATCCGAGATGCTTTTCCACTGCAAAGTGGACAGCATCGTGCGGGAAAGGGCCTTTCTTTGGAAAACTGGTATCGGCGCAGGATCCATCATTCCGGATGATGCTGATCCGGTCGTTGCTGGTTCCCTTGATGATTGTTACGTCCATTTTTCGTCCGATATTCGTTGCTATGCTGCTTGTCGAAAGCTTTGTCACAACCTACCATATGACAATGAGCAAAGGCCCAATCCAGCGTGAAATGGAGGCACTGTTAGTAGCAGCCTTCACCCCAAATCATCTTACCGTGACCAACGACAGCGCAACGCATCGCGGCCATAGCGGCGATGATGGGTCGGGCGAGAGCCACTTCACCGTTGAAATAGAAAGCAGCGCCTTTGCCGGGGTGAATCGCGTCCTGCGGCAGCGGATGGTGAACAAGGCGCTGGGCGACCTGCCTGGGGACAGGGTGCACGCCCTAGCCATCAAGGCGCGCACACCGGGGGAGTGATCCGGCCCGGCCTGAAGTCGAGGTCGAACCCTCGTTACTCCGTTGCCGGCCGTTAGAATTAGTATGCGCTGATTATGTCAGTGTATCTGAATGTATTGATACCTAATTCTCAAGTGATGTTGACACAAAGTGGCAAATAATGATTAATCCATACAATACCGATCACTCGGTTCCGATTAATTATGCGTACCGCAGATGCAAGATTATTTGGAGTTAATGCGTTGTTGCAATCCATGCGCCGTGTAAAGATTTCGACCGGTGTTGAACTTGATGTCGCTGTCCATGGCGATCCAGAAAATCCTCCTATCGTGTTTCTCCATGGCTTTCCTGAATCGCACCGCACCTGGCGCCATCAACTGGCTGCACTTTCAGACCAATATTATTGTATCGCCCCTGATCAGCGGGGCTATCGCGGTTCATCAAAGCCTTCGGCGGTGTCCGCTTATTCGACCGACAAGCTGACGGCTGATATCTTCGCGCTGGCCGATGCGTTCGGAATTGAGCAATTTACTATTGCCGGCCATGATTGGGGCGGCGCTGTCGCATGGAGCGTTGCCCTCAATGGCCAGCCCGGCGGATTTCGACCGCAATGGGCCGGGCGAGTGACGCGCGCGATGATCGCAAATGCACCGCATCCCTGCATTTATCAGCGGGTCTTGATCAACGACCCGACGCAGCGGGCATCGGCGCAATATATCCGCATGTTCCGCGATACCGCGATTGATTCGGTTATGGCGACGCGCGGGCTGTTTCCTGTCCTGCAAAAAGCGATGAATTGGGTAAAGCCGCCTGCGATGGAGCAGGAGGAATATGACGATTTGCGCGCTGGCTGGCAGCATCCCGATACCGCCTTTGGCATGATCAACTGGTATCGCGCCTCGCAAATGGTCGTGCCCGCAATCGGGGAGGTTTGCCCAGTGCCCGATTGGGCTGCCGCCGACTTCCCCAAGCTTGAAATTCCGACGCTGCTGGTCTGGGCCATGCAGGACAAGGCGCTTCCACCTTCGAATATTGAGGGGATTGAGGCTTTTGTCCCTAATATCCAGATCGAACGGATTGAGGATTGCGGGCATTTTGTCACTTGGGAGCAACCGCAGGCAGTGATCGCGGCTATGCGCGCCTTCCTCTCGCAAACCGGCTGACATTCTCGCCAACGGGCGTCTGCATCCTGCGCAGTGAAAGCAGCATCTTGTGCGTGCTACTCCTTGCCCTTGGCGCGTAGCGCTCGTAAAGCGCGCCGGTAATGACCGCACCGATCATCTTTGCCATTCCGAAAGGCCGGATCCTTGATGAAGCGCTGCCGCTGATGCAGGCGGCGGGCATCGACCCCGAACCCGCCTTTTTCGACAAGGACAGCCGCGCGCTGATGTTTGCCTGTACCGACCCTTCGGTGCAGGTTATCCGCGTGCGCGCCTTTGACGTGGCGACCTTCGTAGCCCATGGCGCAGCGCAGATCGGGATCGTCGGTTCCGATGTGATCGACGAATTTGATTATTCGGAACTGTACGCCCCCGTCGACCTTGATATTGGCCATTGCCGCATCTCGGTTGCGGAGCCTGCTGAACTGGCCGCTAGCGACGATCCGCGATCATGGAGCCATGTCCGCGTTGCCACCAAATATCCCAATCTGACGCGCAAGCATTTTGCCGCCCGCGGCGTGCAGGCCGAATGCGTCAAGCTGAACGGCGCGATGGAGATCGCGCCGCTGCTTGGTCTGTCGAGCCGGATTGTCGATCTTGTCTCTTCCGGCAAAACGTTGAAGGAAAACGGGCTGGTCGAGGTTGAGACGATTGCACAGGTTTCGGCGCGGCTTGTCGTTAATCGCGCCGCGTTCAAGACCGATGCCCGGATCGCGATGCTGGTGGAGAAATTCCGCGAGGCAGCCAATGCTTAGACTGTCGAGCGGCGACGCAGATTTCGATCGGAAATTTGACGCGCTCGTCAATGCCCGACGTGAAACCGATGCGGATGTTTCTGCGATCGTTACGGCGACGATCCGTGATGTGCGTTCCCGCGGCGATGTTGCCCTGCTCGAATTGACCCAGCGCTTTGACGGCTTCAGCCTTGCAGAACAGGGCTGGCAGATTTCGGCGGAAGATTGCGCAGCCGCCTTTGCTGCACTGGAGCCTGCGTTACGCGATGCGCTGGAACTCGCAGCCGAACGTATTCGCGCCTATCATGCTGCACAATTGCCCGAAGATCGCGATTATCGCGACGCGGCTGGTGTGCGTCTTGGTGCGCGCTGGAGCGCGGTCGATGCAGCGGGTGTCTATGTGCCGGGCGGCCGTGCCGCCTATCCGTCGTCGCTGCTGATGAACGTTATTCCCGCCAAGGTTGCAGGCGTGGAACGGATCGTGATGGTCACGCCGACGCCGAACGGGCAGGTGAATCCGACGGTAATGGCCGCCGCGCATCTTGCCGGCGTGGATGAGATTTGGCGGCTTGGCGGCGCACAGGCGATTGCCGCGCTGGCACATGGCAGTGAACGCATTGCGCCGGTCGATGTGATCACCGGCCCGGGCAATGCCTTTGTGGCAGAGGCAAAGCGCCAGCTTTACGGCCAGGTCGGGATCGACATGGTGGCCGGGCCGTCCGAAATTGTTGTCGTTGCTGATGCGGCCAATGATCCTGAATGGATTGCGGCCGACCTTTTGAGTCAGGCTGAACATGATCCGACAAGCCAGTCGGTGCTGTTCACCGATGACGCCGTGTTTGCAGACGCGGTTGCGGCGGCTGTGACGACCCAATTGACCCAGTTGGCAACGACAAAGGTAGCAACTGAAAGCTGGCAGACAAATGGCGCGATCATTGTCTGCGAAAGCCTTGATGCGGCAATGCCATTGGTGAACCGCCTAGCGGCCGAACATGTCCAGCTTGCCGTTGACGATGACCGTGCAGAGGCGCTGTTCGGTTTGATCCGCCATGCTGGCTCGGTTTTCCTCGGCCGGATGACACCAGAGGCGATCGGCGATTATGTCGCTGGCCCTAATCACGTGCTTCCCACAGGTCGGCGCGCCCGCTTTTCGTCGGGCCTGTCTGTGCTCGATTTCATGAAGCGTACCAGTTTCATTGCGCTGGATCGCGGCGCGATGAAGGCTATCGGCCCGGCGGCGGTTGCGCTTGCCGAGGCAGAAGGCCTTCCCGCGCATGCCGCAAGCGTCAAAGTCAGATTATGAAAGTCATATCATGAGCAAGGCCCGTTCCGCCGCCCGCCTCGCCGCTGTGCAGGCGCTATATCAGATGGACATGGAGAATATCGGCCTTGCCCGATTGCTCGATGAATTTCATGCGCACCGGCTGGGCGCTGAAATTGAGGATGCCGTCTATACCGAGGCCGAGCAGAGCTTTTTCGATGACATTGTCAGCAGCGTCCATGCCCGGCGTACGGAAATCGATGCGCTGATCGAATCGAAACTGGGCGAGCAGTGGAAGATTGGTCGTCTGGACAAGACGATGCTGCAATTGCTGCGCGCCGGCACCTATGAAATCATAGCACGCCCTGACGTGCCAACTGCAACCGTGATCGACGAATATCTTGATGTAGCCCATGCGTTTTTCGACGACAAAGATGCGAAGTTCGTCAATGGCCTGCTCGATGCGGTGGCGAAGGAAAAAAGGGTCTAAGTCCCTTCATTCGCCAATATTGTGTCATCGCTGATCAGAAACGTGGGCCACAGATTCGCGCTTTGGCTGAAATGAAAACCAGCGCTACAAGCATGATATGACCACGGAATCCGTTTTCATCCAGATGATGCGCGCTATCGCGACCGATCCCGCTGCGCGCGATTTGCGGGATGACGCGGCGGTGATTGAATTGGGCGGGGAAAGCCTGATCCTGACGCATGACATGATGGCAGAAGGCGTCCACTGGCTGCAATCTGCCGATCCCGCCGATGTCGCCTGGAAATTGGTCGCGGTGAACCTGTCCGATCTTGCAGCAAAAGGTGCCCGGCCCTTGGGCGTGTTGCTCGGCTTCATGCTGGGCGACAGTGATTGGGACCGCCGCTTTGCAGAAGGGCTGGGGCAGGTGCTACGGCAATATGGCGTGCCTTTGCTTGGCGGTGATACCGTTTCCAACCGGGGCGACAAGCGCGCCGTCGGGCTGACTGCCATTGGCGCGGGGACCTTCCGGCCAGTGCCCTCGCGCGGTTGTGCACAGCCAGGCGATTTATTGTGTGTTACCGGTGTGTTGGGCGATGCGCTTGCCGGTTTTGAATTGATTGAGGCAGGCTTTGATCCGCCGCCCGCGCTGGCCGCTGCCTATAATCGCCCCGTGCCCCGTATCGATGATGGTAAGGCGCTCGCGCCGAATGTCACGGCGATGATGGATGTATCCGATGGTCTACTGATCGATGCAGAACGTATCGCCACCGCAAGCGGCGTTGCAATCGAGATTGATCTGGCAAAAATTCCCTTGAGTGAAGACTATCGCGCCTGTCGCGGCGAAAATCGCGACAGCCGCTTGCAGGCGGCAAGCTGGGGCGATGATTACCAGCTGCTCTTCACCATTTCTGCTGACATTGCGCTCCCCGTTGCGGCGACGATTATCGGCCGGGTAGGCGAGGGCAGCGGCATCTCACTGCTTGATGCAGGGGCTGCGCTACCGCTGCCGCCTTCGCTGGGTTATCAACATCATTGAAGCTATCGCAGATTTCTGCGGCTTTTAAGGGTTGCCTAAGCCTGCATTCCACAGCATAGCTGGCCGGCTTGCGGTTGGGCGCCCGTGCGAACGTCCGCAACTTTGATATAGAGATACAAGGGGGAAGGAGACTCCATGTCTTTGACATTAATCGCAATTATTTGCGGTGTCTTGGCCGTAATCTACGGCTTCGTCACCAGCCGCCAGGTGCTGAGCGCCTCGGCAGGCAATGAAAAAATGCAAGAAATCGCAGCTGCCATTCAAGAAGGCGCACAGGCCTATCTGGGCCGCCAGTATCGCACCATCGCCATTGTTGGTGTGGTCGTTGCTGTGCTTGTTGCTGCGTTCCTGGGTGTCATTCCGACCATCGGCTTCGTCATCGGCGCCGTGCTTTCGGGTGTTGCCGGTTATATCGGGATGAACATCTCGGTGCGCGCAAACGTGCGTACGGCTGCTGCTGCGCAGACCGGCCTGCAGGCTGGCCTGACCATGGCGTTCCGTGCGGGTGCGATCACCGGCATGCTTGTCGCTGGTCTCGCCTTGCTCGCGATTGCCGTGTTCTTCTGGTATTTGACTGATGTCGCCATGATGGAACCGAACAGCCGCGCCGTTGTCGACGCTCTGGTCGCTTTGGCATTTGGCGCATCGCTCATCTCGATCTTCGCACGTCTCGGCGGTGGTATCTTCACCAAGGCTGCAGACGTGGGGGCCGACCTTGTCGGCAAGGTCGAAGCAGGCATTCCGGAAGACGATCCACGCAACCCGGCAGTTATCGCCGACAATGTCGGTGACAATGTTGGTGACTGCGCCGGTATGGCTGCGGACTTGTTCGAAACCTATGTCGTCACCGTTGGCGCAACGATGGTCCTCATCGCGCTTCTGGTGAAGGGCGTAACCGACAGTGCGTTGCTGATGAACCTGATGAGCCTCCCGCTCCTCATTGGCGGTGTGTGTGTCGTAACCTCGATCATCGGTACCTATTTCGTCCGTCTGGGCGGCGGCACCAATGTCATGGGTGCGATGTACAAGGGCTTCCTTGTTACCGCGGTTCTTTCGGTTCCGGCGATCTGGTTCTCGATCAGCTATGCCATGGGCGGCATGGAAACGGATGTGGGCGGTTTCACCGGCCGCACGCTGTTCTATTGCTCGCTGCTCGGCCTGATCATCACCGGCCTGATCATCTGGATCACCGAATATTATACCGGCACCAACTATCGTCCTGTACGGTCGATCGCCAAGGCGTCGGAAACGGGCCATGGCACCAACGTCATTCAGGGTCTGGCTATCAGCCTTGAATCGACCGCCATGCCGACCATCGTGATCTGCGCTGGCATCATCATCGCTTACCAGCTGGCTGGCGTTATCGGGATTGCCTTTGCGGCGACCGCGATGCTTGCACTGGCCGGTATGGTCGTGGCACTCGATGCCTATGGTCCGGTGACGGACAATGCGGGCGGTATCGCCGAAATGGCCGGTCTGGACGACAGCGTTCGTGAAAAGACCGACCTTCTCGATGCCGTTGGCAACACCACCAAGGCCGTGACCAAGGGCTATGCCATCGGTTCGGCAGGTCTTGCCGCACTGGTGCTGTTCGCCGCTTACACGACTGACCTTCGCGAGTTCTTCCCGAACCTGACGGTCAATTTCAGCCTCGAAAACCCCTATGTCATCGTCGGGCTCCTGCTCGGCGCGCTCCTGCCGTACCTCTTCGGTGCGATGGGCATGACCGCTGTGGGCCGTGCGGCTGGCGAAGTGGTGAAGGACGTGCGTGACCAGTTCGCAAACGATCCGGGCATCATGACCTTCAAGTCAAAGCCGAACTATGCGCGTACGGTTGACCTGGTGACCAAGGCGGCGATCAAGGAAATGATCATTCCGTCGCTGTTGCCGGTCCTCGCGCCGATTGCGGTCTATTTCATCATCACGGCTGTTGCAGGCCAGGCAGAGGGCTTTGCCGCTCTCGGTGCGCTCCTGCTCGGTGTGATCGTGGGCGGTCTGTTCGTTGCCATCTCGATGACCTCGGGTGGTGGCGCATGGGATAATGCCAAGAAATATATCGAAGACGGCCATCATGGCGGCAAGGGCAGCGAAGCCCATAAAGCTGCGGTGACGGGCGACACGGTTGGCGATCCTTACAAGGATACGGCTGGTCCTGCTGTCAACCCGATGATCAAGATCACCAACATCGTTGCCCTGTTGCTGCTTGCAGCACTGGCACATGGTGCTGTCTGATCGCATCGGCGACACCTAGAAAATCAAGACCCCGCCGGAGCGATCCGGCGGGGTTTTTCTTTGTGCCTACCCTAGGAAAAATGCCGCGTTGCACTTCGTCGAATTTCACGGCGAAACGATGAGAGTCTGGTTGTTTCGTCGTGACGATACACTATAACCAAAAAGAGAAATTTAAGCTGGGGAGCTATTGATGCGAATGTCTAAATTGGCGGGTTTGCTGTTGTCGGCCGCCACCCTTTCGGTGTCCTTGTCTGTACCCGTGTCGGCCAATGGTGGTGATGCCGGCCAAGGTGCAGAAGCGAAGGATGCGATCGTCGTAAACGGTCTGCGTGGCCGCGCCGAAACCGCTGTTTTTGGAAAGCGCCCGTTCATGCGCTCGCCACGCCTCTCGCCTGACGGCACCAAGATTGCAGTGATGATGTCGCGCAACGGCGTCGATAATCTGGGATGGATCGATCTCAACAAGCCTGGTTCTGCGCCAACCTTTTTCCTTGCCGCTGAAGAACAGCGCGAAGTGGGTGACCGCTCGGTTGCAAGCTGGCGCTGGGTGGGCAACCGCACGATCGTCTATACGCTGACCTCGCGCGAAAACATCAACGGCAGCCGCATCGATATGGCGCGGCTGGTCGGCTATGACGTCGAAACCGGCAAGATGACGCCGCTGGCCTGGGACGAGACCGGTGCCAATGGCGCACGCATCATGTATATCGACGATGCCAAGGAAACCCTTCTCGTCCAGCGCGACAGCATCAAGGATGGCGTTGACTATGAAGGCAATCCAGAGGTGATCGAGGTTGATGCCCGCACCGGCAAATTCAAGACCGCTCAGCGTTCAAACGTCCTCGTCGGCAGCTGGCTGGTTGATGGCAAGGGTGTCGTTCGCGCAGGTCTTGGCGGCGATGGCAGCAGCGGTAAGCAGCGCCTGATGTATCGCTCGGGCCCGAACGATACGTTCAAGACGGTTTCAAACGAGGCGGATCCGACCTTTACCGGTACACAGATCGTTCCCGAAATCTTCCTCGACGAACCGGACATGGCCTATGCCACCAGCAACAAGGACGGGTTCCGCAAGGTTTACAAGATCAACGTCCGCACCATGGAGGTCGTTGGTGAGCCTGTGTTTGGTATCAAGGGCTATGACGTTGATAACCTGATTGCTACCGAAGACGACAATAATCTGGCCGGTGTTGCCTATACGACGACAAAGGAGCGGACCCGTTGGTTTGATCCCCGTCTTGCAGCAGTGCAAAAGTTTATGGATGAGGATTTCGGCCGCAGCAATGTGCGCGTGGTATCATCCAATGATGGCGACACCAAGCTGGTCCTCTTTAAGGGCAAGCCCAACGAGCCCGGCGGTTATTTTCTCTATGATACCGAAAGCGGCAAGATGCAGCTGCTGGGTTGGTTCCACCCGATCCTGAAGGATGCCGAACTCAACCCGACCGATTCCATCCGCTACAAGGCGTCGGACGGTATGGAGATTGAAGCGGTCGTCACCTATCCGCGCAATCGCCCGCATCGCAAGAATCTGCCGGTGATTGTGATGCCGCATGGCGGTCCGTTCGGCGTGCGCGATCAGGAGGAATTCGGCTTCTTCCCCTGGCATCAGGCGATGGCCGAACTCGGCTATGTCGTGATCCAGCCCAACTATCGTGGTTCAGGCGGTTATGGGAAGGATTTCGTCAAGGAAGGGCGCAAGCCCAATGGTTATGGCCTGCGCATGCAGGATGATCTCAATGATGCGGTCACTTGGTTTGCCAATAGCGGCCTGATCGACAAGGATCGCGCCTGCATCATGGGTTGGTCCTATGGCGGTTATGCCACTGCGCGCGGCGCGCAGCGCGATCCCAATGTCTGGAAATGCGCTATTGCCGGTGCCGGCGTCTATGATTTCCCGATGATGAAGGCGTTTGATACCCGCACCTTCGGTTCATTCGGTGCGAATTTCCAGGCGACGTCAGACGACCTCATTGGCATTTCTTCGGCGCGCAACACCGACGGGCCCTGGTCGCCGATCCTTATCGTTGCCGGCCTGCGCGATGCCCGTATTCCGATCGAACAGTCGCGCACGCTGGTTTCGCGGTTGAAGGGTTCGGGCAAGAAGGAAGGCGTCGATTTCCGATATGTCGAACAGCCCAAAGGCACGCACAACCTGCCTTATGAAGATGTTCACATCGAATGGCTGGTCGAGGCGGAAAATTGGGCGCGCCGGTTCAACCCGGCCTATATCGCCACCGATCCGGACAAGGAACCTGCAGTGACCGTCAAGGTCAACGGCTGAGGCCATAACGCCCCTTGAATTGGAAATAGGCCGCGACTGCACAGGCAGCGCGGCCTTTTCTTTGTTTACAAATCTTCACGCAATCTTTGTGCTTTTGTCTTAACATTCATCCTTGGAAAGCAGGGGATGTGGCGCGCGATGGACGCGGACAGGGCTGTCATCGATAAACTGGATAGGTCGCCAGCGGCGCAGAGGCGCGGCATGGCGGTCGATGTGCGCCTTGTAACTGCTGCAGAATTTCTTTGCGATACGGGCCTGCACGCAGTCTTGGGTGAGATTGCGAAGAATCCCGCCGAACCCAATGCCTTTTCGGAATATTGGTATCTGGCCGCCGCTGCGGACAAATTATGCCCCGGGGATGATTTGCGTTTTGCGATTGTCAGCGATGCCGAGATTATTGGCTTGTTTCCGATGCAGCATATGCCCGCTTACGCCCGGCTGCCGATTGCGCATCTTCAGAACTGGCTTAACCCCAATGCCTTTCTGGGCGCGCCGTTGATCCGACGCGGTCATGAAGAGGCTTTCTGGTCAAAATTGCTGACGTTCCTCGATGGTCATGCCGGTGGAGCGAATTTCCTGCATCTTCGCGCCATGGCGGGTGATGGCCCTGTGATGGCGGCATTGCACCGTATCTGCGCCGCACAGAAACGTCAGATTGCGCAGGTCCATAACGAAGGGCGCGCGCTGTTGGAACGTGGCCTTGCGCCCGATGCCTATCTTGAACAGGCGGTACGCGGAAAGAAGCGCAAAGAATTGCGTCGTCAGCATAAGCGCCTGGCCGAACTCGGTGCACTCAACTGCGAGCGTGGCTTTGGCGCGCAAGGGCTTGATGGCTGGATCGACGAATTTCTCGCGCTCGAACGGCGCGGCTGGAAGGGGGCCAACGGGTCAGCGCTCGATTGTGCAGACAAGACGCGGGCAATGTTCCGCGCCGCGCTAAAAGGCGCGCATAACGCAGGCCGGCTCGACCTGCTGGCATTGCGGCTTGATGGCCGTGCGATCGCAATGCTGGTGAATTTCCTCTGCCTGCCTGGCGCGTTTGCCTTCAAGACCGCGTTTGACGAGAATTATTCGCGCTTTTCGCCGGGCGTTTTGCTGCAGATCGAAAATCTTGAACTTCTCAACCATGCCGACCTCGCCTGGTGCGATAGCTGTGCCGCACAGGACCATCCCATGATCGACAGCATCTGGACGGGGCGGCGCGCCATTGGCCGCTATTCGGTTGCGATCGGTGGCCCGTTGCGGCGTGCGGCATTTGCGGCAATGATCGGTGCGGAAAAGGCCAAAGCAAGGATCAGGCAGATCGTCGGCAGCTCAAACAGGATTGGCAGTGGATTGAAGCCATGACAGCCATTTTCGGGGACGCAGCATTAGCCTCCTTTGCGGGCAATTATCCGGAAGCCGCACACAAAGTTGAGCATGATTTGCGGGACCATCCATTGCTGACGCTGGATGCGCTGGCGCGGCTGGGCGAAAGCCTGCCTGCAGCGTCGGTTGAATATAATCGGGGCGATCTGCCCACCGGCGTCGATCCTGAAAGCGACATCGCAAATGGCCTGTCGATTGGAGACACGATCCGCCATGTCGATAGCTGCCGCAGTTGGGCGGTGCTGAAGAATATCGAGCAGATGCCCGATTATCGCGATCTGTTGCTGTCGCTGCTGGGCGAACTGAAACCGCTGATCGAGGCGAAAACCGGGGCGATGCTGATGCCGCAGGGGTTCATTTTTGTGTCATCGCCTCAGGCAGTGACGCCCTATCATTTCGATCCCGAACATAACATCCTGCTGCAATTAAAGGGCAGCAAGACGATGACCCAGTTTCCGGCGGGTGATCCCCGTTTTGCGCCAGACGAAACCCATGAAGGCTATCATACTGGCGGGCACCGCAACCTTATATGGCGCGACGAACTGGCTTCGGGCGGAACGCCATGGACGCTCGTTCCGGGCGAGGCGGCGTTTGTCCCTGTGATGGCGCCGCACCATGTAAAGGTCGGCCCCGAACCGTCCATATCATTGTCGATTACATGGCGGAGCGACTGGAGCTATGCCGAGGCGGATGCCCGTGCGTTCAACCATCTGTTGCGCAAGGCAGGGCTGCGACCCCGCGCTCCCGGGCGCTATCCGGCGCAAAACCGGCTTAAGGCCTATGGCTGGCGGATCGTCCGAAAGCTGCGCAAGGCGGGTTGATGCCGCGCCTCACAGGTGCATCAAAACCGCTTGCGGAAACTCAACTCAACAACGCGGCCTTGCGGATCCAGAAAGCCCCGCTGATAGCTTAGCGGTTGGTTCCCTGCCGCATCGCGCACCTTCACATAATCGTCGAATAGGTTTTCCACGCGCACGGCGATACGGCTCCCCTTCAGCCAGGGCAGTTTCTTGGTCAGATTGCCACGCTGGTCGAGGCTGACAAACAGGAACAGGTTCATCGCCATCTGGTCGCTGAAATACAGGTCGGTGCTGCCGGGAAGTCCGCTGCCATCGGCGCGCGTGCTGCCTCTATAACTGCCCTCAAAGCGCAGCCCCATGCCCTTGTGAAATAGGCCGCCATTGAGCGACAATTCATGCCGCGGCGCGCCGCCCAGATTGCTGGTGGCCGAGCCATCGAGCAGATCAAGAACGGGCACGCCCGGACGGATCAGAATTTCCTCTTGTATCCGGTAAGTGTGATAGAGCGCGATGTTCCAGCGGCTGGGCGGTCCACCCATGCCACCCATCATCATCCCGCCGCGACCGCCGCCTGGCCCGCCCATGCCCATCGGCCTGGCGCCAGCAGTCGGTGCACCAGCGCCTTGCGGACGCGCGCCTGCGGGGGCGCCAGCGGCTTGTGGACGGGCGCCGGTCGGCGCAGCTGTTCCCGGTCGGCCAAAGCCGCCAGGGGAGGGCTGGGCGCCCAATGCGCCGGAAATGTTAAAGCCCCAGCGGATCCGCTGGCCCCGTTCTTGATCAAAATTGACGGCGCGCTGGTCAAGGCGCAGCAATTGGCCATTGGCGGCGCGGGTCACGCGCCCCGGAAAGGCGGCCTCGATTTCGGGTGTCAGTATCGGGAAAGCCGATGTGGTGTTGTCGCTTCGGTTGCGGAAATATTCGAACTGCAGCGACAGGCTTTCGACAAATTTCGGTGACCAGTCGACACCCAGTTTCAGGTCGCGGCGGCTTTCGGCTTGCAGGCCGGGATTGCCGCCGGTGACGACTTCGATGAAACGGCTTTCATTGCGCGTAAAATCGAAGACCGCGACATTGGGGGTGACGATCAGCGGATTTCCAAGCTGCCCCAGCGACGGCGCGTTTTCATCGCCGATGATCGATGCGGTGAAGCTGAGATTATCGGCCGGCTGCCAGCGCAGGCCCGCGCCATATTCGATCAGCGTGCCGAAATCGGAAAGGTCGGTGAAACCCATATTGCCGTTGACCGAGAGCCTGCCAATGCCGCCCAGCGCGCCGACGCCGCGATCGACCAGCGGCAATTCGAGGTTGAACGCACTGTTGATATTCTCACGCGTCAGATCGGCGGAGGTGACGATACCACGGCGCACGGCGACGCTGTCGATCGTCTGCCGGTCAAAGCCGTTGCGCAGGGTGATCTGCGCGGTTCCTGCCTGCCAGTCGAACAATTCGCCAGCAAAGGTGCTGCGCATGGAAACCGTGCCGCTGCTGCTGTCGGCGGTATCGGGAGCGGTGAACAAAAGGTCGTTGCCCAGCGTCGAAGCAAAGGGATTGACCGTTCCCGCGGTGATGCCGCTGCGCAGTGCGGTGAAATCACCATTTGTCTGGGTCAGCGTTTCGCTGTCGATCAGCGTATAGTCGCCGGTCAGCGCCCAGCGCCATCCGGCGACCGGCAGGTTGAGGGAAAAGCCGGTCTGCGCGGTTTGCGTCGTGCGTTCGCGGTTTAGCGGACGCGGGTTTTCGAAATAGCGGTTGACGACAACATCTGTGCCAAAGGGGTTGGCAGCGTTGCTTGCCGGCACGGCCAGGCTGGCAAATGGCAATCCTAAAAGGCTCTGCTGGTCTTCGGATTCGAGCCGACCGTTCAGCGAAAAATTGCTCTGTGGGCCGAGCACTTTGCTCCATGTCGCGTTGGCGCTGTAGCGTTGCGAACTGGGCAGCAAGGTGCGGAACTCGCCAATATTGCCCGATGCCGGCTGGTTGGCGGTCGTGGCAAATCCAGCCAGTGTCGGCGTGCCGGGTACAGCGGCGATGGTCACGGGGCGGCCGACCAGCGCGTTTAGCGCCGGGCTGATCGATGCACCCGAGATAGCTGACAAGACATTGCCCTGCAGTGCAAAGGGTGCTGCGGTCTCGCTCGACACTATGTCGCGCTCATCCTCGGTGATGCGGCTCTGGCTTTCGAATTCGAAATCGATGTTGAGCCGGTTGTCCTTGCCGATGCGGGTGAAGGTGGTTTCAAATTCCTTGCGGCTGAAACCCCCGTCTTGGGGAAGCGCGAGGTCGGTTTCGACACTGAATGATGCGAAATTATCCTTGAGGATGAAATTCACCACGCGCTGGTCGGGACGGAATCCATATTTCAGCGCCAGTTCTTCCGGGAAGATCTGGACCCGGCGGATTGCCTCTGGCGGCAGGTCGCGCAATTCACGGAAACTGCCGATGCGCTGGCCGTTGAGCAGGATGACCGGAGGTCCGCCGGCGCCGCGTCCACGCCCGCTTCCCGCCTGCGGCGCCACGGCAGTCAGGATATCGGCAACGGATGATGCGCCCAGTCCTTCAATCTCGTCGGCAGATAGTTCGTCAATGGGTGGAACGTCAGTATCGACCGAACCGCGAATCCGTTCGGCGGTGACGATGATTTCCTGCGCCGGTTTTTCTTCCGCGCTTGGCGGAATTGCCTCCGCTGCACTGGTGTCTGCAGATGCATAGACCGGAAGTGCCAACAGCGAAGCTGCGCAGAACAAGGTCGTTTTCGTTCGCAGAGAGAGGGTCGCAAGCATGGGGAGAATGTCCGATATTCGTTTGAGTGTTATTTATGGGAACTATGGACGCAATTAACAGTCCCATTTTTGTAGTTTTTTGTCGCAAAGCGCTGCCCGATCCAAGGGTGAAACAGACGTTCAGCTCGCTCTTTTCTTTTCTCCATGTTGTCGCTAAAGGCGCTGCACCTTCCCGCCAATATAGAAAAAATCTGTAAGGGGCCGAATGGCAAAAGAAGAACTTATTGAAATGCGCGGCTCGGTGCGCGAGCTGCTGCCCAACGCAATGTTCCGCGTCGAGCTGGAAAATGGTCACGAGATTCTCGGCCATACCGCTGGCAAGATGCGCAAGAACCGTATTCGCGTTCTCGTCGGCGACGAGGTTCTATGCGAAATGACCCCTTATGATCTGACCAAAGGCCGGATCACATATCGTTTCAAATAAGGACGGCCGCCTTGCGGCTAGCCCTTGCCTCTTCATCCCCGCGCCGCCGCGACCTGCTGGCACGGATTGGTGTTACGCCAGCCAGGATTGCATCCCCCGATATTGACGAAACGCCGCTAAAGGGTGAAATTCCGCGCGTCTATGCGCTGCGCCTTGCTGAACAAAAGGCGCGCGCGGTTGCCCGTGAGGCGGACGAGATCGTGCTGGCAGGCGACACCACGGTCGCCGTTGGACGGCGCATCCTTCAACAGGCGAGCGATGCAGCAATGCAGCGGCAGTTCCTTGAGCTGCTGAGCGGGCGGCGGCACCATGTGCTGAGCGCGGTATGCGTGATCGATACCCACGGCCAGGTTCGCACGCGGATCAGTGATACCATCGTCCGTTTCAAGCGGCTTAGCGAGGCGGAAATCGCATCCTATATTGAAAGTGGCGAGGGGATTGGCAAGGCCGGCGGCTATGCAATCCAGGGTCGCGCCGAGGCGCTGGTGGACTGGATGGCGGGAAGCCATTCTGGCGTTATCGGCCTTCCGCTTTATGAAACCCGCGCATTATTGCGTGCGGCCGGCTATCCGGTCGAATGAACCGCACCCTGTTATGGGATGCTGCACCCGGCGAAATGCGCGCAGGGGTTGTTGAAAACGGAAAGCTTGCTGAATTCCGGATCTATCGTTCCTGCTGGCATGCAGGTGCCACGGGAAGCCATTTCACCGCCCGCATCATCGGTCGCACGTCCAATGGAAAGCCGCTGGTCGATATAGGCGGCACGATTGAGGCGCAGCTTGAACAAGCGCCAAAGCTGCCCGAAGGCGCGCTGCTGGCCGTAGAACTGGTGCGGATGCCGATTGCCGAACCTGGGCGTTGGAAACTCGCTATTGTACGTCCCGCCCCCGATATTGATATGCAGTCTGCCGCGGGTCCGATTGCGGCGGACAGCGCAATGCGACATTTCCTATTGCCTCTGTTGGAGGGAGCGGACCGCATATTGTGCGGCGATGCGCTTGCGGCGCGTGATCTGGCAGGGCTGCTGGGAGGCAAGGGGCCGCCGATCGCAATCGACAGTGCCGCGTTGGACGAAGCCGATTTTGAAGGACTTGCCGATCAGGCTGTGCGCGGCGAATTTCCCGTTGAAGGGGGGCTGTTGTCGGTAGAGCGCACCCGCGCCATGACCCTGATCGATATTGACGGCGGCGGTGATCCGTTGGCGCTCAATCTGGCGGCAGCACAGCAGATACCGCTCTTGTTGCGCCTGCTTGATATTGGCGGGCAGGTGGGTATCGATTTCCTTGCGCTGCCTGATCGTGCCGCGCGGCAGCGGGTCGATACCGCATTGGCAGACGCCTGTGCCGTGCTTGGCCCGCATGAGCGCACAGCGACTAATGGTTTCGGTTTTGCGCAGATCGTGCGCCCGCGCAGCCGGCCATCAATCCCCGAGATATTATGCGCGACAACGCCCGGTCGACTCTCGGTCGAAAGCCGGGCGGTTGCCTTGTTGCGGCAGGCCGCCCGTTCCGTTGGCGCAGGAACCCGGCGGATCGTTGCACCCCCGGCGACTATCGATGTCTTGCGCGCATGGCCTGACGCTGTGGGAGATGCGGCAACGTTGCTCGGTTATCCCATCGAACTGGTTTCCGATTCATCTGTTGCAGGCTATGGGCATGTCCATGTCCAATCCTAAAGCCTCCGCCTGTCCGCTCTGCGGCCACCCAGAAGACGCACAGCATAAGCCATTTTGCAGCAAGGGCTGTAAGGATCGTGACCTTCTGAATTGGCTGGGCGAAGGCTATCGGATGAAAGGTCCGCCCGCCGACCCGGACCTGCCTGAAGACTGGCCGGAAAATTGGGATGGCGACAGGTGAAATAGGGGCTGGACAACCCCCCGCTGCCCTGCCTATAGGCGGCGCTCCAAATCGCGGTGTGCATGGCCCACCGCAGATGCCTCGGTAGCTCAGTTGGTAGAGCAGCGGATTGAAAATCCGCGTGTCGGTGGTTCGAATCCGCCCCGAGGCACCACTTCCCCAAATTCAGATATCCGCTTCGCTTGATGCAATGCAGGTCGCTGTTGTTGGCGATTTTTGCCCGCGTTTCCGGCATGAAAAAAGCCGACCTTTGCAGGCCGGCTTTCTTCGTTTTTCAGGCCTTTGCAGGCCTTATGTTGGATAATATCAGAACTTATACTTGACCGACGCGCCATAGGTGCGCGGTGCTGACGGATAGCCCGAGATCGAACCCGCCTGCGCCACCGACGGGAAGATCGTCGTGATGTAGCGTGCGTCGGTCAGGTTGCGGCCCCACAGCGTGACTTGCAGACCTGAATCAAGGCGATAGGTCAGCGACGCGTTAAGGGCGTTCACTTCGCGCTGATAGCGGCTGTTGGCCGGGTTATCGTCCAGAGCGACCTGTGCTTCATGGTGATAGTCAGCGCTGAGGATCAGCGCGTTCGAATTCGCCATTTCATGCGTATAGGTTGCACCGATCGTCATCGACAGTTCCGGGATGCCGGCGGGCTGGCGGCCCGACAGATCGCCAAAGGCGCTGCCGACATAGCTGTCATATTTCGGATCGAGATAGGTGAAGTCGAGGTTGATCCGCAGCGGATCAATCGGCGACACGCTACCGTCAAATTCGACGCCGAAGGTCGACTGCTTGCCTGCATTGGTCAGCACGAAGCCGGTACCGATAAAGGCATTGCCCTGGAAGCCCTTGATCGACTGGTCGAACACGGTGATATTGAAGGCAACATTATCCCAGCGCGCCTTGATGCCTGCTTCCATGACGGTTGCATTTTCCGGGTTCGCATAACGCGTGCCGGTTGTCAGGTTGTTTGGCAGGTTTGCGCCTGCTGCAGTGCGGATGGGCGAAGCGGCAGGGGCAGGGAACTGGGCCGCCGAACCTGGAATGAAATCGGCTGCGAAGGGACGCGAGTCGATCGAAAGGTTCCAGGAAGTTGCCTTGAAGCCCGTGCCATAGCTTGCATAGACGTTGATGTTGTCTGTTGCTTCATAGGCCAAACGGATCGAGTAAGACCAGTCACTGTCGTTTGTCCGGCCGCTTTCCACCGCATTGGGGATGTTGAGGAAGGGGGGGATGAACTGCAGGGGACGCAGGCCCAGGAACGGGTTGCAGGTTCCTGCCGGTGCACCCGTTGCGCAAGGCGTGGTGCGCGGGAACAGTGCCGCCGTCTGGCCCGGGAACGAACCGGCGGGGATGGTTGCCGGAATGCCTGCATTTGCACCGACGCGCACCAGATCAACCGACGAGAAGACGTCGGTGGTCACGGTGTTGCTGAGGACGTTCTTCTTGTCCTTGGTGTAGTTGAAGCCGCCGGTCAGCACCAGGCGATCGGTCAGTTCCCAATCGACCGAGCCGAAGAGCGACCATGCGGTGTTCTTATAATCCCAGTCTTCGAAACGGCCCTGGCCCTGCGCACCGAACTGCGTGGTCGCAGTGGCTGCCGGAAGGCCGGCAAGCGCGCGGATCGTGGGCTCAAGTCCGCTATATGCACCGCCGCTGAGCAGGCTTGCATAGTTGCGGAAATCACGACCGAAAGTCAGCGCCTGCTTGTTGCCGATGTCTTCCTTGAAATAATAGCCGCCGAGCAGGAAGTTGACCGGACCGTCAAAGTCCGACGTCAGGCGAAGTTCCTGGGTGATCGTCTTGATGTCAACGTCACCGAGGTTCTGGCCGATCAGGTCGGCGCTGGTGAAGTCGCTGTCCGCATTGGTCAATGCATGCGATTCACGATAGGCCGAAATCGAGGTCAGCTTGAGGGCGTCAAAATCAAGGTCGCCCTGCAACGAGAAGCCGAAATTTTCGATCTGGTTGGTCGATGCGAAGTTGTAATATTCGTTGTAGGTATTGATCCCGCCCGAATTGACCCGGCCGCCCAGCCCGCGAATGGCGTTGCCGGTGGGGCCATCAAGGACGTTGCCGACAAAGCAGCAATTTTCGTCAATCTTGTCATAATCGGCGATGAAGCGGAAGCTGGCGCTGTCGCTCGGCTGGAACAGCAGCTGGCCGCGCGTGCCCCAACGATTGCGTTCGTTGGTGCGGCTGCCATCGGCAAGGTTGATCGCATAACCGTCGCGCTTGTTGTAATTGCCGCCGATGCTGAAGGCGAGGGTATCGCTGATCGGGCCGGTGACATCTGCCTTGGCGACAATTGCGTCAAAATTGCCATAGCTGAGTTCGGCCGAACCGCCGAATTCGAACTGCGGGGCGGCAGTGACGATCGAGATCACGCCTGCCGAAGCGTTTTTGCCGAACAGCGTCGACTGCGGGCCGCGCAGTACTTCGACGCGCTGCAGGTTGGGCAGGTCGCCAATCTGGGCGGCCGAACGCGAACGATATACGCCGTCGATGAACACGCCGACCGACGGTTCGATGCCGGAGTTGTTGGCGCCATTGCCGAAACCGCGGATGATGAAGTTGGTGTTGGCCGAGCTCTGCAGCTGGCTGACGCGCAATGAGGGGACCAGCGTCTGAAGGTCGTTCAGGTCGCGCACCTGCGCACGTTCGATTTCTGCGCTCGACGTTACCGATACGGCAACCGGCACTTCTTCAAGCGTCTGTTCGCGCTTGGTTGCGGTAACGACGATAACTTCTTCGTCATTTGCAGAGGCTGCAGCATCATCCTGCGCCACCGCCATCGACCCGATACCGAGCGATGCAATGCTGATGGTTGAAAGCAACGCCACGCGCGCTGCCTGCTTCGCTATTTTCATGATCATTCTCTCCCGTTGAATGTCGTGCCGACAATATGTTCGGCGTTTCTGTGGCAGTAAGGCAGACCGCCTCCCTGCCAGGATCAGTTTGGCCTAGGTAACCATGGCGCATCGCGTAGCCGCTAGGTCATGGGCGCGCAATGCGGTAAGAATGGCATGTTACAATTCTTCGTTCAGCGCGGCAAATTTGCAACATCATGTTACAATTTAACGAGGTGTTGTTCCGACGCGGCATGGTAAGGCACTGGGATTGAGGGAGGAACGAGGCATGGCAAAGAAGTGGCGCTGGATTTTGGGGGGTGCGGTGATTGCGGCTGCGCTGTTGTTCGCCGGTCGGCAATATCAGGCGGAAATCGGTGAAGCGCTGTTCGCCCGCGCTGTCGGCGAACGGGCGGGGCGCGATGTAACCACGGGCCTTGCTGACGGGCTGCATGTCGCGTTGTGCGGCACAGGTTCACCATTGCCCAACGCCGATCGCGCTGGTGCGTGCACCGTTATCATTGCGGGCAAGCGGATTTTTGTCGTCGATGCGGGAGAAGGCGGCGCGCGCAATATCTCGATGATGGGCATCCCCAATGGCAAGATCGAACGGTTGTTGCTGACGCATTTCCACTCTGATCATATCGACGGCATGGGTCCCATGATGCTGCTGCGCTGGACCGGCAGTTCGGCAACCACGCCCTTGCCGGTGCACGGGCCTGAAGGTGTCGAGGCCGTGATTGCGGGGTTCAACGCGGCCTATGCGCAGGACAATGGCTATCGAACCGCGCACCATGGCGCGGCGATCACGCCGCCATCGGGGGCTGGAGCGCTTGCGGTTCCTTTCGCAATGGCCGGGGATAGCGCGGTTGTGTTTGACGATGGCGGAGTGAAGATCACGGCATTTCGCGTCGATCATACGCCGGTATCGCCTGCGGTTGGTTATCGCTTTGACTATAAGGGCCGGTCGGTCGTTATCAGCGGTGACACAGCGAAATCCGCCAATCTGGAAAAGGTTGCCAAGGATGCGGACCTGCTGCTGCATGAGGCGCTGCAACCCAGGCTGGTCGAAAAGATGACGGCAGCTCTTGAAAAGCGGGGCGCGGAAAACACTGCGAAGATCACCCGCGACATCCTCGATTACCATGCCTCACCCGAAGAGGCCGCACAAAGCGCGGCGCGGGCCGGGGTGGGCGAACTGGTCTTCACCCATATCGTGCCGCCCATGCCGGTCCGTTTCTTCTATCCCGCCTTTGTCGGGCGGTCGGCGGACAGTTTTGACGGCAAGATTGTGGTGGGCGAGGATGGCATGATGATCAGCCTTCCCGCAGGCAGCAAGGCAATTGAGCGGCAGACGTTGATGTAACCCGTGCGCGCCGCTAAAGAGGCGGTCGTTCGGGAAGGGGCCTATGCAAGTCAGGGTGACAGCATTTGATGTAGCGCAGCGCGCGGGTGTGACCCAGCCGACGGTGTCGCGTGCGTTGAGCGGCAGCCCCAAGGTCAGCGACGAAACCCGTGCGCGGGTGATCGAGGCGGCGCGTGAACTGGGCTATGTAATCAACCAGAATGCCACCCGGCTAAGGCGCGGCGAAACGCTGACCCTCGCTGTGGTTCTGATCGGCCGGGCCGGCGAAAGCCCGACCGAAACCAATCCCTTCTATTTCTCGCTTCTGGGCAGCATTGCTGCCGCTGCAGCGGCTCAGGGCTATAACCTTATCGTTTCCTTCCAGGACAGCCCCGACAATTTCTTCGGCCAATATGATGATGCGCGGCAGGCCGATGGCATGATCGTGATTGGCACGACGCAAAATGCGGAGGCATGGGAGTATTTTCGCGGGCTCGACCATCCGGGCAAGGCCTGGGTCTGCTGGGGCGCGCCCGATGACGAACTGCGCTGGGTGCGCAGTGAAAATGAAGGCGGTGGCCAGATTGCGGCGCGTTACCTGCTTGGATGCGGGCGGAGTGCGCCTGCCTTTATCGGCGCGCGTGCTTCGCAACAGCGCCAGTTCGGTGAACGCTATGATGGCTTTGTCGATGAACTCGCCAAATCCGGGATCAAGCCGTTATTTGTCGATGTCGACGAAAATTTGTCGCGAGAGGAACAGGGCGTCAAGGCGGTAGCGGCACTGATCGAAAGCGGGCAGCATTTTGACGCAATCTTCGCCGCCTGTGATCTGACTGCACTCGGCATATTGCGCGAACTGGCAAACCGCGGGGTTTCCGTTCCGAGCGATGTTTCGGTGATCGGTTTTGACGGCATCCGTGCCGGCAATTATTCCTCGCCGCCTCTGACGACGATTGAACCCGAATTCGATCAGGCAGGGGCATTGCTGGTCCAAAATGTGCTGAACCGTATTGCCGGCCAGCCGGTGACCGAACGGCGCGTGCCGGTTCATCTGGTGAAGCGGGGAAGCTAGGGCCCGCTTAGCTTTCGAGGCCGAGCACCTGCGGCATGGTGTAGCGCCCCGGATTTTGCGCCTGCAGCCAGCGCGCCGCCTTTACCGCGCCACGTGCAAAGATCATCCGGTTTTCCGCACGGTGGGAAAGGGTGATGCTCTCTTCATTGCCGGCAAAAAGTATCTGGTGATCGCCGGCAATTGTGCCGCCGCGCAGTGAGGCAAAGCCGATTGCGCCTTCGCGCCGTGCTCCGGTGATACCGTCACGCCCGCGCTCGCTATGGCTGGCAAGATCGACATGGCGGCCCGCCGCTGCCGCTTCGCCCAGCAGCAAGGCAGTGCCCGATGGTGCATCAACCTTCATCCGGTGGTGCGCTTCGACAATCTCAATGTCCCAATCAGGGCCCAGCCGTGATGCCGCCTCTCGCACCAGTGCCGCCAGCATGGTGACGCCCAGCGAGGTGTTGCCGGTCTGCAGTACGGCAATGTCCTGTGCGGCATCGTCGATCAGCCAGTGGTGCCGTTCCTCAAGTCCTGTGGTGCCGATAACAATGGGTTTGCCGGCTGCGATGCAGGCGGAAAGATTGCTTTCAAGCGCATGGGGGGATGAAAAGTCGACCAATATGTCGGACGCGGCGACGAGTGCGGCAATATCGCCATCCTTGTCGATGCCACCGGCATGAACAAGGCCTGCTTCCTCTATCGCTGAAACCAGCGCATGGCCCATGCGTCCATTCGATCCGATGATACCGATTTTCGTCATGCTTGCCCGCCTTTGATTTTGATGCTTCATGGTCGAGATGGCCGATATTCGCAATATTGTTATCCTAACCGGCGCGGGCGTTAGTGCCGAAAGCGGGATTGATACTTTTCGTGACGCAGGCGGATTGTGGGAAAAACATCGCGTCGAGGATGTGGCAACGCCCGAAGCCTTTGCCCGCGATCCCGATCTGGTGCTGCGATTTTACGACATGCGCCGCGCCGCGATTCAGACGAAACAGCCCAATGCCGCGCATCATGCGCTGGCACGGCTGGACCGCGAATGGCGGGGCGAGGGACGCAGCCTGACGATCGTGACCCAGAATGTCGATGATCTGCACGACCGGGCCGGAGAGATGGCCGGTGTGGGCAATGAACGGCTGATCCATATGCACGGCACGCATTTGACGGCATGGTGTCTTTCCTGCGACGATCGCCTCGATTGGCGCGAACCCTTGATTCACCGCCCTGCCTGCCCGGCATGCGGTGTTGAAGGCCAGTTGCGGCCGGACATCGTCTGGTTCGGCGAGATGCCCTACCATATGCAAAAGATCTATCATGCGCTCAATCGGGCCGACCTGTTTGTTAGCATTGGTACCTCAGGCGCGGTCTATCCCGCGGCGGGTTTTGTGCGCGAGGCGCGGATGAACGGGGTGCGGACGATCGAGCTCAATCTTGAACCGTCGCAGGGCAGCCGCTGGTTCGATGAAGCGCGCCATGGCCCGGCTACGCAGATCGTGCCGGACTGGGTCGATGAAATCCTGTCGGGCGCCGGCAGCTGAGGTGAAGGACAACCCCTTTCTTGATGACGGCCCCGATATTGCCAGCCGCCTTGCCGATGTTCCGGCTATCCGGGCGATGTTGCAGCAGGCCGCGCGCGAACGGCGGGCGATGAGCTATTCCGAAATGCTGATGATGCTTGGCTTTCGCTTTACCCGGCCCAAGATGCGCGCGCTGTGCCGCACGCTGGACCGGATCGATGCCGAGGCGGCCTTATGTGGTGAACCTGCGCTCGCCTGCCTTGTGGTGCGCGAGGGCGACGGCCTGCCCGGGCAGGGCTGGTGGGTCGGCCGTGAGGATTATAAGGGCGTATGGGAGGGCGCAGAGGCGCGTGCCTATCTGGCCGGGCACCAGCAACGCGCCTTTGACTATTGGTCGGCACGCTGAAGCTTTTCCCTTGCCAAGCTGCGCGCCATGCCTAACGAAAAGGGCATGGAGGAGTTTCAAGATAAATTGGCAGCCTGCATGGACCGGGTGCTCGGCGACCGTGCAGCGATCGAGAATCTGGCCCGGCTTTCGGGCGGCGCAAACATGGAAAGCTGGAGCTTTGACCGCGCCGGGCAGGGTTATGTCCTGCGCCGCGCCCCGTCTGCAGCTTTCATGGAAGGCCGCGCTTTTGGCCATGATGTAGAGGCGGCGCTGGTGCGTGCAGCACATGCCGGCGGCGTGCTCGCCCCTATTGTGGTCGGCGATCTGGTTGAAAACGATGATCTGGGAACCGGCTATATCATGCGCCGGGTCGAGGCTGAGGTGAACCCTGCCAAGATCCTATCGGCACCCCCAGCATCGCTTTTGACCGATATTGCTCGCGAAATGGCGCGCATCCATGCGATCCGGCCGCGGGCCGATATTGCGATCCCGCTAATGGATACGGCCGATGCGCTTGCCGAGCTGAAAAAGCGCTTCATTGCCTATGGCGGCGACCGGCCGGTGATCGCGCTCGCGCTGCGCTGGTGCGAGGCGCATCTGCCGCCGCCTGCCGATCCTGTCCTTGTCCATGGCGACTTTCGCATGGGCAATGTGATGGTCGATGCAAACGGACTTGCTGCAGTGCTCGATTGGGAATTGGCGCATTGGGGCGATGGCCATGAGGATCTGGCCTATGGCTGCATGGCGGTGTGGCGCTTTGGCCATTTTGACCGGCCAGCCTTTGGTGTGGGCGATCTGGAAAGCTATTTTGCCGCCTATGAAGCGGCCGGGGGCATGCCTGTTGACCGGACGCGCTTTCGTTTCTGGCTGGTCTATCGCACGCTTTGGTGGGCGCTGGGCTGCATGCAAATGGCGGAAATCTGGCGCATTGGTGCTGACCGCACGCTCGAACGGGCGGTGATTGGCCGGCGGACGAGCGAGAATGAGGTCGACCTGCTGCTGCTGCTGGAGGAAGATGCGCCCGAGGCCGAAAGCCAGCCGGTGGCTGCGCCCGCATCCATCACAGCCCGCCGCGCAGGTGAGCCTTCGACGGTCGAGATGCTGGAGGCGATCCGCCTCTGGGTTGATGATAGCGTCAAGGCAAAGGCTTCGGGTCGTGACAAGTTCATGGCCGCGGTCGCGATGAACGCGCTTGGCATGTTGATCCGTGAGGCGGAAAATCCGGTCGAAGTTCATGATGCCGCGCTTTCGGCGGCATTGTTGGCGGGCGAACAAAACTTGGCAACGCCGGGCTTGCTGCAAAGGCTGCGCGCGACGATGCTCGCCAAATTGGCCAATGACAGCCCCAAATATGCCTCGCTCGCCGCCGCGAAGGCGCGATGGCTGGCCGGTTGAGATGCAACAAGGCGCTGAACGTGCCATAGTTTGCGCCGTCCGGCCGCATGGGGAGGTGGGGGCGATTGTCCGCTGTCTGACGCAGGAATATGGGCTGCTTGCGGGCTATGTTCAGGGCGCGCGGAGCAGGACGCTGCGCCCGGTGCTGATTCCGGGCAATATCGTCTCGGGCGAATGGCGCGCACGCACATCGGGGCAGCTTGCGTCGCTATCGGTGGAATTGCAGCATAGCCGCGCGCACCTGCTCGGCGAACCGCTGGCGACGGCGGCGATTGAGTGGGCCTGCGCGCTCACCGCCTCCACATTGCCCGAAGCCTATGCCTATCCCCAGCTTTTCCTTGCGCTGGATGGCTTGCTTTCGGCGGTCGAATTGGCACCGGCCGCCCGCGGCTGGGCGGTTGCCATGGCCCGTTATGAAACATTGCTGCTCGCCGAACTGGGCTATGGCACGCGCGATGCGTTCGAAGGCGAAGGCACTGGTGCCGCGTTGAAGGCGATGGCCGGCAATCGCGAGGCGCTGATCCGGCATGTGCTGGGGGAGAAGCGCGCCGATGTGCTCGCGGCACGCGAAAGGCTGGTCGACCGGCTGAAAAGGGCGGTTGCATAAGCCGGTTCGAGGGGGCAAAGGCACCTGCAAAGGACAGCCGCCGCTCAGGTTGCTGCTAGTATGGACATTGGATTGATATGCTAATCGCCCTCATGCCCGGAGACGGGATCGGACCTGAAGTCATTGCCGAAGCGCGCCGAGTTCTGGATGCGCTCGATTTGCCCGGGCTGACCTATGAAGAGGCGCTGGTGGGCGGTGCGGCCTATAAGGCGGTGGGACATCCGCTTCCGCCTGAAACGCTAGACCTTGCGCGCCGCGCTGATGCGATCCTTTTTGGCGCGGTGGGCGACCCGGATTGTGACCGGCTCGAACGGCATTTGCGCCCCGAACAGGCGATCCTTGGCCTGCGCAAAGAGCTGCAGCTTTTTGCAAATCTGCGCCCGGCAAAGCTGTTTCCCGAACTCGCAGACGCATCTGCGCTGCGCCCAGAGGTTGCCGCACAGATCGACATGGTGATCGTGCGCGAAACCAATGGCGATGTCTATTTCGGCGAAAAGGGCATGCGCACCACCGCCGATGGCAAGCGGCAGGGATATGACATCATGTCCTATGACGAGGATGAAGTGCGCCGCATCGCCCGTGTCGGTTTTGAAACCGCGATGGCGCGTGGCAAGAAGCTCTGCTCGGTCGATAAGGCCAATGTGCTGGAGACCAGCCAATTGTGGCGCGACGTGGTGATCGAAATGGCGGCCGACTATCCTGAAGTCGAACTGAGCCACATGTATGTCGATAATGCCGCGATGCAGCTGGTGCGCAACCCGGGTCAGTTCGACGTGATCGTCACTGGCAATCTTTTTGGCGACATATTGTCGGATCAGGCCAGCATGTGTGCCGGATCTATCGGCATGTTGCCCAGCGCGACCCTCGATGCCGCGCAAAAGGGGCTGTATGAACCCATTCACGGCAGCGCGCCCGATATTGCCGGGCAAGGCAAAGCCAATCCGCTGGCGACGATCCTGTCGGCGGCGATGATGCTGCGCTATTCGCTGGGCCATGCTGCGGCGGCCGACCGGATCGAGGCTGCGGTTGCCAAGGCGCTCGCCGCTGGTGCGCGCTCGCCCGATCTGGGTGGCAACCACAGCACCCGCGAAATGGGTGATGCTGTGCTTGCAGCATTGACCTGAACCCTGCTCCATCCGAAAAGCGACCCATGAAGAAAACCACCGGCCTCAATCGCGAGATTACCTCCAAATGGCGGCCCGCCACGCAAGCCGTGCGCGGTGGCACCTGGCGCAGCGAACATGGCGAGACGTCAGAGGCGCTGTTCCTGTCATCCGGCTACACTTATGATGACGCCGAAACCGTTGCGGCCCGCTTTGCAGGTGAACAGCAAGGCATGACCTATAGCCGGTTGCAGAATCCGACCGTTGCGATGGTCGAAGAACGCATCGCGCTGATGGAAGGGGCGGAGGCGTGCCGGATGCAGGCCACCGGCATGGCGGCGATGACCACCGCTTTACTGTGCCAGTTGAGCAGCGGCGACCATGTGGTTGCCGCCCGCGCGGCATTTGGTTCGTGCCGCTGGTTGACCGACAGCCTGCTTCCGCGATGGGGCATTACCACCACGACGATCGACAGCCGTGATAATGATGCCTGGAAAGCGGCAATCCAGCCCAACACCAAGGTGTTCTTCTTTGAAACGCCGGCCAATCCGACCATGGATATTGTCGATATGGCTTATGTCTGCGGCTTGGCGAAAGAGCATGGCATTACCACCGTTGTCGACAACGCCTTTTCCACCAGCGTGCTGCAACGTCCGCTGGATTATGGTGCCGATGTTGTGGCCTATAGCGCGACCAAATTGATGGACGGGCAGGGCAGGGTCCTGGCCGGCGCGGTGTGCGGGACGGAAAAGTGGATCACCGACGTGTTGCTGCCTTTCCAGCGCAACACCGGCCCCAATTGTTCGCCCTTTAACGCATGGGTCGTGCACAAAGGCCTCGAAACGCTGGAACTGCGCGCGATGCGCCAGTCAGAAAATGCCCTGACAGTCGGACGTTTTCTCGAACAGCGTGTGCCTAAAATGCTCCACCCCGGCCTTGCCAGCCATCCACAGCATGAACTGGCGATGCGCCAGATGAAGGCCTGCGGGCCTATCTTCAGCTTCGTCCTCGACGGCGGCCGGGCGCAGGCTATGGCGCTGCTCAATGCCCTCGAACTGATCGATATATCGAACAATATCGGTGACAGCCGCAGCCTGTGCTGCCACCCGGCATCAACAACGCATTTCAGCGTCTCTGCCGAACAGCGTGCGTTGATGGGTGTTGAAGAAGGGATGCTTCGGATCAATATCGGTCTTGAAGATCCGCAGGATTTGATCGACGATCTGGATCAGGCCTTGTTAAAGGTCGGTCTCTGAACCTTAATTTGCAGGATGTAGCGCCGTGATACTCGATTCCTTTTTTAAAGAATCTGCAACCACAAACGGCGTTACCGTCCGGGTGATTACCGATTTTCTGGATGATCAGTCGGTTCCGGCGCAGAAACGCTGGTTCTGGTCTTATCATATCCGTATCGAAAACCACCGCGACGATGCCGTCAAATTACTGACCCGGCACTGGAAAATCACCGATGGCACTGGAAAGATCAGCCATCTGGATGGTGATGGCGTTGTCGGCGAACAGCCCTTGCTGCGCCCCGGCGGCAGCCATGATTATGTATCGGGTTGCCCGCTGACTACGCCCAGCGGCACCATGGAAGGTCATTACCGCTTTCTGCGTGATGGCGGCGAAACCTTCCTCGTCAATATCCCGCTCTTTGAACTGGTGGCTCCGGCAACGGCAAGATGAAGCGTACGCATCTTCCCTTGAATGGCCTGCGCGTATTTGACGCGGCGGCCCGCCATCTGAGCTTTACCAAGGCGGCAGACGAGCTTGCCGTTACACCTGCGGCGGTCGGCCAGCAGATTCGCGCACTGGAAGATATGCTGGGCGTCGTGCTGTTCCGCCGTACGCCCAAGGGATTGGAATTGACGCCTGAAGCGGACAAGGGCCTCGATGCTCTACGCGCCGGTTTCCTGCAGTTTGAAGAATCTGTGCGTGCGATGCAATCGGGGCAAAGCTCCAACTATCTGACCATTGCTGCTCCGCGTGACTTCACCGCCAAATGGTTGACGCCCCGGCTCGCCCGTTTTGGTGCCGCCAATCCGGACGTACAGTTTACGCTGGTATCGGCCGATGATGATGTCGATTTTACCGAAGCCAATCTCGATCTTGCGATCCGCCTTGCGGAAGGCCCTGGCGAACATGAAGGCGTAAAGCTGGGCGATGGCGCCTTTGTTCGTGTTGGTGCTCCAGACGGGGGCGCCACCTCGCGGATCAGCTGGCCGGGCTGCCCCATGGCCGAAGGCGAGGCCGGGCTGCGGTTGGGCGATGCCGGGCTTGCCATTGATGCCGCCGCGATCGGTCTGGGTGAGGCGGTTGTGCCATTTCTGTTGGTTGCCGGTGATCTCGATTCGGCGCGCGTACGCGCGCTGGACAACAGCCGCGAACATCCGCTTGCCTATTGGCTGGTCGCGCCATTGCCGCAATGGCGGCAAAAGAAGGTCAAGGCGCTGGTCGAAGCATTGACCGCATGATTGCGCCGACCCTGCGCACAGACCGATTGGTCTTGCGCCAACTGACACTTGAAGATGCACCAGCATTATTTGATGTTCTGTCAGACGATGAGGTCATGCGTTACTGGTCGAGCGGACCGCATAGTGACGTTGATGAAAGCCGTGATTATATCGGCTGGAATGCCGATAGCAGCGCCGATCATGTCTGCTGGGCCATTACGGTTGATGGCACCGCCGCGCTTGGCTGGGTGATCTTGCTGCCGCATCGCAGCAACAATCTTGAACTCGGCTATATTCTCGGTCGGGCCCATTGGCGCAATGGCTATGCCCATGAAGCCATTTGCTGTGCGCTGGATTACACCTTTGAACAGCTTGGCGCACGGCGCGTCATGGCTGACACCGACCCCGAAAATGCTGCGTCGGTCGGTCTGCTGAGCAAACTTGGCTTCCAGCGCGAAGGGTATTTGCGCGAGGAATGGGAAACCCATATCGGCATACGCGACAGCCTGATCTTTGGATTGTTGCGGAACGAATGGGCGGTGCGCAAGCTCAGTTGAGAGCGACCCCGACGAGTCTTTCCATCAACGCCGCGAAACGGGCTTTGTCGATCTCTTGCTGGGTGTCGTTCCAACTACCGCTGGCGATATACCATTTGCCCGCGGGGGATTGCAGAAGATAGCTCATCGAGATCACCCCCGGTTCCGACCCGCCCTTATAACCGACATAACGCCATTTCTTTGCGGCGGCCGCACCCAGCCCGTCGTTGATTGAAAGAATAGCCATCATCCGGTCATCGCGCTGCATGCGAATGTGCCGCATCAGATTGCCAATGTCCTGCGCTGAGGCGAACCATTCGATTGTATCGATCGATGCAGGTGCGCCGCCGATACTGCCGCCGGTTGCCTTTTCCAGCGTGAGATGCGCTGCCTCCTTGTCCAGAAGCACACGTTGCTGCGCTTCACTAGCAGCGAGAAAGCGGGTGCGCAGCTGCGCATCTGCTTTCAACGCAAAGGCTTCCACCGTCGACAGGAAGGGCAGGGTCTTGTCGGGTGCACTATGGCCGATGCTCGCCAGTTTCTGTTCGACGGCCTCGCGTCCCAAAAGCGACAGCAGCGTATCGGTTGCGCCATTGTCGCTGACCGAAATCATCCATCCGGCCAGCGTGTGCAGCGTGACCGGGCTATCCTTGGGCCAGCCCTGCGTTGCCGTGGAGGAAAAACTGTGATGCGTCAGCGGCACGACATCGTTCCACTGGCGCTTTCCGGCACGCACCTCGCTCGCCAATTGGGCCAGGATATAGAGCTTGAAGGTCGAGCCGATGGCGAACTGCTGATCGGGATTGCGGCTGGCAATCGGGCTGATTCGTCCGTCGTCGTTCAACGCGGCAAGCAGGAAACCGCTGCCGCCCGGTAGCGCGGCAAATTCTGCGCTGATCGCTTCCAAGCTGTCGCCGGTGACCTCAAAGCCCGATATCAACAGGCCGATTACTTTGCCCTCTGCACCCGGTTCGACATCGATTTCGACGGTCGCGACTGCCTTTTCAAAGGCCAGTTTGACGGTTGCACCATTGGATCGGGCGGGCGTGGCCGAGACAATCCGGGTCGGTTGCCCATATTGGGCGGTGATGCTGGCGCTGATCGCCTTGAACTGTGCGGATGGCACAGCGGCAAGAAATGTGGGCGAGAAAAAGCTTTCCGGCGTGATTTCACCTTTGATCAGCGGCACCAACTGACCAATGCGTCGATCAATCGCTTGGGTGGGCTTTGCGGCATCTTTTGCCGGTTCTCGCGCGGCAACAGGTTGGGCCAGCGACAATGGGGCCATGGCGGCAAGGGCGGCAAACAAACAGAAATTGCGCATCGCGATCTCCTTAGACGTTGCCCCCGTCTGCCCGCTTAATCAGGCATCAATGGCTGCTTCGTCAAGCGTTGTCGCATGTTCCTGAATGAAACGGAATCGCGCTTCGGGGCTTTTACCCATCAGTTGCTCGACGCGTTCCTTCACCGCCATTTGCCGCTGATACTCATGCGGCAGGGTGATGCGGATCAATGAACGGCTTTTCGGGTCCATGGTCGTTTCGCGCAACTGGCCGGGGTTCATCTCGCCCAGACCTTTGAAACGGCCAACCTCGACCTTTTTGCCTTTGAACTGCGTGGCTTCCAGTTCGGCACGGTGCGCATCATCCTGCGCATAGGCGCTCTGGCTCCCAGCGGTGAGGCGATAGAGCGGCGGACGGGCAAGATAGAGATGGCCGCGCTCCACAATGGGGGCCATTTCCTGAAAGAAAAAGGTCATCAAAAGCGTCGCGATATGCGCGCCGTCGACATCTGCGTCGGTCATGATGATGATCCGGTCGTACCGCAGATTGTCCGGGTCGCAATCTTTGCGCACGCCGCAGCCCAAGGCCAGCGTCAGATCGGCAATTTCCTGATTGGCGCGGATCTTGTCGGCGGTGGCCGATGCCACGTTCAATATCTTACCGCGAATGGGCAATATCGCCTGGGTTTTGCGGTCACGCGCCTGTTTCGCGCTGCCGCCGGCGCTGTCGCCTTCGACGATGAACAATTCGGTGCCGGCCGGATCGTCGGACGAGCAGTCAGTGAGCTTGCCGGGCAGGCGGACCTTCTTGCCGCTGGTCGCGGTCTTGCGCTTGACCTCACGCTCGGCTTTCCTGCGCAGCCTGTCATCGACCTTTTCAAGGATGAAGCCGAGCATCGCCTTGCCGCGTTCCATATTGTCGGCAAGGAAATGGTCGAAATGGTCGCGCACCGCGTTTTCGACCAGCCGCGCTGCTTCGGGCGACGTTAGCCGGTCCTTGGTCTGGCTCTGAAATTGCGGGTTGCGGATGAATACCGACAACATCAGTTCGGCTTCGTTGAAGATATCGTCGGCGGTGATCTGCGCCGCTTTTTTGTTGCCCACCAGCTCGCCAAAGGCACGCAGCCCCTTGGTCAGCGCGGCGCGGACGCCGGCTTCATGCGTGCCGCCATCGGGGGTGGGGATGGTGTTGCAATACCAGCTATAGCTGCCGTCCGAATAAAGCGGCCATGCGACGGCCCATTCGACGCGACCTTGCTCGTCGGGGAATGTTTGATTGCCGTGGAAGAAATCGGTGGTGACGCAATTGCGACTGCCCAATTGCTCTTTCAGATGGTCGGCGAGCCCGCCGGGGAACTGGAAGACCGCCTCTTGCGGCACATCTTCGCTGGCGAGCGATGGGTCGCATTTCCAGCGGATTTCGACACCGGCAAAAAGATAGGCCTTTGATCGCGCCAGCTTAAACAGCCGCGCCGGCTTGAACTTGGCGTCCTCGCCAAAGATTTCGGGATCGGGGGTGAAGGCGATGCTTGTGCCGCGCCGGTTGGGGGTGGGGCCCATTTCCTCCAGCCCGCCCAGCGCCGCGCCGCGCGCGAAGCATTGGCGGTACAGCTGCTTGTTGCGGGCGACCTCGACCACCGTGTCGGTTGAGAGGGCGTTGACCACCGAAACGCCGACGCCGTGCAGACCGCCGGAGGTGGCATAGGCCTTGCCTTCAAACTTGCCGCCCGAATGGAGCGTGGTCATGATCACTTCGAGCGCGGATTTGCCGGGAAATTTGGGGTGCGGATCAACCGGGATGCCGCGGCCATTATCGGTGATCGTCAGCCTGTTGCCGGTCCCCAGCGTGATTTCGATGCGCGTGGCATGGCCTGCGACCGCTTCATCCATCGAGTTGTCGAGAACCTCGGCAGCAAGATGGTGCAGCGCCCGTTCATCGGTGCCGCCGATATACATGCCGGGCCGCCGCCGGACAGGCTCAAGCCCCTCCAGAACCTCAATTGCCGAGGCATCATAGCCGCTTGGTTCAGAACCGGCAGGCACTGCGCCGCCGAACAGGTCATCACTCATGTCGCCGCTATAGGCGCTGCGGAGTCAGCGGCGCAAGAGAGCGGCGAAATGGCTTGTGGAAAACACTGGCTTTGTCGTTGCCAGTGCCGTGCGGGTTTAGCGGACGCGCGGGGTGCCGAAGGGCATGGGCGGCGGAGGCCGGCGCACGCCGCGCGGCAATTGCGCCTGATAGGCACGGCCGCAATGCTCGACGCAATAAGGAAAGCCGGGATTGACCGCGACGCCGCAGAAATGAAAGTCGGGCTCGCCCGGATGGCCCATCGGCCAACGGCATACCTTGTCCGAAAGATCGAGCAGGCTGGTCTTGTCGGCGATTTCCGGGCTCGGCTTGGCCGGCACCAGACGGCGCGGCGGGGCAGGCGGGATGGGAGCCTGCTGGTCGCCGGGGCCCTGACGCATGAAGCCGCCGGGGCCGATCGAAACGATTTTCGGCATGTCCGATTGCGGACGCGGGGCGACAGGTGCGGCCGGCGCAGCGGCTGCCGGTGCACGCTCCGGTTGCGCAGGCGCGGCAGCGCGCGGAGCGACCTTTTCGGCAGTTTTCGGTTTTGCCTTGGCTGCGGCAGGTGCAGGTTTCGCGTCTGTCTCATTCGCCTTCACGGGCGACGGGCGCGATTTCAGACCAAGGCGGTGCGCCTTGCCGATCACCGCGTTGCGGCTCACTCCGCCAAGTTCATCGGCAATCTGGCTGGCAGTCAGGCCCTTTTCCCACATGGATTTAAGGCGGTCGATCCGTTCGTCGGTCCAGGACATCGAAAACTCCAACTTTCATTTTAGCGGCGCTAAAGGGGTGCAGATGATAAAAGCGCCTTGCCGCGCAAGGGGCAAGCCGATAGTCCAAAATATGATGACTATCCAGAATAATTCCACCCGCCCTGCCGAATCTGGTGATGATGCGCTTCCTATTCAAGGTGAGCGCTTGATCCGCAACGTCAATTGGGTCGGCTTGAAGACGCTCTATCTAAAGGAAGTGCGCCGCTTCATGAAGGTACAGACGCAGACCGTCTGGGCGCCTGCAATCACCACTTTGCTGTATCTCATCATCTTCACCATCGCGCTGGGGGGCATCAAACCGTCAGTGCTGGGCGTGCCCTTTGCCGATTTCATTGCACCCGGCCTGATCATCATGGGGATGATGCAGAACAGCTTTGCCAATAGCAGCTTTTCGCTGCTGGTCGGCAAGATCCAGGGGACGATCGTCGATTATCTGATGCCACCCTTGTCCAACCTGGAATTGCTGGTCGCAATGGTGGGTGCGGCGGTTACGCGCGCGGCGATGGTGGGCTGCACCGTCTGGCTCGCCATGGCGTTATGGCCGGGCGTCAATGTGACGCCGGTGCATTTCTGGGCGGTATTGTGGTTCGGGCTGATGGGGGCGATGTTGCTGGCGCTGATCGGCGTGATGACATCAATCTGGGCGGAAAAATTCGATCATGCGGCAGCGATCACCAATTTCGTTGTCGCGCCCGCCGCCTTGCTGTCGGGCACCTTTTACTCGGTCGATAAATTGTCGCCGACCTTTCAGGCGATCAGCCACGCCAATCCCTTCTTCTACGCCATTTCGGGCTTCCGCTATGGCTTTATCGACAGTGCCGACAGCCCGATCCTGTTCGGCGCGTTTTTGCTGCTCGGGATCAATATAGTGCTTGGCATCGCCTGTTATGCGCTGCTGCGCTCCGGGTGGAAGCTGCGCAACTGAGTGGCTCCTCCCAAAGGAGGGGAGGGCCCGTTCAGATCAGGGTTCAGGCGTCCAGGTTTGCGCCTGACAGATAGGGCCAACACAACCCTTGACGACCAGATTGCCTGATTTGCCTTTATACACGACCGAACGGTAGGTTCTGCCAGAACGGGGGTCGTAAATCTGGCCCTTCCATTCCTTTCCATCCGATTTGAAACCCGACAGCAGGTTGATGCCCAGCAACGGGCGACTGCGCAGCGCGGGATTGGAATTATTGACATCTTTCTGCGCATTGCCGCCCGGTGGCGGGGTCAGAAATTTGGCGAGCTTGCCGCAAATGGATTCGCCGCAGGCATAAACTTCAACCACGCCATCCTTGGTTTGCGTAATCCATCGACCGGTAATTGGTGCGCCTGCTTGCGCCGCCGTTGAAACAGCCGCCAAGAATAGCGCCGAAAGCATGTATTTACGCATGGGATCAGTGTCTCCTTGGGACGAATTTTAACGCATCGATTGCGGGAAGCAGTGCTTTTGCCGCAAGCCACTTGCCAGTTGCAGAAGCCATGCTAGGCCGCATCGCATGACCGAGACGCTCCTGTTCGATTATTGGCGTTCTTCCGCCAGCTACCGTGTCCGCATTGCCCTTAACTTGAAAGGCGTGGATTATCAGGCGGTCCCGACCGACCTACTCGCCGCTTCGCACAAGGCGGCCGATTATGTCGCACGCAATCCGCAAGGCTTTGTGCCCATGCTCAGCATTGATGGCCATGATTTGACGCAGAGTCTTGCGATTATAGATTATCTGGATGCCAACTATCCCGATCCGCCGATGGTTTCCTCGGATCCTGCGAAGCGCGCGAAAACGCTGGCGCAGGCGCTGGTCATTGCGGCGGACATTCACCCCGTGAACAATCTGCGCATATTGGGATATCTGAAAAGCGAATTTGGTGCAGACGATGCAGCGGTCGCCAAATGGTATCGCCACTGGATCGTCGAAGGCTTTGCCGCGCTGGAGGCGATGGCCCCAGAGCAGGGGCTTTTCGGGGGCGATTTGCCGAACCTGGCCGATGTCTGCCTTGTCCCGCAAATGGCCAATGCCCGCCGATTTGATACGCCGCTGGACGCATTTCCCAAGCTGGTGCGCATCGATGCGGCGTTGCAGGCGCTCCCGGCCTTTGCCAAGGCCGCACCGGATGCGGTGAAGCCGGCATGAAAATGCGTTCTCATCTTGCAATCCTGCCATTGCTGGCAGCAGCGACGCCGGCTTATGCCCAGGCCAACAAGGCCGAAGAGGTGGAATGCCCGTCGCATCCAGAAGATGAAATCTGGCTGCATTGCCGGATTAACGTGATCGGCAATCTTGATGGTTCGGTATCCGAACGGACCGAGACGATAGCCACGGTCAATGTCGATTCTGGCCGGATAGAGGCCAGCCTGCTCAATGTTCCGGGATTGCAACAATTCCGCCGTTCCGATGCGCGCACGGCCAACCCGACCAGTCAGGGCATCACAATGCGCGGTCTTGGCGGAAACGCCTCTTCGCGCGCCCTGTTGTTCCTTGACGATGTGCCGCAGGCCGATCCCTTTGGCGGCTGGGTCAGTTGGCCCGGTTATGATGCGCTCAACCTTGCCAGCATCCGCGTGCGCAAGGGCGGCGGACAGGTGGCGGCAGGGCCGGGCGCCGTGTCCGGCGTGGTAGAGTTTGATAGCGCGCAGAACCGCGAAGAAGCTAGTCTTGGCCTTGCCTATGGCAGCCGCAACGCAATTGACGCCAAGGCGAGATTGGCGACCCGGATCGGCGCTGGCTCCTTCTCCTTCGGCGGCAGCTATATGCGCGGCGACGGCTTCATCCCGATCCTGGCTGGACAGCGCGGAAGCGCCGACCGGCGTGCCGCTTATGAACAGGCGGGCGTTGCGCTGCGGGCTGTTGCTCCAATTTCCGCATCGACCAACTTGCAGGCCAATCTGCGTGCCTTCACCGATAGGCGTGATCGCGGTGTCGATTTCAGCGACAACAGCAATGGCGGGGTGGATGCCAGTGTGCGGCTTGTTGAACGCGACAGTGATTGGCAATGGGCGGCGACCGGCTATCTCCAGTTGCGTGAATTTGCGTCGGAATTTGGCGCGGTCGCCGCAGATCGCAATAGCGTGACCCCCACGCTCGACCAGTTTGCGACGCCATCTACCGGTCTTGGTACACGTTTTGAGATCCGCCCGCCGGTTGGTGACAGTGCGGAATTGCGGCTGGGCGGCGAATGGCGACGCACCAGTGGTGAGACCCGCGAATTTTTCACCTATGTCGCAGGCGCGCCGACGCGCTTTCGCACTGCGGGCGGGCAGACCGACATTTATGGCGGCTTTGCGGAGTTGAGCTACCAGCCGATCTATGAACTGACGCTGACGGCGGGGGGGCGGCTGGATAGCTGGGCCATCCAGGATGGTTTCCGGCGAGAGGTGAATATCGGCGGCACGGTGCGTTCGGATGATCGCTTCGCCGATCGCAGCGGTACCGAATGGACCGGGCGTGCCGGTTTTGGTTGGAATATTGATGACATTTTCACGTTGCGCGGGGCCGCATATCGCGCATGGCGATTGCCGACGCTGAATGAACTTTACCGGCCGTTCCGCGTGGGTGCCGATGCCACTGCGGCCAATGAATTGCTGCGACCGGAAAGCGTCGAAGGCGTTGATGCCGGAATCGAATTTGAAACCGGCGGTCTTGACCTTGGGATCACGATTTTCCGCAACCGGCTTTCCGATGCGATTGCCAATGTCACGCTGGGGCAGGGGCCCGGCAATTTTGCAGGCGTAGGTTTTGTTGCTGCGGGCGGCACCTATCGGCAGCGACGCAATCTCGACGCTATCCTATCCAAGGGGATAGAGGCAGACGTGCGTTTCGATCTGGGCGCCGGGATGAATGCAAGGTTGGGCTATGCCTATGTTGATGCCGAAGTGCGTGGGACTGGCGCTTCGGCCCCGCTAAACGGTTTGCGCCCGGCACAGGTGCCACAGCATTTCGGCCATGCGACCTTGGCCTATGATGCCGATCCGGTCTCGGTTGCGACGACCTTGCGCTATATTGGCAGCCAGTTTGAAGATGATGCCAATATACGCGTGCTGGCCGATGCGGTGACGATGGATTTCGATCTGGGTTTCGATGTGGGGCGTGATGTGCGCCTGCAACTGCGCGGCGAAAATCTGTTCGATGCGCGGGTGGAGGCAGCGATTTCGGGCAGCGGCATCATTGAACGGGCCAATCCGCGCACCCTTTGGCTTGGCCTAAGCTGGAATTTTGACTAGCGTCAAACCATGGCCCGTTCCAAACTCATCCTCGGCGAATTTCTGCCCTATCAATTGTCGACCACGTCGAATGCGGTGAGCGAATTTATCGCGCGCAGCTATCGTGGGCGTTTCGGCCTGAAAATTCCCGAATGGCGGGTGATGGCAGTGCTGGGTGAACGCGCCAGTGCAACGCAGCGCGAACTGGTCGCCGCGACACAGATGGACAAGGTGACGGTCAATCGCGCGTCCAAGGCGCTTGTCGATCGCGGGTTGATCGGGCGTGCGCCCAATGAAACCGATGGCCGCTCGCACCATCTGGCGCTGACGCCGGTGGGGCAGGAACTTTATGGGCAGATCGTCCCCCTCGCGCTTTCGGTGGAGGCCGGGATTGAGGGCATATTAGATCGGGGCGAGGCGGAGCAGCTTGTCGCGATCCTGGCGAAATTGCGTGCGCGGGTGGACGAGATGGAGCGCGGTGCGGATCCAGCCGGCAGCGCATAAACTAGTTGCAATTGATACCAAATTGGGCGATCGGGGAAGCGAACATAGCTCTGCTTCTTCTGGATGATTTTCCATGCCCGATCTTTTCGATAATCCCCTCGGCCTTGATGGCTTCGAATTTGTCGAATTTACTGCATCTGAAAAAGGCCTTCTCGAACCGGTCTTTGAAAGCATGGGATTCACCCGTGTTGCCCGGCACCGGTCAAAGGATGTGCACCTCTGGCGGCAGGGTGAAATCAACCTGATCGCCAATTACGAACCGCGCAGCCCCGCCGCTTACTTCGCCGCCGAACATGGCCCTTCGGCCTGCGGCATGGCGTTCCGCGTCAAGGACGCCGCTAAGGCTTATAAGGAAGCAATTGAACGCGGCGCCGAACCTGTCGAAAGCCGCACCGGCGTCATGGAATTGCGCATACCCGCAATCAAAGGGATTGGCGGCGCGTTCATCTATCTTGTGGATCGATATGCCACGCTCGAAAATCCCGACGCGCTGTCGATATATGATATTGATTTCGTGTTCCTGCCCGGCGTTGAGCATTTTCCGGTGGGTGCCGGTTTCAAGTCGATCGATCACCTGACCCACAATGTCTATGGCGGCCGGATGGCGCATTGGGCGGCTTGGTATGAGCGGATCTTCAACTTCCGCGAAATCCGCTATTTCGACATTAAGGGCGAATATACCGGCCTGACGTCAAAGGCAATGACCGCGCCAGATGGCAAAATCCGCATCCCCCTGAACGAGGAAGGCAAGGCAGGTGGTGGTCAGATTGAGGAATATCTGCGCGCCTATAATGGCGAAGGTATCCAGCATATCGCGCTGATCTGCGATGATCTTATTGCCTGCTGGAACAATCTGCAGAAACTGGGTGTCACCTTCATGACCCCACCGCCCGACACCTATTATGCCATGCTGGAAGATCGGCTTCCCGGTCATGGCGAACCTGTCGATCAACTGAAAATGCGGGGCATACTGCTTGATGGCACCACTGAAGGTGGGATGCCGCGCCTCCTTTTGCAGATCTTTGCGCAGCCGCAAATAGGACCGGTGTTTTTCGAGTTTATCCAGCGCCGCGGCGACGAAGGCTTTGGCGAAGGAAATTTCAAGGCGCTCTTCGAAAGCATTGAACGCGACCAGATCGAACGTGGCGTATTGGAGGTTGCAGAATGACCGTGCCATTCAAGACAGATCGCATCCACCACGTCGCCTATCGTTGCAAGGACGCGAAGGAGACGGTGGATTGGTATGAGCGGGTATTGGGTTTTACTTATACCAATGCCTTTGCCGAGGATCATGTGCCGTCGACCGGCGAATATGATCCTTATATGCACATCTTCCTCGACTGCGGCGGTGGCAATGTGCTCGCTTTTTTCGAACTGCCCAACCAACCGGAAATGGGCCGCGATGAACAGACGCCCAAATGGGTGCAGCATCTGGCGTTCAAGGTCGGCGATTTCGAAACATTGAAAGCCGCCAAGGCACATATCGAGGCGCAGGGTGTCGAGGTGCTGGGTCCGACATGGCACGGCATTTTCCGGTCGATCTACTTCTTCGATCCCAATGGCCACCGGCTTGAACTGGCCTGCGACATTGGCACCGAAGACCAATATGCCGAACTGAAGCGGGTTGCCCCTGCGATGCTGGACGACTGGAGCCGCACCAAGACAGCGCCGCGCCATGCAGACTGGCTGCACAAACCGCCGGTAGAGGCATCCGAATAAGGCTGGCTATGCCGTCAGCTCGTTTCGTTGGCGGCCCGGCCGACCTTGGGGGTTTCCGTCTTGGGCATGCGTGCCTCAAGTGGATCGAGCCAAGCCCGCACCTTGGCGCCAACGAATATCTGCGGATCAGACGGAACAAGGCCGCGGCCAGCCTCCCAAAGGGCGATCAGCGATCGGGCTTCGTCATTGGCCTTTTCCAGCGGCTGGGGTTTGCGCAGTGCGTTGTTGATGAAGGCGTCTCCGAAAAAGGTCCAGTCATTGCCCGGCGCACAACCGAAAGAGGTGCGCTGCCAGGAAGCCGCCGTCACGACGACGCTTTGCTCGCTGTTCAATGCGGGTACGAACACTCCGGAATAGCAGGCCGACAAAATGATCAGCCGTCGTTCTATCTTCAGATCGTCGAGAAGCGATGCGAGCTTCTTGGGTGCGATCATACCTACCGCATTGTTGCCATCACGATAGACCAGCCCGAGCCGCGGATCGCCGTGGGTTGTAGCAAAAAGGACGAGTACATCCTCCTTGGGGTTCATCTTGGCGGCAACGGCGGCGAGGGCGGTTGCCAGATTGGGCGGCGAACCCTGCGGTGCGCCGATGGCTTCGGGGCCAGCACCAGCTGCAAGGAATATGGACCTGCCAACCGCGCCATAACGGCGGGCGAGAACTTTCTGCGCTTCACCGGCTTCACGCCCGAAAACCGGGTCGGAATCGAGGCCGATAGAGACAACATAGGCATCGACGATTCCGGGGCGTTGCGGCTGCAATGCGGCGATCGCCCCCGAAAGCCGCCGGTGCTGGGCAAAATGCCAAGCCGCGCTCCGGCTTTGCTCCATCGACCAGCCATTGTCCGCTGCCAATCGGTTGTCGAAGCCGTTCTGACTGCTCGATGGGCCAGCCAGAACCGCCGCACCCACCATCGCCGCAAGGATTGTCTTGACCCTCATCGCCTGTCTCTTCCCCTTTGGACCAGTTTAGGACGAATTCAGCGATTGCCGCAAGATCAATGTCCAGCCATGATCAAGCTCTACAGCAGGAACGCCATATGAAATTAGCATCATTGAAATCCGGCCGTGATGGCCGCCTTGTTGTCGTCTCTAACGACCTGGCATGGTACGCCGATGCCGCACATATTTGTGGCACGTTGCAGGCCGCGCTCGATGATTGGGATCGCATCGCGCCTCGACTTGAAGCACTCGCTACCGATCTGGAGCATGCCGCGATTCCGCGCGACCGTTTTCATGAACACGACGCTGCCTCGCCCTTGCCGCGTGCCTATCAATGGGCCGATGGTTCGGCCTATGTGAACCATGTCGCATTGGTCCGGCAGGCACGGGGTGCGGAAATGCCCGACAGTTTCTGGCATGACCCGTTGATGTATCAAGGGGGATCTGACGGTTTTCTGGGCCCGCGCGATCCCATTCCGCTCGGCGATCCGGCATGGGGCTGCGATATGGAGGCGGAAGTTGTTGTGGTCACCGGCGACGTGCCGATGGGAATTTCGGCAGAAGAAGCGCGAAAAGCGATCCGGCTGGTCGGCCTGACAAATGACGTATCGCTTCGCGGGCTTATCCCGGACGAGTTGGCCAAGGGGTTCGGATTCTTCCAGTCTAAACCCGCCAGCGGCTTTTCGCCGGTATTCGTGACGCCCGAAAGCTTGGGCAGCCGTTGGGGCGGCGGCAAGCTGCATGGCGCACTTTGTGTCGACTTGAATGGAAAACCATTGGGCCGCGCCGATGCGGGTATCGATATGACTTTCGATTTCGGCCAGCTCATCGCACATGCGGCCAAGACACGCAATTTGGGCGCAGGAACAATCATCGGATCGGGAACAGTTTCCAATCGCGATGCAGATGGCGGGCCGGGCAAGCCGATCAGTGAGGGTGGCTTGGGCTACAGTTGCCTTGCTGAAGTGCGGACGGTTGAAACCATCTTGCGGGGCAAACCCGAAACGCCCTTCCTGAAATCAGGTGATACGGTGCGCATCTGGATGGAGGATGATCGGCATCATCCGGTTTTTGGCGTAATCGAACAAGAAGTCGTTGCTGTTTGAACGAAAAAAGGCGGGGTTGAACCCCGCCTTTTTCTTTTGCCATCGTTGATGCTTAGCGCTTTGCGAATGCGTCCCCGATCGAACAGGCCGCAGGCCCCAGGATCACGATAAACAGCGTTGGCAGAATGAAAAGGATCAGCGGTACCGTCATGATTGCGGGCAGGCGCGCGGCCTTTTCCTCGGCGCGCATCATGCGTTCATTGCGGAATTCCGCTGAAAGAACGCGCAATGCCGATGCTAGCGGCGTGCCATATTTTTCCGTCTGGATCATGGTCGTCACTACGCCCTTTACCGAGTCGAGATTGACGCGGTAGGCGAGATTTTCGAACGCCATGCGCCGTTCTGTCAGGAATCCCAATTCGATCGCTGTAAGCGCGAATTCGTCGCCCAGTTCGGGAAAGCCCCGACCGAGTTCCTTCGCCACACGGTTGAAAGCGGAATCGACGGTCAGACCGGCTTCGGCGCAAATCACCAAAAGGTCGAGTGCATCGGGCAGGCCTTTGCGGATCGCATCGGTCCGTTTCTGAATCAGGTTGTTGAGATAGATATCAGCCGCCTTATAGCCGCCAATCGTGGCCGCCGCGAACACGCCGAACCGTTTAAGCGTTGTCCAGTCCGCCAGACCGCCCATACCATAAAGCCATAGAGCCACACCGCCACCCAGCACGATCGGCCCGACAAGCCGACTGAAAATGACGGCAACGGCCAGATCCTTGCGGCGGATGCCCGCTTGCGCCAGCTTCTGCTGGGCCACCTTGATCTGGTCTTCCTGAAGCACCTTTAGCGACGACAGCATTTGCCGCATGCGATCGGTGGTTTCGGTATTGCGAATGAGTTTCGCCCGCTTTTTCGCAGTCGATGCCGTAATGCCGGCCTTCAACTGCTCGCGGCGTTCGTTGAGCGCCTTGACCCTTTTCGTCATCGGATCGCGCACAGTGACTGCGGCGTAGATCGCGATCAACACCGCGATGCTGGCAACAGCCATCAATATGGTAGCGACCCAATATACATCGAAGCCGAGCAATTCGGGCCCAGGGGCGGACGGGTTGTTCATGTTGCTGCCTCCGCTCCTAAATCTCGAAACTGACCATTTTTGCCATGATGGCAACGCCGATACCCATCCAAACAAGGCCGATCAGGCCGGCAATCATCAGCCGAGGTTCGGAGAAAAACCCGGAAAGATATCCGGGGTTCACTGACCAGACGAGGCCGAATACGACGAATGGCAGAGAGCCAACAATATAGGCCGACGCCTTGGATTCCGAAGACATTGCACGGATCTTCAGCTTCATCTGCGCACGTTTTCTAAGGACTTCGGCAAGGTTAGACAGCGTTTCTGCCAGATTGCCGCCTGTTTCGCGCTGGATCGCAAGCGTGATTACAAAGAATTGGAACTCTGGCGTGCCCAACCGATCAGCAGTATCCTGAAGCGCGTCTTCCATCGTCTTGCCGATTTTGATTTTCTCGGTGACGATCTTGAACTCTTCGCCGACAGGGCCGGCAATTTCTCGGGACACGACCATCAAGGTTTCGCTAACCGGCAGACCTGACTTCAGGCCGCGCACCAAAAGCTCGATCGCTTCCGGGAATTTGGTCGTGAAATCGTTGATGCGTTTGCTGATCAGGAAACTGATCGTGAAATGTGGAACCGCCAATGCGAGGAAAAATCCAGCGCCCAAAGCAAGGGGCAGGGGCGCGCCACGCAATACCAATACGGCGAAAACGACCACCAATATGCCGCCAGAGGCATAGATATACTGACTGATCGTCCACTTTTTGCCGGTCTGCTGCAATCGAAGCTGCAGCCGGTCTTTGGCCGACATTTTTTGGCCAGAGGTAAAGCTGATGGGACGACGGGCAGCGACGGCCTTTCGCATCTGCTGTTCAAGGCGGACATCGACGCTATCGGAATGCCGGATTTTGACGGCACCCAGACGACGGCTTGCTGCCTTGCCGGTTGCCGGCCCGGCAAGGGCCATAGCCAGCAAAACTAGCGTCAATAATCCACCTGCTATCAGAACTATATTGCTCATTCGCGTTCGCCCGACAGGGTAGACCGTGCACCGACGATTGCGGTGCGCGGCCCTCCGATTGCATGTTACTTTTTCGCCAGAAGCGATTTGAAACCGGCCATCACCGATTTCTTCGGCTTGGCTGCGCTATCGTCATCGATAGATTCCGGCACGGTGCTGTTTTTCACCATATCGACCAGTGTGATGATGCCCGCCGAAACCTTGCTTGACCGGACCGATTCAACCAGTGGTTTGCCAAGCTTCGCTGCCTGGGCAGTTGCCTTCGCATCATAGGGGATCATCAGATCAATCTTGCGTTCGATCGAGCTTTCGAAATCCTTGCGCGAAATTTCGACGCCGCCGGACTGGACCTTGTTGGCAACGACCAGCGTCTGGCATTGTGGCGCGTTTGACTTGAGCCAAGCCAGCATCCGGATCGCATCGCGGGCGGAAGCCAGGGTCAGTTCGCACGTAACCACAGCGACGTTCACGTCCTGCAACAGATGAGGATAGGCGATCAGCATGCTACGTGGCAGATCGATTACGGTGTTTTCAAAGGCTGCGCGAAACTCTTCCTGTAGCTGGAAGAATGCAGTGCCATCCGTTAGGATTGGGCTGTTGATCGGCGCTTCAGCAGAGAGGATCGATAGCTTATCATTCGCCTTGATCATCGCGCGCTCGATAAATAGGCCATCGATGCGGCTGGGATTGTCGATCGCGTCTGTCAGGCCACGGCCCGGTTCCAGATCGAGAGACAATGCACCCGTTCCGAAATGGACGTCGAGGTCAAGCAGACCGGTCAGTTGACCCTGCTGTTGTGACAGCAGCCAAGCGACAGATGTAGCGATTGTGGATGCCCCAACGCCGCCACGGGTGCCGATGATCGCCATCGACATGTGGGGATGATCCTTGGAGCCGTCGTCATGCTTCGGCGCGTTCAGTATCATCTGTGCATGAGCGATAGCATCACGGAGCGAATCCGGGCTGATCGGTTTTAGCAGATAGTCCTGCAATCCCGACATCATGAGGTCGCGGTAAAGGCGCACATCGTTTACCTGACCCATGGCGATGACCACGGTGCCGGGCTCGCAAACTTCTGCCAGGCCGTTAATGTCACCGATCGGATCGCCCGATTCTGACAGATCAACGAGCAGGATTTGTGGGCTTGCCGAAATCGACAGAGACTGGACTGCATTGCGCAGGCCACCCTTAAAGGCTTTTTCCTGTGGCCAGCCCATTTCATCGCATACGGTGCGGATAACGTCGAGCGTCAGGTCGTCGCACACATAACCCATGAACGGGTCACGCGCTCCGGCAATCGTGCTTTTCCATGGTGCGTTCATTATCTGGTGCCTCCAGCTTTTTTCCGAGATCCGCCGCGGCTGTTTTCAGGGGTCGACTCGCGACCTCTGACCAGATCCTCGGGATCTGCCACCATCGCCGCCAGATTGCTGTTGGTTGCACAGCCATAATTGGGGTGGTTGCTTGAATTGTAATTGGCCTCAGTCGTCTTCGTCCAATTCGGGCAGTTGGGCACACTTGCCGTCGAACGGGTGACGACAATGCGAACCGTTCCCGGCGCTACATTACCGCTGGTGACAGGGGCCGTCTCGTTCAACAGCATTCCGTGTTGAGCCGCGATGGCCGCCACGGATTGCTTGACCGATGCGTCGGCATAGCCATCACCATAATCAAGCGCGATGCGGTCTCCGAAGCCAAGCTTCATCGCTTCGAACCATTGGCTGATACGCTCCCGCTCGGCATTAGAAACACCACCGCCATCGACATTCACGTCGATCGCATAATTGGTTCGCTGCACGACGGGCTGGTTGGTCGAATACATGGACGTATTCGCGCCGACCGCGCCGCAACCAGCGAGAGTGAAAGCCAGCGATGCCGTCAGAATGATCTTACCACGCATGTCCTTGATCCTCTCTTCGCTCAGTTAAAAGCTGAAACCGGGGGCAGAGGCTTCGCCGCCTGCCTTGGTGTTCTGCGCTTGTTTCTTGGTGACCGACGGAGCCGCTTCACCCATGGTGCCGAATTCCGGTCCCTTGACATTTTCCGGTGCAACAGTCGGCATCGGACGTTCCAGATTGCCGTTGGTGGTGCTGGCGGTCTTGTTGAGCAGGATCCGCTCCAGGTCCGCAGGTGTGTTGTAACCATCCGTCGGCAATTTGATTTCCGATTCCGAAACCGGCTTGACCAGATAGGGGGTCACAACGATGACCAGCTCGGTTTCGTTGCGGCGCCAGCCGTTCGATTTGAACAGCGCGCCAAGGACCGGCACGTCACCCAGACCGGGATATTTGTCGATCGACGTGTTGGCGCTGTTCGACAGCAGGCCAGCAATCATGAAGCTTTGGCCAGAGCCGAGTTCGACCGTGGTTTCAGCCATACGGGTAGTGATCGCCGGAATTTCGGTGCCGGCAATGCGAACCGCGCCCTGCGACGAGATGTCGGATACTTCAGGGCGAACGCGCAGCAGGATGCGGCCGTCTGCCTGAACCGTTGGCGTATATTTCAGGCTGACGCCGAAATCGCGGAACTGGACCGAAACCGAGCCGAAATTGTCGGCAACCGGGATCGGGAACTGACCGCCGGCCAGGAATTCCGCGCTTTCGCCCGAAATCGTGGTCAGGTTCGGCTGTGCGAGTGTGGACGAAAGGCCGGCCCGCTCTGCAAGATCAAAGGCAGCTGCGATATCGATACCGAACAGCTTTCCTGCCAGATTGACGACATTGCTGCCCGCCGGATTGCTGAACGTATATTGCGTTCCGCCGGTTACGAACTGGCCGTTCGCCGGATTAAACGGCAGGAAGAGCGACCCTGCAGGAAGCCCATAGAGCGACGACGCATCAAGTCGCGGCATTCCTGACGTATTGATATCGCCAATCGTGCCGACATTCCGGCCGCGTCCGATACCAAAGACCAGGCCATTGCCGTCATTGTCACGCGAAGTGAAGTTGGAAGCGATTTCCTTGGCCAGCGAACGGCTGACTTCCGCGATGCGCACCTGCAGGTTGACCTGCTGCGGGACGGCGGTTTTCAGACGGCTGACCACGCGGACGGGATCGCCGTCGGTCTGCCTGTCGCCAACCAGAAGCCGCACGAGATTTTCAGCCTCGGCAATGTCCTCCGGCTGGGCAACCGTGCCCGTCAAAAGAACGATGCCCGACATGGTCGTGACGGTGATATCTGCCTCTGGCATTGCCAGTTGCAGCATCTGGTCGATCGAATTCAGATATTGGCCGACACGGACGGTGGCTGTGTAGACGGTGCGTCCGGCAGCATCCGTTGCGTAGACTGTCGTTTCACCCGCGCTTTTGCCGAAGATGTAAAGCTGCCTGGGGCTGCGCACATCCACATCGGCGATATTGGGGCTGGAAACTACAACATCGCTGACGCCCACCGGCAGATTGATCTGCTCGCCTCGGCCAATCGAAAGGACGACGACCTTGCCGTTGTTTGCGCTGTTGGCGGATTTTGCCGAGGCAGCGGGTGCGGCAATTGCCGGGCTGCCAAATGTTGCGGCGACTGCGATCGCTGCGACACCGGATTTGATAAGGTTCGAAAGGGTCATGTCAGTTACCTCCGGTCCACATTGACTTCTTCAACAGAACCGGCGCGCGAAACGCGAACGATGCTGCCACGACGTACTTTTTCGATCTGTTTTTCGACCTTGATCTGTTCAGCGGCGATCTGAACCGGCGTGGTTGCCGGGGGTGTGCGTCGCTGGAAGCGCGATACATCGCCGCCGGTTGCATAAGTTGACGGTCCTGCCACCGGCTGCTTCTCGATCAAAGTGAGGAACTTCTCTTCTTCTTCACGAGTGGCGCCGTTCGGAACCTTGACTTCGCCTGAAGCTAGCGCCAGCTCAAGTTCAGCGGCATTATCGGCCAGCGCGCGCAGCGACAGGCTCAGTGTACCGATGGTTTGCGCAACGGCGATTTTTTCCGCAAGGCGCGGCGTTACTTCAAGCGTAACGAGCCGGTACTTCGACGGTTTGGTCTTGCCCTCGGCATCGACGCTGGGTGTCGAACGCTGATCGGTTGCAAGAACACGCAAATTGCGGATGACGGTTTCGGAGACTTTCAACGACTGGCCGGTGCCGGCACCATTCACATTCTGTGTCAGCACTAGGTCAACACGGTCGCCAGGGAATACAAAGCCTGCAACGCCTGTCAGCGCCGACACCGGTACTGAAACGGCGCGCATGCCCGGCCCGAGGGCGGCTGCAAGGAAACCGCGATCACCCGGCGATACGAGCGATCCCTGCGTTACCGGCTGCCCTGCCGTGATATTGTTGCGAACAACGGTACCGATCAGATTGCTGGTGGCATCGGGCTCACCCTCTTTCTGGATGAAATAGGCTGCCTCGATCAGTTCTGAGGGCCAGGGCTGGTAGCGGATGGCATCGGCAGTCAATATCGTGCCGACAGGCAGTGATCGGGTTGCCACGATGACCTTGGGGCCGGTAGGCACCGGTTTCTGGGCCACGGCTTTAGGTGCTGCATCGCCGCCAGCAAACATGCTGCGTGCCATGAAGGCGGTGACTGCAGCGATCAGCAACGCGCAGACCAACAAAATGACTTTTCTCTTATCCATGACGAACAAGCTCCTGAACGGTCCCCTGAATGGAACAGCTAATCACCCAAAATGCTTAAAAAATTGTTCACCGGCACTCCAAAGGCCTGCGATTGCGATTGCTACGCCATAGGGCACCCGGACGGGTCCGGTTCCCTTTCGCAGCTTGTGTGTAATGAAGAACAGGACCGTCACTGCCGCACCCAGCACGCTGGCATTGAACAGGAATCGGATCAGTTCGACGGGAGGAAGCCATAGGGCCACGGCGGCAAACAGTTTGACGTCGCCGCCACCCATCATGCCGAAGCGAAAAAAAATAGCGAAAAACAAGAAGGTAAGGACACCACCGCCGATGAAAAATCCCACCTGCGGCCATCCGAATTGATTTATTGCGAGCCAGTAAAGCGGCGCGCCAAGTACGATTGCAGCACTAACCTTGTTGTAGATCAGCCGATATTTTATATCGGTATAGACCGATACCAGCAGGCAGATTGCCAAGCCGGAAAGCAATGCGTAAGCGAAGATGATCTGGTCCATATCACCAAGCAATTAACCATCAGACATTACCAAAAGGTAACCATGCCCGAGGCTCACTCGATGTTCGACCGCCGGTCCATACCGCCCCATGCACGCGAAACCATGTGGAACGCAGCTGATGGATGGCCAATCCGCAGGATCGATTTTTCCGCTAACGTTGACGCGCTAGCGGTGCCGCGCGGCGCGCTGCTTTTCCTGCCGGGGCGGGGTGACCATTATGAAAAATATCTGGAAACGCTGGATCAATTCGCGCGCCAAGGCTGGCAGGTCACGGCCGTGGACTGGCGTGGTCAAGGGGGATCGGGCCGTTTGCTGGCCGACCCCAATGTCGGTTACATTGATGATTTCGGAACTTGGGTTTCCGATCTGCGGAATTTCTGGTCAAAATGGACGACTGAACAAACTGGCCCCCATGTGGTCGTGGCGCACAGCATGGGTGGACACCTTGTGATGCGTGCACTGGCGGAAGGTGCGATAGCGCCCGATGCCGTCGCACTATCTGCTCCGATGCTTGGGATCGACACCATGGGCTTGCCCTATGCTCTGCACCACGCCATCGCCAAGCTGTTTTGCCGTATCGGCGATCCCGATCGCGCAGCGTGGAAGGAGGGCAAAAAGCCGGGATCACCGCTCAGCTTGCGTTCGAATATCCTGACTCACGATGCCGATCGCTACGCAGATGAAGTCTACTGGTGGCAGGCACGGCCCGATATCCGCCTTGGCCCGCCAAGTTGGCATTGGGTGGAGCGGGCGATTGCATCGACGCGCGCGCTGAACGAGCCGGGCATTCTGGAAGCTATTAGGACGCCGGTTTTGATGTTGGCAACACGGGCCGACCGACTGGTCGATACCAACCGGATCGAGCGAGATGCCAAGCGGTTGCCCGATTGCGAATTGCTGCTCTTCGGGAAGGAAGCCGCGCACGAATTACTGCGTGAGGCGGACCCTGTCCGGAACCGCTGCATCGAAGCAATAATGGCTTTTTTCGATCGCCGCGCGCCACGTTCATGAGCCAGTTTGATATAGCGATCATCGGCGCAGGTATTGCAGGGGCGAGCCTTGCAGCGAATCTGCGGTCGGGGAGCAGAGTTCTACTGCTCGAAGCCGAGGATCATCCCGGTTATCACGCGACTGGGCGCTCGGCCGCCTTTTGGAGCGAAACCTATGGCGGACCCGATGTCCAGCCATTGACCAGCGCGTCGCGCGCCTTTCTTGAAGCGCCCCAGCCCCAATTTGCGCCAAACGGCTTTCTGACACATTGCGGTGGCCTGCACCTTGCGACTGGCGCACAGGCGCCACTTGCCCAAAATATGCTAGACGCTTTTGCAGGCAGCGCCGTCGAGCTTGGCATGATGGAAAGCTCCGCACTGGACGCTATTCTTCCGGGGCGTCGGCCGGGATGGGATGTAGGCCTATGGGAGTCAGATTGCTGCGACATTGACGCAGGCGCGCTGCACAATCATTATTTGGCCGCAGCACGACGCAAGGGGGTTCGGTTATCTGTCCGAGCCGGAGTGAAGGCGATCACCCGTCGTTCCGACGGATGGCTACTCGATACCGCAGCCGGCAGCATCGAAGCCGCAACGATTGTTAACGCCGCTGGTGCCTGGGCGGACGAGGTAGCGATTATGGCGGGTATGCAGCCAGTGGGCATCACCCCCTACCGGCGGACGATGCTCCAGTTGCGTATGGTCGATCCGGTGCCTGAAAGCCTACCTCTTGTCGTCGGCTTGGATGGCAGCTTTTATTTCAAGCGCGAGTCGGACTTCCGCATCTGGTTGAGTCCTCATGATGAGACGGCATCGCCTCCTTGTGACGCTGCGCCTGACGAAGTTGACGTTGCGCGCGCGATTGACCGGCTAGAGACGGTGCTCACTTGGCGTATCGCATCGGTTGAACGCAAATGGGCGGGATTGCGCAGTTTTGCTTCAGACCGCCTGCCGGTTATCGGACCCTCCCCTGAAGACCGTGCGTTTTTCTGGTTGGCGGGGCAGGGCGGGTTCGGCATGCAGACGGCCCCGGCAATTGCCAAGATTGCTGCTTCCTTGCTGCAAGGCGGCACGCCGCAGCTGATTGGAGTTGACCACCGTCGTTACCTGTCGGACCGGCTTCATTGATTTTACATCGCTTGGCATTGGCGGCGGCCATCAGGCTTGATATCCCAGCATCAGGGCGAAATGCCCAATCGCGAAAGGACCCGTCATGGCGCATTATTTCGAGATCAAGCAGAACAAGGCCGGCGAATATGTCGCCTATTTCAAGTATAATAGCGAAGCGATTTTCTGGACCGAGGGCTATAAATCCAAAGCCTCGGCGAAGAACGCGATTGAATCGATCCTGAAAAACGGCCCCGGTGCCGAAGTCCGCGATGGCTGACCCAAGCTAAGTGCGTCAACCGGCTGTGGCAGCGGCGTCGCTGGCCAGCCGGTCGGCCCGTTCATTTTCAGGGTGGCCATTATGGCCTTTGACCCAGATCCATTGCACCTTGTGCCGTGCGACAGCCTCAATCAGTTCATGCCACAAATCGGCATTACGGACCGGCTGTTTTGAAGCGTTCTTCCAACCGTTGCGCTGCCAGCCCGCCACCCATTTGGTGATGCCGTCGAGCACATATTTGCTATCCGTATGCAGGGTCACTGCACAAGGTTCGATCAATAGGTTAAGGGATTTGATCGCTGCGGTCAGCTCCATTCGGTTGTTGGTGGTATCGGGATCGCTGCCTGAAATATCCTTTTCGTGTCGGCCATAGCGGATGACTGCACCCCAACCGCCGGGGCCTGGATTTCCTTTACATGCGCCGTCGGTGAAGATTTCCACCTGTTTCATTACCGTCTCCCGAACAGTTGGTCCGCGGCTGCCGTGCGATAGAATTGCAACCGGCGATGAAAGGCGAGGGGGTCTTTGCGGGTGACGATTGCATCCGGCGGCGTGTTGATCCAGTCGAAAAGCCGCGTCAGCAGGAATCGCATCGATGCTCCACGTGCAAGTGTTAGGAAAAGCTCGATTTCGCTCTCTTCAAGCCGAACAATGTCAGAATATCCGCCAATCAACGCATCGCTGATCGCTGGATTAAACACCGATCCATCTGCGCTGAAACACCATGCTGCATGCGTTACCGCAAGATCATAGGCGCGAAAATCGGTGCAGGCGAAGTAAAAGTCGATCAATCCCCCCAGAGTTTGGCCCTTGAACAGGACATTGTCGGGAAACAGATCGGTATGGACTGCGCAGGCGGGCAGATTGTTTGGCCATTGCGCGACAAGCCAGGTCAATTCGGCGGCAATATCGTCGGCAAGACCAGCCGAAAGTTCGTTTGCGGCCGAGTGTTCGCAACGGTCAAAGAGTGCTTGCCACGAATCGATGCCGAGACGGTTGGGTTTTTTCTGTTCGAAACCCGTCACCGAAACATGCATTTTCGCTAGCGCAGCCCCGACGGCGCGTGCCTGCTCGGGTAAGGGTTCGGATACCGAAATGCCGGGTAGAAACTCGATCAGACAGGCTTTTTTGCTTGCCAGATCTTGCAGCCAATGGCCGCCGCGATCTTCGATGAAACGGGGAACAGGCGATCCCGCCAGATATAGATGTGCCAGCAGATCGTGAAACCACGGGAGGTCCGCAGGATCGACCCTGTTTTCATACAGCGTCAGAATGAATCGTGCGCGGTCGGTTTCAAGCAGATAGTTGCTATTCTCTACGCCTTCGGCGATGCCCTTCATCGAAACCAGATGCCCGACGTCGTAACGGTCGAGCAATATCTGCGCAGCCTCGGCGCTGACCTGCGTATAGACCGCCATTATGCTGCATCGGCCTCAAGCGTCAGAGCGCGGGGCAGTTTAAATGTGATGCTCTCCTCCGCGGTCGTTACCTGTTCTTCCGACACGTCATAGGCTTCGGAAAGCTGGCGGATGAACTGGCGCACCAAAACTTCGGGGGCAGAGGCACCCGCAGTTATGCCGAGCGTCTTCACGCCTTTCAGCCAGGCAAAATCGATATCCTCTGCACGTTGGACGAGGCGTGACGGCGTGCCTGCACGTTCGGCCACTTCAACAAGGCGGAGCGAGTTGGAACTGTTGGGCGCGCCGATGACCAACACAAGGTCACAACGCCCGGCAATGGCTTTTACCGACGCCTGGCGATTGGATGTCGCATAACATATGTCTTCGCCCTTGGGGCCGACAATCGAGGGAAAACGGCGCTGTAATATGGCGACGATTTCGGCGGTATCATCAACAGACAAGGTTGTTTGTGTCAGAAAAGCGAGGTTGTCTGAATCGACGCCCGCAACCGATTCTGCATCTTCCACAGTCTCGATCAACGTCATTGCACCGAACGGAACCTGCCCAAATGTGCCGATGACTTCGGGATGGCCTTCATGGCCGATGAACAGGATGTGCCGTCCGGCTTCGACCTGGCGTTCGGCCTGCCGATGGACTTTGGAAACCAACGGACAGGTGGCATCCAGATAATCAAGTTGGCGGTTACGGGCATCTTCGGGCACCGACTTCGGTACGCCATGCGCAGAAAAAACAACATGTCCGCCTTGCGGAACTTCGTCCAATTCCTTGACGAAAACGGCTCCCTTATCGCGCAGGCTGTCGACTACAAATTTGTTGTGGACGATTTCGTGGCGGACGTAGACGGGGGCGCCGTGCCGTTCGAGCGCAAGTTCCACGATCTGGATGGCGCGATCGACCCCTGCGCAAAAGCCGCGCGGCGCGGCAAGCAGGATTTCAAGTTTGGGGCGGGCAATGGATTGTTCAGTCATCGGCAATGTCATTTAGATAGTATCGTCGCATCGGCCAAGAGCTTTCCCTTGTTGCACAGCGAGGAATGCACCGATAAAGACCCGGCAACAGGCGAAAGCCGTCAAAATTGCGAAGGAATGCCATCGATGAAAGCCCTGCCAATCGCTTTGCCTCTTGCCGTAATGCTTCTGGCAGGATGCGCGCGTGACGGCGAACTGGATGTTTCATCCGGGGTCGGCATTACCGCGACACGCACCGGCTGCCCAGTTGTTGCGATCGCCGAAGGCACAGGGGACATCACGCTTTTCAACCCGCCGTCCAGCCAGACAGCTGACGCAGTCGATGTTGTGGCAACGATCACCAAGGTGCGGCCATCATGCACTGCAGGCGAAAAAATCTATTCGATAGCCGATTTTGAAGTGCATGCCCGGCGGAACGGAACAGGTGGCGCGCGCAGCGTGACGCTGCCTTATTTCTCAACCGTGGTTCAGGGCGGTTCGGCCGTGATCGCGAAACGCGTTGGCCAGGTGACGATCAATTTTGCCGATGGGCAGGATCGCGCGACTGCGATGGGCAAGGCAGCCAGCTATATTGACCCTGCCGCCGCTTCGCTGCCGCCGGAAATCGTCGAGAAAATTACCAGAAAGCGCAAGGCTGGTGACGCCGATGCTGCACTCGATCCGATGGCCGATCCAGCAGTTCGGGCCGCGATGCAACGTGCCAGTTTTGAACTGCTGATCGGTTTCCAGCTTACCGAAGACCAACTCCGATATAATGTGACGCGTTAAGCGTTGCCCAATCGGGGGCGAGCGCCCCCTTTTTCTTTCCTGCAGCATGGGATAGGGGGCAGCAACAACTGCCGCTGTGCCAGCTTTTCAGGAAATGAATATCGTGACCCTTTTTGCCAACTTTACCGCGCATCTGCATGTAGCGCTTGATGCCCTTGAAGCCGCCGGAACCCTGCCGGCAGGGCTGGATCGCGGCAATGTGACTGTAGAGCCGCCGCGCGATCCTGCGCATGGCGATCTGGCGACCAATGCCGCGATGGTATTGGCGAAGCCGGCAGGCAGCAATCCGCGCGCATTGGCCGAACTGATAGCGGGCGAACTTGCGAAAGCACCGGGCGTTAACGGCGTTGATATCGCTGGACCTGGCTTCCTTAACCTGAAACTCGACGCATCGGTTTGGCTTGACGAATTACGCGCCATTGCTGCCCGAGGTGCCAACTATGGCCGTTCGTCGATGGGCAGTGGCCGCCGCGTGAATGTCGAATATGTGTCAGCCAATCCCACCGGGCCGATGCATATGGGGCATTGCCGGGGTGCAGTGGTTGGCGATGCGCTGGCAAATCTGCTGGAGTTTTCCGGATATGCAGTAAAGCGCGAATATTATGTCAACGATGCCGGCGGGCAGGTCGACGTTCTCGCCCGCTCCGTGCACCTGCGCTATCGCGAGGCTTTGGGCGAAACGATAGGCGACATCCCCGAAGGACTGTATCCGGGCGATTATCTTGTTCCTGTTGGCCAGCGTTTGGCGCGCGAACATGGCAATGCCCTTGTTGGCAAGCCCGAGAGCGAATGGCTTGCATTGTTCCGCACCGCTGCGGTCGCCGATATGCTGGTGATGATCAAGGATGACTTGGCCTTGTTGGGCATCCATCACGATCTGTTCGCATCGGAAGCCGAAGTGCAGAACGCGAAGAAACCAGAAGCAGCGGAGGCCTTTCTGCGCGAACACGGGCTGGTTTATGACGGTGAACTCGAAGCGCCGAAAGGCGAACTCGACCCCGATTGGGAACCGGTAACGCTGCCGCTATTCAAATCGACGGAGTTTGGCGACGATCAGGATCGGCCGATCCGGAAATCCGATGGCAGCTGGACCTATTTCGGTGCCGATATGGCCTATCATTTCCAGAAAGCGCAGGATGCCGACTGGTTGATCGATATCTGGGGTGCCGATCATGCCGGCACCGTGAAGCGGATCAAGGCGGCGGTCGCCGCGCTGACGGAAGGCAAGACCGATTTCGACGTGAAGCTGGTTCAGATGGTCCGTTTGCTGCGCGGAGGAGAGCCGATCAAAATGTCAAAGCGGGCGGGCAACTTTGTTACCCTGGCAGATGTGGTCCGTGAGGTCGGTAAGGATGTTGTCCGCTTTACAATGCTGACCCGCAAAGCCGACGCCCAGATGGATTTCGATTTTGCCAAGGTTGTAGAGGCATCGAAGGACAATCCGGTTTTCTATGTCCAATATGCCCATGCGCGTATCTGTTCGACGCTACGCAAGGCTGAAAATGAGGAAGGTTATCGCCCGGACGTCAGTCATGTGGCGATGCTGGGTGATGAAGAACTGGCGCTTGTGCGCGAGGCGGCGAACTTCCCGCGCATCGTTGAGGCTGCTGCAAAGGCGGGTGAACCACACCGAATTGCCTTTTTCCTCGGCGACCTTGCTGCCGCATTCCACGCTTATTGGAACCTCGGCAATGATCGTCCGGACAAGCGCTTCATATTGGCACAATCGCCTGAATTAAGCGCCGCAAGGCTTTTCTTGGCGGACAATTTGGGGCAGGTTATTCGAAACGGTCTGCAGTTGATGGGGGTTGATGCAGCCGAGCAAATGTAAGAACCCTGCAAAGGACCAGCCATGACAGACAACAAGCAAGACGATAATCTGGGGCTCGACGATCCGGATCGCCTGCCCTGGCTCGAAACCGCAGATGGTTATGAATATGAAGAGAGCGCCTCGCCGCTTAAAGTGGCGGGTCTGGTAATGGGCGGGCTTTTGCTGCTCGCTGCAATAGTCGGCGGCATTTACTGGCTGCAACGTAACCAGTCAGGCGGCAGTTCAGGCAATGGCGAGCTGATCGCCGCTCAGGAAGGCAATTACAAGGTTGCCCCGACCGATCGCGAAGGCAAGAGCTTTGAAGGTGAGGGCGATGCCGCCTTTGCTGCAAGCGAAGGTAAGAAGGTCGGCGCGAGCATCGATCCGGCTAAGGCCAAAGCTGCAGAGGCCGCGCCTGCCGCTTCTGTTGCAACCGCTGGTACAGCGTCGGCTTCGGCTGGCGCAGCGCCTACAGGATCAGGTTTTGTCCAGCTTGGGGCGTTTAGCGATACGGCAAAGGCAGGTCAGGCTTGGACTGCAATGGGCCAGCGCTTCGGTTTCCTCTCGGGGCTGAACCGCCGGGTTGTTGAAGGCGCGGCTGAAGGCGGACGCAAGGTTTTCCGCTTGCAGGCCGTTACCGCCAATCCCGCCGCTGCGCAGCAGCTTTGCGCAAAGCTGAAAGCGGCAGGCGAAAACTGCATGGTGGTGAAATAAGCCTTGGGTAACTGCTAATGATGCGCTGAAACGTGTGCAATGGGGCTGTAGGACGCGTGCGCGTTGCAGCCCTTTTTGCACAGTTTTTGGCGCAGAATGGGGCAGAGGCGCTTGTGCGAATGCACAAGCTGACCTAGCCTTGTATCCATGGAGCGCAGACTTTGAGGCAGGCGATGAAGCCCGTAATTTTTGGACTCTCCGGTCTCGAGCTGACCGCCGACGAGCGCGCCTTTTTTCGCGAATGTCAGCCGGCGGGCTATATAATCTTCAAGCGCAACATAATGGATCGCTTCCAGTTGCGGGCGTTGACCGACAGCTTGAGAGAGGTGAGCGGCCGCGCCGATGTTCCGATCCTCATCGATCAGGAAGGCGGCCGTGTTGCCCGGATGCAGCCGCCGGTGTGGCCCGTCTTTCCCGCTGGCGCCGTCTTTGACGCGCTTTACGACATTTCGGCGATGACTGCGATAGAGGCCGCGCGGGTGAACGCATATGCGCTGGCGCTGACGCTTGCGGAGGTTGGGATCAACGTGAATTGCGCGCCTTTGCTGGATGTGCGCGTCCCAGAAACCCATGCCGCGATCGGTGACCGGGCAATGGGCAGTGATCCGATGCGCGTGGCAGCGCTTGGTCGTGCGGTTCTTGATGGTTTGCAATCCGGCGGTGTGGTTGGCGTCGTTAAACATATGCCGGGACATGGTCGCGCGCTTGTCGACAGCCACCATGAATTGCCCAAGGTTAGCGCGACGAGAGAGGAACTGGAGCAGGATTTCAGCCCGTTCCGTAGCCTCAACAGGGCCCCAATGGGGATGACGGGGCATATCGTATTTGATGCCTATGATCCGGATCTGCCGGCCACAATGTCTCCCACCATCATCAACGATGTGATCCGCGGTGATATCGGATTCGACAATCTGCTGATGAGTGACGACCTCGATATGAAGGCGCTTTCGGGGGATATTGCCTGGCGCGCAGAGGCGTGCATCGTGGCAGGGTGCGACATTGCTCTTAATTGCTGGGGGCGGATGGATGAAATGGTCCAGATTGCCAACCGACTGCCTGAAATGGGGTCGCCGGCACTGGAGCGTTTAGATCGCGCCATGGCGACGGTCGGGCCTGTTGAGTATGCCGACGATAAACTCGCTGCCTTGCTGGACAAGCGGGATCAACTGATCGCCATTGGAGAGGACCGCATTGACAGCAAGCTGACCCGGGCAGCGACTGGGGCGGCATGAGCGCGTCTTTGGACCTCGACTTCGACGACGCTGCGGCGGAATCTGCGCCATCAGAAAACGTGGATCGGCTAAAAATCGATATTGACGGCTGGGAAGGTCCGCTCGACCTGCTGCTGACGCTAGCGCGCAATCAGAAGGTCGATCTGCGCCAGATCTCCATCCTGCAGTTGGTTGAGCAATATCTGCATTTCATTGAAAGCGCGCGTGCGCTGAAGTTGGAACTCGCCGCCGATTATCTGGTGATGGCGGCATGGCTTGCCTATCTGAAATCAGCGCTGCTGTTGCCCAAGGACCCGACCATTGATCCTTCGCCGGAAGAACTTGCGCTGCGCTTGCAACTACGCCTGGAAAGGTTGAACGCGATGCGGGAAAGCGGCGCGCGGTTGATGGCACGGGACCGTATAGGTCGTGATGTTTTTCTGCGCGGCACACCCGAAGGCCTGCGCGTTGTCCGCACCACCGCCTGGGATTGCAGCTATTTCGAACTCATCGCGACCTATGGACAAATACAGGCACGCAGCGCGCCTGTAATGCACGTTGTCAAACGGCGAGCGGTGATGACACTCGACGAAGCGCTTGATCACGTTTCCAAAATGCTAGGCGTTGCACTTGAATGGACGTCGCTTGAAGCATTTCTGCCCAAGGATGCAGATCCGCAATTGCGGCGTTCGGCGCTAGCGTCGAGCTTTCTGGCGATGCTCGAACTGGCAAAACAAGGGCGATTGGAATTGCAGCAGGAAACAAGTTTTGCGCCGTTGATGGTGAAGGTCAGTCATGGCTCGATTTCGGAGCGAGCGCATCAATGATGATCGAACATGATCCTGCCATACGCGCGGTTGAAGCAACGCTGTTTGCCGCTCAAACGCCAATGACGGTGGAGCAGATCAAGGCTTATGTCGGCGAGGCAATTGATGTCGCTGATGCGCTGACCCGGCTTGAAGCGCATTATGCCGGGCGCGGTATAGAATTGGTCAAGCGGGGCAAGGCCTGGCACTTCCAGACGGCGGCTGATCTGGCGCATTTGCTGCGCCGCGAGCGGGAAGAAAGCCGCAAACTGAGCCGCGCGGCGGTCGAAACACTTGCTATCATCGCCTATCATGAGCCGGTCAGTCGCGCCGAGATAGAGGCGATCCGAGGCGTCCAGATTTCCAAAGGCACATTGGACGTGCTGATGGAGGCGGGATGGGTGCGACCGGCCGGGCGACGCGAAGTGCCTGGGCGACCACTAACCTACGCTACAACAAGCGATTTTCTTGCGCATTTCGGTTTACAGTCGCGTCGAGATCTCCCCGGAATTGCCGATTTACGGGCGGCGGGCTTGCTTGATCCGGTTGATCTGGCGTTTGATGGGATGCAAGGTGTTTCCGCGGTCGAAAATGGCGATTTGCCCGAAGGTGGCGATAGCGAACTGGAAATTGGTGACGAAAGCGCCTAGACCGCAAGCGCAATATAGCGGCCGCGAGGTTCGTGAAGGGAAAAAATCCCCTCTAGGAGTTTGAAAAATGGGAAGTTTTAGTATCTGGCATTGGCTGGTGGTCGGCATTATCATCTTGCTGCTTTTCGGCCGCGGTCGTTTTTCCGGCATGATGGGTGATGTCGCAAAAGGCATCAAGGAATTCAAAAAAGGCATAGCCGAAGACGAAGATTCCAAGCCCGCGGCGCGCATCGAAAGCCCGCAGCCGACCGTTGTCGACGCCGATAAGCAGACCGACAAGACCAGCTGAACCTGCGAAGGCGCTGAAACCGCATGTTTGACATCGCTTCCAGCGAATTGATCCTTGTCGCGCTGATTGCCCTACTGGTGATCGGTCCTAAGGATCTGCCGCGCGTCCTGCGCGCTGTCGGCAATTGGCTGAGTAAAGCGCGGCGCATGGCTGCGCATTTCCGCGGCGGACTCGATGAAATGGTTCGGCAATCTGAAATTGAGGAACTCGAGAAGAAATGGGCCGCAGAAAATCAACGCATCATGCGCGAATTTTCTGCCGATCCGGTCACCGACAACTCAAGTGTGCGCCAATATGATTCGCTGCCGCCGCCTGACATAGAGCCTGATCCTGCCAAGGATGCTGACGCGAAGGCAGACCCGAAGCCGTGAGCGAGCTTGAAGATAGCAAAATGCCCTTGCTCGATCATTTGATCGAGCTGCGCAACCGCTTGCTCTGGTGCGTGCTCGCGCTCGCAATTGCCTTTGGCATTTGCTTCTATTTCGCTCAGACGATTTATGGCTGGCTCGTGCAGCCGCTGAAGAATATCGGGCATGACCGGTTGATTTATACAGATATCTTCGAAGCGTTTTTCGTTCAGGTGAAGGTCGGCCTTTTCGCGGCGCTGATGGTGAGCTTTCCGGTTTTCGCAACCCAGATATGGCGGTTCATTGCGCCAGGCCTTTACCGGAAAGAAAAAAAGGCTTTCCTGCCTTTTCTGCTCATGACGCCGATATTGTTCGGCATGGGCGCCAGCATGGCCTATTTCGGCGCAATGCCCGTCGCCTTGCGCTTTCTTCTGGGGTTTGAAGGCAATGTCGGCGGAGTAACGCAAGAGGCCTTGCCCGGCGTTGGCAATTATCTGAACTTTTCGACCACCTTCATTTTCGGCTTTGGCGTTGCCTTCCAACTGCCGGTGTTGCTGATGCTGCTGGAACGGGCTGGCATCGTCACTTATGAACAGTTGAGGGATGGTCGGCGTTACGCAATTGTTGGCGCGTTCGTGGCTGCGGCGGTGTTGACCCCGCCAGACATTATCTCACAGCTGCTGCTCGCGATCCCGCTCTGTCTGTTATACGAACTTGCGCTGATCGCCATTCGCTTCACGCACAAGAAGCGTACACAAGAGGTTGACGCCGCTGCCGAAGACGAAGGCGAACCTGCGTAAGGCAGCCTAGGGCCTTCCCGACACCTCTGCGTTAAATCGCGCGGTCGCCAGCTTCGCCAACCGATTCGATATCCCTGCCAAGGCCCTTCACGGTGTTGCACGCGGACAGTAACAGGCTGGCGGCAATCAGTGATGCAGCGATGATCTTGCGCATGTCGAATTCCTCTTTTCTGTTATTCGCATGACATGCGCTACGCTTCCTTAACGCCAGATGAGTTGCGGTATTAAAAGCTCAATCTTGCGGTGAGTCGGAAATCACGTCCAGAAAGCGGCACAAAATCCTTGGTGAACGACGCGGCGCGGCGGGCGGTTACATCGAAGATATTGTTGGCCGACGCGATGAACACAATATTTCGATCAGCGCCAAGGGGGCGCCAACTGACCGAAGCGTTGACCATAGTGAAGCCCGCCGTGTCGGTTTCGAAGGCTGCCGTCCGCTTCTGATCGGCTGACCATTCCACTTCACCGCGCAGATCAAGCGCGCCGCTCTTCAGTTCTGCGCCGCCCAGCAGGCGGAGCGGCGGGATGCGCGGAACTGGTCCGCCGCCATTCGAAATGGTTGCGCGCGTATGGTCGGCGACCCCATCGACCACAAAGTCAAAGCCGCCGATCTGGCCCAGTCGCGCCGAGAGTTCGGCCTCGAAGCCCCAAAAGCGGGCTTTGTTTTGGAAATATTGGAAAACCGGCAGATTATCCTCTTCGGCGCCGGTAGCGTCTTCATAGATGAAGTTACTGAACCAGTTTGAATAGACGGTTGCGGTCGCTTTCACATTCGGGCTGTCGTAGCGTGCATAAAGCTCGAGATTCCATGCCTTCTCGCTGTCGAGCGTGGGGTCGCCAATTTCATAGGCCTGCGTTGCGATATGCGGTCCATCGGAGAACAGTTCTTCGACTGCTGGGGCTCGCGCGGTGCGAGATGCGTTCATGCCCAGCTTCAGGCTGCTGAATAGATAGGCAGCACCCATGGCGGCTGATACATTGTTAAAGGTTCGTTCGAGGCCCCGCGTCTGCGCTTCCTGCGTCACGCTGTCATAGCGCAAGGCACCCTCGATTTCGAAATTGCCCCAGCCATATTCTTGGAATGTGAAAAGACCCAATTGGCGTGTTCGGTTAGGCGGCACAAATGCTTCGGCGCCGATAGCCTCGAAGTCGCGTGTCAGATACTGGACGCCGCTGGCCCCGCGCCAGCCGTTACGATTGGCCTGCACGGCTTCGAAACGGGCTTCAATGCCGTCGCTGTTGAAGACAGTGCCGATTTCGTCGCCTTCAAATTCCGTGTGCGTATAGTCGGCATAGCCTGCCCGGAATGTCAGTTTCTCGATAAAGTCCCCGCTGGTTTCGACCTCGCCGCGGAGGTCGGCGCGATATTGGCGTAGCCCGATGGTGACATCTTCTTCACCCTTTGCGCCCATCGCGATTTTTTCGCCGGCACTCGCTTCTTCACCGCCATGGGCGTGCGCGGTGCCCGGGCGCGAGGGAATGCCGTAGCTTGTGTCGTAAATGCTGAACGACGCACCAAGATTGCCGCGTTCCCCGATAAAGGCCGCGCCGACGCCCGCGCTCCAGCTTTCGACGGCACTGTTGGGAATGCGCCCGCGATTTTCAGCAGCCTCCCGCAATTCCTCGGCTTCGTCGAGATGGCCCTCGGTAGCCTCCTCATCGGCGAGTTCGAGTACCTCTTCGCGAAGCTCGGGGGAGAGTTGATAACCGCCGATGCGCATATCGTCGCTTTTACGATAGCTACCGTCGACATGGACGACAATGCGGTTGGCCAAAGCCACGTCAACCGACGCGCCGCCCGACCATTCACTCGCTGCGCTGCCATAGCCGCCCAGCACGTCAACATGCGCCGGGGCCTCGGGGATTGAACGGGGAATCCGCTTGTCGATTGCGTTGACCGCGCCGCCCACAGCTTGGCCACCGAAAAGCAAAACCGCCGGTCCGCGCAATACCTCTATCCGCTCGGTGGTCAGTGTTTCGATCGTCACGGCGTGGTCAGCCGAGGTATTCGACGCGTCGATATTGCCGATGCCGTCAGTCAACACCGCGACGCGATTGCCCTGAAAGCCGCGCAAGACCGGGCGCGACGATCCGGGGCTAAAGCTTGTCGCAGAAATGCCGGGAAGCGATGTCAGCGTATCACCAATCTGGCCGCGTGATTGTTGGGCGAGATCTTCTCCGGCAAGGGCAGAGGTGCCCGCCAGCAGATCGAGCTTCTCAAAATAGGGGGCGGTGACGACAATTTCGCCGGTGCGGTGAAAATCGTCGTCTTCGTCAGCCTCATCGGCTGCGTTCGCGGTCTCCGCATTTTGCGCATAGGCTGGTGCGTGCACAGCAGAAAGTGCGACAGCGGCGATTGTAGCGCTGCGAAGGAGAACGGCTTTTTTCATGATGCTCCGTGGATTGATTGTGTGTTTCGACCAACTGATGTCAATACCTGCTAATTTCAATGTTATAACATATCAAGATATTTTCGCAGAGTTTCGATGAACGGGCATTGAGACGCGACGAGAGATTGAGGCGGGCAAAGTCGACGTTTTCCCTGGCAACCTTTTTCCAAATTAGGCCCGCGCCGCTTGCACAGAGTTGCAACCGCAACTAACGAAAGCAGTATGACTGCTATTGCATCCACACTCGATCTTATCGGAAATACGCCGCTGGTCCTGCTGAAGGGGCCGAGTGCGGAAACCGGTTGCGAAATCTATGGCAAGTGCGAATTTGCCAACCCCGGGGCGTCGGTGAAAGACCGGGCGGCGCTGTTCATCGTCCGCGATGCAGAAGCGCAGGGGTTGCTCAAGCCCGGCGGCACGATTGTCGAGGGAACGGCCGGGAACACCGGCATCGGGCTCGCGCTCGTTGGAAACGCGCTTGGCTATCGCACGATCATTGTCATGCCCGAAACGCAAAGCCAGGAGAAAAAGGACACGCTGCGTGCGCTTGGTGCCCAACTGGTGCTGGTGCCCGCTGCTCCTTTTTCCAACCCTGGCCATTTCGTCCACACATCTCGCCGTATCGCCGAAGAAACAGAAAATGCCGTCTGGGCAAACCAGTTTGATAATATCGCCAACCGCAAGGCACATATTGAAACCACGGCTGAAGAAATCTGGACGCAGATGGATGGTCGGATCGATGGCTTCACCTGTGCAGCGGGCACCGGCGGTACGATAGCGGGCGTCGGTCTGGGGCTGAAAGCAAAGGATGAGGCGGTTACCATCGCGCTCAGCGATCCACACGGCGCTGCGCTTTACAACTTTTATGCCCATGGCGAATTGCGGGCAGAGGGCAATTCGGTCGCCGAGGGCATCGGGCAGGGCCGGATTACCGCAAATCTGGAAGGCGCGCCGATCGACACGCAATTTCGCATTTCGGACGAAGACGGTTTGGTCTGGGTGCGCCGGCTGCTAGCAGAAGAGGGGCTATGCCTCGGACTGTCGTCGGGCATCAACGTTGCGGGCGCGGTTGAATTGGCGCGGCAATTGGGTCCGGGCAAGCGGATCGCAACGATCCTGTGCGACACTGGTTTTCGTTATCTTTCGACGCTTTATAACCCTCAATGGATGCAGGCAAAGGGTTTGGCGCCTATGCCATGGCAACTGGACTATTGACTAAAACCGATCCATCCTTGTTGCAGGAGTAATCATGGCGCGTTCAAATGTATCTGCCCTCCAGCGCATTCAAGTGGGTGTATTAGGCCTGCTGGCCGTGCTGCTGTTCGTCTATATTGCCAATTTGATATTGGAACGGGTGCCGTCCAGGAATACCTCCACTGCGGTGGAAGGCGCACCTGCGGCCGGCGGGTCGGCTAAGCTCAAGGACGAACCCCTAGCCGAACTGGGCGTGACGCCTGTGGTCGAGGAAAACCCTGAAACCGCAAAGGCTGCGCAGTCGGCGCCGCGATAAAATGCCGCGATGGAAATGGCTTTGGGCAATTGTGCCGGCCGGCTTGTGCGTGGCGATTGCACTTGCTGGTGCATGGTTTTTTCTAAGCCGCGCCAATGAGGCGCCGTCGACAACGAAGATCATCGTTCTGTCCAGCGTGCCGTTGCAATGGGGCGAGGCTGATATTGCCGCGATTGCGCAGGGCCAGGGGCGGCCCGATCCGCTCATTGCTCGCCTGTCAGAGGCGGGATCAGTCAGCTTCGCCGACTCCGTGGCGCAGATCCAGGCGGGGCGGCCCGACATTGCCTTGTTGATACAGCCACGCGCCCTGTCGCCCGATGAAATGGTGCGGTTGGATAAATGGGTCCGCGCTGGCGGGCGCTTGCTGTTATTTGCCGACCCGGCGTTCCAATGGCCGAGCGAGCAGCCGATCGGCGATCCGGACCGTCCATTGTTTACATCGCTGCTGTCGCCACTTTTTCAATATTGGGGCCTCGAACTTGCTTTCCCGATGGATGCCGAGGGCGCGGTCGTTGCTGCAAATCTGTCAGACCATGATGTAAAGCTGGCCTCGCCTGGGATTTGGCAGGCGATTGAAGACGCGAAAGGCAGCGCCAGCTGCCGCATCGATCTGGGGAGATATATGGCGGAATGCCGACCGGGAAAGGGGCAAGCCATCCTTGTGGCTGATGCCGACATGCTGGAGGCAAGTATGTGGCAGTCGGCAATTCCTGGTGTTGATACCAGCGATAACATCGAATGGCTGATTTGGGCGATCGGCCGACTCCGCGCGGGTGAGCGTGTTGTAGGCCACGCCGGGATTTGATGGGAAATCATGGGAGGCCGACAACGGCGTTGAAATTAATTGTGTAAAAACAATATGATGATTTATTTTTTGGGAAGTGGTTCAGGCCCTTGATCGAGCTATTATGACAGCAGTGAAATATTTAAATATAATAAAAACAGATATTTATGTAGTTTTTGTACTTTAGTCCCATAGAATCCCTCTTTTCACCCACGTTTTCCCTTGGTATGACCCCCTTATTCCGGGGTGGAATCCAATATGTCGTGCGTTCGCAGGAGCGTCATCGCAAAGGCTATGCGGCCTTTGCGACAAGGAGGATTTGCCCAAGCAGGTGAGGGGTCTTCGGGTACGTGTCTTCCTTCGTTGTCTATGCCGGTTCCGGACTGTCGACGATCGATGGCAAGGGGCGCGTCACCATTCCTGCAGAGCTGCGCGATACTGTGGCGCAGGCGTCTGGCGAGAATATTGTCTGCCTCGCGCGTCATCCCAGCCTACCCTGCCTGATCGGCTATGGTCGCGCCGAACGTCAGAAATTGCGGGAAGATATCGAGACCCAGTGGAAGGCTGCGGTCGAGCGTGGCGGTGAATTTGATCGCGAAACGGCCGGTGTTGTCGCGTCCTCGATTTTTGAAACAGCCTTTGAAAGCAGCGGCCGCTTCGTACTCCAGCCGATGCTGCGCCATTTCGGTCGACTGAATGAAAAGGCCTTTTTCTTCGGGGCCACAACGCATTTCATGCTGTGGAACCCCGAAATATTTATGGATTCCGCCCCGCCTGCTTTCGCGCATGTTCGCGAAGAGCTGGAATATTGGCTGGGCGAACATGGAAGGCGCGGCAAATGACGCAGCCTTCTCCTCATATTCCAGTCCTTCTGGATGAAGTGATTCACTCTCTGGCCATCACCCCTGGTTCAGATGTTGTGGATGGCACCTTTGGTGCAGGCGGTTACAGCCGGGCTATCCTGGCTGCGGGGGCGCGCGTTCATGCATTTGATCGCGACCCCGATGCGCTTGCGGCAGGTGCTGACCTTGCAGAGCGGAGTGGTGGTGCCTTGCGCTTCCACTCCGCCTGCTTTTCCGAAATGGATAAGCGGCTGGCCGAAGCTGGCGTTACTCAGGTGGACGCCGTCGTCCTCGATATCGGCGTATCCTCGATGCAGATCGATCAGGCTGACCGCGGCTTTTCTTTCCAGAAGGAAGGGCCGCTTGACATGCGCATGAGCCAGTCAGGGGAAAGCGCGGCGGATTTCGTCAACACTGCCGACGAGGCCGAAATCGCGAATGTCATCTTTCTCTATGGCGAAGAGCCGAAGTCGCGGCGCATCGCGCGCGCGATTGTCGCTGCACGCCCGATCGATACGACCACGCGTCTTGCGGAAATCGTCCGCAAAGCACTCGGTCATCGTCCTGGTGCTCCCAAAGACCCCGCGACGCGCACCTTTCAGGCGCTGCGTATCCATGTGAACCGCGAACTTGACGAACTGACTGCAGGTCTTGCCGCTGCCGAGCGCATCCTGAAGCCCGGCGGCCGCCTTGTGATCGTCAGCTTTCACAGTCTGGAAGACCGGATCGTGAAGCAGTTTCTGCGCGACCGCAGCGGATCGACGGCATCGGGATCACGACATATGCCCATCGTCAAGGCTGCGAACGAGCCTACATTCGAAAAACCGGCCAAGGCTATCCGTCCGGGAGCGCGCGAAATTGCCGCGAACCCGCGCGCTCGTTCATCCACATTGCGTTCCGCCATCCGTACGGCGGCACCGGTCTGGGATCAGCAGGAGCTTGCAGCATGACCCTGGCAATGAAGCGCCTCAAGAATATTGGCTGGCTTGCGCTTGTATTCATGGTAGCCGTGCTCCTCTACCCGCTGTCGCTCAATGTCGCCGCGCTGCATAGCGATCTGACGCGGATCGACCGTGACATTCTCGAAACTCGCCAGGAAATCAGTTTTTTGCAGGCTGAGATCCGCACCCGAGCCAGTGTCGCGCAACTCGAAGAGTGGAATCAGCTACTTTACGGTTACGAGCCGCCCCGCGCCGACCAATTCATTGATGGCGAACGTGGCCTGGCTAGCATTGGCGGTGCAGCTGAAGGCGTAAAGCCAGTGCTGGTTGCAGTCGACATGCCTGCAGGCGAAGTGGGCGGCGTTGGTGCCGTCCCATCGGCACCGACCGACATTGACGATGTGGCTCCCGCAATCGTGCGCACTGCTTCGGCGCTTCTGCCTTCATCAAGCGAAAAATCTTCCCCGAAAGCTGCAGTGCCTGCGAAGGAAAAGTCGGCTGCTCAGCCAGCTGCCAAGGCAAAAACGCAAACCCGTACAGAGCGTCTTGCAAATATCGACGAAAAATTGCTTTCTGATAATCTGATGCGCGAAATCCAGACCCGATCCGACCGGGAGCGTAGATCACAATGACAGCCTTTGTTGTTCGTCCGCAAACCCGCCATGCGATCAATGCGACAAAGGTTCAGGCCGCCATAGCATATTGGCGGCTGCTTGTTTTGGTGGGCCTGTTTGGCGTATTCCTGTTGCTGGTCGTGGGCCGGTTGGCGATTCTGGCGATCTTCGAAGGTAATCGTGCATTTGGTGCAACGCCGGTCAGTTTTGTTCCGGAGCGAGGCGATATTGTCGACCGCAATGGTGCGCCGCTGGCCCGAACGATTCAGGGCTATGCGATCTGGGTAAAGCCGAGTGAATTGGTCAATGACCCAAAGGAGCTCGCCGCCGGTCTGTCGCGCATCTTTCCCGACACCAGCGAGGCGGAATTTTTCGCGAAGCTCACCGCCAAAACGCCCAGCTATTTGCGCAAACGTGCACTTCCCGAGGAGGTGCGCGCGGTGCACGATCTGGGTGAAATCGCGATCGAATTTCCACGTGAAAGTACCCGGCTTTATCCGCAGCATGAATTGGCGGCGCATGTCCTTGGCTTTGTAAGTCGCGATGGCAAGGGTGCATTGGGCATGGAACGGGTGATGGATAAGCATCTGCGGTCCAGCGAGAGCCGCGGAAAGCCGGTTGAACTGTCGCTCGATGTGCGCGTTCAGGCAGCGCTCGAAATCGAACTCGCCAATGGCATGATTGCAACCGGCGCCAAAGGCGCTGCAGGCATCATCCTTGATTCCCAGACGGGCGAGGTGCTGGCAATGGCCAGTCTGCCATCGTTCAATCCCAATCGTCCCAGCTTTGCCAATATCCCTGATAATGGCCAAGTCATTGTTGACGGACGCTATCCTATCAGCCGCCAGACCAATTTCGTGACCAACCGTGTTTTTGAACTGGGTTCAACCTTTAAGCCGTTGACCGTTGCTGCAGCGCTGGATGCGGGAACGGTGCGTAATCTTGCTCTGCGCTACGACGCCACAGCACCGCTGCAAATCGCCGGTTTCCGGATCCGCGATACCCATCCTGCGGGTCGGTGGCTCAACGTGCCGGAAACGCTGGTGCACAGTTCGAATATCGTAACCGCGCGCATTGCCGACGGGTTGGGTCAGCAAAGGCTTGAACGGATGCTGCGCAACATGGAATTCGACAAGCGCCCTTCGATCGAACTGGCCGAACGGGCAAAGCCTTTATGGCCGGCAAATTGGGGCCGCGTAACCACGATGACCGTCGGTTATGGACATGGCATGTCGGTGACGCCGCTGCATTTGGCGTCAGCATATGGCGCGATGGTCAATGGCGGTATCTGGCATCCTGCAACGCTACATAAGGCAAAGCCTGGGCATAAGCCGATCGGTCGCCGGGTGTTCAGCGCTGCAACCAGTGCGCGGATGCGCCAGTTGCTGCGTATGATCGTTGTCGATGGTACTGGTAAAAAGGCCGATGCGGCAGGATATCGCGTCGGCGGTAAGACCGGCTCCGCAGAAAAGCCCAATGAGGGAGGTTATGCACGGAATCTTGTCGTCTCCACCTTCGCGGCGGCTTTTCCGATGGATAATCCCCGTTATATCATCATCGCTATGGTAGACGAACCCAAAGGCACGGCTGAGACGGGATTCCAGCGTACCGCAGGCTGGACAGCGGCTCCGATCGTGCGCCGCACCGTCGAACGCATTGGTCCGCAACTAGGGATCATTCCAGACACGCATCGCGATGTCGATGTGTCCGAACTCATGCCACTCCTTTGGTCGCCCAAAGGTAATACCTGATGCGCCTCGACAATGTGATCGACGGGCTGGCAGATGATGCCGGTTCCCTGCGCGTAACAGGTTTTGCAATCGATCATCGGAAAGTCGCAGCGGGTGCAGTTTTTGGCGCTTTTGTTGGTGCTACGTTTAACGGTGAGGATTTTATTGGTGCTGCCATTGCCGCCGGCGCGATTGCCGTGGTTGCCCGTCCCGAAGCGGTGGTCAGCGGAGCTGTGCACATTGCGAGCGATAATCCGCGCAAAAGCTTCGCCGAAATTGCCGCGCGTTTCTTCAAGCCGTTTCCGCGCAGCCTTGCCGCAGTCACTGGCACCAATGGCAAAACCTCCACGGCTGAACTCACGCGGCAATTGTGGCGCATGTCGGGGCATAATGCCGCCTCAATCGGTACATTAGGTGTCACGACAGCCGACGAAAGCGTCCGCACCGGGCTGACCACGCCCGATATCGTGACTTTCCTCTCCAATCTGGCTGGGCTTGCGCGAGAGGGCGTGAGCCATGCGATCTTTGAAGCTTCGAGCCACGGGCTTGATCAATATCGTATCGGCGGCGTGCCGGTTCCGATCGTCGCCTTTACCAATCTGAGCCGCGATCACCTTGATTATCATGGTACAATGGATGCCTATTTCGATGCCAAGATGCGGCTGTTTGACGAAGTGGCAGATGTGGATGGAACCGCTGTCATTTGGGCAGACGATCTTTGGTCGCAACGGGCGATCGAACGAGCGAAACAGCGCCCGCTACGGTTGATTACTGTCGGCGAACAGGGCGACGGCATACGGCTTGTCAGCCGGGAGCCGACCCAGTTAGGCCAGACTCTCAATATCACCGTGCAGGGCGAGCCGCATAAGGTGAAGTTGCCATTGATCGGTGCCTATCAGGCAGCCAATGCGCTTGTCTCTGCGGGGATTGCCATCGCCAGTGGTTGCCCGGCGGGGGAAGTGATAGCAAATTTATCGCGGCTGCAGCCGGTGCGCGGGCGCCTAGAACGCGCAGCGATCAGCCGCAGCGGCGCCCCGGTTTATGTCGATTATGCTCACACGCCGGACGGGCTGGAGGCGGCGATTGCTGCACTGCGCCCGCACACCAAGGGGCGGTTAATCCTTGTGTTCGGTGCCGGCGGTGATCGTGACAATGGCAAACGACCGCTGATGGGCGAAGTTGCGGTTCGCGATGCCGATATCGTGATCGTGACCGACGATAATCCGCGGACCGAAGATCCGGCAACCATTCGCAGGCAAGTCCTGACAGGCGCGCCGGGCGCGCAAGACATTGGCGATCGTCGGGCGGCCATTGCAGCGGCTATCAGCATGGCAGCGGCAGAGGATATCGTCCTTGTCGCAGGGAAGGGGCATGAAGTGGGCCAGATTATTGGCGACAAGGTTTATCCGTTCGATGATGTTGAAGTAGCGCGGGAATGTGCCGCATGACCGCGCTCTGGACATCGGACGAAATCGCGCAAGCGGTTAGCGGCACGGCAAATGGTGCTTTCGAATGCAATGGCGTTGCGTTTGATTCGCGCGAGATCGGCGGCGGTGACCTGTTTTTCGCAATGAAGGGCGAACATTCCGACGGCCATCGATTTGCCGCGCAGGCTTTTGCCAGCGGCGCGACCGGAGCGGTCGTCAGCGAAGCTGTTGATGGACCCCATATTTTAGTGCCGGATACCATGCGCGGGTTGGAGCAGTTGGGCATAGCATCGCGTGCACGGGTGTCGGCCAAGATCATCGGTGTTACGGGTTCGGCCGGAAAGACGGGAACTAAAGAAGCAATCTATGCAGCGCTGGATCGTTGCTCCCCGGGTAAGGTGCACCGCTCGGTCAAAAGCTATAACAACCATGTTGGCGTCCCGCTGAGCCTTTCGCGCATGCCCCGCGATTGCCAATATGGCGTGTTCGAAATGGGCATGAATCATGCTTATGAGATTTCGGCACTCACGCGCTTCGTGCGTCCGCATGTAGCAGTCATCACCACCATTGCCCCCGCGCATATCGAGAATTTCAAGGACGAGAGCGGCATTGCAGATGCTAAATCTGAGATTTTTGAAGGGCTCGAACCAGGTGGTGTAGCTATCATCCCTGCCGACAATCCCCATTATCCCCGCCTGTTGGATCATGCCCGCAAATACACATCGAACATCGTCAGTTTCGGTTTTTCCGAAAGCGCCGATGTCCGTTGTATCGACCATATGACCAATAGCGCCGGAGGAAGTCTTGTAACGGCGAAGTTACCCGGCACGATGCTGCAATATGAACTATCGCAACCGGGCGAACATTGGGTGTCCAATTCGCTTGCGGTCCTGGCCGCGGTTCAGGCTGTTGGCGGCGACCTTGCGGTTGCGGGTCTGGCGCTTGCCGATATGGGCGGCCTTGCCGGTCGCGGCGCGCGGCACCATATTGTGGTTCCTGGTGGCACCGCTTTGCTGATTGATGAAAGCTACAATGCCAATCCGGCATCGATGGCGGCTACATTGACTGGGCTGGGCAATGCATCAGCAGATAGGCGAATCGCCGTACTCGGTGCGATGAAGGAACTGGGCGCGCAGTCGCCCGAATTTCACCGTGCGCTGCAGCAGCCGATAGAGTCAGCAAATGTAAACTTGTTGTTGCTTGTCGGCGAAGAGATGGCTCCACTCGCCGAAGCGTTGGCCGGCGAGATTGCATGGGCGGGTAAATTCGCCCATTGCGGCTCAGTTGGTGAAGCATCGCAACGGTTGCGCGATGAAACGCGCGAAGGCGATGCCATATTGATCAAGGGGTCTAATTCCGTGGGCTTGTCTGCGGTGGTCGAGGCAATGCTCGGCGGAGGGGATTAATGCTTTATTGGCTTGCCGAATATTTTGATTTTGCGGGATTTCTAAACCTTTTCCGCTATTTGACCTTTCGATCCGGGGCGGCGGTAGGCACGGCCTTCCTGATTGGACTGATCATTGGGCCGCGCTTCATAAGCATGCTGAGAGTCCGACAGGGCAAGGGGCAGCCGATCCGCTCAGATGGTCCGCAGACCCATCTTGCCAAGGTAGGTACACCCACCATGGGTGGGCTGATGATCCTTACATCGATTGCGATATCGATGCTGCTCTGGATGGATCTATCCAACACTTATGTCTGGGCCTGCATTGTCGTGATGCTCGGCTTCGGACTTGTCGGTTTTATGGACGATTATGACAAGGTCAAAAAGCGCAGCACAGCAGGGGTTTCCGGTAAGCTGCGCCTGCTGATTGAATTCATCATCGCAGGCGCCGCCGTCGCCTTGATCGTCCACCAGTCGGGTGGAAAGCTCTATTTCCCGTTCGTCAATGGCCCGGTTGCCGACCTTGGCTACTGGTACATTCCATTTGGCGCATTTGTGATCGTTGCCTTTGGCAATGCCGTGAACCTAACGGATGGGCTTGACGGATTGGCGACCATGCCGGTGATCATTGCCTCGCTTGCATTCATGCTTATCGCCTATCTGGTGGGCAATGTGCGTTATGCGGAATATCTGGGCATACCCTTCTTTCTCGGGGCAGGGGATCTCTCTATCCTGTGCGGTGCGATTATCGGTGCAGGCCTTGCCTTTCTATGGTTCAATGCTCCGCCGGCTGCGGTGTTCATGGGCGACACGGGCAGTCTCGCGCTTGGTGGCACGCTGGGTGCGATCGCAGTAGTTGCGCACCATGAATTTGTGCTCGCAATTATTGGCGGTCTCTTCGTCATTGAAGCGCTATCGGTGGTCATACAGGTTTTCTGGTTCAAACGAACTGGGCGGCGAGTATTCCGCATGGCACCTATCCACCACCATTTCGAACAATTGGGGTGGCCCGAATCGACGGTAGTGATTCGTTTCTGGATCATTTCGTTCGTGCTGGCACTGGCAGGATTGGCGACACTAAAGCTGAGATGATCCTATCGGAGGCCTTTCGCGGAAAACGCTACATCGTCCTCGGTCTTGCCCGTTCCGGCCTTGCGACGCTTCGTGCGCTACTTGCAAGCGGCGCGCAGATCACCGCGTGGGACAGCAAAGCAGAGGCACGGGCGAAGGTCGAAGGCAACGTCGAACTTGCTGATCCGATGCAGATCGACCTTTCAGGCTTTGACGGATTGGTCTTGTCGCCGGGTGTGCCGCTCAACAGCCATCCGATTACCAACCGGGCCCGTGATGCGAATGTGCCGATCATCGGCGATGTTGAATTATTTGCCCAAGCGCGCGCCACACTGCCCCCACACAAGGTAATCGGCATAACCGGCACCAATGGCAAGTCGACCACCACCGCGCTGCTGCACCATATGGTCAAGACTGCAGGTTTGCCGACGCTAATGGGCGGGAATATCGGCCTTCCGATCCTGTCGCGCGATCCCTTGCCCGAAGGCGGGGTCTATGTTCTTGAACTGTCGAGCTTCCAAATCGATCTGACGCAGAGCCTGGATTGTGACATTGCGGTGCTGACCAACATCACGCCCGATCATCTCGACCGCTATGACAGCTTTATGGATTATGCCGCTGCAAAGGAACGCCTGTTCCACATGCAGCATGCGGACAGACTTTCGGTGATCGCCGTCGATGACGATCCGTGCCGGATGATCGCAAGCCGCGTGCATCATAGGCTGAAGCGGGTGTCGGCAAAGGATGTGACTGACCAGTCGCGCTGGCCAGCGCTCAAGGGCCCGCACAATGCCCAGAATGTCGCCTGTGCAATTGCTGCCTGCGCGGCTCTCGGAATTGATGCGCAAACGATCGAGGTCGGGCTGGCAAGCTATCCCGGGCTATCGCACCGGATGGAGCCGCTTGGCGAAATAGGCGGCGTCCTTTACGTCAACGACAGCAAAGCAACCAATCCGACGTCGACGGCACCTGCACTGGGCGCATATCCGGCGATCCATTGGCTCCTTGGTGGGCAGGCAAAGGGCGATGATCTTGACGCCTGCCTGCAACATATTGCGAATGTGCGCGCGGCCTATGCCTTTGGGCAGGATGGCGCAAAGCTGGCCGCTTTGCTGGACGGTAAGGTTGAGGTTTCGGTCTATGTTGATCTTGAAACGGCTACCAATGCGGCTGCTGCGGCTGCCAAGTGGAACGAGACAATATTGCTTTCGCCGGCCTGCGCTTCGTTCGACCAGTTTCGCGATTTCGAGCATCGCGGGGATGCTTTTCGGGAAATAGTGGCTTCGTTGCGCGAAAGGGGTGCGTGATGTTTGGCATATTGCAGGGCAATGGAAACAATCTGCCGCCAGGTTTTGGCGGCAAGCGCGATTTGTCAAACCGTCTAGGGCGCGGCGACCGGTCGCCGTTGAGTATCTGGTTCTGGGAACTGGATCGCGTCTTGCTTTCGTTGATCCTTGTGCTGATTGCGATCGGATTGATCGCTGTCGCCGCCGGATCGCCGGCAACAGCAAAGCGGCTTTCGACCGATAGCGCGACGCTCAGTCCGCTCTATTTCTTTTACAAACAACTTGCTTGGGTCGCGCTCGGCATTCCCTTCATGTTCGTGATTTCAATGTACCCACGCGAACAGGCGAAGCGGATAGCGATTGGCGGCTTCTGCATTTTTCTTGGGCTGCTGCTGCTGGTTCCGCTCTTGGGGAAGGAAGTGAATGGCGCACAGCGTTGGTTCGGGCTCGGTCCTGCGAGTTTTCAGCCATCGGAGTTTCTGAAGCCATGTTATGCCGTGACCATGGCTTGGGTGATTAGCTGGCGCCAACGCGATCCAAGCCTGCCCGTCCGCACGATAACAATGCTTCTTACCGGGCTGATTTGCGCGTTCCTGATGCTCCAGCCCGACTTGGGCCAGACGATACTTTTCTGTGGCATCTGGTTTGCATTGATGATGGTTTCGGGCGTGCAGGCAAAGCTGCTCTGGTCAAGTGTGATTGGTGGCGTGGTTGGTATCGTTGCGGCTTATAATTTCTACTCGGTGGCACAGCAGCGTATCGACGCCTGGTTGTTCGGAACCGATGGCATCACCCATGATAAGCTAGCGATGGCGACGCTCACCGCAGGCGGCCTGATCGGCACCGGGCCGGGGCTGGGTACCCGCAAATTCGCCTTACCAGAGGCGCATACCGACTATATCTTCTCCGTCATTGGCGAGGAGTTTGGACTGATTGCCTGTATGGTGATTGCGTTTCTGTTCTTCGCAATCCTTGTGCGTGTCGTGGTCCGTATGTTGGATGAGCAGGACCAGTTCATCCTTTTGGCGGTGACTGGTCTTGCCGCACAATTTTGCGGTCAGGCAATGATCAATATCGCGGTTAATCTAGGGATTTTCCCATCAAAGGGTATGACCTTGCCATTCATCAGCTATGGCGGGTCGTCGACGTTGGCACTGTGCTTGTGCTGCGGGCTGTTGCTTGCGCTAACGCGGCGTAACCCTTTTCTTGACCAGTCTCCCTATATCGGGAATGGGCGTTGAACGATGACAGTCTCGCGCAATTTCGTCTTCGCCGCTGGTGGCACCGGTGGACATATCATCCCTGCTTATGCACTGGGCGCAGAATTGATGCGTCGAGGGCATCAGCTTGCCCTGATCACCGATAATCGGGGTTCTGCCATTCCGGGTTGTCCTGACGGCATGGATATGCACGTCATGCCGGCGGGTCGCGTTGCCGGCGGTCCGCGCGGCTGGTTTGCCGCAGCGCGCAATATCTGGCGCGGTCGGGCGATGGCCCGCGAATTGTTCGACGAGTTTGACCCTACTGCTGTGATCGGCTTTGGCGGCTATCCGGCGCTACCTGCGCTCCTCGCGGCTTTCTCGCATAAAATCCCGACGATTGTGCATGAACAAAATGCCGTGCTCGGTCGGGTCAACCGGCTGGTTGCAGGCAAGGTCAATGCGATTGCCACTGCCTATCCGGATGTCCAGCGGATCAAGTCCGGCCATTCGGAAAAGGTGCATTTGGTTGGCAACCCCGTGCGCGCCGAAGTCGTCGCGTTGCGCGATGAGCCTTTTCCGCCGTTCATAGAGGATGGGGTGTTTCGCGTCCTGGTAACGGGTGGCAGTCAGGGCGCGTCGATCCTTTCTGATATCGTGCCTGACGCACTTGCCCGCTTGCCGCTCAATCTACGCCGCCGTTTGCAAGTAACTCAGCAATGCCGGGCTGAGGATATTGAAAAGGTTCGCGCTACCTATGCCGACCATCAGATACCTGCTCAGCTTGCGACCTATCTGGACGACTTCCCCGAATGGTTAGGCTGGTCACATTTGGTGATCGGGCGCGCAGGCGCGTCGACGATTGCGGAATTGACCTGTTCAGGCCGGCCAGCCATCCTCGTTCCACTTCCCAGCGCGATGGATAATCATCAGGCCTATAATGTCAGTGAAATGGTGCAGGCAGGCGGTGCACGCGCGATCAATCAGGCCGCCTTTACGCCGGTCGAGCTTGCAAAACAGATCCAGAAAATGGCGCTGCTGCCCGAAACGCTCGAAAATGCGGCGCGTGCAGCAAAAAGTTGTGGGCGGCCGGATGCCGTTCACGATCTAGCCGATCTTGTCGAATCCTTCGGCCGTGCGCCGTTGATGCACACGCTGACGACGCGAGAGGAAAATGGCCTAAATCTCGGCGGTGCACAGCCGGCCATGGCAAAGGAAGCCGCAGTATGAAGGGTGTGGGAACCGATATCGGCACGATCCATTTCGTCGGTATAGGCGGGATCGGCATGTCCGGTATTGCCGAAGTGATGCACAATCTGGGCTATTCGGTGCAGGGCAGCGACATTGCCGAGGGCTATGTCGTTGAAGGACTTCGTGAGCGCGGGATCAATGTGATGATCGGCCATGACGCCACCAATCTGGGCGACGCGGCGGTTGTCGTCACATCCACAGCAGTGAAGCGCGGCAATCCCGAAGTTGAGGCGGCGCTGGAGAGGCGTATCCCGATCGTGCGCCGGGCGGAGATGCTCGCTGAACTGATGCGGCTGAAATATACCGTTGCGGTAGCGGGAACGCATGGCAAGACGACAACTACCTCACTGATCGCGGCGATGCTTGATGCAGGCGGGTTGGATCCTACAGTCATCAATGGCGGCATCATCAACAGCTATGGGTCTAATGCCCGCCTTGGCGATAGCGACTGGATGGTGGTTGAGGCCGATGAAAGTGATGGAAGCTTCCTGCGTCTTGATGGCACGATTGCCGTCGTCACCAATATCGACCCCGAACATCTTGATCATTATGGAGATTTCGATCGGGCGAAGGCCGCCTATATCGAATTCATCGAAAATGTGCCGTTTTATGGGGTCGCGATTCTGTGCCTCGATCATCCCGAAGTGCAGGCGATCATACCGCGCATTCGCGACCGCCGCATCCTGACCTACGGCTTTTCTGCACAAGCCGACGTGCGGGCGGACAATGTTCGCCCCGAACTGGGTGGCAACACGTTTGACGTAGTGATCCGGGTGCGTGACGGTAGTAAGCGCGAGATCAAGGACGTTTTCCTGCCAATGTCGGGTCGACACAATGTGCAGAATGCACTCGCCGCGATTGCTGTGGGTCTTGAACGCGGGATGACCGATGCGCAGGTGGAGAATGGCTTTGCCAAATTCGGCGGAGTGAAGCGCCGCTTTACCAAGGTGGGCGAGGTCGATGGTGTGACCATCATCGACGATTACGGCCACCATCCGGTTGAAATTCGCGCAGTGCTTTCCGCAGCGCGTGAAGGCGTCAAAGGCCGTGTGATTGCAGTGTGCCAGCCGCACCGATACTCGCGCCTCGGTAATCTGATGGAAGATTTCGCTACCGCATTTAACGACGCCGATATGGTCTATGTGACGCCGGTTTATGCCGCTGGCGAAGCACCTATCGAAGGCGTCAGCAGCGCGGAACTGGTCGGCAAGATCAAGCGGCGCGGGCACCATAGTGCGCAGGAAATTGAAAGCGCTGAGACGCTTGCGCGCGAACTCGCGGGCAAGACGCGTGACGGGGATATGGTTGTCTGTCTTGGTGCAGGGGATATCACCAAATGGGCGGCGGGACTCGCCGTTGCGATAAGAGCCGCCAAGGCATGAACGTTTGCTACGCCTTGCCGCCCGTCAGGGGAAAGTTGACGCAGGGTGCGCAGCTTGCGCCGTTGGTGTGGTTCAAGTCAGGTGGCCCGGCGGAATGGCTGTTTGAGCCTGCTGACGTGAAGGACCTAGCTGATTTTCTATCCGAGCTCGATCCATCAGTGCCCGTGATGGCGCTGGGGCTGGGTTCAAACCTGATCGTGCGTGATGGCGGTGTTGCGGGTGTCGTCGTTCGGCTTGGCAAGGCGTTTGCCAAGGTATCTGATGTTGATAATGTGACGCTTGATTGTGGCGCAGGCGCCAGCGGTATCCTCGTTTCTTCGACCGCACGCGACAATGGCATTGCCGGTATGGAATTTCTCCGCTCGATTCCCGGCACTGTTGGTGGCTTCGTGCGCATGAATGGCGGCGCTTATGGTGGTGAGGTAAAGGATATCCTTGTCGATTGCGACGTGGTTTTGCGTGATGGCAAGATTGCCACACTGTCGGTCGATGATCTCCATTATAGCTATCGGCACAGCGAATTGCCCGCGGGTGCAATCGTGGTTGCTGCGCGGTTTCGAGGTAGGGCTGGAGATGCAGATGCCATTCAGGCAGAGATGGACCGTATCTCTGCCAGTCGTGAAGCATCGCAACCGCTTCGATCCAAAACCGGCGGGTCCACTTTCAAGAATCCCGACGGCCAGAAAGCGTGGCAACTGGTCGATGAAGCGGGTTGCCGCGGCCTTCAGATTGGCGGCGCGCAGGTTTCGGAAAAGCATACCAATTTCCTGATAAACATAGGCGATGCTTCGAGCGCCGAAATCGAGGAACTGGGTGAAGAGGTCCGCCGACGCGTTAAGGCGAAATCGGGCGTCGACCTGCATTGGGAAATACAACGAGTGGGGGCAGCCAAGTGAGCGAACCGATTCATGTAGCAGTCCTCATGGGTGGTTGGTCTAAAGAACGGCCGGTTTCGCTGATGAGCGGCAATGGCGTTGCCGATGCGCTTGAAAAGGTGGGCTATAAGGTCAGCCGGGTCGACATGGACCGGAACATTGCCGCGACCCTCACCAGCCTGAAGCCCGATGTCGTGTTCAACGCTCTGCATGGCGTTCCGGGCGAAGACGGAAGCGTGCAGGGAATGCTCGATCTGATGGGGATCAAATACACCCATAGTGGCATGGTCACCTCGGTTATCGCGATCGACAAAGAGTTGACGAAACAGCGACTGGTGCCGGCCGGAATTCCGATGCCCAAGGGCAAGATGGTTTCGAGCGAAAGCCTTTATTCAGAAGATCCGCTCGCGCGGCCATATGTTCTGAAACCTGTGAATGAAGGCAGTTCAGTCGGGGTCGCAATCATCACCGCTGAAGGCAATTACGGCAATCCGATATCGCGTGACGCGGTCGGCCCCTGGCAGGAATTTGACGAACTGCTCGCCGAACCCTTTATCAAGGGGCGCGAACTCACCGTCGCAGTGCTGGGTGGAAAAGCGCTGTGTGTGACCGAATTGGTTCCCAAGAGCGGCTTTTACGATTTCGATGCCAAATATACTGATGGCCTGACAGAACATGTCTGCCCGGCCCAAATTCCCGAGGACATTGCCGATTACATGATGGAACTTGCGCTGCGTGCGCACCAGATGCTCGGCTGCAAGGGTGCGTCACGCACGGATTTTCGATGGGATGATGATCTCGGTCGCAACGGCGTATTCGTGCTTGAAACTAATACCCAGCCGGGGATGACGCCGCTCAGCCTCGTACCCGAACAGGCACGTGAAATGGGTATTAGCTATGAGCAGTTGGTCGACCTTCTTGTGAAGGAGGCCCTGGGATGAAAACCACTTCAGCGCGCAAAGCGCCTGCCAAGGCGCGCAAGGCTGCGCCGCGCAAAACAGTACGGCAGGCTAGCATCATCGATCGGTTGTTCCGGATTCTGCCGTTCACAGAAGAGGATATCCAGCGTGCGCTGACTTGGACCCTGCTCACCATTGGGCTATTGATTGCGTGCGTGATTGCCAACTGGTTCGGCGTTCCACAGGCTGCTTACCGCCAATATGCCCAGCTTGCCGCCAATGTGGGTTTCGAGGTGAAGCGGGTCGAAATCACCGGAATGGACCGTGTCGACCAGTTGAAGGTCTATGATATCGTCTTGGCCGAGAAGGATCGGGCGATGCCGCTGGTCGATATCGACAAAATCCGGTCTGACCTGATCAATTATGGCTGGATCAAGGATGTGCGAGTCACTCGCCGTCTTCCCGATACGCTGGTGGTTGACATCATCGAGCGAAAGCCGACCGCAGTATGGCAACGCGGCGGCATTTATTCGCTGATTGACGATCAGGGCGTGGAGCTTGAGAAAATCGGCGCCACTGAAGTTGGCAAACTACCAGTGATCAACGGCGAAGGTGCCGACCGCCAAGTTGTGGCTTTGGGGAAGCTGCTCGATAGTGCGCAATCGCTGAAAGATCAGGTTGCCGGTGCAAGCTGGGTCGGTAACCGGCGTTGGGATTTGCGTTTCAAGACTGGCGAGACCTTGTCGCTTCCCGAAGGCGATGTTCTGGCAGCACAGGCGCTGGTCAATTTCACACGCATGGACGGCGTTCATCGCCTGCTCGGTCGCGACATCATCCATTTCGACCTACGTGATCCCGATCGGGCCTATATGCGCCGCGCCGCGAAAGAGCCTGTCGTTGAGATAGAAGTAGACGAAGAAAAGCCAACTTCGAACGCGGGTAGCAGCGGGGTGGCTGCCTGATGGCTGTTCGTTACGAAAAGATCATTTCAACGCTGGATATCGGATCGTCGAAAGTGTCGGCGCTGATTGCGGGCGTTGATGAAAGCGGTGCTATCCATGTGCTGGGCACAGGTCAGCGCGAAAGCAAGGGTGTTGTCCGGGGCTGCATTGCCGACATGCAGCTTGCTGAACTTTCGGTGCGTCATGCGGTCGAGCAGGCCGAGCGGATCGCAGGCATTAATATCGACCGAGCCTGGCTCGGCATGTCCGCAGGCGGGCTCGATAGCTTATTATCGCCAGTCGAAATCGATCTGGGCGGCGATCGCGTGGAGCAGGCGGATATTGACGATTTGCTGACCGCCGGACGGCTCAATATCGATACGCGCGGCAAGATTGTCCTTCATCTCAGTCCCACACTCTATTCGCTTGATGGCAATGCAGGCGTCGCCAATCCTTTGGGGCTTTATGCCGACCGCCTCGGCGTTGATATCCACGCCGTGCTTGCCGATCCTGCGCCTGTTCGCAATCTCGATATGACGGCGCGGGCATCGCATCTGGGCGTTGACGCGATTGTCGCATCCCCGGTTGCAGCGGGTCTTGCCTGCCTCAGCGCCGAGGAGCGTGAACTGGGCGTGGCCCTGGTTGAAATGGGTGCGGCGGTTACGAATGTTTCCGTGTTTATCGGCGGCATGCTCGCCGGGCTGGTTACGCTGCAACAGGGCGGGGCGGACATCACCGATGAAATAGCCTCAGTGTTCGGGGTGCGCCGTGCGGAAGCCGAGCGGCTGAAATGCTTCCACGGTTCGGCAATTACCTCTCCACGCGATCATCAGGAAAGCCTCGACGTTGGCGCTCCGGGCGATAGCACTCAAAGCGATCGTCCTCGGATTACGAGGGCAGAGTTGAACGCGATTATTGCGCAACGTATCGACGTTATGGTTGCCGATGTCGGCCGCGCGCTCAAGGAAATGGGCTTCTCCAATCCCGGCCGGCACCATGTCGTCCTGTCTGGCGGCGGCGCCGAGTTGAAGGGGCTTGCCGACCATATGCAGGCGGCGCTTGGCCGGATGGTCCGTATCGGCCGCCCGACAGAGCTTGCCGGCCTGCCGGAAGCGCATTCGGGGCCGGCGTTTTCGACCCTTGCAGGGTTGGCGCTACATGCGGTTTCCAACCCACATGATCTGAGGTTGGGACTACAAGGCTCTGATAGTGCAATGAAAACTGCAGAAACCGGTGTAATTGCCCGCATCTTGCAGGCGGTGCGCGAGAACTTCTGAACTGCCTACTTTCCGTGAGGTTAGCCTGTGGGTAACTTTTACGTGTTTTGCCCGTAGTTTTGTGCAACAAGGCCGAGATTACGGGGTTTTTTACTTTTATATTTTTCTCCAGACTGGCCAAGGGAGTGAACAAGAATGAGCATCAACATCGGTCCGCCAATCGTCGATGAATTGAAGCCGAAAATTGCAGTCATCGGTGTCGGTGGGGCAGGGGGCAATGCGATCGCCAACATGATTGGCGCGCGCGTTGAAGGCGTCGACTTTGTAGTCGCAAACACCGATGCTCAGGCGCTCAACGCCTCTCCTGCCGAATATCGGATCCAGCTTGGTCCAGATATCACGCAGGGTCTGGGTGCAGGTTCGCGTCCCGAAGTCGGGCGCGCAGCCGCCGAGGAAACGATCGAGCAGGTCAAAGGCGCGCTGCAAGGTGCGCATATGTGCTTCATCGCAGCCGGCATGGGCGGCGGCACCGGAACAGGCGCGGCCCCTGTTATCGCCCGCGCGGCCCGTGAAATGAACATTTTGACGGTAGGGGTCGTCACCAAGCCCTTCCTGTTCGAAGGTTCGCGGCGAATGCGCTCGGCAGACTCGGGGATTGCTGAACTCCAGCAGCATGTTGATACGCTGATCGTCATTCCGAACCAGAACCTCTTCTTGGTTGCCAACCCGAACACGACTTTCAAGGAAGCATTTTTGCTTGCCGATGAAGTGTTGCAGCAGGGCGTACGGGGTATCACCGACCTGATGGTCATGCCTGGCCTCATCAACCTCGACTTTGCCGACGTGCGTTCGGTGATGCACGAAATGGGCAAGGCGATGATGGGTACCGGCGAAGCCGAAGGCGACGGTCGTGCTCTTGAGGCCGCCGAACGCGCGATTGCCAACCCGCTCCTCGACGGCGTGTCTATGCAAGGTGCGAAGGGGGTGATCATCTCGATCACCGGAGGCGAAGACATGCGCCTGATGGAGGTCGACGAAGCCGCCAACCATATTCGCGAACTTGTTGATCCCGACGCGAACATCATCTGGGGGTCTGCCTTCAATGAAAACCTGAATGGCAAGATCCGCGTCTCGGTTGTCGCGACGGGAATCGATCAGGATGGTAGCGCTGCCGCCACGCCCGCACCTGCCTTCGCCATGAACAACCGCACGGCTACCCCGCTTGGTGGCTTTGCTGCTGCTCCAGCGCCGGCCGAGCCCGTTGCTGCACCGGCGGAAGATTTCGGTTCGACCGGTTTCGGTGCAGAAGAGGTGGCCGCGCCTTCTTTCGCTGATGCCCAGCCGAAAACCGAGCACGCGCCCGGATTTGAAGCGGCGCCGCAAATGCCGGTGGAAGCTGAACAGGAAGAGGGTGTCCTCGATCTGTCGCAGCCCGTCGAGGATGCGCCGCTGGAATTGGACGAAGCGCTTGAAGCACCTGTGCAGAGCGATGAATTGGCTGCAAATGAGGCTGATTACGGCCATGGCAGCGGCGATCCGTTGCCGCCTCCACCTCGGGTTGCCTCGGGTGGCGGTACTTTGTTTGAGCGCATGTCAAATCTGTCGCGGGGTCTTGGCCGTGGCGGCGATGACAAGGACGACACGGGCGAGCCGGAAGGCAATATCAACATTCCGCGTTTCCTCGATCGCCAGAGCAATAACTAATCTGCGACCGGATGCCGGTCACTCGTCCGGCATCCGGCACCGTTGGTCGTGCATTTTTTTCACGCAATTGCATTTGTCGAGGCGCGCGCACATTTGACGCCCATGATTGCTGCTCGTCACTTAATGACTGCTTGTGCGCTTCTTGCTCTGGTCGCAACTCCGGTGCGGGCGCAGGAAGCCGACGAAAGCGCGCTGGATCAATTTGAACAGACGCGGCCTGTACCGACCAATGACTCGCCAGCCTCTGTTGAATTGCGCGACGCCGTGCGGCGTATGGCGCAACGCCCCACCGATCCGATCGCATTGTCGGATGCGGGTTACGCATCAATAAAGCTGGGAGACGCGGCCGCCGCGCTCAACTTTTTTACGCGCGCCAATGCTGTTCAACCGAATAATGCCCGTACATTGGCCGGGCTGGGTTCCGCGCTCGTCCGCACTGAGAATCCGTTCGAAGCTCTGAAATATTTTGATGATGCACTGCGACTGGGGGGCAGCGAGCGATTGATCGCATTTGACCGGGCCTTGGCGTTTGACCTTCTTGGCAACTTCGCGCGCGCGCACCAAGATTATCAGTTGGCACGCAGTTTGGGCGATAATGATGAACTAATACGCCGCTATGCGATGTCACTTTCAATGGCGGGCAAGGCCAAGGAAGCAGACGCGATGCTGGTTCCGTTGCTGCAACGCAACGATCCAGATGCTTGGCGCGCGCGCGCCTTCATGCTGGCTGCGCGCGGTGAACAAAAGGAAGCAGGGCAGATCGCGCAAGGTTTTTTGTCGGCTGATGCCGCTCGTCGCATGGAGGGCTTTTTGCGCCAGATGCCGCGCATGACTGATGCCCAGCGCGCAGCAGCAATGCATTTTGGACATTTTCCTGTGGGCAGGATCGGCGAAGACACGCCCGATGTCCGCAAGCTGGCATCTGCGACCGGCGCCGTCCGCACAGCAGCGTCCGCAGTCGGACAGGATCGCCTTGTCCCCAGCGGCGAACCGCTTGGTACCGCTTCCAGGAAATCGCCTGCAACCAAGAGGGTGGAGGGCAGCAACCAGCGCAATGCCGTCGCCGTTGTTGCGCCGAAAAATGATGCAACCCCTGGCTTCTCGACCGAAAATGCGCGGCAAAAGGTTGAGGACGCGGCCAAGGGCAAGCCTGTCGTTTTAGCGGCAGCAACCTTGCCGCCGCCGGATGCCGCCCGCCCGCCGGTGCGCGTTACCTTGCCGCCTGCAATTGCCACTATGCCACCGGCTCCTGCTGCTTCGGCCGCTGCGATTGCTGCGCGCGCCGATCAGTTGAGCGCCGTCGATCGAGGGGTTAGCCCCGCGCAAAGCGGGATTGTGCAGGCTCCTTCCAGTGTGGCGGCTGCGCCAGCGAAGGCTATCGAACCGACCATTGTCACCGCGCCGGTGCCTGCTCAGGCAACAGCCGCGCCATTGCGACCATCCATTTCTGAAACTGAAGTCAAGGTTGCTGTTGCGCCCCAAGCCGTCGAAATTCCGGTATCGAGCCCGGCTTCGGTCGCCATAGCTGCGGCGCCGTCCTCTTCTGCTCCGGCCGCACTGCCCGCGCTGCCGGTTACCAGCAGTACCGTCGCTTCTGCGTCGCGATCCAGCTTCGATCTGGGTGCGCTGGTACAATCCATTGAAATTCCGGAAAGCGAGCAACGTCGCGAAGTCGCGCCGGTTGATTTACGCGCTCTTGAACGTCGGCAGGCGTCGACAGCCTTGGCGACGGCGAAGGATCCAAAAACAGGTAAGCCGAAGGTGGAGTCCAAAACTCCGCCGCAGCCAGCGCGCATCTGGGTGCAGATTGCGACCGGTGCCGAAGCTGCCCTGCCGACCGATTTCCGCCGCATGTCGCGCAAGTCGCCTGCCTTGTTCAAAGGCCAGTCGGGATGGACTTCGGATTGGGGACGCACCAGCCGATTGCTGGTTGGGCCGTTCGCTGACACGAAAGCCGCGAAAAAATGGGAAGCTGATTTCAAGAAAGAATTTGGTGACGCCTTTGTCTGGCAAAGCGCGAACGGTACCGTGGTTGACAAACTGGCGGCAAAATAGCCGCTGGTCTTGCGACAGGCTGTAGTGCAAAGCGCCGCCATGCAGATGCGTGTATCCTATTCCTGCGATCCCTACAGCAGCCGGGGCCGGCTGTATCCGGAACCGAGCAGTGAAGCGCGTGGCCCGCGTAATATATTCCAGCGCGATCGCGATCGCATCATTCACTCGATCGCCTTCCGCCGTCTGCGTTACAAGACCCAGGTGTTCATTGCGCCCGACGGTGATCATTATCGCGTTCGTCTGACCCATAGCCTCGAAGTGGCGCAGATCGGTCGCACCATTGCCCGTGCGTTGGGGTTGGATGAGGATCTGACCGAGGCCCTGTGTCTTGCCCATGATATCGGCCATCCGCCCTTTGGTCATGCGGGGGAGGATGCGCTTGAGGCCGCCATGGCTCCCTATGGCGGGTTTGATCATAATGCTCAGACGCTGCGCACATTATCGAAACTGGAAAGCCCCTATCCGCTCTGGCCCGGCTTGAACCTCAGTTGGGAATTGATGGAGGGATTGGCCAAGCATAACGGGCCCGTTCATGACCTCAATTGGGCCTTGCGCGAAATCGACGACGCGTTTCCCTTAGGGCTGCAGCAATTTGCCTCGCTTGAGGCACAGATAGCGGCGATTTCCGACGACATCGCCTATGATAATCATGACATTGACGATGGTATTCGCGCCGGCCTGCTCACGCTCGATCAGCTGCTTGAACTGCCCTTCGTCGAACGGCGTTGGCGCGAGATTTGCGATCGTTATCCAGGCGCTCGCCATGAAACGCTGCTTCGCGAGCTGATCCGCGAACAGATTGGCGTGATGGTCAACGACGTGATTGAAACGACGAGGGCGCGCATTGCAGCTGCCGGCATTGAAACGGCCGATGATGTTCGTGCGGCCGGGCGGACCATTGGCGGCTTTTCCGATGAACTGGCAGATCGAGAGCGCATGCTGAAAAATTTCATGTACGCCAATCTCTACCATCACCCTACACAATTGGAGGCGGCCGAGCATGCAGCGAAAGTTGTCGCTGATCTGTTCGCAGCCTATAGCACCGACGCGCGGCTCCTGCCGCAGGAATGGCGGGATAGCCTACCGATAGAGCAGCCCGCTCGCGCACGCCATATCGGCGATTTCCTTGCCGGCATGACGGATCGTTTTGCGATGAATTGTCATCGAGAGATTTTCGGCGGGAAGATAGAGGGGCTGGGCAAATGAAAAAAATTGTCATTGCGGGCGCGACCGGGTTGGTTGGCAAGCAATTGGTTGCCGCCTTGGCGGTGCAAGAAGGCGTCGAAACACATATCCTTGTCCGTCGCAAACCGGGGCGTGTTCCCGATGGTGTGATCGTGCATGAAGCAACGGTTGCGGATTGGGGAGGTGAAGTTGCGGCGATCAAAGCCGAAGTCGCGATTTCCTGCCTAGGTACAACAATGAAAACAGCCGGATCGAAAGAGGCATTCCGCGCAGTCGATTTCGGTATGGTATCTAACTTTGCTACTGCAGCGCATCAAGCAGGCGCGCGGCACATGATCGCGGTCACTTCAGTAGGCGCGTCAGCATCGGCGAACAATTTTTACCTCAGAACCAAAGGTGAGGCGGAAGCCGCCATTATGCAAGCCGGCTTTGACCGTGTCGACTTCCTGCGGCCTGGACTGCTGACGGGTGGCGAGCGTCCTGAAAGCCGCCCCGGCGAAAGCATCGCCTCATTGCTTGCGCCGTTGACCGACATTTTGATGCTGGGAGGGCTCCGCCGCTATCGCTCGATTCCCGCGCGCATAGTCGCTCAGGCCGCGGCTAATCTGGCACTTACTGGCGGCGACGGGCGACATATCCACGAAAATGAATCAATCCGTGCGCTCGCCGGTTGACTCCAAGCAAGGCAAAGGCCTAAGTCGGATTAGTCGCTGACGAAACGGGAGAGTGCGAGGGAAACTTCGCCGCCGAAGGAGCAACCGCCCCGGAATCTCTCAGGCAAAAGGACCGGTTCGGCTTTTGCGGCACTCTGGAAAGAGCCCTTGGATGGGCCACCGAAGGGGTAAAGCTCTCAGGTATCCGTGACAGAGGGGGCAGGTAGCGACGTAGTCGCTGGCTGGACCTTTGCGCGGAGAGTTTATGAGCGACGACACCGAAATTCTGACGCTGCCATTGGATGGCTGGCACCGCGCGAAGGGCGCACGAATGGTGCCGTTCGCAGGCTATGCGATGCCGATCCAGTATGAAGGCATTATGGCCGAACATCTTTGGACGCGCGAACATGCAGGGCTGTTCGACGTGTCGCATATGGGGCAGCTTATCCTTTCCGGTGACGATGTGGCTGGCGCTTTGGAAAAGCTGGTTCCAGGTGATGTTTCTGCGCTTAAGGAAGGGCGGATGCGCTATTCCTTGCTGCTTGCCGAAGATGGCGGCGTGCTCGATGACCTGATGGTCACGGCAACTCCCACCGGCCTCTACGTGGTCGTCAATGGCGCGGTAAAGCATCAGGACATCGCATACCTGCGAGCTAACCTGCCGGACAGCATAGCGATCAACCATCTTGAAGACCGCGCACTGCTCGCGCTGCAGGGTCCCAAAGCCGTTGCCGCGATTTCGCGGATCGTGCCCGGCGTCGACCAGCTTTATTTCATGGAGGCCGACCTGTTCCTATGGGGTGAAATACCGCTCTGGATCAGTCGCTCGGGCTATACTGGCGAGGATGGCGTCGAGATTTCTGTTGCTGCAGAGCATGTCGAGGAGCTCGCGGATGCGCTCAGCGCCCAGATGGAAGTCAAGCCCATCGGATTGGGCGCGCGTGATTCGCTGCGGATGGAGGCGGGCTTGCCGCTGTATGGCCATGATATGGACCCGACCACCGATCCGGTTGAGGGCAATGCCAGCTTTGCCGTATCAAAACGCCGCCGTCAGGAAGGCGGCTTTAATGGCGCGGAGCCTATTCTGAAGGCGCTGTCCGAAGGGCCTAAACGCAAGCTGGTCGGCTTTTCCGTGGAGGGCAAGATGCCGGTGCGCGAAGGCGCGCCGATTTTTGCCGGCGACACGCAAGTGGGCGTCGTGACGTCCGGCGGCTTTGCCCCCAGTGCCGGTGCACCGATCGCTATGGGCTATGTTGCTGCTGGTCATAACCGCATTGGAACGGCGCTGGAGGCCGAGGTGCGCGGTAAGCGCGTGCCGCTCACGGTCGCGCAAATGCCATTCATTCCCCATCGCTATCACCGGAAAGGAGCCCCAAAATGACTCGTTATTTTACCGACGAACATGAATGGATTGAAGTTGAAGGTACCAACGCGACAGTTGGTATTACCGACTATGCACAAAGCCAGTTGGGCGACATCGTGTTTGCCGAAGTGCCTGCTGTCGGCGCAGAGTTGAGCAAAGGCGGCGATGCGGCGGTTGTGGAGTCGGTGAAGGCCGCGTCGGATGTTTATGCGCCGGTTTCGGGCACCGTGACCGAAGGCAATGATGCGTTGGCCGATGATCCGGCGCTGGTGAACAGCGATCCTGAAGGCGCTGGCTGGTTCTTCAAGATAGAGCTTAGCGATCCGTCGGAACTCGACGGGCTGATGGATGCGGCTGCCTATAAGGTATTTGTGGACTCGCTTTGATCAATCCCCCTCCCGCTTGCGGGAGGGGTAGGGGAGGGTCAGTCCGGGCCATTCCTTCCCTAGATTTTCGGCCTACCCCAGCCCCTCTGGCAAGCCGGAGGGCGGAAGGATTAGGAAATGCGCTACCTACCCCTGACAGATACCGACCGGCAGTCGATGCTCGCCACCATCGGCGCTGCGACCATAGATGACTTGTTTGCGGACGTCCCTGAAGAGGCGCGTCTGGATGGACCGATTGCAGGCCTGCCGATGCACGCCAGCGAAATGGCGGTTGAACGGCATTTCTCGGCGCTTGCACGGCGCAACATGGCGGCCGGGCATCATCCCTTCTTCTTGGGAGCAGGGGCGTATAAACATCATGTGCCGGCGAGTGTCGATCACCTGATCCAGCGCGGTGAATTTCTCACGGCCTATACGCCATACCAGCCGGAAATCGCACAGGGCACGCTGCAGATGCTCTTCGAATTCCAGACGCAGGTCGCGCGGCTTTTTGGTTGCGATGTGGCCAATGCGTCGATGTATGATGGCTCGACTGCCTGCTGGGAAGCGATCGGCATGGCGGGACGCATTACCAAACGCAGCAAGGCTGTCCTTTCGTCCGGATTGCACCCGCATTATGTCAGCGTTGCGCAGACAATGGCACATTTCACCGGCGATACGCTGGACACTGCGTTGCCCAATTTCGAAAGCACCGACACTGCACGCCTGATCGCAGCGATCGATGGCGAAACAAGCTGTGTCGTGTTGCAGTATCCGGACATTTTGGGGCGTATCGAGGATCTGTCGGTTATCGCCCAAAAGGCGCATGAACATGGCGCATTGCTGATAGCCGTTGTGACCGAGCCTGTGGCATTGGGAGCCATCCGCGCACCGGGCGAAATGGGTGCCGACATTGTGGTGGGTGAGGGGCAGTCGCTGGGCGTCGGCCTACAATTTGGTGGCCCTTATGTCGGCCTCTTTGCCTGCAAAGAAAAATTCGTTCGGCAAATGCCGGGCAGGCTGTGCGGTGAGACAGTGGATGCCGAGGGCAAGCGCGGTTTCGTGCTGACGCTTTCTACCCGTGAGCAACATATTCGCCGCGAAAAGGCGACGAGTAATATCTGCACAAATTCAGGACTTTGTGCGCTAGCCTTCAGTATTCATATGAGCTTGCTTGGAGAGCGTGGCTTGCGCGATCTTGCCGCATTGAACCATGCGCGCGCGGTGCAGGCTGCCGACCGGATGTCCCGCATCCCCGGCGTTAGCTTGGTAAATGACAGCTTCTTCAATGAATTCACATTGAAACTGCCGGTTAATGCGCGCGATGTCGTCCACATAATGGCCGCGGACAAGGTGCTGGGGGGCGTCTCGCTTGGCCGACTTTATCCGGGCGTGAGCGGGCTTGAAAAGGGGCTTGTTATCGCGGTTACCGAAGTTGTGAGCGAAGAGGATATTGAGACATTGGCGACCGCGCTTCAAAGGGCGCTTGCTGAAGGAGTTCAGGCATGAGCACGATCAACCAGAGCGGATGGCGCCCCGAAATGGGTGCAAATGATAGTATAGCGACCGCGACCTTTACCGGTAATCGTGCGCTGATGCTCGAAGAGGCGCTGATTTTCGAGATCGGCGACGGCGGCACAACCGGTGTCGATATAGAGGCCGTGCCCAAGGTCGCATCGCGCCTTGGTGGGCTGGAGCGCAATCGCGAAATCGGTTTGCCGGGATTGTCTGAACCCGAAGCGGTACGCCACTACACGCGCCTGTCGCGGCAGAATTATGCCATCGATCTCGGCCTTTTCCCCTTGGGTTCGTGCACGATGAAACACAATCCGCGCCTGAATGAAAAAGTCGCGCGGATGGCAGGCTTTGCCGATGTACACCCACTTCAGCCGCAGGAAACGGTGCAGGGTGCGCTTGCCGTCATTCAGGAAATTGCGGTGTGGCTGATTAAGCTGACCGGGATGTATGGTGTCGCTATGGCGCCCAAGGCGGGTGCGCATGGTGAATTGTGCGGCATCCTGTGCATCAAGGCAGCGCTCGAAGCGCGCGGCGAAGACCGACCGGTCATCCTTGTTCCCGAATCGGCGCATGGCACCAATCCCGCAACGGCGGCCTTTGCTGGCTTCAAGGTCGAGAATATTCCGGCAACCACCCAAGGCCGCGTCGATCTGGAAGCGCTCAAGGCGCGGCTGGGCCCTGACGTGGCCGGGGTGATGATTACCAACCCGAATACCTGCGGCCTGTTTGAGCGCGATATGCGCCGTATTTCGGATGCGGTCCACGCGGCCGGAGGCTATGTTTATTGCGATGGCGCAAACTTCAATGCCATTGTCGGGAAGGTCCGCCCGGGTGATCTCGGCATCGACGCGATGCACATCAACTTGCACAAGACCTTCTCTACCCCGCATGGTGGGGGCGGCCCAGGTTCTGGTCCCGTGGTGCTTTCGGAAGCGCTGGCACCGTTTGGACCGATCCCGTTCGTTGCAAAAATGTCCGACGGCAGTTTCAAGCTGGTAGAAGAGGAGTCGGCGAGCGACATGCACCCGCGAACTTTCGGCCGCATGACTGCGTTCCACGGCCAAATGGGCATGTTCACCCGCGCGCTCTCTTACATTCTCAGTCACGGTGCCGACGGGCTGAAACAGGTTGCTGAGGATGCAGTGCTGAACGCCAATTATGTTTTGCGCAGTCTGGAAGGTACGCTGGAAGCACCCTTTGGTGCGTCGGGGCCCTGCATGCATGAGGCACTGTTCACCGACAATGGCTTGGCTGAAGGTTTCACGACGCTGGACGTGGCCAAAGGACTGATCGATGAGGGATACCATCCGATGACTGTGTATTTCCCGCTCGTCGTCCATGGTGCGATGCTGGTCGAACCGACCGAGACCGAGAGTAAGGCCGCTCTGGATCAGTTCATTGGTGCGCTGCGTTCGGTGGCAGAGCGGGCCAAGGGAGGCGATGCCTCGTTGAAGTCCGCGCCCCATTTTGCCCCGCGTCGCCGCCTTGACGAAACGCTGGCCGCGCGCAAGCCCATGCTCGTCTGGAAAGAGCCTGAACTCGCGGTTGCCGCAGAGTGACCGAAAGACCGCAACCCTTCATCCTTGAAGCAGGCGGCGAGGCGAAACGCATCGCCCCGGCAACGCAGCGCAACCGTGAGGCAATAGCGTCAGTTTTGCGGGATATCCTTCCTGAAAAGGGCGTTGTGCTCGAAGTGGCGAGCGGGACGGGCGAGCATGTTGTCCATTTCGCGGCCGCCTTTCCCGATCTGACTTGGCAACCAAGTGACTATGACCCGGCGGGCCTTGCGTCGATTGGGGCGTGGTCTAGTGAGAGCGGTTTGCCCAATATTCTGTCACCGCTTCGGATTGACGCCAGTGCAGCAGATTGGCCAATGACGCGCGCTGAAGCCATCATCTGCATTAACATGGCCCATATCGCACCATGGGAAGCGAGCGAGGGCCTGTTTGCCGGTGCTGCGCGATTGTTGGCACCTGGCGCGCCGCTTTATCTTTACGGCCCTTATCGTGAGGCTGGCATTGCAACCGCCGAAAGCAACGAGGCCTTCGACGTTAGCTTGAAGGCGCGCAATCCGGCTTGGGGGCTTCGCTCTGTTGAGCAGATGAACGCCCTTGCTGCGCATTCCGGTTTTGCTCTTGAAGCGCGTGTGGAGATGCCGGCTAATAATTTATCATTGTTTTACAAAAGACTTGCGGACTAACCCCTTCCGAAGTTCAACTCACGGAAGGAATATCACATGAATCCTCGCGCAATGATCCAGACGATGATTTCGCTTGCTTCGGCCTCGCTTGGCCTTGTCGCGGCCCTCGCTTGGAATGAGGCAATCAAGGCGCTGCTCGCCGAAATGCATCTCGGTGATAGCCTTGGTGGTCTTTTTGCCTATGCCGCGGTCGCCACGCTGATTGCAGTGGTCGTGCTGGTGTGGCTCGGTAAGATCGCCTCACGCATCGGCGGTGAAGCCGCGTTTGAGCGCGAGGCCGAAGGCTGATCCCGAACCGGTATGCGATCAGCTCTGCGGCTTTGCCTCTTCCGATGCGGTCTTAGTGGGAGCGACAAAGGGCTGATCGTAATTTTCAGGCGTGATGTCGATCCGTTCGATCCGCGGAATCGGTGAACGCTGGCGGATACGGGTTCCAGTTACTTCGTCCATGTAGCGGGCGGTGAAGGTATAGCGTTCGATCATGTAAAATCCGGGGGCGGCGGCATCGCCCTTGGATTTCAGTGGCGCATAAATGCGTGATGCGATTGAATCGATCACCAGTTTCGACCAGCGGCTATTGCCCGAAGAACGGAGCACCTCGGCATCACTGACAAGGCCGTTGGCATTGACCCAGAAGCCGACATCGATCCAGCGATCTTCAATATTGCCTTGGCTGATTGCCAGCACATTGCCGCTTTTTTGGTCGAGGCCTGCGGTATCGGGCAGTTTGATCGGTTCCGCCGACAACAGGATCGGTCGATTGGCACCTCCGCGATCAGCAAAACGCTTGACGATTGCCGCAGTGGAATCTGTGTTGCCGGCCTTGCGGTCGAGACGCGCGAGGGTGACAGCAGCGACTAGTCCGAAATCTTCGGCGCCTGCTGGCGGGCCATCGGCCATTTTCTGAAGGCCATCCAGCGCCTTGTCCATATCGGCCTTGTAATTGCTTTCATCGGCAACGGCATATTCAAGCAAGTAACGCCGCAGGTCGGCATAGGTGCCCACACGAGCTTGCCCTGCCTTGAAGGCCTTTTCGGCGACATCGCGGTAGATGCGGATTGCTTCCCGCGGGTATCCAAGCTTGGCGCGGCTGTCACCGACCTCGATCTGGGCAACCATTGCGCGCGGATCGCCTTCGGTCAGGCCCTCGCGCAGCGTGTCGCGCATGTCGAGAACGGCGAGGCGGAATTGATCCGCTTCGCCAAGATGCTCCGAAATGCGGCTGGAGGCGCGGAAGAGATCCGACACCTCGATGGGATACTGCCCGCCATGCTTGCGATTGCGGCCGACCGTCTTGTTGATGGTGGTCTTGGCATCGCGATAATCGCCGGTGATGAACTGATTCTCCGCATGGGCGAGCGCTGCACGGATTTCCTGATCTGGCGGACAGCCGCGCGCGATACAATCCTGCCATGCCCTTTCAGTGTCTTTCAACGACTGTCCGATGACGACAATTTCGCGGTTGGCGGGCGCATCTTCTGCAATGGCAGCGGTGGTCAGCAGAGCAGCCGAAAGGCTCAGGGCAATGCGCAGCAACATGGAAATTCCTTTCGCGAAACGGGAGAGGGCAGGTCTGATCAGCATTTTGCATCGCGGCTATGCGCTTGCAAACACTGGCTCGATAAACGAGGCAGACCATCCTGCCAACTGCAACCGGCAAATGGCACCTAAATTCGGTAGGTCCTGCGGATTGTTGCCGTTCCGGCAACGCTCTCAATTTTAAGCGTACGCTTAACATTGCATTGACTCGGCCGGATAACTCATCCCAATTAAACGGGTCGGGGTTGAACAAGGCTCGGGCTTTCTGGGGAGAGGATTAATAATGGCCGACGTTTCGGATCTGCTGACCTTTGATGAATTTTTGATGCATTGGGGTGACGAACGCGGTGGCCGACTGGCGATGCGCGAGGAGGATCGGGCGTACAATTATGCCGAGCTTGAAGAGCGGACGGCGCGTGTTGCGACCGCACTGCTGGCAATGGGTCTTCAGAAAGGTGATCGCATCGCTTGGATCGGCAAAAACAGCGATCTTTATTTCACCCTGTTTTACGGTGCAGCGCGGATTGGCGTAGTGATGGCACCGATCGGCTGGCGGCTCGCTGCGCCCGAATGGGCTTTCATTCTCAACGATACCCAAGCCAAAATGCTGTTTTTTGGTCCCGGTTTCGAAAGTGCGGGCACTGCCTTGGACGGACTTGTTGAGCATATCGAGCGGGTCATTCCCGCTGATGAAGCGCGAGCGCTTATTGAAAATACAGCGCGTGCGCCATTCGAAGCGTCCGGTCCAGACGATGCGGTGCTGCAACTTTATACGTCGGGTACGACGGGCAACCCCAAGGGTGCTGTGCTGACCAACCGTAATATGTTTGCACTGCGTAAGCAGGCCCATGATGCCGAACTTGCCTATACCAAATGGGCAGATGACGAGGTTGTGCTGGTTGCGATGCCCTGTGCGCATATCGGCGGTACCGGGCTTGGAGTCATGGCGATCGCGTCAGGCCTTCCCGCCTATATCCTAGGCGAATTCACCCCCGACGGATTTTTTGATGCGGTTGAAGCGGGCGGCGTGACCAGGCTCTTTATCGTTCCCGCTGCGCTCCATATTCTGCTGCAGCATCCGCGCTGCCCGACCGTTGATTTCAGCCGACTGAAATACATCCTTTATGGCGCAGCGCCGATCCCGCTTGAACTGCTGCGCCAGTGCATATTGATGTTTAAATGCGAATTCATCCAGGCCTATGGGATGACGGAGACGACGGGCACGATCGTGATGCTGCCGCCCGAAGATCATGATCCAAATGGCAATGCGCGGATGCGCAGCGCCGGCAAGGCGCTGCCCGGCGTCGAACTGAAGATTGTCGATACCGCCGGCAATGAAATGCCGGCAGGCGAGGTAGGCGAACTGTGGACCCGTTCGTCGAACAATATGGCAGGGTATTGGAACCTGCCCGATGCCACCGAAAAGACAATTGCAGAGGGTGGCTGGATCAAGACCGGCGACGCGGGCTATTTGGACGAGGATGGCTATCTTTACATCCATGACCGAGTGAAGGACATGATCATCTCCGGTGGGGAGAATGTCTATCCGGCCGAGGTGGAAAGCGCAATTTACGGCCACCCCGACGTTCTGGAGGTAGCAGTGATCGGTGTTCCTGATCCGAAATGGGGCGAGGCGGTCAAGGCCGTTTGCGTGCCCAAACCCGGCGCAACGATCGACCCCGACAGCATTATTAACTGGTCACGCGAACGCATTGCCGGGTTCAAGGTGCCGAAGTCGATCGATGTGATTCCGGCACTGCCGCGCAACGCATCAGGAAAGATCCTGCGTAAGGATTTGCGGGCACCCTATTGGGAAGGGTATGAACGTCAGGTCAATTGACGCTCATCTGGCGGCCAGCGCCTCAAATGCCGGGGCTGCCAGTTCCTTGCGGCAGATTAGAAGGTCGGGAAGATAGGGATCGGCATTGTTGTAGCGCAGCGGCGATCCATCGACGCGACTGACATGGAGCCCTGCTGCAGCCGCAACAGCGACTGGAGCGCAATTGTCCCATTCATATTGGCCGCCGGTGTGCAGATAGATGTCGGCTTCGCCGCGCACGACGGCCATTGCCTTTGCACCTGCCGACCCCATGGGCAGCAATTCGGCGCCCATATACTCGGCGACGGCCACTGCTTCGGCTGCCGGGCGGGTGCGACTGACCAGCATTTTCAGCGGCCGATTGGCCGGTTGCAGCAACATTGGTGTCAGCGGCGATAGCGTGGTACCAAGACCGGGCAGGGCAACAGCGCCAAGGCTGGCCTCGCCATTCACGGCAAGGCCGACATGCACCGCCCAATCGCTGCGGCCTTCGCCATATTCACGGGTTCCATCTAGTGGGTCGATGATCCATACGCGGCTGGCCGATAGCCGGGCCGGACTATCCTTTTCTTCCTCACAAAGGATCGCGTCGTCGCGTCGTCGCATCCGCAACATGCCCATCAGAAAATCATTGGCGACACGGTCGCCCTCGGCTCCTAATTCTTTGCCCGACAGCCCGCTGGTTTGCTGCAGTATAAGGAGCATTCGGCCTGCCTCTTCAGCAAGGAAATGCGCGAACTCTGCGTCGGTCACAGGTCTGGGCTCCAGACTCCGAGGAGTTTTTGCACGATCATTTCGGCCGCATCCTCCGGGCTCATCTTTGTGGTGTCGATGTGGATATCCGGATTGATCGGGGCTTCATAGGGGCTGTCAATCCCGGTGAAGTTTTTCAGCGCCCCCGAACGCGCCTTTTTGTAAAGCCCTTTCACATCGCGCGATTCAGCCACTTCAAGCGGAGTGTCGACGAAAATTTCCGCAAATTCGCCGTTCGGAAGCATCGCCCGCACCATTTCGCGTTCCGCCCGGAAAGGCGAGATGAATGCAGTGAGAACAATCAACCCGGCATCGGTCATCAGTTTGGCGACTTCGCCAACGCGGCGGATATTCTCGATGCGGTCGGCGTCGGTGAAACCAAGGTCCTTGTTCAAGCCATGGCGGATATTGTCGCCATCAAGCAGGAAGCTATGCTTGCCGAGAGCATAAAGCTTTTTCTCGACAAGGTTGGCAATTGTCGATTTGCCCGAACCTGAAAGGCCGGTGAACCAGAGCAGGCGGGACTGCTGCCCCTTTTGCCGTGCATGGGCATCGCGGTCGATATCGATCGCCTGCCAATGGATGTTCTCGGCGCGACGCAACGAGAAATTGAGCATGCCTGCGGCTACCGTCGCATTGGTAAGTTTGTCGATCAGGATGAAACCGCCCAGCGTGCGATTGTCGCTATAGGGTTCAAACACCAATTGCCGTTCGGTGGTGACTACAGCCACGCCAATGGCATTCAGTTCGAGCGTCTTTGCCGCCAACTGCTCGTCAGAACTACCGACGGCATTGACGTTCACCTGATATTTCGGTTGCTGGACGGTTGCCGAAACCATTTGCGTACCAAGCTTTAGCCAATATGCCCGGCCCGGGATCATCGGCTCGTCCGCCATCCAGACTAGATTGGCCTCGAATTGATCGGCCGTTTGCGGCGGAGCGTCGGCAGCGGCAATGACATTGCCGCGCGAACAATCAACTTCATCGGCAAGGCAAATCGTTACCGACTGGCCGGCGACTGCCTCGTCCAGATCGCCGTCAAGGGTAACAATGCGGCTGACGCTGCTGGTCTTCCCCGATGGCAATATGCGCACCGCATCGCCTTTGCGGATCGTGCCGCTCGCGATCTGGCCGGCAAAGCCGCGGAAATCCAGATTGGGGCGATTGACCCATTGTACCGGCAGGCGAAACGGACTGGCCTGTTCGCCGTCATTGTCGAGTTCGACCGTTTCCAGATGGTCGATCAGCGAAGGGCCCTGATACCAGGGCATGTTCGGCGATGCTGAGGTGATATTATCGCCCTTGAACCCCGAAATCGGGATGGCTGTAAATTCGGTGATGCCAATCGATCCGGCAAAACTGCGGTAATCGCTGACGATCTGGTCGAAAACGGGCTGCCCATAATCGACAAGGTCCATCTTGTTGACGGCCAGCAAGATGTTGCGGATGCCGAGCAGTTTGCACAAATAGCTGTGCCGCCGTGTTTGAGGCAGCACGCCCTTGCGCGCGTCAATTAGAATTACGGCGAGGTCGGCGGTCGAGGCCCCCGTCACCATGTTGCGGGTATATTGTTCATGTCCCGGGCAATCGGCGACAATGAACTTGCGTTTTTCGGTGGTGAAAAAGCGGTAGGCCACATCGATGGTGATGCCCTGTTCGCGCTCCGCAGCGAGGCCATCGACCAGCAAGGCAAAGTCAATTTCGTCGCCTTGCGTGCCGACGCGCTTGCTGTCGCTTTCGAGATTTGCGAGTTGATCCTCGAAGATCATTTTGCTGTCATATAGCAGCCGACCGATTAGCGTGGACTTGCCATCATCAACGCTGCCGCAAGTGATGAAGCGGAGCATCGACTTGTGTTGGTGCTGTTCAAGATAGGCTTCGATATCTTCAGCTATCAAGGCATCGGTTTCGTAAACAGGGCGGGTCATCAGAAATAGCCCTCCTGCTTCTTGATCTCCATCGTCGCAGATTGATCCTTGTCGACGGCGCGGCCTTGCCGTTCGGATGTCGTCGTCAGCAGCATTTCCTGGATGATCTCGGGCAGGGTGGCTGCTTCACTTGGCACGGCACCCGTCAGCGGATAGCAGCCCAGCGTGCGGAAACGCACTGATTGCTCGACCAGCGTTTCGCCCGGGAGCAGCGGCATGCGATCATCATCGACAACCAGAAGCAATCCGTCGCGCTCGACCGTAGGCCGCGTCGCCGCATAATAAAGCGGTACGATCTCGATACCTTCGGCCAATATATACTGCCAGATATCGAGTTCCGTCCAATTCGACAGCGGGAAAACGCGGATGCTTTCACCCTTTTTCTTGCGCGCGTTGTAGAGGTTCCACAATTCGGGGCGTTGGTTTTTGGGGTCCCAGTTGTGCGTTGCTGTGCGGAAGGAGAAGATGCGCTCCTTGGCGCGACTTTTCTCTTCATCGCGCCGTCCGCCGCCAAAGGCAGCATCAAAACCGCCAGCGTCGAGCGCGGCTTTCAAAGCGTCGGTAAGCATCAGTTGCGAGTAAATCGGTGTCGGGCTGTTGATCGGATCAATACCTTGTGCCGCCGCCTCGGCATTGTGGTGGACAATGAGATTGAGACCATATTTCGCGGCTTGCCGGTCGCGCAGTTCGAGCAGGTCCCTGAAATCCCACCCGCTCGCGATATGAAGGAAGGGAAAGGGCGGGGGCGCCGGATAAAAGGCCTTCAGCGCGATGTGGAGCATCACCGCCGAATCCTTGCCGACCGAATAGAGGAACACCGGACGCTCTGCCTCGGCCACAACTTCGCGCATGATGTGGATGGCTTCGGCTTCAAGCCGTTCGAGATGGGTCAATTTACGCGTCATGATGGCCTCAATTGGCCAAGCCGCGCTGAGGTGCAAGAAGTTATGACTTTGATGTGATCAAGCCCTGCTTTCGCCTCAACGCCCCACGCTAAAATAATCGAACCCTGCCTTGGCGCCTTCTTCGGGGCGGTAGATGTTGCGCAGGTCGACGAGAACATCGCCCGTCATTGCGGCCTTGAGCTTGGCAAGGTCAAGTGCGCGATAGGCATCCCATTCGGTGACAATGGCAATCGCATCGGCGCCTTGTGCTGCAGCATAGGCGCTTTCAGTCATGCTGACCTCGGGCATGGTCTTGGCAGCTTCCGCCATGCCTTCGGGATCATGCGCGCTGATCTTGGCGCCGGCATCGAGCAATGTCTGTACAATCGCGATCGACGGCGCATCGCGCATATCATCGGTATTGGGTTTGAAGGTGAGGCCCAGCAGCGCGACTTTCTTGCCGCGCGCATCACCGCCCAGCGCATTGACGATCTTGCGGCCCATGGCGCGCTTCCTCAAGTCATTTGCCTGCACCACCGCCTCTACAATCCGCACCGGCGTGTCATTGTCCTGCGCGGTCTTCAAAAGCGCGAGCGTATCCTTGGGGAAGCAACTGCCGCCATAGCCAGGCCCTGCATGCAGGAACTTTGCGCCAATGCGGCCATCCAGACCGATCCCGCGCGAGACATCCTGCACATCAGCGCCCAGTTTCTCGCACAGATCAGCCATTTCATTGATGAAGGTGATCTTCGTCGCCAAAAAGGCATTAGCGGCATATTTGATCAGTTCGGATGAGGCCCGGCTGGTGAACAGGATCGGCGATTCGTTCAAGAAAAGCGGACGGTAGACCGCGCGCATCACATCGCGCGCCCATTCGACATCGGTGCCGACAACGATCCGGTCAGGCCGTTTGAAATCGCCGATTGCCGCACCCTCGCGCAAGAATTCGGGGTTGGAGACGACTGCGAATTCAAGGTCAGGGCGCACCTCGCGGATGATCCGCTCCACCTCATCGCCTGTGCCGACGGGCACGGTCGATTTGGTGACGACCACCGTCTTGGGTTCGATCGCAGCGCCAATCTCTTTTGCCGCAGCATAGACATAGCTCAGATCGGCATGGCCATCGCCGCGGCGTGAAGGCGTGCCGACCGCAATGAACACCGCGTCGCAACCCTTGATCGCGCTGGCCAGTTCTGTCGAAAAACTCAAGCGCCCGGCATCGACATTACTCTTCACCAGTGCATCCAGCCCCGGCTCATAAATAGGCATCACATTGGCGTTCAGCCGGTCAATCTTGCCCTGATCCTTGTCAACACAGACAACATCATGACCAAAATCGGCAAAACAGGCCCCTGACACCAGACCAACATAGCCCGAGCCGATCATCGCGATTTTCATGGATGCTTCCCTGCAAGATATACTGAACCCGGCGTTTAGACGCTGCGGGAAAGTGCGGCAAGTGCGCTAGCTGGCCAGCCGTAGCGACGCGGTTTCGATGGCCATCACTGGCTGGTCGGGCCAGATGCCGCGCGTATCGTAAACCAGCTTGTCACGCCTTTCGGCCAGCGGAATTGCTTTGAACGCGTCATGATCGACCAGCGCGATCAGTATACCGCAGTCTTGCAATGCGCTGTCAATGTCGGTCAACTGTGCGCCTGAGCCTTCAAATTCAACCGGCAGGGCGGCTGCATAAGGTTCGACAATGCGGATTCGGGCGCCATATTTTTGCGCAAGCGCCGTCGCCACCTTCTTCGCCGGGCTCTCGCGGAAATCATCGATATTGGCCTTGAAAGCAAGGCCCAGCAGACCAATGGTCTTGGCAGGATTAGCCTCTATCAAGGCGCTGGCGCGTGCGATGACATGGCCAACCTTGCCGTCATTCACTTCCCGCGCAGTGCGGATCAGCGGGGTGTGGCCCGGGGCGCCATGGACGATGAACCACGGATCAACTGCGATGCAATGGCCGCCGACGCCCGGTCCGGGCTGTAATATGTTCACGCGCGGGTGCCGATTGGCGAGGCGGATCACTTCCCAGACATCCAGACCCATTTGGTCGGCAACGATCGACAGTTCGTTGGCAAAGGCAATGTTGACATCGCGAAAGGCGTTTTCGACCAGCTTGGTCATCTCTGCCGAACGGGCATCGGTAGTAACGCACTCGCCGCGCACGAACCGTTTGTAAAAGGTCAGCGCCTTGCGTGCGCAGCGCGGTGTGATGCCGCCGATCGAGCGGTCATTGGAAATCAGTTCTTCAAGGATCTTTCCGGGAAGGACGCGCTCTGGGCAATAAGCGATGGCGACATCGGGCGTATCCGCCGTGACGCCGGGAACCTTGAGGTCAGGCCGCAGCTTTGCGATCAGATCTTTCACCCGGTCGGTGGTGCCAACGGGGGAGGTGGATTCGACGATCACCGTATCGCCGGTTTTCAGCACGGCCGCGATGCTGGTGGCTGCGGCCAGAACATAGCTGATGTCGGGCGCATGATCATCGCCAAAGGGTGTCGGCACGGCTATGACAAATACATCCGCCGGTTCAACCATTGTGGATGCGCGTAGTAATTTGCGCTGGACGACGCCCTGCACCAGGCCATCCAGATCGACTTCCTCAATATGGATTTCGCCGCGGTTGATTGTATCGACTATATTGCTGCTCACATCGACGCCGAGAACCCGGCATCCCGATCTTGCTATGACAGCTGCGGTAGGCAGGCCGATATAGCCCAGCCCCATCACGCAAACATCGGGTTTCCTATCGACAAGCATTGGCCACCAATCCTGCTATTTTGTGCGCAGCCTGCCCGTCGCCGAACGGATTGTGCGCGCGCGCCATGTTTGAATATGCGGCTTCATCGTCGAGAAGCGTGAATATTTCGGAAATGATTCGGTTTTTGTCAGTGCCGACTAGCTTTGCGGTGCCTGCAGCGACGCCTTCGGGGCGTTCGGTTGTCTCGCGCATCACCAAAACGGGCTTGCCCAGTGCCGGGGCTTCTTCTTGCACACCGCCGCTATCGGACAGCATGATATGGCTGATCGAGAGCAAGCGTGCGAAATGTGGGTAATCCAGTGGTTCGATCATCGCAATGCGAGGGTGATTGCCAAGTTTGGCATCCATCACTTTGCGAACATTAGGATTCATATGCACCGGAAAGATGATCGCGACGTCATCGCGGGCCGCGATTTCGAGCAAGGCGGCAGCGATATCTTCCATGCCGTCGCCAAAATTCTCTCGCCTGTGGGTGGTGACGCCTATGATCCGTTTGCCCTCAAATCGCTCTTCTATCTCCGCCAGATCGCAAGCGAGGTCGGGTTGTCGCGCGATCTTGTCGGTGACCCAATACAAGGCGTCGATCACGCTATTGCCTGTGATGTGGATATTCTCCGGCGCCACTGCTTCGGCACGGAGCGCATCGGCGGATACATGGGTCGGCGCAAAATGCTGGTCAGCAATGGTGCCGATAATCTTGCGGTTCACCTCTTCGGGCCAGGGCTGATAGATATTGTGGCTGCGCAGGCCAGCCTCGACATGGCTGACCGGGATCTGGCGGTAATAGGCGGCAAGTGCCCCCACCATTGCGGTTGCCGTGTCGCCCTGAACTATCACGCGGGCAGGGCGTTCGATGTCCAGCACTGCACCGATGCCGGTCAGCAGCCGGGCCGTCAGCGCGTCCAGCGTCTGGTTGGGTGCCATGACGTCAAGGTCATGGTCAGGCTGGATTTCCCAAATATCGAGGACTTGATCGAGCATCTGCCTATGCTGCCCTGTGACCAACACCCGCGTCTGCACATCGCTGTGCTCTTGCAGTTTGTGGATCACCGGAAACAGCTTGATAGCCTCGGGACGGGTTCCGAATATGACAAGGATCTTGGGAAGTTCAGCCATGGCCAAACATTAGGCTTACTGATCTTAAATTCATACTAAAGCGACGATTCAGTAACTGTAAAAGCTTTGCAGTGAAAAACATGCTGGAACCTGATTGTGCTATCGTCTAGCAGAACACCATATCATATACAGGAACGGATTGATGAAAAAGATCGCTTTGCCTTTGCTTGCTCTATCGCTTTTGGCTGGATGCGCCGGCTCGGGACAGCTTGGCGGGGCGTCGAACGTAACAGTATTGCAAGGCAGCGAATTGCCGGTGCCTGATCGTTCGGATCTTCTGGGTGAATCGCGGCCCTATCTTATTGGTCCGTTCGACAAGCTGATGATCGACGTTTTTGGCATCGAGGAACTGAGCAAGAAAGAGGTTCAGACCGACGCGAGTGGTCGCATATCCTTCCCTCTTGCCGGCATTATCGAGGCGGCCGGCCGCACGCCCGCCGAGGTAGAGGAAGAGATCGAAGCGCGGTTGCGTTCGCGCTATGTGCGGGATCCGCAAGTTACGGTGAATCTTAAGGAAACGGTCAGCCAGGTCATCACGGTGGACGGTCAGGTCAAGCGACCGGGCCTTTATCCGGTAATTGGCAAGATGACGCTGATGCGCGCGGTGGCGACCGCAGAAGGTACGGCGGAATTTGCAAAGTTGGAGGATGTGGTCATTTTTCGCACGGTCAAGGGCCAGCAACTGGCGGCGCTTTATGACCTGAAGGCGATACGCCGCGGCAATTATGGCGATCCTGAAGTTTTCGCCAATGACGTGATCGTTGTTGGTGATTCGCAGGCCCGCCGCCTGTTCCGCGATGCCCTGCAGGTCGTGCCTCTTTTGACGACGCCTTTGATCATCGCGTTGCAGAACAATAATTGATCGCAAGGAAAACAGTTCGCCGCACTTGGCGCTGACCATCAGCGTGCTGTCATCCTGCCACAATGGGGGTGATAGTTCCTATATAGTGCCGCTATGACTAGCGTTAATTATTTTCAATTTTGAATTAAATGCGCATGCCTCCGATCTAATGGGGGTTGGTTATGCGGGTATTGCGCCGATTGATATTGTGTAACTTGGGTTACCATAGCCGATCTAAACGTCGCGCGCGTCACGACGGGCGTCAGCATGTATCCGAATGTGTCGGTTGCGGCCGTGCCATGCGCAAAGACATGCGCCAAGGGTGGATGGCCGACTGAGCATTTTAGCCTGGCCGATGGCAGCGGGAGTCTGAACGGGCGGAAAAGGCCCGGCGCTGTCAAGGCGCCGGGCAGGATAGATGCTGTATAAAAACAAACATCATCGGGTAGGGCGCCCCCCTAGCACATTACAGGCGGCCGTCAAATTACTTCCAAAATGAGAATATTCCGCGGTTGAACAGGCGAGCGATGCGGCCAGGATGCGGCTATCGCCGAAGGCGCGACGGAAGGAAGTCGACTGCTAGCTTGATCAAATAGATGATCATCCACGTTCCCAGCATGTCACCGGCGAATATAGCGAAAATCGATGAGGCTGGCTCTGCGCCCAGACCGGTCAACCGAAGGCTTGCATAATAGAATAGCGCATTGCCGGCAGAGCAAGCAAAGGAAAGAGCCAATAATCGCAAAGGCGTCAAATTGGCGAGATTGGTCTGAAGCCTTGCGAGCCGTGACGCCACGGCGACGCCCAGTGGGCCGCCGATTGCAGTCGATGCGCTGACCAGATGTTCAACGTCATTTCCCGGTGCAATGTCATAGGCACCGGTAAAGACAAGCACGCATGCTGCCAGGAAAAGCGCGGGAACGATCCATGGGCCAACCATAAGATAGCCCAGTAAACGAATGAATGCGGGCAGGAAGAGGAGGCTGGCAAAGCCCCCAAAATGACCAATGTCGACTATTAGGTCGGAAACATGAAACAAGATGACATAAAGGACGGCAAACATCCCCGCGGTGGCAAAGGTTCGAAATTGCGGTTTATGCATCTGCTTAACCGAGAGCTGAAAACAGCTTCTCTGCCGACGGCGTAAAGGTCACCGCCCGCTTGCGACGATCTTCATCGGTCACGCGGACATCAACAAGCCCTTGGTTTTTTAGCGCCATCAACTGCCGGTAAGAGGTCGTGGCCGATTGCGCGCTTACCAGATCGTAAACATCCGCCACTGAAAGGCTCCCCTGTTGTTCCCACAACAGGCGCAGTTCGAAAAGCATGCGCTCTTCGTCTCCGGACAGTTCGGATAAAGGAGGCAGGCGGCGCAGACTGACAAGAAAGTTGATGAACCTTGGCATATTCCCCGCCACGAAATGGTTTTTTACTTAATCGGATTTCACCTTGCAGCAGGATTTATTCAAAACCAGCGGGATCATATCCACTTTGATTGTTTATACCTGCGCGCCACACGCATCTTGGATTTCGGCAGGTGACGCGAAGCCGAACTGGAGGGCGTCGCTAACGCCGACTTTTGTCATCCGGAACATAGGCAGGTGAATATGGCGGATGGCAAGTGCGATCGTGTAAACTTGCCGCACGACATATTTTCTGGAATGAATGCGCGAGAGTGGGGGAAAAGCAATGGCTGCGACTAATGACGCCATGCCCAAGCATCACGCGGCCACAGGAGGCGAAAAGAAAGTCATCCTGGCCTCGTCCTTGGGTACGGTTTTCGAATGGTATGATTTCTATCTTTATGGCCTTTTAGCCACTGTAATTTCTGCGCAGTTTTTCTCGGGCGTGAATGAAACGACCGGGTTCATCTTTGCGCTCGGCGCTTTTGCTGCGGGCTTTGCGGTGCGCCCCTTTGGCGCGCTGGTATTTGGACGCCTTGGCGACCTTGTCGGCCGCAAATATACCTTTCTGGTGACAATGGGCCTGATGGGCTTTGCGACCTTCACAGTCGGTATCCTGCCCAACTATGCCAGCATCGGCGTCGCTGCGCCGGTCATGCTCGTCCTCCTACGCTTGCTTCAAGGCTTGGCCCTGGGCGGTGAATATGGCGGTGCTGCCACCTATGTTGCAGAGCATGCGCCCAATCACAAACGCGGGCTTTACACCAGTTTCATCCAGACCACGGCCACGCTCGGCCTTTTCGCCGCGCTGCTTGTGGTGATCGGAACCCGGACGCTGATCGGCGAGGATGCTTTCAAGGATTGGGGCTGGCGCGTGCCGTTCCTTATTTCCGTGTTGCTTCTCGGCGTTTCGCTATGGATCCGCATGCAATTGCAGGAAAGCCCCGTCTTTCAAAAGATGAAAGAAGAGGGGACCTCTTCCAAAGCTCCGATTTCGGAGGCATTTGGTAACTGGAAAAACGGCCGCTTTGTCTTGATCGCTTTGCTTGGTGCCGTCGCCGGTCAAGCCGTCGTCTGGTATACGGGTCAGTTCTACGCGCTGTTCTTCCTTGAAAAAATGCTGATGGTCGATGGTGCGACCACCAACATCCTGATCGCAATTGCGCTGGCAATTGGCACGCCATTCTTCGTCTTTTTCGGCTGGCTGTCGGATAAGATTGGCCGCAAGCCGATCATCTTGGCGGGGTGCGCACTGGCGGCTTTTACCTATTTCCCGGCATTCCACGCCCTTACGGAAGCAGCCAACCCTGCGCTTGCTAAGGCACAGACAACTGCCCCGGTCAGCGTTGTCGTCAATGATAATGAATGTTCGGTCCAGTTTGACCCCGTTGGCAGGAACAAGTTTGACAGCAAGAGCTGCGATATTGCGAAATCCTTCCTCGCCAAGGGTGGGATCAGCTATAGCAAGGTTGAGGCACCCGCGGGCACTGTTGCCCAGATCCGCATCGGCAATACTGTTTTGATAGCGCCCGATCCGGCGAAGGTGAATGGCGATGAACGCAAGGCTGCGATCGCCAAATTCCAAGACGAGGCGAGAGCCGCACTCGCCAAAGCAGGATATCCTTCCAAGGCCAATCCGGATGAAATTAACACGCCGGTTGTCATCGCGATTCTGACATATTTGGTGCTGTTGGTGACCGCCGTTTACGGCCCGATTGCCGCGCTGCTCGTCGAACTCTTCCCGACGCGTATCCGATACACAGCAATGTCGCTGCCCTATCATATCGGCAATGGCTGGTTCGGCGGATTTCTGCCCACTACGGCCTTTGCGATGGTGGCTGCCACAGGGGACATTTATTATGGCCTTTGGTACCCGATCATCGTTGCAGGCGCGACGGTGGTTATTGGCCTGATGTTCCTGCCCGAAACATTCCGGCGCAATATCGACAGCTGATAAGGCCTAGATCGCTCAAAATCGGGCGACCGCGATGGTCTCCCGGTTTTTGCAGTGCTGTGCCTTGAGCGCGCCCCAGCGGATGGAAACGGACGGTCCCGATGGTGCCGAATTGGCTTCGATAATTGTTAGTATCGGACGCTGGCTGAGATAGCCTCGAGCTTCCAATGAAAAGCTTCGGGTCAAGTTCGCATGGGCAATTTGGGGCGAACCCTCGCCCGTCGCTCTTGCATGTCGCAATGCCGTCTATTGTGCGGTTGCTGCTGTTGGCGGTCTGTTGCGCAGGGTTTCCATGGCCATCGTTCGCACAGGCCCAACAGCCACCACAGATGCTGGCATTTGATCATGCTGGAAAACCGGAGTCGAGCGAAAGGCTGGAGCCGGTCGACCATGACGATAACAGCGTCGACGCTGTTATCGACCACATCATGGAGCATGCCGGCCTAACCCGCAATTTCGTGCAACAGGCGGCACGCATTCCAAATGCACTGGCAACGATGGATGAGCGCGGGCATCGAGTGATTTACTATAATCCCGCCTTCATTCGCGAAATAAGTAGCTATGGCTCGCCCAAATGGTCACAAATTTCTGTAATTCTGCATGAAATTGGGCACCATTTGCTCGGCCATATCTTCGAGTATGACCAGAATTTCAAAGCCCGCGAATTGGAGGCGGACGAGTTTTCCGGATTTCTGATTTATCGTATGGGGGCTACGCTTCAGGAGGCCCAGCTTGTTGCATCTGAATATGCCCAGAATTGGGAAACGCCGACCCATCCCGCGCGTGATCAAAGGCTTGCGGCGATCGCACGAGGTTGGACAAAAGCACAAAGGATCACTCTGCACGAACGCCAGATGGGTGAGGCCAGAGTAAAGCGGGAGATGGACGAATAGGTATAGTGGCGGCTGCCTATTTCCCGTCCAGCTTCTTTATAAGCCTGCGTAGCCATTTATCCGGGTTTTGCCGCGCGCCAGGTTCATACCCAATCTGGACAGCACTGATGGAGATGTGGGTCAGGGAAACACCGGCCTCGTCATCCGATTGGTCAGCGCGGGGAGGGGTTTTGTTGAAGCCCAATACCATTCCCGGCTTGTGCACGCCTCCAAGGCCAAAGGCTGCGGCCGCCTCGCTTTTTCCCATGTCGGCGGTAAAGCGGATATCATAAATCTCGTAACTGCCGATGCGTGTCGCTTTCCATTTGGCCTTGGCAACATCATCGGGCAGGTTGATATTGAGGGCGATCCCAGTCGGCAGCAAAGCGCCCTTAGCTTTGTTCGCAAACAGCTTCCCTACCAGCTCAGCGGTCCGTTCCGCGACAAGTGCCGAATTGGGGTTGGCCAGCTTTGCATTGTCCACGCTGTTGGTACCCGCGCTCACGGCGATCGAAGGCACGCCGCGTGCCGTCGAATATTGAACGTTGCTGACCGTTCCCGACGACACGATCATCGTGCCGACATTGCGGCCTTCATTCGGTCCGGAAATGACAAGGTCGGGCATTTTGCTCCACCGTGTCTGTGCCAGCACGTCGAGGCCATATAATGTTGCCATTACGGGCGTTCCGTCGACATAGTGAAAGTCGATTTCAAAACCCGCCCGGGTCATCGGGCCAACGCCGGGATCACCGGCCTTGGCGGCGTCATTCAAGCAATTTGTGGCAAGGGGTCCCAATGGACGCATGAATTTAATGGCAGCACCCATGCCGCTCTGACCCTGACAGGGAACAGAGACGATCACGTCATGACCTTGAGCCTTCAGTGCGGTATAAAGCGCCTTCAGGTTGCTGGTCAGGCCGTCGTCATTGGTGATCAGGATGTTTTCAGCCTGAGCCGGTGACGATGCGATGGCAATCGCCACCAATCCGCAAATCCATGTCTTCATCGGGAACCCCTCGCTCTTCAACGTCCGTTAGAAACGCGCACGCATTTCAAAACCATATGTGCGCGGATCATTATATTGCGTGGCCGTATTTCGGCCGGCAACGCGGAAATCAAACAGATTATAGCGCGTATTGGTCAGATTTTTGCCCCACAGAGCGAACTCCAGATCATTGTCGAGGAAGCTGATATCACCCAGCGTCACACGGCCACCAAGGAGCATCGCCTTCTCGGCTTTAAAGTTGACGGTGCCGTTCGCGTAATAATTCCCTGCCGTATCGAGGTTCATGTTCGCGCGCAATTGCCCGAAGGAAAAGCGCGGGAAGCGATAGTCGACGGCAAAGGTAGCCGCATGCTTGGGCGTGAAATTTGCCCTGATCTGTTCGATTGCACCACTGAAGATATTGCGCACAGGCGTCGTGGGTGCGTCGGTGTAGACATAGTTGGCAGACAGCAGCAATCCGTCAACCGGTGCCAGTGTCACGTCAAGCTCCACGCCCCGGACCTTGCGTTTTTCGGGCGCGTTCACCGTTTCGGTATTCGAAATAAATGCCGGGTTGATGAAGTCGACCTGTTGGCCCGTCAGCTTGCTGTCATAGGCGGCAATGTTGATCCGTGCTCTGCGGTCAAACAGATCCGCCTTCATGCCGATTTCCCAGGCGGTCAGTTCTTCTTCGCCAAAGGGACGCAGGATCGACGAACGCGTATTGGCCCCGCCGGCGCGATAGGCGCGGCTCCACTTTACATAGGCCGTAATATCCTCGCTGAAATCATAAGCAAGGTTCGCCATCGGATCGACGCGGCTTGAGGCAAAGTTGAAGATGAGGTTGGGGACTGCCCCCGCAATGAAGGTCAATCGACCGTTCTTTTCGTCATCGGTATAACGAAGTCCGCCGGTCAGGTGCAGCCCAGCAATAGACGATGGCGACCAGGTGGCCTGTCCGAACAATGCCTTGGACTTGATTGCCACCTCAGCCGCCCGGTCGGGAACACGCGTACCTGCGTCGGCGGTGGGGGCAGGGAACAGGGTAATCCCGTTGTTGGTGGCATTCAGCGTGCCTGCGCTGAATACAGTGGCCGTATCGGCGCCATCTTCTTTGAAATAATAGCCACCAAACACATATTTAAAGTCGCCAGCATCGCCAATGAGTTGCAACTCCTGACTGAATTGATCCTGATCAACTCGGGCGTAGCTCAGACGGCTGAACCGACGGTTCGGCCCCCATGTGGTGAGTGCGCCCACATCCTGATCCCATTGGACCGACGCAAGCTTGCGCCAAGCCGAAATTGAACGGATCGTAAGCGCATTCCCCAAATCCCACTCGGCCGTGACGCTATGGCCTTCGGCGCGTTGCGGGTTTTCGAGTACCGGAACCCCGATCCGCGCTGTGCGAACCCGGCCAGTATCGAGCGTGATAAAGCTTGGACGAACCGCTGCCGATTGATCCGTTGCGGTGATGTATTGATAGTTGCTTGTTGGGTTGTCACGTGACAGATCCCAAGCATAAAGCAGCGAGAAGTTGTCCGCGATTTGCCAAAGGCCGGAAATCTTGAAGCCATATTTCTCGATTTCGGTATAGTCTTTGGAACCGGCAAGCGGGTTTTTGACAAGCCCACCGCGACTTTCGATCAGGCCATCAACCTTGAAACTCAATCCGGCAGCTTCGGGCAGATTGACATGTGCTGCCATCGATCGACCGCGATAGTTGCTGATACCGGCGCGGAAATCGACCTCCATTTCGCCGCTCGGCTTTTTCGTCACAACGCTGATAGCGCCGCCTATCGTATTGCGCCCGAATAATGTGCCTTGCGGACCCCGCAATACCTCGATCCGCTCGACATCGGACAATTCCATGCCAAGGCCGGAGACACGGCCCAGATAGACGCCGTCGATGTAAATGCCGACGGTAGGGTCGCGCGTCACCTGCGTGGCGTCCACCGGAACAAGCCCACGCATGCCGATCGATACTGCCGAAGCACGGCCGACAAACGGCGCCGTTCTTACCGAGGGTATCGCGCCGGTGAACAGATCGTTGATCGAGTTGACGCCTTTCTGATCGAGCGCATCGGACGTTAGTGCGACGATCGAAATCGGCGTATCCTGAACATTTTCTTCGCGCTTTTGCGCGGTCACGACAATTTCAGCGATCCCGCTGTTGCTTTCCTTTTCTTTGTCATCCTGTGCCCAGGCGGGCATCGCAAAAGCCATCGCGGCTGATGCTGCCGAAAGATAGGCAAGCGTCGCAAACTGCTTGTATTTCATTATTTCCTCCCCGTTTATTCTGTTTCCCCGAGGATAGGTTGATATGTCCGATTCAATTTGGCAAGGAGTTTGTCATACGAAGGCAAGGAATTTGTCATACGCAGGTTTCGAGCAAATTTGATATTTGCTTCACGCGTGAAAGCTCCGCGATTGAACGGCGATGATAAGAGAGAAAGTGGTGGACGCACTAGGGCTCGAACCTAGGACCCGCTGATTAAGAGCGAATTTGGGTGCTTCCGCAAGTGTCTTTAAACATCTGAAATAACAATAAAAATATCATTGCCATATCCCTATTGTTCCTATAATGTTCACTAGTAGGTAACGCCACACGTTACCTAGGTAACGGGCAATTTTAGGTAGCAATATGGTAGAACAAAGCCAAAGTTTGG